>Ga0181595_10000022_pt1 | contig 166152 bp, 148 predicted proteins | sample 041ome_7_FD_145604 | JGI IMG/M metagenome (GOLD analysis project Ga0181595, IMG submission 145604) | Coastal salt marsh microbial communities from the Groves Creek Marsh, Skidaway Island, Georgia - 041401AS metaG (spades assembly) | ecosystem: Environmental > Aquatic > Marine > Intertidal... | reverse complement strand
TTGTTCTGTAACCAGACTCACCGCATCCAGTTTGAATTCTTTCGAGTAGCTTTTTCGCGTTTTCATATACACTCCAGTTGAGATAATTATCCCTTAACTGGCTGTGTGAATCTATTGGAGCACGTCAATGCGTTTTGTGATAGCTATTTCCATGGAGATTCAGTAACTGCATCTAGGTTTAAACTTGAAGTCATCGATCCTTCTTATAACTCTTTATTTATATTTAAAGGTGAAGCTTTTCTACAGGATAATATGGGCTTTATGAATAACATACCCAATATTGTTTTAGATTCGAGTGTTGCATTTAAAGCCATACGCAATGAACTTAAACTCATTGAATATCCTATTAAGGCATTTGAAATAATATCTAGCCTTGGTGCTGGTGAAATTGCAAAGTTTCTCACCGACGAAGCCATAAGCTACATTGAAGATAAGTTCGAAGATAGTGGTAAACAATACCTTTCTCGTAAAAACTGGTTCGGTATGTACAATAGACTGACGAAAAAAGTAGGGCTTGAAATTAAGTGACCATTGAATACGAAAACCCATGGTTCAGTGTAGTGAAACAAGGAAAGTATCACTTTATTAAAGAGACCGGTTCAGACAACGGCGCAGTCGTATTGTTGGAAGCAGACAACAACTTTGTTTTCGTCAAAGTGTTCCGTAGGGCACAAAACGCATTTCTCATAGAGGCGCCAAGGGGGTATGGAGAAAAAGAAGAGACTTCCAGAGAATCAGCAGCGCGAGAACTATTTGAAGAAACCGGTTATAAAATTGAATCTTGCCAGTTTAAACACATCGGAACCATACAGCCTAATTCAGCAATATTGTCTTCTACCTTACCAGTGTATTACGCAAAAATAGATAAACGAATTGAAGTATCAGCGATAGACAGTGAAATTACAGAGGTCGTTTACATCCCAACTGATCAAATTATGAATTCCATTATGTCTGGTCAAATTACTGACGGTATCACTCTTGCAGCTTTGGCTCTATATTGGGCTAACAGTTAAGATTAAATCTTGGTGTTTGCGTTTATTTAGGTAGTTTACAAAAACAAATACTAAAAACCGAAATAAACGCCAAGCCTGTAGGTTTGCTCACCAAATGCATCAACACCAGTAGAGGCTTCTATTCCCCAATATGCACTTTTAAAGCGAGAGCGGTAATCGGCACTGAAGTTTAAGCCCGAGTTAACTCGTTTACTCGAGTCCTCTGTTAATAGCGCAACTTGAGACCAGCCGAAAGTGGTTGTTAAGCTTTCATCAGAGTTCATCGACCAATACCATTGAGCGGTTAAGCTTTCTGCGGACGTATTTTGTGCTCCGGTAGCAACGAAGTGTGCAAGCGAATTTTCATCGTTCTGATAACCGCTACTATAAATATTACTGCTATAAAAACCTTGGTCGTAACGCGTTGCCTCTATGCGAAGAGAACTTTCATTAATCGTCGGAAAATAGATACCGATTGTGGCCGCGTTCGGCTGATTACCGCTTGCGCCAAGTACCTTTCTCGTAACATGCTCGCCGTATATTGAATAGTGAAAATCCATAACCTCTTGATTCAATCTGGCTTGAAATGCATAGCGCCTATCAGCTTGTTCTTCATTGTATGGGGTATTTGCTGCTGAGCCCAAGTCATTAGAAACCAAAGCGTCGTAGAATGTACCACTTTCGGTGTCTCTTACCCCACCGCCAAATACTGTCGTATGTGCAAACCCCAAAGTCACCTGTTTAACTGGCGAAAACGTCAATAGTGCGCCTGCTATGTAAGGCTCGTCTTGTTGTATTAAGTCACCGCTTATAACGCTGGTTTCTTCATTCATTTTCCCAGCGAATACTTCATAATTAAAATCTATTGTGCTTATTGGGACCACGTTACTTGCCGAGATACTTGCAAAAGACTCACCCTCATTTGAAAGTAGCAACGCATTAATGCGCCCTATCGACCACCAGCGCGACTTATAACCTACATCCAGTTGTAGAACATCAACACCAACATGCATCATACCTTGCGCTCTATTAATGCCATTTTCACTTATCACAGCGCTGCCACTGAAGCCCAAATAATTGGTATACATTGCATAACCAGCGGCTTCCAGAAGCACGTTACTTTGCCCATCTACGCCATAGTGATAAGGGTTACTGAACGCACTGTTACTATAAGCCAGCGAAGCCTGTAACAAACTGCTACTCGCACGTTCCTTGTGATTCCGTAAATATGGGGCAATCTCTCTAAATAAAAGAGGGTGTGTTGATTTAACTTGCCGCGCAAGCGCAGTAACTTGCGCTACTTTGTACGGTTTATGGAGAGATGTTTCACCCGCAATAACCGCTAACCTCTCTATTTTTTGCGAAATATGGTTAGGTAGATTTAGCGGAAGGTAAGGTGAAACACCTTCACTGTATACGAAACGAGAAAAAGAAATAAGAGCAATGAAAACTGCTATCCATAATAGAGGACTACTAAAGCGCATAAACAAATCCAGTTTGTTTCAAAATAAACAAGTTTTTAGTGTGTGAGTTTAAGGTCTTTGGCTTTTTTAGTGTCTGAGATCTGCCGCTCTAACCAAACCAAATCGCATATATCATCTGTTGGCGCAAAACCGGTAGGTGCCTTCAATAATATATCCCTAATACGCTCGTGTTCGAAGTTATGACACGCTTTGTCTAACTCGTTCAAAATAACTTCTAATTCACCCCAATCAAGCTTACTTTCTTGAGCAGTCATAATACGTTCGTGGGTTGTGCCCTCCACGTTATCGCCAATCAATAACTCTTCGTAAAGCTTTTCTCCCGGACGCAAGCCAGTGCATCTTATTTCGATATCTCCCTCTGGATCTTTCTCATCTCTCACTGTAAAGCCCGAAAGGTGAATCATTTTCGTAGCTAAGTCTTTTATTTTCACAGGATCACCCATGTCTAATACAAAGACGTCGCCCCCCATCCCCATTGCTCCCGCTTGTATTACCAATTGAGCAGCTTCTGGAATAGTCATGAAATAACGCGTTATATCTTGATGGGTTAACGTGACTGGCCCGCCTTTTCTGATTTGTTTTCTAAATAGCGGCACTACCGAACCAGAAGAGCCCAACACGTTACCAAACCTTACCATACAAAAACGCGTATTTGACTGTGTCTCAGCAAGAGCCTGAAGCACCAATTCAGACATGCGTTTAGTTGTTCCCATTACATTGGTTGGCCTTACTGCTTTATCGGTAGATACCAACACAAAAGTTTCCACTTTAGATTTAATCGCCGCTTGTGCCGTATAAAGCGTGCCAAAAATATTATTTCGAACCCCTTCTACAACATTATGTTCAACTAGAGGAACGTGCTTATAAGCTGCCGCGTGATAAACGGTCTGAACTCCGAAGGCACTCATTACAGCTTCAAGCCTATTTTGTTTTTGAACCGACCCCATAATAGGTATTATGCTAATTGGTAGAGCTCGCTCTTCAACATACTGGCTCAACTCTTTTTCAATAGAATACAATGCAAATTCAGAAAGCTCGAAAAGCACTAATTTCGTAGGCTCATTTCTAACTATTTGGCGACAAAGTTCAGAACCTATTGAGCCCCCTGCACCTGTCACCATCACAACCTTTTCTTTTATATCTGCATGTAAAAGCGCTTTTTTGGGTGAGACTGGGTCGCGGCCAAGTAAATCTTCAACATCTACATCTTTAACTTGATCGACATTCACAGAGCCTGCAACAACATCAGCCATGCCCGGAATGGTTTGAACTTTTACGGAAAACACTTCCAGTTTTTGTAAAATTCTATTTCGTCGAGCCCGAGATGCACTAGGCAAAGCCAACAATATTTTTTCAACACGTTCATGCTTAACAATTGACTTCAAGTCTTCAAAAGCCAATACCAAGTGACCTTCAATCTGTGACCCCTGCTTAGTTCTATCATCATCAACAAAAGCTACCACGCGATATTCTGGGCCGTGCCTTAACGCTGTCGCTAACTGACGACCAGCGGAGCCAGCACCGTAAATAATGACGGGACGACGCTTCGATGCACTTACTTTACTAACCAAAGCTCTGACAATAATGCGACTACCACCGACTAGCAATATCGAAAAAGATACAAAAATAATGGGGACCGTTCTTGGAATAGGGGTACTCAAGAAAAAAGATAAGCCAATTAGCGTAAAGCAAGATGCTGTTATTCCACCTACTACAGCCCCTAGAGCATTTATCCCCACATACCTAAGTACTGCTCGATAGAGTCCGAGCTTTACAAAAATAAATACACTTACGGGAATAACTAGTGAGACTAACACCCAATTGTCAGCGTTATAAACAGAACTAAGAGAGTCGAGCCGTATAAACATGGCCGCCCAAAAGGACGTTAGAATAAATACAGCATCAATTAACACTGTAATTATCCGCTTCTGAGCACGAGGTAACGACAGAAGTGATTTAATTATAGTTTCCAAACATCAATCCTTGGTACGAATAGTTTTACAATGGATAATAATTATGTAAAGAATAGCACAACAAAGAGAATAACCATTAGTGCAGGTGATTCCTACTTAACTCGGTCACCGCTCCCTTTACCAGTCACCGTAAGCAGTATGTATTTAAAATAGGATGATATATTGAGTGTATCAATCATTTTCCTATCAGTTTCAGCAAGAAGCTTCGGCGTTGACATATCTATTTCATTTATTTGCGCCAAACCAGTAATCCCTGGGCGAACACTATAGACTCCGCGTTCGTCTCTCTCCTTAGTTAGCTCTTCTTGATTAAAAAGACCTGGACGTGGTCCTACTAAACTCATTTCCCCCTTCAACACATTCCACAGCTGTGGCAGCTCATCTAGTTTCGTTTTTCTGAGAAAGTGCCCCATTTTTGTAATGGAAGCGCTGCTAGCCAGGTGACTCGCCACAGACGCAGTGTCTACTTTCATAGTTCTAAACTTGACAAGAACAAAAGGCTTTTTATTACGACCAACGCGTTCTTGGGTAAAAACCGGTGAGCCTGTGTCAAACAGCCCAACAATAAAAATTAACAACAAAACTGGGAACCCAACAATTAACCCAAAAAGTGAAAATAAAAGATCAAACAACCTAAGCATATTTACTAATCAATCCCATTCATATTTTTTAACGCATCTTCTGTACTCATGACAGGGCTCCAGCTCAAAGTGGACTGAGTATGAGAAATATCCACTTGTAAGCTGCCAGTCAGTCTCGCTATCACATCTTCTTTTCCAAAGAGTTTACCTATTAGGCTAAAACACCAATTTGGAACATACACGCCCCAACCTCTTTTTCCTTGCGCTTGAGCCATCAACTTTATCAATTCCGCGGTAGACAGATCCACGTTGTCTGACACCATGAAGCATTGATTTTTAGCATTAGGGTGACTTATACAACACAGAATAAGAGCGACCAAATTTTCGATGGCAACAATTGACCTACGATTACTCTTAATGCCTGCTAACGGAAGCGGGAAACCACTTCCAATCAACTTGTACAACGAAGCAAAATTAGCTTTAACACCTTTTCCATAAACAAGCGGAGGCCTAATTATAACGTATTCCATACCTACGGTTTCACAGTAGTGTATTAAAGCAGCCTCGGCTTCAGCTTTTGATTGACCGTATGGGTCTTCAGCATTATAAGGAGAGTTGTAAGAGAACTTATGTCCTTCCTCTGTGCTTTCGCCTAGAGCTTTAACTGAACTCAGGTATATAAACCTTTTAGCGCCATTTTTGTAGGCTAATTCTGCCAGCGCTAAAGTTCCCGCGACATTAACCCGTCTATATTCAGCAATTGGATCATCAACTTCATCTTTCATAATATGTGCTCTTGCAGCACAATGTATTACTACATCGATTGATGAAGCAATTTGTAATTCAGGAGAACTGTCACCGAGGGAGAAGTTATAAAACTGAATTTGTTTGTTTTCGCTAGGCTTTTTTCTACCCAACAACGTCAATTCATGCTCTGTTTTTTTCAGTTGGTCAACTAAATGCTTACCAACAAAACCTGAGTAACCGGTTACTAGCAACTTCATTAATTATTCTCATATATTTTGAAATGCGCTGTGATTACATCTTCAATAGAAAACGTAGTTTCTGCGAACTTTCTGCCCTGCCTGCCCATTTCCGATGTTTTTTCCGGATTCAGAAGTAAATGCTCAATAGCAGAGGCCAACTTTGAAGTATTTCTTGCTGGAACGAGAACTCCAGTAACGTCGGGAACTATTGCATCCCTACATCCTGGAACATCAGTTGTCACAACAGCTCGCCCACAGGCTGCAGCTTCAATTAAGCTTTTAGGCAAGCCTTCACGATACGACGGCAAAACCATAATGGTTGAAGAAGATATTACCTGCGGTATGTCTTTTCTGTACCCAACGTGCCTGACGATACCTTCACTTACATAGCTAGTAAGCTCCTCAATACTCATTGAGTTTGGGTTTTCAGGGTCTAAGTCACCAACTAGCACAAAATCTACACTGGGATGTCTATCCTTAAGCGACTTCACTGCCTCACAAAACTCTATAACTCCCTTATCTTTTAATAAGCGCGCCAGAAACATCACCGAAGGCCTATCAGCTCTAATTGGTGTGTAGTGATATTCAGAAAGGTTGACCCCCGAACCTCTGATTAAACATGCAGATGAAGGCTGTACGATACTCAGGTCAATAAAAGACTGCCTATCTGTTGAATTTTGAAAAATAACGGTTGAATTTGCGTTATTTAATCCGAATTTATAAAGCCTTGATATAATTTGACGAAGTACCTTTGCTTTTGGACTTTCATCGATGAAAACATAGCCCAGCCCTGAGATAGAAAATACACGCTTTTTTACGCCGCAAATTCTGCTGATTAAAGAGCTGTAAACGACGGGCTTTATGGTAACCCCATGAATAATATCAGGTCTTACATTCCTCACTACTGAAAAAATCGACCACAGTGACTTTATCTCTGATAATAACTGGGTTCCTGAGCGCGACATTTTTATTCTATGTACACGGATACCTAAACCTTCGAGTGAGTCGCATTGTCCTGTATCCGCACATGCTAAATGAACTTCATATCCCTTTTCCATTGCACTAAGGGCAATTGGTAATCGATGAGAGATAAAAAACCAGTCTACATTTACTACAAATAGAAGCTTAGTCACTTGCTCTTGACTCCAACCACTGTTGGAACATCAATATATTCCATAAAACTGCTGACCAGTTTCTAACGCCTGATTGATGCTCACGCCATAACCTCTTAAGAGTCACAGTGTTTAAAAACCCTTGCTTCTCTATTTTATCGCTAGATAACAGTGACTCGGCCCACTCTTTTAATGGACCGCGAAGCCATACATCTAAAGGCACAGAAAATCCTTTTTTAGGCCGCTCAATAAGGGCAGGAGGCACATGCTTGAATAATACCTGGCGTAATAACCATTTAGCTTTATCTCGCGTCTTATAACTACTTGGTAAACGCAATGCGAATTCGATAATCCTGTGGTCAAGCAAGGGAATTCTTCCTTCAAGAGAATGCCCCATCGCACACCTATCTACTTTGCAAAGTATGTCATCGGGGAGATAGGTGGTCATATCGACTGTTGACATAAGTTCATTTAAACTATCGTAATCACATTCTGAATCGCTGATGCTCAATTGTGAAAACCCATCGTCTTCACCAATGACTAGACTGCCAACATCGCGATAGCTAGACATTAAGAAGTCTCTGTAGAAATTCATAAACTCTTTATGGTCGAGTAGTGTTAAAGCTTTATGTACTTTATCACCTAACATAGACCCTTTGCTTTTCACGTCACCAATCATATTAAGGACGTGTATCGGCAAGCATTTAGCTAGTAACTTAATTGCTGATTTATTGAACTCCGATAGACCCGTTATGCGTTTCCATGCATTTAACGTTTGTTGATAACGGCTGTATCCCCAAAACAGCTCGTCTCCCCCATCGCCAGACAAGCATACAGTTACATGCTGTTTAGCGAGCTTACTAACCAAAAACATGGGCAGCTGACTTGAATCAGCAAATGGTTCAGAGAATACATTGGGAATATCATTGACGACGTTCAAGAGATCGCTCTCGTCAATATACAGTTCATGATGCTCGGTTCCTAAATGCTCAGCTACTTCTCTAGCATACTTTGCTTCATCGTACCGCGGATCCTTAAAGCCGATTGAAAAAGTTTTGACAGGAGCGTTGGCTTTAGACTGCATTAGTGCAACAACGCTTGATGAGTCGACTCCTCCAGATAAAAATGCTCCCAATGGGACATCAGCTAGCATCTGACCACTTAAACTCTGATTAAAAAGCTTCTCTAGCTCGTTAACTGCTTGTTCGTCGTCTTCGAAAGATAATTCAGGCTGCTTTAAAACACCTGCGACACTCCAATAACACTTACTATCTTTGGTCAATTCACTATTAAAAGTAATAAACTCACCGGGCATCACCTTAGACACTTGTTTATAAATTGAACTCGGCGCACATATATAACCCTGACGAACAAGTTGAGAGAGCGCATGACGGTCAACTTCAAGTGACTCTTTAGCTACAGCTTCAATACAACTTAATTCTGACCCGAAAAGAAGAAATTCCTTGTTAGAAAAATAATAAAGTGGTTTTTCGCCCACCCTATCTCTAGCCAATGTCAACGTTCTTGTTTGCCCATCCCACAGTGCAAAAGCAAACATACCTACCGCTTTACTCAAGGTTTCTTTAATACCGAAACTGGCTATGTACTCCAATAGAATTTCGGTATCAGAATGCCCCTTCCAGTCGACTGTTCTCAACTTCTCTATATTTTCTTTTAACACTGAAAAGTTATAAATTTCACCGTTGAAAGCAATATGATATCTCTCATCATGAGACTTCATGGGCTGATGACCTGCATGCGAGATATCTATGATTGAAAGACGACGGTGACCTAGACCAACTCCGTTTTCCGGATCACACCAAGTACCAAAATCATCTGGGCCACGACGATAAATAGGAGCAATCATCTCCATGACACTCTCTTCTGTCACCATATTTTGTTTAAACGGTGAATACAGCCCAGCAAAACCACACATCTATTTGGCTACCTCTTTATATAACTTTTCATATTCGGCTCGAACTCTTTCTACGCCAAACCATTCCATTGCGCGCTGTCGATTCGAAGCACCTATCTCCATAAGCATTGAAGAGGGCGCTTTCAACATTGCTTCCATCAAATCGGCTAATTTAACAGAATCCTCAGGTTTATAAAGCAACGTATCGTTATCGAGAATACGCTGAGCGTCACCGACATCACTAGCGATACATGGTAGACCTTCCAACATAGCTTCAACCAAACTATTAGGGGAGCCTTCACTAAGAGAAGATAAAACATAACAAGAGTAATCACTCAAGATACTTCTTGGTGACTCGATTTCTCCAAGAAAGTCAAAATGTTCTTCGTAACCTGAACTAACAATTAGCGATTTTAAAGCAATTTCCACGCCCCGACCTATAAAGGTAAAACTAACATTTTTCCTTTCCTCATCCGACAGCTTCCCGAGCAATATTATTGCTGACTCGGCAAAATTCCTCTGCCCTTTAATGGGAGCATATCTTCCTATATGAACAAACTTAAAAGGCTGTGTTTTTAGACAAATTTCACGGGACAACTTTTTTATTGAAAAACCATTTCCAATAACCTTAATTCTAGTTGGGTAAAATATGCGCTGATGAGACTCTTTACCAGCATAAGAATTACTAATAATTGGAAATTTACCGAGCCGTGCAATAAAAGCAGAAGATCTAGCCAAAATGCCAGTTAACCCTTTAGGAATCTCTGTTCTACGAATCGACCAGATTATAGGGACAGGTGTTAGCAGCGATAAAATCCAACCAGCTATATTTGCATGATACATCCAACATTGAATTATTACTCTGTTATCTTTCTTTAAAGCTTGAAGCATGCTACGAAGTTCAATTACTGAGTGAACGAAAGATAAGCCATTGAAATCAAAAAAATAAACAGACAACCCTTTTTTCTCCAATCGTTCAGAAAGTTTACTTCGCTCTTTCTTCATAGATACAACTAGATGTGTACATTCACTATTAGCATCATCAGCAACTATTTGCTCGAATTGATTCTCAGCGCCACCTTGATGTAGCGCGCTAAATATATGAACAATTATCACTGAAGTAATCCCTTATTTATTATTGAAGATTTATATTGACAGAAATATGTCTTGTCTATGGAGAATGAAAAACAATAACCCAAAAATATCATGCCGATTACTTTAAACTTAATCTTTCTACATACGCTTCGAAGCCACTTCACTAGGCTTCAAAATTTAGAGAACTAACCAGTCACCGAAGAGAGCTCAGATTATATAATGCTTAAAAATCACTCAAAATATTAAGTATCGTCTAAGTACTTGAGAGTTTGACACTGCTTTTTGCTCTTAAATATTAGAAAAAATTGAAGATAAAATAGAAGTAACATAGCCAAGCGGAACGAGTAATTTTGGTACAATCCAGGTTCTTTGAACTCATAAACAATGAATATAAAGACAGCAAAAGCACTTAGCATACTCTTTCTTGGTGTAACTTTATTGATAACCATCCATAACGATAATAAATAATAACCAGCAAAAAGATAAAAGAAGAGAAAACCAAAAATACCGAAAGCTAGCAAAACCTTCATCACGCCAGGATCGGGTAATAAGTAACCGTGAAGAGGAGCCGAATAAAAGCCCCCCCCAAAAATGTAGTGATGAGCTTCGGGTAAAAAATACATAGATGATAAATGTGAAGTACTTTTACTTTTGAACTCACCGGTAGTAATAAAGTTATTAAATAATTCCAAAGAGTACGTGGTGAAGAAATTAAGTACTTCTGGTTCAAGATATTCAATTGCCGTAACGGTTGCCGAAAACGAAATTAACAAGCCTAACAACGTTGCAAGTTTTACTTTCAATTGCGAAGCGAGTAATATTTCAATCAAAAATATTAACGTTGCTAATAGACAAAATATAAAGCCACTCCGACCTACAAAAAAAACAGCTCCTAATGTTAAAAAGGCTGAAACGTAAAAGAAGGAGCTTGAGCGAAAAGAAAGATTAAGTGTTCTTAAGCCTATTAAGATAATTATAAAGCACAAAGACATTCCAAAAGATTGTGCTGCGCCTCCACTAGAAGCGAGTCCAGAAGCCCTGAAACCAGAATCAAAGTTGATATTAGAGCTTTTAGTAATAACTGTATTGAAGATATCTTTCATAATGGGAAAGAATACTTCGAGTAAGACACTTACAGATATGATAAGAGATATGATGGCTATTCTTTCAAAGATAACTTTAGGCTCTAGGCTAGATTTTACATCAGACAAGGACACTTCATAGGCAAGAATAAAAGATATTAAGATTGTGAATAAAAACACAAATAGAACTTTAAATACAACAAAATCATTGCTTTGCGATAGAACTATGCTGAATGTCGCAAAGAAAAAGAGCGCGACAAAGGTTATGTTAGACAAAGCTAGCAACTTTATGGGGTGATCCGAGGTTTTAAATGACACTCCTCCCTTATTCCACCTTAATATAAAAATGAGGATTACCGGCAACAGAATTATATAGGCAGAACCTGGAATAAGGGATAGCCGAAGAGGAAAGATGAAATTGTAGATTAATATTAAAGAGATAATATATGTAACTTTTCTCTTCATCGCAAACTAGCCATCTTTATTACGTTTCGATTTCTAATTACATAGAAAATAGCGGAAAGCACACTTACGTCAATTATTGTAGGGATGAATATTAATGCTTCGCGTATACGAAAGTTTTTTAACGCTGCTATCACTTTAACCAACGCATTAGCGACAAAATACTTCTTTAATCTTTTATCCCTTTTCACCAGAGCTTTGTAGCATTTAGTGTAGAGCACCTTTGTTTTTAATCCAGAGGAGGATACGCCAATGCCAAGCCTATACACCCCTAGAGCTTCACTATCTAAAATCTTTGCATAGCCGTCATGAACATCTATGATATTCAATGCATAATCGATACATGGTACGCCTTCGATGTCGTTGAATTGACCTCTCTTTCTGTACATTTTTGAGCTATGCACACCAATTGTGCCTAGAGCAGATAAATCATATTTATCGAAGTGTTTAGAGAGTATTTCTTTACGTAAATTATCTTCTCTTAAATTTCCCTGTGAATCTAAAAGCTTAACTTTATGCCATAAAATATTGCACTCAGGGTGCTTACTCATGTAGTCGACTTGTTTTTTCAATTTTCCCGGTAGCCAATAATCATCACCATCACAATGACAAACTAGTTTAGCGGTCGAAGACGAATGGCATTCGATGAAATTTTGAAAGGCGCCGACGTTTTTGTTTCGTAAAACTGCTCTTACAAAACTATACTTTAAAGTAAACTCTTTAATTATTTCTGGAGTTGCGTCAGTTGATGCATCGTCGAAGACAATGACTTCAAATTTAAAATCGGCTTCCTGTGCCACTATCGACTCTAAACAGTTTCTTAAAACCGCCTCTTGGTTATAAGTAACAACACATACTGAAACAAGTGGAGTCTTCATTTTTTCCAAAGCCTACTGGGTCTATTATATATAAAAAGGTTAATGCTTAGTGAGATCATTGAAACTATTGCAATCATAGCAATGGTAAAGAACAAGCTATGCTCGCCTAAACAGAGTTTTGAAAATATAGCAACTAAAACCGGCCCAACTGTAAATGGAAGTATATTGCTTATTAGCCAATTTAAATGATAATTTTTCAAAAATTTATTGTGAATTACCCAAGTCCAGCACAAGAAGAAAAATAAATTTTGTACAAACCACACCTTGGCGGCACCTTCAGCACCATAAGATTTTGTCACTAGGTAAATCGTTGGAAAAAGAAAAATTGCGAAAATCACATTTCCTATGACATGTAATCGTAACTTACCATAGGCGTACTGTAGGTAATATGGAAACGCAGCAAGAGCCAACAAACCATTTCCCCAAGCATACCACCTTAAAATATTAGAGGCTCCATTAACAACCTCATGATCTCGTGTCCAAATAAAGAGAACTTCTTCCGCAAAAACTCCTAAAATTATCGATGCTGGAGCGACAATGGCGGCTACTAATTTAGTAGTATTGGCATATTGCTCTTTTAACTTAACTAAGTCCCCTTGTTCGAAAAAATTTGTAAGTCGGGGAGTTATAGCTTGTGCAACCGGCATACTGAGCATAGAAATACCACTGGCCGCTATAACTGCAACACTATAATATCCGTATTCTTGTAGAGAAATCAGGCTGCTAAGGATTAACTTATCTAGTTGAGTTACTACAACCCAGACAGAGGACGTAAACCCTATGGCCAATGCAAATTTGAAAGTACTCTTTGCATTCGTAAGGAAATTCCTGTCGGGTAAAATAGAACCCGTGGCTTTTGGTGAATAGATATTAGCTAGAGCAAAATATGTGACCAGTTCTAATACTGCTATTAGAGCTTGGTATTTAAAAAACGTTGTTATTTTTTCTTCTGAGAAGGACATCACAATTAGTGAGCACGGGAATCTTAGTGTGGTAATGGTCACTTGTGTGATGTTCAATATAACTTGCTTCTCTAGGCCTACGATAGCGCTCCTCCACGGCGCACTACACCACCGTAATGTAACTGAAAACATTATAGCGAGAAGCGAGATTGTTACAGTATCTCCCGATAAACTTGTGGAAAGCCAATTCTCTATTATGTAGTTCTTTGCCCACACTGATATTAAAAAGAGTATTAAGCCCACGGTAAAAAATATTGAAACCACTACAAACTTGAGTTTTTTAAAAAAAAGCGCATTCACAGTGTTTATTTTGGATTTGGCCGCTTCACGAGCTAGAGTGGTTGAAATTCCAATGTCAAGCAATTGCAACCAAGCTTGCAACATAGTAAAGATGCCGACAAGCCCATAACCTTCAGTTCCAAGTTGCTCAAGATAAAAAGGAACAATTAGAATACCTACTGCAGCAATATAGCCTTGCCCAAGATAGTTGGCGATCACATTTCTTTTGAACATAAAAATACCAACTATAATTTGGACTGAAAAGCACTCTCTTTCTCTAAGAGGCCTTTGCTTCTATCTTTTATTTTGCGAGCAGGATTACCAGCAATAATGGAAAAAGGGTCAGCATCTCTATTTACTAAACTCAACGCGCCTATTGCTACTCCCTCACCTAAGACTACGCCTGGAAGCACAACAGTGCCTGAACCTATAATGGTATGCTTTCCCACTACAACCGAGTCTGTTGTCACATTGGTATATTCTTCAGGCACCATTGGATTTGTCATAAACTCGCCTGAATAGTCGTCGTTACTTGAATATATCGAAACTCTTGATGATATGTTGCTGAAATCACAAAGCGTTATTTTCCCTCCACCTATAAGAGAAGTGTACACTGCGATATGAATAAAACTGCCTATTTCTATTCCACCTTTTCCGGCAGAGAGAACACAAAAATCATCAATCCTAACATTACTACCAATTGAAATTCTCTCGATGCCGTAGAAACTCGCTTTTTTAGAAATTCGTACATTTTCACCTAACTTGGCAAAACCTAACTGTCGAAGCTCGACATCAGAATAAATACTCATGACAATGACGCTTTAATGGTATCACAAACATATCCAACTTCTGCTTCGGTTAAATAGTAGTGAAGTGGTAAACACAGTACGCGCTTAGCGATATTCTCCGAGATAGGCATTTTTACTTCGGGTTTGTAGACAGTATTTAATGATGGAGAAAAATAATCGCGGCACTGAACACCGTTATTCATCAGTGCCTGTTTAACGTTCTCCTTTTCAGCACCATCCTTTAAAAGGATAGGCATATATGCACCGTTGTAATTACTCTGAGTGTGCCACGAAGGTAGCTCCACAAAATCACTTAGTGCATTTATGTAAGTCGAAAACAAGAAGCTCCGATGCTGTAAAATTTCATCTATTTTTTCGAAAACGGTAAGGCCAACAGCGCATTGATATTCATTTAGCTTTGCGTTTATTCCTGCTTCGGCAAGCTCACCACTACCGTTAATACCAAAGTTAATCAATTCCTTGGCTTTCGAGTAATCTGCCTTTTCACGGAAAATGATTGCGCCGCCTTCAACAGTATGGAATAACTTTGTAGCGTGAAAACTTAGAGTACTTGCGTCACCGTAGGATAATACCGACCGGTTAGAGCAATTTACTCCAAAAGCGTGCGCAGCATCGTAAATTACTTTTGTATTTGTTTTCTCACTGATTGAAGATAAAGCTTCAACGTCGCAAGGGTTTCCATACACGTGTGTGGCTACAATACCGTCGAACGTTGCATCTTGCTTGATTTTGGTTCCAAGGGCTTTAGGGCAAATATTAAGAGATTTTGCATCGATATCGGAGTATGTAATGCCGATACCCTGCCAAAGCAGTGAACTTGAAGTTGCCGCAAAACTAAAAGGTGTAGTTAGCACGTTTTTCAAGCCAAATACTTTAGCTGCTACTTGAATAGCTAGCGTTCCATTCGACACAAGTAGGAGATTTGATACACCAAGATATTCCTCTAATTTGGCGGTCAACTCCTCATGTAAAGGGCCAAAGTTTGTGTACCATCCAGAGTTATTGACCTGCTCTAGGTAGCCTTGAAGCGTTTTAAGGCATGGGCTAAAAGGTTTATTTAGTAATACCTTCATGAATGACTAACAATTTCCTTTAGATACTGGCCGTAAGAATTTTTCTTCATCAGCTCTGCTGTTTGTTGAACAGCGTCTTTAGAAATCCAACCATTGTTGTAGGCGATCTCTTCTAAACACGCAATTTTGAAACCTTGGCGCTTTTCTACTGTTTCAACAAATTGGGCGGCTTCTAGCAAACTTTCATGTGTACCTGTATCAAGCCACGCAAATCCGCGCCCCAACATTTCAACATTTAACATACCTTCTCCGAGGTACATTTCATTCAAACAGGTGATCTCCAACTCGCCCCTAACAGAGGGTTGGACTTGTTTCGCTTTTTCTACAACCGAATTATCGTAAAAATACAGGCCGGTGACCGCATAGTTTGATTTTGGTTTTTGTGGCTTTTCTTCAATTGAAATCGCTTTTTGATTCTCATCAAATGCAACAACACCAAACCTTTCAGGATCTTTAACCTGATATCCAAATACAGTAGCGCCATTTCCATTAGCAGCATTTTGCAGTGCGTGCTTTAGCTTCGGAGAAAACCCCTGACCATAAAAAATATTGTCGCCTAACACTAAACACACATCATCATCGCCAATAAATTCTTCACCTATAATAAACGCCTGTGCTAGGCCGTCAGGTGATGGTTGGGTTTCGTATGAAAGGGAGATACCGAATGCACTACCGTCACCAAGTAAGCGTTTGAACGCTTCTGAATCTTCTGGCGTCGTTATGATCATCACTTCTCGTATACCCGCAAGCATGAGCACAGAAAGTGGATAGTAAATCATTGGCTTATCATAGATGGGCAGTAGTTGTTTAGAAACGCCCATGGTTATAGGGTAAAGACGAGTCCCTGATCCGCCTGCTAGAATGATCCCTTTCATTATTCTTTTCCACCTATACGAACTAAGTTGTAGCTACCATCCAAAACTCTCTCCCACCATGTACGGTTCTGTAAAAACCACTCAACCGTCTTACGCAAACCTGTTTCAAAGGTTTCCTGTGGAACCCATCCTAATTCACGCTTAATTTTTGAGGCATCGATGGCGTAACGTAGGTCGTGACCTGGGCGATCAGCTACAAAAGTAATAAGGTCGTTGTAATTGCTAATTCCATTTGGTTTTTCAGGTACCAATTCTTCCAGAAGTTTGCATATCTCTCTGACTACATCAATATTAGCTTTTTCATTGTGCCCGCCAATATTATACGTTTCACCTATTGCTCCTTCTTTCGCTACTAGCAAAAGTGCTCTGGCGTGATCTTCTACGTAAAGCCAGTCACGTATTTGCTTACCGTCACCGTATACAGGAAGTGGCTTTCCATCGAGAGCATTTAATATCATGTGAGGAATCAACTTCTCAGGGAAATGGTACGGCCCATAATTGTTTGAACAGTTAGTGACTAAAGTTGGGAGACCGTACGTACGTTTCCACGCTCGAACAAGGTGGTCACTTGAAGCTTTTGAGGCAGAGTATGGAGAACTAGGTGCATATGAAGTTGTCTCTGTAAACAATTCTTCAGGATTTTCAAGATCTCCGTAAACTTCATCTGTCGAAATATGATGAAACCTAAATAGCTCCTTTTTGGTTCCAGATAGGCTCTGCCAATAAGTTCGGCATACCTCGAGCAAATTATAAGTCCCAATAATATTGGTCTTTATAAACTCGCCAGGCCCGTCTATGGAACGATCAACGTGCGACTCCGCTGCCAAATGCATCACGATGTCAGGTCGATGTGTCTCAAACACCCTTGAAAGCTCACTAGAATCGCAGATGTCAACGCGCTCAAATTTGTATCTCGATGACTGTTCACAGCCATTGAGTGACTCTTGGTTTCCTGCATAGGTGAGTTTGTCAAGGTTTACAACTTCGTCCTTGGTATTCTGAATTATATGTCTCACTACAGCAGAGCCAATAAAGCCAGCGCCACCTGTTACCAAAATCTTCATATTATTTACCCACAAACGCTATATACCAAGGCATCGCTTTATCGATACCAGCGCTGATATTAAATTTGGGATTATAACCAAGATTTTTCTTTGCTTTACTTATATCGGCTTGAGAATGTCTTACGTCGCCAGCCCTAAAATCTCTGTATACCGGCTCATTTGAAACTTCGATGCCGTTACTCTTCAATGACGAAGCGATTGATTGGTAGAGATCATTTAGCGTTGTTCTATCTCCAACTGCGACGTTATAAACTTGGTCTTTTGCTTGGTCATTAGCACAAGCTGCCAAAATATTCATCTGAACAGTGTTTTCAATGAAGCAAAAATCTCTTGACGTTTCACCATCGCCATTCACAAAGACATCTTCGCCTTCAATCATAGCTGCAGTCCATTTCGGAATAACTGCAGCATAAGCGCCATTAGGGTCTTGTCTTTTTCCGAACACATTGAAATAACGAAGACCTATAGATTTAAAACCATAAGTGCGCGCATATACATTTGCGTAAAGTTCATTCACATATTTCGTTACAGCATATGGAGACAGTGGATTACCAATATTTTCTTCTACTTTCGGTAACGCAGGATGGTCTCCATATGTAGAACTACTAGCAGCATAAGTAAAACTATCCACATTCGCATCTTTAGCCGCCTGTAGCATATTAAGAAAGCCTGAAACATTAGCAGCATTGGAAGTCAATGGGTCAGCAATAGAGCGAGGAACCGAACCAAGCGCGGCTTGATGAAGGACATAGTCAACATTTTCTACGGCTTTTGTACACGTGTCATAGTCTCTTATATCACCTTCCATGAAGCTGAAATTTGCCCACTGCTTTTCAGACACCGTAGACTTCACTTCGTCGAGGTTTCGTTGGTGTCCAGTTGCAAAGTTATCTAAACCAACAACTGTTTGACCTAATTTAAGTAACGTCTCTAGCAGGTTCGAACCAATGAATCCAGCAACGCCAGTTATTAACCATTTCTTAGGAGAGGACGCTAATTGCTCACAGAGCTTTTCAAATTCAGACACTACAATACTTCCTTAGATATCATTCAATTAGAGACGCATGTCGACAGATGATTTGTCGAGTACATATTTTAAGTCATAAAGTACATGAGATTGCTTACCTAACTTACGAATAGCTTCAGCACCTAAATCCTTAAACTCTTGATGTCCGACGGCCAAAACAATCGCATCATACATTCCCTCTTCAGCGGTCGTCATTGTTGAAACACCATACTCATGCTGTGCTTCTTCACTTGAACACCAAGGGTCGACAATATCTACCGTAATGTTGTACTCTTTTAATTCATTCACGATATCTATGACTTTAGTATTTCTTAAATCTGGGCAGTTTTCTTTAAATGTTAGCCCCATAATCAATACTTTCGCACCGTCAACCTGAATACGCTTTTTCATCATTTGCTTTACAAGTTGTGATACAACATATTCGCCCATACCATCGTTGATTCGACGACCAGCCAATATCATATCTGGGTGGTAACCTTCTGCTTGCGCCTTGTGAGTAAGATAGTAAGGGTCAACACCGATGCAATGACCGCCAACCAAGCCAGGTCTAAACGGCAAGAAATTCCACTTGGTTCCCGCGGCTTCTAGTACTTCTAAAGTATCTATTCCAAGTTTATTAAAGATAATTGAAAGCTCATTAATAAGCGCAATATTCACGTCACGCTGTGTATTCTCGATTACTTTCGCAGCTTCAGCAACACGTATTGAAGAGGCTTTATGTGTGCCAGCTGTGATAATTGACTTATATAGAGCATCAACAAAATCGGCCACCTGTGGGGTTGATCCTGAAGTGACTTTAAGGATATTGGTCACTCTATGCTCTTTATCACCTGGATTAATTCTTTCAGGGGAATATCCAGCAAAGAAATCATCATTAAATTTAAGACCTGATACTCGCTCTACTACTGGAATACAATCTTCTTCAGTAGCGCCAGGATATACAGTTGATTCATAAATTATCGTATCCCCCTTCTTTATAACAGAGCCTAGCATCTCACTAACTTTGATAAGTGGAGTCAAATCAGGCTGTTTATATCTATCAATCGGGGTTGGCACCGTAACGATAAAAACATTGCAAGACGACAAAACAGTTTTATCGCTGGCATAAGTTAGCGTTTTGGCTTCTGCCAACTCCTTTTCGCTGACTTCTAAAGTCGAGTCGGTTCCACCTTTAAGCTCATTAACACGAGCTTGGTTTATATCGAAGCCAACCACCTCGAACTTTTTACTGAACTCTACAGCAAGTGGCAACCCTACGTAGCCTAAACCCAACACTGCGATTTTTGCGTTTGCTAATTCCATTAATCTCTACTCTTCTTAACTTGGTCTCTTACAATCAGCACAAGACATGATATTAAAAATGCTGAAGTAACTAGTAATAAACAAATTAGTGCTCTTTTGGGACCTGATTTTTTCTCTGGGACAATAGCAGGGTCAATTACCTTAAAGACGTATTCGTCCCTGACATTTGCAAGCATTTTAGTCTGCTGTTGCTTTTCGATTAACTGATAGAAAATTTGCTGCATGTCTGCGATTGCAGTTTTCTCCAACGCATCCGTTAGATAACCGATACTTTTTTCGGCCTCTGCTATGTCTAAACGTCTCATTCTGTCATTAATGTCGTTGATCAGATTTGTAGTAATCTCTTTTGCTACATATGGAGAATGATGCGTAATTGCGATTTTTACAAAACCCGTTTCTTTGTCTTTATTGACGCTGAGATGCTCTTCAACTAACTTCTTGTGAACTTCTTGCAAACTAGGTTCCGACTGCATAGGCTCAGACACCTCACGAACCCAAGTTTCTGAACTAGGATCGTAAATATCCTCATCATATACAAGCTTGTTTGCGGATCTATTCCACCCTTCGCTGGCCATTATCACAGGCTTAAGGTCTCGATTCGTAACAAACTCACCAATAAAACTTTTACTTTTTAATAGTTCTAGCGCTATCGAAACTTTATCGCTTTTGCCCCCAGCCAAATCAACACCAGCAAGGGAAGCTAAACCTCCAAACTGGCCCGCAAGTGCACTCAAGCCACCGCCATTTGCCTCCTCAGCAGGCGCGAGCAGGACTTCACTTCGATATTCATTCGGAAGGCTTATCGAGTATGCTACGCCTACAACTCCCGCTATTACACATGCGATAGCTACAACCCACTTTCCGCGCCAAACAGGACTCAGAAGTTCCAAGATGTCAATGTCCGTGTCGGACGGGGTCTTTTGGTTTGTATTTAAATTAGACATTATTACTATCCCTTAACTTACAAACCGTTGATAGCAGCGACAGCAATCGCTGTATTGTAGAGAATTCCAGTTGCAGTGCTCCATAGGCTTAACGTATCTCTGTACTCTGTATCCAATGGCACAACAACGGTGTCTCCCGGCGCCAGTTTGTTCTCGAGCGAATACCAATTAAATGCACTTGGCTGATATACAGAACCGTTCGCGCGCACAACATATATACGGGAGTCATCTGCGCGTACTTTCAGGCCACCAGAACGAGAAATATAATCGCTGGCGTCTAAGCTTCCATCGTAGATATGAGACGTTGGGAACTGAACTTCACCGAGAACAGTAACGCTCTGTGATATTTTAGGCACATAAAGCGCATCGCCTGCGTTCAATGCTAAATCTAAAGTTTCCTCGCCAGCCAACAAAGTAGGTAAATCAATTACCAATCGACCAACGGCATCGGTATTCGTTAAACGCTCTTTTAACCTTTTTGCTTCCTCACTAGAAAGGGCCTGCACGTCTTCGCTTTTATCAACACTAAGTGACGCAATCTCGTTATCCAATTCTGTCGCTAAGCGCTTTATTTGTTCCTGTTCTCTGAGTCTTAATGACTCCCGGGTAAATACGGCGCCTTCAGCAAAAGCTAAATCAGTTAGCCCACCCGCCCTTTCGATTACCGAACTAAGCGTTTCACCCTCTTGTAATACATAAGTACCAGGGAACATAACCTCTCCAGCCAACTTAATAGTTCGACGCTCTCGCCATTCAGGAATACGTTTTATTAATAGAGAGTCTAGGGGCTGTAACTCAACGTTATCACTAAGAGAAACGCGTTGGTGCGTAAGCGAGGCTGTCGCTTTGCCGTCTGTTTCGAATCTGGAAAGCTCTGCATTAAGCATGTAGCCTGATTCGTTTAATCCACCAGCTAATGCTATTAAAGTTTGTTGAGTCATACCCTCTACAAAAGGGTATACACCTGGAAAGCGCACATCACCGCTTATTGTAATCAATTGCTGAGTAAACCCCTTTGAAGACTGCTGCGCTAACTCATCTGTAAGGTCTTCAAGAAGTTCATCTCTTGGCTTGTCTTTATCAAAAACATATAAACGATCTAGTGGCTGTAACCTTTCATTATTATTTGTTTTGATATCAATATACTTCAACTCAGTTTTAAACGTATTTTGATTCAGGCGTGCTATCAGAACAAAGTTTAACTCTGCTTCCTGCGTGTATCCCATTGCTGCACGTAACACGTTACTAATTGTTGAACCTTCGCTCAGTGGGTAAGTACCAGGGTTCCTCACGGCGCCGTTTACCGTAATAATTTTTGGAGGTTCTGCCAGCGTTGTCTGTTCTCGTAACTGGCTAATTACTGGTTCTAAACTTTCCGCTCGTTCCGACTTTCTGCTAAATACATATATCGTGTCTTTTGAACTTAAAACTAAGTCTTCTGATGGGTCATTTTGAATAAGGTATTCAGAATAATTAACATCATATGCAGTAATTGCACCTGTTAATGGGTCTTCTCGTGTTACCAAGACGTAATTTAGATCAGGCTGTGATTTAAAGTCGTTGATATTTCGGAGCAAGGAACTCAACCGCATACCTTTCTGCCAGCCGTATACACCGGGTCGGGCAACATGGCCTAAAAGAGTGACGCTGTTTTCCAACGCATCTAATGATGAGCTGACTGATACGACGTCACCATTTTTCACACTATTTTTTTTGCTTTCTCTTAAGCTAACATTAATAACCTGACTTAAGCCTTTTGCTGTGATTCTCTGAAGTTTAACGATATCACTATATGCATTAGGTAGTAGGCCGCCCGCGAGGTTTATAACATCCCGAACAGTTTCTTCGCCATCTAGCTCATAAATAGCTGGGCGAGGTACGGCACCTTTTACCGAAACGCTTTTACCTTTTGTAGGTATAAATACTACGTCGCCCGCCATCAAACTTACATCGCCACTAGTGTCGCCTTTAAGCAGAAGATCATATAGGTCAAGACTCGCTACTGATTTTCCATTACGTTTAACTTCGATGTTACGTAATGAGCCGATTTCGTTTATACCGCCAGCAGCAAAGATTGCTTGTGTAACTGTTGATAACGAACTTATTGTGTAAGAGGCAGGTTTATACGCTTCGCCTAACACAAAAACACGTATTGAGCGCAGTTCACCCATTGTAATGTTACTGCGAACACCAATAATTCGATTGCTGATCTCATTGCTAAGTTCCTCACGGACCGTAGCAAAGGTTTGGCCAACCACAGAATATGGGCCTAACTTAGGAATTTCTATTTCGCCTTGGCGATTAACCGTGAGTGAATAGTCCTGCGATTCTTTACCGTAAATTTGAATTCGTAGCGTGTCACCGGGCCCCAAAATATATTCGCTTGGTACAGGTACGTCTGAGACAGGGGCAAACGTGCTTGGCTCACCAGCGAAAAGTTCATAGCCAAACGGTTTAAGGTCATCTGATTTTTGCTGTTTGAAAAAGTCGTTAGTTACTTCTTCGTTATTTGTGCTTTCTTCAGCTTCGTTAGGCTGTGCGTCCCTGTCCTCAATTTCTGCGCCGGTTTGCGATGTCATCATAGAATTGTCTAACTTTGCATCGTTCCTGCGCGTAGTGACTCTTTCGCCTACAAGTTCGTTAAGGGTAGGAGAAGGCTGTGAGTTTGCGCTAGATTGCTGAGTTAGCGCATCTAAATTTACGCCGTATTGCCGAGCAAGTGCTTCTTGTTGCGCTCTAGGCAATTTAGAAAACATTTCGATTTGTTCTGGTGTAGGAGTGGCTGCGGAGACCTGAAAGGCTACAGAAGCCATAAGCGACGCAATGAGTAAACACACTTTTTTCACATTTATTCCCTTTCTCTTTTGCAGAATTACCACAACGCACTGCCCGGCCTTATGTTTCCGGAGGGCGCATTCTACCTATTTAGATTGCGAATTTCCAACCGTAAATGATTAAAAGTAACGTGGATCAAAATTTTTTGAATTCTTTTTCATTTGTGGAATTAAAATTATTTTTGGCTAGTCCAGACAGAAAGCTTTGTATGACTGTTAAATGCTTTAGGCTTATCAGTGTTTGATTAATGACGAAGAGAAAACGATTTATTATTTCCATTAGTTTCGAAGGCCTATTGAATTAAGAAAAGTCAACTCAATGTTTTGTTCAACAATATACTGAATAAACTATCGTGCTCACACGCTTCGACTAACCATGCTGCCCAACAACCCCAACACCTGCTCATCACTTGACTTAGCCTGCGCCCGAACTGAGATACTCGCTTGCTCAACGATTTGCGCCTGTGTTGATTTGGCAGTTTCTGCGGCGAAATCAGTATCAAGGATTTGAGAACGGGCTGCCATTAAGCCTTCATGCATGCGATCGTTCACTTTTAATGCCGATGCCATTTGATTCATTTTTGCGCCGTAAAAAGCGCGGCTTTCGCTTACGTACGCGAGAGCATTGTCTATTTGCTGTAACGCTTCCTCTGCGTTTTCAAAAGTAAGCACGTCGCTTTCTACCATGTCTAAATCGGATAAACCCACTGGGGTTTTTATAAGGTTTATATAGTCTGTGCCATCGCTCAGCGAGTTAGTAGCGGTAATATCAACTGGGCCGGCTTCAAAACTGTTTCCACCGCTTCCAGGAGAGCCTAACGTATCCCAATCTACCGTTGCATCAAACACGCCTTGCCCAATTACTGCAATAATGAGTGGTTCGTTTGTGTTATCGATGGTTAGGCTTTCTGTTGTTATGCCGGGGTGTTGATCACCAGAGAAAGTAAATGTTGTTCCGTTAATTGTGCCCGCACCATTGGTTATGAGCGAACTGCTGTCGTAGCTAGCCGTTGGTGTGTAGCCTTCTTCGGTTGAGAATAACAAGCGTTTAATGTCGCTTGCTGAACTTATGTTATTGGAAGTCCACACGTTGTCTGACAGCGGTGTACCGACCAAATGTCTGCCGCTTGCGGTAAATACTTGAAGATCATCATCTAAAGAAAAGCTATCAACATTAATGGATACGTTTGTTGAACCAGCGGGAATATAAGCCACAGAACGCAAACCGCTATTTAGCTGTGTTGTAATGCCTTTAACAAAGGTATCACCTATTGATGGAACATTGTCAGATAAGAGGTCGTTATCACCTAACAAAGGCAAACGGTTAAATGCTTCGGTGTTGTAGGCAATGCCATTGAGTGCGTTTTTTAACTGCTGAAACTCCTTATCAAGTGCACGCCTATCAGCATCTGAATTGATGCCATTTTGAGATTGCATGGCTAATTGCCGCATACGCTGCAAGTTATCGGCAGATTCTTGCAGCCCGCCTTCCGCTATTTGTGCGTAGCTAATACCGTCATTTAGATTACGGCGAAGCTGACCTTTCGCCATAGATTCTGACGTTAATCGAGTCGATATCTGTAGACCCGCACTGTCATCTGCAGCTTTATTTATTCTTAGGCCTGAGCTCAACCGTTCGTAAGCAGTAGATAGTGTTTTACTGAACAAAGGGGTTGATGAAAGCGACTGCGTGAACGATGACGTTGTTAACATAAACTTCCTTGTTATGGATAACTGAAATACATAAGTTGAAAAACATGGCTCAATTTGGCGTTTTCTATACGCTTTTAGCTTAATTTCCTAAAGCTTTTTGCAAACATTAAGCCAAAGTAATAATTAAAAATAGAAACAAACAAGTAAGGTTGCTGGTGCGGCTACAGGGTAGAAAGAACAATGAGGTCAGAGATGTGCCTCTGACCCCATTATTATTTTTTGGGCACAAAAAAAGGGGCCTGAGTTTTCACTCAGGCCCCTTTTTCTAATCGAGTACTAATTACTCTTCAGTTGCTTCTACTGCTTCTTCTTCAGCTTCTACAACTGGACGGTCAACTAGCTCAACATATGCCATTGGGGCATTGTCGCCAGCACGGAAACCGCATTTAAGAATGCGAGTGTAACCGCCTGGACGAGCTTCGTAACGAGGACCAAGCTCGTTGAATAGTTTACCTACAACCTCTTTGTCACCAGTGCGGGCAAAAGCTAGACGGCGGTTTGCAACGCTGTCTTCTTTAGCCATAGTGATTAGAGGCTCGATTACGCGACGTAATTCTTTCGCTTTTGGTAACGTAGTTTTGATCACTTCGTGCTTGACCAAAGAACCGGCCATGTTTTTGAACATAGCTTGACGATGGCTGCTGTTGCGATTCAACTGACGACCACTCTTACGATGGCGCATAGTTTTATCCTTCTCTACAAATCAGTTTGATAAAAACCTGATTAATCTTTTTCAGCGATGCTCTCTGGCGGCCAGTTTTCTAGGCGCATACCTAGAGAAAGACCACGAGATGCTAGAACATCTTTGATTTCAGTTAGCGATTTCTTACCAAGGTTTGGCGTTTTAAGTAGCTCAACCTCAGTGCGCTGTACCAGGTCACCAATGTACTGGATAGCTTCTGCTTTCAAACAGTTTGCAGAACGTACTGTTAACTCTAGGTCATCTACTGGACGAAGCAGAATCGGATCGAATTCTGGCTTCTCTTCCTTCGCTACTGGCTCAGATACATCACGTAGGTCTACGAATGCATCTAGCTGTTCAGCTAGGATAGTAGCAGAACGGCGGATCGCTTCTTCAGGATCCAAAGTACCGTTCGTCTCCATGTCGATGATTAGCTTGTCTAAGTCTGTGCGTTGTTCAACACGCGCAGATTCAACAGTGTAAGCAATACGTTCAACTGGGCTGTATGAAGCGTCAACTAACAAACGACCAATTGGACGATCATCTTCTTCAGAGGAGCGACGGGTAGAAGCTGGTACATAACCACGGCCCATTTCTACTTTGATACGCATGCTGATTTCAGCTTCGCCAGTCAAAGTACAAATTAAGTGCTCAGGGTTTGTAATTTCTACGTCGCCATCATGCTGAATATCACCAGCAACAACAGGGCCAGCGCCAGATTTCACTAGAGTTAGGGTTGCCTCAGTTTTACCTTCAAGGCGAACCGCTAAACCTTTTAGATTTAGCAAGATTTCGATAACGTCTTCCTGTACACCTTCTTTGGTGCTGTACTCGTGAAGAACGCCATCAATTTCTACCTCGGTAACTGCACATCCTGGCATAGATGACAATAAAATACGACGTAGGGCGTTACCTAGAGTGTGGCCAAAGCCGCGCTCTAGTGGTTCCAAAGTTACTTTGGCACGAGTAGGAGAAACGTTTTCGATCTCAACTAATCTCGGTTTTAGGAATTCAGTCACAGAACCCACAATGCTTCCTCTTTAGTTAGCTTTACTTAGAGTAAAGTTCGACGATCAACTGTTCGTTAATTTCCGCAGACAAATCAGTTCTTTCTGGAACGCGCTTGAAAGTGCCTTCCATTTTGCTGCTGTCTACTTCAATCCAGGTTGGCTTCTCACGTTGGTCAGCCAGTTCCAAAGCAGCTACGATACGCGCTTGCTTCTTAGCTTTTTCACGAACAGAAACCACGTCTTCGGCAGAAACGTTAAACGATGGGATGTTCACAACTTGACCATTTACCATGATCGCCTTGTGGCTAACTAGCTGACGTGCTTCTGCACGAGTGCTAGCGAAACCCATACGGTAAACTACGTTATCAAGACGCTGTTCTAAAAGCTGTAGCAAGTTTTCACCTGTGTTGCCTTTTAGACGTGCAGCTTCTTTGTAGTAGTTGCGGAATTGCTTTTCAAGAACGCCGTACATACGACGAACTTTTTGTTTTTCACGCAGCTGAACACCGTAGTCAGACAGACGGCCACGACGGGCACCGTGCTGACCAGGCGCTGTATCGATCTTACATTTAGAATCGATTGCGCGAACGCCGCTTTTTAGGAACAGGTCTGTTCCTTCGCGACGGCTAAGTTTGAGTTTTGGACCCAAATATCTTGCCATGATCTTTCTCCAACTGTCCGTCGATTAAACGCGACGTTTTTTCGGTGGACGACAACCGTTGTGAGGAATAGGGGTCACATCGGTAATGTTTGTGATCTTATAACCTGTAGCGTTAAGAGCACGGATCGCAGACTCACGGCCTGGACCTGGACCTTTAACAAATACTTCAAGGTTCTTAAGACCGTATTCTTGTGCAGCAACACCTGCACGCTCAGCAGCTACCTGTGCAGCAAATGGGGTAGATTTACGTGAACCACGGAAACCTGAACCACCAGATGTCGCCCATGCTAGTGCATTGCCTGAACGGTCTGTAATAGTCACAATTGTGTTGTTGAAAGACGCATGGATATGAGCCATACCGTCTGCAACCTGACGTTTAGCGCGCTTACGCGTGCTACGAGCTGGTGCTTTAGCCATAACTTACTCCCCGTTTACTTCTTAATTGGCTTACGAGGACCTTTACGGGTACGCGCATTAGTTTTAGTGCGCTGACCACGTAGAGGCAAGCTACGACGGTGGCGAATACCACGGAAGCAACCCAGGTCCATCAAACGTTTGATGCTCATAGAGACTTCACGGCGTAAATCACCTTCAACGGTGAATTTAGCCACTTCGTCACGAAGCTTATCAATAGTAGCTTCGTCTAGCTCTTTGATTTTTGTATCTTCTGCAACACCAGCACCCGCACAAATGCTTTTCGCACGTGTGGGACCAACGCCATAGATCGCTTGGATAGCGATTACAGCATGCTTGTGCTCAGGAATGTTAATGCCAGCGATACGGGCCATTAACAGCACTCCTCTTGTTTATTTGTCGACGACCTAAAAAGCCCGATAGGATACTTATCCGTCGACTAAATTGCAAATTAAGGTTCAAAATACTTTAAACAAAACTAGCAGAACCTGATAAGTACAATTCAGGTTCTGCTTTCTTAGTCTTGCAAATATTCTGTACCGCTTTGATTAGCCCTGACGCTGCTTATGCTTTGGGTCAGAACTGCAAATTACGCGCACAACACCGTTGCGCTTGATAACTTTACAGTTACGGCAAATCTTTTTTACTGATGCACGAACTTTCATTACATCTTTCCCCTTTCTATCAATATTAAGGGGCTAACTTATCGGCCGTAGCCTTTAAGGTTAGCTTTCTTCAGCACAGACTCATATTGACTACTCATCAAATGTGTCTGTACTTGTGCCATAAAGTCCATGATAACTACTACGATAATTAATAGTGACGTACCACCGAAGTAGAACGGCACATTCCAAGCAATTAGCATGAATTCAGGCACTAAACAAATAAAGGTTATGTACAGTGCGCCAGCCAGTGTAAGGCGAGTCATTACCTTGTCAATGTATCGTGACGTTTGCTCACCCGGGCGGATGCCAGGAATGAACGCGCCAGATTTCTTCAAATTGTCTGCTGTATCACGCGGGTTGAACACCAACGCCGTGTAGAAGAAGCAGAAGAAGATAATCGCAGCTGCGTATAACATCACGTACAGCGGCTGACCAGGAGATAGCATAAGCGCTACATCTTGCAACCACGCTGTTGATTCATTCTGTCCGAACCATCCTGCGATAGTACCCGGGAACAGAATAATGCTAGAAGCAAAGATTGGTGGAATTACACCAGCAATGTTGACTTTTAGCGGTAAATGGGTGCTTTGCGCAGCAAAAACCTGACGGCCTTGCTGACGTTTCGCGTAGTTTACCACAATTCTGCGCTGTCCGCGCTCTACAAATACAACAAGGTATGTAAGCGCAATAACAATCACAGCAATCAACAATAGGAACAACAAGTTAATGTCGCCCTGCCTTGCTTGTTCCGCAGTCTGACCTATCGCTGTTGGCAGACCGGCAACAATACCAGCAAAAATCAATATAGAGATACCGTTACCAATACCTCGTTCGGTAATTTGCTCACCTAACCACATTAGGAACATCGTTCCTGTGACTAGGCTCACTACTGCCGTAAAGTAGAATCCGAAGCCAGGGTTTATCACCAATCCATTAATCAGGTTAGGCAAACCGGTCGAAATTCCAATTGACTGGAAGATAGCCAATACAAGCGTTAGATAACGCGTGTACTGACTAATTTTACGACGGCCTGCTTCGCCTTCTTTTTTAAGCTCCACCATCGGCGGGTGAACCACCGAGAGCAACTGCATAATAATGGATGCAGTAATGTATGGCATAATGCCCAAAGCCAGAACGGATGCACGCTCAAGCGCACCACCAGAGAACATGTTAAACATTTCTACAATGGTGCCTTTTTGTTGCTCGAACAAGTCAGCAAGTACAGCTGGATCGATGCCAGGGATAGGAACATAAGAACCTAGTCTGAAAACAACAATCGCACCAAGTACGAACAACAATCTTGCCTTAAGCTCACTCAAGCCGCTTTTAGCGCCTGAATCCAATCCTGGTTTAGCCATCTAGCTTATTCCTCTACTTTACCGCCAGCAGCTTCAATCGCTTCTTTAGCGCCTTTAGTAACCTTTAACCCGCTTACTGTAACAGCGCGTGAAACTTCACCGCTCTTTACAACTTTAACGAACTGGATTTCTTTCTTAACAAGTCCAGCTGCTTTCAAAGTTTCAAGAGACGCAGTATCACCATCAACCTTCGCGATTTCAGCAAGAGTTACTTGATCAGTAACTAAGCTCTTGCGTGATGTGAAACCGAACTTAGGAAGGCGACGCTGTAATGGCATCTGACCACCTTCAAATCCTGGCTTAACACGGCCACCTGAACGGCTTTTTTGACCTTTGTGACCTACGCCACTTGTTTTACCTAGACCTGAGCCGATACCACGACCAGTACGCTTACCAGTAGGCTTTGAACCTTCGGCTGGAGAAATTGTATTTAAACGCATGTCTTACTCCTCCACTATCTCAACCATGTAATGTACACGGTTGATCATGCCACGAACGGCTGGGGTATCTTCCAGTTCACGAACATGGTTGATTTTACGAAGGCCTAAACCTTTAAGCGTAGCTTTGTGCTTTGGCAAGCGGCCAATTGCACTTTTCGTTTGCTTTACTTTAATCGTTGCCATGTCTGATTACCCCAAAATTTCTTCTACAGACAATCCACGCTTCGCAGCAACTTTCGCCGGGCTGTTCATTTCTGTCAGCGCGTTGATTGTTGCACGTACAACGTTGATTGGGTTTGTAGAGCCGTAACATTTTGAAAGTACGTTTTGTACACCAGCTACTTCTAGTACTGCACGCATCGCACCACCAGCAATAATACCGGTACCTTCAGATGCTGGCTGCATGTAAACTTTAGAGCCAGAGTGACGACCTTTAATCGGGTGCTGTAACGTGTGACCGTTAAGGTCTACGTCAACCATGTTGCGACGTGCCTTTTCCATTGCTTTTTGGATTGCAGCAGGTACTTCACGTGCCTTACCGTAACCAAAACCAACGCGACCGTTACCGTCACCCACTACTGTCAATGCAGTGAAACTAAAGATTCGACCACCTTTAACCACTTTAGAAACGCGGTTTACAGCGATCAATTTCTCTAGAAATTCACCATTTTGAACGTCTTGTTTAGCCATTATAAACTCCTAGAACTGAAGACCAGCTTCGCGAGCTGCATCAGCTAATGCTTTAACGCGACCGTGGTATTGGAAACCACTACGATCGAAAGCCACTGCTTTAATGCCTTTCTCAAGTGCGCGCTCTGCGATTGCTTTACCGACTACCGTCGCTGCTTCAGCGTTACCTGTAGACTTAAGACCTTTTGCAAGATCTTTCTCAACAGTTGAAGCTGCTGCCAACACTTCAGAACCGCAAGGAGCGATTAACTGAGCGTAGATGTGGCGAGGTGTACGGTTTACTACCAAGCGATGCGCGGCCAGTTCACGAATTTTTGCACGTGCGCGAGTAGCGCGACGAATGCGAGCTGTTTTCTTATCCATCGTATCACCCACCTACTTTTTCTTAGCTTCTTTACGACGTACGTTTTCATCAGCATAACGTACACCTTTGCCTTTGTAAGGCTCTGGTGGACGGTAACCGCGAATGTTCGCCGCAACCTGACCAACCACCTGCTTATCGGCGCCTTTGACGACGATTTCAGTTTGGCTAGGAGTTTCAACCGTAATGCCTTCAGGCATTTCGTATGCTACAGGGTGAGAGAAACCTAGTGTAAGGTTTAGTTTGTTACCTTGTGCTTGTGCACGGTAACCAACACCTAACAACTGCAATTTTTTCTCGAAACCTTGTGAAACACCTTGAACCATTGCGTTAAGGATAGAGCGCGCAGTACCAGCCTGTGCCCAACCGTCAACAAAGCCTTCACGTGGAAGTGCTTTAAGTTGGTTCTCTTCCTGTGCAACTTCTACAGCGTCGTTAAAAACGCGGGTCAAAGTGCCTTTACTACCTTTAACAGTAACTTCTTGACCAGAGATAGAAACTTCTACACCTGATACAACGTCTACTGGGGCTTTTGCTATACGTGACATTTCAACTCCTCCGTTATGCTACATAACCGATGATCTCACCGCCCATGCCAGCGTTACGCGCTGCACGGTCAGTCATCACACCTTTAGAAGTCGACACGATAGCTACGCCTAAACCACCCATAACCTTTGGAAGCTCATCTTTTTTCTTATAGATGCGCAGACCAGGACGGCTTACACGTTCAATTGTGTCAATTACTTGCTTGCCTTCGAAGTACTTAAGCGTAACTTCTAAAACAGGCTTAACGTCACCAGAAGCAGTGAAGTCAGTGATATAACCTTCTGCTTTCAATACTTCACAGATTGCAACGCGAAGTTTTGAAGAAGGCATAGTCACAGAAACTTTCTGTGCCATCTGGCCGTTACGGATGCGGGTAAACATATCCGCGATAGGATCTTGCATACTCATTATCAGCTACTCCTTACCAGCTGGCTTTCTTAAGGCCAGGGACTTCACCGCGCATCGCTGCTTCACGAAGCTTGATACGGCTAAGACCGAATTTGCGTAGGTAACCATGTGGACGACCAGTTACACGGCAACGGTTGCGTTGACGTGACGCACTAGAGTCACGTGGCAGTTGTTGTAGCTTCAGAACAGCATCCCAACGCTCTTCTTCAGAAACGTTAACATCGCTGATAATCGCTTTAAGTGCGGCGCGCTTCTCAGCATACTTAGCTACTAGCTTAGTACGCTTCGCTTCGCGTGCCTTCATTGATTCTTTTGCCATAACCCTACACCCCTACTTTTTGAATGGGAAGTTAAACGCGTCCAGCAGAGCACGTGCTTCTTCATTTGTATTCGCACTGGTAGTGATAGTGATATCCATACCGCGAACTTTATCCACTTTATCGAAATCGATTTCAGGGAAAATGATTTGCTCACGCACGCCCATGCTGTAGTTACCACGTCCGTCGAATGATTTAGGATTCAAACCACGGAAATCGCGAACACGTGGAATAGCGATTGAAATCAAACGCTCTAGGAATTCCCACATACGCTCGCCGCGTAGGGTTACTTTACAGCCAATCGGATAACCTTCACGGATTTTAAAACCCGCTACTGATTTTCTTGCAACTGTGACTACAGGCTTCTGACCGGCGATAGCCGCCATGTCAGCTTGAGCATTCTCAAGCACCTTTTTGTCAGCAACTGCTTCACCTAAACCCATGTTTAGAGTGATTTTTTCAATCCGAGGGACTTGCATGACGCTTTTGTATCCGAACTGCTTCGCAAGTTCAGCTACTACTGTTTCTTTATAGAAATCATGCAGTTTCGCCATCGTACTCTCCAATATAATTAAACAAGTTCGCCGTTAGACTTAAAGAAACGTACTTTCTTTTCGTCTTCGAAACGGAAACCAACGCGATCTGCTTTGCCCGTTGCCGGGTTAACAATCGCAACATTAGAAACGTGAATAGAAGCTTCTTTCTCAACGATGCCACCAGCTACACCCAATTGTGGGTTTGGCTTAGTGTGCTTCTTAACGAGATTAACGCCTTCTACAATTACACGGTTATCAGCAATAAGCACTTTAAGGACTTTGCCTTGTTTGCCTTTGTCTTTACCCGCTAATACGACTACTTCATCATCACGACGAATTTTATTAGCCATTATCGTGACTCCTTATAGTACCTCTGGGGCCAATGAGATGATTTTCATGAAGTTTTCACTTCTCAACTCACGGGTAACCGGGCCAAAGATACGCGTACCAATTGGTTGCTTGTTTGCATTAAGCATAACAGCCGCGTTACCGTCAAAACGGATGGTAGAACCATCTGCACGACGAACGCCTTTTCTAGTACGCACCACCACTGCGTTCAGTACGTCACCTTTTTTAACTTTACCGCGAGGAATTGCTTCCTTAACAGTAACTTTGATGATGTCACCGATACCTGCATAACGGCGATGCGAGCCACCAAGAACCTTAATACACTGAACCCTGCGAGCGCCGCTGTTGTCTGCAACGTCCAGGTTAGTTTGCATTTGGATCATGTTAGTGCTCCGCTCTTAAATTAAGACTCTCCCGAGTCGTTAGTGCTGCTAAAAAACAACTGGATATCGTTGCTTTTATGTACATACCCCCATAAAAAGGGCGCGAAATAATAACAGAAAACTTTTGGAAGTGATAGCGGTAAATTGAATTATTTTTAGACTATGCGACCAATAAAAAAACCCCGACTAAAAGCCGGGGTAGATAACCACGTCATAGGTTATCAAGCAGGATCTTTTAGCGCGGAATCATTGTTGTGAACCCGATTACTCAAATTCCTAAACACACATTCTTTTAAACGACTTACACCGACAGGCTTAGATATGAAGTCATTCATACCCGATTTCAAGCATTTTTCTTTATCACCCGTTAATGCGTTAGCGGTTAAGGCAATAATAGGAATAGCTCGAGCGTGTTCACCCAAATTCCGTATTTGGCGTGTTGCCTCTAAACCATCCATTACCGGCATGTGGCAGTCCATTAGAATGACCGCGTACGGCGAATTTTCCGCCAACGCGCGTTTTACCTTTTCAACGCCCTCCTTTCCATTGATTGCAAGATCACTGGTTAGGCCAACTTCCTTAAGCTGCTCTTTTATCACTAGCTGGTTTATCTCATTGTCTTCTACGATGAGTGCTCTTAACCCGCTAAGCTCTTGTCGCGTCGGCGTATAGTAATTTTTATTAGCATAGGCATTTTCAATGGTAGCTCCTGTCATAGCGTCATCAAGCATCAGCACCACTGTAAACCTTGCGCCTACCCCTAGATGGCTACTTACCTCAACACTACCTTGATAATGCTCTGCTATTTTCTTGACCAGTGATAAACCCAATCCAGTCCCACCAAATCGTCGCTGCTCTGGGTTTTCGCCCTGCATAAAGGCAGAAAATATGATTTTTTGCTGTTGTTCACTGATTCCTATTCCGGTATCTGTTACCACAATTTTTACTTTAAACTTGCCTTTGCCATAACCAGTGCATTTGGTATCTACAGTAACTTTACCTTCATTGGTGAATTTGATCGCATTATTGAGAAGATTCAAAAAAATCTGCCCTAGGCGCAACTTATCCGCTGTAAATACCTTCCCTTTAAGCGCCTCTGTATTGACGTGTAATTCAAGCCCTTTTTGCTTAGCGAGGCGCGTAAACATTGGGATTTGCTCTTCAATGGTTAGCGCTAAATCAGTAGGGCTTTCTTCAAAAGGAATATCACCTGAATCAATTTTTGAGAAATCCAGTATGTCATCAACTATCTTTAGCAATGAATCTTTACTTTTCGTTGCAACTGAAACAAGTTGTAGCTGTTTGGTACTAAGTGTCGTTCCCGTTAGGGCTTCTAGCATTCCCAGTACACCGTGAATGGGGGTTCGTATCTCATGGCTTATTTTTTCCAGAAACTCACTTCGGGTTTTTAACGCACTCTCTGCGAGTTCAGACTTATGCTGTAATACCGCCTTATCTAAGTGAATTTGCGTGATATCTATTGTCGCACCAATCACTTTTGTACAGCGTCCATTTTCCATAATAGGGTGTGCTCTGCTTTCTAGCCAACGAGGCTCTCCCACGTCTGTGCGCACCTCTAACTCATAAACAAAATCCTTTCCTGTTTTTATCATTTCAGCAAAGCGTTCAAGGTATTCTTTGCGTTGATATTCATTCGTGATTAAGTTGGTTACATCCTCGGGCTTGAGAATTTTTTCTCTGTGCATATGCAGCATACGCTTAAGTGCGCCCGACCAACTTAATGCCTGTGTTTCAAGGTTGAGTTCCCATGTCCCCACGCCAGCCAAGTTCGTCACTTGATTTAGCAATGAATTGCGCTCTGCTAAGATGGCTTTTTGTGCATTGATATTTTCCATTATCTGCTGGCGCTCAAGCTCATTACCTATCCAAGAGGCGAGCAGCAGCAAGTAGTCCACCTCGATTGAAGTAAAAGGCTCATGTCTTGGTGTTAGTGAAGAAAAGTTCACGGTACCAAAGAACTCACCGGCTACAGAAATAGGGGCTGCTAGATAGCTTTTAAGGGTATATTTAGCAAAACAAGGGTGTGATGCACCTGGCTCGCAATTGATGTCATGATAGGCGATATGAGACTGTGCATTGACAACATCTGCACAGTAGGTGTCTGAGAGTGCGAAAACGCTATTAACCGAAATACTGTTATCTTCCGTTACTGCGCTCATTACACTATAGCGTTCGCCCCGAATATTGCTCACAATGCCCGTTTCGAGCCCAAGAAACTTTGTGCCTATAGCCAACAGGCTTTCTAGCTTATTGTCTAAGGACATCGTGTAGTCATTAGAGATGATTTGAAGCTCTTTGATAATACTCATGAGGATCTCAGTAAAGACAACGATAAAAAAGGCCGACATTTAATATGTCAGCCTTTTAAACGTAAGAGAAATTTCAGTAAATGAAAGTTTTCAACCTCATCAATTAGTCTAAAAAAAACTTAACCTATTAATAAAGAATGTTTATTTCATAACCCGTCGGCGTGTCTGCCGGTTCTACGGTAACGATGTAATTTTCTTCTTCGGTAAAACCAAACAGCGCCGTTCTATCCAATAATACTTGTTCTTCGTTCCCATCTTCATAGACAGCAATTACTTCATAATAGTCCGAAGGCAACACCTCGCTGGTGTTCTCCGCAAATTCTAGATTTTGAACATCGTATTCAGCAGTATCGATAGTTTCATCGTTGCGTACTAGATAAAAATCTACATCATCAACGTCACTCACAAGGTTGATAAAGTTCACGGTTTTATCATAGGCCTGAGGCAAGCCACTCTCAACAAACGTCGCCGCACCTAATTTTTCATTCGTGTCGTAAATTAAAATAGCCTTACTTTCACCTTGATTAAGCGTAACAAGCTTATTGCTAAGACCCGCTATTGAGCCGGTAGGGTCGGTAACCGTAACCCGATAATCACCGTAGCGGATTGCACTAAATTCTGAAAGCTCGCCTGCCGCGAGAGTAAAACTCACATCTTCTTCGTCAGTATTTCCGCCAAACGTCACTTGTAGAGGTGTTTCAAGATTAGTTGAATTGTAAATACGATACTGAGAGTCAGCTTCAACATCAGTTAATGCAGTGACTGTTGAAGAATTCAATAAGGTATCAACAACAAGACCGTCTTGAATCGCACCACTCACATCACGAAGGGTCATTAGGTATTCGGTCTCATAAACGAAATTAAGGGTTTGCGACTCAAACACTACGTCATCACTGCCAGGTTCAGTAAGAAAAATGGTGTATTCGCCTTCATCAAAATAATCGCTGTCGTCATCTTTATCCCAGTAGTCAAACTCAATCATATCTGAGGTAGTCACCGTACCAAGAAAGTTAGCAGCCTCGAACGGGTCACCCGACTCACTCATATAAAAGTCATAAGATGACCCGTCTACCGCCACTGATAAGCCGAACAAGCGAAAGTGGTCTTCCATGGTCTCTCGCGCATACGAATAGCTTGCAAATATAGGCGAGCCAAAGTCTCCACTCATAACGACTATGGTTTTGTACCCTTCTTTAAGATCCACCGTAACCGTGTCGATGTAGACTTCCTGATCGTTCGCATCGGTGCGTAGGAATTCTAGAGCTAGCTCACCATCCTCCATAGAAAACATTGAGGTCGTGTCGCCAAACTGCGCTGAACCAAAGCTGTCGCCATCTACTTCACGCATTTCTACATTCGCACCGTTAGGCGACGCGTTGTAAAACTGCAGGTACGCATAAGAGTAATCTGAACTCGTACTGTCTGAGCCACCGCACGCGGTAAGCCCTGTGAGAGCAACAAATCCTAATGCTAATGCGCGGAACCACGTTCCTGAAAGCAAAGATTGAGAGGTCAATTGCATAAATTGAATGTCCTTTAAAATTGTTCTTCTGTTGGATGAATGCCGTGATTCAAATGAGTTGGCACCGTTAGCGTGCGTTGGGAGCTTGCACAATACAGCGGTAGGGCTGTCATCGAAGCGATTAGTTCTTAGCTTTACGCTATCTTTGCAAAGCTGACATTTCTTTATGAAAGGGGGAGTTATCTATGCCGACCGATAGGACATTTTTAAGGCAAAATAGGGGTTATAACCTGTGAAAACTAATAAAAACGAAGCCATCGGCTGCCAAAAAAATAAACCCCTCCAAAAGAGGGGTTTATCGTCAATCTAAGCCGGCTTAAGCAGGCTTTGCCATGTTTTTAGGGAGACGCCGACATTTACTCGTAAGAGTAAGAAAGCGTTAATCCACTGTACGAAGAGTAAGCGCGAATACCTATGTGCCAAGTCCCTGAGGCTGGCGCATCGAATGTGCATACTTCGTTGTTACCATTTTGGTAGGGGCGACAATCAAAGCTACTTGTCTCTGGTTGAGAGCCAAATTTCACGTAAAGGTCTGCATCACCAGAACCACCAGAAGTTTGAATTGTCATTCGCGTCACACCTTCAGGAATGGTCCATGTGTAACGATCCCAGTTTCTGCGCGTTCCAGACAGGTTTGTCAGCTGGCCTGACACTGGCTCTACCCCAGGTTCAGCGCCGCCACCGCCGCCTGTGCCGCCGCCAGCACAACCGTTAGTATTCAGATAGTTATAGGTGTCAGCCAGCTGCATTAGGCCATAACCATAAAAGTTATCGCGGCCTGCACTACCTTTATCTTTGGCAGTAGCATTTAGTGCACTTCTGATTTCATTGTTTGTACACTGTGGGAAGTAACTCCATACTAACGCTGCACCACCCGCCACGTGCGGAGTGGCCATTGACGTACCGCTCAGTGCAGCATATGTGTTGGTTGGGTAGGTAGATTGAACCGCGCTTCCAGGTGCCGCTATTTCTACCTGATCATTGTATTGACTGTAACTGGCGCGGTTTTCATTTGAGTCTACTGCGGCTACTGACATCACTGCATCGTATGACGCTGGGTAAGACTTCGCACTATTACCATCGTTCCCCGCAGCAGCCACTAGCAACATGCCTGCATCAGTGAAGCTTTGCATTGCATTGCGCTCTGCGGTGGAAGAACTGCCGCCACCTAAGCTCATGTTGACGACGTTTGAACCTGCGTTCTGACACTGAGTGATTGCATCAATAAGGTCTGACGCATAGGTCCACTGACCGTTATCGTTAAAAATTTTAACGATGTGCATGTCAACGCCCGGATACACACCAACGACACCTTCGTTGTTATCGTATGCGGCAATGGTTCCTGCCACATGAGTACCATGGCCGTTACCATCGTTGTACCAATTCCCTACAGCACTGTTATTGGCCTGACCTGTCACGCCATCATTAGTGCCCGGTAGATCTGGGTGGCCTAAGTTGTAGCCCGTATCAATGATACAGACCTTACGAGCGGCAGTGTCTGATTGTGCAAACTGATTTGCCTGTACCATGGTGTAGCCATAAGGCGTTGTTTGCGCCATTGGCTTACGACGCACATCCACCTCGATACTTTCTACATTAGGATTGCTGCGAAGCTTGTTCAGCGCTGACTTGCTCATGGTAGCCGCGACCATTTTGTGCTTTTTCAGCTCTTTCTTAATAGCACCACCCGCTTTTCTCACTTCAGATGTAGCCGACGCTATGTCAAAAGGCTTTTTGGTTTTAGCTTTGGCGCTTTGTAGCTTACCTTTTGCAGCATTTGTTTCTAAGGTTTCGCTCACCATTTCATCTTTGAACTTAATGATGTAGCGTTCTTGGTCCGCAGTAACAAGGCGGTCGACAGTAAGACGCTTTCCTAGTGCTTGCTTAAGAGTTTGAGGTTTCTCTTTAACTTTTACCAAGCCTTCGCCTGCTGCCATTGCAGAGTTGCCCATAAGGCTAAATGATACAGCCAGAGCAGCTGCAGTTAGACATGTGTGTTTCTTATTTAATTTTGAGTTCAAAATTTATTTCCTGTTTTATCTGTCTTATTAACTTCAACACTGTTTTTGTCCGTGCTTTTGAAGCTATTTGTTATTAAATGACATACAGGTATAACCATTACCTCATACGAAAAGCTCATCCATGACAACCGACGCAACTGCGTTGCAACGACCTACCCGTTTGTCAGGTATGTAAACATCTGAATGAATCAGAGTATTCACAAAGCTCATATTATGCGGCTTATCAATGAGTTAAGTATGTAACCTCAACCCTGATGAGCATTTTTCATACCTTTTAAAATGGGTAAAAAATTCTCTTTATTCGTGAAAGCCACGCTAGACGTGCGCTATGAGCGAATTCAGTTTAGGAATGAAAATCCATAATTAACATTTATTTTACAAATTGAAATGTAACAAAATATTAAATATCTATTTAGCTTTGCTAATGCATTTATAAGAAGAAATGATGTCTAGGTTGAGAGCAACCGGAAAGAAAAAAGGCGCTCAGAAATCGTTCTGAACGCCTTTGAATTTACTTATATTGTGTGTTCTTGCGCCATCAGGGGGACACAACAACGTTTAGTTAGCACTACATGCTACGTTGCCTTACTATCTCGTACAAACAAACGCCAGTGGCCACCGATACGTTTAGACTAGTTACGCTGCCGGCCATGGGCAATTTTACCAGTTCATCACACGTTTCCTTGGTCAAGCGACGCATTCCTTTACCTTCAGCGCCCATCACCAGCGCGGTAGGGCCTTTTAAATCAACATCATAGAGGGTTTTTTCGGTCTCACCTGCCGTACCGATAACCCATAATCCTTTATCTTGAAGATGCTTTAATGTTCTAGACAGGTTTGTAATTTGAATAAGCGGCACAACCTCCGCTGCACCACAGGCAACTTTTCTCACCGTACCGTTTAGGCTCGCAGAATTATCTTTAGGAACCACAACCGCGTGAACGCCTGCTCCATCGGCGGTACGCAAACATGCGCCGAGATTGTGCGGATCAGTAATACCGTCTAATACGAGAATGAGCGGCTGCGCCTCGTTTGCGAGAATTTTATCCAAATCGGCTTCGTCAAGCACACGAGCTGGCTTAGCCTTTGCCACTACACCTTGGTGCTGCTCGCCTTTCACTTTGTCGTCTAGCGCTTTACGCTGACTAAACTGTACTGAAATGCCAAAACGCCGTGCTTGGTTAACAATGTTGGTTAAGCGTTCATCGTTACGCCCTTTTAAAACCCACACTTCCATTACACGCTCTGGCTCTTTTTCAAGCACCGACTGCATTGCATGTAACCCGTATAACCATTCTTGCTGCGCCATTTAACGCTTACCTCTTTTATTCAATGACAATGTTTTGCCGCCGCTACCGCTTTTTGCACCGCCGCGACTTGACGGTTTTGCACCGCTACGTCTAGACGAGCCTGAACCGCCTTTGCCCCCTTTCTTATCAGAGCGCGAGCCTTTGTCAGAGCGTGCCGTGTTATCAAAGCGAGTAGGTTTATCTGAAGCCTTTTTGGCTGACTTCACTTTCACCTTCTTGCCTTTAGCGGAGCGCAGCATAGACTTATCAAGCAATAAATCAATCTTTCTTTCGTCAAGATTGACCGCTGCGACGGTTACTTCTACGGTATCACCGAGTCTGAACTGGCGGTGGCCTGACTCGCCAACGAGTGCTTGTTTAACGTCATCATAGCGATAATAGTCATCGTCTAAAGATGTGATATGCACTAAGCCGTCGATATGGTATTCGGTTAAGCGAACAAACAAGCCAAAGTTGGTTACCGAACTCACCACGCCTTCAAAGGTGTCGCCAACGTGATCGAGCATAAATTCACACTTGAGCCAGTCTGCCACATCGCGGGTTGCATCATCGGCGCGGCGCTCAGTCATTGAACACTGTTCGCCAAGTTGCTCAATCTCTTCTACCGTATAATTTTTTGCACCACTTACCGCTTTTTTACCCTTCTGTTTTGCAATGATGCCTTTAAGTGCTCTATGCACTACGAGATCAGGGTAACGTCGAATCGGTGACGTGAAATGCGCATAGGCTTCTAGGGCAAGACCAAAGTGGCCCACGTTTTCGCCATCGTATACGGCCTGCTTCATTGAGCGCAGCAACATGGTTTGAATAAGCTCTTCGTCTACCCGACCACGTGTTTTAAGCACCACATCGGTAAACGCGGCAGGCTCTGCATCTTCAACAATACGGTGAGGAATGCCAATTTCACTTAAGTAGCTGGTAAATGCAGTAAGTCTGTCGGCATCTGGCTTGTCGTGCACGCGATATAGCGCGGGCGCCTCGTGCTTTTCAAGGGTTAACGCCGCACTTACGTTTGCCATGATCATGCATTCTTCAATCAGCTTGTGCGCGTCGTTGCGCACTAGCGGCACAATATTTTCAATTTTGCGCTGCGCGTTAAAGACGAATTTCACTTCTTGCGTCTCAAATTCTATCGCACCGCGTTTAGCACGTGCTTTTTTAAGCGCGCGATATAAATCGTGTAAGTTTTTAAGATGTGGAACGTGAGGCTCATAGCGCTGGTGCAGCTCTTTATCGCCCTGAAGAATTCCCCACACTTTGTTGTAAGTCAGACGTGCATGTGAATTCATTACCGCTTCGTAAAACTGAAACGCGTCCAGTTTGCCCTGCGCACTGATGGTCATTTCACATACCATACAAAGACGGTCAACCTCTGGGTTTAATGAACACAGGCCGTTCGACAACACCTCTGGAAGCATAGGGATAACTTGGTCAGGGAAGTACACCGAGTTACCACGCTGCTGCGCCTCATCATCAAGGGCGGTGCCGGTACGTACGTAGTGGCTTACGTCAGCAATGGCAACCCAGAGCTGCCAACCGCCATCATCTAACGGTTCGCAATACACCGCATCATCGAAGTCACGGGCGTCTTCACCGTCAATGGTAACTAGCGGAAGCTGACGCAAATCGATGCGGCCCTCTTTGGCGTCATCGGGCACTTGGTCGGTAAGTTTTTCTACTTGCTTAGTCACGCCGTTTGGCCACTGGTGAGGAATATCAAACGTGCGAAGGGCCATTTCGATTTCCATACCAGGCGCCATGTGCTCACCGAGTACTTCAACAATTTTACCCACCGGATTCATTTTACGGCGAGGACGCTGGGTAAGTTCTACCACTACCACCTGCCCCATGCGCGCACCATGCGTGCTCTCTGGCGGAATAACGATTTCATGCTGTAAACGGCTGTCATCTGGCACTACCATGCCAAAACCCTGCTCAACAAAGTATCGACCTACGATGGGTTCACTACGAGGCTCAATCACCTGTGTGATAAAGGCTTCTTTTCTACCCCGGCGGTCAGTACCACTGATGCGCGCCTCTACAACATCATCGTGTAGAAACAAATTCATTTGCCCAGCACTTATGAATAAATCACCGCTTTTATCTTCAGGACGCAAAAAACCGAAACCATCTCTGTGACCTATAATTCGACCTTTAATGATTTCATCACGGTTTTGAAGTATGTACTTTTTCTGTTTGGTGAACTGCACCTGCCCTTCGCGCTCCATAGCACGCAGTCGGCGCTGAATACCAATTCTCGCTTCTTCATCGAAGGCGTTCACCAAATTACAGATATCAAGAAACGACAATGGCTTGTCGTGTTCTTTTAATAAACTCATTAAATATTCCCGGCTTGCTACCGGGTTGTCGTACTTCTCTTTCTCGCGCTGATAATGCGGATCATCACTCATGTATTTTTAATTTACCTTTCGTATTTTGCTCAGAATGTTTTCGTTCGTGGCCTAATTTTTCAAAGCGCTATGGAAAACATTAAATATGATTTCTTAGACACACAAACCGTTTTTGGTTCATGTGGTTAATTGCTGCACAGTATAACAGTATTTGCAGTAAAAGATTGTGCGTTATTAGGCTTACAACGTTTAGCAAACTATTTTGCTGTGAGCGGGGGCCTACAACTTTGAATAGCGGATTTTCAGTGGTGAAGAATAGAAAGCATGTTGCTAAGTCAGCACATATGAAAGTTGCAGCAACAATTTTGTAAACCGAAATACTTGCTAGTAGATTGACTTTAAATTGGGCTTGTTGTTTGCGGTTCTATATAGGTCGTATGCAACCTGATAATGCATCCATGTTTGGGCACTAATACCGCTCACAGCTTCAAACTTACGAGCAAGCTCAATGGTTAAATTCGAATGCCCGTTAATAAACCGCGATAAATGTTTCGTTGAGATATTTAAGCACTGCGCGATCTCATTTTGCTTCAGCGATGACTTTGACATGCACCTGCGTTTAAAAACTTCACCAGGATGAGGCCTTTTAAGATGTTCAGGCCTTGATACTCGCTCTCCAGTATCGATAAGTGCTTTGCCTCGGCCACCATTGTATTCAATACCTATATGCATACTGTGTTTCATGGGTTGTATTCTCTGTAATCAAGGCAGAAACAATCGCCATCATCAAAATAACATGTTACCGCTCCACACGGTTCTACGTTATTAACTGTAACCGTCACATACCAAAGAGCGCTTCCCTCTGCTTTTATTGCACCAATATCTATCAAATCAGAAACTTGTGATGCAGCATCTAAGTCAAATAACGCGTCCCAAACCTTATGACGATAGGCTAAAGGAAGCCATTCATCATCATCACTCTGCCACATTATGTGGATGCGATTTTAACCAAGGCTGGAAAAGTGGTTAATACACGAAGCTATGAGATTAAGGCATAGCGTTCTACAACGCTGTAACGTGTGGGGCATTGAGCTGCAAAGCGGGAACGTTATACCCGTCCGCATAGATAAAAAAGCCTGGACAGAGCCAGGCTTTTTGCTTACCAGGGGACAAAAATTTAGGCGCTGACGCGTTTGCTCTGGCGCGCGCCCGTAGATGTTTTCTGACTGATTGCTCGCTGTAGGGCACTTTTTTTACTGGCATAGATAAATGCCGCAAAGCCAAAAGCAAACCACAATCCGGCAATTAGCCACTCGTTTGGCCACAGCAAAGCACCGTTACTGCCGGGCAAGTATAAGCATGTCATGCCTAACGCACCGAGCAGACCAACAACACCAAAGAACATACCGTAAGGTACTTTGTAAGGGCGTGGCATGTTCGGCTCGCTCTTACGAAGTTTGATAAATGATAGCGCGACAAACAAATACGCTAATACAAAACCGAGGCTACCCGCATTAGACACCCAGATAAGAAGCTGCTTACCAAAGAAAGGACCGATGCAGCCAAGTGCAGTAATTGTCCAGATGGCGTTAGTTGGCGTGCGATATTTTGGGTGTAACTGAGCGAAAAATGCTGGCAACATGCCTTCCCTTGCTAATGCATAGACAGCGCGACTTCCGCCAACTAAGAAACCGTTCCAGCTGGTGAGAATGCCTGCCAACCCGCCGATGATCAGCACTTGCCAGCCAATTTGCCCCCACGCTTTGCCCGCTGCATCTACAGCCGGGAGATTGGCCGCTGCCAAACCCTCACCGTCAAATATCATTGAAACGGAAAGTATAACCGCGCAGTACCAGGCGGCGCCCGCTACCACAGCGACGACAATAAGTTTACCCAGTTTGGCTGCCGGCAAATTGATCTCGGAAGCAGCTTGTGGGATAACATCGAAGCCTCCCATCAAAAATGGCGCCATAACCATAACCGCGACAATAGAGCCGGTCACACCGTTGACAAAATAAGGAGACAAATTATCGGCGTTACCCTCAAAGGTGGCACCGGTAAACAACATAACGCCGGCGGCTAAAATAACCAGCGTAACGAGAGTCTGAAATAACGCAGCGGTTTTCACACCACGAACATTTAGCAGACCAATCACGATGGCACCAGCGGCACCCATTAGGCCGTAGGTCAAATATACATCGTTATTGGCGATGGTCCACAAGTGGCCTTGGTCTAATGGTCCTACGAAATATTCCGCTACCTGTGGCAACGCCACCGCTTCAAATACCGTAATTGACACATAGCCCAGTACCAAAGCCCAACTGCAAATAAATGCAGGCCAACGGCCAAAGGCGCGCATACAGTAATTTTGAGCCCCGCCAGCCATAGGCATGGCAGCAGCAAGCTCTGCGTACAAAAGCCCAATGACGACCAGTATTGCACCTGCGGCCAAGAAGCCGCCGATAGCGCCCATGCTGCCAGCCACACTGATCCATTCGCCAACCAGCACTACCCAGCCCCAGCCAATCATGCAGCCAAATGCCAGTGCCAATGTATCTTTTAATCCGAGTTCTTTATCAAGCGCAGTGTTATTTGTTGTCATTGCAATCGACCCCCCTGCTTTTATTCTTTTACCTAGCGGACAGGGCAAACCAAACATGTTACCTACAAGATGGTTTGCCCTGTGAAATACCGTCGGTAAAATTGAAAATTAAATCTCTGTTTTAAATGTGAATCCGAACATGCGAGGGCTACCTACTTGCCCAGACAACACACCGGCACTTCCAGAGGTCAGAATTTCAGTGAAGTATTCTTCGTCAGTCAGGTTTTTCACCCAAAAGCTGGCTTCCCACCCTTCATCTGACTCCACACCAATCCTAAAACCGGTAAGCCCGTAAGCTTCCTGACTCACTGCCTTTAAGTTATCAAGTGAAAAGAAAACATCATCTTGATAGGTGTAGTCAACTTGCGCATAGCCATATAGCCCGCCGCTTAAGTCATGAAAATAGCGGGCAACGACGTTGTAAGTAAACTCTGGCGTATTCGCTGGTGTAGCGTCGGAGTAAGACAACAGTCCAACTTCCGCATCAACACTTGCATCGGTATAACCCGCGCCAGCGATAATCTCTAAATTATCCGTAGGCAGCCAGTTCGCTTCAATTTCAGCACCTTTTACACTGGCTGAGCCAGCATTGAAAATGGTGTAGCGACCGTCTGGTAAATCAGCGAATAACTGCATATCGTCATAGTCGTAGTTAAACACTGCCGCATTTAATCGAAGGGTATTGTCCATAAGCGTGGACTTAACGCCGAACTCAACCGCATCAATAAATTCAGGCTCGGCAGAGCTGTGATCGCCTTGCGTTGCCGCCCAGAAGCCGTTCCATACGCCTGCTTTGTAACCGTGACTAAAGTTACCATACAACAACACATCATCGCTTAACACGTAGTCCAGACCCACCTTATAGGTTAACTCGGTTGAACTAATTTCTTCGTCGTCAACAAGGATTGGCGTGTCTACAGAAAAGAATGTCACATCGCCAGTGAAATCATCATCTAAATTGACGACTGTGGTGCCACCATCAAACGAAATTTCATCTCTTGTTATACGCGCACCTGCAATCAGCTTCCACTTGTCGGAGAGCTGAGTTTCAGTGTGCAAGTAAGCCGCAATACTGGTGGTGTCTTGGGTGAAATCGACCTGCACATCGTGATTTACGCGGTCAGTGTAACCATAGAGGTCGAACACTTCTTGGGTATCTTGGTAGTACATCAAACCAGTGATCCAGTCCGTTTTTCCGGCCAGTGGACGGGCAGATGTCAGACGAAGCTCTTGACTAAACACATCAATATCATTGCTGTATGACGTATCACCTATGCGAAATGGGCTACCGTCAAAATCTTCTTCGGTGGTTTTATCAAGGGTTTCAAATGCAGTAATTGAAACAAATGAGAATGTATCGAAGTCAAGGGTAGCATGAGCTAGCGCGCCAAAACTGTCGCTTTCAATCACCGGCTCTTGACTGAATTCCCCTTCACGCACATCGGTATAAGGGTCGTAGTAACCTACACGGTTAACACAGTTGCTGTTGTTAATGAACGCGTGGATGTCATTGTCTGCACGACTCAAACAATTGTTGCGATACTGCTGCCCATTAACGCCTGGCAACTCTGGTGCTGGGCCTGTTGGGTTATCGAGAGCGCTGCGCCCAATCCCTACCCATGGCTCGTTTTCGCTGCGGTCGCGGCCGCCATGCAGATTGACGTATAGCTCTCCATTGTCTAAATCAAATAAGAACCCCGTACGTACTGCGAATGCATTTACTCTTCCTAGATCTCGGTTTGAGTCATCCAGACGATTGGTGAATGTTCCTTCACCCTGATAGAGCCACTTCGCAGAAACCCGTGCTGCAACGTCCCCGGTTAAAGAAAACGATTTAGCAATTTCGGCATCGGCCGATTCGTAATTACCCACGCCAATTCTGGCATAACCGCGACCGTCGTGATCGGGTCTTACTGTGGTAAAACTGACTGCCCCTGCCGTTGTGTTACGCCCAAAAAGCGTACCTTGGGGCCCTTTAAGTACTTCTACTCGTTCAGTGTCAAAGACAGAAAAGCTCATCATGGTGTTGGTTGGCAGGAACAACTCGTCAACATAAACACCTACCGGCGCAACACTATTTGAAGTAAACGCGGCATTACCTATGCCGCGGATAGTAAAGATGGGCGCTGATTTATTTAGTACATTTTTAACATTTAAGTTTGGGGTATGAACTGCAATATCAATTGGCTCTTGGATACCCAGCTTTTCCATTGATTTTTGATCAAAGGCGGTAACAGCCACACTCACGTCCTGTACGCTTTGTACACGCTTTTGCGATGTGACTTGAATAACTTCTAACCCGCGAGACGGTTCTTCTTCTGATTCTTGCTGCGCTATTGCGCTATTACTTGTTGCCATTGCTACGCCACAGGCAATCGCAGTGCGCCAGAAAACATGTTTTCCCATTTTCATCATGTGGTTCCTCCAACAATTCACTTGTTTTTATTTTTCGGGCAACTGGCGATTATTATTTTTTGCATCCGGTAACGGGCATCAAGTGGCTCGTTTTTGTTTTCCGGATATAGTTTACCCGCTATCCAAACTAGCGTTACCACTCGCAGTAAACAATGGATAAAAATTATCCACCCCTGTGAATTAAATTCACAGACTTAGACAAAGCAGGAGGTGCACGTCTTATTTAAATTTCCAATTGGTAATTTGGTCTGATCAGCTGTGCAGCGCACGCATGATCCACTCTTCAAATAACCTCACTTTAAGCGGAAGATAAGCATCAGGTTGGCGCAAAATATAATAGTTATGCGGCTCATCGAGCGGCTTGTTCATACACTGAACTAATTGTCCGTTTTTAATGAACTCAAGGGTTTCAAAGCTGTTTGCCAACGCGATGCCATAGCCCTGGGAAGCGGCGGCGATAGCCTGACTAGTATTAGAGAAATAGATATTATTAGCGGGGGTGCGACGCGCATTATACTGCTCTAACCAACGAGGCCATTGACCATGCCCTTCGTGGATCAAAGTGTGTTCGACTAATCGTTGAACGCTGATATTGTGACCGATTTTATTGAGCAATGTGGGGCTGCACACAGGAAAAAGCGGGGGTGAGACCAGCATGCTCACCTGCCGTTCATCTTCTTGAGGTTTGCCGTAGCACAACGCAATATCGATGTCCTTTGGGATCTGAGTTTGCATTGCGTCGATGACCGACACTTGAATGGTGATGTTAGGATAGTGCTCGCTGAACTCACAAATGTGTTTGGTTGCCCAGCATGTCGCCATTGTTTGAGTACAGGCTATATGCAAGGTCCCACTCATCTTATCGCGACTTAGATGGCGCGCGCCGTCAGCGATTAAATCAAAGCCGTCGCGTACTGAGTCATACAGACTGATACCCGCAGCCGTTAGCGCCATTCTATTATTGGCCCGTGAAAACAGGACCACGCCGAGCTGCTCTTCCAGTGCTCTTATCTGATGACTTATAGCACCGTGGGTAACGCCCAGTTGTTCACCGGCCTTACCCAAATGCAAGGTTTGCGCTGCTGCTTCAAACGCCCTTAACGCCGAAAGAGGTAGTTTCCGCCTGTCCATTTTGCTTCTCGCTGTTGGTCATTTATGCCGATGTAATTTTTCTCACAAAATACTATATTTTGTGAGAAAAAATAACAAGCATGCAAACTATCATCAACATTGAGAAGTGCGCAAGTCAGGCGAAAAAGGCTCCTGTTATAACCGGTTGGCAGTCACAACGTTATGCGTTCTTTTTATTGCAGAAACGTTAAACGCTAGCCTGCTCGGTAAACAGTGTTGTGAACTTGTCCAGACCTTCCTCAAGCACTTGGGAAGTAATGGTAAGCGCAGGCAAAAAGCGGATAACATTACCGTAATAACCACACGCTAGAAGCACCAAGCCGTGCTTTGCTGCATTGGCAATAAGCCGCTGTGTCAGGTGTGTATTCGGTTTGTCTGCATCGCCGTCTTCGCAAAGCTCTAATGCAATCATTGCTCCCTTGGCGCGAACCTCACTGATAAGCGCTGGAAATTGCGCCTTAAGTTCGTTCAATCTTGCCACGAAGGTCTCGCCAATGGTGTTTGCACTGCTGATTAACTGCTCTTCTTCAATAATATCTAGCACCGCAAGCGCTGCCGCACAGCTTACCGGCGAGCCACCGTATGTTCCGCCAAGTCCACCTGGGTGTGATGCATCCATAATATGTTGTTTGCCAACGACAGCAGCTAATGGGAAACCACCTGCTATGCCTTTTGCCATGGTGATAAGGTCTGGCTCTATGTCGGCATATTCAGTGGCAAACATTTTACCTGTACGGGCAAAGCCAGACTGAATTTCATCGCTGATCAATACGATACCGTGCTCATCGCACAGCTTGCGAAGCGCTTGCATGAATTCAACCGGTGCTGCGTAAAACCCACCTTCACCTTGAACAGGCTCTAAAATAATAGCGGCTACATCTTGCGCGGGAATAGTGGCTTTAAATAGGTTTTCAATACCTTTAAGCGCATCTTCAACGCTGACGCCATGCAGCGCATTAGGGTAAGGCGCATGGTAGATATCACCCGGGAAAGGACCAAATAAATTTTTATACGGCGTTACTTTACCGGTTAACCCCATCGTCATATTAGTACGACCATGAAAACCACCGTTGAACGCGATTACACCGCGGCGACCGGTGTGAGCACGTGCAATTTTCACACAGTTTTCGACCGCTTCAGCACCTGTGGTCACAAAAATTGCGCGTTTTTCGCTATCGCCCGGTGCAACAGCGTTAAGTTTTTCAGCCAGTTCAACGGCCACTTCATATGGATTTACCATGACACAGGTATGACTAAACTTATCAACCTGCTTTTTCACAGCCTCAACAATTTTCGGGTGGCTGTGCCCGGTGTTACACACTGCGATGCCGGTACCGAAATCGATGTATCGATTACCTTCCACATCCCACATTTCCGAGCCTTGTGCACGTTCAACATAAACTTGATAAGCATTGCCCTGACCGCGGGCAAACGCCTGTACTTTTCTTTCTTGTAGTGATTGATTTTTCATTGCTTTACCCTCTAACTGCTTAAATGCCGCCCATGCACAAATATTTAATTTCTAGATAATCTTCCAAACCATACTTGGAGCCTTCACGACCATTGCCTGATTGTTTAACACCGCCAAATGGCGCCGCAGCGTTTGAAATAGCGCCTTCGTTTATTCCAACCATGCCAAATTCAAGCTGCTCGGCTACACGCCACACTCGGCCGATATCGCGGCTGTAAAAATACGCGGCAAGCCCATACTCACTGTCATTCGCTTGCGCGATGACTTCACTTTCCTCGTTAAATCGCAATATGGCTGAAACTGGCCCAAAGATTTCATCTACGGCTAGCGGCATTTGCTGTGTTACCCCGGTGACAACCGTAGGAGCAAAGAAATTAGAGCCATCTTGTGGCGCACCGCCAAACACGACTTTCGCGCCTTGCTCGACGGAATCATCAAGCAATCGCTTTACGCCCTGCACCGCTTTTTGATGGATAAGTGGGCCAATATTTACCCCTTCATCTAGACCGTTGCCCACTTTAAGCGCGCTGACTTTGGCAATGAGTTTTTCAACAAACTGGTCATGTACACTGTCGTGCACGTAAATGCGGTTTGTGCATACACATGTCTGCCCGGCGTTGCGGTATTTCGACACGATGACGCCGTCTACGGCGGCGTCTATATCCGCATCGTCAAAAACGATAAACGGCGCATTTCCGCCAAGCTCCATAGAAACTTTTTTCACGCCATCTGCGCACTGAGCAATGAGGGTCTTACCTACACCGGTTGAACCCGTGAAGGTAAATTTCGCCACGCGGGGATGCTGGGTGAGTACTTTACCGATATCGGAAGCCTGCGTACCTGTGACTATGTTCAACACGCCTGCGGGTATTCCGGCTTGCTCCGCCAACTCGGCCATGGCCAGTGCTGACAAGGGAGTTTCGGAGGCTGGGCGAACCACAAAAGTACAACCTGCCGCAAGTGCAGCAGCGGCTTTACGTGCGATCATGGCATTCGGAAAGTTCCAAGGTGTGATCGCAGTCACAACACCCACGGGCTGCTTAATAACAACGACACGTTTATCTGGAGACGGCCCCGGAATGGTATCGCCATAGACCCGTTTAGCTTCCTCTGCAAACCACTCAACATACGCAGCACCATATTTGATTTCGCCGATAGCCTCAGCCACAGGCTTACCCTGCTCAAGCGTTAACAAATGACCCAGCGTGTCTGCATGCTCGATCATAAGGTTGAACCACTTTCTTAATAGCGAGGCGCGTTCTGCCGCGGTGGTTTTTGACCAGCTTTTAAAGGCCATATCTGCTGCTTCGATTGCCGCCAGTGCATCGTCTTTTGTCGCATCTGCCACACGGGCCACCAGTTCACCCGTCGCCGGATTATTGACATCAAACGTGTGCTGGCTAGCTTGCCATTGACCATTGATGTACGAGCCATTTTTAATGAGCGCTTGTAACGCGTGGGGTTGCATAATCAGATCCTTAAAACCAAGGGTGCCTGAGGCACGGCGTTAAACTTTAAACGCAGCATAGCCCCACGATACTTTTGCTTATATAATTGTTTATCATTATTCACTTTTGAATTTGCAAATGTATGGGTAAAAACAAAGCGATACTGGCTGGAAACTTGACCGATTTGGATATTCGACAGCTAAGAATATTTTTAGCGGTCGTTGAAGCGGGTGGGTATACCGCCGCTGAATTAACGCTTAACTTGGCAAATTCCACTATCTCTAATCACATTTCTAATTTAGAGAAGCGTCTGGACATGAAGCTGTGTGAACGAGGGCGCTCCGGTTTTCGTTTGACCGAGCAAGGTGAAGTGGTGCACAACGCGACCCGCAACCTGTTTAACTCAATGGAAGCGTTTAAACAGGTGGTAAACCAAAGTCACGAACAAATTCTAGGCAGCTTAAATCTGGCATTGGCCGAGCATATTCCTGGGATCCATAACGGGGCAATCGTTCGTGCACTAGAGTCTTTTTCCGACAAAGCCCCTAAAGTGTCGTTGAGTCTGTCGACTATTGGCTCAGATGAAGTGGAAGAAGCCGTATTACAGAGCCGAGCCGATATTGGTATTACGGTGCTGTCACGTTCAAACAGTGCGTTAGACGCAACACCGTTGTTTCGTGAGACCATGCATTTATATGCGTTGCGCCACCACCCGTTACATCAACACACAAAGTTAACTGTTGAGCAAGTCCGCGCCTACGGGATTGTTGAATCTCCCCGTATGGTGGTGGGGCGCGAGCCTGGTGACATTCATCAAAACTGGCCAATCACTGCACGGGCCCACCAACAGGAATCTCGCATTGCCCTACTGTTAACCGGTAAGTACATAGGCTATCTGCCAGAGCACTTTGTTTCCATGTTGGGCTACAGCGATAAACTGCAGCCGCTGCTACCTGACGTATTAAGCTACACCAATGATTATCATGCCATCAGAAAAAAGCCACTGGCTAACCAACGTATAGTGAACTTGTTTATGCAGGAGCTTCAGGATAACTGACCTCTCTATTTCTGTATTCTCGAAAATTGAGAGCTCAGGTGATTTAGATACAGTTAAGGTATAGTTAAGGTGATGTGACTAGGGTCATGAAAGCGCTTGATTAATTAAGCGCTTTTGAGACGGTTCGATGAACCATAGGCGACATATTGGAAGCAATTTTGTGACAAATATTCTGTCAGCCGTTAGGAAACCGAACAGGCCCCAATTCTGTATAACAAAGTTGTGCAGCCCCTATGCACGAAAGAACTATCTCAGTACACTATTAGTCTAGGACAGCAATAACATTTAACCAAAAAGCGAAATGGAGACTGCAATGAAAAAACTTATGATGGCTACAGCTATTGGCGCTGCGACCTTATTAAGCGCGTGTAGCTCAGAGCATGGCACAACGCAATGCACTACTGCACCGGAAGCTGAATGGCAAAACCAAGATGCGTTTCAGGCACAGCTGCTAGCGCAAGGCTACAAAATTAATGAGTTTAAAGTGACTGGCGGCAACTGCTACGAAATTTACGGCTTCGATAAAGAAGAGAATAAAGTTGAAATTTACTTCAACCCCGTTGATGGCAGCATTGTTAAGAAAGAAATGCACTAAGTGTGTTTTAGCAGGCTGTACATAGGCCGCTTGCTTTAATATTTGATAAAAACGCTGCAAACTCTTGCAGCGTTTTTGTTTTAACTTAAAAAGAGCACGTAATGAAAAAAGCGAAAGACACGCCATCAGAAATTTACGTTTGGGATAGGATTGTGCGCGTGTGTCACTGGGGTATTGTTGCGGCTTTTATTACTAATTACTTTATTGTAGAGCCAGGCCGGCTTTATCATGAAATAGCCGGTTACATTGCACTAGCACTCATACTCACGCGCGTTGTTTGGGGCTTCTATTCAAACAAAGAGAACACGCACCAAAGCAGCACGTCATACGCGAGCTTTTCCAACATTTCGCTGAACAAGCAATCCTTTAGCGAACATATCCAGCACTTAAAACAAAAGCAAATACCTACCCACCATGGTCACAATCCCTTTGGCTGGCTTATGGTAATTGCCGTTGTTGCTCTTATGCTGGGATTAGGTATTTCCGGTTTTATGATGGAAGAAATAGATGCGATGTTTGGCAATAGCACGTTGGAATGGATACACGGCATGATGGCCGATGTGCTGTACGCCTGCGTTTTAGTGCATATTGGCGCAGTGTTTGTCGTGCAATACGTGGGCAATATTCAACTTGTACGCCCCATGCTCAGCGGCTGGCGAAAGCGTTAGGTTATCGGCGTGCCCGATTTCTGTTGTCAGTTGATTTCCTTCCCTCAATAGGATGAATAGCCCGGAGCGGTAAAAGAAAGGCTCACTGTTTAAACCAATGGAATTGTTTAGCTGTCCATGGGACGCTTGGCCTCGCGCACTGCTTTTGGATGCATTAACTTTTCCAAACGCGCGAGATAAGACGCTATTTGCTGATGCTGCTTTTTATCATTGGTGTTTGAGTTATACAGCCAATGATAGGCATCTTGGTAGTCATAAGGGCTGCCGTAGCCCTCTAAAAATAATTCAACCAACCTGATTTGTGCTTTCAAGTTTTTAAGCGCTGCAGCTTCTCGCAAGTACACAACGGCACGAGACTTATCTTGCTGCACAAGCGTGCCCTTAGCATAATAACGCCCAAGTTGCTCAAGCGCTGCTGGCAAACCTTGATTGGCAGCGTCTTCCATGTAGCCAATGCCTCGCGACGGCGCAGCATCAACACATACGCCCCATGCTAGCATATCGCCCCATAAGAACTGGTAAGCAGGTACTTTGAGGACGTCGGCGCGCGCTTCAATGTCCTGCACAAGCTGGCATCTATCTTCCACTACTTTATCTAAATGCGTATTAGCATTGATCATATCAATTAATGCGTCTTGGCTGTAAAGCTGAACAGCGCGAAGCTCTTCAATCGTTTCACCTTCAAGCGCACACGCGGAAAAGCCTGTCGCTGAAGCGCACATAAATAAAGCGGTAGATAAAAAACGTTTCATAGCAAAAGTTTTATGATGAATGCAGTGTCTTAGTTAAGTTATCGACGTAATATAGATTATCTTAACTAAGACATACCGTTCTTTACAAAATTCCTAGTAAATAGCTCAGTATTAAATGTTTTCATAGGGCGTAAGGCCTGTCTTTAAGAAGAGCCATTTACCCCATTTAAAACACCTAATGGCCGCTTTTTCTCGGGCACAATGCTGATTGGATGTGACGGGCATGATCGGCAAGGTCAATGCCTAAATCAGTGAGATAGCCACCATCGGGCTGAGTCACTAACCCCTTTGAATACAACCGTGATGCTGCGTTGACCATTGCTTGACTCGCGTCGTGATGAATTTTAAGGCCTTGTAGTAAACTGTCTGTAGGGAACTTAAGCAGCAAATTTAATTCGTCTAGCATGTCCTGATCGAATGAGCTCATGTAACCACCTTAGGCAAAAGGTAGGCCTGCTTCTCTTCAGATACACAGTATACAGTGAAGAAAGACACAGCCTGGATTTGTTAAATTTTTTAACGCTTTCTTATATCACACAGAAACAGTGCGTCTGTAAAGGTTAATTTGTCTGTAAAAGGTTTAATCGCAGATTAGCAGTGCTTACTGATCGGACTTTAACGCTAAATAGTATATTCTTGCCATAAATTACATTCGTGGATACACCTGCACTGATGAAATACAAAGATTTACGCGACTTTATTCGCCAATTAGAAGCTAAGGGCGAACTAGTGCGCATTAGCCAGCCCATAGACACCGACTTAGAAATGACGGAAATTGCAGATCGCACATTGCGAGCTGGCGGCCCAGCCCTATTATTCGAGAACCCAAAAAACCACACTATGCCCGTACTCGCCAATTTATTTGGAACGCCGGAGCGCGTGGCGATGGGCATGGGTCAGGATTCGGTTGAAGCACTTCGTGAAGTCGGCAAACTGTTGGCGTATTTGAAAGAGCCTGAGCCCCCTAAAGGCTTAAAAGACCTTTGGGAAAAATTGCCGGTGTTTAAGCAAGTGCTGAATATGCCAGCTAAAGTGCTTAAGAAAGCCCCCTGTCAGGAAGTGGTGCTCACCGGTGACGACGTAGACCTATCGAAAATCCCAGTACAGCGCTGTTGGCCGGGTGATGCTGCACCGTTGGTGACGTGGGGATTGAGCGTAACGAAAGGACCGCATAAAAAGCGTCAGAATTTAGGTATTTATCGTCAGCAAGTTATTGGTAAAAACAAACTCATAATGCGCTGGTTGTCACACCGTGGTGGCGCCCTTGATTTTCGTGAGTGGTGTCAAACTCACCCGGGTGAACCCTACCCGGTATCAGTAGCCCTTGGCGCTGATCCAGCCACAATATTGGGTGCGGTTACACCTGTCCCCGATACCTTGTCTGAATACGCTTTTGCAGGCTTATTGCGCGGTGATAAAACCGAAGTGGTTAAGTCTATCAGCAACGACTTGCAAGTTCCTGCCAGCGCAGAGATTGTGCTTGAAGGTTATATTGCCCAAGATGAAACCGCACCTGAAGGCCCTTATGGCGATCACACGGGGTATTACAACGAAGTTGACGATTTCCCTGTGTTTACCGTAACGCATATTACGCACCGTAAAGACCCTATCTATCATTCAACCTACACAGGCCGCCCGCCTGATGAGCCGGCTATTTTAGGTGTTGCGCTTAACGAAGTGTTTGTCCCTATTTTACAAAAGCAATTTCCTGAGATCGTCGATTTCTATCTCCCCCCCGAGGGCTGCTCTTATCGCATGGCTGTGGTAACCATGAAGAAACAATATCCAGGGCACGCGAAACGGGTCATGATGGGCGTGTGGTCGTTCTTGCGTCAATTCATGTACACGAAATTTGTGATAGTGTGCGATGATGACGTCAACGCGCGCGACTGGAACGATGTAATTTGGGCTATCACCACACGTATGGACCCTGCCCGCGATACGGTAATGATAGAAAACACCCCTATCGACTATTTAGATTTTGCGTCACCGGTGTCAGGCCTTGGCTCAAAAATGGGGATGGACGCTACCAATAAGATGCCCGGCGAAACCGACCGCGAATGGGGCGTACCTATTGTGATGGACGAAGACGTCAAAAAACGCGTTGATGATATTTGGGACAGTCTTGGTATTATGTAGAACCCAATATCAGCGCTATTTTATTTTGCATTGATGCGTGCGCTTTTTAAGAGCGCATGTAAAGGCGACACGCTAAGCAAGAAGGTTAAAAGAGAATACATGTCAGAAATTAAGTGTAAGGTTGCAAGCATCACGCCTTTAACCGAAGTGGTACAAAAAGTTGAATTAACACCAGAAAGCCCGGTTGAATTTAAAGCGGGTCAGTACGCCATGGTTGTTATGGGCGAAAAGGATATGCGTCCATTCTCTATTGCCAATGCTGCGTATGATAACCGCCGCATTGAACTTCATATTGGCGCAGAGCCTGGCAACAGCTATGCAGGTGAAGTGCTTGAGCGTATGCGCACAGATGGCGAAATCACGGTCAATGTGGGTAATGGCAATGCCTTTTTGCAAAGCAACGGCCTGCCTATGGTACTGATTGCGGGGGGGACGGGCTTCTCGTATACCTACTCAATTCTGCAAGAGCATCTTAACAGCGGTGACAAAACGCCACTGACTCTGTATTGGGGTGGAAAGCACACATCTGATTTGTATTTAGCCGACAAACTCACTGCGCTCGCTGAAGCAAACGACCACTTCACTTTTGTGCCGGTTGTTGAGTTTGCTTGTGATGAGTGGAAAGGCAGAACAGGCTGGGTTCATCATGCGGTCATGGCAGATCACGCCGATTTTTCCAATATCCAGGTATACGTTGCAGGTCGTTTTGAGATGGCAAAAGTGGTGCGCGATGATTTTACGCAGCGCGGCCTAAAAGTTGAGAACCTATTTGGTGACGCGTTTGCGTTTATTTAAGCGTGAAATATAAATAGAAAACAATGCTCATGTCGTGAGCACTCTATCTACCTCTAGTCCGTCATGTTGACCACACAAAACTACATATGGTCGACATGGCGTTCCGTTTACTCATCCCATCTTCTTACTTAAATTAAGTCAAATAAAAGCCGTCTGTTTTCACTTCTAAAAAACTGCTAACATCAAAATTCATCTAACAGATCAAATACAAAAACATAGGGAATTGGAAGTATTGGTAGGGTAACCAGTTTGATTTTAGCAGTCCGCGCTGCTTAGACATGTGTCCAGCCTACTACTACGCCTTTCAGCAAAATATATGAAGTACAACAAACAACTGATAATAACAGGCCTAGCGGCTGCTATTGCCGGATGTGGCGGTGGTAGCTCATCACAACCTCCTGCTAACAACAACGGAAGCACTCCGCCTACGTCAAACTTCGAGCATGTGGTTAGTGCAAATTACTTTAATTCATGCGGCGAGTTAACGCCACAAACCGACGCGATGGTTATTCGCCATGACGACAGCGGTGCAGTAGCTGCTGTCTATGAAGCTGACGATGACGGAAATATCGCTATCGATTATGCCGGTGTGGCAACGTATACAATGTTAAGTGCTGGCTATTGGGGTGAAACTGCCTATCCTCGCGTACATACCTACGTAGACATCACCGCAGATAAAATAAAAAATACGCGTATTATCGCCGCAGATTTTGGCAACGGTGACGCGTGCGAATGCAATAATGTGACGTTCGATATTAGTAGCGTTCCCGTTGCCTCGCCCATGGCCAGTGTCGTCGTTTCTACCACGACATCTGCTTCCGCTTTCGATATTAATGACACAGACGGCTTGGCTCAAGCTAACGTCTGTCGACCTGCTGGCGGCGAGTGGCCAGACATTGCCCTTACGCTAACTAGCGCACAAGAAGAACCGGCTGAAACTTATTACACTGCTGTCCTTAGTGACTACAGTTTTGATGAAACATTTGTAGTCAATAACGCCGAGCTTGTTAGAAAAGTACCTTTTTCGGTGCTCAATAATAACGTGAACAGTAACTCAAGTCTGCGCGTTGTGCTGCGCGGGCGAAAAGATGGCTGGCTGCATTATGCTGATAATATGCAAGTTTGGGATGTAGCGGAACTTTCACCTTCAGTTCCTATCTTTGACACGCCTGAAACGTATATCGATGCTTACAATTTCGAGTTCGACAGCTTTAGCAGTGAAGGCACAGATGTTCAAGTATCCATCTATACGGGGGGACAGGTCACAGTACCTTCAACCCACACTGAGTCATTAGACTTATCAATGATGTCTTATGATTTATTTTCCGAACAAGTTTTAACATTCTTTAATGATGAAAGTTATGACTTGTCGGCGTTAGGGGCAGATTCAGTAACCATTACCATGTCTGGAAATGATTCTTTTGGTAATCTGCTTTACTATTTCCAGTTAACCACCCCCAATAAGGGTTCTCTTGCAATTTTAGAGAACTTAGACATTGAGGGCGTCGACTTTCCCCTATCCTCGAACTTCGATTTCGATGAAGAGCCTGCGTCGGGTTACATATCACTGGAAGCTTATGATGTGCAAAGCACGACTAATTATCTTGAGTCACTTAAAAATGATGATGTTACCGCTTACGGTATTGTTTACTTCGATTTTTAAACAAGCTTAAGTCTTGTAAACTATAAATATATATCGGCACGGAGTGTTTCGTGCCGATATATTGTATTCCTCTTAAATAAAGTTAATTACATCGATATTCATTGTCCATTTTCGACGCATTCAGTATGGTCTCTGCAGAAAATGGAGAAAACAATGAATAAATCACAGCCCTTTTATCTTACAAACCTTATGCTACGAAAAATTGCTCCCGCAATTGCGCTAACATTATCTACTGCAGCTTTCGCCCAAACCGAACAGCAACAGGCACTTTACGATATTGCTAAAAATGTTTCCGCCGAAAACATTGAAAAAGACATCACAACGCTGGTGAACTTTGGTACTCGCCATACCCTATCGGACACCAAATCTGATACCCGTGGTATTGGCGCAGCGCGACGTTGGATAAAGTCTGAGTTTGATAAAATTTCACAAGAATGTGGTGGCTGCTTAGAAGTGTACTACCAGTCGGAAGTCATCAGCGGTGAGAAGCGTATTCCCGACCCAGTAGAAGTAGTGAGTGTTATCGCCATTCAGCGCGGCACCACAGACCCGGGCCGCTACGTGATCATGTCTGGCGACATCGATTCACGGGTGTCTGATGTGATGGATTTCACGTCTGATTCACCCGGTGCAAACGACAACGCCTCAGGTGTTGCCGGTACCCTTGAAGCCGCACGAGTCCTATCCAAATATAAGTTTAACGGCAGTATTGTGTATGCCGCCCTCTCAGGCGAAGAACAAGGCCTTTTCGGCGGTCGTATAATGGCAAATAAAGCCAAAGAAGACGGCTGGCGAATTAAAGCAGTACTCAACAACGATATGATTGGCAATATTGAAGGGGTTAACGGTGTAATTAATAACACTACCGCTCGTTTGTTTGCTGAAGGAACGCGGGTGACGGAAACCGAAAAAGAGGCGCGCATGCGCCGTTTCACCGGTGGTGAAGTCGACTCGCCAAGCCGCAACCTTGCCCGCTATATCGATAACATTGCCGATAAGTACATTGAGAATTTGGACACCATGGTGATCTATCGTTTAGACCGATTTGGTCGTGGTGGCCACCATCGCCCGTTTAATGACTTAGGCTACCCGGGCATCCGCATCATGGAAACCAACGAAAACTACACGCGTCAGCACCAAGACCTGCGCGTTGAAAACGGTATTGAATACGGCGATACATTGGACGGTGTAGACTTTGATTACGCCGCTAAACTAACCGGACTAAACGCCGTTTCCCTTGCTGCTATGGCGTGGGCACCAAACCCACCGGCAAATGTAGAAATCGCTGGCGCTGTTCAGCCTTCAACGACCCTAAAGTGGGATGCGTTAGATGCCAAGCAAAATCCACAGCTTAAGGGCTATAAAGTGTACTGGCGTCATACAGACGCGCCACAGTGGGAATACAGTAAATATGTAGGTAACGTCACAGAAGCAGTGCTTGAAAATGTGGTTATCGATAATTACTTTTTTGGCGTTGCCAGCGTTAACAACGAGGGTGTTGAGAGCGTCGTGGTGTATCCAGGTCCCGCAGGAAGTTTCGGTGAATAGATTGTGTAACGTTAGCCCATGCTGGTGTGGCATGTGGCCGTGCGGCTTTTAGTACATCCATCATCGCCCCCATTCACTTGCCATGTAAGCGACACAATATGCAAAATATTGATGTCGCTTACATTTTGTTAATTTAGCCAAGGGCGAGTTTATTGGAATTAAACGGCTAACTGCATTAGAGTGTAGTAATGCACGGTTGCAGTACGGAGTTCAATTTTGGCAAGATGTAACGCTTTCCCGCTTTCCTTTTCAACTCGTCGCTTCCTGTTTTTGGGCGTAGGCCTAGCGCTTTATTGTTGCATGGTTGTTGCTCTTCATGCAGCGCCTACAACACTTGGCGCGTCGTCATTTGAAACCTATATCAGCGACGACGGTGAACCCGCTCGCATCAATAGGCTACTGGAAAGCGTGTTTGAAAAAGCAGGGTTGGAAATAGAGCTTCGCGTCATGCGCGATGCGTTCTTGGGCAGTTCAGTGCTTACCGGTAAGCTAGATGGCGAATTCGCTTACATTAATTTAGGCGAAGACAATGGTCATCTGATCCTGTCAGACGTTTATCTGCCTATATACTTATACGCAGTCAGCAAAAACCCGGATGTAGTAAGCGTAAAGCTGTTTCCCCACCTCAAAGATAATCGTGTTGCCATTGAAAACCGCTTTGCAAACACGCCAACGTTCAGAACGCTCAAAGAAATAAAATGGTCGCGCAATCCAAGTACTTTTGACGCTTTCCGTCAACTTGCCGATGACCGTGCTCCCTTTTTATTAACCACTGAACTCCTTGCTCGCGAACTCAATATTTTATTGGCAAACGACAACGAGGAAACCCTGCACTTTTCTGCCAAACCGCTCGCAAAAACGGGCTTTCAGCTTGCTGTCAGAAAAGACCTTGCCAACGGGAAAACCCTGGTTGAACAGTTTAATCAAACAGTATCGCTAATGCAGAAAAATGGAGAATTTAACGGCCCGCTCTCGTTGCCATGGTTAACAAAAGATGTGGACGGTGACGGTACTGCAGACTTTATTGGACACAGCGATATCACGCGCCCCTCTGACAGCCTAGCTACTGCTTATTCTCTCGACGGAAAGTCAACATCACCTGACAGTAGATTTTATATAGATGGTAAAGGTTACGATTCGCTAGACGATGCACGGGGCTCCCTCACCCTCAACGATGCATCCTCGCCCAGGTCCTCTTTGCTAGATAAAACCACATATCAACGCCTGCTGCGTCGCTGGTAGAGGGCTAATAGACTAATTAACAATGTAAATAAAACGCCTTTGGTAACTCGTTGCTACCAAAGGCGCACAGATGAACGTTGCCAGGCCCGTGTTGATAACAGCTTACGTTTTAATGCGCCGTTTCGGGTAGGTACATTTCCAAAATAGTCAGCAGCTCTTCGCCGTCTACGGGTTTAGAAACATAGTTGTTAAAGCCTGCTTTGAGCGCTTTTACCCTGTCTGACGTGTATGCATACGCCGTTAACGCTACCGCGTTCAGCTTGGCTATTTCCGGAACCTCACTTGCGCGAATTTTAGTGACAAGCCCCAACCCGTCCAATTCAGGCATGCCAATATCAGACAGTAAAAGGTCAAACGCTTCTGGCATATCGTTGAGCTCTTTCCACGCCAACAAACCGTTTTTCGCCACGTTAACGCGGGCACCGTTTGACTCCAAAAACAACTTAATGAAATCTCTGGCATCTTGCTCGTCTTCCGCCACTAAAATGCGCAAACCATTAAGACGCAAAGACTCGGTCAAATCACTAATTTCCGTATTTTTCGTTTCAATTATATCATCGTGCAAGCTCAGTGGAGCTATGGGTAACGACACAAAAAAGGTGGTTCCTGAATTGAGCCCATCACTTTCGGCGTAAATTTCGCCGCCATGCATTTCTACTAAGCTTTTCACAATGGATAGCCCCAACCCGAGTCCGTACTTATTATGCTCATTTTTACCTTGGTAAAAACGTTCAAATACTCGGGCTATTTGGTCTTGGGTCATTCCCTTGCCATTGTCTTTAACACGAAACAGGTAGTTAGAGTGCTCTCGCTTTCCGCGCACATGTACTGTGCCACCTTTAGATGTGAACTTAAGCGCATTGCTTAGCAAGTTGTTGATGACCTGCTTAATACGCAAATTATCACCTAAAATTTGGGTGTGCTCGTCTTCGCAGTTTATAGAGAGCTTAATATTCTTGCTGGCGAACCCTGCCTCGAAGGACTTTGCCACTTCTGAAATTGACGATGCGATATTCAAAGAATGGGTACTGAGCTTCATTGTGCCTGAAATAATGCGAGAGAGGTCTAAAATATCGTTTATTAACGCTGCCTGAGTAGACGCTGCACGTTTTATCACCCCTAATGCGTCAGTCATCCTATCAACATTTTTTACATCCATTAGCGCCAAATCGGTCCACCCAACGATAGAATTAAGTGGCGAGCGCAGTTCATGAGAAATACTGGCAAGGAATTGATCTTTCGCTTTATCTAACTCTTCTAGCTTACTGATTTGTTTATCTAAAGATGCTTTCAAACTTAGCGCATAAGGAATAAACAGGTGGTCGAAACCTTCTATGATTAGCTGGTCGTCCTCTGTCCATGCCACTGACTCATCCGCAACGCTCTGCAGGTACAAATCGAAGGAGTTGCGAGGTGTGAGTGATTTACCAATATCTTTTTTTGCGGCTTCTCTGCCTGCCCAGCGTATGGTCCGGTCTTTAGGCTCTCTGAACCATACCGTGTAATACCCTAGCTTAGCCGACACACATGATATATACATTCCCCGAATACCGTTAAGGTCACAGTCATCGGTGACTTCATTAGCTAACTTATTGATCGCGATCGATTCTTCCGAATTGGCAATGACCAGTTTATCAAGTAGCTTCGTTAATGTTTTTTCAGACGGTGTTCTGCCCACTAAGTACTTATCGAACGGCGTTATAACCGCCATGCCAGATGCGTTGGCCACATCCAATAGCCCGGCTTCTTTTTGAGTAATCGCTTCTAGCGGGTTCTGATAGCTTGTTAGCTGATGAATAATGGTATTTAGCTTACGCTGTCGAACTTGAAACTGCTCTTTCTTTTCATGTAGCGCTTTTGTGTGCAATTGCCACGCATAAAGATGACCAAGCGATTCACATACCAATCGCTTCTTCTGGTCTATGTACTTAGGCTCGTTATTGTGACAGGCCAATAAGCCCCATAACTTTCCTTCAAATACAAGGGAAACAGAAAACGAAGAGCGAATGCCCATGTTTTTCAAATACATAATATGAACCGGAGAAACAGAGCGTACCATCGACATTGATAAATCAATAGCCGGACGGCCTGACTCTTTAATACAAGGATTTAAGCCAATTGGCGTCTCTTCAACATCAAAAACACAGCGCACCCTATTTTTCAGATACAACTCACGCGCTTGACTGGGAATATCAGAGGCGGGAAACTTTAGGCCTTTAAAAGAGCGTGAAGAACCGACTTTGGCTTCGCCAATGACTTCTCCGCAATAATCGTTGTCAAACTGATAAACCATCACAGAATCAAAGCCGATATATTGCTTAAATACCTTGGCGATAGCGTCTGCTACATCATTGATTGAATCACAATCATCTACATCGGGTAACAGCGTACGTATATCAACATCCATCGGCACCCACCGCTGGGCGGCTTCATAACTAAGTTGTGGGGTTGGCTCTAATTCAATGACGAGCAAACCATTAGAGTCAAATGCGACCCCACTACCTTCTTTTTCCCAGTTGTCGAGCCAAAGCGCGTTTTGAGTAAACTTCCACTGATAAGCACGACGAATATTTCCACCTTTAACCGTCTCATATATGTTTTGGAAAGTGGGGGCGTCCGGTGAAGGAATATCGATAAGTTCAGTGATGAGCGTTTGATTGGGGATAATATCAACCTTAAATAGGTCTTTGATATTTTCACTGAAAACTTGGATTTTTTTTGATTCAGGATCTATCGCTATAACGTATCCAAAGCTTTGAACACTTTCGATTAAATGAATGGCTTCATCTTCACAGTTCTGAAGCGGCTTTGTATTTGTATCTGTGATGTGTTGCATTGCCTTGGCCGAGAAAATGGGAAAGCGAACTTTCGTAGTGGATAAATAATCAGTGCCACGATAACAATTTACACACTAAAGATCATGTTTTATCGCTTCGCCCTCCTAATTAATTTTCATTAAATTTCTTATTAAAAATCGCTCACAAACCAAAATTAATCTTGTTTTTTTTGATTTGGCGCAATAAACTTTCAGTAATTTCTGAAATTTCTGGAATATAAAAATGAAAATGACACCGCTAATTACTTCCGCAGTTATGCATTTTGGCGAAATGGGAAGTCGCTGGGGATTCAATAGAACAGTGGGACAAATTCTTGCTCTCATCGTGTTGAATGAAGAACCGATTGCAGCGCAAGAAATTGCGGACGCCCTTAATATTTCCAGAGGCAATACCAGTATGGGGTTAAAAGAGCTCCAGTCTTGGCGCTTGGTTAAACAACAATTAGTGCCTGGCGAAAGAAAAGAGTTCTTCGTGCCTGCGGGCGATATTTGGACGCTTGCCAATCGCGTCTTTGAAGAACGGAGAAAGCGTGAAATAGACCCGACCATGAGCTTGTTGCGCGACCTTTTACTTGATACTCCGGCCAATGAAAAAGAAGCCAATGCTCAACACAAACTGAACGAAATTCACGATTTACTCGAATCAATTACGGCATGGTCGCAAGAACTTCAAAACCTTGGACCTGAAAAACTGAACACGCTGATGAAATTAGGTTCTGGCGTAGGCCGTATGCTCGAGCTTAAGGATAAGCTACTTCCGGGAAAAAACAGCGTTAACTAAGGGGGCCTTCTGTGGATGCATTCTTGCTGTCTCGTTTACAATTTGCGCTAAATATTAGCTTTCATATCTTATTTCCAACCATCACGATGGCCATGGGATGGTTTTTATTTTATTTCAAATTGCGCTCAAACACCTCAGGTCACCCTGTTTGGATGCGCATGTACCGCTTTTGGGTACGTGTTTTTGCACTGAGCTTTGCGCTTGGCGTTGTGAGCGGTGTGACCATGTCTTTTCAATTCGGCACCAATTGGCCGGGATTCATGGAGAAAGTAGGTAATGTTGCTGGCCCGCTGTTAGGTTACGAAGTCCTCACTGCTTTTTTCCTAGAAGCCACGTTTCTGGGCATCATGCTATTTGGTATTCGCCGTGTTCCAAACTGGCTGCATACGGCTTCTACGCTTATCGTTGCCCTGGGCACTACAACCTCTGCTTTCTGGATATTAGCGCTCAACAGCTGGATGCAAACCCCACAGGGTTTTGAAGTCGTTGATGGCGTAGTGTATGCCACCAATTGGAAAGAGATTATTTTTAACCCTTCTTTCCCCTACAGATTTGTGCATATGATGCTTGCATCTGGGCTGACGGCAAGCTTCCTCATCGCAGGTCTATCTGCCTATCGTATGCTTAAAGGCGACGATAAATTAGCGCCGAAGCTTGCTCTTAAAACAGCCACTTATACTGCTGCTGTTTTAATACCACTGCAAATATTTGCAGGCGACATGCACGGTTTAAATACCCTTGAACACCAGCCGCAAAAAGTAGCGGCAATGGAGGGCCTTTGGGAAACCACTGAAGGTGCACCTTTGCTACTTTTCGCAATACCTGATGAAGAAAGTAAAGAAAACCATTTTGAAATTCCTATTCCTTACGGCGCAAGCTTAATACTTACCCATGAGCTAAAAGGTCAAATCAAAGGGCTTAATGAGTTTGAAGGGGAGCACCCTCCTGTCGCGCCTGTGTTTTTTGGCTTTAGGGTGATGGTAGGTATGGGAATGCTGATGCTTGCGGTGTCATGGATAGGCAGTGTGTATCTTATGCGCAAAAAAGACTTTCCTTTATGGCTGAAACGTACTTTCGCCGGCATGGCCTTTAGCGGTTGGATTGCTACCCTTGCTGGCTGGTATGTCACTGAAATAGGCAGGCAGCCATATTTGGTGAGCGGCGTGCTGAGAACCTCTGACGCAGTAACGCAACTTCCCCCTGGGAACATTGCAGTGTCTTTCACACTGTACTTGATCATTTATACGGTGTTGCTCATAGCGTATATGGGAACGTTAATGTTGATGTGCAGAAGAGCCGTTGAAATAGAAGAAATTACAACGGAAGAGCGCGAAATTGCGAAGGCTAAAATGCAGCCTAGCGATCCAGAGCCTAGCACCGTTTAAGGAGAGCAGAGATGTTTGAGAATGTATCAGCAGAAATGCTCGGTAATATCTATGTAGGGTTACTTGGATTATCGGTTTTACTGTATGCCATTTTAGATGGCTATGATTTAGGCGTGGGTGTACTGATACCGCCAAGGACTGAAACCTTCCGCGATGACATGATTGCGTCTATTGGTCCCTACTGGGATGCAAACGAAACGTGGCTAGTCCTCGCTATCGGGCTATTACTTATTGCTTTTCCAGAGGCACACAGTGAAGTACTACAAACCCTTTATTTACCCGCTACTTTTATGTTGCTAGGGCTAATACTGCGCGGCGTGGCATTCGATTTTAGGGCCAAAGTCGTGCAAGTAAAAAAGCGAAAATGGGACTTGGTATTTAAGTACGGCTCTTTGCTTACCACATTAGCTCAAGGCTATATGTTGGGGATTTACGTAACGGGACTTCGTACAGATATGTGGGCACAGGGCTTCGCACTATTGTCTGCTTTTGGGGTAACTGCTGCCTACGCCTTTATCGGGTCTTGTTGGCTAATTTTAAAAACCGAAGGAGAACTACAGCAGAAAGCGTATTATTGGGCACGCAGAGGCTTAGGTGTACTCGCGTTAGGTATCATTGCAGTGAGTATTGCGAACTTGACGTTGCACAATTCGGTTCGAGAATTGTGGCTATCTGCCCCCTTAGGCTATGTGCTGTTTGCTATTCCAGTGACGTGTTTTGCACTGTTAGCGCTATGCGGCGTTTTATTAAAGAAGCTGCCAGACGCTGACGGAAAAGGCGAATGGCTGCCGTTTTTTATCGCACTATTGGTTTTTTTACTTTGTTTCAGCGCGTTTGCAATTAGCTACTATCCGTTCATCATACCAGGGCAGATGACGATCTCAGATGCACTGAGCGACGCAAGCTCATTGCGGTTTCTATTAGTCGGTGTAGTCATCGTTGTTCCGATCATTCTCGCCTATACTGCGATGGTGTATAAAATCTTCTCAGGCAAGTCTGAAAAGCTATCTTATTACTAAGGTAATAGTGCTACACCCTAACCTGACAGCAATTACTTTTAGCAATAGCGAACATTTCTAGTATTTAGTGGTGTTCGCTCTCTCTTCGGCGTTATGATAATGCTGAGGGATCAGGATCTCAGTATGATCCCCAGCTATCGCGTTTTCTTTTTTCCCTTACTTTGCTGAATGCACGTTTTATCGACAGACCCTAAACTAAAGTCTATAAAAAATGATCCTTTCACCTCGTCAGGCAATAAAAATAAGTAATAGCGTTAAATCAGCTTAGATCCTCACTTAGGAAATATAAGCAACACGCAATGCAAAAAAACGATCAAAACGTTGTTGACATCAAACTGTAATATTAGTACATTTTATTTGGGGCAATTTTTACTAGAAGGAGCCAATTTATGGAAAATGTATTCCATTCAATCTCAAGGTTCTTCAAGCGCGCACACCCCTATCCGGTAGCCCATTATATCGGCAGAAAGAATGCGCAGCGTATCTTAGGATGTAAAATCAAAAAGAAATCCAAGATATTCGCCGAACAGCACGTTGAAGACCAAAATCATTAATTAATATGGGGCCCGTCAAACCGGCCCTATTTTTTTGCCTGCTCTAATACCAATCCGCATAGATAATTACCCACTCACAAGGTGCTGGCAAGTTTCCTAGTGAAGCGTGGGAATGCAGGAGTGGCTGTTCCCTTTCAAATTCCCAGAATGAAGACACGCAAGGCTTCCCTTTACCCTTCACTTTCGTTGATACCATATCGACTAAAGGTGATTTAAGGGCACCGCTGTGGTGTATTTAATTTGTTCCATAGCGAAGCTTGATGTCACGTCCGAAAACTCAATGCCGTTGACAAGCCGTTTATAAAAATGATCAAAGCAGTCCATATCAGTGACTAACACTTTGAGCAAATAATCATATTCTCCCGACATTCGATAGCATTCTACCACTTCATCGAACGAAGCGGCGTGTTTGGCAAACGAAGCAAGCCACTTCCCATCATGTCGCCCTGCTTTCACCTGCACAAACACCGTCATAGTGAGACCAAGCTGCCTTGCTTGTAACAGCGCAACGCGTTTTGAAATAAACCCTTTTTCTTCGAGTTTCTGGATACGACGCCAGCACGGCGTGACCGTTAGGCCTATTTGCTCCGCGATTTCTGCAACCGGTGTCTCAGCATTGTTTTGAAGCCACCCCAAAATAGCCTTATCAATAGCATCTATGTTCATGTTTTTATCATTTCGCATAGCGGTAAGCCGATCTTTTCATAAAGATACACTGCACAACGACATTGAATAGTTTGATAGCTATCGTGTTCTCGCCCCTCACTTAAGCCACCATGGTTGAGTAAAATCCACGTTTTCCGGCGCAATTTCATATTGAAATGGAGGTGTGAAAACATCCCAGAATGATTCTTTCAATGCCTCATCCATTATCTGTAATTGACCATTTTCACGATAGCGAGTGAGCAGCGCATTGTATGCATCAATTGGCATTTGCGGATTAGATTGAAGGAAAATTACCCGTCCGCCAAACTCTTCAAACATGGCTTTTTCGGTTTGGTATTGCATAACCTGTTTTCGCGCAATTTCTTCGAGCGACTTGCCGTCGGTTTCCTTAGGCACTTGGTTGGCGAACTTTTCACTAAACTTGCTTACAAGTGCCTCGTTAAGTTCAATCCCTTTTTTGTCAGCAAAATCATCTAAGATCAGTTCATAGATTTTCGTCGACGCATTTACACGAATAATATAATCGAGCATTTCGCTAAAGTTTTCTTTAGCCTGTTCCTTTATCTCTTTTTGCTCTTTCTCATTGGGCAATACGTCTGCGCGAGTAACCTTGGTTTCTAACACTACAGCCATTACGTTGTCATCAACCTCATTCAAAGGCAGAGATGCTGGCTGGGAGGCAGCGTTAACAGACTGCGTGGCAAGAACTAAAAGTGCCGTGATAAACAATACTCGCAAGAAAACGGTAATTTGCATTGAGCTCTCCGTAGAAAATGTCTTTGATACGGTGAGTAAAGCATTAAAGTCTATTGCGACGCAATATTTGCTACTGCTGATTAAGCAGTCATCAGGGTAAGCATCAAGAGGGTAAGCGGCTACGCATTACTTGATTGGCAGCTTGAAGATAAAACGGTTGAGGTATGAAAGGTGAGTTTTGAATTAAGGTGTAGAAAGAAAAACGGCGGTCTAATGACCGCCGTTTTTGAATTCTTAGATAGCTTGCACGTTAGCAGCTTGAAGACCTTTTTGACCTTCTTCAACTTCAAATTCTACTCGCTGACCTTCTGGAAGCGTTTTGTAACCGTCAGAGATAATTGCACGGAAATGAACGAAAACGTCCTTGCCGCCATTATCTTGTGTTAGAAAACCGTAACCTTTATCAGCGTTGAACCACTTAACTGTGCCTGTAACTTTAGACATGTCGTATAGACCTCAAATATCATATTAAATTGCGCATAAGCGCGTGTAACTTAGTTCTTTAAAGTCTTTAAATTGGCGGAGTATTGGGTCTTACTTACGAATGGACAAACAACTTACAACAAATTACAGGGTAACTCGAGCGGTTTAACATATAGCAAATAATACAAAATCGCGTCTATTTAAAGACATTGGCTAAGAGCCAAGACCACTATAACACTCTTCGGGACGATTACTATACAAATTAATCACTAAACAGCGGATTTCATAAATGTTTCACCCCAACGTAATAAAAGTTACAGCCCTTTCCGCCACGCCACAAACCAACAAATTGTGCCTATCAGGCCCGTTAATGCTGGGAAATACCACGATAAATCATAAACTGGAAGGATTAGCGATGTGAGCATAAAAGTCGCTCCAACCACACTTAGATGAGTGGTCTGAGTTGTTTTTTTCTGCTCTTGAAGCAGCGCTAAATGGGCTCTTTGTTGTTGTAAAGGCAGGCGCTTCATCTGCTGTAAACTGTCATAAAGCAGGTCTGGCATTTCAGGCAGCTTTTCCGACCAGAACGGCAAGTTGTCTTTTACTTTCCCCATCATCGCGGTAAAGCCAATTTGTTCTTTCATCCAGTTTTCTAGAAAGGGCTTGGCGGTTTTCCACAAATCTAGCTGCGGGTAAAGCTGTCGCCCCAACCCTTCTATGTAAAGCAGTGTTTTCTGCAAAAGAACAAGCTGAGGCTGCACGACCATATTAAAGCGGCGCGCAGTATTAAAGAGCTGTAATAGCACATTACCGAAAGAAATTTCGGCGAGGGGCTTTTGAAAAATAGGCTCGCACACCGTACGGATGGCCATTTCAAATTCATCGATATTGGTATCTTGTGGCACCCAACCAGAGTCTGCGTGAAGCTGGGCTACTTTGCGGTAGTCGCGGTTAAAAAACGCAATAAAATTTTCCGCCAAGTAACGTTTATCTTCACGGTTAAGGGTCCCCACTATGCCAAAATCGATAGCAATGTATTTGGGGTTTTCAGGATGCTCTGTGGATACAAAGATATTACCAGGATGCATATCAGCATGGAAAAAACTGTCGCGGAAAACCTGAGTAAAAAACACTTCTACACCGCGTTCTGCCAGTTTCTTCATGTTGGTATTCTGGGTAAGCAGTGCATCGATATTTGAAATAGGTAAGCCGTAAATACGCTCCATTACGAGCACGTTACTTCGGCAATAGTCGCTGTATATCTCCGGTACATACAGCGCATCAGAACCTTCAAAATTGCGTCCAAGTTGAATACCATTTGCCGACTCTCGCAACAGATCGAGCTCATCAACAATGGTTTTGCGGTACTCAACAACCACTTCAACCGGGCGCAAACGTTTGCCGTCGGGCAGCCAACGCTGTAGCACATTCGCCAAACTAAATAGTAGTTCCATATCAGCGACGATGGTGTCGCGAATGTCCGGTCGCAATACCTTAACAACAACATCTTCATTGTTGTATTTTAGCTTCGCTGCGTGAACTTGAGCTATAGACGCAGATGCGAGCGGTGTTTTTTCAAATTCACTGAATAAGTCACTTAAATCGGCAAGGCCTAACGCTTGTTTAATAATGTCTTGTGCAGCATCTGATGAGAATGGCGGGACTTTATCTTGTAAGCGTGCAAGTTCATTCGCAATGGCAGGAGGAAGCAAGTCACGGCGAGTAGACATCATTTGGCCGAACTTGATAAAAACTGGCCCAAGGCTCTGAAGTGCAAGAGTGATGCGCTCACCGGCAGATTTTCCCTTGTGCTTATTTCTTACCCAGAAAATGGTATGTCGCATCGCTCGCGCATACCAGGGTAACCACTTTGGCGGGATCAATTCGTCTAAGCCGTGTTCTAACAATACCTTGTTAATACGGTAAAACCTAACAATACGCATCTATAAGCCTGTTTTAAAAAACGTTCTTTAACTTTTCTTCTAATTTACGCAACCGCGCCTCTGCACTTTCTGTTCTATCACGAAGCACATTGACTTCATCACTAAAATGCATAACCGCAAGCTTATGAGCAGCAAGCTGTTTTTCTTCTACTAGGGCGTTACCTACCACTTGCCCTATCCATGTCACTGCTCTGGTCGCTTTTTCATGCACTGCCGTTACTGTGTTAACTGCTTGGTGGGCAATGACATCGTTTGTTTTTTGCGCCAATAATTCTTCGACGTCGATATCGAGCTCTTGAAAAAGCGCGCTAACTTGTTGGGCTACGTTTAACTCCCCTTCTAATATCAACGCTTTTTGTTGAATAAGACGAGTTAGCTGGCTGGTTTCTTTCAGTTCGGGCAGCGTTTGGAGGGACGTTTTAATGCAGCAGTCTTTCGACCCTAGAGACGCAACGGTCTCCTCAAAGGTGCCTTGCTCGGTGAGTACGTCTACGCGGTCGGAAAATGACAGTGTTATGCCATAGGGCAGCGGCGAGACGAATGCCGTAAGCCTAGCACCACGAAGAGGCTTCAGCCTTGATTCGCTATCTTCATCTAATGAAAGCAGCTTATTTATAACCGATTCAGCAGCTGCTGCAACAAGCGCAGAGGTAGGCATTAAAACTTGTAACCTCTGTGTAGCGCAACAATGCCACCGGTTAGATTTTGATAATCACACTGCTCAAAACCCGCTAGCTCAAACATGCCTTTTAGCGTTTCTTGATCAGGATGCATGCGAATACTCTCAGCGAGATACTGATAGCTTTCTGCATCATTGGCTACAAGCTGCCCCATTTTGGGCAAAATATGAAATGAATACATGTCATAAAGCTTGCTGAGTTGCTCGGTAGTTGGTTTTGAAAACTCAAGCACTAACAATCGACCGCCCGGCTTAAGCACACGATAAATCGAATTAAGCGCGTTCTGCTTTTCCGTTACGTTGCGCAGGCCAAATGCCATGGTTACAACGTCAAAATGGTTGTCGGGAAACGGCAGTGCTTCTGCATCTGCTTGTACATAGTCAATATTGCTGACCAAGCCACGATCGCGCAGTTTGTCGCGACCTACCTTGAGCATAGATAAGTTAATATCGGCAAGGGTAACCCGTCCCGTTGGACCAACTAAACGAGAAAACTTGGCAGTCAGGTCGCCAGTACCACCCGCAATGTCCAACACTTTGTTGCCTGCACGTACACCGCTACAATCAATAGTAAAGCGTTTCCACAGGCGGTGGACTCCCATTGACATTAGGTCGTTCATTACGTCGTACTTCGCCGCTACCGAATCAAAAACATTAGCCACCAAAGACGCTTTCTGGCCTTTATCAACCTGTTTAAAACCAAAGTGTGTGGTTTGCCCGGTTGCATTGTCTGTTGCGGAGTCTACTTGCGTAGCGGAAGTCTGATTGTCGCTCATGACAGTCCTGTAATGTGAATATTTTTATTAATGCCGAAGTGTATAGGATTGTGTTGCCAAGCAAAAGCTTTATGCCCGAGTTGTATGTCAAGCCTCATGCGTGAAAGTCGACTTAAACGGGCCTGTTGTTGGTCCCCCAACTGAAAGCGACGATCGCGCTGAGTTCTTGAAGAGAACGCCCGCTTTCCTTATGCCACTGTGCGAAAGCCGCGTTTGCTGCGGCAAGTGATTTTTTAGACGTTAGCCCACCGTCAACAATGTCGTGTTTTCGCAAATAGTCTTCGACATCCCGAGAAAACAAAAAAGTATCGATACCCAATGCGCGAAGCATGTAAGGCCCAGTATTCCCGCCTAAGCGCGCGCCGCGTTTTTTCAAAAAATCCCACAACTCTGTGATATTTTCTTTTTCAAAGCTTGTAACAAACTTGCCAAAACATCCGTATTCAAGCGCCACGTCTTTAATCATCATGGCGTTGTCGCGAATTGTTGTGACCTTCTTATAGTTTCTCACAATTCTCTTATCTGATGCTTTTTGCTCCAGCATTTCATCAGGCATCAACAGTACTTTGTCCACATCAAAACCAAAGAAAACGGTTTCGAAGTCTGGCCATTTTTGCTCAATGACTCGCCACACAAAGCCAGACTTGAAAACTTGCTTTGTCATCGCGGCCAAAAAACGATGGTCAGGGATCGCCTCTATGTTTGCGCGAGAAAGCGGCGCTTGAAGCATAGCTTCAAGCACCCTTTCTCCGCCTTTGCGTTCACAGGCTCGGCGGTAGATAGTTTGAAAAGACTCTGCCATTTACGCTTAGCCCTTTATACCACTATGGCGAAGAAGCGCATCTACCTTAGGCTCTCGTCCTCTGAAGGCTACAAACAAGTCCATTGGCGACTTACTACCGCCCATCTCAAGAATATTTTCTAAGAAGGCTTTGCCTGTCTCGCGATTAAAAATACCGTCTTCCTCAAACTTGCTATAGGCATCTGCTGAAAGCACTTCTGCCCACTTATAGCTGTAGTATCCCGCCGCATAGCCGCCAGCAAAAATATGCCCAAAGCTATTTTGGAAGCGGTTAAATGAAGGTGGAATAGAAACAGCAACTTCTTTACGCACGCTATCAAGCGTACCTTGAACGTCGACATTACTGCCTTTCTCACTGTGCAACAGAAAATCAAATAAGCTAAATTCAAGCTGACGCACCATTTGCATCGCTGACTGATAGTCTCTTGCCGCCAGCATACGTTCTAGTAAATCAGCCGGCAGTGGCTCTCCGGTTTCATAATGTCCTGAAATGAAGTTGAGTGCATCCTCTTCCCAGCACCAGTTTTCCAGGAACTGACTAGGTAACTCTACCGCATCCCAAGGAACACCATTGATACCCGATACACCTGCCACTCGCATCTTTGTCAGCATGTGGTGGATACCATGGCCGAATTCGTGGAATAAAGTAACGACTTCATCATGGGTAAACAATGCGGGTTTATTACCTACTGGCGCATTAAAGTTACAGGTAAGGTAAGCCACTGGAAGCTGCAGTTCACCATCTAACTTCTCTCGGCGAACGCGGCATTCGTCCATCCAAGCCCCGCCACGTTTTTTCGCTCGTGCGTACAAATCGAGATAAAAACTACCGCGCATTACGTCGGCATCGTCTGTAATGGTGAAGTAGCGAACGTCTTTGTGCCAAGTATCAATACCCGGTTGTTCAATAATTGTTAAGCCATAAAGACGATGTACCACCTCAAACAAGCCTGATAATACTTTGTCTTCAGGGAAATAGGGACGCAACATTTCGTCAGAAATGGTGTACTTTTCCTGCTTCAGTTTTTCACTGTAATACGGCAAGTCCCACGCGCTGAGTTCGGTCACACCATGTTTGTCTCTGGCATAAGCCTTTACGTCTTCTAATTCACGCTCAGCTTGAGGTTTTGACTTCGCAGCCAAATCGCGCAAGAAGCCGATAACTTGGTCAGTAGATTCAGCCATTTTGGTTGCAAGAGAGCGCTGGGCATAGCTATCAAAACCCAAAAGCTCAGCGAGTTCAGTTCGAAGCATCAGAGTTTCTTTGATAATCTCAGTGTTATCCCATTTACCTGCGTTCGGGCCTTGCTCTGAAGCCTTTGTAGCGTAGGCGCGATACATCTCTTCGCGTAACTCGCGGTTATCAGCGTAAAGCATAACCGGAAGATAAGAGGGAATATCTAAGGTAAATAGCCATCCCTGAAGATCTTTTTGATGCGCTGCCTGAGCAGCGGCTTCTAGGGCTGATTCTGGCATACCAGCGAGCTCGGCTTCATCAGTCACATGCTTTGTCCACCCCATCGTGGCATCCATGACGTTATTTGAAAATGTTGACGAAAGCTCACTTAGCTTTGCCTGGATATCTGCAAAACGTTTCTTTTGATCTTCGGGAAGTGCAACACCAGAGAGGGTGAAATCACGAACGGCATTCTCAATGACTTTCTGCTGCTCTTCGGTTAGCGTATTAAACTCGTCCGATGCTTTAAGCTCAGAGTAGGCGTTGAATAGCCCTTCATGCTGGCCAACCCAAGTTCCGTATTCGGAGAGAAGCGGCAGGCAGGCATCGTGAGCCTCACGAAGTGCATCGCTACTTACCACACTGTTCATATGCGACACCGGTGAGAACATCTTGCTCAAACGGTCGTCCACTTCCTCTAATCGCAGCACCAAATTTTTATAAGAGTAATCCTTCGACGCCACAACGTCTTCTATCTCGCTTTTACATGCCTCGATAGCTTTTTCAATGGCAGGTTTAATCGACTCAGGCTCTATAGCAGAAAAAATAGGTAGGCCGTCGACCTTCTCAATTGCAGGGGTTGTCATAGTCTCTTCACTCTTAGTACTTTGATAGCATAATGATGGGGCTTCACGAAGTAAAAGCAAGCCATTGCTTAACCTGTTGTTGACCTATTTAGGTTCTACTTCTATTGTTAAGTGAAGGATCAGGCCTCGTCCTACACGCCGAACGACATGTTTTTAAATACAAGGCTGTCGCAAATGTCACATATCATCCTTTTGTCTACTTTGTCTCACTCTGCTTCTCGTACTATAATTTTGGCTAATAAACCAACAAGGCAATGATATGAAAACGTTGACATCTGGTGAGATAGCGTCTTTTTGCGACGTCAATCTCCGCACAGTGATACGGTGGATAGAAAGCGGTAAGCTCAAGGGTTTCAAGCTTCCTGGGCGCGGCAACAATCGCGTGCTGGTTGAAGACTTTATAGAATTCTTGGAGCGTCATGAAATGCCCATCCCTGATGCCTTGAAAGGAATCGCCTCGTCGTCAATTCTTATCGTTGATGACGAAATGCCTGTCGCAAAATCTATTCAGCGCGTTGCTAGGCGTGCAGGCTTCGACTCACATATTGCGACCGGTGGGTTCCAGGCAGGAATAATGCTGAGCCAGTATGAACCCAAAGTCATGACGCTTGATTTGAGCATGCCCGGTATGGACGGTTACAGCGTTATCGAGTTCACTCGCGACCAGAGTAAATTCAGAGATTTAAAAATTGTCGTCATTTCAGCTTTAGATGATTCCAGCCTGGAACGCGCCTTAGATATCGGGGCAGATGCAACGCTTCAAAAACCATTTTCTAATCATGATTTAACTGTTGTACTTGAACAGTTTATGTCGATTTGATTTTTTTTTACAGGGAGTGAATATGGGTTTGTTTGTCCGGTACTTCGTTTTAGCTGCTTCCCTTACTTTTGGCGCATATTCCGTAAGTGCAGACCCTATCACCTTCGGTGTTGTGCCTCAGCAGTCAGCAAAAAAAATGGCAGAGAAGTGGCAGCCATTAATAGATTATATGAGCAATTTCACTGGACTTGATGTTCAATTCAAGACAGCCAAAGACATCCCTACGTTTGAATCTGAGTTAGCGCAAGGGAAGTATGATCTCGCCTATATGAACCCATACCATTTTGTGGTTTTTAATGCATCGGCAGGCTACCGTTCACTTGTGCATCAAAAAGACAAAAGACTAAGCGGCTTAATTGTTGTACATAAAGACAGCCCGATTGAATCCGTCAATGATTTGGCTGGCTCTGAGATTGCTTTTCCGGCACCTGCGGCCTTTGCTGCATCCATTATTACGAGCGCTCACCTTCGCAACAATGACATACCATTCATCCCCCGCTATGTGAATTCACACGATTCAGTTTATCTCGCTGTACAGCGTAATTTTTTTAGCGCGGGGGGTGGCATTCTGCGTACGTTTGATGCATTGCCAGCGGACATTAAAAAGGATTTACGCATCCTTTGGACAAGTGAGGGTTATACCCCTCACCCCATTGCAACCCATCCGAATATGGCAGAAGCCGACAGACAAGCTATTCTTAATTCATTAATAGCAGTATCTAACGACACGAGTAAATCGTGGCTTTTAAAGAATATCGGTTTAAGTGGCTTTACCGCATCTGATGACAGCGAGTGGGATGATGTAAGGTCACTTGGAATCGCATCCCTTTCTAGACCTCACCTTTGAGTGGATTGAGCATGAAGATTTCTTTACGTACAAAAACAATAGCAGGGGTTGCATCCATTGCAGCTTTATTGCTGTTGGTGCTGCTCATTACGGTGTTTCAACTGCTGAATGATCTTGTTGATAGCAGCGTAAAAAAATCAGCCGATACAACGGCTTCACTGTTTGTCTCAACCACCAAAAATGCGTTTTTAAGCTACGACTTGGCATCCCTCGATGCCGATGTGTCAGAAATCCTCACAAACCCCAACGTTTCCTACGTCAAAGTTAAAGATAAAGACGGCAACGTATTCGTAGAGAAAGGGAATCAAGAAGCGCTCGCTCGTGAATTTAGTCCAGATAATTCCGTGTCTGAAGCCAACGACGGAGTTTATGATACACGAGCGCCTATCATGGTAAGCGACACGCTCTATGGATACGTAGAGATTGGGTTGAACATAGCCTCCGTTACCGAGTCAGTGTCTCGGATAAAGAGCTGGGCAGTGACACTGGCGCTCTTAGAGTTTTTCTTGGTTGGCCTTTGTTCATACTTGCTGGGTTCATTTCTCATGTCACAACTGCACCAATTACACGAGGGTGCCAAGCATTTAGGCGATGCTGTCAAAAATAATGATTACAGAGAGGTCTTCGTACCTGTTCGCGGTAAAGACGAATTAAGTGAACTGGCTGAAGCTTTTAATCAATTGGTTGAGCGCTTAAAAGAGGAAAACGAGCAAAGACAGCGCGCTCAAGATGAATTAAAAGAGCTGAACACGTTACTTGAAGAAAAAGTGCAAGATAGAACCTCTCTTTTGAATCAGAAAAACTATCAATTGCAAGAAGCCAATAAAGACCTCAAAGAAACGCAAGTTCAGCTGCTTCAAGCAGAAAAAATGGCATCGGTAGGTCAGTTGGCAGCTGGCGTTGCCCACGAAATTAACAATCCCGTTGGCTTCGTTGGCAGTAACATCGCAACCTTAAGTGAATATGTTGCTACGTATCAAATGATTTTTTCACAAATAAACGTTGCACTTAAAGCCAAGGAAGATAAGGCGAGAGACGCTGCGCTCAAGGAGCTAGAAAACATGTTAGCTAATCAGGATATGGCGTTTATCAATGAGGATATAACAGAACTATTGGCTGACTCGCAAGAAGGCCTTCATCGTGTTGCTGAGATTGTGAAAGGGCTTAAGTTGTTCTCCCGTGTTGATAGCGACAAAATGCAGCAGCACAATATCAACGACTGCGTTCGTACCACGTTGGCTATGGTAAATAACCAATTAAAATATATCTGTACTGTGGAGACGCATTTAGGCAAGGTACCTGATGTATTGATGAACGTGGGTAAAATTTCACAAGTTATTACGAATTTATTGATCAATGCGGGTCAGGCAATCGAGGCAACTGGCAAAAACGGCAGAATTATAATTACCACGTGTAAGCTGAACGACTTCATTGAACTGCGCGTAGAAGATACGGGGTGTGGTATTCCTGCCAGTCATCTCGATAAGCTTTTTAACCCGTTTTTCACGACAAAACCTGAAGGACAAGGCACAGGTCTTGGCCTTTCAATTTCATTCGGAATTGCTCAAGAGCACGGTGGTTCCCTCTCAGCAACGAGCATTGAAGGAAAAAGCAGTACGTTCGTTCTTACGCTTCCTATTAACTCAGAGGCGTCAGAAAATCACGCTGAGGGAGAACACGAATAATGGACGCGACCTCGGTGATTTCATGCTTTATAACAAGTAACAGCTACAGTGTCGTGCATAAGGATTATTATTTATGACAGAGCCTAACGCAAAAGCGACAACTTACACGGTGCTATTTGTCGACGACGAACCCAATATTCTTCGTGCGATAAAACGCGCGCTTTTCACTATGGACATTACCCTGCTTCTCGCTGATAGCGGAGCAAAAGCGTTAGAGCTTATGAGTCAAAACGAAGTTCACGTGGTAATTTCTGACATGAAAATGCCGCAGATGTCTGGCGCAGAACTTTTAGAGCAAGTGGCAACTAACTATCCAGATACTTTCAGAGTTGTGCTCACCGGGTACGCAGACATCGAGTCAACTATCAAGGCGGTTAACCAAGGTAAAATCCACCGCTATTTGCAAAAGCCATGGGATAATCAGGAATTAATTGCGGTAGTTGAAGAAGGGCTGGACAGGGTAAGATTAAAAACAGAAAATCTACGCCTGCAGAAACTCACCCGACTACAGAATAAAAAACTCCGTGATGTTAACGCATCCTTAGAGCAGGTTGTTCAAAAGCGCACCCGCCAAATAAAAGCCGCGTTGAATAAAATTGAGAAGCACAATATTGCAATGGAGCAGGTGCTTTTTAATGTTATCAGTATCAACCCTAACATAGATGGTAAGTTTGCTATTGAAGTGAGTGAACTAGCCGCAAAAATTGCGCGCATCGCTCGCTTTGATAAAGACGATATAAAGCACGTTCGCTATGCGGGTTTGATCTGTGAAATCGGGCTTTTAGGGTTAGAAACCGAAGATTTTAAAGCGCCATTTTCAAAGCTCAAATATCAACAGCAACAAAATTATTTATCGCAAACGAAACAAGCCGCGCTGATCTTGGCGCCAGCCCATGAACTTAACCAAGTATCAGATATCATTGAGTTCCAGTTTGAGCACTACAATGGCTCAGGTCTTTACAAGAAAGTCGCCAAAGAAATTCCGGCAGGGGCTCGTATACTTGCTATAGCGCGCGACTATTGGCGACTTGTGACCGGCCGAATGAGCGGCATTGAGATGAGCCCTCGCGATGCGAAACTAGAGATGAAAAAACACCGAAACACGCGTTATGATGGAGAGTTTCTGGACCTTCTCTTAGAGGCTGAGGACGTTACTACGTCTAAACTGCTCTCTACGTCGTTGAAAGCGTCACAGCTTAAAGCCGGTATGATATTGGCTCAAAACCTTTATAACGACAGCCACATTCTTATACTTCCTGAGGGCCACGTGTTAAGTGACGCTACCATACAGAAGCTCGTGCACTTTGAAGTAGAGCGCGGCAAAGCTTTTAGTATTCAAATAGAACCAGAAAACCTTTCCGAAACTATAAATAGCTAGCACAACATCTAGGGCGCTTATGCAGAGCGAGGTAAACACGTAAAGCATGTTTATCTCGCTTAACCTTTTATTTCGCTACTTCTATCCCCATTGATAAACTAGTTGAAATACCTTGAAGCGAGTTCCGGTCTCTAGAATACTCTTCTAGGTGAAACGCAGCAGCGTCAACTTTGCTTTGCGAGCGAACCGTAATAATGATGAATAACGTCTATCGGTCTGCGCTCGCCTAACCGACAGAAAAGGCTTTTTGTATGACACATTTTGATTATATTTGTATTGGTGGTGGTAGCGGCGGTATAGCGTCTGCAAATCGCGCGGCGAAACACGGCAAGAAAGCCGCCATCATTGAAGCAAAAGATATCGGTGGCACCTGCGTAAACGTAGGGTGCGTGCCTAAAAAAGCCATGTGGTACGGTGCTCAGGTTGCTGAGGCTATTCATCGCTATGCGCCGGAATACGGGTTCGACTTGTCGGTAAATCACTTTAGCTGGGACAGCCTTATTGCTAGCCGCCAAGCCTATATTGAGCGCATTCATGCCTCTTACGACCGCGTGCTTACTGCAAATGACGTCACCTTAATTCGTGGTTTCGCCAAGTTTATCGATAACAAAACCGTGGAAGTCAACGGTGAAAAGTATACGGCTGATCATATAACGATTGCCGTTGGCGGCCGCCCTATTATTCCAGATATAGAAGGTGCTGAGTACGGTATTGATTCAGATGGATTCTTTGCATTAAAAGAGCAGCCTAAGCGGGCGGTGGTGGTTGGCGCAGGCTACATCGGTGTTGAACTGGCCGGCGTACTTCACGCTCTTGGCACAGAGTCACACCTTGTCGTTCGCAAGCACGCTCCATTAAGAAATTTCGACCCTATTATTCATGAAACCTTGGTGGATATGATCCACGCCGAAGGCTGCAAACTGCACACTCACGCCAGCGTTGAGAAGGTGGAAAAGGCCGACGATGGTGAGCTTTCAATACACCTAACCAATGGTGAAGAGTTAAAAGCTGACTGCCTTATTTGGGCCATTGGCCGCAAACCCTCAACTGATAAAATTGATATTGAGAATACCGACGTTGAATTAAACGATAACGGTACGGTGAAAGTGGATAAATATCAAAATACCACTGCGAAAAACGTTTACGCTGTCGGTGATATTACCGGTGAAGCAGAACTTACTCCGGTGGCAGTTAAAGCAGGTCGCTTGCTGAGCGAGCGCTTGTTTAACGGTCAAAAAGACGCGCACATGGATTATTCGCTTATTCCTACTGTCGTGTTTAGTCACCCCCCCATTGGCACCATTGGCTTAACTGAGCCAGAAGCCATTGAAGAATACGGCGAGGACAGTATTAAAGTGTACACGTCTAGCTTTGCGTCGATGTACACCGCTGTCACCCGCCATCGCCAAATGACCAAAATGAAGCTTGTGTGTGCAGGTAAAGACGAGAAAGTAGTAGGCCTTCACGGCATTGGTCACGGCATGGATGAAATTCTGCAAGGTTTTGCTGTTGCCATTAAAATGGGCGCAACAAAGGCTGACTTTGACGCGTGTATCGCTATTCACCCTACCAGTGCTGAAGAGTTTGTTACTATGACATAACGGTGTGCCATTCACCGATTAACTTGATGTAGATGAGTTCTTTTTGCGGACTTCTGAAAGGTTAGTCACAAGCAAGGTTACTGGTAAAAGCACAATGAGGAGAAGGTTTACTCCTTGAAAACTTTCTCACAAAAGCCGGCATTTCCTCACATGTAAATGCCGGTTTTTTTATGTGCTCAGCTTACTTTTTCCAGTATAACCGGCACGCCATTTAGCACTGCATTTCCTGATAGTTCATCCACCTGCAGGTCGTCAGTGAGAATGTTGGTGTTAACCCCCGGGTGCTGACTTGCTACAGACAACTTGATACCTTTCTTGTTGTGCCCCCAGCCGTGAGGAATAGACACTACGCCGGGCATCATCGCGTCCGTAATTTCAGCCTCAATAGTGAGCTGACCTACCCGCGATTTCACGCTTACCTCGTCACCATCTCCAATGCCGTATTTCGCGCCATCATCTGGGTGCAGCTGTAGCGTACATCGATTGTTTCCTTTCACCATGCGCGGACTGTTATGCAGCCACGAGTTATTAGTTTTAATATGCCTACGACCTATCAAAACCATTGATTGAGATTGGTTCTCTTTTTCAAAGAAATGGGTGTTTACCCTGTTTAAATCCGCCATGAAATAATCAAAATCCAAGTGAACCTTCTTATCCTCATGGAACAATGCGTGGGGCAAAGACGGTTGAAGTGGCCCTAAGTCAATACCGTGGGGATGTGCTTTTAGCGTTTCAATAGACAGCCCCTCTGCTGGAATAGCGGTTGAGGTTTCATTTGAGTGAGTATGCGCGTCCTTGTATTTGTTTGCGTTTCGTCCATAAAGCCCAGCTTTCAATAAATCATCAACCACACCTTTAGGTTGCTTTTCCCAAAGTGCGGCATAGTGAGCCGTGCTTTTTCCATTTAACGCGTCTAGCCGCTCGGCTAAAGACAGATAGATTTGCCAATCGGTCAGCTGGTCTTTGTCAATGTCCACCACAGCTTCAGAGTACTTAGCAAAATTTCGCACTGCAAAGTTGTGAAAAACAATGTCGTAATGGTCTCGTTCTAGCGCGGTTACCGGAGGCAAAATAACATCCGCATGACGAGAGGTTTCGGTAATGTAGAAATCTACCGCAACCATAAAGTCGAGCTGAGCAAATGCTTTATCAAGCTGCTCTGCATTGGGTGTAGTAACCACTGGGTTGCCCGCACCGATCACCATGGCTTTAATCTGGCCTTCACCAGGCGTGAGAATTTCTTCAGCCAAGCAAGCTACCGGATACTCACCAGCAAACGCCGGTAACCCTCTTACACGAGAAGTAAACCCACCCATGCTGCCCTTACCAGATACTGGAAGCACGTCAGCGGCTGGCTGGGTAAACATCATGCCACCTTGCTTATCTAGGTTTCCAGTGAGCATGTTAAACAGCATGATAAGGTACTGAGTGAGCGTTCCAAACGCCTGTACGCTAGCCCCCATCCTGCCATAACAAACTGCTGACTCAGCGTGACAGAAGTCCAAAACAAGCTGAGTGACTTGTGAAGCCGAAATACCGATAAACTCGCTGACCTTTTGTGGTGAATAATCGCGAACGTAGTTTTCAACCTCTTTGATGTCTTCGGCATAAGGTAAAATTGCATCCACTCTGTGTAGCTGTTTTTCAAACAGCAAGTGCAGCATTGCCAGTAACAGCAACACGTCGCTTCCGGGGCGAATGAAGTGATGCTCACAGCTGATATCGGCGGTTTCGCTGCGTTTGGGGTCAATAACAACCACTTTACCACCGCGTTTTTGAATGGCTTTTAAACGCTTCTTCACGTTTGGCACTGTCATAATACTGCCATTAGAGGCCAGCGGATTGCCGCCAATGATCATAAAATGTTGTGTGTTATCGATGTCAGGAATGGGGATTTGAGAAATATGACCAAAAAGTCGTCGACTAACAATGTGATGTGGCAACTGGTCAACGGATGTAGCGGAATATCGGTTGTGCGACTTAAGAGCACGATAGAAATATGGACCGAACAATATAGAACCCATATTGTGCGCATTAGGATTACCTAAATACACACCTACCGCATTATTCCCGTGAGCCTGCTGGATGTGGTGTAGCTTGTTTGCGACCAAATCAAAGGCGTCATCCCACGTAATTTCTTGCCACGTATCCTCAACTCTCTTCACAGGACGTTTTAGACGGTCGGGATCATCGTACAAATCTTTAAGGGCACTCGCTTTAGGGCAAATATGCCCCTGGCTAAATGGGTTATCTTTGTCCCCTTTAATTGACAGTATTTGTTGGCCTTTTGTCGCTACCTCAATACCACACATTGCCTCACAAAGCGTACAAGTAGAATAATGCAATTGTTGTTCAGCGTTGCTCACGGTAATTCCTACACAATTCATTGTTAATAACTTGTTAGAAATTAGCGGTTCTTGCTGTAATAGACAAGCATCACTGAAAGTGATGATGAGTGGAAGCTTGTGATAACCCCGCGAACGGAAGTCTCGTTTATATAATTTGATAAGCCCTACACCAAGTTGCCATACAATTTAAAAATATTGCGTCATATATAGAACATATAAAATCATTACGTACCATATATAGAACAAATTAAAAGTCATCAGATTTGACTAGTCTATTTTCGTGCACTATATATAGTTCATTAACCATTTAAATGTTCTATATGCGACTCAAATGCCAAAATCTATAGTCAGAAGTTACTCCAGTTACACCGAAGAAGCGCTAACATTGTTGGCGAAGCTCATTCGAGCCTCAAGACTCGAGAAAAAGATGAGCGCGCAGGAGGTGGCAGACCGAGCAGGTATTTCCAGAGGGATGCTTTCCCGCATAGAAAAGGCAGATCCTAAATGCGAAATAGGAGCAACTTTTGAGGTAGCCAGAATCGTCGGTGTAACATTATTTGAGGCAGAACCTAGCCGACTGACTATGCAGGTTAGGCAAATTGAAGAAAAGCTGTCACTGCTGCCTAAAAGTGCACGAAAAACGAAGATGGAAGTGATAGATGACTTCTAAACAGGAATATAAAGAAGCATTCGTCTGGATTTGGTTGCCCGAGGAGACCAAGCCTGTCGTGGCAGGTCGTCTCGCTCCTGATGGCGATAATTTGATCTTCAACTACGGCAAGAGTTACTTAGAGAGAGTAAAGGATGCAGTACCTATCTATGAACCTGAACTCCCCCTGCGTCCAGGTTCACTCTCGTTATTAGACGGGCTCAGTGTGCCCGGCTGTATCCGTGACAGTGCGCCAGATGCATGGGGCAGACGTGTTATTATTAACCGACGTCTCGGGTGTAAAGGTGATGATATCGATACAACTCAGCTAGATGAGCTGACCTATCTTCTGGAGTCTGGGTCTGACCGCATTGGTGCACTAGATTTTCAGCTTTCTCCTACCGAATACGTGCCACGCTCTGCGATGAATGTCACCATGGAGGAGCTAGCAAAATCGGCAGAACGCGTTGAAAAAGGCGTACCGCTAACGCCCGAACTAGACCAAGCCCTGTTTCATGGAAGTTCAATTGGTGGCGCACGCCCTAAAGCCCTGATTGAAGAGGACGGAACAAAATACATCGCAAAGTTTTCTGCCAGTAATGATATCTACAGTGTCGTAAAGGCTGAATACATCGCCATGCGATTAGCCAAACTGGCTGGACTTGATGTGGCGCCGGTCAAACTAACCAAAGCCGCGAATAAAGACGTACTGCTGGTAAAAAGGTTTGATCGTGTAGCTTCAGAGAAAGGCTGGGAAAGAAAATCTATTGTGTCAGCACTTACCCTATTTGCACTGGATGACATGATGGCGCGGTATGCCAGCTATGAGACACTGGCAGAAATCATTCGACACAGATTTACTAGACCGAAAGAGACACTTCGGGAACTGTTTGGCCGCCTGACCTTTAATATTCTTTGCGGCAATACAGACGATCATGCTCGCAATCATGCAGCGTTTTGGAATGGCCACACACTAACGTTAACACCGGCCTATGATGTATGCCCTCAGGGGCGTACCGGAAACGAAGCGTCTCAGGCCATGCTAATTGCAGGTAGCAATAAAATGAGCCAACTCGCAACTTGCCTTCAAACCGCGCATAACTTTCTGCTATCGCAGGAGGAAGCGAAGGCTATTTTTGAACATCAAATTCAGATAATTAAAGCTAACTTTGATACCGTCTGTGCCGAAGCTGAACTGTCTGAAATCGATAAGCGGTTGTTTTGGCGGCGGCAGTTTTTAAACCCTTACTCGATAACACAATAGCACCCAGCGTCGCTATTTCCCGTTAAGCGCGGCGGGGTGGCTGTGCTGTTGGTTTAGACCAGCCGCTGAGTAGCGCTTTTATAACAAGTTGTAGTTGTCGTACCCAAAGTCTCACAATATTGCTTACATACAGCGAGACAAATGTGAAATAAGCACTAAAAGTAACGATTATCGAGAATAGTTCAATGATAGTTAAACGCTAAAATCAGACTTACAATCGCATTAGCTAAATAAAACTCTTACACTTTGCAGTAGTATTAACGTGAGCTTTACAATTCAAGAGTGCGGCAGTTTACGCTAACTCATGTACTCTGATGTAGACACAAAATAAATAATAAGCGGTTGGAAACACAATTATGATAACGACAAAGAAACGTTTACTGGCCATCACGCTAGTAAGTGCGTTGGGTTTAGGTGTTGCACCTACTTTATACGCCCAAAACGACAGTGAAGAAAAAACAGAATCTGACATTGAAAAGTGGGACGTAAATAACCCACCTTATGCCCTTAATGAAGTCACGATCAAAACCAATGAGACGACCTGGTCTAGCTTAGACATAGCACCTAACGGCGAGTTTATGGTTTTTGACATGCTCGGTGACCTATACAAAGTTAGTATGAAGGGTGGCGACGCGACGCCACTTACGCAAGACTTCGCATGGAATATCCATCCTTCCATATCTCCGGACGGAAAGCACATCGCGTTTATCTCGGATAAAGACGGGTTAAGTAATGTATGGGTTATGGACATTGACGGCAGTAACCTTCGTCAGGTAACCAAAGAGAAAAGCAATCTTATCCACTCTCCTAAATGGAGCCCAGACGGCGAATACCTAGTGGTAACCAAAGGCATCATGTCTAGCCGTAGTATTCCGGCGGGCGAGATTTGGATGTACCACAAATCAGGTGGTGACGGCCTACAAATTAAAGCCCGTAACAGTGGAAAGCGCGACCAGCAAAACATTGCTGACCCTGTGTTTTCTCACGACGGAAAGTACATTTACTTCACCGAAAATACGGTTCCAGGCGCCCGTTTTGAATATAACCGTGACCCGTTAGAAGGCATTTTTGCTATCACTCGCTACGACCGCGAAACCGGCGAAGAGAGCCGCTATATCAGCGGTACCGGCGGCGCTGTAGTCCCTACCCCTTCTCCTGACGGCAAGCACATTGCGTTTATTCGTCGCGTTAAAGATAGAACCGCACTTTTCATCAAAGATATAAAAACAGGTGTAGAAACGCCGCTGACGTTGGAATTAGAGCGTGATATGCAGGAAGGCTTTGGTTCGGAAGGCTACTTTGCCTACTTCGACTGGATGCCTGACAGCAGCAAAATCGTATATTGGACAGGCGGTAAATTTCACACCATCGACGTAAAAGATAAAACCACCAGTACAATGGACGTAACCGTTGAAGGTACCGTGAAATTCGCAGATGCCCTTCGCTTTGACGTTGATGTTGCACCAGATGAATTTGACGTACGCATGATTCGCTGGTCTCAGATGTCACCCAACGGTAAAACCGTGCTCTTCCAAGCCCTAGGTAAACTTTATGTGCGCGACGTGAAGTCAGGCAAAATTAAACGTTTAACTAAACAAAACGATCACGACGAATACTATCCGCGCTTTTCTAACGACGGCAAGTCGATTGTGTATACCACATGGAACGACCAAGATTTAGGCACCGTTCGCGTGGTTTCAGCCCGCGGTGGTAAAGGAAAAATCATTACCCAGCAGCCTGGTCACTACATTGAACCGTCGTTTTCTGCCGATGGCGAGAAGGTGGTTTTCCGCAAGTTTACGGGCGGTTATTTGCTAGACCCAAAATATTCGGTTGAGCCAGGTATTTACGTAGCTGACCTTGAAGAAGATACGGTAGAAAAAGTGACCGAAGGCGGCTACAACGCGCATTTCGCGGGTAGCGATGACCGGTTGTATTTCACCGAGTCGGCGGGCGGCGAAGCCTATTATGAAACGCAACTTTCCAGCGTTAATCTTAAAGGCAACGACAAGCGAACTCACCTTTATGGCGCAGATAAAGTAAGTGAGTACAAGCTTTCTCACGATAAGAAGTGGGTTGCGTTTGTTTACCAGTTCAAAACTTACGTGGCGCCGTTTGTTGAAAATGGTAAGCGCATTACTATTGGTCCGAATATGACCTCGTTACCAGTTACGCAGCTTTCAAGCCGCGCCGGTGAGTACCTCACGTGGTCGCCTGACAACAAAACCCTAAGCTGGTTTAATGGCCCCACGCTATTTAGCCGTTCGCTGGATGAAGCCTTTGCTTTTGTTGATGGTGCCGCTGAAACTTTGCCTGAGCCGGTAGCTGAAGGGATGGACTTGTCGTTTACGACGAAAGCTGACAAGCCATCTGGATACAAAGCCTTGGTTGGCGGCAAAGTGGTAACCATGCGCGATGCTGACAATACACAAGAAGTGATTGAAGATGGTGTTGTACTCATCAAAGACAACCGCATTGAAGCGGTTGGCAAACGTGGCGATGTGACCATTCCTGATGATGCCATGCAGATAGACACCTCGGGTAAAACCATCATTCCTGGGCTTGTTGATGCCCACGCACACGGCTCGCAGGGCCGCAACGAGATTATCCCTCAGCAAAACTGGAGTCAGTACTCGAATGTGTCGTTCGGTGTAACAACTATTCACGACCCATCAAACGACACGACAGAAATTTTTGCTGCGGCTGAATTGCAGCGCAAAGGCGATATTGTTGCACCGCGTATCTATTCCACCGGCACCATCTTATACGGTGCAGAAGGGCTAGGCTACAAAGCCATTATCAACAATTATGAAGACGCCTACTTCCACGTCGAGCGATTGAAAGAAGCCGGCGCTATTTCAGTGAAAAGCTACAATCAGCCCCGTCGTGATCAGCGCCAACAGGTCCTTTGGGCGGCAAAGAATCAAGAGATGATGGTGGTCCCTGAAGGGGGCGGTAAGCTTCAGCAGAATCTGACTATGCTGGTAGATGGCCACACGGGTCTTGAGCACAGTATTCCTGTTGAAAAAGGCTACAGCGACGTCACTCAGTTATGGAAAGCTACTGAGTTTGGCTATACACCGACCTTCGTTGTGTCGTACGGCGGCATGATGGGTGAAGAGTACTGGTACGACAAAACAGAAGTGTGGAAGAACCCCCGCCTTCTTCGCTATACCCCGTCGACAATTCTAGACAGCCGCGCCATTCGCCGACCTACTGCACCAGAAAATCAGTACAACCACCAGAACGTAGCAAGCTACGCCAAAACGCTTCGAGACAATGGGGTCAGTGTACATATTGGTGCTCACGGCCAACGTGAAGGTTTAGCCGCTCACTGGGAATTGTGGATCATGGAACAAGGCGGCTTCACGCCTTGGGAAGCGCTACGCGGCGGTACTATTGATGGTGCGAAACACCTAGGTATGGGTAAAGATATTGGCAGTATTGAGAAAGGTAAGCTTGCTGACCTAGTCGTGATTGATGGCGACGTACTGAGCGACATTAGAAAGAGTGAATTCGTAGAATACACCGTACTAAATGGACGCGTATACGAGTCGGCTACCATGAATGAAGTGGGCAGCAAAGAAAAGCGCAAACCGTTCTTCTTTGAACAAGACAATGCGACCTTTATGCCGCAGCAAACAGCAGATGATGTGGAAGCGAAAGCACACCACTATCATTGGGCGCATTAATTAGCATTAGTTAATAAGGGTGTGTTGATCTTTGCTGCAAAAGTGCAAAGGAAAGAACAACACGATTTAATGCTATGACATCAAAAAGCCGATAAAAGATTGAGTTTTATCGGCTTTTTATTTTATTGCTTTTATTTAAATTAAAATCTGTGTTTTGTCTTGGCTAAAAGGATGCTATATATAAAAAAAGGAGCGAGGTATTACATATGTCTCAAAATATCGCAATTAAAAGGACTTAATGGCCATGCCGAACTATCTGCCCTTTGCTATATTACTTTGTGTATTTTCGATAACGTCTGTTTTCGCACAAACAAGCGTCACTCCTACCTATTATAAAGACTGCTCCATACTCGACTTCGGTGAACAAGATATGTCGACTATGACGGAAGCGGAAAAAATACAAGCGCTAGATGACTCTCTTTTCGGCGCATTAAATCAAAGCGAAGAATGCATGAACGCCGCCGCTCAATCGAGCGCACAAAGCGTAGCTAGCGCGGCGGGTCAAGGTGCAGGGCAAGGCACTGGTGCGGGTAATACTTCGAGCTCATCATCTTCAGGGGCAGGCGCTGGGCAGTCTAGCTCACAAAGCAGTACAGAATCTCAAGATTCATCAACGAATACACAAACTACGACATCAAGCTCTGATCCTTCCAAACAATCCGTTGGCGGACAAGCGAAAGGTGGTAGTTCAGCGGTATGTGACGCCGTAATTGCCGGTTTACAAGGAGCAAAAGATGAGGCTGAAAAGGCTCACTTCCAAGCATTAAAAGAGCAATACGGCTGCTAATAAACTCAGAGGAAGGAAAGGAAATGTCTTCATTTAAACCAAAGGCCCTGTTTACAGTGGTCGCAACGGCATCGTTTATACTTTTAGGTGGCTGTGGTTCAACGCAAACGAATGTGTCCAGCGTTGGTCCATCTATGGTAGGTCCTAGCGTTGGCCAGCCTTTAGGTGCACAGAGAAATAGCTATAACTACAACTCAGAAATTTACATGGATGTCGCTGTTCCCGTTTTCGATCCTGGCTTTCCTACCGATCGTGATGGCTCTATCGATTACGACGAAATAGAAGAAGAAGGCATCTGGCCACAAGTTCGCCGATTAGAAGCGAACCGTTTTGCCATTGCTACCAAAGAAGCGTTAGGCGAAACCAAATCGTTTGGCAGCATCAATGTGACGCCTGACGCGTCTGCACTTGCCGACGTGTACGTTCTTGGAAAGATCAATTACTCAGATACCGAAACGGTAGAAATTGGCGTAAAAGTCATGGACGCCAAAAACACCGTATGGGGCGAAGAAGAATTTGAATACCGTGTCAGTGAAGGCTGGTACCGCGATGCAATGTCTCGTGGAGAAAACCCGAATGGCCCAGTGTTCGAGCAAATTGCTAAATTTGTTTATGACCTGCTGATTAAGAAGTCAGAGGCTTACAAGCAAGAAGTACAGATGGTATCTGATTTACGCTACGCGCAAATGTATAGCCCAGAATCGTTTAGCCAGTACCTATCTCAGAACCGAAAAGGCGAGATTGAGCTTGTTAGTGCACCTTCTGAAAGCGACCCAATGCTTCGTCGCATACGCGCCATTCAAGCAAAAGACGAGCAGTTTATTGACAGCCTTCAAGAAACCTACGATTCATTCTGGGTGACGACAGAAGCGCCTTATAGAAAATACCAGAAAGAAACGCTACCTGAAGCCAAGAAAATCCGGGAACTTGAAGCTGAGCGCACTACCAAACAGGTAACCGCTGGTTTGTTTGCAGTGGCTTCTGTGCTGTTAGGCTCTAACTCTAGCTCTACCGTTGGTCAAGTGGCCGCTGCTGGTGCTGGTATTGCCGCTATTGGTTCACTTAGCCAAGCAATACAAACCAATAAAGAACTTCACGCCCAACGTGACTTATTTGACGAAATGGGGCAAAACCTTGATATTCAAGTTGCTGATCAAATTGTTGAAATTGACAACCAGCGCATCGAACTACAAGGCACCGCTGCCGAACAGTACTACCAGCTGCGATCTCGCCTTAAAGATATATATGAAATGGAATCAACACCAATGACTGCGCTTTAAGCGTAGTCATTTTTTTAATGTTGATTCAATATTGAGTTCCACCGCCATTTCATTTCACGTGAAGATAAGAAAACAAAGGACTACGCATGCCAAGCGTTGAACAGCAAATCGAGCAAAGCAGAGCCAAGAAAAAAGCGATCATTAAAAAGACAATGCTGGGCTTCGCGGTAGTGCTGTTTGTTGGTATGGCAAGCGCCGTCCTTATCGCTTATATGCCAAGCGCTTCACCAGACGTTGATCTAGCCGTTGATGAATCAGAAGCGTTACGTCAGCCATCTAAAAGCCCTACTTCCCCCCTGCTTAGTCCAGAAGAACGAAAGGCACTTCAAATGGCGCTAAGTGATAGCAAACAACGGGTGAGCGAGCTTGCGCAGCGGGTTACACATTCAAAAGAATTTTCAGAAAAAGTAAACCTTGTTGACGATGCGTTAAACGACGCGTTTAACAACTACAGCGCATCTAACTATGGTGAGGTTGAAAGCGCCTTAGCACAAATCAATGCGTCTGTTGCAACTATAAGCCTTGATTACGAAAACGCCTATACCGCCCCTTACGAAAGTGCGCTCCTTGCTTTTAAGAACGATGATATTTCGGGAGCTTTTAACTCAAACAGACTGTCGCTTACAACGAACCCGGATTTCGACAAAGCCAAGGTATTGCAGCAGCGTATCGATGTGTATAACGACGTGCAGGACGCTTATGAACAGGCACGCGTTGGCCGTGTTGAAAATAACATACAAAAACAGCGCGATGCCTACGCAAAGATCGTCTCGCTCGACCCATTTCGAGAAGACGCCAAGCAAGCGCTAGATGCAATTGAGCGCCAACTGCTTGATAGCCGATTTAACACTTTACTTGCCAAAGCCAACAAAGCTATCGATGTTCGTGATTTCAGCGCAGCAACACAACATATCAATGAGGCTAAAACTCTCAAATCTTCAAGTAGCGAGCTCACTATCATCAGCAGAAAATTAGCCTCTTTGATCGCCGGTAGTGAACAGCAAAAAATTGAAAACCAAGTCACCCTTTTTGCGGACGCAGATGAATGGAAAACAGTTCAGCTTTTGGCAAGTAAAGGCCTTACTTCTTTTTCGACCAGCCCAACATTGCTTAAAGCAAAACAAGACGCCGATGCAATCATAAATGCGAGCAAGCGGATAGACGCTTATCAACAAAAACCTGAACGATTGTCCGATGACAATATAAGAAATCTAGCCCAGCAAGATATCGAACAGGCTCGCAACTATGCCGATAGAAGCACCAAGTTACGTGCACAAATTACTTCGCTAGAGCAGATTATCGATGACATTAATCAGCCTCGCCCTGTCACTATTACGTCTGATAACGACACCTACATCAAGGTGCTTGGGGTTGGACTTGTTGGTGAAACCAAAAGTAAAACCATTCAACTTAAACCGGGGACATATCGACTTGAAGGAAGTCGCGAGGGTTACCGCTCTGTGATTAAAGAAATTATCGTATCACCATCAGCTAACAACCTGACAGTGCATGTTGAATGTACTGAAAAAGTATAAGGATCTATCTAGTGAGCAGTATTGATGACGCCATTGCTAAAGGAAAAAAACGTAGAAAAGGCGTAGCTATCGCTTCACTCATAGGTCTGGCTGCTGTACTTGTAATTTATTTTAGCTGGCTGTTTCTTACTAAAGGTTATGCCTTTGTTGTTGCTCCAGAAAGAGCCGCGACAGCGCCGCAATTTGCGGTTACCAGTGGCAACGCTCTGTTTATCGGCGATAAATTATACGTTTTTGGCAGTGACGCTGAAATACAGGTAGCTGCGCCTAAATATCAAACTGCAAGTGTTGTCATTGACGATACGTCGCCAAGTACCATCAAGGTGACACTTACGCCACTGCCAGCCGAACTCACAGCATCAACCATTCCCTCGCTCGACGGCATTACGTGGTATTTGAATGAAGAGAAGATGTCGGTATCACGCACGTTTACCACGGAGCTGAGTCAGGGTAGCTATACGGTTCGCGCCAGCCATCCGCACTTTCAGACGGGTGAGGTAACGTTTGACGCTGACATCGCGGAAATTATTGAAAAAGAGATATCCTTGTCTTCGCTTAAAGGCGCGATCACGATAAATTCTAACCCCTCTGGCGCCTCTGTTTCTCTCGACGGAAAAGATATAGGTCTCACACCGCTTACCTATAATGCGGAGGGTGGGAAGTACGCGATTGTGGTAACAAAAGCAGGCTTGGAACCTCTGAAAGATATGATAGAAGTGACTAATCAGCGTCTTTCACCGTCTCGAAACTACAATCTTCAACCGCTACAAGCGCAGCTATCTGTATCCACCACCCCCCAAGGCGGCGTGCTTACCGTAAACAATCAACCGGTTGACAATAACGCCCGTGTCGATGCCAACACACAACATACAGTTAAATACGAAAAGACAGGGTTCATTTCGCAAAGCGAGCAAATCACCTTAGCACCTGGTGAAAACAGATCGCTAACGTTTAGCCTTAGCAAAGAACTCGGCCAAGTGGATATAACGGCATCACTGAATGCAAAGGTGTCCATTAACGGCGCACCTCAGGGTCAAACGCCGTTAAGTTTGAGTCTTCAAGCCTTGCCACATACGGTTACCTTTGAGCGCGACGGTTATCGCAGCGTAACAAAAACAATAACACCTAGCGCGAAACGCCCGGTGAACGTGCATGCAGACATGCTCACTGAATTTGAAGCCCGACGCCGTGAAGGTAAACCTCTTTTCGCAACTACGCTGGGTATTCAACTAACGCTGATAACGCCAAAATCTTTTACCATGGGTTCTCCAGCCAACGAAAAAGATCGTCAACGCAATGAAGTGCAAAGAGACGTGTCGTTTTCTCGCAAGTTCTGGGTATCCAAGCATGAAGTAACACAGGCCCAGTTTGCCGCTTTCACCGGAAAAGGGGGAGGTAGCGCACTGCCGGTCACCAATATTTCTTGGAGTGAAGCCGCTGCTTTCACAAACTGGTTAAGTCAAAAAGAAGGTTTGACACCATTTTACGTTATTCAAAATGGACGTGTGACCGGTGTTGACGCTACTTCAAAAGGATACCGCCTGCCCACTGAAGCTGAGTGGGAGTTTGTCGCCAAATTGAACCGCCGCGCATCTCCAACAACATTTGTGTGGGGTAACCAGTATAGTCTGCAAGACAAGCAGGGAAACTTCGCCGACGCCTCACTCAATGGCAAGCAAACCTTTATATTAAAAGACTATGATGATGGATTTGCTGGCAAAGCCCCGGTGGGGTCTTTTAAAGCCGAACGCGGCGGCTTCTATGATTTAGATGGCAATGTGCGTGAGTGGGTTCACGATACTTACGATGTTGCACTGTCGGCCCAATCTGGGAGCTACACCGATTATTTAGGCCCTGTGGGTCAGGGTAAACATGTGGTGAAAGGCGCATCTTACCAAACTGGCAGGCTTAAAAATATTCGCGCAAGTGTACGTAGTGGTGAATCTGCGCCAGCTGACGACATAGGCTTTCGCATAGCGAGATACGAGAACTAATATGAAAAAGAAACTATTAATCATTGCTGTGCTTTTAGGCATAGCGGGAACCGCCAGCGCATACTTTGTATCGCTAGATTCGCCACAAGACTTCCCGACCAATATTTAGGTATCAAGGACCGAGCATGCGTAAAGAGAATACATTATCAATGAACCCCAGCTTTCTTGTAAGCGGTGGGGTATTTTTGTTTATTTTCGCCTTGGTGCATTTTCTATTTGCAGGCGTTATTCGCCCCGCTGCAGAGAAAGTCATGGCGACAGCGGGGACTGCGTCCCTTTCTTCTATTTGGGTTATTCTCAAAGATATTGAGCAGCAAGTCTGTCTATCACTCATGTTGTTCTGTATTTTTTTGATGGTTTACAAGCTTTGGAAGCTCCTCGATGAAGAGGAAATCTATTCACGTGATCTCTTACCTGAACATAACAAAGATACGCCACTTGATGTAGACAAAGCTCTCAATGAGCTCTCATCGTCGTCTTACAGCGATACACCAGCCTATAGCACGTGGATTAACTGTATTAGGCGTTTTAAAAATACACAAAATGTACAGCATGCCGCCGACGCTATTCATGCATCGGTAGAAAACATTGCGGCGCAATTGGAAAGTGGTAACAACGTGATCCGCTACATTATCTGGGCAATCCCCTCTATTGGTTTCGTCGGCACCGTTCGAGGCATAGGCGCAGCGTTGGCCCAGGCAGATGCCGCGTTAGATGGCGACATTGCCGGTATGACCGCCTCGCTAGGTGTTGCCTTTAACTCAACGTTAGTGGCGCTTTTCATCTCGCTGATTTTGATGTTGCTAATGCATCTTTTAAATGGCCGTCAGGACAAAATGGTTATTCGCACTCAAGAGTCGTGCGAACATCACTTGCTGTCACACCTTCACAATTAATTAGGCGATATTCCAATGCCTAAAGTGCGTAAAGCCGAAGACGGATTCAACCTAGCCTTTTTGGATGTGATGGCCTGTGGTCTTGGCGCGGTCATTTTGATTTTTATTCTGGTCGATTTTAAAGCTTTCACGCCTACGCCAACAGAAGAGAAAGAAAAATTAGAACAAGAACTCGCGGCAGCAGAGCAAGAACAGCAGAAGCTTAAAAAGTCGATTGACGAAATAAATGACAAAATTGCACTTGAGTCAGCAAAGCAAGAGGACGCTCAACAAGCCCGAGCAGATAGTACTCAAGACCAGTCGAAGCTGCTTCAAGATATGTCTACCGAAATGGCGGTAGTGGCAGATCTAGAGAATCAACTTGCAGCACTGTCGAAAGAAGTAGAAAAGTCAGCCAATATCCAAATGCAAGGTACGGGCGAGCAAAACTATATCACCGGCATGAAAATAGAAGGCGCTGAAATAGGCCTCCTTATCGACAAAAGCGCGTCAATGATGGGCGACAACTTGTTGGATATTCTAGGCAAGCTGGCATTAAGCGACGGACAAAAAGTCTCAACACCCAAGTGGGTACGCACAAAACGTGTTGCGCAATGGATGTTAGCTCGTGTGCCGTTAGAGTCAAAAGTTACCATGGTGGCGTTCTCAGATACAGCCAAAACCTTGGGCCTTCGCGACGTAAACAGCGCGAAAGTGAGCGGTTCGATGAACGCAATGGTTAAGGACCTTGGCGGCATAGTGCCAAACGGCGGTACAAACCTCCAAGAAGGCTTAACCATTTTATTTAAGGCTAACCCAAATATTACCGACGTGTATATCGTCACCGATGGCTTGCCCACGCTTGGCGATGGATTGCCACTAAGCTGTAAAAATTTCATTAGCAGCAAAAAGTCAATTTCATCTGATTGCCGTAAGACCCTATTTGTTAAAACCGTCAAGCGGGCTAAAAAAGGCGTGCACTACAACGTGATTTTGCTGCCGATAGAAGGCGATCCGTTTGCATCTCCGATGTACTGGGAATGGACCCGTGCAACCAGCGGCACTTTCCTTTCACCTGCTCCGGAGTGGCCATAGTGAGAATGAAACCGTGAGGAAAATTCAGCGTGCCCCTGTTGAGGTATTCAACATTGCCTTTCTTGACATTATTTCTTGTGCCTTTGGCGCGGTAGTGATGCTTGTACTGCTGGCCAAAAACGGTACCGAAGATACCGAGCGCGGTCCAAGTAATGTGAGCGTATTGATCGATCAGGTATTACAAGCTCAAGTTGACGTTGAAACGCTTAAAGGAGCCCTGTCGGATAAGCAGCAAGAACTCCAAGCTGCGCAGAGTAAAACCGCGTCAGTCACAGAGAAAAAAGACAACTTAGAGGCTTCGATACCCCGGGCGCAACAAACTATTAATCAGCTGAAAGATAAAGCGTCGTCTCTGCGCCGAGAAATACGTCAAGCCACGGCCATGTTAAATACGCCCAACCCCACAGATACCCCTGATGATGATGTAGGCGGTATTCCCACCGACGCTGAATATGTCATTTTCGCTATCGATAATTCAGGGTCCATGTCTTCGGGTAGCGGATGGAATCGCGTAATCACAGTGGTTAACGACATCTTAAAGAACCACCCCAAAATGAAGGGGTTTCAAATTATGTCCGCCGACGGCAGCTTTATGTTTTCAAGTAAAGCAGGTCAATGGTTAGATGACAGAAAAACCATGCGAGATACGGCAATGAGCCAAATGAAAAGCTTTAAAGGCGGGGCAAGTCAGCCAGAAGCGGGAATTTTAAAAGCCATAAAACTGTATAAAAATACCAAGGGCCGTGTAAGCCTTTACGTATTTGGTGATGATTATCAAAGGACTAACTTAGACCAAATTGTTGGCCAAATTACGCAAGCTAACCAAGGCACTAACGGGCAGCCCGTGATTCGAATTCACGGTGTTGGGTTTAGCCGCAGTAACGGCAATGCGCAGCGCTTTAGTGCCTTTATGCAGGCGGTAGCAAAACGCAACCGCGGCGCTTTTATCGGCCAATACTTCTAACTCTGATTGACCGATAAAAGAGACCGCCGCCTATGTTTTATCGGTTTCTTCCGTACTGCTCGTGAGACGATACCCAATCTGATGAGCTAATAGCGGAAGCCAGCGATATCTCACCAGCTAGCACTACTGACGCAACGATTTCCGCGAATTTATACACGCGGTCACGACCGTAACAATCGAGAAGCTCTAGACACTCCCGCTGGGTGCCGATACCGGTACCACCACCATAGGTCGCAACGATCAGCGAAGGAATGGTGATAGAAACGTACAAGTCTCCGTCTTCCGTTAACTCTGAATACATGATTGCTGCCGACGATTCAGACACGTTTGCCACGTCCTGTCCTGTGGCAATGAACATAGCCGTTATACCGTTTGGTGAATGAAGGCCCGTATTATTGACGCCAGACAAAAACGACCCGACACCGGCAACACGACCGTGGTAGTCAATTTGTTTAGGCTCTACGCGCATTACCTCTAACAAATGTTCCCGCTTAATTGTGGCTTCGGCAGTAACCCGCTTACCACGAGTGCGCATAATGTTTATCTGTGACGCTTTCTTATCCGTAGCAAAGTTAGACTCGAGGTAGAAGTTTTCTATCCCTTCATAATGGTCCAGTATCCACCCACATGCGGCGAAAGTCGCTCGTCCAACCATGTTCTGACCCGCGGCGTCTCCCGTCTTGAAGTTAAAGCGCAAAAATGCAAATTTGTTAGACAGGAAATTATCGATATAAGTCAGATTAGCAATACTCGACGTGGCTTCAGCCTCTTCCTTTATCTTGTCAAAATTCTTTTTGACCCACTTGACGAAGTCTCTCGCGCCTCGAGCATCTTTAAATATGAATACCGGGGCGCGCTGCATGGCGTCGTCAACCACCGTTGCTGTTACACCGCCACTCATGTTGAGGAGTTTCATGCCGCGGTTATAGGAAGCCACCAGCGTTCCTTCTGTAGTCGCCAACGGCACTACAAATTCACCTTGCGCATGTTCACCGTTTATTTTTAGGGGCCCTGCAATACCGATGGGCACTTGGGCAACGCCGATAAAGTGCTCGATATTCCCTTGTAGAGCCTGGGGATCGATGGAGTACTTACCTACATGGTCAATTTTCTTGCCCGTGGCGCTTTCGAAATATTCTTGGCGTGTTTTTATAATGCTCTCACCGTAGTCATCCAAGTCATCACGAGGGATAGAGGCGCTGCGCTGCCCTGGCGCAGTAATATTATCTTCTACTTCAAATTTGAGTTTGCCAAAAGGAGATGCAGAAAAACAAATACCCAGTTTGCGCTTTTCAGGACAAGGAGCCTCGTCGATGTCTAAATGCACAGTAATGGTTTGACGCAAACCAAAGGGTTCACCACCAGATTTGTTTAGCGCGTCCATTGATATACAGGTATCGGCGGTAAGCTGAAGAGATATTTTGTCTTCTGGAATTTTTTCCCCATCAAGAGATATCCAATTCAATTCTTTGATGGTTGCGTCTTTTAATCTGTTCTTCAGAGAAAACGATAGGCCTTTTTCTGTCTTGGTCAGACTCGCGCGCGTGTAGAGTTGTTTTAAAAGTATGCTGGGCACAAACATTAGGCTTCCTTCTGTGTATTTTTATCGTGTTATTTTCATATTTCTTCGTTTTTTATAGCACATTCTTTATACAGATCTATGACTTCTTTTTATTTGCGTGCTAATTATTTGCGTCAAATCAATCTCTAAAATTGAGCCAAGCACTTTTAAAAATGCGCCAAGCATCAATGAACCCTGTGTACTTAAAATATAGACCTCTCAAGAAATTCATCAACTTACCTATCCCTCTAAAGTGAAAACCGTCACCACAGTAGTGTTGACCACCAAGTATCTGGCAGTACGACAAAGGAGGCATCAAGGATTGCGCTGCCATGGATGAACAGCCGGTAGGGAAGCGGCAGCCAGATACGCTTTGTGTGGAACGTGAAAGGGATTTTCACAAACACAGCAACATATAAGCACAGCCTCAATACAAGGAACGAAGATGAGAACAGGACTATTTCGAAAAGAAGCCGTGGATGAACAGTCGAACACACTCGACGGCAGTTTCTTAATGACCCCTAAACCTGTTTATTCGACAGTCGCACTGTTGCTTATTGTGTGGATAGCAGCATTGGTTATTTACCTTAACATGGGGAGCTATGCTAGGAAGGCATCTGTGATTGGATGGTTAGAGCCGAGCCATGGCGTATTTAAGCTCTACGCCGACACACGGCAAGGAAAAGTCATTGATGTGCTAGTCCATGACGGAGAGCATGTTGAGAAAGGCACGCCTTTGATCACCATTGATTATAGTAATAGTGATGCTTCAGGTAATCGTGTGAGCACCCAACTGCTTAAAGAGCTTGAAGCTAAGCGAGAACGAACGCTAGAAAATATCACCCGGCTTCGCGCCCTTCACATCGCACAAGTCGAGAGTTTGAACGATCAGCTATCACAGGCTGAGCGCACACTCGACGATTTGAACGCCATCGTCAAGCTATCTGAAACACACTGGAACATGGCTGTAAAGCAATGGGAAGTTGCACAGGCGCTCTTGAACCAAGGCCATTTGAGCCGCGCTGATGTTGAAAACCAAACGCTGCAGCGTTTAACCGCAGAACAACAGCTTACACTGGCTAAAAAAGACCGTCGAATAGAACGGGCCAATATTAAGAATTTACATCATGACATCGCGACACTACCTAAGCGTCAGGCAAACGAACTGGCGGATTTAGAGAACGCACTGAGCGATCTTCAACAACAAATTGTTAACCACAACAGCCATGCGGAAGAAACCATTTATGCGCCTCGTAGCGGACGAGTATCAGGCCTTTATGTTAAAGCTGGCTATACCGTTGATAGTACGCGCCCCTTACTAACTTTGCTTCCTGTCAATACGGACATCCACGCTCGTATCGCCGTGCCGGTGCGCTCAGCTGGCTTTTTGCACGAGGGGCAAGCCCTGCACATCCGCTATGACGCTTTTCCCTATCAGAAGTTTGGTGTGCAGTCTGGGGAAATTACCAACATCTCACCTTCATTAGTCTTGCCGGGCGAACTTGTCGACGTGCCGATTTCAATTAGCGAACCCGCCTATTTAGTGACCGCGACGTTAAGTACAAAAGAAATTATGGCTTACGGCAACCGTATCTCGCTCAAAGCCGGTATGACTTTCTCTGCCGACGTACATTTAAGCCAGCGCACCCTAATGGAATGGTTAATGGAACCGCTTTATAGCATTACAGGGAAGCTTTAATAATGATGAGTATGACACACCCTCTTTCTACGCAATTTCTTCAACCCACAAAGCGTGTTCCGGTTATTTTACAAAGCGAAGCGGCGGAATGTGGACTCGCTTGTATGGCCATGATTGCCCAATATTATTCTGATAAGCGAGATCTTAATGCCTTGCGCCAAACCATGTCTGTATCGCTGAGAGGCACAACCCTAAAAGATGTTATGCGTATTGCGAGTACCTTAGGCTTTCAAACCCGCGCAATTAAAATAGAAATTGCGCATCTTGCGCAATTATCCTGCCCTGCGGTATTGCACTGGAGTATGAATCACTTTGTGGTGTTAACAAAAGTGAAAGGGAAAACCATCACCATCCACGATCCCGCGCTTGGACAAAGGACACTCACTGTTGAAGAAGCTTCAAGATACATCACGGGTATTGCACTAGAAGTCTCACCAAGCGATACATTTAGCCCCAAAAAGTCTACGCCCCGCCTTGGTCTGACACAGTTCTTCTCGCGCGCGATAGGATTCAAACGCAATCTTCTTACCCTTTTCGCATTATCGATAGTGTTGCAACTCTTTGCACTTGCAGCACCTTACTATATGCAAACGGTGGTCGATGACGTATTAATTTACAACAACGATGCGTTACTCAAGGCACTCGCCATGGGATTTGCTCTTCTCTTAGTGGTAGAAACCTTTACCAGCGGCATTCGAAAATTGGTTATTTTATCGGTGTCTTCTCGCCTTCAACTTCAGATGTCGGCATCGGTATTTAAGCACTTACTCTCACTACCCTTAGATTACTTTGATAAGCGCCACATTGGCGATGTGGTGTCTCGGTTTGGGTCGCTAGCAAGCATTAGAGAGTTCTTAACGACTGGCGTGGTTACCGCACTGCTCGATGGGCTCATGGCCGTGATCACGCTGGCTGTAATGATGCTGTACTCGATAAAACTCACCCTTGTGGTCGTCGCCATCATGCTGGTGTATTTATCTATTCGACTGGGCCTGTTGCCCTTAATCAAGCGGCTTACAACAGAACGTATCGCACTTTCCGCTTCAGAACAAAGTCACTTTATGGAGAGTGTCAGGGCAATATTGCCTATTCGAGTCTACGGGCAAGAAGTGCAGCGCCACGGTCACTGGCAGAACAAGCTGGTTGCTACGTTAAATAAAGATATAACCCTGGGTAAGATTAATATAGGCAGCACGCTTTCCAACCAGCTTTTATTTGGCGCTGAGAACTTGGTGGTTGTCTACATCGGCGCGAGTCTCGTTATGGAAAGCACACTTTCAATCGGTATGTTGCTCGCTTTTATAGCCTATAAAACTCGCTTCGTGAGCGCGCTTGACGGTGTAGTTAACAAAGTGATTGAGCTCAATATGCTAGGCGTCCATTTCACTCGCCTCAGCGATATATTGCTAACGCCTGCTCAAGTAACGCCAAATACACGTTTGGTATTGAACAACAACCCCTCACATGGCGATTCTGAAACGCTCCCAACCGATACCCTATCAAACCATATCGCACTTAACGCCCAATCCCTTGCCTATCGATACAGTGAGTCGAGTGAGTGGGTATTTAAACAAATCAATCTTTCAATTAACGCAGGCGATATCGTGGCGATTATTGGTGAAAGTGGCTGCGGAAAAAGTACATTATTAAAGTGCTTAATGGGCCTTTATCCGCTATCAAAAGGCAGCGTTACCTACCCGAACGCGCAACATCCTGTCATCGCGTCAGTGCTACAAGAAGACGCTTGCCTGAGCGGCACCATAGCCCAGAACATTTGCTGCTTTGAACAACCGGCTGATGTCCAAAAAATGGTTCACGTTGCCCATCTTGCATGTATTCACGAGGACATCATGAAACTGCCTATGCAATACCACTCGTTGGTGGGGGACATGGGCAGCAGTTTAAGCGGCGGTCAAAAGCAGCGATTACTCCTCGCCAGAGCACTTTATCAAAACCCTGACATTCTTTTTCTAGATGAAGCTAGCAGCCATTTAGATACCGCTAATGAAGCGCGAATAAATCATCACCTTCAATCTTTAAATATGACAAGAATTGTTGTGGCTCATCGTCCACAGTCAATCGCCATGGCAGACAAGGTTTATCGTCTGGTAGACGGCGCATTACACCCCTGCTCTCCCGCTGACGTAATTGGGACGCAATATCAGGTAAAAACGGAGAAATCTAATGAAAAACCATGAAATAAATGAACCCGCGGTATTGATAACAGCCGCTGAACGTTTGCAGATAGATACCCATGGTATTACCGCCTATGGCAGCGTGATCCCAATTAACTGTCTATCTAAACGAGAACGGCAAGTCGCGCACAAAATTATGGAAGGCTGCTCTAATAAAATCATCGCCTCAGAGCTATTTATTAGCGAAAGGACAGTGAAATTTCACTGCGCCAACATCTATAAAAAGCTAAATATATCAAATCGTTCTGCGCTTATCGCAGGCTGCTTTAGAACCCTTTACCAAGAGGCGATATCACTTTAGGTGAAATTGTCTTGTCACTCAACACGCCACTACATGGAGCGTAAACTATGAAAAACCACCCACATCAACCTAGCAACAAACACATCAAGAACGTACCCCCTGTTCAACTTGCCGAAGCCCAGCTTTTTGAGGTGTCTGGGGGCGTACGAGCACGATTGATTGAAACCCCACCAGCGATCGTTCCCGAACCTAAAGAGCCTGTGTATATCACATTGGCTATTGGCGAGGGCGGCGGCAAACTGCCTGATATATTGTCCTAACCCCAGACACCAATGAATTCCGCAACAACACATGTATGCACGGAGGATCTATGTGCATGCACGTGTTGTTTTTATCATTCGTCATTGATCATGTTTACCCAAGCAAGGAGCACGGATGCACGTCGCATTATTAGGAAGTGAACAAGACCCCCAAATTCAGCATATAGCACAAGCGCTACGTCAAAGTGCCATACCTTTTTATATCGCCAATACACGCTACTTTGGCATTTCCTGGACCATCAGTTATGACCCCGATTTTGATGACGGACTCATTCATTTCAGTTCATCGTCGCTATGTGACCAGCCTAGAGTGACCTTTTCAAATACCAAAGCCGCTTACTGGCATGAATACCTGCCCGGATTTTCACGAGACAATAAAAGTGAATCTGGGGGAAAGGAAGAAGAAGCGCAAGGTGGACGCGCGAGTGTACTCGTCAATGACGGTTGGGTTGAACAGGAACGCGCCAGCACTTTGCTTTGCTGGTTCAGTTATGCTGACATTAAGTGGGTCAACCCTATCGACGCTGTCCGAAGCCACCAGTGCAAACCTTATCAATCGCGTATTGCTGGTAAACTAGGCGCACATATTCCTTACACCTTTGTAGGCAATGCGCCCGAAGTCGCCACGCAGTTTTGCAGTAATATGCGCGAGGTTATCTATAAGCCTGTACGCGGCGGAAGAACTGCACAATTCGTGAATAAACAACCCAATATGCGCCCGTTACTCAACACGTTACTCAGTGAACGCCCTGTTACCTTTCAAAAATATATTGCGGGTGTAAACATACGAAGCTATGTGCTGGGCAATGACGTACTCAGCGTACAAATTGACTCAAGTGAATTGGATTACAGGAACGACGACAACGCCAGTGTGTCAGTAACCCTAGTCCCCAGAGACGTTCAGCAGTTAGCTGTCAAAATATGTAAAGCATTAGGTATGCACTGGTGCGCGATAGACTGGCGCAAAAGTGCGAAAGGAAAGTACTTTTTTTTAGAGGCCAACCCTAGCCCTTATTTTTTGAAAGTAGAAAACGATACTGGCTTGGATATTACAGAAAAGTTGGTAGCACTGCTGGTGAGGACTTGACTGACAGCTGATATGAGGACTTTGTATGCGATAAATAATAAAGCCTCCCTTTGAATTGGATAACCCAACTATTTTCGGGAGGCCTCAACCTAGCGGTAAATTAAAGGATAAAGCGCGACAGATCTTCGTTATCCACCAAAGTCTCTAAGTGGCTATTAACGTAGTCTGCATCAATCACGAACGACTCTCCACTCTTCTCTGAAGCGTCGAACGAGATGTCTTCCATAAGACGCTCAAGCACGGTGTGCAAGCGGCGGGCACCAATGTTTTCAGTGCGCTCATTCACCTGCCATGCTGCTTCGGCAATACGTTGAATACCAGAATCATCGAACGTAATATCCACGCCTTCTGTCTTCATTAACGCTATGTACTGGTGCGTTAACGACGCATTCGGCTCGGTAAGAATACGTTTAAAGTCACCAACTTTAAGGGCAGAAAGCTCAACGCGAATAGGCAAACGGCCCTGAAGCTCTGGAATAAGGTCCGAAGGCTTGCTCATTTGGAATGCGCCCGAAGCAATAAACAAGATATGGTCAGTTTTAACCATGCCGTGTTTTGTCGATACCGTTGAACCTTCGACTAGCGGAAGCAGGTCACGCTGAACACCTTCGCGAGATACATCAGCTGACGAATTACCTTCTCGCTTACAAATTTTATCAATTTCATCGATGAACACGATACCGTGCTGCTCAACCGACTCAAGCGCTTTTTCCTTCAAATCTTCTTGATTCACAAGGCGCGCCGCCTCTTCTTCTATAAGCATTTTGAAGGCATCTTTAATTTTCAGCTTTTTCTTTTTCTTTTGCGAACCCGACAAGTTCTGGAACATGCCTTGAAGCTGGTTGGTCATCTCTTCCATACCTGGAGGCGCCATAATTTCTACGCCCACCTGCGGAAGTGCTACATCAATTTCAATCTCTTTGTCGTCCAAATCGCCCTGACGAAGCTTTTTACGAAATGCCTGACGCGTGCCGCGATCTTCAACGTTTTCTTTATTGCCCCACGCATCTTCTGGCGGAGGCAATAAAACGTCTAAAATTCGCTCTTCCGCTGCTTCTTCTGCACGGAATTTCACCTTCTTCATTTCGTTTTCTTTCGTCATCTTTACCGCAATATCGGCAAGATCGCGAATGATCGTCTCTACTTCTTTACCTACATAACCCACTTCGGTGAACTTTGTCGCTTCAACCTTAATAAACGGCGCATTAGCAAGTTTTGCTAAACGGCGAGCAATTTCAGTTTTACCCACACCCGTTGGGCCAATCATCAAAATATTTTTTGGCGTAACTTCTTGGCGCAACTCTGGTTCAAGCTGCATTCGACGCCAGCGGTTTCGAAGTGCAATAGACACAGCGCGCTTAGCGTCTTGTTGACCGATAATATGGCGGTCTAACTCGTGAACAATTTCTCTTGGTGTCATTTCAGACATGAATAAACCCTTTTCTAACAGGGCTTGTTGTACTCGTATTAAAATGAGCGACAGCAAGCCGATAACAGCATTCAGCTATTACTTAGTAATCTAGTACATCAACCGTTTGGCTATGGTTAGTGAATACGCAAATATCACCTGCAATGGTCAATGCTTTTTCCGCGATTTCTTTTGCACTTAGCTCTGTATTTTCAAGTAGTGCAGTAGCTGCAGCTTGTGCGTAGTTACCACCTGAACCAATAGCGATAAGATCTTGTTCAGGCTGCACAACATCGCCGTTACCGGTGATGATAAACGATGCAGTTTCGTCTGCTACGGCAAGCAGAGCCTCTAATTTGCGAAGCGCCCTGTCAGTTCGCCAGTCTTTGGCAAGCTCCACCGCCGCCTTGGTTAAATGGCCTTGGTGAGCTTCAAGCTTTGCTTCAAAGCGTTCAAACAGCGTGAATGCGTCGGCTGTGCCACCAGCAAAGCCCGCTAAAATCTTGTCGTGGTATAAACGGCGCACTTTGCGCGCATTACCTTTCATTACGGTGTTGCCCAGTGATACCTGCCCGTCACCGGCCATTACCACTTGATTCCCACGTCGTACAGATACAATCGTTGTCACGTTAATTCCCCGTTTAGCTGGGCGCTACTGCGTTTTTCGTCTAGCAAAGGCAGCAGCATTCAAATTCAATAACAAGTAAGTGGGGGAAGGCTTTTTAATTTCAAGGGTAAGACAAAAGAATGTGCGCTCTGAACAGCCTACTCTATGGGCTTAGCGTGTTCGCCAGTGTATTGAATACATCATTTATTGAGTGCATACTCTCGCCAACAAACCCTACGGCCACTTTAAATAATGCCTAGGTAATAAAATGCAGATAAAGTAGCAACACTGAAGTCGCTACATAATGATATTAATGGAGTGGTAGTGAAGTATCAGGGAAGAATTCAACAGTGGGATGATGCTAAAGGTTATGGCTTTGTAGAGCCTAACGGCGGCGGAATACGGGCGTTTGTTCATATAAAGGCGTTTAAACAACGCTCTAGGCGCCCTGTTAATGGCGACATGATTGTTTATGAAGTTGAGCAGGATAGAAAAGGCAATCACCGCGCCTGCAACATCAGCTTACTCAAAGACCACAAAGCAAAACGTTCACGCGCCAATAAGCCAACCTCGCAAAGAAAACGTAATATTATCATTCTGAGTATTTTCTTCGGTGCACTTGCATTACTCACATTATCAGGTCAGTTACCCTCTATAGTACCGATCTTTTATGGCGCGTTAAGTATGCTTACCCTAGTGTTTTACGGTATTGATAAATGGGCAGCTAAAAACGACATGTGGCGAATATCAGAAGCAAAGCTGCACTTATTAAGTTTAGTGGGGGGGTGGCCTGGCGCATTGCTTGCCCAACAAATTTTTAAACACAAGCGCAGTAAATCGTCATTTATGAAGGTTTATTGGGTAACGGTAGTAGTTAACCTTTTTTTGCTTGGGCTAATCGCATTTGAAGTGATTAATACGCAAGCATTTAAGATGGAAATTTAGCGAAATCGATATCTTTCAATTTCAAAACCAAAACCACTTTCATATCCCTTTACATACACCCACCCTTTATTCGGTAGGCGTTTGTGCTCACTTTCCCTTAAGCATAAACGCCCACCGGACAATATATCGCTCTCTTTTAACAACAGTGAGTGTCGACAGTGTTTAGAGCCGCTGCCTTTTTCATAAGCAAATTTTCTTTCTGTCTCTTGTTTATCGGAGGCTAAGTGAAGCGTGTAAGGCAATGCCGTATCAACAAAACTAAAGCTTAAGAAAAAGGCTAATAGCGGCATACCAACTAATGTCATTTTCCCACGCAAATCTTTAGTCACAAACTGCGCGTGCCGCTTATCGAGGAAAACAGAAAGGTAATAAAGGGCGCTATAAATAAAAGTAAGTAAAACAATGGCCCATGTCGAATTATTTAGCCACGCGTTAATCACGACAAAGTCAGTGAATGCCGTTACAAATAAAGCGCCAATAAGTACAAAAAAAGTACCGTTACTGATACGTGTTATTGGATGAAGCTCAGACCATTTAGGTCGAGTAAAATGCTCATCTTGATGGGCGCCATCCATATCATTCTCAGGTGGCAGCGTTGCCCGCTTAGCAGCGAGCTCATTCTTTGCTGCCTGGTAGCGCTCCGGAAAGGCCTGCTTATCAATATTTTCCAGAACGTCCTCAAGCTCTTCTATGCTATAAGCGGCGTAATTTGGTTGTTCGGTGTTGGCAATACTCATTGATACTTCCTTGTAAACGCATACTTTCTCTACGCGTTATTTCAGCGCCCTATGCAACGCATTAAGTGTTACCTACAATAAACTGCTACAAATTCCAGTACCAAATTTGGCATGTCGCAATATTCACTTTACGCAGACTATGCTTCGCTTTTTCCGCATCCCGTTTAGATTCGTAAGGACCTAAAATAACGCGAAACCAATCGCCATTGCTGCCAGAGCTTTGTTTAATCAACGCCTCTAAACCTTGGAACGCAATTTTAGCTTTCATCTCTTCGGCTTGTGCACGGGTTCTAAATGAAGCGCACTGCATCAAATAGCGTTTGTCGGATTTCTCCTGTTCTTTCACGTCTACTTCAACTTCGTATCCTGGCAGAGTCTTAATATACTCCCACTCTTCTTCGGGCAATTCGGGCAACGACTCTTCTGTAGGGGCAACAGGACGTGATACTTGCGTGTCAACGTCATCCTCTACATTATCTTTAATTGACCACAAAAACACACCAAAGCCAATGAGAAGAGCAAACACGCCGATAAGTCGAATTATAGGTAGCTTAGCACCTGCAGCCCCATTGATTTGGGCATTTCCAGCAGGCTTTCGGCCTTTACCTGCAGACTTCTTTTTTTGGGTAGAGCGTCCACGAGAGACATAATCGCGTTGGGCCATAGTCGGCTATATTCCTACTTGTTATCGTTGTTTGTATTCGTAAGGAAACGTCGTATATCAAATTTGGCGAGGGAAAGTGATTACCGCACCGTTTATCGAGCCAAAATTTTAACGTATTGCATCACAACAAGCTAACTGAAATCGGTAGGATCAATATCTATTGACCATCTTACTTTCATTGCTTGGGGCAACGCCTGTAAAAACGGCAGTGCCAAACGCAGGGCATGGTGAAGTGGCGCGCGCTTTTCATGACTGCATACCAGCATAAACCGAAACCTGCCTTGTCGCTTTTCTATTAAACAGGGAAATGGGCCGTTCGTCTCTATGGCATGCTGCTGATTAAACACCTGCTTGCTTTCTTGCAAGAAGCGATACGCTAATCTGCTATCGGTTGCCTCTGCTCGAATAACAAACTGACTGATGAAGGGCGGTAGTCCTGCTGCCTTACGCTCCATTAGTGCATGTCTGGCGAAGTGCCCATAGCCATTGTGTACTAAATCTTGTAGTAAAGGATGGTGAGGGTTATGGGTTTGTAGCCACATTTCACCGGGTTTACTCGCGCGCCCCGCCCTTCCAGCAAGCTGCGTCACAAGCTGAGCGAGCTTTTCCGGCGCTCTGAAATCGGCGCTAAACAGTGCACCATCACAATCGAGTACCGCCACTAACGTTACGTGAGGAAAATGGTGACCTTTTGATAGTATCTGGGTACCTACTAGCAACTGGTACTCTTGGCGGTTAATTGCATCAAGTGTTTGGTGCAGTTTGTCTTTGCCCCGCACGGTGTCACTGTCTATTCGTACCTGTTTAACACCGGGAAATAAGCTTGCGAGGCCTTGCTCAACTTGCTCGGTCCCTGTGCCCGCTGTCACTAATTCATTATGATGGCACGCTTCGCAACTTGATGGCATTGACCGCATGCCGCCACAATGATGACACTGTAATCGATTTTGCGCTTTATGCACCGTATAAGGGCGGTCACAACGCTTACACATAGCGGTTTCACCGCAATGATGACACAGCAGCGCGGGCGCATAGCCTCTGCGATTCACAAACACCAATACCTGATTCCCCGCACTGATATGCTGGCGCATTATCGTTAGCAGACCTTGGGAAATACCGTAGTGAATGGGTTGGTCGCGCGCGTCCAGCACATGCTGATGCGTGCTTTTCGCCCCTCCCGCTCGCCGTGTGAGCTGCAAATGAGCATAGCGGCCGCTTAGCGCATTATTAAGTGTTTCAAGCGCGGGCGTAGCGCTACCTAGTAACAGCGGAATATTATGCTGCTTGGCACGCATTGCTGCCAGGTCACGGGCGTGATAACGAAGCCCGTCTTGCTGCTTAAAAGACTCGTCGTGCTCTTCATCTACGATCAACATGCCGGGGTTGTGCAGTGGAGTAAAAATAGCCGAGCGCGTGCCTATAATAATACCGAGTTCACCGGCCTTGGCTCTCTGCCATACATGTAACCGTTCTTTATCGGAAAGCTGAGAATGTAATACGCCCACCGCAATACCAAAGCGCTTTTCAAAACGAGAGACCGTTTGTGGCGTAAGCCCAATTTCTGGCACAAGGATAAGCACTTGCTTCCCTTCGCGCAGCAGGGGCTCAATGGTCTGAAGGTACACTTCGGTTTTACCGCTACCCGTTACTCCTTCAAGCAAACTCACAGCAAAATTGCCTTGCTGACGATTCAGAGCGGCAATGGCAACCGACTGCTCCGTGTCCGGTATCGGCTTTTCAGACAGCGATAACGAAGCAAGCCAACTGCTTGGCTTATACTCTGGCGCAACCTCTTCGATATTTGCTAATGACTTTTCAACGAGGGCTTTGACGGCAGGCGCACCATACTGCTTACGTGCTTGTGATGCTAATAAAGCACCGCCAGCCAGCGCAGTAAAACAGGCTTGTTGTTTTGGCGCACGCGACAGAGTATCTGCGGATGTTTGCTTACCTTCTTCGGTAAGTTTTAGCATATCTTGTGGCGTGGGTTCTGCTGACTCCCCTTTACGCAATAAAACGGGCAACATGGCGTGCAGCACCTCACCGGGTGCGTGATGGTAATACTGCCACAGCCACTGGGCCATTTTCAGCAACACGTCATCTACAATAGGGCTATCGTCGAGTACCGATTCAATGGCCTTTAGCTTATTGGAATTATCGATGTCGCTTTCAGATATCTGTAGTGTTTCAACGACAACGCCTACAAGTTTTCGCGGACCAAAGGGCACAGTCACCCTCACTCCGGCACGAAGCGCACTATCGTGGGTATATGTGAAAAGTTGGCGCAGTGGCACTGGCACGGCAACTTGAATAAAGGCCATTGCGAACGTTCTACCTTATCTGATGATGCTTACAGCGCGCTGTGCGCTCGTTGAAACACGTAGGTGGCAATACATTACAGCATTCGCTGTTACTTGTAGTTTTTTTGCTACCCAATCGTGTTGACCTTGCCTTGAAAGCTAAATATTTAAACATACTTTACGGTTAAGCATAAAAGGAATGTTTTTTGTTTGACCTTCTTGTGTAGCAATTAGCCAAAAACCCCTTGATCAAGCCCTTCCCATCCTTTATTATGCGCCGCTCTTTTTGCGATAGGCTGTTCTTTGAACGACTTATCATTTGAATTAAGTAACGTATGGTGTGCGACTTCGGGTTGTATAGCGATACGGCCTTATTATGTGAGGTAATCCCATGAAACAAGATATCCACCCTAAGTACGAAGCAATCACAGCAACTTGCTCATGTGGTAACGTAATGAACATTCGTTCTACGCTTGGTAAAGACATCAACCTAGACGTATGTTCTTCATGTCACCCATTCTACACTGGTAAGCAACGTAACGTTGATACTGGTGGTCGTGTTGATCGCTTCAAGAAGCGTTTCGGTGCATTGGGCAAAAAGTAAGCCTGATATCGAGTTCGAAAAAGCGCCTTTTACGGCGCTTTTTTATTGCTTAAAATTCGGTATTACATAAAAACCGTGATGCCAGTCCATGCGCAGAGCCGACCGACAATCATGCTAAGAACAAGGTCACATATGCTCAATGGACATGTTTAACGTTAGATAAATGCCTTTCCCAATTGCCGCTACTGGCTTTTTTACATGCCTCCTCGCTATCAAAATAGATACCCGCAGGAATAGACTTAATTGACGCCAGTGCAATATTCACTCGGTTTATGAAGTCCATATCCCATCCGTTAGACAATGCCCGCTGTTTCTCTTGTTCAGTATTAAAAACAGCGATAACCTGCGGCGCTCTCCAATGCCCTACATGGGTAAGCCATAAAAAGCCATTGCCATCATGCTTAACGTTTTCGCAGACATCAGTTAGCACATCTATTAGTTTTCTCTCTGTCATATCCTCGCCTGTTATGCGAATGTTAAGTGGGGTTTCACAACCGTTTATTATAAAAAGTAAAACATAAATTTGGCACTCGAAGCAATTTGCATAGTATTTTTCAGCGTTGCACGGGTGGCCGACGTTAGCGTTGAGTTGAACGCAATGTCGATAGCAACGCCCCACGACATCTGATAGATCAAAGGAATGACAATAGACATTAAAATAAATAGTGTGAATGGCAATTATAGTCCTATTTTACTGGTCTAATTAGTATGCCTAACCTACATTGGTAAGTGAGAATTCTGATCAGATATGTACACAGTGATTGGCTGTGTTAGAGTTGCGGTCAGCACTTTGATAGTGGACATTAATGCTATGAATAATGCTCAATTATCAGGGCCTGTAGGGCGTTTATGGATAACGTGTGGCGGTAGAGGCCAAACAGGGTAATAACGCAGTGATAGTAGAAGTTACCTCTTAATTAACTGCCAACCGTCTATAGGCCCGGGTGCTTACAACTATTTACAATAACGTTTGTTACTACTTGGTTATAACGCGCTTACGTTCACCTACCCTTAACGATAACAACAATAAAATAGCGGTAGAGCGTGAACGAAAACACTGATGAACCCTACATCTAAGGATACCTTTTTACATGTCAGATTTTAGACAACGCGCACTCGATTATCACGCTAAACCCACGCCTGGAAAAATCCGCGTAGAACTATCAAAACCGGCAGATAGTGTAGACGATCTTGCCCTCGCTTACAGTCCAGGCGTTGCCGAACCGGTAAGAGAGATCGCCGAAGATGCTGATAATGCTTACAAATACACGGGTAAAGGCAACCTTGTTGCCGTTATAAGTAACGGAACAGCGATTTTAGGTTTAGGGAATTTAGGCCCTCTAGCGTCGAAACCTGTTATGGAAGGTAAGGCTTTGCTATTTAAACGCTTTGCCGGACTTGATGCTATTGATATTGAGGTCAAACATCGCACGACCGAAGAATTCATCAATACGGTGGCCAATATTGCTGATACGTTCGGCGGTATAAACTTAGAAGACATCAAAGCACCAGAATGTTTTGAGATTGAGCAAGAGCTTATCAAACGCTGTAAAATTCCTGTGTTTCATGATGACCAGCACGGCACCGCTATTGTAACCGCAGCAGGTATGCTTAATGCCCTAGAGATCCAGGGCAAAAACATAGAGAGCGCAAAAATCGTCTGTATGGGTGCAGGAGCCGCAGCGGTTGCCTGTATGGAGCTGCTTATTAAATGTGGTGCTCAACGCGAGCGTATTTACATGTTAGACAGAAAGGGCGTTATCCATACTCGCCGCGAAGACTTAACAGAGCATAAAAAACTATTTGCTAATAACACCGACAAGCGCACCCTTGAGGATGTCATGGAAGGTGCGGATATTTTTGTTGGCGTGTCAGGCCCGGACGTTCTTCCACCAGAAACTCTGGCCTTGATGGCTGAAAACCCCATTGTATTCGCCTGCTCTAACCCAGACCCTGAGATTAAACCAGAGCTGGCTCATGAAGTGCGTAAAGACCTTATTATGGCGACAGGCCGCTCTGACTATCCAAATCAGGTGAATAATGTTTTATGTTTTCCGTTCATCTTCCGTGGCGCTTTAGACGTGCGTGCGACTGCCATTAACGATGAAATGAAAGTGGCTGCAGTAGAAGCGCTTCGCAGTATTACCAAAGAGCCCGTGCCCGAGGAAGTTTTAGCCGCGAGTAAGAGTGCTAGCCTGACATTTGGCAAGGAGTACATTATTCCAAAACCTATGGACCCTCGCCTTTGTGAACGTATTGCCACTGCAGTATCAAAAGCGGCTATTGCGTCTGGCGTAGCCCGTTTACCTGAAAGCGCTGGCGAATAAATTCAATAGTCCTGATGTTGAAAGCAGCGTGAGCAAAACGCACACGCTAGCTTCTCAACAAACGGTTTACGTCACGAGCATTACAGACAGCAAAAAGCGACGCCTTATTGCGGAGTCATTCGCAGTAAAGGCGTCGCTTTAGTATTGTTTACTTAAAACGTGAAACCTAGTCGTCTTCGGTCACGTTATTTTCAAAACTCGGATCAATCCCCATTTCTTCCATGATACGCCTAGCCTCTGCCGGCACGCGATTAGGGTTATCTTTGCGCAAATCATCATCGTTAGGTAACGGCTGCCCAGTAAACGCATGCAGAAACGCTTCGCAAAGTAACTCAGAATTAGTGGCATGACGCAAATTATTTATTTGGCGGCGAGTGCGCTCGTCAGTCAGTGCTTTAAGTACATTAATTGGGATAGAGACGGTGACTTTCTTTACTTGTTCGCTTTTTTTGCCATGCTCTGCGTAGGGGTGTATATATTTGCCATTCCATTCTGCCATTATGCTAACTCGGTCTACTCTTTTTATATTATGAACGGAAATTCTAAACAAGTTCACGAAAAGGTCAATTGAGCAGTGTAAACCTCTTGACGTCTAGACATATATTCTTTAATTTAGACGTCTAAACGTCCATAAGAACAAACTTTTGAGAGAATAACCATGGTTTCGTACGCACAAGGTATCGATGCATTAAACCAGTCCCTGTCGGAACTGCGTGATATTGATGTATCTTTTGAGTTTTTTCCGCCTAAAACAGAAGCCATGGAGCAAACACTTTGGAAATCAGTTGAGCGTCTAGCGCCATTAAAGCCTAGCTATATGTCGGTAACCTACGGCGCTAACAGTGGCGAACGTGACAGAACCCACGATGTAGTTAAACGCATTCAGCAGCAAACCGGCGTAGCCGCGGTTCCTCACTTAACGTGCGTTGATGCGAGTCGAGATGAACTTAAACAAATCGCAAAAGACTACTGGGATTCAGGTATACGCCGCATCGTTGCCCTTCGAGGTGATTTGCCACAAGGGGTAGAGAAAACAGAAATGTATGCCTCTGACTTAGTTGCGCTTTTAAAAGACGTTGCCGATTTTGATATTTCTGTTGCCGCATATCCCGAGAAGCACCCTGAAGCCCCAAATGCGCAGTTCGACTTGCTTAACCTTAAGCGCAAGGCTGAAGCTGGAGCGACTGAAGCCATCACTCAGTTCTTTTTTGATACCAGCGTTTTTTTGCGATTCAGAGACCGCGCGGCGGCCGCAGGCGTAGATTTAGATTTAGTGCCTGGAATTTTGCCTGTAACCAACTACCAAACCTTAGTGAAGTTCGCTGGCTTTACAAACGTGCATGTGCCTGGCTGGCTGCACAAGATGTTTGATGGCCTTGATGCTGACGACCAAGCGACCCGCAATCTGATAGGCGCAAACATTGCGATGGACCAGGTAAAAGTACTGGCTAAAGAAGGCGTGAAGCATTTTCATTTCTATACGCTCAACCGCAGTGAACTAAGCTATGCCATCTGTCACATGCTGGGTGTGCGCTCTGGCGCTTAAGTACTTTATTCCCCCAAAGGTGCTAAGAGCAAAGGTAAGAAGGCGCAGTTAATGCGCCTTTCTTGTATAAAATTTATATTAAACTTTTGCCAGCAAGGCCGCCCCCAGTTACCATCTGAAATAACAAGTCATGAGCTATCGATACCCTAAGGCCTGTCATCAATAGGTTTTTTATTTTTATTTAAAGGTATCGTCAGGAGAAGTTGAGTGGATTCAGACAAGGTTAAAACCTTATATAACAATGTTGCTCCTCAGGTGAGAGATCTCTTTAGCATTTTTATAAAACGCTGCAAGGAAGACAATATTACTATCTCTGCCGGGCATTTAGCCTATGTAACGTTGTTATCTTTGGTGCCGTTTATTATGGTGACCTTTACCATCATGTCTGCTTTTCCAGCTTTTGCGTCTGTGCGAAGTAAACTAGAGCATTTTGTTTTTAGCAACTTCGTTCCCACTGCCAGTGATGTGGTTCACAAATACATGACCGATTTTGTGGGAAATGCCTCTCAAATGAGCGCCATTGGTATTTTGTCTCTGTTGGTTGTGGCGTTAATGCTTATTTCTAACGTCGACAAAACCCTTAATAGAATTTGGCGCACGCAGAGCGACCGACCTGTAGTATATACCTTTGCCATATATTGGATGGTGATTACCCTTGGTCCTTTGCTTATGGGATCAAGCGTGGTAGTAAGCTCGTATTTAACGGGCCTTGCAGCGTTTACCGAAGAATACACTCCAGGTCTTGGAACCTTTTTATTAAGCCTGGTGCCAAGCGGTGCAGCACTGCTGGCTTTCGCAATTTTGTATATGGTTGTGCCCAATAGACGCGTTTATGCGCGACACGCCTTCGTTGGCGCAATCGTTGCCACTATTGCTTTTGAAATCACAAAGTCTGGATTTGCCCTTTACGTCACGAACTTTCCATCCTATGAGCTCATCTATGGCGCGCTGGCGGTGGTACCCATTCTCTTTTTGTGGGTGTATCTATCATGGATAATCGTGCTATTTGGCGCAGAGTTCACCTGCAGTTTAGGTGAAGCTTTTGAGAACAAGAAAGCAGAGAACGCGCCTCGCAAAGTTCCAAGAGAGTAGCAAACACGTTTGCGACAGATTGAACCAAGTATACTTGAGGTAACACGTCGCCATGACCAACATTTAAAGTCTCGCTGAGCGGGTAATTATCTATGGGGACAGTTGTTATTATGCGATAAGCAGAGCGTCTTGGTTGCAAAAAAAAAGGAGCTCTTGCTCCCTTTTGTTAGTGCACAATTAACGACTAATTTTTCATTGATGCAATAAAGGCGTCAGACTCAGCAATGGCCGAGTTCATTTGACCAATGAGTTGAGCAACATTGTTTTCAATCGTAGAAAGCTCGCCCTGCAATGCACCAATGGCGCTAGCATTTAAGTTATGCTTTAAGTACAACACATTGTCTTGCAGTGCGCTAAGCACGGGAGGCATTTTACTCTCTGCTTTGCGCATGGCTTTCATCAGTGACGCATAGCGACGCTGAGTTTCACGAAGCTTTGCTGAGCTGTCGCGCTTGAGCGAAGCATTCTCGTATTTTTCCAGCTCTTCAGACCATTCATCGAACAAGGCTTCAGCCACACTCTCGACTTTATCAATACGTGCGCTTACCTCTTCTGATGCGGCCACACTGTCCTCGTACTGTCCGTTAAGACGGTCGTAAATATCTTCTAATTCGCCGCCATCGAAAGCAACGGCTGCACTAAACGCCTCAAGGGCTGAACTAAACTGCTCTTGCGCGTCTTCTTGCGATTCTTTGGCGTTTTCTACACGGTCTACTAAGATATCGCGCTTTTCAACGCCTACCTTTTCCCATGCCGCGTAATATGCAGACTGACATCCACTTAGGGCAAGCATAGCAACCAATGCCGATGCGATTAATTTCATGCGGTTACTCCACCTCTATAACGTGCTGCGCTTATGATGCTGATTAGATGTAATATCAACCCAAGTGGGCCAAAGAGCGGTGCGAGGATTACAGTCCAAACAAGTCCATAGCAAGCCCAAACCGCCACAAAGTAAAACAAGGCTCCCAATACTCGACCTTGTACCAAGTGACCTAACCCAGGAATAAAAAAGTTACAAATTGCGGCAATTACGTTACCGCCCGATCCTTGACCCGCCATATAAACATCCTCGCATTTATGACTATAATATGATTAGCTAGTACGTAATGACATTTGTTCTATAGTATACAATTTGTGTTTAACACATAAAATGTAAGCATAAACAGCGTTGAAGCAGTCAGCACGCAAATGTTTGTATAACAATAAACTAAACTAAAACAGGCACTCACACAACGCGCAGAAACAAAATGAAACGACTTTACCCCGATGTTACCTGCTATGAGAATGGATTTATCGAAGTAGGAAATGGGCACTCGCTTTACTTTGAACAAAGTGGCAACCCAGACGGTATCCCCGTACTCTTTATTCATGGCGGTCCTGGAGCCGGACTACCACCTAATTACAAGTGCTTCTTCGACAGTAATAAGTATCGCATTATTGGCTACGAACAAAGAGGCTGCGGTCGCTCTACACCTATCGCAGATACGCTTAATAATGACACATGGATGAATGTCGAAGATATTGAAGCCTTACGGGTACATCTTCATATATCCAAATTCCTTTTATTTGGTGGTTCATGGGGCTCTACACTCGCATTACTCTATGCGCTAACGTATACCGAGCATGTAACAGGTCTCATACTTCGCGGTGTTTTTCTGGCAAGGCAACAAGACCGAGACTGGTTTTTATCACCGTCCGGATGCGCAGCCCAATTATTTCCTGAACACTACCGAAAGTTCATCAAAGATGTCCCAACGCCCGTCACATCGAAAGCCGTTTGTGACTTCTATAGCGCAATGGTTCGCTCTAGCAATGAAGTGCTGCGTCATGCTGCCCTCAAACGGTGGTACCAATGGGAGGAACGTCTGTCGCGCCTATCCCTGCCGCCAGGAGTCGGTGATTCCACCACCCATTATCCCATGCATTTGGTAACCTGCTTGGCCACACTGGAATGTCATTTCCTTTCCAACAAATGCTTTTTAGAAGAAAACTATATTCTTAACAACATAGGTAAAATAAGCCATATTCCCGGCACGATCATCCACGGAAGATACGATATGATTTGTAAAACGGAAGCGGCCGAAACGCTTCACAAAGCATGGTCTCAAAGCCAACTACAAATCATACCCGATGCAGGCCACAGTACGTCAGAACCGAGTATAGGCTACGCGCTCTGCCGCGCTACCCGCGATATGTCACGTTTTATTCAGGAGTCATGTAAGTGATAGGGTTAATACAACGAGTATCAGAAGCTAACGTAACAGTTTCAGGTGAAGTAATTGGTGAAATTGGAAACGGCATGTTGGTGCTTTTAGGTGTTGAAAAAAAAGACGGTGACGAAGAAATTGAAAAGCTTGCTAATAAGCTTTGTCGTTATCGCATGTTCAACGACGAAGACGGCAAAATGAACCTTAATATTGAGCAAGTAGGCGGGGAAATGTTGGTCGTATCCCAGTTCACTCTCGTAGCGGATACACAGAAAGGCAACCGGCCAGGCTTCTCACGTGGAGCTTCCCCTGAACATGGCCAAATCATTTACGACAAGTTTGTTCATACACTCAGAAAAAAAGGCATGACAGTGGCAACTGGCGAATTTGGGGCTGATATGCAAGTTGGACTGATTAACGACGGGCCCGTCACATTTCAATTCACCGTATAGTCGTACGGTAACTAAACACCGTACTGGTCTCCTTATTCTGCTTACATAATTAAACTTGTACCGTGTGTATTCTTACGTTTAAATACTCTTTCATTTTTTTAATAAGGCCGGTTTATTGTGTATAAGGTAGTGACGCCAAAAAGCGATGCCGAATTTGAAGCCTATTTTCATTTTCGGTGGGAACACCTGCGCCAGCCGTGGAACTTCCCTCCAGGTTCAGAGAAAGACGAATATGAACAAGTCGCAGAGCACCGTATTATTACCAATCGCAGTGGAGACGTTGTTGCCTGTGGTCGTGTACATTTAAATACGGCTGAAGAAGCACAAATCAGACACATTGCCGTTCACCCACAACATCTGCGCAAAGGGCTGGGTCAAATGATGATGGCAGCGCTTGAAAACGTTGCGAAAGATCTTGGCGCAGAGCGGGCAGTAACAAACAGTCGCGAGATTTCAATCGACTTCTTCAGTGCCTGTGGTTTTAAAGTAGAACGAGAAGCGCCCAACGAACTCGGCATGTTAAAACGCCAACAGATGGTCAAAAAGTTTACCGAAAATAACACCTTAGTGCTTCATCCAAAATGGTGCAAACTACTTCAAGAAACATGGTCTGAAACCATTCCCATTACTGAACATATGGGGATTAAGTTATATCAATACACGGGACGCACACTTGAAACCCGCGCATCGCTTAATAAAAATATTAATATTCACGGTACGATGTTCGCAGGAAGTATCTTTTCGCTAGCCACACTCACTGGGTGGGGGATGATTTACCTTCAGCTTAAGGAACGTGGTCTAGATGGTGATATTGTGTTGGGCGATGGTGATATTCACTATCACAAACCGATTACAATGAAGCCTAGGGCTATTTGCAATATCGAAACACTATCGGGCAAATTCAAACCATTAGAAAATGACAATAAAGCGCGTTTCGAGTTGAGCGTTGCCATATTAGATGGTGACTCGCCAGTAGCCGAGTTTGAAGGGGTATTTTACGTATTGCCGGTTGCGAAACAGGGAGCGTAAAATTTTTCACCAAACGGGTGATTGAACTGCAATTTATCTGAATCAATAAAAAAGCGCCCTTTTGGGCGCTTTTCAATAACTATATCTTAGTTTCTTGCTTTCACTACGCAACCATAGCTGCCTGTAGTTTTTTCATCGCATTCTTTTCAATTTGACGAACACGCTCTGCAGACACTTGATATTTGTCAGCCAGGTCTTGCAGCGTGATCTTGTTATCTGCCAACCAGCGTGTTTCGATGATATCTTGACTACGCTCGTCTAGCGTTTTTATGGCCGAATACAGACGCTTGCTTGCTGCAGAGTCCCAGTCATTATTGATAACATCCGTTTCTACATCTGAAGACTTGTCTTCTAAATACTGAACCGGTGCGAAATTTCCCGTTTCATCTTCGTCTGCAGTTAGGTCAAACGCTTGGTCTTGGCTGCTCATACGTGCTTCCATCTGAAGCACTTCTTTTGTGCTGACCCCAAGTTCGTCTGCCACTGTTTGTACTTCAGCGTGAGTAAACCAACCTAAGCGTTTTTTCGCCTTGCGTAGGTTGAAGAACAATTTACGCTGCGCTTTAGTCGTCGCAACTTTTACTATTCGCCAGTTTTTAAGTACAAACTCATGAATTTCTGCTTTGATCCAATGCACCGCAAAAGAAACCAAACGCACGCCCACCGTTGGGTCGAAGCGCTTAACGGCTTTCATTAGACCGATATTACCTTCTTGAATTAAGTCGGCTTGTGGTAAGCCATAACCTGAGTAAGATTTTGCAATGTGCACTACAAAACGAAGGTGTGACATTACTAGCTTACGAGCGGCTTGTAAGTCTTCGTCTTCGCGAAGGCGCACTGCCAACTCACGCTCTTCCTCAGCGCTAAGCATATCAATGCTGCTTACAGCTTGAATGTAGCCTTCAATGCTACCGCTGTGTGGCACTGACAGGGCCATAGATTGCAAATTGTTGCTCATTATTCACCTCATTTATTGCTGCTTCATATTAACAAAGTAACCGAAGCTGCGCGAGACCTAATTAAGATATGAAGTTCTACCGATATGTAGGTATGGTGGCACTTTCTACAATATCAAGACCTGAATTATGAAAAAAAGTTCAAATTAACGTTCAATATATCGTCTTTGCATTATTTAATTGGCAAATACCCCGATATCATCCGTCATCCATGGCAATGGTTGAAGTCACACGCGTTATTGCTGATGTAGCTTTTACACGCATTTAACCGCCAAAGCCAAACTTTCACCACACTCTTATAATACGTAAATTAAAAAAAGTCATTACAACGTTAATCTCAGTGACATGAATTCTAACGCTTTCATCTAACTTAAACGCGGGGGATCGTGCTTCAAAACTGGCGCTAAGTACTGAGCTAACTTCTGATACGTCGCTTGCAATTATAACGCTTGCTTTTCGTTCTTAAAACTGAAGATAATAGATTGGATTAATCGATTTTGCACTACAACTGCAGCAACGCATTTTCCAGACACATAGACACAGCGCTTAATAGGGAAATACTTAAGCAAGGAAGTAAGGCAAGTGAAGCAAAGAGGACTTTGATGTTTGCTTACGTCGCTAGACAGCCCATATTCGATGTAGACCGAGAGGTCTATGCATACGAACTACTTTTTCGTATTGGCGAAGAGAATTGCTTTCCTGACATCCCGCCCGATGAAGCCACCTCAAAGATATTAACCTCAACGCATTTGAGCTTAGGTATCGAAGAGATAACCGGAGATAAAAAAGCCTTTATAAACTTTCACCGTGATACGCTTATGTTTCGCTTCCCTACATCTTTGGATGCCAATAAGGTTGTCATTGAGATTGTGGAAACGGTTGAAGTAGATGAGGCATTGGTTTCTGCTTGTAAACACATTCGCGGTCTTGGATACCCTATTGCCCTGGATGATTACGACATAAAGGGAAAGTGGGAAGCGTTTCTCCCTTTTACCAGTATCGTAAAAATCGACATTACCGAAATAGCACACGAAAAAATTCCAGCATTGGTGGAACGATTCAAGTCTCAAAACATAAAGCTTGTCGCAGAAAAAATCGAAACGTATGAAGAGTTCAATAAGTTTAAAGCGATGGGCTTCGACTTTTTCCAAGGTTACTTTTTAGCAAAGCCAGAAATTGTTAAGCACCGGAAGCTAGGTCCAAGTAGCCTCACTATGATGGAGCTTCTCTCGCTCAGTAGCCAAGCGAAGCTGAATTTTGATGAAGTGAACAAAATTATTGAGCGAGACCCGTCTCTTACATATTTATTGTTGCGCTTTATCAACAACCCAATGGTGAATAAGCGACATAAAATTACTTCTCTAAAGCACGCCTTGACGTTTATGGGCGAAGTTGAAGTGAAGAAGTTTATTTCGCTGCTTGCTCTTGCCAATTTAAGTGATGGACAACCTACAGAGCTATTGCAAATGGCATTAGTTCGCGCAAAATTTTGCGAGTTAGTATTTTCTCAGCTGCAAGCTTCAGATAACCCGCTTAAAGGGTTTCTCACCGGCTTACTCTCCTTGCTAGACGCCATGATGGAGCAGCGTATTGACGACCTAGTCAGTAAAGTCCCCATTAGTGACGATGTAAAAACCGCACTATGCGGAGGGCCTGGTATGCTAAGACACTGCTTAACATTGGTTCAGTTTTTTGAACGAGCAAAATGGGCTGGAATACAACAATTTGCAGCAAAATATGCTATCAGCCAAGACCTTCTACACAGCTATTACAACGAAGCGATTAAATGGGCCAAACATATTCATCAATCTGCATTAAACGGTACCGAATAAGTATCGTTTAGCAGAGAGTTGATAATTAATGATTGAATAGTTGTTAGATTACGAATACATATCATAGACTAGAGAGTAGCTTAACGTTTGTTGAGTTAATCTTGGAATTAGAATTAATAACGATGTAAGTTCGTTTTCAGCAGGAAGAAATTATGTTCGCGTTTATAGCCCGTCAGCCTATTCTAGATAAAAGCAAAAGCGTATTTGCCTACGAGCTTTTGTTCCGAGATGGCAAAGGTGGCGCCTACCCTGAACATAAAGAGGAAAAAGCAAAGTTTATCTCTGAACATTTTCATCCTTTAGGCCTTGATGATATCAGTGGTGAGAAAACATCTTTCATTTCTTTTTCTTCCGAAACGCTTATTTCCCGTTTTCCCACTACAATGAACCCAGAGTCTGTCGTTGTCGAACTCGCCGATCCAACTGACACGTCCAGCGGCTTATTTGAAGCCTGCCAACATATAAAACAATTAGGGTTCAAGTTGGCAATAGACGACCCGATGATGATGGCATCGAAACACGATATATTCCCTCTAATTGATATCGTTAAAGTTGATGTATCGAAGGCGCGCTTTGAGACCATCGAAAAACACATTCCGCGCTACCACGACGCGAATGTTCAATTAGTAGCTGAACAAGTCGATACGCAAGACAATTTCTCAACGTGCGTTGAATTAGGGTTCGACTTTTTCCAAGGCTACTTTTTTTCTCAGCCAGAAGCGCGAATTTTAAGACAGCTTCCTGCGTCTAAAATGAACATCGTCGATTTAATGGGTGAAAGTTCTAACAACACGTTTGACATTAATCGCATTGGTCAGATTATTGAGCGTGATGCATCGCTTAGCTTTTTACTCTTGAAGTTTATTAATAACCCCACCATCAACAAGCGCTATAAAATTACTTCATTAAGACACGCCCTAAATTATATGGGTGAAGTGGAGATTAAAAAATTTATTGCCTTGTTAAGTTTGACGAATTTAGGCGACGAGAAGCCACTTGAGATCATTCACATGTCACTGGTTCGCGCCAAGTTCTTTGACCTTTTGGCCGAGCGTAGAGGAATGAAAAACGATCCCCCTTTAGCGTTCTTAGTCGGCTTATTCTCATTGCTTGAAGGGCTGCTCGACCAGTCGATGACTGATATTTTAAAGCAACTGCCGCTTTCAGAAGAAGTGAACGATGCGCTACTTGGTAAAAACGTTGAAATTGCCAATTACATGACGTTAGTCCGCGCCTTTGAAAGTGCGCTTTGGATGAACGTGATAAAACAAGCGAAACTGCTAAATATCGACCAAAAGCAGCTTCACATGTTGTATAACCAAGCCATTGTATGGGGAAATGGCGTTCGCAGTGCGGTAACCTCACACTACCCTCGGGCCATCGCGCAATAGCAACTAGGCCGTTGCACTAAGCCGCTACTTAGGCTCTATTTCTCTAACGTGGCGCTGAACTGATATAAGTGAGCCGAGTAACCCTAGAAGCACAGACAGTCCAAGCATTGTTAGCAACGCTGTTCCCGTTAAACCGGTGATATTAAAATCTTTTTGGTACATGGCTGCAAAGGTAGAAATACTGCTATCCATCCACCATAGAATAATAATGACGGCGAACCATGCCATTAGCCCGCCTAATAACCCATACCAGAACCCCGTATAGAGGAAAGGGCGATGAATAAACGCATCGGTGGCGCCTACCAACTTCATTACCACAATTTCATCGTATTTATTGAGGATGTTAAGGCGAATGGTATTGCCGATAATCAGCACAACGGCAATAAAGAGCAGCAGCCCAATTAAAGTAACAAGATCGCGAGCAATATCAATAACTGCATATAAACGTTCTAACCACTCAATATCCAGTTTACCCATATCGACCTCTCGCTGCTGGCGAAGCTTATCTAATAACGCTTTTGCAGCCGTGGGGGACGCATGCTTTTCAGCAGGAGTAACGAGCACCACATCTGGTAGTGGATTTTTTTCCAGATATGCTATCGCATCACCAAGCCCTGATAAATGCTGAAACTCTTTGAGTGCATCGTCAGCGGGAATATAAACGACGCTGTCTATTTCAGACCATGTGTTCAGCCTAGCCACCAATTGCTGTGAACTTGCAGCGTTAGTAGTGGGCTTTAAAAATAACGAAATTTCCGAGGCCTGATCCCAGCCAGCGGTAATTTTTTCCGTATTTTTGACCATAATATAAAGGGTGCTAGGTAACGTAATACTTAGCCCCAATACACCAATTGTCATTAATGATGCTAGCGGTTGACGCCAGAGTTCGCCTAAACTTGATAACGCTTGACGCACGTGGCTAACGAAAAACATAACGATAGATTGAACAATCCCAACCTTCGCTGACGTCGCCCCCTTCGCTCGTCCTTTGAACAAAATGCTCATGACCAGGCTCCTTCACTACTGCCGTCTGCACCATTGTCGAGACCGTCTGTCAGGCCATCAGTAATCATTTGGCCATTCTTTAGCGTCAGCGTGCGGTATCGCATTCGGGCAATAAGGCCGAGGTCGTGGGTCGCAATTAACACTGATACACCGGCTTGATTAAAGTCTTCAAATAGGCGAATGATTTCCATAGAGAGTTTGGGATCGAGATTACCCGTAGGTTCATCGGCAAGAAGTAGTGGAGGTTTATTAACAACTGCTCGTGCTATTCCTACGCGCTGCTGTTCACCACCCGATAAGGTGATGGGTAAACACCGAGTTTTATCTCGAAGGCCAACCATTTCAAGTGCAGCTTCAACGCGCTTGCGTATTTCTTTGTGGGTATAACCCTCAATCACTAGCGGCAAGGCCACATTGTCAAAAACAGACTTATCCATCAAAAGCTGATGACTTTGAAAAATCATCCCGATATCGCGACGAATATAGGCAATATCTCGGCGGGTAATGGCATTAAGATCATGACCATTTATCAAAACGCGCCCGACCGTAGGACGCTCCATTAAGCTGATAAGTTTGAGGAGCGTACTTTTTCCCGCACCTGAATGCCCAGTTAAAAAGGCCATTTCACCAGGGGCTATATGAAAGTTCACTTTGCTAAGCGCGCGCTGACCGCCCGGATAGGTTTTGCTTACCTGCTCAAACTTTATCATTCTCTTTCCCTACCGCTTTACCATTCTTAGCTTTCAGGCGATTCCATCTCGCTAAATAGCGCATCAATAAATTCTAGCCCGTCGAACTGGCGCAAATCATCAATACTCTCACCCACACCAATATACCTTATAGGAATATTAAACTTGTCAGCAATAGAGAAAATAACACCGCCTTTTGCAGTACCGTCTAACTTGGTCAAGGTAATACCCGTTAAACCCACTGCTTCGTTAAACAACTTCGCTTGGCTAATTGCATTTTGCCCCGTGCCGGCATCTAAAGTCAGCATAACTTCGTGAGGTGCGTTGGGATTAATCTTCTTCATCACGCGAACCACTTTCTTGAGCTCTTCCATCAAGTTGTTCTTGTTCTGTAAACGCCCTGCGGTATCCGCAATTAAAATATCTGTACCACGAGACTTTGCTGCCTCAAGTGCATCGTAAAGTACAGATGCACTGTCTGCACCTGTATGCTGTGCAATTACAGGAATATTGTTGCGTTCACCCCAGACTTGAAGTTGCTCAACCGCTGCAGCTCTGAATGTGTCACCTGCAGCAAGCATGACTTTTTTCCCTTCTTGCTGGAATTGCTTAGCCAGCTTACCAATGGTGGTGGTTTTACCTACACCATTTACGCCAACCATTAAAATAACGAACGGTCCTTCACTGGCGTCATGTGCCTTTATCACTTCAGGTAGGGGTTGATTGACCTGTGACAACATACCAGACATTTGTTGTTTCATTATCTCTAACAAGGCTTCCGCATCTTTAAGGTCTTTGCGCGAGGCACTATCGGTAAGATGGTTGATGATCTTCTGGGTAGTGTCCATACCTACATCAGCAACTAAAAGCTGAGTTTCCAAGTCTTCGTACAACTCGTCATCAATGGCTTTGCCTTTAAATAGGCTAACAATGCCACTACCTAAGTTTTCTTTTGTACGAGACAAACTCTCTTTCAAACGCGCAAATAGAGACTTCTTCTCTTTCGGCTTTTCTTCAGCTTCTGCCTTTGCGCGAGCTTCTTCTTCCGCTTGGGCTTTTGCCTGTGCTTCAGTCTCTGCCTTTGCGCGAGACTCTTCTTCAGCTTCTGCCTTTGCGCGAGCTTCTTCTTCCGCTTGGGCTTTTGCCTGTGCTTCAGTCTCTGCCTTTGCGCGAGACTCTTCTTCCGCTTGGGCTTTTGCCTGTGCTTCGGCCTCTGCCTTTGCGCGAGCCTCTTCTTCCGCTTGGGCTTTTGCCTGCGCTTCGGCTTCAGCTTTTGCGCGAGCTTCTTCTTCCGCTTGGGCTTTTGCCTGTGCTTCAGCCTCTGCCTTTGCGCGAGCCTCTTGTTCCGCTTGGGCTTTTGCCTGTGCTTCGGCTTCTGCCTTTGCGCGAGCCTCTTCTTCCGCTTGGGCTTTTGCCTGTGCTTCGGCTTCAGCTTTTGCGCGAGCTTCTTCTTCTTCTGCTTGCGCTTTTGCCTGTGCTTCGGCTTCTGCCTTTAAGCGAGCTTCTTCTTCCGCTTGGGCTTTTGCCTGCGCTTCGGCTTCTGCCTTTGCGCGAGCTTCTTCTTCCACTTGGGCTTTTGCCTGCGCTTCAGCCTCTGCCTTTGCGCGAGCCTCTTCTTCCGCTTGCGCTTTAGCCTGCGCTTCAGCCTCTGCCTTTGCGCGAGCTTCTTCTTCCGCTTGGGCTTTTGCCTGCGCTTCAGCCTCTGCCTTTAAGCGAGCTTCTTCTTCCGCTTGGGCTTTTTGTTTCTCTGCTTTCTTGTTCTTACTGAACCAGCCAAAAAGTTTCGACATCGTTAGGACAAATCCTTATAAATTCTGAGCAAATTCGGCTACACTTGCCGCCTAATGTATGAACGCATGATACCATTGTCAGCCACTATGAAGCGAGTTTCTCGCCCTACTCGGGCACCATCTTCTGCAAAAAAACCTTATTCATCCCAAAATAAGAAAAAATCAGGGAAAACCCAGGGCGCAAACGCCACAGGACAAATACGTATTATTGGTGGTCAATGGCGTGGAAGGAAGTTGCCTGTGCTTAATGCAGAAGGGTTGAGGCCAACCACAGACAGAAACAAAGAAACCTTGTTTAATTGGTTGATGCCGTACGTTAATGAAGCTCGATGTCTTGATGTATTTGCAGGCTCGGGAGGGTTAGGTTTAGAAGCGCTCTCTCGTTATGCATCACATTGTGATTTTATCGAACTCGATAGGCAGGCTGCAGCCCAGCTTGAACGTAACCTCGCTCTACTAAAGTCAAACGAGTCGATATCTGCCCGCGTTCATCAAGGTGATGCATTGAGTGTTTTAACCAGTATTAACCATACTCCCTACGACATCGTCTTTGTCGACCCACCATTTGCGAGGAAGTTGGTGGCACCTACGCTCACGTCCCTTGAAGAGAATAACATTGTGCAAAGCGGTAGCGTTGTGTATCTGGAACATGAAAGTAGCTTGATAACACCCTCTTTACCAGACCGCTGGCAGATTATAAAAGAAAAGCAAACAAGCGCGTTACGCTATATGCTAATTGAGGTTGAGTAAGCCTCGAATGTTTTAAGGCATGCGGTTTTGCAGCAACACGCTCCCTTTTAATAACATACAAATACCCACATGGATTGCACTACCGTTATTTGCATTGGTATTATTCACAGCCAGAAAAAGGCGATAGCACAGGGCGGTTACAGCTCAAGACCGATATTAGAAATACCGGCTTCTAACGCCAGCGCTTTCATTTCATCGGCCGCTTTTGCCGGGTACTTTGCTTGCTCTACATAATCAAGAAGCTCATGTTGCACTTCTACTTCAAACTCCATAAGCGGATGTGCTTTGACAGTGTCATCATCTGCTTCTTCGGTAGCAAGCAAGTAAGCTTCAACGCTTCCCTGAGATAGTTTACTAATGACAACCGCACCTTGCGGATCATCGCCAGCCATCAGGTTCAGTAGACCGGCAAGCCCAATTGCAGCATCGATCGCTGGATACACGCCATAATTATCAAAATCATGGGTGTCTGGGGTAGCAACCTCTACCTTTTCAAGCTGCACGGCAATGTTAAATTTACTTTTCGGTGACTTAAGTGTTTCCCACACTAAATTTAAACAATTGCGTAGCGCATCTGCATCACCACTGTCTGTTAAGTCACAAAAAAGAGCGTAATTTGGCAACATACGCTCAAGTAATGCAGCACCAAATGCAATGGCTTTCCAGCCCTCTAAGGCGCGAACCCGTCCGAATGTATTAAGCTTTTGCTTTACCATTTTTTATAGTGCTCCAGTGGCATGCATGAAATATTTGGTAACGCCATCGAGAAGCATTTGGATGGCAATCATCACAAGGATCATACCCATTAATCGTTCCATAGCAACTAGACCACGCTCCCCTAAAATTTTATGGAAAACGTTTGAAAACATGAGAATTACAGCACTTATGGTCCATGACGCCGCGAGCGCTATCGACCAGTCTACCATTCTATCGGGTGCCTGATTAGCAAGTAAAATGAGCGCTGCCAGAGTTGAAGGGCCTGCAATCATAGGTATAGCAAGAGGTACAAGAAACGGCTCTTCGCCCACCGCTAAGCCGCTAGTGCTGCCTGATGATGGAAAAATCATCTTAAGTGCGATTAAAAATAGAATGATACCACCTGCGATACTCACCGTTTCCTGCTCGACGTTCAGAAAGTTAAGCACCGATTGCCCGCTAAAAAGAAAAAGGAACAGGATACCTAAGGCAAATAATAATTCTCGGATAAGAATAAATTGTCGTCGCTTGGGCTCAATGGATTTGAGTACCGACATGAACACAGGCAGGTTACCAAGGGGATCCATGATCAAAAAGAGCATGATGGCAGCAGACCAAGTGTCCATATTCTACGTGTCTCCGGAACTGAGCATAAGCCCATTACTGGTTAAATTATTAAGGGTAAACCTTCGAGTATAACTCAAGATTGCCTCGGTTGGCGCGCAATGGTAAACCAAGCTCTCTAAGTAAAAAACCTCTTTTGCCCGTCACCGGTCTCTTTCTTCCCTCCTTTTAGATGGCAGAGCACGGATAACGTTGAGCAAAACACAAAAAAATAGTCGAAAATTCGCCGAAATGCGCTTAACTAAGAAATAAGATAAAGTGAGAGCGTTGGTGTTAGTGCGCCTTCGAAGAAGTCATTGTAAAAATGTAAGCTTTATTTACTTTCAAGTACGATGAGATTAATCACCTAAAAAATTTAAATTTACTCCGTTTAGGTAATGTCATAGCAAACGTACTTTTGGTGTAATGAATAAAAATAGTATTTGCCTTACGATAGGGCTTAACAAGCCTTAAATAACAATAATCAAAACTAGGAAAAAACCAATGAGTTTAATGACAGTGAAAGAAGTGGCAGCCTTTCTCGGCGTTCAAGATGTTAGGGTTGAGCGCCTTGAGCGAGAGAGTTTATTAGTATCGAAAGACAAAGACACTGATGGCAACCCACTCTTCGACAGCTCAGACGTTGAACGCTACAAACAACTCGCCGAACGCTTGGGCGGCATTTAATACCAGCCCGCATAGACAATTACCCGCTCAGCGAGACTTAAAATGTTCGTAATCGTGGCGTGTTACCGCAGGTATAGCGGTTCTACATCAAGGTGACACAACAAAGAGTACGAACATTTTTAACTCGCCCTTCGGGAAGGGCTGGCAAGCTTCTGAGTGGGCAACGATCTATGCGGACTGGTATAGTAAAAAGGGCGCGATATTTGTCATTGCGCCCCTTTCTTAGATAGTGTTTAGCTGAACGACAACGTGCAACAGCAGCGTACATGAAGCCGTTTGCAACGTTTAGCTCAGGCCGTCTTTATGCACTGAAGTCTCTTAGCATTCTCGCGATAGAACGAATCCCCTTCGCTGTTGCCCCCACCGGCATTTCAGATGTCGCGCCGCCGTGATAGGCCGCGGCTAAATCCAGATGCACCCAGCCTTCAGGTTTTACAAAACGCGAGAGGAAGCCTGCGGCATTTGACGCACCACCGCCACCGCCGCCTTTGACCGGTCTACTATTCGCCGTATCTGCGAATGCTGACGGGCAGCGCTCGGCGTGAAAATCCTCAAGAGGAAGGGGCCAAAAGCGTTCGTTTTCTTCTTTCGCAGCATTGAGCATTTGTTCGCGCGCATTATCATCTAATGAAAACACCGCGTGGTAATCAGATCCAAGCGCCACCACAGCAGCACCGGTTAGCGTTGCTGCATCAATAATTAATGGCGCTCCCGTTTCCGTAGCCGCCATTAACCCATCAGCGAGCACCAATCGTCCTTCAGCATCGGTATTAACGACTTCTACCGAAACACCGTTTTTGTACGTCAAAACGTCGCCCAATTTATAAGCGTGGCCGCTTATCAGGTTTTCTGCACAGCAAAGAATAAGTTGAATTCGTTTTTCAATACCCTGTGTTATGGCTAAACCTAAAGCGCCGGTTACCGTAGCGGCTCCACCCATGTCGCATTTCATATCGAGCATGCCCTCACTCGACTTGATGCTGTAACCGCCACTATCAAAGGTAATGCCTTTGCCCACAAGTACAGCGTCGACAGGGGCATCTTCATTACCCGTTGGGTTGTAGTCTAATACTAACATCGCCGGTGGGCGCTCACTGCCGCGGCCTACGTTATAGATACCAATCCAACCTTGTTCTTTGAGCGCTTCACCTACTGTCATTGAGTAAGAAACCTTGTCTCCACCGAGTGACTTAATCCATTGGGCCGCCCGTGTAGCTAGCGTTTCAGGGCTTAAGTCTTCTGGTGTTTCGTTAACTAACTGACGAGTGAAAAGCAATGCGGCATACTCTTGCTCTAGCGCCGCTTTATCATTGGTTTCTGCCCACTTAATTGAGGCGGGCTTACGGGCTCGTGTGAAACTTAACGCAAATGCCCACTGCTGCTCTTTATGCCAATCTCCTGTCAAGGTCACTGAAGGCAAATTCAAACCATCTAGTTTTCTCGCCGCTTGTTGAATTAAACGCTCGTTAAGCTTGTCATCAGGCAGATGGATAACTGCACCTGATGCATTAAAAGAAAGCTTTGCACTTTCGCCCCATACAGCATTTGCGCTGTCTTTCGAAAGGCTAACGGTAAATTCTGCCATCGCGTTTTTTCCTTATACTTCGTTGTTTTACTGGTGAACGCTTTTTGCGCTCACGCAAATGTTTGTTACTCTTTTGTGCCTAGCACGCTGTACTGATGAGTTTAGGCGACAACTCACTCAAGCAGCTTTAACTATTTTTCTGCAAACAAAGGCGGCACATGAAGTTTTCACCTTCTTTACTACGTGGCACCCTGATAAAAAGATACAAGCGTTTTCTTGCCGACGTCGAGCTTGATAATGGTTCTGTCGTAACCGCACACTGCCCTAATACTGGGGCTATGACCGGCTGCGCCGAGCCTGGTTACATCGTATATCTTAGCGAGTCGACTAACCCTAGCCGAAAACTAAAATACACGTGGGAGCTTGCTAAAACCTTCGACGGTCATCTCATCGGCATTAATACGCACAATGCTAATAAGTTGGTGGCAGAAGCATTAGATAACAAGGTCCTGGAACAATTTTCTGATATAACCTCTTGGAAAGCAGAAGTAACACCACCTTTAGCTAACAGCCGCTTTGATTTTCGATTAACACGTAAAGATGAGCAGCTAAATGAGATAGCGGAATATGTGGAAGTAAAATCCGTCACCCTAGCAGATGGTGATAAAGGCTTCTTTCCAGACGCAGTAACGCAACGGGGTGCTAAACATTGCTTAGAGCTCGCCCGTCTCGCTGAAAATGGTGTAAAAACGACCTTGCTGTTTTGTGTCCAGCACACGGCGATTAAGAGTGTACAAATAGCCACGCATATTGATCCAACCTACGCTGAAAGCGTAAAGATTGCCGCTAACGCTGGTGTATCAGTGGTCGCTGCAAGCTGTATAATAGATGAACAAAAAATCCTATTAAATCAAACACTCCCCTTGATTTTATAAAAAATAGGTTGATTTTTTTCATTTCGCCTTCATATTTGCGCCTTGTTTTAGTGGGAGAACGCACTAATACGTTTGCTGGAAGCCATCTGGTTAAATGATAAAAATGACACACCAGCATAATAATTACATAGACACGATTGATTGCCTGAAGCTGTCGAGTCTGATATAGATATCGGTCCAATCAGGACAAGATGGATGTCGTAGTGTAGGAGATGTGGCACATGCCAACAGGAAAAGAAACAAAATCCCTAGGACTATTAGCGCTGGCAGGTTTGCAGCCGTACGAGCCTAAAGCTGACGAAGAGTACATGGGCGATGCCCAGTTAGAGCACTTCAGATTGTTGCTAAAAGCATGGCGTAACCAACTTCGCGAAGAAGTTGACCGTACGGTAACTCACATGAAGGATGAAGCCGCAAACTTCCCTGATCCGGTAGACCGCGCTGCTCAAGAAGAAGAATTTAGTCTTGAGTTACGCACACGTGATCGTGAGCGTAAGTTAATAAAGAAAATTGAAAAAACGCTTAAGCGAATTGAAGCAGATGATTTCGGTTTCTGCGATTCATGTGGTATCGAAATCGGTATTCGCCGCTTAGAAGCCCGTCCTACTGCCGATTTGTGTATCGACTGTAAGACGATGGCAGAAATCAAAGAAAAGCAACTCCAAGGTTAATTCACACGCCTCGATTACGTTGTTAAAGAAAGCCTCATCCCGAAAAGATGGGGCTTTTTGTTAACCCTCTATTTTATGCATAATACGTATGTAGGGCGCTTTGCTCCCTCCCCCTCAGGTCAACTTCACTTCGGTTCATTAGTAACTGCCGTTGCCAGCTATCTCGACGCTAAACATCATGGTGGTAAATGGCTGCTGCGCATGGAAGACATTGATGAACCGCGTTGTATTGCCGGCATCGACAAAGATATTCTCGTTACTCTAGAGGCGCATGGCCTGCACTGGGACGATGCGGTGATTTATCAAAGTCAGCAGCACACGCGCTACCAAGCAGTACTCGACGCACTTATCAATGAGGGCCGCGCGTATCGATGCACGTGCACAAGAAAACAAATTAAAGCGATGGGTGGCGTCTATGACGGACGATGTCGCGATAAATCTAACGCGACCTTATTAGCTATTGATGAAGAAAATAGTGCAATAAGGTTAAAACTTGATACGCAGCTTGAGGCGTTTAACGATGTTATTATGGGCGTAGTTGAGCCACAGCCGGTTCATTTACAAAACAGTTCACATCACGCTCTGACAAACCCGGCAATCAACGGTAGCCAACAAGCAGAAGATGTTGTGCTCAAACGCAGAGATGGCTTATTTTCGTATAATCTTGTCGTTATTCTCGATGATGTGTTTCAACGCGTTAACCATGTAATTCGAGGTTGCGACCTGATTGACGTTACTCCCTTGCAGCGCGCGGTATATCAAGCGTTGGGATATGATGCGCCTGAATATGGTCACATTCCTGTTGCTGCTGTTGCACCAGGCAGGAAGCTAAGTAAACAAAATCGAGCTGCGCCAGTGGATAATAAAACGCCAATAGAAAACATTGTGCGAGTGATGAACTTCCTCGGTTTTTCTTTTCCCAATGCGGCAGCCTTTGACGACGTCAACACCGTGCTAACTGAGGCAATATCATTGTGGAACAGGAAAAAAGTTGTGAAAACGCCCGAAATTATTGTTCCACAGCATGAATCAACTTATTATAACGAACCTTTATAGTATGTGGAGATACCATCATCATTCATCGTGTTTTTAAATCTGTTAAGCGCGCTTTTTCGAAAGAGAGTTCGTCACCTAACGCCTTGAAGCCTAGGACTATGACCCGTGGAGAGCACGGTATATCTCGCGAAGACGTAAGCGCAAATGCATTGAAAGTAATGTATCGCCTTAATGGAGCAGGCTTCGAATCCTATTTGGTAGGAGGCTGTGTACGCGATATTTTGATGGGGCATGAACCTAAAGACTTCGATGTGGTGACCAATGCCACACCTGAACAAATAAAAGGTTTGTTTAGAAACTGCCGCCTTATCGGCAGACGCTTTCGACTGGCACATATCGTGTTTGGCCGCGAAATTATTGAAGTAGCGACTTTCCGAGGGCACCACCAAGAATCAGACGAAGACGAAAATCTTCCCAAAGGCAAGTCATTAGCCAAGCGTGATGCCGAAGGCCAGCTCGTGCGCGACAATGTATTTGGCACTATTGAAGAAGATGCCGAACGTCGTGATTTCACATTTAATGCCATGTACTACAGCGTAGCTGACTTCACAGTTAAAGACTTTGCGAATGGGTTAGCTGCCATCGAGAAACGCGAAGTTGAGCTCATCGGCGACCCTGAAACACGCTATCGTGAAGATCCGGTTCGCATGTTACGTGCCGTACGTTTCGCTACTAAGCTCAACATGCGCATTGAAGCGAAAACCGCAGCGCCGATTAAGTCGCTCGCCAATCTCTTGCAGAACATCCCGCCTGCGCGCCTATTTGAAGAAACGCTCAAACTGTTTTTATCAGGCAAAGGCGAAGATACTTTTTTGATGCTGCACGAATACGGTTTGATCGACCCCTTATTTCCGCAGCTGACACCTTTCTTAAAAGATAAAAATAGCAGAGAAATGCAGTTTGTACGCCGCGTGCTTGCAAATACCGATGAGCGTATTAATAGTAACCAGCGGGTAACGCCGGCGTTTTTGTATGCCGCATTACTATGGTATCCCGTTGAAGAGCAGTCGCAGCGCCTACAGAGTGAATCTGGCTTAAATGCTCACGACGCCTTCAATATTGCCTCTGGCGAAGTAATTTCTCGTCAAACTCAGCGCATCATGATACCGAAGCGTTTCTCTACCGTAATTCGGGACATATGGATTCTACAGCAGCGGTTACCCAAACGTTTCGGACGCCGCGCATTTCAACTCCTTACCCATCCTAAGTTCAGAGCAGGCTATGACTTTTTATTAGTTCGAGGTCAGACAGAAGGCGGCGACTTACTTGAACTGGCTCAGTGGTGGACGCATTTCCAGCACGCGGACAACGGCAAACAGAAAGGCATGCTGAATGCCCTTCGTAAGAGCGAAGGCGGAGCAAAGAGCGCGCCGCGTAAGCGCAAGCGTAAACCGGCTAAACGAGGTCCTGATGCATAAAGAACAAGTGTACATCGGTGTAGGAAGTAACCTTGGTGACAGCCAGGGCAAAGCCCAGCGTGCGTTTAACGCTATCGGTGAGATTGAAGATACACGAGTATTGAAAGTCTCATCGCTATACTCAAGCAAGCCAATGGGTCCAAAAGACCAACCTGACTATATCAATGCCGTCTGTTTGATTGAAACATCTTTAAAGCCTCACGGACTATTAAAGCAGCTTCAGCGTATCGAATTGGAAGAAGGTCGCGAACGCAAGGGTGAACGCTGGGGACCACGTACGTTGGACCTCGATATTTTACTGTATGGCAGCGAAAATATTGATACCGCAGACTTAATTATTCCCCACTACGGTATGGCTGAGCGTGAATTCGTTATGGTGCCCTTGTTTGAAATTGCGCCCAACATGGTAATGCACGACGGCAAACCTATATCAGCCTGGGTAGCCAACTGTTCCCTAGACGGACTTCGTCGCCTACGCACTTCCAATTAGCCGCAAAATCCGTATAGTTCGCCACACGATATCAACAAATATCAATCTGAGACATGTCATGAAGAAAGTAACAGTTTCGGGCTTGCTTAAGAAAAAGCAAGCCGGGGAAAAGATCACATCTTTAACCGCTTACGATGCCAGCTTCGCCAAAATGTTCGACGAGCAAGGCGTTGATGCGCTACTCATTGGTGATTCTCTAGGCATGGTTCTCCAAGGGCAGGACGATACACTGCCAGTAACCATCGAAGACATTGCTTACCATACGAAAAGTGTGCGTCGCGGCACCGAACGCGCTTTCGTTTTAGCCGACATGCCGTTTATGTCTTATGCCACCCCAGAACAAACCTATGCCAATGCAGCAAAATTAATGGCTGCAGGTGCAAGTATGGTTAAGATGGAAGGTGGAAGCTGGTTATGTGACACCATAAAAGGCTTAAACCTGCGCGGCGTGCCTGTGTGCGGTCACTTAGGCTTAACACCTCAGTCAGTGCATGTATTCGGTGGCTTTAAAGTGCAAGGCCGTGAAGCAAGCCAAGCAGAAAAACTGCTGAGTGAAGCAAAAGCATTAGAAGAAGCAGGCATTCAGTTACTCGTACTAGAATGTGTGCCCTCATCGCTAGGCAAGGCCGTAAGCCAAGCTCTGACGATTCCTGTTATTGGGATTGGCGCGGGCAAAGACACAGATGGCCAAATTTTGGTAATGCATGACATGTTTGGCATTAGCGCTAACTATATGCCTAAATTCTCTAAAAACTATTTAGTAGAAACAGGCGATATGCGTAAAGCCGTATCAAAGTACATTGAAGATGTGCAAAGCGGTGCATTTCCATCGGCAGAACACAGCTTCGAGTAACGAGGTTATCTATGAAAGTAGTTGATAGTATTTCAGCATTACGCAGCACCGTTAATGAATGGCGACGTGATGGTGAAACCGTAGGTTTTGTGCCAACGATGGGCAACCTGCACGATGGCCATCTTAAATTAGTTAAAAAGGCAAAAGCGCACAACGACAGGGTTGTCGTCAGCATATTCGTCAACCCTATGCAGTTTGGGGCCAATGAAGACTTGGACGCCTATCCACGCACCATTGAAGAAGATAAAGCCAAGCTTATCTCTGTGGGCGCAGATGCGGTATTTTTGCCTAGTGTCGCAGAAATGTACCCTGCCGGTCTTGATGTTCAGACCTTTGTTGAGGTTCCATGCATTTCAGATTCTCATTGTGGTGCAAGCCGCCCAGGTCATTTCCGCGGTGTAGCGACTGTTGTTACCAAGCTATTTAATATGGTGCAGCCCGACGATGCTTTTTTTGGCGAAAAAGATTTTCAGCAGCTACAGGTTATTCGCGCACTTGCTCATGATTTATCGATGGCAGTTAACGTGCACGGCGTACCTACCGAGCGGGAAACCTCTGGGTTGGCAATGAGTTCACGCAATGGGTATCTGACTGAGGCTGAGAAGATAACCGCCAGTGCTATTTTTGAAGAAATGCAGCGTATAAAGGCGAGTATCGAAAATGGTAACCTTAACTTTGCTGAGTTGGAAAAGGTGATGGTGACTAACTTGGAAGCCAAGGGCTTTAAAAAAGATTATTGCCAGGTAGTCAACGCGCATACGTTTAAGGCAGCCGACGAAAGCGACAAGGACCTTGTCTTGCTGGTTGCTATGTTTATAGGTAAAACCCGTCTCATTGATAACCTTCAGATTAGGCGATAGGCACGCTTAACCTACGAAGCGAAACATAACGTCGAAATACCTTATTTTCGTGTTGCTGCTGATGCGTATCTTCGAGCACCGTCTAAATTGACAATAAAAAAACGCCCGGTATAGCTGTTGCTATACCGGGCGTTTTTTATTTAACTTTTTTGTGCTCGACGCGCCCTGGCTAAGAAGCAACCTTCTCTGTTTCACGAACAAATTCCATCACGTCTTTCCATGCCTGCGTTTCTTTAGCAATCATATGTTGCTCGGCTAAAATAGCCGCTAAATCGTTGTGGCTCGTCAACGGGTTTGCCAGTACAACGCGAAACACGGTTATACATTGAGAAGGGTAATCGGGTGCCTCTAAGCGAGTACGAGATACAAATGACTTACCCGCTTCACGCTGTTGCTTTTGAACTGCGACAACAAGGGCATCAATTTTTTCATTAATTGCGTTACGGGTTTTGGCATCGGCGTGCTTCAATCTTTCTTGCACTTCTTCAGGGCACACGCGATAGGTCAATAATGATAAGGTTGGCGTTGTGGTCAACTCAAAGTCACGCGCTTTATCAATCATGTGCGAAAAGTCTTTCGCCTTATCGATACTACTGTCGATGAGCAGCTCGTAACCTTTTCGGCCAAAGATGTGCAGCGCCGAGTAGACCATCATGGCCATACCGTTACGAGAACCTTCCAAGGTTGTGGCTCCCAAATCTTTTGAACCAGCCCGAAGAATATACTGAGCGTGATGTCTTACTGCATTGGCATGCTGCGGATCTTTAAATAGCGCCATACCTGCGCCCATGGGCACATACATCTGCTTATGCGCATCGATGGTGACCGAGTCTGCTCGCTCAACCCCTTTCAGTCTATCTCGATAGCGTGAGGAAAATAGTGTAGCTCCGCCCCAAGCCGCGTCCACATGGAACCAGCAGCCTAGCTCTTTAGCAACATCTGCCAACTCATCAAGAGGGTCTACGTGACCTGTCTCGGTCGTGCCCCCTACTCCAACAATAGCGAGTAGCTTATTGCCTTCATCATGATAACGCTTACCAATACGTAGGGCTTTCGCTGGATCTAAGGTTTGTCGTGGAGCGGGTATGGTCAGTAATTGTTCACGACCTAACCCCAATACGTCAACCGCTTTAGACAGCGAGTAGTGACCACGCTTAGAGCACATTACACCTAAATCATTAATATTTAGATGTCGATACGCGGCGGCCAAGCCGGCTTTTGCTACACCAGAAAACCCTTTTTGCGGTCCAAGAAGCTTGTTCCGTGCAACCCAAAGTGCAGTGATATTTGCAATAGTTCCCCCAGAGCAGAAGGCACCTAGCGAATGCGCAGCACTGTGCAGATGTTCGTCATAAAAGCTTTGGGGCTGGTCGTACACAAGGTTATGCATCATACCCAGCACCTGACGCTCTAAGGGCGTAAAGGCTTTCGACGTTTCAATTTTCACCAGGTTCTGGTTAAGCCCCACCATCAGTTTAGAAAGGGGCAAATGAAAATACGGGAGCGCAGAGGTCATATGACCAATGAAAGTAGGAGAATAAGTATTAACAGAGTGAGCAACCAGCTTATCTAGTAAACTTTCGGCATGCGTCGACACAAACTCAGGTGACTCAGGTACTTTTGAGTCTGAGAAGTCTTTTTCAATCTCTTCTAGCGATGTCTTTTTTGTCACGACATGCTGAGACAAGAAATCTAAGATATTGTCTGATAAATGCTGCTCAATTTGAGCCAGCTTTGAGTCTTTGTGTTCAGGTTTGGTAAAGACCCTAAACAGGTGCTCTAAACTAACTTGCGCTTCACCCACTCAACACACCTCATACTTAAAACATTCACACATTTCGCACTGGGTTTACCAGGCAAAATCAACAGGCGGTTTTGTAGGACACCGGCCTGACACTTACTTTTCCTTCTAGCCATTTAGCGTGTATTAATCAGCACAACTAATTTGCTCGCCTCCCTAAAGGATAACCTCCTTCAGATTAAAGCGTGCTGGCGCGGTCCATTCGTTGCCAAACCTGAAAACTTATCACAACACTTTCAGGGTGTCGCACTTTACATCAGATTGCCATGCACGCCAAGAGGCAGCAATAAGCAATTCGTTGCACAAAACCCACGATATAGATTAATTGGGCAGCGTTAACATACAAACAGACGCGTAGTGGAACGCGGGTACCCATCAACAGGCAACCAAGCTACCACACATTACTACGTTAAAATTAGCGCCGCAAAGTTTCAGAGTCTCTACTATATTTAATTTGTGAATAGTGTTGATGTTTAATCTGCTATACAAGCTATGCTTTTTGCGCAGTCAATTCGTCAAACATTATCAATACGACAATGTAAGGAGGTCGGTTTATGCCCATACGCGAAATATCCGAGAATTTCTCCATCGAAGATATTGTGCCTTATTTTCAGCCAATCGTGGATTTACAAAGTCAGGGAGTTTGGCGATACGAATGTTTAGCAAGACTTATCACCCAAGGCGATAAAACATTTCTTCCCAGTGAGTTTCTTTACCTAATTGAACGGGAACACCATGTAAACACCCTTGCTGCAAGTATGTTTGTGCAATGCGCAAGCTATTTTCACGATGTAAATATTCCATGGAGCATCAATGTCACGGCCAGGGATTTAGATAATAAAGAGCTCTCAAACACCCTCATCATGCACTTGGCTAGCTACCCTACTCCCGAGCGTGTCAGTATTGAAGTGAGCGCTTCTACCGCGTTATCTAACCCAAAAAGTTTAACCGCGTTTGTAGAAAAAAGTATGCATGCCGGACTTGGCGTATTTATAGATAACGTTGGCTCATGCCCGGGAAATATACGCGCTTTGGTAAGTTTGCCAGTAAGGGGAATAAAACTCGCAGGTGGGTTAATCAAGCATTATGACCAACAGGACGCGGTAAGAGAATACGTCGACTACTTATTGTCGCTGTGTGAACGTCACAGCATCAGTACTATTGCAGAGCACGTTGAGGATGAGGCGCTCTTAGAAAGCGTTAAACGTCTTCCTATTCGCTATGCGCAAGGTTATGTATTTAGCCCTCCAATGGCGAGCGTGCGAAACGCCAGCGCGCGTCATTAGCCTAATACCAGGCCGCATAGATATGCTTGCTAAAAATGGCATAAAGACTAATAAAGACGTTGGCAACGTCCTACTTTTTATTGCAATGCACGGCACTGGGTCGTATTGCCCACAGAGAGGCTGGTATTGAACTAAATACCAGCCCTTCTCCCGCTCAACTCTCTTCGCTTCGACAGTGTAACTGCCAACACGACTGCCCACTGCCCCGATATTTTCGCTCAAACGGCGTCATATGAGCGTCGCCAGTCACTTCAGTTAAATCAGAAATACAACCGTAGTGCTTAGCCGCTTGGGCAAATTCCATGAGATAGATTAGCCAGTTACTGCGCACTTCGATATTGGGCGTAATAGCCATTAAATCGACCATTGCCGCACTGGCGTGCCAGCGTTTTTGAACCTGGGTTTTCTTTGGATAAGGGTTGGGATATAAGAGAAAGTGTCTCGATACCTGCCAATTAGACTGTTTCACCAAACGCCACAAGTCATTCACGTCTGCGCGTATAACTCTGTAGTTATCTTGTTCAGCGCTGTAGTGCGCATGTTTATCAACCCGCAGTGCCGACTTATCAACGCCGATAACGCGAGCATTGGGATTCGCCCGCGCGATATTGGCGGTACTTTCACCGACACCACAGCAAGAATCGAGAATCACCTCACCGCTGAAACCATCTAACCATGCGGAAACCTCATCAAAAGCGGCTTGCGTATGATCGCTAATCGGCCTTTTATTCTCACTGACTTGATACTTCTTAACTAAATCGTCCAGTTTGTCATGGATACCCACCTGCGATGTGGTAATTTCTCTTGAGTTGCCGCTTGTCATTAACTACGAATACCTTTTCCGGTTTTGAGCAAATAATACGCAACACTAAATAGAAGCGCATTAAAGCCTACGAGCAAACTCAACGACAGCGTGACATTGACGTCTGACACCCCTAAGAAACCATAGCGGAAGCCGTTAACCATATACACAACGGGGTTAGCTTTACTTACCCATTGCCAAAATTCAGGCAAAAGCGATAGCGAATAGAACACGCCACCTAGATAGGTTAAGGGCGTTAATACGAATGTCGGCACCACACTAATATCGTCAAAGGTTTTCGCAAATATCGCGTTAATGAGACCAGCGGTAGCAAATAACGTTGAGGTAAGTAGCAAGGTTAGCGCAATGATACCAAGGTGGTGTATTTGCACATCGACAAAGAATAGCGACACTAAAGTAACAATGATGCCAATGAGTATAGCGCGCGCCACGCCGCCGCCTACGTAGCCCAGAATAATGACAGACGTAGGTACAGGCGATACCAATAACTCTTCAATATTGCGTTGAAACTTAGCGCTAAAAAACGAAGAAGACACATTAGCGTAAGAGTTTGTAATGACAGACATCATAATGAGGCCCGGAACGATAAACTCCATGTAGGTAAACCCGCCCATTTGCCCAATTCGGTTACCTATAAGACTGCCGAATATCACAAAGTAAAGACTCATGGTGATAGCTGGCGGCACTAAAGTTTGCACCCATATGCGCAAAAAGCGCGTGCATTCTTTTATCCAAATCGTGGTTAACGCAACGTAGTTTTGCTTAAACCACCCCACGTTTTGCTCTGTGTCCATCGACGTACTTTCCGTTTTCATTGTGTTTTACCTTTCCCGTTATTTGCCTAGCCTGCCTGCTTGGCCGATTCAACTAAACGTACAAACAACTCTTCAAGGCGATTTGATTTATTGCGCATACTCATAACCTGAACCCCTTTTTCACTTAATTGAGTAAATACAGGGTTTAGGCCTTCGGTTTTTTCAACATCTACCTCAAGGGTATGATCGTCAATAAGGCGGTGTTCAAAGCCAGCCAAAAGACCCGCACTCTCTACTCCACTTTCAGGCATTTTTATATCTAACACGAAGGTTTCAACATTGAGCTTCGACAGTAACGATTTCATACTGGTGTTTTCCACAATGGTGCCCTTATTGATAATGGCGATATTGCGACACAACATTTCAGCTTCTTCAAGATAGTGCGTGGTGAGGATGATGGTGATCCCTTGGCGATTAATTTCTTCTAAGAATCCCCACATAGAACGACGAATTTCGATGTCTACACCGGCCGTTGGCTCATCGAGAATAAGTAGTTTAGGCTCATGCATTAATGCACGAGCAATCATCAGTCTGCGCTTCATACCACCGGATAACTCCCGCGCGCGGGCATCGCGTTTCTCCCACAGGTCAAGCTGAGCAAGGTATTTCTTTGCGCGCTCTTTTGCCACGCTGCGCGGCACGCCATAGTAACCCGCCTGATTGAGGACAATTTGCAGTACGGTTTCAAACTGGTTGAAATTAAACTCTTGCGGCACCAGACCAATGCAGGCCTTAGCTTGCTCTTTTTGCGTGGTAAGATCATAGCCAAACACAGAAACACTGCCGCTAGTTTGATTCACCAGTGAACTAATAATACCGATAGTGGTTGATTTACCTGCCCCATTAGGACCAAGCAATGCGAAAAAGTCTCCCTCTTGCACGGTGAGATCTACGCCTTTAAGCGCTTGTACACCACCTTTATAGGTTTTTGTTAACCCTTGAATATCCAACGCTTTCATTATTTACCCGTATTGTGACTGTGACATCTAACCTGCTTAGGCAAGAATCGTTAATCTGCAAAGTGTAACCCAGTTCATGCTATTAAATGAATACACTCACGTTTAGTCGCTGTATTAAACGGTTCAAGGTGGGGTCATAATGAAAAACAGGCCAAATGAAATGCAAGAATAACACGCAGGCTTATTCAGAAATTGAAGCATAGGGGAAACCTATGACTGAATGAGGCATAAACGGAAAAAAGCGCCATGTACTGTTGGGGGAGCACACGGCGCAAAGGGTAGTTTTTTAGGCGTAGAAGTGCAGCCTTCCCTCTTCTACGGTAGCGCCTGTTAAGCTTTGCCTTGCGGCTGAATGTTTAAATGCAGCCGCGCAATGGATTAGTCGTCTTCAGACCCGTACGAGGGCGTGTTAGCCTTTGGTGTACGAATTTCGGTCTATATAAAAGCATGTTAATCGCGAAACAGCCCTGCAGGCATAGTTGCTCTGCGCCAAAGGGCTGTAAAAAAGAGTAAAATGCTTTCATGGCGAAAAAGGCGCGGCAATATGGAAATAACGTGGAAATGTTGTGATGGATTGTCGATTCATTGCTCAATGCGCTTACTTTGCCTTATTACCTCTGGTTAAAAGACGCAGCCATGAACTTACTCCGCTACATGACCAATATGCACGACGCAAATATGGCGCAAATGAGGCAGGCTTGAGGATTTTATGTCGAACTTGAGCAAACCGCTTTTTTCACAGGTATAGTGTGAACACATACACATTTTGAAATTGCGGATTAATGTATGCCAAAGACAATTGCATTAGTGGAAGACGATGCTGCCATTCGTGAAAACTATATTTTGGCGCTAAGAGCGCAAGGTTACAGTGTAAACGCTTACGAAGACAGGCCATCTGCTGCTGAGGCGTTTAACCATACACTGCCCGACTTGGCCATTATAGACATAGGTTTAAAAGATGAGATAGAGGGCGGGTTTATGCTGTGTCAGCAGTTAAGAGGGCTATCACAAACATTGCCTATTATCTTTTTTACTGCTCGTGATAACGATGTGGACACCATCAGCGGCCTTAGAATGGGCGCCGATGATTACCTCACTAAAGACATTAGTATGGCACACCTCTTAGCGCGCATTGCTGCATTATTTAGACGCACAGATTTACTTGCTGCGCCTGCTCAGCAAAAAGACGAGCTTAAAGTCGGTGATTTAAAAGTTGATGTGTCACGAATGACCGTTAGCTGGCAAAATCAAGCGGTATTGCTTACCGTGACGGAGTTTTGGATGCTGCACGCCCTCATCAAGCGCCCCGGTCACGTAAAGAGCCGTCAGCAGTTGATGGATGAGTCTCGCATGGTGGTAGACGACACCACTATCACTTCTCATATAAAACGCATGCGTAAAAAGTTTGTGCAGCTCGATCCAAACTTCGACCATATCGACACGGTTTACGGCATGGGTTACCGCTGGCAGCTTTAATTGGGCTGCGCCAAGGGTGCTTAACCCGCTAACCATAACGAGGGTAACCGACTAAAACCATGGGATTTCGCTTTTCTATTCGCCTTCAGCTTATGGTGCTGTCGCTATTCCTATTCACTATTCCCTACCTAGGTTATAACTACGTTTGGGAGCTTGAGCAGTACCTGCGAAACGGTCAAGAACAAACCATGATTGGTACAGCCCGCGCTGTGGCAACTGCGCTTCATGAGCGCCCCGCGCTGTTTGATAGTCAATCTGCTTACCTACAAGACGTGCGTCCAGGTACCGACCTGTATGCGCCCCCCATTCCGTCACCTATTCGCCTTGATGGCGAACTGAACGACTGGCAGCAAATCAGTGAACTCATAAGCGAGTATGGCAGCGGCGAGGTCATTGAGTATTACAATGGATACAATGGCGAACCAACGAGCTTGTCGTTTAAGCATATGGTAGGGCGCTATGGTCAATTTCTATATGCCATGTTCGAAGTGAGTGATGACGTATTGCTGTGGCGACAGCCCAACAGTTTAAGCGTAGAGACAGGTGATCACTTGCTGATAGGCATTGAAACGCCCCAAAGTGAACTCGCAAGATATGTCGTTGCGCCTTATGAAAGTGGCTGGGTCAATGCGTACAAACTATCGGACAACACCGCCACTGTAAGGGCGGTAGAAAACGCACTGTCTATTCAAGGACGCTGGCAGGAAACCGCAACCGGTTACAATATCGAGCTTCGCTTTCCTTTATCGATGACCACCGGCGGGTTAGCGTTTTCTATTGTTGATGTTGACGATGAATCGCGCCGTCTAAAACAGTATGCCCTTGGCACCGCAAACACTAAAGAACTCGGCGAATTAGGCACTGTTATTACGCCCTCACCGGAAATTGAGCGAATTTTAGCAGGCCTTAAATATGCTGACTCAAGAGTATGGGTCGTTGATAAACATAAACGTGTTCTGGCGCGTGCAGGCGATATTCAATCTGCAACTGGCATTAAGGTAGACGAAAAAGAAGCGCCTTCTAATCCAATGTGGCACTGGATAGAAAGTGAGTGGTTACTACCCCTTTATTATCAAATTCTAACGCGGCCGCCCTCAGATTTCATTGACGAACTTGACGATGCTTATGCACTAGCCGGGCAAGATTTAGGGACAGCCCTTAACGGGCAACCGGAGTCACTATGGCGGTTATCTCCCGATAATAAAGCCATTATACTCTCTGCCGCCTACCCTATTTTTATTCAAGGTAACGTGATGGGTGCGGTTATTGTAGAGCAAACAACCAACGGCATTCGCACATTAAGAAACCGTGCATTAGAGCAGCTTTTTCACGTTATTTTGGCAGTGATGACCCTAGGCACATTAGGGCTTCTGCTCTTCGCTACGCGAATTTCCAACCGCATTCGCTTGCTGCGCGACAACACCGAAGCCGTCATTGATGACAATGGCAAAATCATCGGCACGTTGCCGGTGTCAAATCAACGAGATGAAATTGGCGATCTGTCTCGCTCATTTGCCGATGTACTGTCACGGTTGCAGCAATACAACTCGTATTTGGAAAACATGGCGTCACGTCTGTCGCACGAACTTAGAACGCCTATCGCAGTAGTCAAATCGTCACTGGATATGCTGACTAATGTTGACGATGCCAGTCAACAAGCCGTATTTATAGAGCGGGCTCAATCTGGTGTTAACCGGTTAAGCAGTATTTTGAATAGCATGAGTGAAGCCACGCGCCTTGAACAAGCTATTGCGCAGGAAGACATGGCTAACTTCAATATTGTTGAAGTCATACAGGGGTGCGTTGAAGGCTACAGGCACGCCTATGCGCAGCGAAAATGGCGCTTTTCATCAACGGAACCTTCTATTCAGGTATATGGCTCTGCTGAGCTTGTCGCTCAACTTTTTGATAAGGTTATTTCAAACGCCGTAGATTTTAGCCAAAGCAATGATGAAATTTTGATATCGCTTGAGAAGAAAGATAAGCAGGTTGCCTTAAGCGTAAGTAATCCCGGGCCTCTTTTGCCAAAGGGCATGAAGAAACAGCTCACTCAATCAATGGTTTCGGTAAGAAAAGAGAATGATGTGCAAAATACGGCTCACTCTCCCCATTTAGGACTGGGCCTTTACATCGCCAACATGATTGCCACCTTCCACAAGGGGCATCTTTCACTAAATGACAGAGATGATGAAACGGGGGTCATCGTCACGATTTACTTTCCCTTATAGTAGCGCCTATTAATAAGCCTTTACCTTTTACTCCTTTTTAAAAAACGCCTACGAACACATCAGTAAATACTTAATTAAGCACTGCTTAAAACTCCCTTTAAAATTTACTAATGATAATAATTATCATTTATATTTACATTATTGAGATAATTTCATAGACTCCGTCGTCCTTACACACACTCAAGGGAAGCAGAATGAAAAACACGAAATTAACCATGGGCGCACAAACCATTGCTGCAGCATTGGCATTTGGCAGTGGTGCCGTTATGGCGCAGGAAGATGTAGAGAAATGCGAAGATGCAGCCTCTGCTGAATGTAAAACCGTCAACGATGAAGCGATAGAGTTGATACGTATTCATGGAGTTCAACAGTCTATTTACCGCTATAACAAGTCAGGTGATCCTCGTCGACTGGCTGACCTAGTAGATACACCACAAACCATTAGTGTTCTTACACAAGACCAAATTCAAGAAAGCGGTAGAACAGACCTAAAAGACATCTTACAAGCGCAAGCAGGTGTAACGTTAGGTACGGGTGAGAATGGTAATGCTTTTGGTGACCGCTACATTATCCGTGGTCACGAAGCGCGTAGCGATGTGTTTGTGGATGGTCTTCGTGACCCTGGCATGACAACACGAGAGAGCTTTGCGACAGAACGTGTTGAAATTACCAAAGGTCCAAGTTCGACTTTCGCTGGACGCGGCTCTTCTGGTGGTGCAGTAAACTCCATTACTAAGAAAGCATCGACATCATATAACTTTGGTCGTGTAGATGCTGCGGTAGGTACCGATGAACACACCCGCTTAACAGTAGACTTAAACAAAACCCTTTCTGAAACCAGTGCAGTACGCTTGAACGGCCTCTACTCATCAGAAGACAAGCCAGGGCGTGAAGGCATTGAGCGTGACCGTGAGGGTGTTCAGCTTTCCTACGTGAATCAGCCGACCGACAGTTTGTCATTTACTGGTGATATTTATTACTTAAATGCTGAAGACATTCCTGATTTGGGAAGCTATTACGACAGAGACGCGGGTTATCCACTCGAAGATATTCCGGTGTATGCGCAAGACGAAGACTTCCAGAACTCAGAAGTTACTACGTTTACGCTGCGTACTGAATACGACATTAGCGACAACGTTCGTTTCTACAATGCCACGCGTGTTGGCAAGACCGAAAATGAATACATTACCACCGGCATGAGAGGTACTAACCGCGATGAAACAGACCCTACGGCGCCAGGTGCCTACACGCTGTCACTAAGTAACCATCAAGGTTGGCAGGAAGTTGACTATGTAACCACACAGTTCAACCTATTTTGGGACACAAACTTTGCGGGCCTAGACCACCGTTTTGTATTTGGCTTTGAATATACAGATGAGTCGGTTGATAACGGCGTGTTCAATATGGACTACACTAACCCGTCGAACTGCCTAACTAGAGGACGTCGTGGCGTATCTGAAAGCTATTGCTTACTTGATGGCAGTGGAAACGAAGTTGATAACATTAGTGGACTAATGGGCAAAGCTTTCACCCGTGGTGACGTAGACGCACTGTTCGATATTGAAACCTATTCAATGTATGTAATGGATACCTTTGAGCTCACCGAAAGCTTGAACGTTTTTGCGGGCCTACGTGTAGATAGCTATGACTACAGCAATCAGACATCTAGCGATCTTTATGAGTTTTCAGATGAACTTTATAACGGTCACTTGGGCTTAGTTTACGATCTAACCGAGAACGGCAATATTTACGCCTCTTACAGTACAGCAACTAACATAAATGGTGGCGAATCTGACCTTGGTGCAAACTGTGGTTACGGTGGTATTTGCGGTACGCCAGAGCAAGCATCTCAAGCCGATCCGGAGCAGGTAGAAAACATTGAGCTAGGCACTAAATGGTCATTGTTTGACGAGAAATTAGTGGCCAACGCGGCACTTTTCCGCATTACCAAAAGTGATGTGCACGAAAGCGTTGGCGATGCCTATTCCACACTGGGTACACTAAACACCGGCGAAAACCGTGTAGAAGGTGTTGAGTTTGGTTTAAGCGGAGATGTTACTGATAAGCTAAGCATCCAAGCCTCTGCTGCATTTATGGATTCGGAAGTGCTTAAATCATACAGTGAAGATAACCTTGGTTTAGCGTTAAGTAATTTCGCTGATGAAAGCTTCTATATTCAAATGCGCTATCAGCCTAACGAAAAGTTTGCCTTTGGTGGAGACTACAGCTACCAGTCAGAAATGTACGGTGGTCAACCTGACACCGCCGCTGGCTATAGCGCTGAAACCGGTGAATATTCGATAGTCGTACCTGATTATCAAGTGGTTAACCTATTTGCTAACTACTACCACTCAGAGTCACTGACGTTCCGTGTTAACATAGGTAACGTATTTGATGAAGAATATTGGACGGCCGCCTACCGTTCTGGGGCCTTCATGTATATTGGTGATGGTCGCAACATTACAGGTACTGTTAGCTACGAATTTTAATGCTAGCGCGACCTAGGCGGGCCACCGTCTAGGTCCTTCTGTATCGAAAACATCTCAAAAAGCGTTGAAAGAATGATTATTATTGATAATTTATTAACGAAGAGCGAAGTCGCTCAGTTTCGTCAGCAGCTGGCAAATGTTCCCTTTGTTGATGGCAAGAGTACGGCGATGGGTATGGCTGCCGGCGTTAAAAATAATGGTCAGGCAGATGCAAAAGACAAGCGTGTTCAACAGCTTGCAAACGCGCTGCTAAGTAAATTAGGTAATAATCCACAGGTTATCTCTGCCGCCCTACCCCAACGTATTTTCCCACCGTGTTTTAACCGCTACAGCGAATCACAGACCTATGGTTATCATGTAGATGCTGCCATTATGCGTATTCCAGATACCCCCGATGTTTTGCGCAGTGATATGTCAATGACCGTATTTCTTACTGATAAAGACGAGTACGAAGGCGGTGAACTCGTTATACAAACAGGTTTTGGCGAGCAAAGCATTAAGTGCAACGCAGGAAGCGCTATTCTCTATCCATCATCAAGTCTTCACAAAGTCACGCCTGTGACGAAAGGTGAGCGTATTGCCGCCATTACTTGGCTGCAAAGTATGGTGAGCGATCAACAAATACGTGAAACGCTTTACCAGCTAGACCAGAGTATTCAATCACTGGTAAATGCTGGCACAGCAGAGCGTGAACAGCTTGATGGGCTGCACCATGTCTATCATAATTTAGTGCGGAAATTTTCTCAGTTGTAAGCATGGTTTTCTACTCGTGCTATCTCGAGAAGTTCAGGGAAGTTGAAATAAGTTAACCGCTTTGAAGGTCCTATACTTTAGGTATAACGCAGTTGTATATTACTGGGTTTATTCTATGGTTAAAAAAGCCGCTTTCTTTTCACTAACGCTTACCGCTGTGGTACTTGAATGAAATACAAAACATATACTAGCGCACTTTTCTTTATTGCTTATTCAAGTATTGCATTAAGCCAAAATAATCCAACCGCAGTGTTCTCGATAACGCTTAACGATAGCGATAACAAACCCGTCAACGACGGCGTGTTTCTATTTGAGCCTCAGTTTGAGGTGAATGAGCATCAAATGCCTCAGCCTCAAGCCGTCGTCATGAACCAAATTGATAAGCAGTTCGTGCCTCACGTGCTTGTTGTGAAAGCGGGCACAGAAGTAACCTTCCCCAATGCAGACAACTTATTTCATCACGTCTATTCTTTTTCACCCACAAAGCAATTCGAATTAAAGCTTTATAAAGAGTTTACCGCAAAGCCCTTACGCTTCGACACTCCGGGCGTTGTTGATATTGGCTGTAATATTCATGACTGGATGCTCGGGTACATTGTTGTTTCAGATTCTCCTTATTTTGGAAAAACTGACAGTGAGGGGAAATCTTTGATTTCACTTCCTCACGGTGAATACACCGTACGCTTTTGGCACCCGCAAGTGGAGGATGAAAAAGCGTTCCCATCCAAATCCATCTCTGTGAATGCGGATACTGAAGTAACATGGACGCTCAGTACCATCATGGTCAGTGAAGACGAATTCGACGCTGGCTTTGGCGACTATTGATGCGAATTGCCTTATACGCATTAGCAAAACTACTGCTGACATTCTCGATACCTATCTATGCAGAAACCGATATTCTAGTGCGTGGCACGTGGGCGCTTCAGGAAAACACGCAAAGCTTTCAAGCGTTTGGCATAAACCACCAGCGGTTCGATGGTGATGGCTTACATCTCTCACAGGCAATTATTTCAACTGAGCAACGCTTGTCTAATGCTTGGACACTTTCTGGTGTATTAAACGCTTACCGTGATGGTGAAGAACGTCTTAACTTTTCTCAACTATACCTAAAGTATCGTCCGCTCATTGCCTCTTCGATAAAGCCTGAAGTAAAGGTCGGTGCATTTTACCCTGCCATCTCAGCTGAAAATACTGATTTTGGCTGGCTATCTCCTCACTTCCTGACAAACTCGGCCATAAACAGTTGGATAGGTGAAGAACTCAGAACCAGCGGCGTAGAGTTAAGCCTTAGACAAAATGGCAGACAAATGCGAAGCAACTGGTCATGGAAAATATTAGGCAGTTTATTTAAAGGTAACGACACTACCGGCACGCTTCTCTCTTGGCGCGGCTTTGCACTCCACGACAGGCAATCGCTTTACAACGATCGAATAAATTTTCTGCCTATACCCGGTATTGTTGATGAAGACAAGCTAAATGCACCTGCATGGACCGAACCGTTTAGAGAAATAGATAATCGTTTTGGCTATTATTTTGGCGCCCATGTGGCGTATAACCGCAGTTCTGAAGTACGCTATTATTATTACGATAACAATGCCGATGCGAACATTGTTGATCCTGACCGCATCTATGCATGGCATACACGCTTTCATTCGTTAACATTGCGATATTTACCCCTTCCCGAGTTCACCCTGTTTTCACAGCTTCTCCAGGGCGATACCCTTATGGGAGAAAATGTGGTTGATAATGATTTCGCGAGTGCTTATTTTGCCGCAGCCTTAGATTTGCAAACGGTAGGACTTAAAGATTTAACGGCGGCTGTTCGAATAGATTGGTACCGTGTTACCGATAACGACAATAATGTGTACGACCCAAATGGTAGCAGAGGCAACGCCTATACGCTTAGCGTAAAATATGACGCAACCTCTCACGTCTCAGTAACCACAGAATGGCAATTAAATAAAGGGCATCAAGAAAACTTGCGCTTTTTCCAGAATAGCGAAAGTTATACTGAACACCTTTTCCAATTGGCGTTAACCGTATCACTTTGAGCGGGCAAGCCAGTTACCCTTTAGCGACTTCAATTAAATCAAACGTGGTTTCGCTGTCACCTTTAACCATAACCTGACATTGCCCCCAACCTTGAGGAATATGCCAAACGTGTGCCTCAGCAACCGTAAACTTTTCTCGATGAGAGTCGCAGCGTACTTCAACGGTATCAAGTTCGCCCTGAATGTTATTAAATGCAAACTTGTTTCTTACCAGCGTGTGGAACCAATGTCCATCGCCCCCCATATTCGCGGGTACCAGAAGGTTATCCTCAGATGCAATAGCGGTTTCAATTTGACTAATGACAGCATCAATCTCGCCGATTCGCGTTTCTTGCGCCTCCATTTCCTGAAGTGCGCGGTAAGACTTTAAAGCTTCAGCATAGATACCACGTTGAGCATCAAGAAGAATTTTTTTCTGAAGTACGTAAGCCACGTAATCGTCATCAAACACGCTATTGTTAAATCGCTTTTGCCCGTTACTGGCAAGTAATCGAGCCAAACTTCGCGCTTCCCTTTCGATATCACCTTGTTCACTTGCAATCTTAGACTCCAAACTAAGCAACCAGGCGTTTTCGTAACGATTTAGCGTATCCCAGCCCTTGAGTTCTTTGAGCGCTTCATCTGCCGCTTCAACGTCACCTGCTTTGAATATCTCGTCTACGTCTTTATACGCTTTGATAAATTTACGGGTGGCGCCCGTTTTTCCGCCAATGGCAAAGTCCATTTGAACAGCCTGATGGCATTGCTGAGTGGGTTCGCCATCTTTTATCGCTGGGTTGTACTGCCATTTCTTCACGGCTGATAGTGCACTTCGCTTGAAGGAAGGACTACCGAAGAAATCTTCAACGACTGGATCTTTCACTCTGCCCTCTTCGTCAATAACATAGCTTAGCCTAACCCACCCCTCACGGCCTTTTTCTACGGCTATAAGTGGGTATCTTGGGTCTACGCGCTTCAAAGGAGTGGCGGGTGTAAATGCTGTTATTCGCTCCACTTCATTCGCTTTCGCTTCAGCTAACGCTTTTTCTTCAAGCTCATCACAAGGGATACTCAGCTCTTGCGCCGCCACATCTACCGTAAAGCCCAAAGTAAATAGCGCAACTAATGCGAGTGAGAGCCGGCTTCGCTTGACCGCGAGCCTATATATTGAAGCGTTCGAACTAACGATGTTGTTCCATTTCGTCCGTGTCATACCTATCATCCTTAATAATGGCCGAAATCTTGAGGTCCCCGTAGCAATTAGGGGCTGTGTACGTGTATTTATCGTTTAATAAGGCTATTGTTTCTTCGCTGAGTTTTCAAGCGACGCATCTGGCACATTTTTTATCATCATCTGCTCTTTGCGCTTTGTCATCATCTTGGCCAGCTTTCGCATGCTCACTGTTGTGTCTTTTTCGTCAATGATGTCAACGCCCAGTAAACGTTCAAGCAGATCCTCTAGGGTAAGCACCCCTTCCAAGCCGCCGTATTCATCCACCACCAGTAACATGTGCACATGCTTATTAATAAAGTGTTCAAACGTTACCGATAACGGCATGGTATTAAGCACGGTGACCATATCTTTCGCATATTCTGAAAGCGGTTTGTCTGTGTTACCCCTTGCTTGCGCCACCAGTAAGTCTGAGCGCATGACAAAGCCCGTGATATTTTCTGAGTCTTGATCATCAAATACCGGTATGCGGGAAAATTCAATATTGGCGTGTTTGTGAAAGAACGCCTCTACTGTCATTGTCTCACACACTTTGAAAAGTGCGGTTCGATGGGTTATTGCATCTTTTACTTTTAGCTCGTGCAGGCTCAATAAGCTCTGTAAAAACACCGCCTCATGGCTTGCGAGTTGCCCCTCTTTACCAGATAACTCAGCCATAGCGTGCAACTCGCTGCGACTTAAACCACGAAGTGGACTGTCTTCTTTGAACCCCTTGGTCATTAATTCTGACATTTTCACGAAGGGCATGAGGATTATTGAAAGATACTTTAAAAAGTATGCAGTAATGGGCGCTAATGCTCGCCAGTAAGTAGCGCCGAGTGTTTTGGGAATTATCTCCGAAAAGATTAGAATGAGTAGCGTTAACACCGCAGAAATAACGCCCAGATACGCATCACCAAACACTGCGGCAGCCTGTGCGCCTGCTCCCGCGGCCCCCATGGTATGTGCTATCGTGTTCAGGGTCAAAATAGCGGATAGCGGTGTATTGATATTGTCGGTTTGTTTGCGAAGCAAAGCCCCACTCGGCTTACCCTCTTTTTCTAACACAGAGATGTAAGCAGATGAAACACTTAGAATCACAGCCTCAGCAATGGAGCATAAAAAAGAAAAGCCCAGTGCGATGAACACATACACAATAAGTAAAAACATGTAGTTATTCCAAGCGTCCTTGTAGGGTTAAACGCGTTTTATTTAAAAATTTGAGCGACCATTATGGATAATAGAACAGGATATACAAGCGCGCTGTTCACGACAACAACGTGCCAGTACTTCCCTACAAACGCGTAAAGAGAAAATCAGGAGCAGCACGCCGAGTGCTGCCTCTGGTTTTGACGATAGCTTTGCAGCTTTTTAACACCCAGTCTTAACATTAAGCCAGCTAGCAAAATTGCGCTGAGCGCGTAAATCAATTGAACATTGGCGCCGTGCTCATGCACTTCACTCTGTGTTTTTATCATAGACGCTAATGAAAAAGACGAGACAAGATAATTGAGTGCATAGCCAAAACCAATGCTGGCAGATATCACGCTAAACAAATAGAGCGCTAACGTACGTGCCCCCATTTCTTGCTTAATCATTCCCATTGTCGATACGTTTGTCGCCGGCCCAGCCATTAAAAACACCAATACCGCACCTGGTGATAAGCCCGCGGCAAGAAAGCCGACGGCAAGGGGTGTAGACGCAGTAGCGCATATGTACATAGGAATACCAATCAGCGCCATCACAAGCATCGCGATAACACCATCACCCCATTGAGTAAGAAAATCTGTAGGAACCCACGTTTTAATGGCGGCTGCCAACGCTAAGCCAATCAGTAGCCACACCACGATATCTTCAAGTAGTTGACCACTGGCATAAGCGAAGACTTGTTTTACCTTAGAGGGCCGCGCTACCTTTGCTCTTGAAGTCGCACCTTCTTCGTCATGGCTGTGTGATTTATCACTGGCGCAGCAGGATGGCGTTATCTTTTGTTCTGGTACTGGTTGTGAAGCACAACAAGACGACTGAGGATGGTCAGACTGATGTAGCTGTTCGACCTTTGTGTCTTGTTGTGCAAAAAATCGAACCATCAAACCCGCATAGATTGCACTGAGGATCGCCGCTATAGGCCTCACAATCGCATAAAGCGGGCCTAACAACGCGTAAGACACAGACACACTGTCCACACCGGTTTCTGGCGTAGAGACGAGAAATGATATGGTGGAAGACTTAGACGCCCCACTGCGGCGCAAGCCGAGAGCGGCTGGAATGACCCCACAAGAACAAAGCGGTAATGGGGCGCCAATAATGGCGGCTTTACTAATTGAGCCCACCGATGAGCTGCCCATGTGCTTTTCTAAAAACGTCACAGGGACTAACTCGTGCATGATTCCTGCAACCAATAAGCCCAGCAGCAGCCAAGGCGCAGATTCCACGAAGAGCGCAACGAAATTTTGAGCTAGTAAAATAATATCTGACACACAGCCTCGCTCGTTATTTTGCTAAAAAATTGACTTCAAAGCGCAAATAACCGTCTTAAAAATCTTCATCATAATAACAGATGTGGAGTGTGACAGAAAATCGACAAAATTGATTGGTATGATAGGAATGAAAAATGGCCAGTACAAATGTACTGGCCGAACGTTGACTGTCTCGTGAGTGTGCTTTTTAGACTACGAGGCCAACCATGAAAAACCTGGCTTACACTATTTAGGGCACGTTGATCTTTTCTGTGCACTTTTTCAACATCTTATACGCCCGAAGGAGTCGTCATGGAAGCATTTTACTCTTTGTCACAACCCTCTGACGTAGAACAACTGCGCCTGCGAGGCTGTTTCGCGATTAAAATGCTTTTATATAGACCAATATTCGTACACCAAAGGTCAACACGCCCTAGCTTTGTTGCTTTTCTTTTTTGAGTTTAGACACCACCGAGAACGCCTCCAACATGACGAGTACAGAGACGACCAACACAACAGCATCCAAGAAAACTAACAAGTAATTTCCTTCAACATAATATTCTTTTAGTTTTATAAGCCCTGCGAAAAAAGCCATGACTAACACGAAGACCATAGGAATGAGCGTGAACTTCGCTGGTCGGCCAAGCTTGATGAGCATGACAGAAATCACTAGCAATGTAAGGCTTGCTAAGATCTGATTGGTTGAGCCAAACAACGGCCAAATAATCATACCGCCACTTCCCGATGCACCACCCGCACCGAACGCCAATAATAGACAGCAACCGACCGCAACCAACGTGGCTACCAAACCGCTTTTCAACGCTTTAATGGAATAAATCTCGCCCCACTCTTGAATAATATAGCGCTGAAGACGTACACCTGAATCCATCGTGGTACCCGCGAATAAAACAACCATTACCGCAAGGATTGTAGATGAGAAGTCCACTGACAACCCCCAACCTTGCTGGATGAGGTTCGCACCTCCTGTAATAAACGCACCAACACTACCTGCGCCCAAGTGACTATAAACTTCATGCCATTCCTCTGGCGAAGCAGCAAACGCTACACCACTTACCGCGACAATAGTAATAAGAGCCAATGATCCTTCCCCTACCGCGCCTAGATAGCCAACAAAACGCGCGTCGGTTTCTTTGTCTAGCTGCTTAGAACTTGTACCCGACGATACAATACCGTGAAAGCCCGACACTGCACCGCAAGCAATGGTTACGAATAACAATGGGATAAGACTTGGTGAATCTACCGCTGTCTGCGTATTAAAAGCAGGTGCTGTAATATCCGGCATAGCGAAGAATACCGCACCATAAAGCAAAAACAGCCCAACCAGTAATTGCATGCCGTTAATGAAGTCTCTAGGTTGTAATAGCATCCAAACGGGGAGAAGCGATGCGATAGCGGCATAAAAAAACAGAATGATGATCCAGTTTGCTTTATCTGCAAGTCCAAACATGGTCTCTGGCAGACTGAGAGGAATATAACTTCCCGCATACACGGACGCATACAACACGATAATACCCACGATACACAGCGGGATTAAGCTAAAGTTTCGTTTAAGCAACTGGCCGATAATAAGTGCCACCACTATTGCAGTCCATGCAGGGAAAACGGCATTTGGCTGAGAAACAAAAGAGTTGGCAATTACAACTCCGAATACAGCATTAACCATTAATAAAACAAGGAAAATGACTATCATGAAAAGGGCGCGAGACCGTTTGCCAATGACACTCTCTGAAAGGGCGCCCATAGACTTACCTTTGTGACGCGCACTGGCCCACAACGCACCCATATCGTGAACACCCGCAAACAGGATAGTACCAAATACAACCCAAAGTACTGCTGGCACCCACCCCCAATATACAGCAATTGCAGGGCCAACAATGGGGGCAGCACCTGCTACTGAGGTGAAATGGTGTCCCCATAACACCACTTTATTCGTGGGAACAAAATCCACACCGTCACGCATCGTGTGCGCAGGTGTTATAAAGCTATCATCCAACTTGAATATACGGTTCGCAATGAATTTAGAATATACGAACCAACCGAACAACATTCCGATGATGCCCAGTATTACGATGGCAATAGACTGCATGTTAAAATCCTACTGTCGTTGTTTTGTTTATACTTGCGGGTGCAAAGTGTAATTAAATCATTTGTTACCGCCGCATAGGCGCATTGTAAGACTAAAGTCTAATTAAGACACAATTATTTAACACTCTTCATACCACTTAAACGGCGTCTTTAGAAAGGCATAGACTGGATCGTCGAAATATTTTGTTTTTATCTGACTTTTCTGAGCGTTTCTCGCAAGCAGACTTTAAATAAGTTTCATTCTCGTTTATAAATGCACTACTTTTAAACGGACAGATAAACACATGGCATCACCTAAACTTCACATGGCTTTTCGAAAATATCATCGCTGGTTGGGCTTTTTTCTTGCTGGCATTATGGGCGTCTATGCGCTGAGTGGTATTCTTCTGATATTTCGCCCCACTGATATCTTAAAATACGAGCAAACTGAAACTCGACAACTTGAAGCCAACCTTTCAGGCGTAAACCTACTGCCTCTTCTTAAAATAAAAGGAAGCAAAGTAACGAACGAAAATGCTGAAGCCGTCGAGCTCAACGTAGGCCACTATGATAAAAACACGGGCGAAGCGATCATTACCCGAAAAGACTATCCCCTTGTGCTCGCCAAAATGGTGAAACTACACAAGGCAACCAACAACAGCCCCCTTTTCTGGCTAAATATCAGTTTTGGAATAGGCCTTTTGTTTTTTGTTGTTTCCGCGTTCCTGATGTTTATCCCCAAGCTCCCCATTTATAAAAATGGACTTAAAATTGCCGGAGTCGGCGCTGTCGTTACGATATTGACCGTCATCTTCGGTTCGTAATTGAACGATGTAAAGGCGTTAGCGAACGCATATCAGTTGATGTGCGTTATAGCTCGCTAAGAGTTAGAGAGGAAAAAACCTTTCATCAATCTATAGGTGGTTTCTGATTCTGGCGTGTTGTAGAAAATCAAATATTCTGCATGAGATAGCCCTTCAAACAACTCTAATTGCGTCACGCCTCCACTATCCCTGATGGCGCGGTTAACCCTAACCGTGTCGCTCAAAAACATGTCTCGCGTACCGCTCACTAAATAGGTGGGAGGGAAGTGTTTAAATGAACCATAAATTGGGGATACAGATGGGTCAGACAGTATTTTCTTACCCGCATATAAATGGGCTGCTGCTTTCAGCTGACCTTCATAGGTTACCAGCACATTGTCAATGTTTTCGTTGGTGTACAAGGTATCGCTCGTTTTAGTTAGGTCAGCCCACGGCGTTCCCGCATAAATGGCTGCCGGCAACGGCATATTGTGTTTGATAAGCGCCTGCACAAGTGAGAGCACTAGACCTCCTCCGGCGGACGTGCCTCCCACCAGTAAGTTCTGTGCACCCACTTTTTCTAACAATATATGATAAACAGAAGTAACGTCTTCGAGCGCAGCAGGTGAAGGAAATGCCGGGGGCATTCTATAATCAACGCTATACACTACTATTCCTAGCCGTTCTGCAACGAGCAACCCTTCTTCTATACTCGGTAAGCCGCCGAACAGCACGAAGGCCCCGCCATGAATATCTATGTAGACTTTGTTTTTAAATTCAGGGCTAATCGCTTTAGGTGTGATACGCCTAACGACGACCTTATTCATCTTCAAAAGCTCAACGTCTACTTCGAGCTCTTTTTTCATTTTCTTTATTTTCTTTTTCTGTTCAGTATTTCTGGAATGAACGTAGTTTCGCCACTCTTCATCTGTTGTCGGCGTTGTCGCTATGACAACATCTTTTGTAGCGTTGGGAAAACTGGCAATACCCTTTACCAGGGCTTCACTCGCGGCTTTAGGTAACAAAGGGGTGGACGTTGTCATGTTAGATTCCGTGACCATAGCAGTAGTTGCAAGTAGATACATAAGAGTAGATTTCGTCTCATTTAGCATTCGCTCCTGTGGCAACGCATCATGAGAATTTATCCCGTTTTATCAGCATGGTGCGTAAAGGGAAAGACGGTTTCCATTATTTTTACGTCTTATTAGACTAGGGCGTGTTGATCTTTGCTGTGCACTTTTGCAGCAGTTTGTGCGCCATTTAGGCAAGGCGACTGTTTGCAGGTCTAGTGGGCCTAAATCAAAAACAGTCAACGCAGTATAAATGGCGCACAAGCGCTGCCCGAAGGGGTCGTCATGAAAGCATTTTACTCTTTGTCACAGCCCTTTGACGTAGAACAACTATGCCTGCAGGGCTGTTTCGCGATTAAAATGCTTTCATATAGACCAAAATTCGTACAGCAAAGGTCAACACGCCCTGGGGTTTTATTAAAAACGTACTTTGCAGTCTTGCAAAAAATACTCACGCAATCAAAAACCCGCGCACGTTGAAAATTACAGTAAAACCTAAAAAAGTATTAGCTGCACACGAACCAATATTTTGCATAAGCGCAAACACTTTACCTATTAAGATTTTCAATGACAAAGTACAGGACACAATTGAGAATACGTCTGTTATGCTAGCTTCGTGTCTTCGCAGAAGTGTTCAAAATGTAAAAGCCCTGTTTGAAACGGGAAGTGAAAGGATGCTGCAACACAGACATAAACTCTTTTAGTAAGTATACGTTAGGGATAAAGATGAAGAACTTTTCTGTACGCAATTTAGCAATCACACTAGGTTTGACCTTTTGGACAGTCGCCACGTCATTGGCCTCCGACAACCCCGCTGACAAAACCTCCATTTGGAAGGTCACGAAGGGAGACGATTCGGTTTACGTCGGCGGTACAATACACATTTTGCCGATCTCAGAATTTCCGCTTCCAAGAAAATTTACAGACATCTATGAAAATGTTGATACGTTAGTCTTCGAAGTAAAAATGCCCGATCCCACCGATATTGAAGGCCAGCAAAAAATGATGGCCGGATTGGCGTATGCTGAGGGTAAAACGTTAAAAGACGTTATTTCAGATGAGACGTATCAAGCGCTCAATACCTACTTGGGCCACTTTGGCGCAACTGCAGACCAACTCGCCAGATTTAAGCCAGGTATGGTTGCCTCTATGTTGGTGACTATGGAAGCACAACGTGCGCAATTAGCCGGTGAAGGTGTAGATGCCTATTTCATTCAGCTTGCTCAGCGTGATGGAAAAACAAGTGAATACCTTGAATCTTTAGATTTCCAAATAAACATGCTTGCAAACATGGGCGCGGGCGAAGAAGACCGGCTTATTTCAGAAACTTTGGAAACCTTGCCAGAGTTAAAAGATATGCTTACGAAAACCATAAAAGCATGGCGAGCAGGCGATACCGAGCAACTCGACACCTTAGTGGTCGATACCTTTAAGCGAGAGTCTCCATCGTCTTACGAAGATGTTTTCATTAAGCGTAATCAAGACTGGTTACCTCAAATTGAAGCTATGTTCGGTGATGACGATCTGGAGTTTGTGCTGGTAGGTGCAGGGCATTTAGTGGGTGAAGACAGTGTTATTGCCCTATTAGAAGCTAAAGGTTACACGATAGAGCAGATGTAACTCTTTCTCGATACGGACCTAAGAAAATAGGAGCGAGGCATAGACTTCGCTTTTTTTAGGCCGTTTAATCTCACACCCTGAGACGCAGACATAAAAAAAGCGCACCTAAGTGCGCTTTTTTGGATACTTGTGTTACTAAGTCTAGATTAGTCTAGGATCTTAGATACAACACCAGCACCTACTGTACGACCACCTTCACGGATTGCGAAACGAAGA
>Ga0181595_10000009_pt1 | contig 240441 bp, 208 predicted proteins | sample 041ome_7_FD_145604 | JGI IMG/M metagenome (GOLD analysis project Ga0181595, IMG submission 145604) | Coastal salt marsh microbial communities from the Groves Creek Marsh, Skidaway Island, Georgia - 041401AS metaG (spades assembly) | ecosystem: Environmental > Aquatic > Marine > Intertidal... | reverse complement strand
CACAGCCCTTTGACGTAGAACAACTATGCCTGCAGGGCTGTTTCGCGATTAAAATGCTTTCATATAGACCAAAATTCGTACAGCAAAGGTCAACACGCCCTAGTTGTTACTTTAATGTTAAATGTACTAGCTTGTCGCTCAGTAAAGGTCTAGTCTTTAAGTGTGGGGGAAGATTGCTTTCACAAATGTCTAAAAATAATTGAAGTGCCGTATCGCCAAACGTAGCAGTATCGGTCACAAAGGCGCCACGGCTGGAGAATGAAAATGGAATCGTTGCAAGTCAGTGATTATATGAACACTCACCCAGTAAAGCTAAATATCGATATGCCCGTTGCGCAGGCTGTCGAGGCGTTACTGGCCAGCGGTCAGAGTGGTGGTCCGGTAATTGATACTAAAGGTAAAGTGGTTGGTTTTTTGTCTGAGCAAGATTGTATAGCCCAAATGATTGCGTCGAGTTATTATCGCGAGCAAATTTGTAGGGTGGGGGAAATCATGAAAACCCCCGTGGTTTCTGTTAAACCATACATGTCGGTCATTGAGTTGGCGCAGCTATTGTTAAAAGAAAAGCCTCGTGTTTATCCCGTGGTGGATGACGATGGGGTGCTAATGGGCTGCATAAACCGAACGGCGGTGCTGCGAGCTATAGATGTTCAGTTGAACGACGGATATCAGCGGGCGGGATAGCCGTTTCTATGAGGTAGACAAAGCGGAGCCCCCCGCTTCATTGTCTACCTTTATTATGTCTACCCTTTTTTAAACCCGCCAGCGTCTTCTGCGCGGGCAATTATCTACGCGGATTGGTATTATCCGGCGTAATTTCCTTTTCAATGGCGTTAAAACCTTTTATCCTTTCGCACTTATGTTTTTTGTCTTGTAAGGCCATCACAGGGGCTTTTTTCAAGGCCTTGTATCATAACGAAATATCCTTTAAGACTTCAGCGAACCCTACACTTTACGGTGTTGAGTGCTTAAAAAACGCATTTTTACAATCGCTTGGGTGTAAGTCCGAGATTGCGTAGTCGCTTATCCAATGTAGACAAGTCATAAAATAAAAAGAGAGTTTTCTGTGCGCGAAAATAACGCTACTGCACCAAATTCTGTATTGCCCAATGCTATGGGTCTCACGCCAATACTGCTTTTCGTGGTACTTGTTGTCGTTACGGGTATCACCACAAACGATATTACTGCGATGCCAATTTTAGTGGCGTTTTTTATCAGCGCTGGCTACGGATTGTGTTTAAACCCTAAGGGAAGAAAAGTGGGCTTTTCTGAGAAAGTGCAAACTTTTTGTAAGGGGGGGGGCGATAAGAATATCATCTTGTTAGTGCTTATTTTCCTGTTAGCAGGCGCGTTTTACGCGGTCACAATTGATATTGGTGCCCGGGATGCAACGGTGAACATGGCGCTTCAATTTGTGCCTTCAGCGCTTATTTTGCCGGGCTTGTTTCTGATTTGCTGCTTTATATCGTTTTCTATGGGGACGTCAATGGGGACCATTACCGCACTCTCCCCCATAGGTGCAGGTCTTGCCACCAGTCTGGGCTTACCCGTCGAAATGGCGTTAGGCATTGTGGTTGGCGGCGCTATGTTTGGCGATAACTTGTCGTTTGTGTCAGATACCACCATCGCGGCCACCCGGACGCAAGGCGTTCAATTAAAAGATAAGTTTCGTGCCAATCTTATGGTGGCAGTACCTGCGTGCATCGTTACTATGGCGCTGTTGCTTATGGTGGATGTAGATACATCAGGTATTGTTGAAGGAGGCGGCTATGATTTTTGGCGCATAGTACCTTATCTTTGCATTATTGCATTTGCGCTTACTGGCTTTAATGTCATTAGCGTGTTGGCGGTTGGTATTGCCAGTGCTTGCATCGTTGGCTTGGTGCAAGGAAGCTTTACCACGCTTTCAATGATGCAAAGTATTCAAAAAGGTATGGGCTGGATGCAGGACTTGGCGATGATCGCGATTACCATAGGCGGAATTGTTGCGCTAATGCATGCTAACGGCGGCATTACGTGGTTAATTGAGCGTTTAACCCGCAAAGTAACCTCTAAGAAAGGCGCTGAGTTTAGTATTGCGGGGCTCGTGAGTTTCCTAGACATTACCACGGCCAACAATACTATCGCGATTGTTACGGCAGGCCCTATTGCTAAAGATCTGAACGAAAAATATGGCGTAGATCCCCGCCGCACTGCATCGTTGCTGGATATATTCTCATGCAGTTTCCAAGGTTTAGTGCCCTACGGGGCTCAGCTATTGAGTGCCGCTGCAGTTGTAGGAATTTCACCGTTAGCGATTACGCCTTACTGCTGGTATCCCATGCTGATATTTGTATTTGGCGTGGCGGCGATTTGGTTTGGTTTTCCGCGTTTCAAAACGCCGCAAGACGATGAATTAACCCAAAGCGCTTAAATTCTCGTAACGCTTTACACACTAGCTTTTTAGGGCGGTATCTTCTAGGATCACCGCCCGAATTTTTTTGACGTATAGAAAAACTCTGTAGGATGCGACTTTGTCTTCACCATTTGCAATAAAACCTCTTTATAACAAACTCGATGAGTGCTTAAGCGCTGACAAATTTCGTTTGAAGCGCCGTATCACGCAGCTTGCGCAAAAAATGAATGGTGCGCCGGTTGATGGTAAAGCAAAGGCTAAAAGTACCGGTTCAGCGAGTAAAAGCAATGCCAAACCTGTAGAGGCAGACAGTAAAGAGGGGCGAGCATCTAGCGAAGATAGTTTACGCGCGCAGTTTGAAAAACTAGACGCTGATATTAATGCGTCTATAGAAAAGCGCAGTTGGCGCCAGGCCAACCTTCCTGAAGTCGTGTATCCGCCGCTTCCGGTAAGCGATAAAAAAGAAGACATCAAAGAAGCCATTGCGAACAATCAGGTCGTGATTGTTGCGGGTGAAACAGGATCGGGTAAAACTACTCAGCTACCTAAGATTTGCTTAGAGTTAGGCCGCGGCGTGAGCGGTATGATTGCTCATACTCAGCCAAGACGACTAGCAGCGCGCAGTGTCGCTACCCGCATCGCCGAAGAGCTCAACACCCCGCTTGGTGAAAAGGTCGGGTTTAAAATTCGTTTTAGCGACCAGGTCAGCGAGCGCAGCTACGTCAAGCTTATGACCGACGGTATGCTGCTCGCTGAAATGCAGCAAGACCGATTCTTAAATCAATACGACACAATTATTATTGATGAAGCGCACGAACGAAGCCTGAATATCGATTTCTTGCTGGGCTACCTTCGACAACTTTTGGATAAACGCCCAGAGTTAAAGCTTATCATTACGTCTGCTACCATCGATCCAGAGCGTTTTTCAAAGCACTTTAATAACGCGCCAATAATTGAGGTAAGCGGTCGTACATATCCGGTGGAGATTCGCTATCGCGCACCTGAAGACATCGATGAGGACATGGACCAGAGCGATGCCATCGTTCATGCTGTTGATGAGCTTATGCGTGAAGCGCCCGGCGATATTCTCGTATTTTTAAGCGGTGAGCGTGAGATTCGAGACACGCAGGATGCGCTCAGCAAACAACATTATCGCAATACTGAGATAGTGCCTCTTTATGCACGGCTATCTGCCGCAGAGCAAAACCGCATTTTTCAGTCGCACAGTGGAAGGCGTATAGTGCTCGCTACTAACGTGGCTGAAACCTCGTTGACCGTACCGGGAATAAAGTACGTTATCGATCCTGGATTCGCCCGTATTTCCAGATACAGTGCCAGGAGTAAAGTGCAACGTTTGCCCATCGAGCCTATATCACAAGCGTCGGCCAATCAGCGGGCAGGGCGATGTGGCCGGGTATCAGACGGTATTTGTATTCGTTTGTATAGCGAAGACGACTACTTAGGGCGCCCAGAATTCACCGACCCAGAAATTCTGCGTACCAACTTAGCATCAGTCATTTTGCAGATGTTAGCTTTGGGATTAGGCGATATTGCGGCATTTCCTTTTGTTCAGCCACCTGACAACCGCAACATTAATGATGGTTTCCGCTTGCTTGAAGAAATTCAAGCAATAACAAAAGGCAAAGGGAAGCATCAAGGAAAGATGCAGCTCACTGCGCTTGGTAGGCAGGTGGCTCGATTACCCATAGACCCGCGCTATGCGCGTATGGTGATTGAAGCTGAGCGTACCAATGCCCTCAACGACGTCATGGTAATTGCGGCAGGCCTTTCAATCCAAGACCCGCGAGAGCGTCCCCAGGAAAAGCGTCAGCAGGCCGATGAAAAGCACAGCGAATACCATGATAAAGATTCTGACTTTATCAGCTTGTTGAATTTGTGGGTGGCGTTTAGAGAGCAGCAAAATGCGCTAAGCCAAAATCAGCTGCGCAAATGGTGTAAACAGCAATTCATTAACTATCTGCGCATGCGTGAATGGCAAGACATTGTCAGTCAGCTTAAAAAGTCGATTGCCGAATTGGGCTTTGGTATCTCAAAGCAAGAGGCCGACTATCAATCAATTCACCAAGCTATTGCAAGCGGTTTACTGTCGCACATAGGTTTTAAAGACAAAGAGCGAGAATATATGGGCTCGCGAAATTCCCGCTTTTTGATCTTTCCAGGCTCAGGCCTGTCAAAATCTCAGCCCAAATGGGTTATGGCAGCCGAGCTGGTAGAAACATCAAAGTTATTCGCCCGAATGGTGGCAAAAATAGACCCCGCGTGGATTGAGCCGCTGGCCGAGCATGTTGTGCAAAGAAGCTACTCTGAACCGCACTGGTCGAAGAAACGCGGTGCGGTTATCGCGTTCGAAAAAGTCACGTTGTTCGGGTTGCCAATCGTCATGAAGCGGGCCAAGGTATATAGCCTTATCGACCCGCCTATCTGTCACGAGTTGTTTATTCGTGAGGCCTTGGTCGAAGGCAATACTAAGCTGAATTATCGCTTCTTGCAGGAAAACCAAGCATTACTTGAACAAGCAGACGAGTTTGAACAAAAGACCCGTCGCCGCGACTTAATTGTGGATGATGAAGAATTAGTCAGTTTCTATGCCAAGCATATTCCTGTCGAAGCAAACAACGATGCCGCGTTTAAAAAATGGTTCAGACAGCATGGAAGTCACGACAGCTTAACTTTCAAAGAAGAGGATGTTTACCGCCAGCAGCCAGGCGTGTCTGTGGCTAATGCCTTTCCAGACGTGTGGCGTCAAGGCAATGTTACTTTGCCGCTTCGCTACAACTTTGAGCCAAATGCTGACGATGATGGTGTTACTGTGGTTATCCCGTTGCCAGTGCTTAATCAAATCGACAACGTTGGGTTCGATTGGCTGGTGCCGGGGCTTAGGCATGATCTTATTGTTGGTTTGATTAAGACGTTGCCTAAACGTCTGCGCCGAAATTTTGTTCCTGCCCCTAACTTTGCCGAGGCATGCCTTGCTGATATTAGCGAGACGGATAAAAATAATCGCCCTGTACCATTATTAGAAGCCGTTAGCGAAAAGCTGCGCAAGATGACGGGGGTTGTTATTGAAAGCGAAGCGTGGAACCTGACGCAGCTTGATAAGCATTTAAACATGCACTTTGCAGTGGTGAATGATAACGGTGATGATATTGCTAAGGGTGATGATCTTGAAAGTCTTAAACAGCAGTGTGCAGGCCAGGTAAAGCAAACCTTTGAAAAGGCCGCTACGCCTGAGTTAGAGCGAAGCAATATAGAACAGTGGGATTTTGACAGTCTTCCCAAGACTTTCGTTCAGAAAGTAGGCGGATTTGAAGTACAGGCTTTCCCTGCACTGGTTCAAAAGGGCGAAAAAGTAGATATTGCACTGATTGAAGAGGCTGAAAAAGCGCAAGTCTTGCACAAACAAGGCGTGAATGTATTGATCAAAAATGCCATGCCGTCGCCGCTAAACTATCTGCAAAGCAAACTTCCCAATAAGGCTAAATTGGGTCTGTACTTTAACCCCTTTGGCCAAATTAAAGCGTTAATTGATGACTGCATTTTTGCAGGTATTGATGCCATCGTGCGTGACTACAGCGAAGCGAATAATACGGACATTCGCAACAAGGCTGATTTTGACGCTTGTTTAGACATTGCACGTGCGAATATTAACGACAAAGTATTAGAAATAGCTAAACAGGTGGAGCAGGGGCTAACCCTTGCCCATCATTGCCAAAAGCAAATGAAAGGTAATGTGCCCCTGACAATGATAAATGCGTTAGGTGATTGTAAAGCGCACTTAGCGTCGCTAGTGTTCCCTGGCTTTGTTTCAGACATTGGTGAGGCAAGGCTTGACGACTGGAACCGCTATATTAAAGGGCTTGCTCGCCGTCTAGAGAAGCTGCCTATCGATCCAAACAAAGACAGAATGCACCAGGTCACGGTAGAAAAATCTGTGAAAGAGTGGGAAAAGGTGTGCTCGAAATATCCTAAAGGTAAGGTCCCCCCAGGTTTGCTGGAAGTGCGCTGGATGATAGAGGAGTTGCGTGTTTCCTTGTTCGCCCAACAATTAGGAACCGCTTATCCTATATCAGCCAAACGAATCACTTTGTATCTTGCTGACTATTAGGATGTAATGCCGGTCGCAGTGGCCTCCATCAGGGTGGCTTGGATAGGGTTTACTGCTTCGATTTCTACATGTACGTATCGTTAACTGGTTAGGTTGAATATAGCAGGCTAACTATTTAGTTTGTGCACGTGGACGCGCTGTCCACGTGAAATCGCGGGTTTGTGGTGTTTTCGTCCTGCTTTGCAAACTTTAGAAATAAAGGGGAATGAAGAGTTTCTCGCTTTATTGGATAAATATTGAGCAGTTAGATTGACAAGTTATGCGCATCAACCTATAACAACAGGTGTTGAGGTGAGCAAAATGCTAAAAATCAGGAGAAGTAGAGATGTTGGGATACGACGATAAGCGAAATTTTTTCAGGATGATGGTAAATTCGCCTTGTCAGTTGCAAATAACTGATGAAGAGTCGAGTCGAACTATGCAGGCATTGTGTAAAGACATCAGTGCAACGGGCATGTCTTTAGAAGTTGATGAACCTTCAATTGAGGTAGGTACGCAGGTAAGCGTTGCAATAGAATCATCGAGTTCACAAATTCCTTCTCTTGCTGCTCTTGCCACCGTGGTTCGCTGCGAGCCCGAGTCAGAATCAAGCTGTATCATTGGCGTAGAAATTTCGCAGATGAAATAAGGCTTTCGCCTCTATTTGGCGAAGCAAAGGCTTCGCCGTAAAGCATGTGTCTGTGCAGGGTAAGTGCTTGAGAGAGACCATATTGCAACACGTATATTTCGGTTAAAGGCAGTGCATACGTTAAAAAGCGGTGCATACATAAATTCTTTAGTCATCCTCTCATCGTATAAAACGAATAATCCATCCAGTTTTTCCTATTTTCTTTTCTTTCTTTAATTGATAATAATTCTCATTACATAAAAGTTGTCCAGAATTGAATTTTAGAGAGAGTAGTCACAATGAAAAAGACCATTACCTTTGCCGTTATGCACTTTGGCGTTGCGTTTACCGTTGCTTATTTACTTACCGGCAGTGTTGTCGTAGGGGGAGCGGTGGCGTTAGTCGAGCCTGCCATAAACACGGTGGCATTTTACTTTCACGAAATGATCTGGAAAAAATTTGAAGCGCAGAAAGAGGGGGCGTCTCCTGAAATGGGTGCTGAAAGTACGCCCTCGAGTTCTGCTAGACAAGACATGTCATTCGCGTCATAACGATCAATCGTCAGTTACCTCACACACCAAGCCTTTTAAGTAATATCCCTCTGGATAGCTTCCAATAATCGGGTGGTCTGATGCTTGATTTAAACGGGCGATAATCTTTATCGTGCGGCCTGCGTCAAGGGCAGCATCGGCGACTACTTTCTGAAAGAGATCCGCAGGCATTAATCCCGAACAACTGAACGTTAGCAATAGACCGCCTGTTTTCACTGCGTGGATCCCATACATATTAATATCTTTGTATCCCCGTGCCGCACGATTTAGTGTTGCCTTGCTATCTACGAATTTTGGAGGGTCGAGAATGACCATATCAAATTGTTTGCCTTGTTCGTGATATTCCCGAAGTGCTTTGAAAACGTCTTGATTAATATATTGCGCTTTGTTTTCGTCAAAACCATTTATTGCAATGTGATGCTTTGCCAAATCTAAGGCAGGTTGTGAGACATCTACATTAGTGACTGATTTTGCGCCGCCTGAAAGTGCATAACAGGAAAAGGTGCCGGTATAACTAAAGCAGTTGAGTACATCTGCGTCTTTTGCGTAATAGGCAGCAGCCGCGCGGCTGTCACGCTGGTCTAAATAAAAACCCGTTTTATGGCCGTTTTCGATATCGACCACAATGCTAATACCGTTTTCTAGAACGGTAACTTTTAACGGCGGTTCGCCATGGAGTACACCGGTGACTGGTTCTAGTCCCTCTTTTTTACGTACATCTACATCGCTTCGCTCGTAAATATGAACATTTGGCATGAGCTTAGTGATAGCCCATACTATTTTATCCCTGTGTTTCTCACCGCCTGCGCTCAGTAGCTGAACAACCGCTACATTGTCGTAAAGGTCAATAGTGATCCCGGGTAGGCCATCGCTCTCTGAAGCAACCCAGCGAAAGGCGTTCGTTTTCTGTGGGTCGAACAGGCGTTTACGCAGTGCTAAAGCCGTTTCCAGACGGCGTAAAAAGAAACCATTATCAATGCTTTCCTCTTTTTTGAATGTCCACATGCGGACCCGGATTTTCGATTCGGGAGAATATGCTCCTCTGCCTAACCAGTCTCCTTCAGAATCAAATACATCTACCGTATCGCCAACACGAGCACGTCCTTTTAGCTCAGCAACCGCGCTTTCGAACACCCAGGGGTGTTTACGACGTAGTGATTTATCTCTAGATGGTTGTAATATGACCTGTGCTGACATACCGGCTCTCATAATGTGTTATGCGTTACTGCGAATGGCCGCGATTATACGCAATTTAGTATGCTCTGTGTTGAATAAACGCGAAAGAAACCCAAACTGATTGTGAAGAAGACACGTACCGAATCTTTTACTCAAGGGAATATATCAATATGCACTATGTCGATTTTGAAAAGGGATGCGAACCAAACGCGTTAGTTGTTAACGAGTGTGAAGGCTATTCACTGCTGCCAGGCAAGGTAAAAGTTGACGTGAAGGCATTTGGCGTGAACAGAGCCGATACCCTTCAGCGCCAAGGCAACTACCCGCCACCACCGGGTGAAAGCGACATTTTGGGCCTAGAAGTAGCTGGCGTGGTCTCTGAAGTGGCCAGTGATGTGAGTGCGTTCAAAGAAGGGGACAAGGTTTTTGGTTTAGTGGCGGGTGGCGGGTATGCAACAGAAGTTCTGGTCAACCCCGCTCACCTCATGCCAATGCCCGAAGGCATGCCCTTTTTTGAAGCTGCTGGTCTTACCGAAGTGTTTCTTACTGCATTTCAATGCTTACGTACCATTGGTCATATTAAACCTGCACAGCGAGCCTTGATCCACGGCGGTGCTAGTGGTGTGGGCTTGGCCGCCACGCAATTGTGCCGCTATTGGGGCGTCCACAGTGCTGTGACGGCTTCGAGTCAAGATAAACTGTCGCTGTGCGAGCAAAATGGCGCAGAACAACTGATTAACTATAAACAACAGCAGTTTGATGACGTGCTCAAAAAAGAATGGCCTGAGGGCGTAGATATGGTGTTAGATATGGTGGGGGGAGACTACCTAAATCGAAATCTAAAAGTGCTCAAGCAAGACGGGAAAGTGGTTTACCTTGCAATGTTAGCTGGACGTTATGCAGATAACCTCGATATGGCCTTATTGCTCGGTAAAAGAGCATCAATCATTGGCACGACGTTGCGAAATCGCAGTGATGATTATAAAGCGGATCTCATTCGAGATTTCGCTAAGGTATGTTTGCCAGCCTTTGAAAACAACGAGTTAAAAGTAAACATTGATACCCACTACCGCATCGACGATATTAATAAAACTCATGTCAGGCTTGAAAATAACGATACACAGGGCAAATTAGTGGTGTCTTGGTAAGAAAGCTAGGGAAAGGGGCGGTGAAACAACGCCGCCGTTCGTCAGATGCTAGCAGGAAGCTTTATCTTCCTGCTTAATTAACTTGCAACGAAGCCTTCATCTATCTTTGTGGGGCTTGCCTCTGCTGCCCCTCGCGCCAAGTCGTCGCATCGTTCATTTTCTGGATGACCAGAGTGGCCTTTAACCCAATGCCAATTCACCTCGTGTTTTTTAACGGCTTCATCTAATCGCTTCCATAAATCGGCATTTTTTACCGGTTTTTTGTCAGAGGTGCGCCAGCCATTTTTGCGCCAGTTATGGATCCATTGGTTAATACCATTTTTTACATATTGGCTGTCGGTAGTAAGCTCCACCTTACAGGGTTCGGTAAGACTGTTTAGCGCTTCAATAGGTGCGAGAAGCTCCATACGGTTGTTGGTGGTATGCGCAAAACCGTCACTCAATTCTTTTTTATGTTGCTTATAAATCAGTACGGCACCATAGCCGCCGGGCCCCGGATTACCTAAACACGAGCCGTCGGTATATATATGAATGGTTTTTTGAGCCACAGTGCTTCCTTTAATTTATCTTGTCTTTTCCCTTAGCGGATTGCGAAGGGGTTGATATACTATCAAAAAATGAATGCGTAATTATAGTAGAGGTTCCATGCGCCAAATTGTTCTCGATACTGAAACCACAGGTATTGATCCCAAAGAAGGCCACCGTATTATCGAGATTGGCTGCGTTGAAGTCGTAAACCGCCGCCTAACGGGGAATCACTTTCATGTTTACATAAACCCTGGCCGTCATATAGAACAAGAAGCTATTGAGGTTCACGGTATTACCAACGAATTCCTCGCTGATAAACCGACCTTCTCTCAGGTTGCACAAGAGTTTGTAAGTTTTATCAAAGGCGCACAGCTGGTCATCCACAATGCACCGTTTGACGTGGGTTTTATGGACCATGAATTTGGTATGGAAGCGTCAACCTCGGGCGTTACAACCAGCAAAATGTGTGATGTGCTTGATACATTAACCCTCGCACGCCAGATGCATCCTGGTCAAAAAAATAACCTTGACGCTCTTTGTAAGCGCTATGGTATAGACAACAGTCATCGTACCCTTCACGGGGCTTTGCTGGATGCAGAGATACTTGCCGATGTTTATCTGCTGATGACGGGTGGGCAAACCAAATTAAAACTCGCATCATCAGGTGGCAGTGAGACTGACTCAACCGCAATTCGCAGAGTTGCTCGCAACACAAATAAATTAAAGGTTATCAACGCTACCGCCGATGAATTAATACAGCATGAAGCTCGCCTGGATATTGTTGAAAAAGCAGGGGGTAAATGCCTTTGGCGTCCTCAAAAAGAAGAGGTGTCTTGACGTCATTCACATCACTACATCTAACACACCAATCAAGTGCAGGAGCAACATAGCGTGAGAGCGTGGTTTTATTGGGTAATCATTCTAGTATTATTGATTCACACGCGTGTTTCTGCGCAATCTCAAGAAGATGAGCGAGACGTTGCACGTCAACGAGCGGACAGCGCGCTTCAAACTACTCAAGAAACCGGACAGTCTATCGACACGTCAGTACTTACTGAACTTGGTGATGACTACACGAATTCAATTAAACTCTTACAGAACCGCTTTCGCGTTGACTATAACGTGAAAGAAATAACCATGGTTTTCTTTCGCGAATATGGCTCGGCACCTGTTGTGCTGGTGAGACCGGATGGCTCTAAGCTTTTCCAGGGGCGTTTTGATGAAGAAAAGGTCTCGTGGTTTGACGCTGATACCTTTGACATGATTACGATTAAAGACCCTGTCCCTGGGCCCTGGCAGGCTGTCGGCCAAGTTCTACCTGAAAGTCGCGTAATGGTTTTGTCAGATATTGAGCTTCATGCCGACCCGCTGCCAGACCTACTGTTTGCGGGTGAAATTTTGAAATCTACGGCTTACTTGACGAATGGCGGTAAACAGATTGAGGAAAAACAATTCAGGGATGTCGTAGAACTTGATATTGAATTTAAAAGTACCAATAACCCCAACTTTGGCAATTTTGGTACTGGGGACCAAGCCATTGCTACTTTCCAAGATGATGGAAGAGGCATGGACGAACGTCCAGCCGACGGCATTTTCACCGGTCAATTTAATTTGAAAATTGCTGCCGGTGAATGGAAGCCTGTTTTTCGTGTCAGTACGCCCATGTATTCCCGAGAGGAAGAAGGTGCGCCCATTGTTCTTCACAGCAACCCTGTATCTATTGACGTGGAAATGAATGGTGGTGGAGAGGGCTATCACAAAATTATCATTGACGTTAATAGAGAACTCGTAGACATCGAGTCTTTGCTTGTCGATGGTAAAGTAAAATTCCCTAATGCAGACATGCAAAACTTCTCTCTTACTGAAGGGGGAAGCGAACCACGAGAACATTTAATCGTGGCTTACGAGAGGGGGATTTTTCGGGTAAAAGTAACGGCATATGGAACTACCATTGATGGAAGAGACTTCATTCTGGATGTGCCTGAATTCAGTTTTGTTGCTGAGGGCCCTGTAGAGCCAGAAGTGGAAGACCCACTTATAAACGGTGAAGACCCTATTGTGGATGGTAGTGCGCCTATTATAGCGCCACGGGAAGAAAACATCGCGAACGTGGATGAGGTTGCTGAAGATCCTAAAATGGATGATGGGACTTTCACACTTCTGTTGGTCGCGGTAAACGGGTCAATTATTTTAATCGGTGTTATTGCAGCAGCTGTTATCATTGTTGTGCGTAAGAAGGCCGCTTCTTCCGCATCTAAAGGGGCTTCTAAGCCCGGAGTAAAACAGCCATCTCAAACGACGGATGCGGATCTTTCAATGGAAGCAAAGCTTACAGGTTTACAAAAGCTTCTTGGAATGTTTAAAAAACGCAAAAATTCGGACGGGGCATAGCGAAAGCAAGTTATAAGAAAGCATCAGCGTCGTTAATTTATCCATTTTGAATTTTATTTCGACATAATGCTTATTTAACAGTCAAACAAACCGCAGATGACAATTTTATTAATAAAAAGCGTTGACTCCACATGGGGGAATACGTATTATCTGCGCCGCAGTCAGGGGACAGGGCAACTTCAGCCAAGTCAACTCACTGATAACATTGAAGATGTGGAGCGGTAGTTCAGTTGGTTAGAATACCGGCCTGTCACGCCGGGGGTCGCGGGTTCGAGTCCCGTCCGCTCCGCCACTCTTTCAATGGTATAACTAAAAGGTCTTCGGAGCGGTAGTTCAGTTGGTTAGAATACCGGCCTGTCACGCCGGGGGTCGCGGGTTCGAGTCCCGTCCGCTCCGCCATTTAGTTATACAGTGCAATCTCGATTATGTGGAGCGGTAGTTCAGTTGGTTAGAATACCGGCCTGTCACGCCGGGGGTCGCGGGTTCGAGTCCCGTCCGCTCCGCCATTTAGTTATACAGTGCAATCTCGATTATGTGGAGCGGTAGTTCAGTTGGTTAGAATACCGGCCTGTCACGCCGGGGGTCGCGGGTTCGAGTCCCGTCCGCTCCGCCATTAATCGAATAAAGCGCGCTTCCCATTATGCGGAGCGGTAGTTCAGTTGGTTAGAATACCGGCCTGTCACGCCGGGGGTCGCGGGTTCGAGTCCCGTCCGCTCCGCCATTTTTGGAAGCAGTCTTCGATTTACTCCCTCATTGAGTTTTCTCAATATTCAGCGTTTGACACAAATACTTTAAAGACCAGGTACTCAGTTCTTAAACACGTCTTTTCCTCTGCCTTAGCGCTTAAAACCGTTCGTTATTTTGTTTCCAATATCTATGCATACGAAATACAGTGTAATTTCTGCTTTTACACAATCCTCTTCACTGAAAAATATGCGCTAAAGTCGTAATGCTATTTTTTGTAGTTGTACTAGAGTAATACCAGTCCGCATAGATAATCACCCACTCAGCGAGAGTTAAAATGTTCGTAATCGCGGCGTGTTACCGCAGGTATAGTGGTTCTACATCAAGGTGACACAACAAAGAGTACGGACATTTTAAACTCGCCCTTCGGGAAGGTCTGGCAAGCTTCCTAGCTTCATTCTGGGAATTTGAAAGGGAACAGCCATTCCCGCATTCCCACGCTTCGCTAGGAAACTTGCCAGCGCCTTCTGAGTGGGTAGTTATCTATGCGGATTGGTATAATACCCTGCATCTTCTAGAAACAAAAACGTATGACGAAAAACGAACAACAACAATATTTTCTTGCAGATAACCTAAAAGCGATCGGCGTTTCTTTAATCAGTGTTTTAGCTGTTACTCTCTTGCTAGGCGCCGTTATGTTCGTGTTTATTCGGGAGCAAGAAGAAAATCGCGCATCAGAAATCCTCGATAACGTGCGCGCTATCTTCAGAGATGCAGAGATAACGCTGGACTATCTCAATGGACTGGCTTATGAATCTTGTGAAAAAGACAATTTAGCAGAAATGCGAAAAACATTATTTCGCTCTCGGTTTGTAAAAGAAATTGGTTTTTACGAGACAAACAGACTTGCGTGCAGCACATATTTGGGTGTTTTAGACGAGGCTATTGATGAAGATGAGCCAGATTTCTACACCAAACTTGACGATGCATTTTGGATTAATACACCGCTACAGCTTTTTGATAAGCAAGCAACAGGCACTATTGTCAGGCGAGGCCGTTATAACGCTGTGTTAGACATGGACAGTATTATTGGCTATAGCCACACCCAAGACTGGCAGCTTTTTTACAACAGCGACAAGTTTTATCACATGGCGGGGAATTCAAGTTTAGTGGATTCGACACTCAGTCAGCAGGATATCGCTGCTCGCACAGGGTATTTTTCCTTACAGTTTGTTTTATGCGATGAACGGTATACCAACACGTGCCTTCAGGTGAAATCTGATCACGGGAGAGTCCTTGATCTTCATATCGGGAAACTGGTGCTCTTCGTCTTCGTCATGTTAATGACAGCTGCGCTAACCCATATGATAACGTTTAATTATCTCAGACGAAGACGTTCTTTGGAATCAAGAGTCAAGAAAGGGCTGAGAGAGCATAAATTTTACTGTCTCTACCAACCATTTGTAGATTTACAGTCCGGTGAGGTCATCGGTTGTGAAGTGTTAAGTCGTTTTAATGACGAGTTTGGGTCAATATATCCCGACGAATTTATTCCCCAAGTCAAAGAGCAAGATATGACGTGGGAATTCACCGTCGATATGATCACTAAAGCGATGAAGGACCTTAACGAAAACCCTGATATTCCAGAAGGTTTTAAAGTATCGTTTAATTTATTTCCGTTCGATTTTACTCGCGACAACTGCCTCAATTTAGATTTTGCACTAGATATGAACATTAAAAATTTCAAGTTGGTGTTAGAGATAACCGAAGACGAGCAAATTGCCACGAACAGTGCAGCGAAACACATTAAGTCCCTCAAAAGCAAAGGCTTCCTATTTGCTATTGATGATTTTGGGGTTGGCTATTCCAACTTAGGTCAGCTCAAGACGCTCAACTGTGATTATTTAAAAATAGACCGAAGCTTTGTCATGGACATGGAAGAGAACAGCATTCGTTCTTCGTTAATTCCCCATATTGTCAGTATCGCGAATGGCCTGAACGTCGAGTTAATTGCTGAGGGCGTTGAAAACCTTGAGCAGTTCCACGAACTTAAAGCATTAAAAATAGGCTATGGGCAAGGTTGGTTATTCGGTAAGCCACAATCTGCGAGTACACTCGCGAAAAGCGTTCAAGAGCGCCTCTGACGCGTTTTATCACTGTCATTTTTCAGTTGGTGTTGGTAGTGTTTAACGCTACCATTAACCGCCTGAAAAACTTAGAAGAACAGTCGCATGCAAGACGTGCTAATTTGCCGAAATATAAACAAAACGTATCAAGACGGTAGCAGTGCAACTCCCGTACTACATGATATCTCTCTCGCTATAAAAGCGGGCGAGCATGTCGCAATTTTAGGAAGCTCTGGATCGGGAAAAAGTACACTTTTGCATATTTTAGGTGGTCTGGATAAGCCATCAAGTGGTGATGTTGAGTTTAAAGGTAAGTCGCTTAACCAGTTATCGAGCAACGCGTTAGCAAAACTCCGTAATGATGAAATGGGGTTTATTTATCAATTTCACCATTTGCTTGGTGAATTCACAGCGTTAGAAAATACAGCGATGCCTCTTCGTATTAGAGGCCTTTCAACGAAACAAGCAGAATCCAAAGCGCGGGATATGCTCGAAGAAGTAGGCCTATCGCATCGTTTTGACCATTTACCCTCAGCCATGTCGGGTGGAGAGCGCCAACGGGTGGCCATTGCTCGGGCTCTAGTTACAGAGCCCTCCGTCGTTTTAGCTGACGAACCCACTGGAAACCTCGATGATTCTACCGGTGAGCAAATCTATAAGCTGCTTAAAAATTTGAGTGAAAAAAAGGGGACCGCGTTTGTTGTGGTCACTCATGATATCGCGTTAGCGGGAAAAATGGACAGGGTGCTAAGGATAAAAGATGGGCGGTTGGCGAGTGAAACTAAGCCCAAGGAGGGCCACCATGCTCGCCTTTGAACTTGCAAAAAAGTTTAGGAAAACCCGTTCCCAGCAGCGCTTTATTTCATTTATATCGATGTCTTCCACCATTGGTATAGGGCTAGGGTGTTTTGTGCTGATTGTTTTACTTAGCGTGATGAACGGCTTTGAAAAAGAGCTTACGGACCGAATATTAAGCGTGGTCCCTCACGGTGAAATCTACAGTAAAAGCGAAAGCGGTATAGAAAACCTTGATGCGCAGCTATATCGCTTTTCTCAAGATAGCCGATTAGCGAGTGTTACACCTTATACCGGCCTCACTGGCATGCTTCAGTCAAACGGAGAACTAAAAGCGATTAGCGTAACTGGGATCCCCGTTGAACAAGTAGGTGAAAAATATGCTGAAAGGGTGACGAAACAAGATTGGCAAAGGTTTAGCCGTCAGAGTAACAGCTTGATTGTCGGTAAAGGGATCCTAAGAGAAATGGGCCTCGCAATTGGCGATAAAGTACAAATTCTCATTCCCCAAACCACGCAGGATTTATCGTTCAAAGCCCCTCGCTCTATTCCGCTTGAAATAGCGGGGGTACTGTCCGTGGGAGGCGAACTGGATTACCAGCTTGGCCTGATGCATATTGAAACCGCCTCAGACGCCATTGGGATAACATCCAAAGCGCAGGGTTTACAGTTTACGTTAAACGACCCTTTTTCAGCCTATAACACCATGCGTGATATTGGGTATAACTATCCACAAGCGGTTTACATGTCTGATTGGACGCGCACGCAAGGACATTTATATGACGATATTCAACTGGTAAGAGCCGTAGTATACATCGCGTTGTCTCTGGTAATAGCGGTTGCTTGTTTTAACATTGTATCGTCATTGGTTATGGCGGTGAGAGATAAGCAGGCGTCCATCGCTATATTGAAAACCATGGGCGCTAGCGACAGCTTAATTCGCAATACCTTTGTGTTGCAGGGCGTTATTAATGGAATCGTTGGCATTTCCGTGGGCGTGGCGTTAGCGCTCTTGGTTGCGCCTAACATCTCAGATATTGTGCGTGTTATTGAGTCTGGATTGGGGGTTGAGATATTGTCGGGTGACATTTATTTTATTGACTTCTTACCGTCGAGCCTACACTGGCAGGACGTTGTCGTGACTGTCATCGTGGCTATGGTATTAAGCGTTGGTGCGACGCTTTATCCTGCACAAAAGGCCGTGAATATTTCGCCATCTTCTGCGCTGCACTGAGTATAAATTTTCCGGTTTGAATTTTATATATTGTAAAAAGTCGGCGATTTAAAAGGTGCATGCATGGCGCATCCATCGAGTTCTTCAGCTTTCAAAGGTTGGGCGGTACGAGAGTTATTGTATTTAAAAAAAAGCCAGCAAGACGCTGGCTTTAAATTATATCGGGTTCAAGCATTACGCTATTGGTTTTTCTCGAAGTGCTCAAAATCCACATCTTCTTGTTTTAAGCCTGCTTTAGGGTCGTTATAAACGCCTTCATCTAAGGCGCCTTCGCTTTTTGCAACCACGCACGACACCATACAATCGCCGGTAATATTAACGGCGGTTCGGGTCATGTCGAGCAGTCTGTCAACACCGATAATAAGCGCAATACCTTCAACCGGCAGGTTGACTTGCTGCAGGACCATGGCGAGCATAATAAGTCCAACGCCAGGCACGCCAGCAGTGCCAATTGAAGCAAGGGTGGCCGTAAGCACAACCATCATGTAGTCGCTTAGGCTAAGGTCTACCGCATAAACCTGAGCAATGAACACGGTTGCAACGCCCTGCATGATGGCAGTGCCGTCCATGTTAATCGTTGCGCCTAAGGGTAGGGTAAATGATGAAACAGAGTTACCTACACCTAACTTGTTCTTCGCCGTTTCCATGGTAACAGGTAATGTCGCGCTGCTGCTTGACGTGCTGAAAGCGAAAAGTGCTGCGTCGCGCATTTTTCTCATTAATATGAACGGATTCAAACCTGCCAATGCTTTCAGCAGAATAGAGTACGTTACAAGACCGTGAAGGATAAGAACGCCGAAAACCAAGAAAAAATACTTTGCAAGACTGAGTATGGTTTCGCCGCCAATTGTCGAGAAGAGCTTGGCCATTAGCACATACACACCGTATGGCGCTAAATTCATGATGATTGTTACTAAGCGCATAATAACGGTATTGATGTCTTCAAAAATAGCAGTAAGCCGTTTACCTGCGTCGCCAGTCATGGCCATAGCAATACCAAACAGCACAGCAAATACGATTATTTGAAGCATGTTGCCTTGCGCCATCGAATTAATGGGGTTGCTAGGGAACATATTAACAATCACGTCAGACAGGCTAGGTGCTTCTTTAGCTTCGAACGTAGTTTGGGTTGTTAAATTTAGTCCTTCACCTGGCGACACCACCAAAGCTATACTCATGGCTAGTGTTATGGCTATAGCGGTTGTGACAACATATAAGCCAACAGACTTTGCGCCGAGTCTTCCCAGCTTACTTGGGTCAGACAATGTACTGGTGCCGCAAATAAGGGAAACAAATACAAGCGGAACAACCAGCATTTTCAAACTGGCGATAAATATTTGCCCGAGCGTCGAAAATATACCTTCTACAAGAATGTTATACGTTGAGAACTCGAAACCGAATATCGAAAAAGCGAAATCTCCGCTATCATCAAATAACAATTGGAGAAATACACCAGTCAAGATACCGGCAGCCATGCCGATAAATATACGTGCGGTTAAACTATACTTATGTGCAGATGAAGACATCAATGTTTCCTGTGCATTTTTATATTTTTAATCTTTCGTAGTGTGCCAGATTCAGTTGATTTTTAAACATAAAAAACGACGCAATTGTCAATAAAAGAGGTTCAGGAACGAATTATGTCGACATTAGCGAGAACGCTAAGCTTATTTAGCGCAATATTTATGCTAACAGCATGTGGTGGAGGCGGTTCGTCAGTCTCTCGAAATGACACGGATAACGGAAGCGGTGGCGGCGGTTCGACCCCTCCGTCTTACACCGTCTCCTTGTCTCTAGAAAACGAGAGTGGAACGAGCGATAACAACTTATCTGAAGACAATAGCTTGTTTGCTGTCGCAACGGTGACTGATGAAGATGGAACCCCTCTGGCAGACGCCCTTTTAACATTTACACTCAGTAATGATGAATTGGCTGAATTTGGCAACGATACCGGTACAGCACGCACTAATACAAACGGTGTGGCAAGGCTCCGTTTGAATGCCAGTACCGCCTCTGGCGATGGTGAAATCACCGCTGCATTGAGTTCGGGCGAAACAGGGAGAACCACATTTTCTGCCACGGCAGTGAGTACCGTGGTCCCAACAACAATTAGTGTGGCGTTGACGTTACAAAATGCAGCTGGAGAAACCGACAACAGTTTATCCTCTAGTAACTCACTGGTTGCACTTGCAACGGTTACTAACTCCCAAGGTGAGCCTCAGGCAGACCTCTTGCTGACCTTTTCATTGAGTAATGACGACTTAGCTACGTTCTCAAATGACACGGCGACCGCGTTGACCAACGCAGATGGTATAGCATCTATTGGGATGTCGGTGGGCAGCGCTTCTGGTGACGGGCAAGTAACAGCGACTCTGCCTACCGGTGAGTCTGATTCAACAACCTTTAGTTCGACAGGAAGTGCGACAGTAAGTGAGGAGCCAGCTTTTCTGGAACTCTTTGCTAACAGCATCCAATTGGCCTCGAGTGGTAGTGATGATGTTGAGCTTATCGCGCTGGTTAAGAACGAACAAAGTGTCCTGATGGAAGGCGTTGAAGTAAGTTTTTCTGCTGCAACAGGCGATGGTGTTGAAATTCAGTTGACTCAACCTGAAACGGCCGCAGATGGAACGGCACGCGCAATATTGACATCACGTAACGATAAGTCAAACCGCACTATTACAATTACAGCAGGCGCGGGGAGCCTTACGCAAACCGTTGATATTACGATTGCTGGCACAGAAGTGACAATAAACGGTGCCTCTTCAGTGATCCTTAACGACAGTGTTGACTATACCATTCGCATACAAGATTCCGATGGGACGTCGATACTCAACCAAGATGTGGTTTTAAGCGCTGCGAGCGGCACGTTAAGCAACACTCGTGTAAACACAGGGGCTAATGGACAGGCAACGGTGACCTATACCGCGACAACGTCCGGTCAAGACACCATCACTGCTTCGGCACTGAATGCTGAAACTAGCTTCAATGTACAGGTACAGCAAGATGAGTTTAATTTTGTCAATTTGCCAGCACAGGAAGTTCCGCTTGGGCAGTCTCAGACCATCACAGTGCAGTGGCGTCAGAATAATACCCCTGTCGTCGGACAAGATGTAACGTTTAGTGCTTCTCGTGGTCAAATTGCTGGAAATGCGACAGTGACTACCGATGCAGAGGGGCAAGCGAGCATTGAAATTAGCGCGAATAATGCTGGTATCTCAGCAATTACTGCGTCTGCCAGTGACGGAAACGGTAACGTGCTGGTTTCTGCGCTCGCCCAAATTGAGTTTATTGCAACAACCCCTCACACGCTTATTGCCGATGCATCGCCTGATATCCTTGGCCCAGACGGTCAAACAAGCACTATTAGCGCAGTCGTTCGTGATGTGAACGGTAACTTGGTTAAAAACAGCGTGGTTAATTTTACGGTTTCAGACGTATCTACAGGCTTTGTGTCACCGTCGCAAGCAACTACTGACAGCAAGGGGATAGCAACGACCGTCTTTACCTCTGGTTCGGTTTCCACATTAGAATCTGTGGTTGTCACAGCGTTTGTGGCGGACGATTCAGCGATTGATGATCAAGTGACGTTAACCGTAGGCGCTCGTGCATTTGATATCTCACTAGGGACGGGTAATGAGATTGAGGAGCCCACTTCCACGTCGTATTTGAAACGCTTCGGTGTTTTCGTCTCAGACTCTGCAGGTCAACCAGTGAGTGGCGTAAGCCTGACGGCGTCAATTGCGCCAGTAAAATATGTCGATAATGGTGAATATAGAACAGGGTTCTGGCTATACAATGACGATGATTCACAGTGGGTGGCAATCGTTAATCAAAACTGCCTCACTGAAGATGTGAATGACAATGGTATTTTGGATACTACGCCAACTGATGAAGACACGAACGGTGACGATATGCTTACGCCAGGACTGGTGGGAACAATATCATTTGCTAATGGCAGCGCCGTGACAGACGAAAACGGGTATGCCGAATTAGAGTACCGTTACCCGCGCAGCTATGCGGTGTGGTATGACGCTGTGATTTCAGTTTTCGGTCAGTCAACGGGAAGCGAGGCACAGGCATCTATGAATTATACGTTGGGTATTTCAGCTGATGACGTCACGGACGAAGGGTCTTCTCCGCCGGCTAACCCATTCGGGGTCACTGATCAGTGCACATTAGTTAACCCTTAAATAATAAATATGAAAAAAAGAAGCCGGCGTAATGCCGGCTTCTTTATTCGTGGCCATACAAACTGTGAGATGACGTTACCCCTGTTGGAAAGGATAGACTGAACCAATCTTAAGAATTTGCGTGAGCTCATCAAGGGCAGTGCGAGACTCAATAAGTAGCTGTGGATCGCGCAGGTCACTTTCCGTAAGTTCGTCGCGATAGTGCTTGTCTACCCAAGCGTTTAAGCGCGTGAATTGCGTGTCGTTAATGAGCGTGTTTTGATTAACCGCAGCCAGCTCTTGGTCGTTCATCGCTACCCGTAGGCGCAAACAAGCAGGGCCACCGCCGTTGCGCATACTTTGCTTAACGTCGAAATAATTTACTGATTTAATTGGCGTTCCAAGCGTTACCAGTTTGTCTAGATAACGCTTTACGGCTTCATTTTCCTGACATTCAGTTGGCGCAATAATCGTCATGTCACCGCTTGGCAGCGTAATAATTTGTGTATTGAATAAGTAGGTTTTCACGGCGTCTAACACTGACACTTCATCTGTTGGCACTTCAATGAAATGAAGTGGCGCATCGCCAAATTTTGCTTGAAGTTCTTTTAAGCCAGCGTCTTTTTGATAAAAAGCTTGCTCGTGGAAGAACAATACATTTTGATTGCCAACCGCGATAACATCATTGTGGAATACGCCTTGGTCTATCACGTCAGGGTTTTGCTGCATGTAAACGACGCTTTCGTCATCAAGACCGTGCAGACGCGCAACAGCTTGGCATGCTTCTAGGGTTTGGCGGGCCGGGTATTTTTTCGGTGCAGGCTTGCTGGTATCAAATGCATGGCGACCATACACAAAAAGCTCTACACCTGCTTGGCCATAATTGCTGCATAAACGAGTATGGTTGGCCGCGCCTTCATCTCCAAAATGCTCATTATCGGGCAGGTGCTGATGATGGGCAAAATGCTTTTCATTCGCAAAAGTGCCGCGCAGAATATTTCCTGTTACTTGGGGTTCTAATGAACGATGAAACTTATTGGTTAAATTTGCAGGGGTAAAATGCACGCGTCCATCGGCAGTATCAGCGCTGGGAGACACAGTGGCGGCATTTGCAGTCCACATGCTACTAGCAGAGCAACAAGCAAGGAAAATCTCGCGAGACTGCTTTGCAGCGCTTTCTAGTACTCTAGCATCACTGCCGGTGAAGCCCAGACGACGAAGTGCCGCAATATCCGGTCGCTCTTGCGGCGCCAAAACACCTTGCATCATGCCCATGTCCGCTAAGGCTTTTGCTTTAGCAAGGCCTTGTTTAGCAGCTTGTTTAGGGCTACTTACCGCATTGGCATTGTTCAGGGAAGCGACATTACCAAACGATAAACCGGCGTAGTTGTGGGTTGGGCCTACTAGACCGTCAAAGTTAACTTCAAACTGCTTCATACTTTCCCTCATTCTAGGTGTGTTCCCGCTTGACTCATGTGTTACCTTTACATCTCGTGTGACCTTGATTTTTTTATCAGCAGTCTTATCTGAGCTCAGGGCAATGAGTGAAACGATGCACGTCTTGTTACCTGAAAACGCTGTCAGGCTAGGTTGGAATGGCTCGCATTATACGGCTTTTAAGGCCGATGCCAATCGCAGTGGTTATTTATTGTACAGAATTTGCGTGCAATTAAAGCGAAGGAAAGAATAAGTATGAAGAAGATCTTGTTTTCCATTCACTTTGTAGATATATGTTAAAAAAGAGCGGGTACCCTATATATAGTACAAGGTTGCTCCAATTTTCAGAATTTGACGTAAATAGTCATTTAAAATCAATAGGTTTAGTTCAATTATATGGCAAAATCACTGGTCATAGTCGAGTCACCAGCCAAAGCGAAAACGATAAATAAATATCTCGGTAAAGATTTTATTGTGAAAAGTTCGGTTGGCCACGTGCGAGATCTTCCGACGAAGGCATTAGGCAAAGTAGAGCCTAAAAAACCGGCTAAAGAACTCAAAACTTTAAGCGAAGAAGCACGACAAGAATACCTTCGCCGACATGAATATTTAAAACTTGTAGACAGAATGGGTGTCGATCCAGAACAAGACTGGAAAGCGCATTATCAAGTGCTACAAGGCAAAGAAAAAGTCGTAAACGAACTTAAAAAGCTGGCTAAAGATGCTGATACTATCTATCTCGCGACCGATTTGGACCGCGAGGGAGAAGCAATCGCGTGGCATTTACAAGAACTACTCGGAACGAAAGGCAAGACATATCAGCGAGTAGTGTTTAACGAGATCACTAAAAACGCAATTCAAGATGCGTTTTCGGCCCCAGGTGAGTTGAATATTTCTCGTGTAAATGCACAGCAGGCGCGCCGTTTCCTCGACCGCGTCGTGGGCTTTATGGTGTCGCCTCTGTTGTGGAAAAAGATTGCTCGCGGATTGTCAGCAGGACGGGTTCAATCGGTTGCGGTGCGTTTGGTTGTAGAGCGTGAACGTGAAATAAAAGCGTTTGTTCCCGAAGAGTTTTGGGATGTTCATGCGGACTTAACCAGTCAAGAAAAAGCCGCACTTCGTATGCTGGTTGCCAAGTACCAGGGCAATGGTTTCAAGCCGAAAAACAAGGCGCAAGCCGACAAAGCTTTGGCCGATTTAGAAAACGCCAAATACACGGTAGAAAGCCGTGAATCAAAGCCTACGCAAAGTCGTCCATCAGCACCATTTATTACCTCAACGCTTCAGCAAGCGGCAAGTACCCGACTTGGCTTTGGTGTTAAGAAAACCATGATGATGGCTCAACGTCTTTACGAAGCGGGTTATATTACCTATATGCGTACCGACTCGACCAACCTGAGCCAAGAGGCGATTGAAAGCGCACGCGCTTATATTACTGATAAATTTGGTAACAAGTATTTACCAGACTCGCCAATTCGCTATGGCAGTAAAGAAGGCGCACAAGAAGCTCACGAAGCCATTCGCCCGTCAAATGTAAATATTAGCGCAGCTAGCCTTGGTGATATGGAGCGCGATGCACAGCGCCTCTATGAACTTATCTGGCGTCAGTTCTTGGCTTGTCAGATGACACCAGCGAAGTACGATGCAACTACCATCAAAGTGGCGGCAGGTGACTATGAATTGACTGCGAAAGGTCGCGTACTTAAGTTCGACGGCTGGACGCGTGTACAGCCACAACTTCGTAAAAAAGGCGAAGAAGAGCTCATGTTGCCTGATGTACAAAAAGGTGATGTGCTTGATTTGAAAGCGCTTGATCCGAAACAGCATTTCACCAAACCAGTGGCGCGTTTTAACGAGGCCTCCTTGGTTAAAGAGCTTGAAAAACGTGGAATTGGTCGTCCTTCAACGTACGCGAGTATTATCTCAACCATTCAAGACCGAGGCTACGTACGCTTGGAAAACAAGCGTTTTTATGCCGAGAAAATGGGCGAAATCGTAAACGATCGTCTGATGGAAAATTTCGACGACCTCATGAGTTATGATTTTACTGCCAATATGGAGCAACATCTTGATGATATTGCTGAAGGTAATAAGGATTGGAAAGACGTACTTAACGAGTTCTACAGCGGTTTCTACGGTAAGCTATTAAACGCAGAAAAAGATCCTGAAGAAGGCGGCATGCGCTTGAACCAAGCGATTCCTGCTGGTATCGATTGTGATAAATGTGGTCGCGAAATGAACGTAAGAACCGCGTCAACTGGCGTATTCTTGGGCTGTTCAGGCTACAACCTGCCGCCGAAAGAGCGCTGCACCAACACCATGAACTTAACGCCTGGTGATGAAGTGGTGAAAGTAGATGACGAAGAAGAGCTCGAAACAGAAGCGCTCCGCTCTAAAAAGCGTTGCCCTGAATGCGGTACGGCAATGGACAGTTACTTGGTTGACGAAACCCGTAAACTTCACGTTTGTGGTAATACGCCAACATGCGATGGAACATTGGTTGAAACGGGCACATTTAAAATTAAAGGCTACGATGGCCCCATTATCGAATGTGATAAATGCAGCAGCGATATGGAGCTTAAAAACGGTCGATTCGGTAAGTATTTTGGCTGTACTAACGAAGAGTGTAAAAACACCCGTAAGCTTTTGAGGAACGGTGAAGCTGCGCCACCCAAAGAAGATCCGGTAGATTTTCCTGAACTTCCCTGTGAGAAATCTGATGCTCACTTTATGTTGCGTGATGGCGCATCTGGGATATTTTTAGCTGCGCATAATTTTCCTAAATCGCGAGAGACTCGCGCGCCGAAAGTGGAAGAACTTGCTCGCTTTAGAGATAGAATTTCACCGAAATTCTATTATCTTGCTGATGCGCCAAAAACCGACCCCGAGGGCAATCCTGCTATTGTTCGCTACAGTAGAAAAACCAAACAGCAATATGTGATGTCTGAAAATGACAACGGTAAGGCGACTGGGTGGTCTGCGTGGTACGATAACGGTAAATGGCAAGAGCAAGCAGCAAAAACGCCAGCGACGAAATCGAAAGCGAAGAAAAAATAAAACAAGGTGAAGGTGATAGTATTACCTTAACTCGTAAGTTATGAGCCCGAATTTTTCGGGCTTATTACGTCTTAACATGTATCTTTAGCATGTAAGACGAAAAATCCAATATCCATAAACAGAGAGTTGATAATGGCCTCTTTACAAGACCAACTACTGAAAGCCGGTTTGGCCGACAAAAGCACTGCAAAGCAAGCTCGTGCCGATAAGCGAAAAAAGCAAAAGCAAAAAAATAAACAAAAACAACCGGTACTTGATGAAGCTACAATCGCGGCGCAACAGGCTGCTGAAGAGAAAAAAGCGCGCTCTCGTGAGCTCAATCAGCTGCAACAGCAAGAACGCGAAAAGCGCTCAATTGTGGCTCAAGTTCGACAGTTGATTTCTGTTAATAAGCAGCCCCGCGACGGTGACACTGTGTTAAATTTTACGCATGACAATGTAGTAAAACGTATGTACGTCAGTGAGAGCATTCATAAGCAAGTGACAAAGGGGCGTTTAGCCGTTGTTTTATTAGATGATGCCTACGAGTTAGTGCCAACTCCCGTAGCTGACAAAATCGCGCAGCGCGACGAAGCGTCGGTAATCTATCGTGCCGACTTAGATAAAAGTGGAAGTGACGGTAAGGATGAAGCGGAAGACGATTGGTACGCAGACTACGAAATTCCCGATGATCTCACTTGGTAATCGACTGAACTTTACGTCAACGCAGCGCTAATCTTCTGCGCTGCGTCAACCTGCCTGTTAAATGTTTTAATGCCCAGCACGACTATTTTCACAATATAATTGCCTTACCAAGATAAAACGTGACACTGTGCTTCGTTTTAAAAAATTTTGAACTAAGCTTAAAAGTCTTCACGTAAGCTGTTTCAGGAGCAATGTCATGGGCGGCGCGTTCAAATTGGTTCTAATGGTCATTTTTACTTTCTTTACCTCTGTTTCTGCAAACGCAGGTTTATTGAGTCTTTCTATTAATAATCTTGGTGGATTAACGCCATCACAGTCGAGCGTTTTTGACGACGCAATTGATTATTGGCAGTCATATCTAACGGGTGTGCAAAGTGCTTTCAATCACAGTATTACTATCGATGCGAGTGGCACGTCCATCGATGGAGCAGGAGGAATTCTTGGTCAAGCGGGGCCTACGTCGATAACACGATTAAGCGACAGCCGTTTTGTTTATGCGAATAGAGGAAGAATGCGTTTTGATAGTGCAGACCTTCAAAGTCTCGAAAATCGTGGGCAACTTTTCGATGTCATCGTGCACGAAATGGCTCACGTAATCGGGTTTGGCACGCTTTGGACAACGGACTTTTTCATCGCTGGCAGCCAGTCAAATTACGTTACTAATTCAGGGCGCTATACGGGCGAATATGCATTGGAAATATATCGCCAAGAATTTGTAGAAGACGCAGAGTTTATCCCTGTGGAGCTGGGGGGCGGCGCGGGCACAGCCAATAGTCATTGGGATGAGCCGTGGCCTGGCGGCGCTTCTGATTTAATGACGGGATATTTAGGCCCGTATCCAATAACCTTAAGTGATACGACTATCGCTTCTTTCGCTGATATCGGTTATTTGACTACGGTGACACATGCCGTAAGTGAGGCCGCAACGGTATGGATTTTTCTTTTTTCTATGGGCCTTGTGATGAGAAGCCGCGTGGCAACGCAAAAAGCCGCGAAGCGCGGTAATACCAGTCCGCATAGAAAATTAGCCACTCAGCGCGAGTTAAAATGTTCGTAATCGCGGCGTGTTACCGAAGGCATAGTGGCTCGACATCAAGCTGACACAACAAAGAATACGGACATTTTAAACTCGCCCTTCTGAGTGGACAATTATCTACGCGGATTGATATAAATACAGTTGAAGTCAATTAAGCCCTTAATGTAAAGATTGAGCGATTGAACAACCTCAGCAAAATGGAGAGAGGCATGTTATACGGAGTAGTATTAGCTGGCGGTGCTTCTCGACGCATGGGGCAAGACAAAGCGCTCATGCAGTTTAACGGACGCACTTTGATATCACATGCAGCGCATTTACTAGAGGCTGCTGGGTGCGAGCGCGTGGTGGTGAGTCGCAACAAAGACGGGTATATCGCTGACAAGATTGATGATGTAGGGCCACTTGGCGGCGTGCATGCCGTTATTAGCGAGATAATGAACGACGTTTCCCAAACAAGATTAAACGACGAGATTTCAACAATCTATGAGGATGAATTATTGGTTTTGCCCGTAGATATGCCGCAAATGACGCCACAATTTCTGAGCCGGTTAATTGCACTGGGCAGACAACACCAACAAGCCTGTTATGTTGAAAATCGCTTTTTACCTTTTTATCTACCGGTGAACTCAAACACCCTAACAGTTCTAAATGCGTATTTAATCGACCAAGGTAAAAGACGCGTTGTTGGCTTTCTGGAGCAAGTAAATACGTTGGTGCTCTCTTCATTGTCGTGTGAAAATGAAGCGCAATGGCTTAACGTCAATTCGCCAAGTGATTGGCCCACTAGTGAATAATTAAATTAGCCAAGTGGCAGGCGCGCGAAATCGCGCGCCACTTGTTGAGACATCAGCAAGCTTACAAATCGTTGAGAGCGTACAGTGTTAAAAAGAAAACCGTCAAAAAGAAAACTGTTAACAAAAAAAAGAGAAGCAGCGCATGCTTATAAATATGGTTCAGACGGTAGCGAAAATTATGTTAAAACCGAAGACAACAAGGCTGAGGAAACAAAAGCGGTAATAGTACAAAGAAACGCCGAAATCGAGAGTTTTATTCTTGCTGAAGAGGTTGCACTTAGCATTAGCTATAACGGTATCAACTACGCTGTGATGTTAGTCTCGCCACATGATATTGAAGACTTTGTTATCGGGTTTAGCTTGTCCAATGACATTATCGAGCATACTAGACAGCTTTATAGTATCGACATTTCCCATCATGATGAGCATATCAGTGCGGATGTTGAAATAGCGAATAAAGCGTTTTGGAGGTTAAAAGAAAAGAAACGTCAGTTAACTGGGGCGTCTGGGTGTGGGTTATGTGGTATTGAAGCATTAAAAAACGCGCTACCAACGTTAGCATCTGTTGATACGGTTCCATTGCCTTCTGCACAGTGGTTCATAGGGTTGCGAACCGCTATCGGTGAGGCGCAGCACGTTGCACAAAGAAGTGGCGCTGTGCATGCGGCCCTTTATATTGACAAAGCGCGCAATGTGATTGCGTGCAGGGAAGATATAGGACGGCATAATGCGTTTGATAAGCTTATTGGTGCCATTGCCTCCAACGGTTTGTACAGTAGCGAACATGTGGTGGTTTTAACGAGTCGCTGCAGTCTTGAGCTTGTCCAAAAAGCGATAAGATCAAAGCTTGCGTTGCTGGTAACACTCTCTGCGCCTACTGCGCTATCGGTTAAATGGGCTAACCGACATGGGGTAACACTCATTCACGTGCCCAAGCACGACGCACCTCGTGCGTACGTGCCAGAGACGCTATAGCCTATGATTGGGAAATCGGTATTCGCCCGTCAGGCTCAGATTTAGTGAGCTTAATTGCAATAAACTTTGATGTTGGGGTGAATGTCCCGTCTCCATAGCTATCAAGCGGCACTAGCGGGTTGGTTTCTGGATAATACGCAGCAGCTTGACCTTGTGGAATATCATAGGCCACGAGCATGAATTGTTTTATTTGACGGGTTCGTCCGTCGTCCCACAAAGAGGTGATATCCACTTTATCACCGTCGTTGAACCCAAGTTTTTTAATGTCGTTTTTGTTAATGAATAATACGTCTCTGGCGCCGAAAACATTTCTGTATCTGTCGTCCATGCCATATATTGTTGTGTTGTATTGGTCGTGGGACCGCAGTGTTTGTAGAATAAGGTCAGGCTTCTCGCCTTCTGCTGCAATCTTTGTATTTAACAGAGATTCGGGTAACGTATTCGTTGCGAACTCGGCTTTTCCCGATGAAGTTAACCATCGTCTTTCACTTGCAGCATTGCCTAAATGAAAACCACCAGGCTGCGCCAGTTTTTTGTTAAAGTCTTTAAAGCCATCGATGGTGTCGGCGATTAAATCGCGTATTTTGTCATAGTCAGTAATGAGATCGTCCCAATCGACCGGGTTATTGCCCAGTGTGGCTTTTGCTATACCCGCAATGATGGCAGGTTCTGAACGCAGCTCCTCTGAACTTGGAGGAAGTTGACCATAGGAGAGGTGAACCATAGAAAACGTGTCTTCGACGGTAACACCTTGCTGGCCGCTGGCTTGCATGTCAATTTCTGTTCTACCTAAGCAGGGCAAAATCAACGCATCTTTACCTGTTACCAGGTGTGAGCGATTAAGTTTTGTTGCAATATGTACAGTCAAATTGCACTTTGACAAAGCAGCATGAGTGCGAGGGGTATCTGGCGTCGCTTGAGCGAAATTTCCGCCTAGCCCGATAAATACCTTGGCATCGCCGTTTTCCATCGCCTGTATGGCTTGAATAGTGTTGTGACCTCTTTCTCTTGGTACCTTAAAGTTAAATCTTTCTTCTATTGCGTTGAGCAACGCTTCTGGCGGCGCCTCGTTAATACCTACGGTTCTATCGCCCTGTACATTACTATGACCGCGAACTGGAGAAAGCCCTGCACCAGGCTTTCCTACGTTGCCTCGCAATAGCTGCACGTTAACTATTTCCTGTACCGTCGCGACAGAGTGTTTGTGCTGAGTGATCCCCATCGCCCAGCACATGATGACCCGCTCACCGCGCTTGTACATCATAGCGGCATGTTGAATCTCATCTTTTGAAAGACCTGATTGAGTTTCAATCTGCTCCCAACTGGTTGCCTTAACCGCAACTAAGTAATCGTCCAACCCACTGGTGTGAGTTTGGATAAAGTCATGGTCTAATACCAATGGCTCGTCGTTCGCTTTTGCTTCGTCATCCCACGTAATTAGCCACTTGGCAATGCCGCGCATCACTGCCATATCGCCACCAAGCGACGGTCTGAAGTAAGCTGTATTTGTTGGCGTTGACCCATTGGTGATCATTTCGATAGGATGTTGAGGGTGTTGAAACCGCTCTAAACCCCTTTCTTTCAGCGGGTTAAAGCAGACGACTTGTGCTCCTCTTCGCACAGCGTCGCGCAGTGGCTCAAGCATACGAGGATGGTTAGTCCCCGGGTTTTGACCGATAACGAATATAGTGTCCGCTTTGGCAAAATCATCGAAGGTTACTGTGCCTTTACCCACGCCTATAGTCGGTTTCATGCCTTGGCCTGATGCTTCATGACACATATTAGAGCAGTCGGGGAAATTATTGGTGCCAAACGCGCGTACAAAAAGCTGATATAAATAAGCGGCTTCATTACTCGCCCGGCCGGAGGTATAAAATTCAGCCTGATGGGGCGAACTTAGCGCCTGTAAGTGTTGGGCAACCAGAGCAAAGGCATCATCCCATGAAACAGGTTCGTAGTAGTCAGTCTGCGGGTTGTAGCGCATAGGGTGGGTAAGTCTGCCTTGTGACTCTAGCCAGTAGTCAGTGTGTTTTTTTAACGAACTCACAGAATGGTTTGCAAAGAATGCAGGGTCAACATAGCGACCGGTAGATTCCCAATTCACCGCTTTTGCACCGTTTTCACAAAACTTCACTAACCCGCTTTCTGGTGACTCGCCCCATGCACAGCCTGGGCAATCGAAGCCCTTATCCTGATTGGTCTTAAGCATGGCTCGCAAATTTTTAAGCGGCTTTTCGCTTTTTATCCAGCTCTGGGTGACGCTTTTTAGTGCCCCCCATCCGCCAGCGGGTTTGTTATATGCCTTTATGTTGTGCTTATCGCTCATGTTCTCCCCTGTGTCTGCGCGGGTGTTTACCCTTGTATACACTACCGTGTATCAAGACACCATAACCATTGTTACTATGGTAACTCAATTGACTACGCTAACGAATTGATAGGGTTCATCAAGTGGTCGTCTATTTGCGGGTTATTATCTTTGCGGACTGGTATAAACCCTCGGTGGCTGTTTCTTTGATACGTTTGCAGCGCTTTGTGAGTCACATTAGATTGCGTTACACTCAATCTTTCGCTATTTGGCATTTCATTTTCTGGCTTTGGTCATTTAATAGCTTTACGTTAAAGCGCGCCGCTTAAGTGTTAATAATAAAAATTCATTGAGGCAACATGGTTTCTTGGCAATCTCTCACATTTAACGAACTGACTACTCATCAACTCTTCGATTTGCTTAAACTGCGCGTGGATGTTTTTGTCGTTGAGCAAAATTGTGCTTATCCTGAACTTGATGAAAAAGATCGTCACCCGCAAACCCATCATTTGATGGGATTTGAAGATAATAAGTTAGTGGCGTGTGCACGGTTACTCGGTAAGGGCGTGAGTTATCCATCGGTGAGTATTGGCCGTGTTGCAACCAGTGAAGCGTTCAGAGGCAAGGGCGCAGGCAAAGCGCTGATGCGTGAAGCCATTAATCATTGTGAGGCGTTATGGCCGGGCTGTGATATCGAAATTGGCGCGCAGGAGTACTTAAAGCGGTTTTATGAAAGTTTTGGATTTGAAGCCACGTCGACCATGTACTTGGAAGACGATATTCCTCATATTGATATGAAAAGATCAGGCGCGGAAAAAGCGTAGCTCAGCGCCTATCTCGAAAAATCGATTGGCATGACCCTTTAGCCTTGGCTCAGGCGTTTAGCCTATGAATTAAGCGAAGTTGATAACCCGTGCCAACCGATAAGCTGTGTTTTTATGTGCACCTACATACCTTTAAATAAAACGCTAACGCTTATTTTGCATCAGGTAATTTAGATACGAGTTCATCTAGCCCACTAATCACAGTGTCAGGTTCTACAGCTAATGGATAAAGTACCTTGCCTGGGCGTGCAACAAATGCGGCTTGCCAGCCAGCTTGTTTAGCACCAGCAATATCCCAGCCGTGTGCCGCGACCAACATAGCGTCTTCCGCCGCTATACCCATTTGTTCAATAGCCCACTCGTAGGTGCGTATATCAGGCTTATAAAGGTTAATATCTTCAACGCTGAGTCGTTCGTCAAAGTAAGACAAGAGATCTGCATTCTTGAATTGGGTATAAACGCCTTGATTAGACGAGTTTGTAAGGCTCACAAGTTTATAGCCCTTGTCTTTAAGTGCCTGCAAGCCATCACGTACGTCAGGGTGGGGAGGAAGGCTTCGCAATGGCGTGACAATTGCCTTTTTCGCTCGCTCTTTGGTCAATTCGATACCTTCAATTTCCGCGACCATCAACAGTGAGGCAACGCCAATTTCTCCAAAGGTATGAAAGCGGCCGGTGGTTGAATCGACTAGTGAGTGATGCAACATGGTAGAGAACCACAGTGGTAGCAAATCAATTCGACCGCTAAGGGCTTCACCTACTGAACTGCGCATGGCGGTGAGATCAAGCAAGGTCTCGTTAACATCGAAAAAGATAACCTTTGGTGCTCTTAATTCGCTCGCAGACATTGCCATGTTTTCAGCCAACTGTGCTGCTTCAGTGGTGTCTGTCTGAGCGAAAACAGGAGAAGACACGAGGCTGAAGCCTGCAACTGTTGCGCAACATAGCCTTGAGAGTAATGAGAAAAGTGAGCGAACCATAATTATCCTTAATGAAGATTTGAACGAGTGTTCAAAGTAGGCGGGATAACACATGAATGCAATAGCTAATGAGACAAAACGACTATTTTTTGGTGGTCAATCGATAGCCGTTACCCCGCAAAGTTTCAATAAATAGGGCATCACTGCTTTGAAGCTTTTGTCGCAGCCTACTGATATATACATCAACCACATTGGTCAGCGGGTCGCTGTGGCTTCGCCATACTCGACTTAATATGCGTTCGCGAGACAGCACCTTTTCAGCGTTTTCGGCAAAATAGTAGAGCATGTCGTATTCTAGTTTAGTGAGTGTGATTTCTTGTCCCGACAGGGTTGCAATGCGAGATTCGTCGTCAATGCTTAAAGGGCCGATAGTGAGCCCTGAGTGAGTAACCGGCGTATTGCTTACTCTTCTGCTCAAAGCAGTTATGCGCGCTAATAATTCGTCGAAGTCGAAAGGCTTACATAAATAATCATCTGCGCCCTGTTTTAAACCATTAACGCGCTCTCGCACTTCATCTACAGCAGTAAGCAGTAAGACCATAGGCGCATTAGGAAGCGATTTGATTGCGGGCAACAGTTCCACACTATCTTCATCGCCAAACATGCGATCCAAAACAATAATAGAAGGGGACTCATGGCGAATGCGTGTCACTAGGTTATGTAATGCCGACTCTTCGACGCATTCGAAACCTTCAGCGCTTAAGCCTCGCGATAAAAAACGCAGTAGCGGAGCTTCGTCATCAGCAATAAGAATTTTCATTTGTTATTAGGGTCCTGATAGTTCTATCGTTATTTATCGATTATTTTCATATTATGGCTGTACTTGGTTTTCTAACAGAGGAAGCGCTAACGTAAATTGTGAACCTTTGCCCAACCCAGACTGTGCGGTTAACGTACCGTTATGTGCCTCTGCAATGGCTTTAGCAATGGATAAGCCTAACCCCATTCCATTGCCGTTTCGCTTCAGCCTGACAAAGCGTTCAAAAACGTGCTGTAAATCACTTGATGAGATACCTTCTCCGCTATCAATCACCGATACCATAATCGTGGTGTTTTCATGTTCAACGCGCAGCGCAATAGGCGCATCAGGATAAGAGTATTTGTGCGCGTTCTCTATGAGGATGGTCAATACCTGTACAATTCTGTCCTTGTCGATAAGCACTTGGACGTCCGTGTTGGCTAGCCATTCTAGGTTGAAGGTTCTTGGCTTTGTGAGTTTTTGCCATAAGGGTATGTTCTGATTGAGCAGGGCATGTAAGTCTGATTTCACTAAATCTACCGTGAATTCGTGCATTTCGGCCCGCGCGAGCAGTAGTAAATCATCAACCAGTTTACTGAGATTAACCGCCTGTTCGAGTATGGTTTCTAGCGTCTCTTTGTAAATTTCATTGCTGGCTGCTGATTGCCTGAGGGTTACCTGTGCCTCGCCGCGAATAATTGTCAACGGCGTTCGTAATTCGTGGCTTACATCAGCCATGAATTGACGACGTTTAGCGTCTAATTGGGTAAGTTTGCTATTAGCTTCTTTAAGCGCCCGCGTGCGGCTTTCAACTTCAAATTCCAATTGCTTGCGATGAGCGTCGGCTAAATCTTCATGCTCCCGAAGCCTTACGATCATCGAGTTAAGCGCTTTTACTAGATCGGTAAATTCACCATCTAAGGTTTCTGGCAGTCGATAATCATAATTGCCAGATGCAATGGCATCGGTGCCTGTTCGTATGACGGTGAGTGGTTGATAAAGGGCGTTAAAAAGCCAATAACATCCGAGCAAAATGAACGGGCAAGTGATAAGGCCCAAAATGATAGTAAACCAAACTATGCTGGTGTTAAGTGTTTCAATACTGGCATTGATGCGGGAGACCACGCCGGTCTGCCGATTTACCGCTGAGTTAATCGCCTCCCTGAACTGGTTGTCGATAGTAACTTCAAGAAGGGTTTGTAATCGTTCTTGCTGATTGAGAGGCGTGTTATTGTTGCTAAGAGCGATGGCCCTGAACTCCTCTACAATGCTTTGAATAAGAGCTTCAAGCTCATCAGTGTCTTCTACACTTCCCAAGGTCGCTTCGATGCCCAGCGCATCACGCTGATCAAGTTCCAGTGACTTTATTCGGTTAAGAGAATTTTCGATTTGCTGTTGTTTATTTCTAACTTTTGCCTGATTGGCTTTTTTGCCAAAAATAAGTTCGTCGGTCAGTTGTTTGAATAATCGGTAAGAAATACTAGAAAGTTGTTGGTGCTCTGACAAAAGCGACTGAGCAAGTTGCGCTTGCGCTAAGTTAGTTCGAGTCAAGTGGGCTGAAACTGCCGCACTCGCGAGCGCTATGAGCAGTATAAAAGTTGACAGTAAACCAAAGAGGTAAAGCTTGCGTTTATACATGGTAAGTTCATGACATATATTTACCTGTATATACGCTTAATTCTATGTAACGGTGCAGTTTTAAAACAATAGAATGTCTCATTCCACGAAAAGCAAAAATAAGGACTGCTAGCCGCTATCGCCTAATCGCGCTAAGGCTACGTCTGTTTGGTACTGAAGCTCTTCCTCAATTTTCCAATGATCCGGGCTCCAACCGACCAAAAAGCGATTAAAGTCTGCGCAGGCAAAGCAATACAAGTCTTTCCATTCTGCGATGATTTGTTCAATGTCGTTGCCCGTCAAATCACACTGATGCGCTTTTTCTGACATACGATCCCGCAACGCGGTTTCTAATTCTGCAAAGTAGGTGCCGAGAAGCGTTTGACGATGTTCCTGCTGCTCTTTTGTTGTCAGCGCGCTTCCTAAAAAATACGCCACGTCTTTCACCCCAACGCCATAGCCTACATACTGGAAGTCAACAGCAGCGCAGGAGGAGAAGTTTTCGGTAAAACAAAAGTTGGCGACCTTAGCGTCACCATGCACCAGCGTCTGATAGCGTGCACTTGAAAGACGGTTTGAAATAGCACCAGCATGTTGTTTTAACAAACTGTCAGGCATTGCATGGTATTCATCTTCTCTTGTTGATAAATGCCAATAGGTTCCTTCTTGCCAAAGGTTCGAGTCTGTAATGTGCACTTTATTTAAAAAGCGGGCGTGAAAATGGGCTAGCCATTTAAGAACGGTCTTTGCGCTGGCAACAGTAAGAGACTGTGCCGTGTGCGTATAGCCATTGTGCGCTAAATCCTCCATGACTAGCAATGTCGCCTCGCCTTTTCTGTCGTGCGTGATACAGGTTGCCGTTCTGCATTTCTCAGTGGTTAATGGCTGTACTTCGCTGTAAAAATGATTTTCAACGCGAAAGGAGTGACGTTTTCGTTTGTCACTTTGTTGTCCGTTCCATCCTTTAGGGTGGGCTAACCTATCTGGGGGAGACGCGATTTTCACAACTACGTGAGTGATACTTTTAGTACTTAGGGCATCATCATGCATGTGAGCGACATCGGTTTGGCTGTTAAGTCGCGGCCCTTTTTTAGAAATCAAGGGTGTTGAATAATCCAGTTCAGCTCTGAAGCAGGCGCCATAACCGCTCCATAGAGGCTGGATCATTTTCGTGTCGACCACGCGAGCGTTACACGCTTCACCTAGCCAATCTACGAATGCCTGCTTAACTGTATTTTCCATTGCTTTCCACAGGTAATTATCTGTGCACACTGGTATAAACCCATTAAATAAACAAAAAAGCCGCTCGGAAGCGGCTCATTTTCTTTTGCTAGCTGTCTGCTCGCTTTATCTGAATGATTATTCAGTGGCGGCTTCGGCTTCTACCGCCTCGTCAGATGACGCAGGTAGCGTAGTCGGTGCTGAAGCACGAGACGCTACACGAGCCATTGCGGCGGTTTTCCCTGACACACTCAGAGCAGGGCGAGCGTCATCGGCTTTAGCGGTTAATGCGACATCAATAAACGTATCGTCGACAGAAGCCGGAAGGGCCATTGGATGTGACGCACCACGCTTGCCTTTACCGCTAGCCGCAACGTTGACTGCAGCTGGGGAAATATCGATGTTAGCAGGCTGTTCGGAAACAACCGGTGTTTCAACGGTTGCTTCTGGGGCAGCTTCGTCTACCGCTGATCCATCAGATTGATCAGAGCTTAACGTTTCAGATGTGTCAGCTAAGTTAATTTCCACTTGCTCGGGTGACACTGTAGATTCGTCTTTAGTCGCAAGACTATCGGCAACAGGCGCTGTGTCTGCCACTTTCTCGTCGTTTTCTGACGCACTGCTAGAAGCATTGCTTGGTTCTTTTGCAGTTGAATCGTCGTTCTCGACTGACGTATCAGCTTCTGACACGGGCTCTTCAACGTTTATTGAAGGCTCTTCATTGTTCACTGAAGAGGCTTCGTTATTCACTGAAGAGGCTTCGTTATCCGCTGAAGAGGCTTCGTTATTCGCTGAAGAGGCTTCGTTATTCGCTGAAGAGGCTTCGTTATCCGCTGAAGAGGCTTCGTTATCCGCTGAAGAGGCTTCGTTATCCGCTGAAGAGGCTTCGTTATTCGCTGAAGGCTCCTCATCTTTCGCTAAAGGCTCTGCATCAAACTGGAGTTCATCCTGAACAGCCTCAACGTCAAGTTTAGCACTTTGCTTCTTCTCTTGAGGTGAAGAAGGTTGCTCGTCAGCTGACGCTAACTGCCCCGGCTCTTGAGCTTGCGTTTCTTCAATAACAGGCGCTGCTGGCTTGTTAGACGACTGCGCGCTTGCTTTTGGATCCTGAGCTTCAAGTTCGCCTGGCTGTTTAGCCTGTGTATCAGACTCATCGGCTTGTTGCGACTCTTTCTTGCGACGTTGTCCCGCTGCACGAACGTGACGAGGAGAGCGGCGTGAACGTCCACGGCCTTCTCGTTTTTGTCCGTTTTCGTCAGCATTAGCGTCGGTTGAATCACCCGCTTCAGCTAAGTTTTGCTCGACGTTTTCAACGTCAGATGCCGTTTTAGCGTCTACTGCTGTCTCTGCAGCTTTTTTAGCTGGTTTCTTAGGCTGTTGCTTTTGCTCTGTCGCGCTTTCTGCTTTTTCCTCTGCCTCATCAAGTTTTGCGGCTTTTTGAGGCTTCGCATCGCTCTTAGGGGTGCTCTGCGCTTTCGTCTCTTGCTGAGGGGCTTTTACCGCATCATTACCTTTTGGTTCTGATGGCGTTTTTGCATCAGTCTGCTCGACAATATCAGACGCAACGTCCTCTTTATTCACACGAACGCTGCGGCGTTTATCACGACGTTTTCTTCGCTCAGCGACTTCTCGCTTTTTCTGCGCTTGATTTTCTTGCTGCTCGCTTTCTTGATTTTCTTGCTTAGGCTTTTGCTGCTCTTCACGAGGTTGCTGAGCCTTACGCGGCTTGCGACCTTTATTGTTGCGTTTGTCGTCTGCGTCTGAACGCTGCTCGTCACGCGGTTTACGATTTTCTTGCTGCTCGCCATTGCGACTCTGGTCTTTAGCTTGATCTCTATTTTGAGATTGACTGCCTCGACGGTTGTTCTTATTGCGTGGCTTGCGGCGACGATCGTCGTTGTTACGGCTACGGTTATTTCTCGACTTAGCACTATCGTCTGACTGCTGCTTTTTATCTTGGCCTGTTGCTTCATCGCTTTGTGAGCCAAACAAGTCGTTAATCCACTTTCCGATACGAGCAAATAAAGTCGGCACATCGTCAGCCTTCTTAACAGGCTCTTCTTTTGGCGCGACAACAGGTGCAGCGGTAGGTGCAACTAAGCCCTTAAGTGCAGGCTCCTCTCGCTTAACGGGCGTAGAAGTGGATACGTCAGTTTCGGCTTCTAGGGCAGGCATTAATTCAATTTCGTAGCTAGCATCTGACAGCACGTCATCGGGACGACGGCGCAATACCTGGTAATGTGGCGTATCTAAATTAGCATTTGGAATAAGCAGTAAATCAACACCATGGCGCTTTTCTAAAAGCTGAATAGACTTGCGTTTTTCATTAAGCAAGTAAGTTGCGACGGGCACAGGCAACTGTGCTTCAATTTGGCCCGTGTTTTCTTTGATACTCTCCTCTTCTAAAATACGAAGAATAGACAGCGCCAAAGACTCGGTGCCTCGAATAGTACCGTGACCCGAACAGCGAGGACATACATGATGCGCTGATTCGCCAAGGGAAGGACGTAAACGCTGGCGAGACATCTCTAGAAGACCAAAGCGAGAAATGCGGCCCAGTTGTACACGGGCTCTGTCACTTCTTACCGCGTCTTTCATACGGTTTTCAACTTCACGTTGATGACGCACTGGTGTCATATCAATGAAATCGATAACAACAAGGCCACCTAAGTCACGTAAACGTAACTGACGAGTAATTTCGTCTGCCGCTTCTAAATTGGTGTTTAGCGCTGTTTCTTCGATATCGCCGCCTTTTGTTGCGCGGGCAGAGTTGATATCAATTGAGGTAAGCGCTTCTGTTGGGTCAATCACAATTGAACCGCCAGAAGGTAAGCGCACTTCGCGCTGGAATGCAGACTCAATTTGGCTTTCAATCTGATAGTGACTAAATAGCGGTACCTCACCGCGATACAATTTAACGCGGCTAGCGAAATCAGGGCGAACTAGTTGGATATGCTGCAGTGCTTGTTCGTAAATACTGGTTTTATCAATAAGAATCTCGCCAATATCGCGGCGCAGATAGTCGCGAATTGCACGTACGATTACATTGCTTTCTTGGTGAATTAAGAAGGGAGCTTCACGCTCTTCAGCAACGTCAGAAATGGCTTCCCAATGCTTGAGAAGGACTTTTAAATCCCACTCCAATTCCTCGTAAGATTTTCCTACACCAGCAGTACGAACAATCAGACCCATGCCGTCTGGAAGTTCAAGTTTGCTCAGTGACTCTTTAAGTTCAGTGCGCTCGTCGCCTTCAATGCGTCGAGATATGCCGCCAGCGCGAGGGTTATTTGGCATAAGTACCAGATAACTACCTGCTAATGATAGAAAGGTAGTTAGAGCAGCGCCTTTTTGACCGCGTTCTTCTTTATCAATCTGAACAATAACTTCTTGGCCTTCCTTAATCACATCTTTGATGTTTGGGCGGCCTTCGAATTTGTAACCTTTAGGGAAATAAGTGCGGGCAATTTCTTTGAGGGGGAGGAAACCGTGGCGTTCTGCGCCGTAGTCAACAAAAGCGGCTTCTAAGCTAGGCTCAACGCGGGTTATCTTACCCTTGTAAATATTCGCTTTTTTTTGCTCGTGCCCTGGGCTTTCTATATCTAAATCGTACAATCGCTGCCCATCGACAAGGGCAACGCGCAACTCTTCTTGCTGAGTTGCATTGATTAACATTCTTTTCATTGTATCTAACTCTGTTTTAGTACAGCCGTTAAGACACAAAATTAAAGTGACATGTGCAAACCCTCACCGCGCAACCTCACGGCTGGACGGGGACTTTGTTGTAACGCCGCATTATCCTTGGTGGTTGACCATTTTGACACCGTTTTTAGCGTCTTAAGTTACTCAATATCACCCTGGTCTTAAACTCAGACGACATGTGGGTGAATCTTTATGGTCACACTGCTTTAAGGATGTCGGGAGCGACTTGCCCTTATTACTGTATTCATTTTCGCAAGCAATTTTTTGTGCTCACGTGTCATTTAATTCTGTTTTAACGGCAAACTTATTTTATGTTCGCAAGCAATGGCGGTTGCTTTATTACGGCAGTGTAGTCGTTGCCTCTCTAGCTAGGTTGGTATGAAAAGTACTTTTTCATTGCGGATGCCACCAACACGATCGCCAAGCTTTTTCGTTTACAAGTTTGAATCGCGTTATTAATTTTCGCTGATTCGGTCTTGTTTGTTGTTTTTATAACGCTGAGTTTCACGTTCTTAAGGTAGGGGGTAAAAACCGCCTGCTACCAAAAATAGAGTGTGAATTATTCCGTGCCAAAAACGCCGTTAAGTATCGCACCAAAACCCCATTTTTAGCAAGGAAAGCAAGTGAATAAATTGTGTATATCTTTGAAGGCGCCCACTGGTCTGCGTTCGAAACCGCCGCTTTGCTCAAAAATTCAGCGTTAAGTGTTATTTTTAATATTTTGTGACTTTCAGTTAGCCGAGAGAATTCGCATTGATGTATACTTGACGCATGAAAGAAGAATCTCCACAAAAAGTACGTTTTGTCACCGTTGAAGCCGATTTGGCCGGTCAGCGCATCGATAATTTTTTGCGCACAGAACTAAAGGGCGTGCCAAAAAGCATGATCTATCGCATTGTGCGTAAAGGCGAAGTGCGTGTGAATAAAGGTCGCGTTAAGCCTGAGTATAAGCTTCAGACTGATGACTTAATTAGAATTCCACCTGTTCGTGTGTCGGAAGGCGCACCTGCACCTTCACCAAAACTCGATAAAATTGCCTCGTTAGAGTCGCACATTTTATTTGAAGATGACCGCCTTCTTGTTATCAATAAACCGTCAGGCACGGCCGTTCATGGTGGAAGCGGCTTAAGCTTCGGACTTATTGAGGGATTGAGAGCATTACGTCCTGACGCCAAATTTATGGAGCTGGTGCATCGCCTAGATAGGGATACGTCGGGGTGCATATTAATTGCGAAAAAGCGCTCTGCGCTGCGCCACATGCACGAGCAACTACGCACGGGTAAAATGGACAAGCGATATAATGCCTTAGTTGCCGGTGAATGGCCCGAGACCCGATTTAAAGTGAAAGCACCGCTTCGTAAGAATGTGCTGCAGTCGGGCGAACGTATGGTAAGCGTAAGTGAAGAGGGTAAACCATCAGAAACCCGCTATCGCATCTTGGAAGCATACCCGGGTGCAACCTTGGTTGAAGCGTCTCCCATAACAGGAAGAACCCATCAAATTCGCGTTCACTGTTTGCATGCGGGACACCCCATCGCTTGTGACTCTAAATACGGCGATGCCGATTTTGATGCAGCGATGCGTCAAAAGGGCTTAAACAGACTGTTTCTGCACGCTCGCAGTATTTCACTGCTGCATCCCGCTACGGAAGAGCGCGTAACATTTACTGCGCCTTTAGACGACACTCTTTTAAATACGCTTAAAGCACTCTAAGTTATGCATTCAAAAAATCAGGCTGCTGATACGCAGCCTTCATCTTCATTAAATGAAAAGCAACCTCGTTACAAGCTCGTTATCTTCGATTGGGACGGTACGTTAATGGATTCGGCGGCGAAAATTGTGAGTTGTATGCAGCTTGCCGCTGAGCATTGCGACATGCCCATCCCAACCTATGACGAAGTGGGGCACATCATTGGTATAAGTTTAAAGCCAGCAATTAAACAGCTTTTTAACATTGAAGATGATGAGTTAGCCGAGCGTTTAGTCGCCGCCTATAAAGATGCGTTTGTAAGCCGTGATACAACACCTTGTCCGTTATTTGACGGCGTTGAACAGTTACTCAGCAATTTGAAAGAAGCGGGATGTACGTTGGCTGTTGCTACAGGAAAAGCGCGCCGCGGTCTTGACCGAGCCTGGGCGCAAACAGGTACGGGCCATTTTTTCAGTGCGTCACGTACCGCTGATGAGGCTGAGTCTAAACCCTCCCCGGATATGCTGTTGCAGCTTCTTGATGAACTTGGGTTTGAAACAAACGACGCCGTTATGATTGGAGATACCACCTACGACATGCAGATGGCGAAAACAATTGGTATGGACAGGGTAGGGGTCTCATACGGGGTACATGCGCAGGTGCATTTGGAAGCACTGTCACCCGTGGCACTGGTTCATTCTATAAGTGAGCTAGAGGCAGCGCTATTTAAATAGCACTGCTTTGATAGCGCTGCTCTGACAGAATTAGTGGCTTATTGTGCAGCCATTGCTAATAAATCGACATCGAAGTGAGCGGCCAGTAGTTCATTTAGCAGCATTATAGGAAGTCCTATTAAACTGTTAGGATCGCGGCTTTCAATTTTTTCAAAAAGTAAAACGCCCATGCCTTCACTTTTAAAACTGCCAGCGCAGTCTAGTGGCTGTTCCTTTTGCACATAAGCGCGAATGGCTGGCTCACTGTTACAGCGAAAGAATACAAGGGTTTCATCTACTTGCGTGATGGTCTTATTGGTACTGGGCTGGTGAAGGCAAAGCGCAGTATAAAATCCAACCCGCTTACCTTGGCATGCCATAAGTTGCTTCACCGCATTATCAACATCACCCGGCTTGCCTAGCAGCTGTGGGCCCGTGTCAGTCTGTACAAGCGCAACTTGATCGCTTCCGATAATAATGGCGTCGTTATCCAAAGTACCTAATTCAGTCGCAACCTTACGCGCTTTTTGTTCGGCAAGGCGCACGCTAAGTGCAGTAGGACTCTCGTTGTTAAAAGGCGTCTCGTCAATGTTTGGGGCGTGCGTATCCACGTGAATACCAATATTGGCAAGCACCCTTTTTCGGTATTGCGATGATGAGGCGAGAATAAGCTGGGCCACAAATACTCCTTACATAAAATCAGTATGTTGCATTACATCTTTGAGTAGGGCAATGTTATCCGAGATATACCGGCTTTTATTATAGTTTAAAACGTAATTTTGCTTTGACAGAAAGGGGTTGACCCTTTATCATGCGCGCCCTATGCAGAAAGTGAAACTCCCTCATTCGGTTGAACCGACTAAAAGTGCCATGAAACGTTCCGATTATCGGGGCGTGATTGCGTCTAAAGATATGGAACGATTGAGTGAAGCAGTTGTCCGATGCAGTGACTATGTGGACGCAGAAGTACAGTTCGAAAAAGACGCGCAGGGTCTTACTGTCTTTCACGGCCGCTTAGCCACGCAGGTAACACTTATCTGTCAAAGGTGTAATGGTGAACTTGATTATCCCGTGGAAGCGGAATTCTGTTTTACTCCAGTGCAGGGAGAAGAGCAGGAAAGCGATGACATCATTCCCGAGGCTTACGAACCGGTAGAGGTCAACGACCACGGAGAAGTTAGTCTGCTTCAAATTTTTGAAGACGAGCTGCTGTTATCTTTGCCCATTGTACCCCTTCATGCAGAGTCGGAGTGTACAGTGAAGCGGGACGACATGTCGTTCGGAAAGATTGAACCGGAACAAGAGCGACAAAACCCTTTCGCGGTTTTGAAAGAACTTAAGCGAGACCAGGAGTAAGTTATGGCAGTACAACAAAATCGTAAAACGCGTTCAAAGCGCGGTATGCGTCGCTCACACGATGCATTGACAGGCGCGACTTTGTCTGTCGATTCAACGTCAGGCGAGACTCACCGTCGTCACCACGTGACTGCTGACGGTTATTATAAAGGCAAGAAAGTAATCGGCGCGTAATACGGCGACTACATTTTGTCTACATTAACCATCGCGTTAGATATCATGGGGGGCGATCATGGTCCCCCTGTTATCCTTTCTGCAGCCGTCAAGGCTATCCAACTTCATCCCAATGTGCATTTCGTGCTCTGCGGCGATGAAAACGTTATTCAATCTGGTATCCAAAGTTTAACCGACAACGAGCGTAGTCGCGTTACCATCAGCCATTGTTCTCAAGTTGTCGAGATGGGCGAAGCGCCCACTTCAGCATTGAGAAACAAGAAAGATTCTTCTATGCGCCGTGTTATCGAGCTTGTTGAAAGTGGCGAGGCTGATGCGTGCGTGAGTGCTGGTAACACCGGAGCACTACTTACCTTATCGTTTTACTTGTTGAAGACATTATCAGGCATTGATAGACCCGCTCTCATCAATATGATGCCCACGACAGGACACCACAATGTCTTTCTCCTAGATTTAGGCGCTAACGTTAACTGTACGCCTGAAATACTTTTCCAATACGGCGTCATGGGGTCAGTCTTGGCGCAAGAAGTGGCGGGAATTGAATCGCCACGGGTCGCGTTACTAAACGTAGGTGAAGAAGACATCAAAGGTAACGCGCAGGTAAAATCCGCCGACCAGCTTTTCAAAGATGCCCCAGGTATAAATTATATTGGCTATGTCGAAGGTGATGACATTTTCACCGATCATGCCGATGTTGTGGTAACGGACGGCTTTACCGGAAATGTTGCGCTTAAATCGAGCGAAGGTCTGGCTAAGCTGGTGATAAATGAAGTAAAACGCCAATCACAAAAGAATTTATATACCCGATTATTAGCAAAAATTGCTTTCCCACTACTGAAATCTATCTATAACAGCGTGAACCCCGACCAGTATAACGGTGCGAGTCTGATAGGATTGCGCGGCATTGTTATCAAGAGTCACGGAAATGCACAAAAAGACGCCTTTTATTACGCCATCGTGCAAGCAATGAAAGAAGCAAAGATGCATTTACCTGAAAAGATAAAGACAAAGATAGAAACGGTATTGTTGGAGCAGCTTTGAGCAAATATTCACGCTTTATAGGAACAGGTAGCTATTATCCCAGCGACGTGCGTACAAACGCCGATTTAGAATTGATGGTGGACACCAGTGACGAATGGATCACTGACCGTACCGGGATAAAAGAGCGACGCATTATTGGAGCAGATGAAACCGCTGCTACCATGGGGGCAGAAGCCAGTAAAAAAGCCATCGAAATGGCAGGCATTGACCCAAAATCTATCGACATGATTGTGTGCGCGACCACTAGCGGTCGATATGCGCTTCCCAGCACAGCATGTGAAATTCAACGTATTTTGGATATTGACGGTATCCCGGCATTTGACGTAGCTGCTGCATGTGCAGGTTATTGCTACGCATTAAGTGTGGCCGATCAATATATTAAGTCGGGAATGGCAAAACGCATTCTTGTCGTTGGTACCGATTGCTTAAGCCGGCTGATTAACCCTGAAGATAGAACCATGGTAATTCTATTTGGGGATGCCGCAGGCGCGACAATAATAGAAGCAAGTGACGAACCCGGTATTTTATCGACGCATATCAATGCATCGGGCTCTCATGGCGACCTTTTATATGTGGGCAATCCTACCCGGGGAGATGAGCAATCAGTCCACGAGAACTGGGGCGTGATGCGCGGCAATGAAGTATTTAAAGTAGCGGTTACAAAGCTTTCAGAAGTGGTTGAGCAGACCCTTGCCGCCAACGGCATGGAAAAATCTGATCTTGACTGGTTAGTACCACACCAAGCAAACTTTAGAATTATTAAAGCTACAGCGAAAAAGCTGAATATGTCGCTTGACCAAGTAGTGCTTACCTTGGAGCAGTACGGGAATACATCCGCAGCCACCGTACCCACAGCACTTGATACAGCTATCAGAGACGGGCGTATTCAGCGCGGACAGCATTTATTACTAGAAGCATTTGGAGGTGGGTTTGCTTGGGCATCGGCGCTTGTTCGCTACTAATCTAGGCAAATACCTCACTAATTTTTAATGTATTCTCGTTTCTAGTAAAACAATAATAAGGAATCGACATGACAAAGACAGCCTGTGTATTTCCAGGACAAGGTTCTCAAAGCGAAGGCATGCTAAAAGAACTCGCAGAGACGTCTCCGATTATCGAAGCGACGTTTAAAGAAGCCTCTGACGCGCTCGGCTACGACCTGTGGCATTTAGTTCAACACGATGCAGATGGCAAGCTTAACGAAACACACGTTACGCAACCAGCGTTGCTGGCAGCCAGTGTCGCCATATGGCGCGTTATTCGCGAGCAAGGTATAGACGTGGATTATTTAGCAGGGCACAGCCTAGGTGAGTATTCTGCGTTAGTCTGCGGCGGCGCGATGGATTTTTCCGATGCAATCAAGCTCGTAGAAGCCCGCGGTAAATACATGCAAGAAGCCGTACCAGCAGGCGCGGGTGCCATGTATGCCATTATCGGATTAGACGATGCTGCCATTGCTGATATCTGCCAGCAAACCGCGATAGCCACAGGCGATGTGGTTGCGCCAGTTAACTTTAACTCTCCGGGCCAAGTAGTTATTGCCGGGGAAAAGAACGCTGCCGAGCAAGCTGCTAACGCGTGTAAAGAAGCGGGCGCCAAGCGCGCACTTCCACTTGCGGTAAGCGTTCCTTCACACTGTGAATTGATGCGTCCAGCCGCGGACAAGTTAGAAGACGCATTAGCGTCACTGAATGTTAATGAGCCTGTCATCAATATTGTGAACAATGTTGATGTCACTATTGAAACGCAAGGTGACGCAATCAAAAACGCATTAGTGAGACAACTCTACTGCCCAGTTCAATGGACACGTACCGTTGAGTACTTAGCGGCAGCGGGCGTTGAGCGCGTTATTGAAGTAGGGCCGGGCAAAGTGCTAACTGGGTTGAACAAACGTATTGATAAGAGTCTTGAGTCTCTTGCAGTAAATACACCTGATGGTGTTGAAGCATTAAAACAATAAGGAAACGCAATGAGTCAATTAGACGGTAAAGTTGCGCTTGTTACCGGCGCAAGCCGAGGTATAGGCAAAGCAATTGCCACACAGCTTGCTCAACAAGGTGCAACAGTTGTTGGCACGGCCACGAGCGAGAGTGGCGCACAAGCAATTAGTGACTATCTTTCTGAATTTGGCGGACAGGGTTTGGCTCTGAATGTAACAGACAAAGAAAGCGTAGAAGCCACTATAAAAGCTATTAATGACGCGCACGGCGGTATCGATATATTGGTGAACAATGCCGGTATCACGCGTGATAATCTGTTAATGCGAATGAAAGATAACGAGTGGCAGGATATTATTGATACGAATTTAACTTCAATATTTACGCTGTCAAAAGCTGTACTTCGCGGTATGATGAAAAAGCGTTTCGGACGCATAGTGAATATTGGCTCTGTAGTCGGCAGTGCAGGTAACGCTGGCCAAGCTAACTATGCTGCGGCGAAAGCTGGCGTTATTGGTTTTTCTAAATCAATGGCAAGAGAGGTGGCCTCTCGTGGTATTACGATTAACGTTGTCGCCCCTGGTTTTATCGATACGGATATGACAAAAGCGCTAAGTGATGACCAAAAAGAAGCCATTTTTAAAGATATTCCGGCTAACCGTTTAGGTGAGCCTGATGAAATTGCAGCCACTGTTGCCTTTTTAGTGAGCGATGGCGCAGCCTATATAACAGGCGAAACCATCCATGTTAATGGTGGTATGTATATGGGGTAAATTCGCAAAAATTGCGAATTTTCCTCAGTTTGGGGTGGTATTTACCCGAACTTGGATGTAAAAATAGTATTTTACGAATTTCGAATGTCGCTGGTTTGACCAGAAAATTTGTTTAAACTGGTGCTTGCAAGGATGCACCTTGCAAAATAAACTAGCGGCACTTTTATTATCTAGTGACGTTTAAGGGAAACCTAGAATTATGAGTAACATTGAAGAACGCGTTAAGAAAATCATCGTTGAACAACTTGGCGTGAAAGAAGAAGAAGTAAAAGCAGAAGCTTCATTCGTTGACGATTTAGGCGCTGATTCACTTGACACCGTTGAGCTAGTGATGGCTTTGGAAGAAGAATTCGACACTGAAATTCCTGACGAAGAAGCAGAAAAAATCACGACTGTTCAATCAGCGATTGATTACATTAACGCTAACAAAGACGCTTAAGTCTTAAGCAGCGACAAAACGGCTCTTATCAAGAGCCGTTTTTGTATCTCCTACCTTAGTTCCAAAGCGAGGGCTTTTTGTGACAAAACGTCGCGTAGTGGTTACTGGTCTTGGAATGCTTTCACCATTAGGTCTTAATAGCGAAGACACATGGCGCAAATTGCTCGCGGGCGAGAGCGGCATTGGTGAAATCACCCATTTCGATTGTAGTAACTATTCAACCCGTTTTGCAGGTCAAATCAATGATTTTGATCCGCAGGAATACATTGAAAAGAAAGAAACCAAAAAGATGGACCGCTTTATCCAGCTGGGTATTGCTGCAGGCAAACAGGCCTTGGTCGATTCTGGTTTAGCTATTTCACAAGATAATGCACATCGTGTGGGTGTTGCTATTGGTTCAGGTATTGGTGGTTTAGAACAAATTGAACAAAACCACTTGAAGCTGACAAATAGCGGTCCAAAACGTGTGTCTCCATTCTTTGTGCCATCAACTATTACCAACATGATCTCAGGCTTTTTGTCTATCATGGAAGGGTTGAAAGGACCAAATTTAAACGTTGTGACTGCCTGTACTACCGGTGTTCATAACATAGGTATTGCCGCAAGAACGATAGCTTACGGTGATGCAGATGCCATGCTTGCAGGAGGCGCAGAAGCGTCTATTACGCCGCTAGGTATGGCTGGATTTGCCGCAGCGCGCGCGTTGTCATCTCGTAATGACGATCCAAAGGCAGCAAGCCGTCCGTGGGACAAAGACCGCGATGGTTTTGTCATGGGGGAGGGCGCTGGCGTGGTCATGCTAGAGGAATATGAGGCGGCTAAAGCCCGTGGCGCACATATTTATGCTGAGCTTGTTGGGTTTGGTATGAGCGGTGATGCGTATCATATGACTTCTCCGCCTGAAGATGGCGAGGGTGCCGCAGCGTCTATGCAAAATGCGATAAACGATGCGAAGATAGCGGCGAGCGAGATTGGCTATGTTAACGCACACGGCACGTCTACTCCTGCCGGTGACATTGCTGAAGTAGCCGCGGTTAAGCGCGTGTTCGATGATCATGCATACAAGCTTCTTGTAAGCTCAACTAAGTCGATGACAGGTCACTTACTGGGTGCTGCGGGTTCGGTTGAGGCAATTTTCACTATTTTGGCACTGCGTGACAAAATGGCGCCGCCCACTATCAACTTAGATGAACCAGGCGAAGGCTGCGATTTAGACTTTGTCGCACACAAAGCCAAAGCATTCAGTGAAGACTACGCACTGTGTAACTCATTTGGGTTCGGCGGTACGAACGGTTCATTGATTTTCAAGCGTGTTTAACGCACTTTAACGTGGGCATCACGTATCATTTTAAAGGCAGCTTCGCTGCCTTTTTTCGTTTATTGTGCGAAATATTAATTCATACCAATCTACATAGATCATTTCTCACACGGAAGGCGCTGGCAAGTTTCCTAGCCAAGCGTGGAAATGCAGGAATGGCTGTTCCCTTGCACATTCCCAGAATGAAGCGAGGAAGCTTGCCAGACCTTCCCGCTGAGTGGGTAATTATCTGTGCGGACTGGTATAAACCAGCTAGAAGTTGTCTCACCTACGCAAGTTGGTATACTTCCGTTAATCATAAGAACAGCAAACAAGAGTAGGCAGTGAGAATCATCCCCAGCGCTACGCCTATTTCGTCAAGTGACAGGGCGTTTAATTACGGAGACGGTATATTTACCACATTGTTGGTACGCAACCATCAAGCAGATTTACTGTCTTATCACCTTTCGCGTTTAGAGCATGACGCCGCCGCCATTAAACTCAATATTGATATTCACACGCTTGAAAATGCTATTGCAGAGCAAATTCGCGGGTTCAAATCATCGTCAGACAAAGCAACATCACTGAAATATGTGCTTAAAGTCCATGTGTCTGGTGGTCAAGCGGGAAGAGGGTATGCGCGAAGTGACGACAGCGAAGCGCAAGTTAGATTTAGCCAACATCCTTATCCTAGTCACTACGAAAGTATGGCCGATGAAGGTGTCTCTGTAATTTGTGCTCAAACAAGGCTCGCTATTCAGCCACTGCTGGCGGGCGTAAAGCATGTAAATAGATTAGAGCAAGTTTTAGTCAAGCATGAAGTGGACGAGGTCGGCGCCAACGACGCTATCGTTTGTGATACACAAGATAACATCATTGAAGCGAGCGCAGGCAATGTGTTTTTCCACCTTAACGATGAATGGTATACCCCTTCTCTCAAAGGGAGTGGGGTAAATGGTGTTGTGAGGCAGTGCCTTATAGATTCGCTATTAAACGATAATTGTTCACTTCACGTAGGTCAATACGACCTATCTTACTTACAAAAAGCCAATGCCGTGGTTATTACCAATGCGCTTATGGGCGTGATGCCGGTGCGGCAAATACGAATGCCAGATTTCTCGTCGGTTAGCTATGATGTGACAAACGATGCCATTGTTGAGCTTAAAGGTCGGCTTGAGAAAATATTAAGTTGCTGATGTAAAAACGGTTCCCAGAAAGCCAACACAATGCCGACCGTTTGAAAAATACACTTTAAAAACGGGCTTGTTACCGCTTGGTATGCGTCAAGAAATAAGGGTAGAGAGAAATAGTTTAAATGGAATGTAAAACAATGCTGAAATGGAAAGTGCGAGTATGAAAAGGGGCGTCATTTTCCTGTTATTTCTTGTGGTGCTTACCGGGGTTGGCGCTGCATCTGGCGTTATGTACGTGTCAGACAGGGTCACACATGAATTAACGCTTGAGAGTGAAATGCTGTTCACCATTGAAAACGGGAGCAATGCTTATCGTACGGTGAAACAGTTGCGCAAACTGGAGGTGACCGACGTATCACCGTTTGTGGCTAAAGTTTGGCTAAAATTTTTCGCGGGTAGTACGTCGGTGAAATCTGGCACTTACATGCTTCGTCCGGGCCAGTCGTTAGTGGATGCGTTTACACTTTTTACTCAAGGCGATGAGCATTTCTTTGCCGTGAGCTTGGTGGAAGGGCTTACCCTTGCGCAATGGCTTGTAGTGCTCGAGCAAAATAGCGACTTGGTGTTTGATGTAGACGAAGAAAAATTAAGTCAGATAACGCAAGATAATGGGGTTGACTGGTGCTGTGAAGGCGTATCGCACACTGAAGGGATGTATTTGGCTGACACTTACTTCTTTACCCAGGGTACCACTGCCAGTGAAGTTTTAAAAAGAGCGCACCGTGCACTGGTTGATTTTGTCTCTCGCGAATGGGAGCGACGGGATGTTGATTTGCCCTTAGCCACACCTTACGAGGCGCTTATTTTGGCCAGCATAATTGAAAAAGAAACGGCGGTGCCTGACGAGCGCGACATGATTTCAGGGGTGTTCATCAATAGACTTAACAAAAACATGCGCCTTCAAACCGACCCAACGGTCATTTACGGCATCGGGCCCATGTTTGACGGAAATATCACTCGCAAGCACCTGCGCACCGCAACACCTTACAATACTTATGTCATTAAAGGGTTACCCCCTACGCCGATTGCTATGGCAGGCAAAGCGGCTATACACGCGGCGCTTCACCCGCTAGCTACCGATGCGCTATATTTCGTGGCAAAGGGCGATGGAAGCCATCAGTTTTCCACAACACTAGATGAGCACAACGCGGCTGTGCGAAAATATCAGCTCAAAAGGTAATGGTGTGAAATTAATTAACGGGTGCATCAAGGTGTCGCAAAACACTGAAGTATAAATAGAGTTTAAAAAGTCATGCGCGGAAAGTTTATTGTAGTAGAAGGCCTTGAAGGGGCAGGTAAAAGCTCTGTCATCGGGCTTATTGTAAAGGCGTTGAAAAATGCCGGAAAGCGCGTGGAGCAAACGCGTGAGCCAGGCGGTACGCCCATGGCCGAAGCCATTCGAGAATGTGTAAAACATGATTGGGATGAAACTGTAAGCGAAGAATCAGAATTGCTTCTGATGTACGCCGCTCGTGTGCAATTGCTGACTAATAAAATTCTACCGTCACTCGATGCTGGAGCATGGGTTGTGGGCGACAGGCACGATTTATCCTCCCAGGCATATCAAGGCGGCGGACGTGGCGTGAGTGCAAAAACGATGTCAGCAATAAGTGACATTGCGCTTAATGGTTTTAAGCCCGACTTGACGATATATCTCGATGTTGAGCCCGCTGTTGGCCTAGAGCGCGCGCGTGGGCGTGGAGAATTAGATCGTATTGAGCAAGCAGGTTTAGCGTTTTTTGAGCGCACCCGCGCTAGATACCTTTCGTTAGCAGACGACGATGAATCTATTGTGGTGGTCAGTGCTATGCAGCCGATGGAAAGGGTGCATGAAGAGGTCGTTGCGATTATCAGCGATTACGTGACAGCGGTTGGAAGTGAAAGCGGCGATGAAGTTCAAGACGAAAGTCTAAAAGGAAACGGTTAATGCAAGTACTGCCTTGGTTTTCTGCAACTTATAGGACGTTACTGTCGCGGTATAGGTCACAAAAGCTGCACCATGGGTTATTGCTTACGGGCCCTCGGGGGATAGGTAAAAATCAACTCGCATTTGAGCTTAGCAATGCCCTGTTATGTAAACAACTTAGCGCTGAAGGCCCCTGTGAGCAGTGTCAAAGCTGCCACTTAAGGCAAGCAGGAAACCATCCTGATTTTCATGTGTTAGAAAGTGAAAAGCAGCTTGGCGTGGATAAAATCCGCGAAGGAATCACTAAGCTCTCGGGTACCGCACAAATGGGGGGGAACAAGGTGTTGCTGATCCCAAGAGCCGATACAATGACAGAGGCAGCAGCGAATGCACTGTTGAAAACTTTGGAAGAGCCCACAAATAACACATTCTTGATCCTGATAGCAGAAAGTATTAACAGACTGATGCCTACGATACTCAGTCGTTGTGAAAGGCAAGCACTGCCACTTCCGTCGGTATCGGAGAGTTTGAACTACTTGCAAACCAAAGGCGTACAAGATGCCAGTGAAGCACTCCTCGCCGCCTATGGTAATGCTCCACTTCGCGTAGAAGACGCTTTATCAGGTGACGACGATTTTAGCTTCCGCGACTTTAGTGAGGGGATGCAGGCGCTTCTCGCCGGTGATGCTAATTTGCAAGCGCAAACCCTTGCCAATAAGTGGCAAGATAAAGCACAGCAAGTTGCATTATGGTGCCAACAGATGGCTCATGACGATTACCTGCAGCGTCAGCAAGTCGCAGACTTCAAGCGTTATACAGCCTGCGTTGAGGCGGTAAAAACGCTCCAGCATGCAGGGGTAAACAAATCAATGGTGCTTTTTGTATTACTTAAACAATTTCAACGTTAATGGCGTGGCATAAGAAACGGTCTTTTGCCTCGTTAATTGGCTAAAAAATAAAGGTGTAGTTTGTTCGTAGATTCTCATTGTCATTTAGACCGATTAAAGCAAAGCCCAGAAGAACTGGCTGAAACGTTAAATTTCGCAAGAATGCGTGGTGTTGAGCACTTCCTGTGCGTGTGTGTGTCTGTTGGTGATTACGACAGCATGCTAGCAGCGGTCGAACAGTTCGAAGACGTTTCGGTATCCTGTGGTGTTCACCCACTTCATCAAGATGAAGCGTGCAGTTATGAGGCGTTGTTAGAGAAAGCGCAGCGCAAGGAAGTCGTTGCAATAGGAGAGACAGGGCTGGACTATTTCTACAGTCCTGAAAGCAAGGACATTCAGTTAACGTCCTTTGTCGACCATATTAGGGTAGCTAACGAAACCCAAAAGCCGTTAATCATTCACACGCGAGATGCACGCGAAGATACCATCAATTTGCTGCGTGAACACAAAGCCGCGCACACGAAAGGTGTTTTGCATTGCTTTACCGAGTCATTGGAGATGGCCCAGGCAGCTATTGAAATGGACTTTTATATTTCTATTTCTGGCATTGTGACGTTTAACTCTGCCGATGAATTACGCGAGGTGGTGAAAGCAATCCCTCTAGACAGGCTATTGATTGAAACTGATTCACCATGGCTTGCGCCTGTTCCCCACCGTGGTAAACAAAACCAGCCAGGCTATGTCGTCGAAGTAGCAGAATATATTGCAGAACTAAAAGGCGTGTCGGTAAAAGAACTTGCCGACATCACCACGCGTAACTTCTATACACTATTTTCTTTAGCCGAAAAAAAGAACGCGGCATAACCAAAGCCGCAATTGGTTTACATCCGGAGGTGAGTATGCCCCAGTGGCGACAAGGACTGACAAAGAGTTTGCATCAAACGCGAAATATGCCCGAAAGTCGCTACTTTCAATTGGCTACGGTGAGCAACTTAGGTGAACCTTTTTGTCGAACTGTAGTGTTTAGGGGGATAACGGAAGAGAATCAGCTGGTCGTTATTTCAGACACGCGCTCTGAAAAGTTTGGCCAGCTTACTCAAAATCCTAAAGCGCAGGTATGCTGGTATTTTTCAAAAACCCGAGAGCAGTATCGATTCTCTTGCGAAGCGTCAGTGGTAACAGCCAAGGATGATTTTACTTTAGTAAAGCAGCAATGGGATAAATTGTCTGATGCAGGGAAAAAGCAATTTTTTTGGGGAGAGCCAGGCACCCCTCGAAATGATGGCTCAGCGCTTCACATTGAAGGGGACTTCAAGCAAGTTCCTTCTCATTTCTGCACACTGTTGCTGACCATACAAAACGTAGACTATTTGAATTTGAGAGGAAACCCTCAAAATCGCGAATGGCATCAAAAAGATGAACAGGGTAACTGGGTAAGCCAATCCCTTATTCCATGACGCAGTGAGTTAGTCGCCTTTATTGCCAGCTCGTGTGGCTGGTTTTGGTATATAACCTAATGAAAAAGGCCCACCTATAGCTTCATAAGAGACCAATAGAGGGCCTCTTTAGTGAGTAATCAAGCAAACTCACGGTTCATCTCACCGTTTCCTCAATACGGTTAGAAAACCTGAGAAATTGGCGTATCGCCTTTGAATAAGTAAGTAATGACGTTATCACTGCCTTGTCTGGCAACACTTTCAACAATGGCGGTTGCAACGTCTTCTCTTGGGATAACAGCATCATCTTTGTTGTCCGGCATATTGGTGCTAACCAGATGCGTACCCGGCTCATTCAGTAAGGTTCCTGGACGCAAAATAATGTGATGTAGACCACTATTAATTAAATGCTCGTCAGCCATGTGTTTGGCGACTAAGTAAGGTTTAATTTCGGAAGCAACGGCATCAGGATCTCCAGCGCCAATTGAACTGACCATGACAAATTTAGGGATAGCGGCGTCTTTTGCATAATTGACGGCGTTACGTGCAGCCCAAAGGTCAATCATAATGGTTTTGTCTGCGCCAGTGTTGCCGCCAGACCCTGCAGTAAATACAACGACATCAGCACCTTTAAAATGCGCTGAAAAATCGTCTTCTAAGTTTTGCTTCACTACACTGAGATTACCGTGCTCAATGTCTGAGAGTTTCTCAGGACTTCTTACTGGCGCTATTACCTTGTGTCCAGCATCGAGCAGTTTAACGGTAGCCTGTTTACCAATTTGTCCTGATGCGCCTATTACTAATACATTAGCCATTATCTTAAACTCCTTTCTCTTTGTTTAGCGAATCGTTAGTAATGGATAATGGTGATGAGCATAAAGCGATCATAAAGAGCGACTAATTGCATGATGAGGAGATTGACGACATAGGCACACTGGATGTCTTTCGTGAAAGACAGAACGCAGGACTAGGGCGTGTTTTGAACTTTGCTGTACGAATTTTGGGCTATATGAAAGCGTTTTAATCGCGAAACAGCACTGCTGGCATAGTTGTTCTGCGTCAAAGATTGACAAGCTCTAGCGAAAAATCTTCCTTTTCGCCAATGTTGAAATTTAATTAATGACTGCGTTACGTCCGGACGCCTTGCCCTGATACAGTTTTTCGTCAACCGCGTAGATACACGCTTCAATACTATCGTAGTCCGTAATATCGGCAACGCCACAGGTGATAGACACGTTAATTTTGTGAGGCGGGATGTCTATGACAGTATCCGCTACACTTTTACGTAATTTTTCAGCGACCCAATAGGCTTCGTGTACATTTAAAGAGGGGAGTAAAATAAGAAATTCCTCGCCACCCCACCGGGAGATAACATCGCTCTCGCGCAGATTATCCTCGAGCGTTCGCGCTACTTCTACCAGCACGATGTCTCCAGCTTGATGACCATAGGTATCGTTGATGTGTTTGAAATGATCTATATCAATAATGAGAAGAGAAAAAGTGCGGTGGTGACGTTTAAATTCATGCCATTCAGCACTTGCCCTTTGTGAAAAATATCGACGGTTTTTTAGACCCGTCAGCGTATCTTGTGTAGAAAGTAAGGTGAGCTGTTCTACTGCAGCCTCTAAGTCTTTCGTTTTTTCCTCTACTTTTAAACTAAGTTCAATGGAACGCCTTTTCAAAGACATGATCCTAAACCAAACCGCAGAGGATAAAATTAACAAAATAGTTAACAGCAAAGCGGCTCGCCATATGGGTTCATCCCACCAAGGCGGCACTACAACAATCTCGAGCTGCGCTTCGTCACTGCTCCATTCGTTTTCTTTATTGATAGCTTTTACTGTAAAACGGTAGCGACCCGGATCTAAATTAGTGTAAGTTGCTACCCGCGTTTTAGCGTCACTAAACCGCCAACTGGTTTCGAAGTCCGCAAGCTTATATGCATAGCGAATCTCACTTGCATTGATGTAATCGAGTGCCGCAAATTCGATAGATAGCGCAATGTCAGAGTAATCAAGCTCTATGCTTTCTCCTAAACTAACTCTCTGTTGATAAGTCGCACCACTGTCGTGGTCTCTGCTCACTACCTCTATATTGGTCAGGTGAATAGTGGGAGACCATTTTACGCTTACGACATCCGCTGGGTTGAACAGCGTCAGTCCTTCCGCGCCGCCAAAAAGAATGGTGTTATTTTGGGTTAAAGATACTGAGCCAATGTAATATCCAGTCGCTAACGCACCATTTTCGGCGCCAAAGTAAGACAGGGTAGAGAGGTTAGGCGCAAGATAGGAAATCCCTTCTATTGTTGAAATCCACAAGCCATATTCATCGTCTTCGACAATAGCACCTATTGAAATATCACTTAATCTACTTTCTCGTTTTAGCTGAGTCACTTTGATGGAGGAGAGGTCATTCCCTTCTTTGGTAATAAAAAAGAGTCCGGCCGCTTGCGTACCTACCAAGTAACCGCCCCGTTTCGAACGAGAGATCCAAGTGACCACGGTTTTGTCCGTTATTTTGTCGGTGAATTGGCCAATACTGACAATCTCACCGGTAAGTTTGTTAGCAAGGTATAATCCAGTAACGGTACTAAGCCACGCGCTTTCCCCGTCTTCAATTAAGATGCGCGTCGTCAGCGACAACGGCCACTGCTTTACTATCCGTTCTTCAGATGGACGATATACAAACACCCCATCACTGTAGCCGCCAAACCAAACATCTCCGTCTGCATCTACGCTAACGCTGTAACCGGCTTTGCCTTGCATAGCGACGATATCTAATTGATTGGTTTGTTTATTGAGCTTTGCAAGCCCTGAACGCGTCGCTACCCACAGTTCGTCTCTCTTTTCATCGTAAACAATACCGATCAACTTATCGCTTGATTTGTCATCACTCTCTTTGGCATCGCTTGACGTAAAAGGGCCCTCATAGTCGTAATTTACGGTATCGAAGAGCCATAGTCCCTTTTCATTAGTGACCCAGACTTTATTGTTTTTATAGCCTGTCATCGAACCGATGATCCGTCCGTCACCTACTTCCATAGAATTAAAATTGCTCAGTTCTGGGTTGCTAATAGCAAAACCATCATCTTTAGTTCCCACGACCACGAGGCCTGTTCGACCTTGATAAAGACTAGAAATTCTTTCATTACCCGCATCTTTTTTGGTAACTGGAGTCTGCACTACTGTGAAAGGACTAAAAGAGGGTAATATATTTAATCCGCGTTCAGTGCCAATCCAGATATCGCTGTTTGAACTAAGCAAAATGTCGGTTACGTAATTGTCGGATAACCCATGAATTTCTGACGTACACTGGGCAGTAATTGATGGTCCATTGCGGTTTGGATTAAAGAAGCAGACACCCCGTGAGGCAGTCCCTAAAAAAAGCGTTGAGCGCTCACCTGCGAGAAGTCTTGTTATGTTAATCTTTTCACTCGATGCTAACTCGAGTTTTCCTTTAATAGGGTCAAATTTGTAAAGTCCCGCGGTAGAGGCTACATAAAGCGTTTTTCCTACTAGCTCGATATCGGTAAGCGTGCTCGTTGTGTCAGGTAAAAAGCTTATAAACTCAATATTGTCAGTGTCTTCATTGTAAGAATAAAGATTACGTTCAGAAATAATCCAAAGCTTTCCATCGTTGGTCAACTTAACGCGGTTGATAACATTTTTTGTGAAAGGGGATGACGCAGGGAGGTCGTAGTGCTTAAATTCCTCGGTGTCTACATTTAAACGACTCAAACCACTAAATGTGCCAACCCACATGTACTGGCCATCTTCACTCGCTTCTATCTGAAGGGCGGTGAGTGTCTCTAATCCTGATTTTTTGTTTTCACCCCACATACCAAAGTTAGAAAACTTATAGCCGTCAAATCTGTCGATGCCAGACTGGGAGGCAAGCCATAGAAAGCCATATTTGTCTTCCGCTATGTCGGCTATAGAAACGTTTGTAATTCCACTTTCGGTATCGAATACATGAAAGGCGAGGGGATCCGTCTTCACGTCAGCATTGACAGATAAGCTAAAGACAGCGCCGAAAGTGATAAGAAAACGAGTGAAGAAACCTTTCATGCTTAAATAAATTTAATTTTAGATAAACTGTAACGGTACGCTTTTAATACAAACTTACAATGGGACAATAGTTTAATTTAAATAAAAAAGCCTCAAATATTTGAGGCTTATCAACTTATGTCAGGCTATTTCATGCTGAAATGGCAGGGAACTTACCAGCCACACTGACGTGAAGCGTTTTGTTCATCTAGCCACGTTTTTAGCGGCGCAAAATAGTCAGCGATGGTGCTCGCATCCATTTTAGACGTGCCTGTTAATGTCTCTAGCGCATTTTGCCATGGCTGACTCATACCCATCTCTAGCATTTGATTCAGTGCTTTACCTGCCTCTTCACTGCCGTAAATAGAGCAGCGATTTAATGGCCCCTCATCACCGGCAATTTCACATAAAGCTTTGTGGAATTGGAACTGAAGGATATGCGCTAAGAAGTAGCGAGTATACGGTACATTGGCCGGAACGTGGTATTTTGCACCGGGATCAAAGGCATCAGCACCACGCTCAATTGGGGCCATGACACCCTGATATTTTTCTCTTAGCTCCCACCACAGCTGGTTATATTGTTCAGGCGTCACCTCTCCTGACATAACCTTCCAGCGCCATTGGTCGACCATTAAACCAAACGGTATGAACGCAATTTTATCGAGCGCTACCTGCATCAGCATACCAATGTCATTTGATGCATCTGGTATTTCGTCAATTAAGTCGATTTGCTTTAGATACTTAGGTGTAATAGACAGTGCAATTGTGTCACCAATGGCTTCATGGAAGCCATCGTTCGCTGAACCACGGTAAAGAAGCGGTTGGTTTTTATAGGCGCGCTGGTAATAGTTGTGCCCTAATTCGTGGTGAATAACATTAAACTCTTCACCGGTCTTTTGAATACACATTTTAATTCGAAGATCGTCTTTATCATCTAAATCCCATGCTGAAGCATGACACTGAACGTCTCGGCCTTCAGGTTTTTGAAACATTGAACGTTCCCAGAAGGTATCTGGTAGTTCTTCAAAGCCTAGCGATGAGAAAAATGATTCGGCCTGTTTAACCATAGCGATTTCATCATAGCCTTGCGCCGCTAATGCGCCTGTTACATCAGGCACCTTCATTTCTTGTTGTGGTTTTACGATATCGTAAATATTACCCCATGATTGCGCCCACATATTTCCCAACAAATGTGCTGGAATTGGCTTATCTTGGGGGACCACGTCTTCACCGTAATGCTCACCAAGTTTTGCTCTAACATGGCAGTGAAGAGACTCATAAAAAGGTTCAACTTGTGTCCACAAGCGATCAAGTTCTTTTGGAAACTCGTCTGCGGGCATGTCATATTTTCCACGCCACAGAGCACTTACGTTTTCAAACCCTAACTCTGCTGCACCTTCGTTAGCAAGCGAAACTTGCTCCGCATAAAGTGGCGCCATAGGCTTTGAGACTTCACGCCAACCTGTCCAATATTCCAGTAGTTTGTCGGCGTCGCGCAATGTAGCCATTTCTGAACTCATTTCAACTAAGCTTTTGCACGTACCGTCATCGCTACAATATTCACCCGAACCGTACATGGCGCTGAGTTCTGATCCTATTTTCGCCAAACGCTCTGCTTTTTGGGCATCTGCGGGTGGTGGCATAGTAAGACCGTTTTTTAGCAGTTCTAGCTGTCGGCGCGTATCGGCGTCAACGTCGACATCATTAAACTTGGCTGCTTCCTTGGCTAGTTTAGCCACTTTTGTTGATAGCACCTCATTAAAGTAGGCGCTTACCGCAGCGGTATCGAAGTTGATATTAGTGGCATAGCTCCACTCTGCGTGTGCAGCAGGTACCTGCATTTTTGCAATGTCATCTTGTACTTGTTGTAAAAATTGTTTTGCATCTTGCGCGGTGAGTTCTGGTTTTGATTCTGTCTGATGAGTACTTTCGCCGCAGCCCATAAGCGATACGCTTACCAATGCTGCTAACAGAGTACGTTTATGATTGAGCATACTTTGTCCTATAATTATTTTGTTTTTAACGTGAATCGAGGTTCACATAGACATGCATTTGCATTGTGTAACGCGGCATAGGTTTTGTAAAACAAATTTGAAATAATCCAGTCCGCATAGATGATTATGCACTCAGCGAGACTTAACATGTGCTTATTGTGCGCGGTTTTCAACGCTCACCGATAACAGTAGAGAATGTCATGACGGTAGAATTTTACCTTGAAAATTTACCGGCTAATAGGCGAGAGCGCATCACTTCGAGCATTGAGCTGCTGTGTACGTCTAGAATAGAAAAAGGGAGTAAGCTTTTAACTATCGAATCTCCACGATATACTCAATAAAACAAAATCAATAGGAAGGAACGTTATGTCAACGGAAGAACCGGTTTATTGGGGGCTAAACGCCCGAAGTTATTGCACGCTTATCCATGTTTCTCAATTATCAAGCTTCGTCATTCCCGGATTAGGTTTTATCTTGCCCATTGTGCTTTGGATTGCGCATAAAGATCAAAATGAAGATATCAATCAGCATGGAAGAGTGACCGTAAACTGGTTATTGAGTTTACTCGTTTATTCAGTGATCTGTTTTATACTGACTTTTATTATAATCGGGGCGCTAGGGTTCATTGTACTTGGCTTGATGAATATCATCTTCGCAATTGTTGCAGCGGTAAAAGCCAATAAAGGGGAGCTTTGGGTATACCCATTGAGCTTTCAGTTTATAACGCGTTAACGGGTCACAAAATTTTTCCGACTTTTAAGCGCCCATACGGCTCAGTAAACGCTCGAGCGACTTTCTACACTGTCTTAGGTACCCTGTTACTCCGCGTTAGAGCGATGATTGGGTAGAACGCTATGAATGAGGAACAGGCTGTTTGTCTGCCCTTTGATTTGAGCCGTTGTAGACAAGCTTTGCTTTACGACATTGAGTGCCAGCGATTTGTTGATGCGCTGTTTCTTAATGGTTTTGCTAAATGTAACGTCTTTTACGTGAGTTAAAGAGGGCGGCGTTTCTTGCGCTAGGGCAGAGGTAGAACAAGATGCAAATACGCTAAGCGCGATGGATAAAAAAATGTTTTTACTTTGCGTTTTCATCACACTTTTCTCTTTACGCTAAACGCTGTTAACGTTGTGCATATCTCACCAGTAAGAAATGACTTCAGAGGCGGTTGCACCCGCCTCATTCGTCGGCTTTGTTTGTTCCGCTCCATTACACCTAAAGTAGGATAAGATCGAAACATGACGTGTCATACCATGGTATCAATATCGATACCTTTTTTCTCTCTACGTTTATGCGGATTGAAATTACTCCTTATTCAGCAACGTAAGGGTACTACCACGCTGTAACCCCGCCGTCTACGGCGATTGTCTGTCCATTCATATAGCTATTACCCGGTGACAATATAAGCATCATGGTATTGACAATTTCTTGGGGTTCACCAAGACGTTTCATTGGGCTTCCCATACCAAGTTGCTCGCGCGCCTCTGGTGTGTTGTAACCGTCCACGTTAAGAATATTGGTTGGACTGTAAAAAGGGCAAATAGCATTAACGCGGACATTCTTGCGACCGTACTCTACAGCGGCAGTTCGGGTTATCCCTGACACAGCGTGTTTAGCTGCAGCGTAAGCTGCGCCCTTTGGCGCTCCGCCAAGCCCTGCGAGCGAACTAACGTTGAGTACATGACCTTGCTTTTGCGCAAGCATAACGGGAATTTGGTATTTCATTCCAAACATCACCCCTTTCACGTTTACAGCAAACTGTGAATCCATGATCTCTTCAGTCATCTGATGCACGGGCGCAGGATTGTGTGCTATGCCCGCGTTATTCACGGCTATATCGAGTCGGCCAAAGGTATCCATTGCGGTATCAACTAATGCTTTGTTAAGGGCTTCGCTTGCAATATTGCCCGATAGTGTTGCTACCTCCGTCAAGGCTTTTACATCCTTCATCGTCTCTTCGAGGGCTGTTTCGTTTATATCTGAAAGAACAAGCTTAGCACCTCGGTTAGCAAGCCCAAGAGACAGTAAGCGGCCAAAGCCGCTGCCCGCGCCCGTGATTAGTACAACTTGTCCTGTAAAATCGAGTAGAGCATCCATAGTAAATTCCTGTTGTTTGTTTTGTGACTGATGAAATTTTGTTTTTTAGACTATGTCGTGTGACGAATTCAGTTGTGTTTGTTCAATAAATTGAATAAGTAAACGAGCGAGTTCTTCTCCTTTATCTTCCTGAATAAAGTGACCACCGTTTTCTATCGAAGTATGTGCCATGTCGTTACAGCCAGGGACGAGCTTTTGAAATACTTTATCGCCCCCTTTTGTAATAGGGTCGCTATCACCAAAAGCGGTAATGAAAGGTTTCTGGAATTGCTTGAGCTTCTCCCAAGCATTTCTATTTGCCTGCGCCTCTGGGTTATCAGGGCTTGCAGGCACAAGAAGTGGAAACATGCGCGCTCCCACTTTGTAACGTTCGTCTGGAAAGGGGGCGTCGTAGGCGGCAAGTGTCGCCGCATCTAAGTCAGATGTGGTGGCATTTTGAATGATCGTTGATGTAGGAAATATCGGAACGTCTTGCGAGAATCGGCGCCATTTGATGAAGGCATCGCTTGGAAGGTGGTCTCCCGTTGGCAACCCCGTGTTAGACACCATTACGCCCGAAAAACGCTCAGGCATGTCAGCAACTAGCCGTAGTCCTAATAGTCCTCCCCAATCTTGGCAGAATAGGGTTACTGGGCCCTTCGTAACTTGAGAAAACCAGTCTTTAAGCCATATCACGTGACGTGCATAGGAGTAATCTTCCTTTCTTACGGGCTTATCTGAGCGTCCAAAACCAATTAAGTCAGGTGCTACGACATTGAACCCAGCGTTAGCAAGTAGCGGCATCATTTTGCGGTAAAGGTATGCCCATGTTGGTTCGCCATGCATCAAAAGCACGGTATGGCCGTCTACTGGCCCACTTTGGTAATGCGCCATGGTTATTTCACTGCTTACTGTGTCTGTTATCTCTGTGAAACAGGGGGAGTAAGGAAAGTCTGTGATCTTCTCGAAGGCGCTTTCCGGTGTTTTGAGCACTTGCATAGCCAATCATCCTTATTGTAAATAAAATGTAATAACAAGTGGTGCTTAGTTAACAAAAACACTGGTTTTATTCTCTGTCAAATAAACCTAAGGCGAGGAAAGACGAGCTCTGCGTAGAGAAATGAATTCACAAAAGGGCTGGCGGTAAATATTAAATATTATGATAAATGTCTATAACACCAATAAACTTGGATGATTGGCAACACTGCAATAACATCCAGTTAACGTGATAAACAGGACATGGTTATGACAGAGATAGGAAATAAAGCCGTCGATTATGCGGTACAACAAGGCGTCGCCACGCTAACAATGCAAAGTGCGCCGGTCAATGCGCTGTCACGCGCTATCAGAATAGGGCTAATTGAAGGGATCGACAACGCATTACACGATGATAGCGTTAGCGCGATTGTTATTACCTCTTCACTGCCCATCTTTTCCGGCGGTGCTGATATTAGTGAATTTTCCGGCGGCGACCTATCTCCGATGTTGCCTGAAGTACTCGACAAAATAGAAAATGCGTCTAAGCCCGTTATTGCTGTGCTTCCTGGGCCTGCATTTGGTGGTGGTTTAGAGGTAGCGCTTGCTTGTCATCATCGCATTACCTTTGCAGACAATAAGGTGGGATTGCCCGAGGTTAATCTCGGTATTCTTCCTGGTGCGGGCGGAACTCAGCGACTACCTCGTCTTGCCGATGTTCAAACCTCATTGGAGATGATTGTTACCGGAAAGCCGACGTCAGTCCTAAAGCTCCCTGGTGTGTTTGACAAAATTTCAGATAAACCTGATCACTTACTCGAAGATACAAAAGCGTATTTACAAGCGTTGACGCCAGAGAAGGCGATCAAGCGCACGTGTGATATCACATTGACTATGTCCAAAGAGACTGAGGCCGTGTTCGATGCTGTAACGGCACAAACTAAAAAAGCGTCTCGTGGCTTTTTTGCACCATTAAAATGTATTGAAGCCGTGCGCGGTGCTTATACGCTTGGGTTCGAAGACGGCCTTAAAAATGAAGGTAAACTCTTCATGGAGTGCATGAATACGCCGCAAGCGCGTGCTCAACAGCATTTCTTCTTCGCCGAACGCGCAGCAGGTCACGTGAGTGATTTCGATAAAAATACCCCTGAGCGCAGTATAGAAAAAGTAGCAATTATCGGTGCTGGCACGATGGGTGGCGGTATCGCGATGAATTTTGCGAATGCTGGCATCCCGGTCACAATGCTTGAGCTTAAAGAAGAAGCGCTAGAGAAGGGGTTAGCGCTCATTAGAAAGAATTACGAAAACTCGGCGAAGAAAGGAAAGTTGACCCAAGAGCAGGTAGAGAGCCGAATGGCGCTACTTTCTGGCACGACGTCGTATGATGACCTCGCTGATGTTGATCTTGTCATTGAAGCCGTGTTTGAGAAGATGGAAGTCAAGAAAACCGTGTTTTCTACGCTAGATAAAGTATGTAAGCCTGGTGCTATTTTGGCCTCGAATACGTCAACGCTGGATATTGACGAAATTGCGACAGCTACATCGCGCCCTGAAGATGTGATTGGTCTTCACTTCTTCTCGCCCGCGAATGTAATGCGGCTGTTAGAAGTGGTAAAAGCAGAGAAAACGTCTGCTGAAGTCATTAAAACCTGTATGAAGATGGCGAAACGCATCAAGAAAGTAGCGGTGCTCGTCGGGGTTTGTTTCGGTTTTGTGGGTAACCGCATGATTGAGCCTTATGGTCGTGAAGCTAACCGCTTATTGCTTGAAGGAGCGTCACCTGAGCAGGTTGATCGCGTATTAACTGAATTTGGCATGCCAATGGGACCGTTCACCATGGGCGACATGGCTGGGTTAGATATCGGTTATTACGTACGTCAATCTCGCCAAGAACATATCTCTCATGACCCCGCTTACGGCGCGGTTGCAGATCGCTTAGTAGAAATGGGCAGAAACGGACTGAAAACAGGACGTGGTGCATACAACTATGAGCCTGGCAGTCGTGTTCCTATTCCTGACCCTGAGGTCCTTGAAATAGCGAAACAAGAAGCTGAGCGTTTAGGTGTAACCCAGCGTTCAGACATCACTGATGAGGAAATTCTTGTTCGCGTGATGTATTCATTGATAAACGAGGGTGCAGCCATTTTGGAAGAAGGGATTGCAGCAAAATCTAGCGATATCGATGTCATTTATGTTTACGGCTATGGCTTCCCTGTCTATCGCGGAGGCCCCATGCAATACGCTGACGAAGTAGGGCTTGGCACCATTCTCGATAAGCTTACCAGCTATCGTGACCAGCTTGGCGAATACGGAAAGATGTGGCTTGAGCCAAGTGATCTTCTAGTGAAGTTGGCGCAAGAGGGCGGCAAGTTTAAAAGTTATAAAGCGTAACTGAGAAAGGTTTAGAGAGTAAAAGACGTAGCTAATATTCGTTGCGTCTTGTCGATTCGATAATCAATTAATAGCGCTAGGTCACTGATAAAAGAGCGTAGCGCTAACTAAATTTTGGCTGAACTTTCAGCCCAACTGAAAGGAATGTAACAATGCGTGATGCAGTTATTGTAAGTACAGCACGTACTCCCATAGGGCGAGCCTACAAAGGCGCACTTAACAACCTGCCAGCCCCTTCTTTAGGTGGCCATGCAATCAAACATGCCGTTGCTCGAGCGGGCATTGACCCGGCCAGTATTGATGATGTGGTAATGGGCGCAGCACTTACCCAAGGCAGTGGTGGCATGAACATCGGCCGCCTAGCGGGCCTTGCTGGCGGATTACCTGTGACTGTAGCGGGCATGACTCTTGACCGTCAATGCAGTTCTGGGATGTATGCCATTGCCACGGCTGCAAATTCGATTCGTTCCGGCGATACCAACATTATGGTTGCCGGAGGTTTAGATTCTATTTCTTTGGTCCAAAACAAGAACATGAATATGTTCCGCGCCGTGGATCCTGCACTCGTTGCAAAACACAAAGATATTTACATGCCTATGCTTCAAACTGCTGAGGTGGTGGGTAAGCGCTACAACATTAGTCGTGATGTACAAGACGAGTACGGTTATCAAAGTCAGATGCGCACGGCAGCTGCACAAGAGGCCGGAAAATTTGACGATGAAATCGTCCCAATTACAGCAGTGCAAGCTGTATTTAACAAGGAGACGGGTGAAACTTCTGAACGTGAGGTGACGTTGTCAAAAGACGAAGGTAATCGCCCAGAAACTACCCTTGAAGGTTTAAAAGCGTTGAACCCTGTTATCGAAGGCGGCTGCATCACTGCAGGTAATGCCAGCCAACTTTCTGACGGCGCAAGCGCAACTGTCATCATGGATGAGCAGTCAGCGGCAAAAGGGAATGCACAGCCGCTTGGTATTTATCGCGGTATTGCAGTAGCAGGCTGCGAGCCAGATGAGATGGGAATTGGCCCTGTTTTTGCCATCCCTAAGCTATTAAAGCAGCATGGATTAACCATGGACGATATCGGTCTATGGGAGCTTAACGAAGCGTTTGCGGTACAGGTACTGTATTGCCGCGATAAGTTAGGCATTCCAGACGAATTATTAAATGTTAACGGCGGTGCCATTTCTATTGGTCACCCATACGGCATGAGCGGTGCTCGCATGGTGGGTCACGCACTCATCGAAGGTAAACGACGCGGTGCGAAGTATGTTGTTTGCACCATGTGTATCGGTGGCGGCATGGGCGCTGCTGGTCTATTTGAAGTTATATAGGTATTGGGTATGGAAGGTTATAAAGCTCCACAACGTGACGCCATGTTTGTAACGCATGAGCTACTGAACTATCAAAATCATTATCAAAAGCTGGGTTTCGACGAAGCTTCCGAAGATTTGGTGTCGGCCATTTTTGCCGAAGCGGCCAAGTTTTCAGAAAACGTATTAGCACCTATTAACGCCTCGGGTGACGAAGAAGGGTGTAAGTGGGTTGATGGTGAAGTCACTACGCCAAAAGGTTTCAAAGAAGCGTATAAAACTTACGTTGAAGGCGGCTGGCCGAGTATGTCTCATCCAGAAGAGTTCGGCGGTCAGGCGCTACCGTACTCGTTGTCTTCTATTATTGCTGAGTGGTTCTCAGGCGCAAACCACTCTTGGGCAATGTATCCTGGTCTGAGCCAGGGTTGTATGGAAACGCTAAAAGCGCACGGTACTGAGCTGCAGCAAAAAATGTTTCTTGAAAAACTGATCAGCGGCGAGTGGACAGGCACAATGTGTCTGACTGAAGCGCACTGCGGTTCGGATTTAGGCATGCTGAAATGTCGTGCCGAGCCCCAGGATGATGGCAGTTACAGCTTAACCGGTACGAAGATCTTTATCTCTGCTGGTGAGCATGATATGTCAGAAAATATTGTACATATCGTACTGGCTCGCTTGCCTGACGCACCCGAAGGCACCAAAGGCATTTCATTATTTGTCGTACCTAAATTCAATGTATCTGAAGAGGGTGAAAAGCAAGACAGAAATGCTGTGAGCTGCGGCAGCATCGAACATAAGATGGGTATTAAAGCTAGCGCCACCTGTGTGATTAACTTCGACGGTGCGAAAGGCTTTTTGATTGGACCACCTAACCGTGGTTTGAACTGCATGTTCACCTTTATGAATACAGCGCGTATTGGTACAGGGCTTGAGGGCTTAGCAGCGTCTGAAGCGGCTTTCCAAGGCGCGTTACGTTACGCGAAAGATCGTATTCAGTTCCGTTCTCTCACCGGTCGTAAAAACCCGGATGGTCCAGCCGACCCTATCATTGTGCACCCGGATGTACGACGTATGCTGTTAACGCAAAAGGCGTTTGCAGAGGGCAACCGCGCACTCGCAGCCTACTGTATGCAGTTAGTAGACGTTACCCTTTACGGCGATGACGCTGCTGAGAAGCAAGTTGCGGAAGCGAAGCTTGCCTTCTTGACGCCTATCGTGAAGGCTTTCTTAACTGAGACCGCTCAAGAGTCAACCAGCTACGGCATGCAGGTATACGGTGGTCACGGCTTCATTAAAGAGTGGGGCATGGAGCAGTTAGCGCGCGATACCCGCATTTGTACTATGTATGAAGGGACTACGGGTATTCAGGCAGTTGACTTATTGGGTCGCAAAGTGATGGGCTCTAACGGTGAATTGCTTAACGTGTTTGTGCAGGAAGTCCGTGATTACTGTAATTCATTGCGGGACAAGGCGCAATTTAGTGCTTGGACCAATGCGCTTAACTCGCACCTTGACGAGTGGCAGCAAATTACGATGGACATCGGTAAGGCTGCAGCATCTAATCCAGATGAAATTGGTGCGGCATCTGTTGACTACCTAATGTACTCAGGTTATGTCACCGTGGCTTACTTCTGGCTTAAAATGGCAGTGAAAGCGCAAGAGCAGCTTGATGCGGGTAGCACAGAAACTGAATTCTATAAGAGTAAGATTTTGACGACGGGCTTCTATTTCGACCGTTTGTTAACACGCACTCGCTCTCTTGTTTCTGCAATGCAATCGGGCGCAGACAACTTAATGTCTATGCCAGAAAGTATGTTTGCTATCGAGTAACCGCGCAGTAACAAGGTTCAGTGTAAAATTGGTGCGCCATTGAAAGGCGCACGTAAAACCGAGCAAATGAGGTAACCAAGTGATATTTGGGTACATTGTTTAGCTCGGTTTTTTGTTTTTAATTAAAACAAAGAGAAAGAAAAGAGGTGGCTGTGATAGCGTCTAAATATATTGAGGTAGGTGGTTGTGCCATTCATTATCTGTCTCGTGAAGGAACGCAGACAAGCAATCCCCTATTAGTCTTGCTTCACGGCTTTCCCGAAAATGCGCAGACGTGGGAATCATTGATAAACGTATTGCCGTCTACGCTTGACGTGATTGCGCCAGATTTACCCGGGTATCACTTATCGAGCCCCTTGAACCGTGAAACAGATTATCAAGTTCCTTTGCTCATAACGCGAATTGCTTCCTTCATTCGTTTAGTGAAAGAAGATAGAGACGTAATTTTGCTCGGTCACGATTGGGGTGGTGCAATAGCGTGGCCTTTAGCTGCGTTTCACCAAGATCTTTTCAAAAAGCTAATCATTATTAATGCTGCCCACCCGTCTACCTTTACTCATTCACTTAAAACTTCTCCGCTTCAGCGAGAGAAAAGTCAGTATATCCACGCACTAATAGATGACACTGCGCAGCAAACGCTCAATGAAACAAATTTTGAGTTATTGAAAAGAATGATAGGCGCATCGCTTTTTGAGGAAAATACAGAGTATGGGAAGGCTTTGATTGAAGATTGGAGCGAACCTCATACGCTTAATTCAATGCTCAGCTATTATCGCCAAATGCCACAGCAAGTGCCGCCTTTAAACGCCACACAAACAGAACTTGACGATCTCCGCGTTCCAGAGGTGTTTATTTATCTGCCTGTCTTATTGCTTTGGGGTGAGCAGGACGACGCCTTTGATTTGAGCGTGTTGGATAATATTGAGCACTATGTGCCACCGCTAGAAATGCATTTTAATAAATCGGCTTCGCATTGGTTACATAGAGAAGAGACCGATTGGGTCGCGCAAAAGATAACAGGTTTTTTGAAGCTTTAGAAAGGGATGAGGCCCCTAAAAGGGGCCTCTAGTGCGGCATCCTGCCGCTACCATGTTGAACTGTTGCATCACATGGTGTGACTATATCTTTTATTAAATTCTGCCGTTTATTTCAGCCGAAATTGGAGAGCTTTGAAGGCCTTGCTCAGCGATCCAAGCTTGTAGTGTTTTGCCATCTGACTCAGGCTCTGCCAAGTCTTTACTAGGCATCTGCTTTACAAGTAGCGTACCCACTTCAACAGCGTTGCTAGTAAGGGCGGTGCGAATAAGGCTTTGGCCGTTACATGAAATGCCAGAGTAGTAATCGCGAAGCTTTAATTTGTAATCTGATTGAACGCTACGCATTTTCTTGCGAAGTTCACCCTTGTCATCCGCTTGAACTATAGTGCAGATGTTTGCAAGTGCTTCGTTAATATCGTTGGCTTGCGCTGCGTTAGAAAAAGCTAAAGTTGATGCTGCAATTACTAGAGAAGTTTTAACGATTTTCAACATGGTTAAATTCCTTCGGTTGTTGTTAAGTTAGTGTTTGTTCGTTGAGTTGTATTAAACCCTAATCTAAGCGATTGAAAAACATGCGGTAAAATAACAGGGTATACAAAAGTATACTCTAAGCATCAAGCGATATAATACCAATAAAAAAGGCCCCGTAGCAGTGGGGCCTTAGCGCGCAGCATTCGCTGCAACCATGTTGAATCAGTTCACATGGTCGTGTGAAATTTCACCTAGATTCTATCGTTAAGCTCGGCAGAAATTGGAGAATCCTGTAGACCCTGCTCAGCAATCCAAGCTTGCAGTGTTTTACCATCTGCCTCTGGCTCAGAGAGGTCTTTACTTGGCATTTTTTTGACAAGTAGCGTACCTACTTCAACAGCATTACTGCTAAGCGCTGTTCGAATTAAACTTTGACCACCGCAAGAAACACCTGAGTAGTAATCGCGCAGCTTCAACTTGAAGTCCGACTGGACACTACGCATCTTTTTACGAAGTTCGCCTTTGTCATCGGCTTGAACGATAGTACAAATATTAGCAAGCGCCTCATTTATGTCATTAGCTTGAGCAACGTTAGAGAAAGCAAGTGTTGATGCAGTAATAAGTAGAGAAGTTTTAACGATTTTCAACATGGTTAAATTTCCTTCGTTTGTTTAGTTTGATCAGAGAGTTTGTTTGTTCGCTTCTAATTAAAAAACAACCAGAATGAATGAAAAATAGCCACTTGAATAACAGGGTATAGAGCTTTATACCTTATACTAAAGGCTATAGAGAAGATATGTTGCTCTTAGCCTTTAGTATTAAAGGGCTGGACCCTTTTATTTATTAAGGAAAGGCGCCGACGAAAAAGTAGACATAAAATGTGTAAAATAAGGTTTTTTTGTTTTTTTCGCGTTATTTGCACTAAACAAAAACAAACAGAGCAAGTATCCATAACAAAAGGAGCTTGGACGAAAGCGACGTTTTCATGGCAATTCATTCTAAGTATGTCGAAAACAAGTTATGACAGTCTGATAATAATACTTCGATAACATTGTTAAGATAGCCAAGTGTATAAAGCTGTGTGCTAAGAGCCGAGCGCCAAAAGTCTTATACAAAAAAACTGGTACAAAAAAGCAGCTGTCTTGCTATAGGCTTTTGAAGAGTATATTGCCAAGAAAAAAGCGACCCGAAGGTCGCTTTTAAAGTGCAGATTACTCTGCAACCATGTTGAATGGGTTCACATGGTGTGAAAAAAGTTACAGTCGATCTTTAATTACTGCTGCAATAGGGTTGTCTTGAAGACCATTTTCAGCCACCCAAGCCTGTAGCGTCTTCCCGTCAGCTTCCGGTGCTTCTAAATCACTTTTCGGCATTTTTTTAACGAGTAGTTCGCCAGCTTCAACAGCATTGCTAAGAAGTGCTGTGCGAATGAGACTGTTTCCACTGCAGCTAATACCTGAGTAATAGTCTTTCAGCTTCATGCGATAATCTGATTCTACAGAACGCATTTTTTTGCGCAGTTCGCCTTTATCGTCTGCTTGCACGATGGTACATATATTTGCAAGCGCCTCGCTCAAGTCAGCCTGTGCCACGCCCGACACACCGAATGTCGCAGCGATAACAAGAGAAGTTTTAACGATTTTCAACATGGTTAATTCCTCAGGTATTTCAAAGTTAGTTTATTCGTTGGCGAAGATTAAACGACATAATTAAACGCTTGAATACAACGAGGGTGATACTCAGGTATACCGTTGTATACCCTTTTTTTGGAGGCAAAAAACGCCCCAGTGGGGCGTTATAGAATACATCAAGACACAATCAGTGCGGCTTAAAGTTGCTCGCGACTTCCATTATCTGTTCACGCATCCACATGTGTGCATAATCATGGTCTGCGCTGACATGCCAATATAAATAATATTCCACCGGAGGAAGATCGAAGGGCATCTCATAAATAGCAAGGTCATAATGTTTCGCTAAATGAAATGGCAAGCACGCTATCAAATCGGTTTTTACAATTGTGCTTGGGACAGTAAGGAAGTGCTGACCGCGCATGACTTCTTTTCTTCTCTTTCCCATTTTGTCTAGAGCAACATCAATAGGACCTGCGCCGGATTTCCGTTGAGAAACGTTAATATGACCTAATCGAAGAAAAGTATCTAAGTCTAAACCGTTTTTAAGTGCAGGATGATTCTTACGTGCCAAGACAACAAACCTGTCCTGCGCTATTTTTTCCTTGCACAAATGAGGGTCAGTAAAGGTTGATGCGTCCGCAAAAAAATCGAGTGTTCCCGCTGCCATAGCAGATACCACTTGGCTTCGGGGGATTTCGTAATTGGTTAAGCCTATGTTTGGAGCCAGATTTTGAAGTCTTGCAACTAATCGAGGCATGATACTGGCCTCTAGTAAATCTCGGCTGGCAAAATTAAAAGACTTCTCTGCCGTAAGTGGATCGAACGTGTGGCTTTCCTGCACACTTTTTCGAAGAAGCGCTAACGCCTGTCGCGCAGGCACAATGATATTTTGCGCAACGGGTGTAGGTGTCATACTGTGCCCAGTTCGTACGAAAAGCGGGTCGTTGAGCATTTCTCTCAATCTTGCTAGAGAGTTACTCACCGCCGGTTGGGTGATACACAATACATCAGCAGCCTTGGTTAAGCTCCCCGCCGTATAGATGGCGTCGAATACTGCGAATAAGTTCAAGTCGATTCTATTGAGATTCATAACTAATCCTTTAAGAGCGAATGCCCTGAAAAAAGCCAATAGATGAAAAAGCGCTGGATTACGGCTCAGCGTAAATAATTGCAACACATTACTGTATTGCTACATAGCATCTACGATTAATTTACCTTAGTGTAACAAGAATATTTATAAATACCTATTATTAAAAGTTAATTGAAACATTCAAGTGAATAATAGTAGTTTTGACATTAATGCATACAAATGAGACGTGAAAATGAAAACACTTTTGGATTTGTCGATAGGTGAGAAGCTAGAACAGCCTGAGTGGCTAATGGTGACTCAGGACATGATTAACCAGTTTGCAGACGCAACAGGCGATCATCAATGGATCCACTTAGACACCGCTCGTTGCGAAAAAGAAAGCCCCTTTAAGTCTACAATTGCGCACGGGTTTCTAAGCGCAAGTCTTATGCCGAAGGCATTTGCTGAAGTGATTGCACCCAGTGATAGGATTGCTTCAATGATAAACTATGGCATCGACAAATTGCGCTTCCTCGAACCGGTTAAAAGCAATGATTCAATCAAATACCAGTTTAGTCTTGTCGAGGTGACTGAAAAGCCCCAGGGTAAACTGTTCAAAGTTGATGCATCATGTTTGCTTAAGTCGAGTGGCAACCCTGCTTTAGTCGGCAGCTTTTTGATGCTAGCAGTTTTGAACAATACCAGTCCGCATAGATAAACATTACGGCCCGTTTTGAACGGATATCCCTTTGTACTCGTGTACCCATTTTTGTGGTTCGTCGAAGGGGATGGCCTTATAGAAAAACCTGAATGAGGCGTGCGCTACTCTTCAGGCTTTTTTAATGAATTGCCCTCTGCACTTGGGCGTTTCACGAGGTTTAATTTGCAGCTTCTTCCGCGCCTTCTTCTACCGCTTCTCCAGCGCTCTGAATATCCTTGCCTGCGCCTTCAATTGTTGCGCAGCCACCAAAACTACCTAGGCTTGCTGCAATGATAAGCGCTAGGAATGCATGCTTACGTGTATTTGAATTTAACATTTCCATGGGTTTCTCCTTTCTATTTACTCTTCACTAGGTTGACTTGAATCGTTACCTGCTTTTTTTTCCGACCGTGATTGCGTCGAAGTTGAACTATCGCTAACTGTTTCGCGTGCTTGTTGTCGATTGATCATGGCATCAAGCTTGTCGCCGCCTTTGGCATTGAAATCCAATGTTCTGATAGGAAATGGAATAAGAATATCGTTTTCCTCTAATACCGTCTTAACCGTGCTAATGGCATCATGGCGAACCACCATGAAGCCAGGGTCACCTGGATATCGAATCCAAAACCAAAGGAGGAGGTTTATACTAGAATCGCCGAAAGATTCTGCGTAAACCGCGGTTTCCTCTTTTTTAATAACGTAATCTTTAGTATTCATTGCCTCTGTGATGACTTTTGCTGCCTGTTCAATGTCATCTGCATAAGAGATACCAACCGGCACCTCTATTCTTCTATATCCCAAATATGAGTAATTGGTTAATATATTGCGAAATAATATCTTGTTAGGAATAACTTCTAACTGCCCGTAGAACGTCTCAACCAATGTATTTCGGAGGTTGATTTCTTTCACATTTCCGAACACGCCCTCAGCCTCTATGACGTCACCAATGTCAAAGGGTTTTCTGATTCCCATTGCTACACCGGCAATGAAGTTTTCTGTCATATCTTGAAAAGCGAAGCCAACGGCTAAGCCGACAATACCCGCACCGGCCAAAAGTGATGTTACGGTACCTTTGAGGCCAACAAAATCTAACGCAATGAAAATACCTGCGACCAGAATAATGGCTTTGATGATAGACGTGAGGAGGCCTGCTATTTGACGTGACTCGAAGGTACGTCGCATAAGCTTTCCCACCACATTGCCTATGACCTTTGCAACAATGCCAAATAAGATAGCGATAAGAAAAGCGACCACGATATTTGGGAGCAGTGTAATGCCTCCTTCGACCCAACTTTCAAGCTTTTCGCTTAAGAGCTTATATACCTCATCGACCTTTGGAAACTCCATAACTCTCTCAATCACCGTCTAAATTAACCCATACCTTTCAAATTTCATTCCTACAATTTAGATTCTCTATCCTTCTGAAATTTAATTGTTTTATTTTATTTTTCGGACGTTGGAGAAAAGCAGGTGTGTATGAATTACCGACGTATTGAAACATGTTCCTATAAACGTGTTGGAGGTTTTATAGGAAACGTCTCGGTATTAGCCATAAGTCTATCTGGTCTGACCATGTGTAAAATTAATGTAAACATATTATTCACAATAAATTTACAAACATGGATATCGGGCATAGTATCAATCGGGTAGGTCACAATTTGTGGATGGCCTATCAATATAACAACACAAAATCGAACAGCCTGTTGCTAGCGGAAAGTGTGGGTAGTAGTGCCGGTAGTGATAAGCCCAGATTTGGAATCACACTATGAAATTTAAAACGCGTAAGACAGCAGTTGCCGCCATGGTTGGTACTGCTTTATTTTGTTCTCCTTATCTTGCATCAGCCCAAGAAGCTGAAGTAGAAAACGAGCAAGAAGCTAAGAAAGACGTTGAACTCATTCTTGTTACCGGAAGCTTTGTTCGTCGAAGCGAGAATTTTGAATCTCCTTCGCCGCTAGCGGTTGTCGACAGTGTCGCCATTGATTCTATTGGTGCGAAAAACATCGCCGATATCACCCAAACACTCACCATTAATACAGGCGCGGAAAATAACCCTGACGCGTTTACGCAAAATGCGACTGCGGGCACATCGAATATTAACCTTCGCGGTCTTGGCGTTGCCTCTACATTAGTATTGTTAAACAACAAACGTCAGGTTGTTAACGCTCAGCCAACAAACGAAGGTCTAAACTTTGTCGATACGAGTTCACTAGTTCCTATGATAGCTATTGATCGTATGGAAGTAGTGAAAGACGGTGCTTCTGCGTTGTACGGCTCTGATGCTGTCGCCGGTGTGGTGAACTTCATCACCAAACGAAATTACGAAGGTGCTATGGTAAGTGTTGACTACCAAGATGGTGCACACGGCGATAATAAAGAATATGTCCTTCAGGGTCTGTGGGGCGCAACGGGCGACAAAGGTAATGTCATAGCCGCTATTAGTTATACGAATCGCTCTCCACTCTTCATTAGCGATAGACGCTTAAGCCGCCCCCAAGATGATACCAGTGCACTGGGTAATCCTGCGAGTTTCTTCATCGCGCCAGGCGTGCCTGTTATTGATCCGTTTGGGTGTGAAGAGTTCGGAGGTTTCCCGCAAGTATTAGCGCCAGCAGGCACAATTCCTGGGCTTGATGTTGGCCTCTGTGGTTTCGACTTTGGGCCCTACTATTCTTATGTGCCTGATGAAAGCCGTATCAATGCGTACACACGTGCTGAGTACGAATTTACAGACGACATCACATGGACAACCGAAATTGGCATGGCACGAAACCGCGCTGAGCGCGGCGGTGCACCGAGCTTCCCTATTTTGACTGCACCGGTGGTGCCAGATTATCACCCACAAAACCCCTTTGGACGTTCTGTTGCATTCTTTGGCCGAGCTGAAGGGAATGGACAGCCTGGTGATGCTGCAAACACTGAGTCAGATACTTTCCGCTTTAGCACAAACTTACAGGGTGTTACTGACAGCGGTTTCTGGGAAGTCAGTTACACAAGAGCAGTCAATGACTTTGTATTTTCAGTACCCGATGTAATGAACACTGAATTTCAACTCGCGTTGTTAGGTTTCGGTGGTTCAGACTGTAACCCAGTATTGGGAACGCCAGGTGAGGGGAGCTGCCAGTTCTTCAATCCATTTGCAACGTCTTACACAAGCGCGCCTAATTCAGACTATGTAATTAGTTCGTTTACGGGCAAGCAAGTTATTGACTCTAAGTCTGATTTAGAGGTATTCGAAGCGTTTACCTCGTTCGATACCTTCGAAATGAGCGGCGGTTATGCAGCGCTTGCACTCGGGGTTCAATATCGTGAAAACAGCCTGAGACAGGATTACGATGAGTTATCGAACCAAGATAGTTTTACCTTTGTCATTGGTAACCCTGATTTAGATGGAAGCCAAGATGTTTGGGCAGCCTTTGGAGAACTAGCATTACCGGTAAATGACGAACTCGACGTGCAGTTGGCCGTTCGTTATGAAGATTACGGCGGTAGCATCGGTAGTACAGTCGATCCTAAGCTAGCGATATCATGGCGTGCTTCCGACGAGTTTTCACTACGCGGCTCAATATCTACGTCGTTCAGAGCTCCTACTGTATTTTTAGCACAAGGGGGCGCTACCTCTTTACAACAAGTTGTTGACCCCGTCCAAGGTGCACAGGCATTTGTTGCTGTGCGTACATCGGGTAATGAGGACTTAAAACCTGAAGAATCTACAGCATACAATATAGGTTTCTCCTACGAGCCGTTCAGAGACTTATCAATTGAGGTCGATTATTGGAACTTTGAATTTGAAGATTTGATCATTCAAGAAAACGCGCAAGCGTTGCTGAATGCTGATCCGACCGATACTACGCGGATTGTACGTGCAGGTGACCCTGTATCAGGGCCAGTATTACAGATTAACAACACGTATGTTAATGCAAGTTCACTGGAAACATCGGGTATAGACTTCGTTTCAAGCTACAAAATGGAAACAGAGCTTGGGAACTTTACACCTACCATTCAAGCTACTTACATTACCAAGTATGACTTGAACGATCCTCAAGCCGGGGATATCGATGGTGCGGGTCGCCGTAACTTTAATAACATCGGTGTTTCATCGCCAGAGTTGCGCATGAATATTGGCCTCAACTGGCAGAATGATGTACATGCTGCAAACCTGTTCTTGCGTTATGTCTCTTCTTACGACGATGATCAAAACTGTGCAGATGGCACAAGTAACACCGGTGGATGTGCAAATGGTTTCTATGAAATTGACAGCATGTTGACGGTTGATGCTCAGTACAACATTGACTTAGGTAGCGTATTTGATACGGATCAAAGTTATGTACTGACGTTAGGTGGAATCAATCTATTTGATGAAGAACCACCGCAAGTGTTTACAAACAGTGGCTTCGATTCAAAAGTACACGATCCACGTGGTCGTCAAATTTACGCAAGGTTAGCAATAGAATTTTAAGTTTATTGCTTGTTAGATGAAGCCGGCTTTTAAAGCCGGCTTTTTTGTAAACTAAATACACCACACATCTTTTCACGTTTTCCGTGCATCTGTTTTCTAATCTCATTCACATTATTTAAAGTAACGATAAAAGACTTACAAAAAAAGATACATGGAGATGAGCATGCCGACGAAACTAGCAGATGATGCTATTGCTAACAAACTGAATGAGCTAAACGACCTAGTTACCGATGATGTGCATTGGGAACGAGATGGCGACAGCATAAAAAAAACGTTCAAATTTAAAAGTTTTATCCGAGCATTTGGATGGATGTCGCAAATAGCAATTTGGGCCGAAAAGCTTAAACATCACCCCGAGTGGTTTAACGTTTATAACAAAGTAGAGGTGACGCTAACGACTCATGATGCCGGTGGGCTGACTGAACTCGACTTTTCACTGGCTGAAAAGATGGAAAAATTTAAATAAATTGGCGTAGTCCTCTAGGGCGTGTTGAACTTTGCTGTGCATTTTTGCTGTAAAGTTCAACACGCCCTAGGTTTTAAGGAATAAAAATCGCGTTGTAGTACTAACTTTGCACATATTGCTCAATTAAGCTGCGAACAGTCAGAAAAATGAAATATTTCGTTGTTAAGCACTTGTGTTGAGTAAGTCCCTATGTATAATACGCACCACGTTGAGGCGAGGCATTAAACGATTCGCTTTAAACGATTATTTTCTGGCGCGGGATGGAGCAGTCTGGTAGCTCGTCGGGCTCATAACCCGAAGGTCGTAGGTTCAAATCCTGCTCCCGCAACCACAGAAAATAGCTCAAAATTTCAAAGTGTGCACTGCATGCTTTATCGTACAAGCGCGGGATGGAGCAGTCTGGTAGCTCGTCGGGCTCATAACCCGAAGGTCGTAGGTTCAAATCCTGCTCCCGCAACCACATTAGAAAGCCAGAAAAAAGCATTGCATCGCATGCTTTACCGTACAGACGCGGGATGGAGCAGTCTGGTAGCTCGTCGGGCTCATAACCCGAAGGTCGTAGGTTCAAATCCTGCTCCCGCAACCACATAAGAAACCCAGCATACGCTGGGTTTTTTTATACCAGTCCGCAAAGATAATGACCCACTCAGCAAGACTTAACATGTTCGTCATCGCGGCATGTTACCGCAGGTATCGTGGTTCTGTATTAGAGTAGCAAAACAAAGAGTACGGACATGTTAAACGTGCCAGCGCCTTCTGAGAGGGCAATTATCTATGTGGATTGGTGTTATCCCGCGATCAAACTTTTGTCTATCTTACGAACAATAAGTTAACTACTACACTACAACTGTGTATGATTATCCTCTCAATATGCCAATAGAAAAACAGTACATAAGGTAGTTTGGCCGCGATATGATCTCCCGCTTTTTCACACTTGACGAACACGCTTCCTTACTTGAAGGCGCGTATCATTTTCCTTTGGTCGTCCTATCACTTCTAGTTGCAATATTTGCATCGTTCATGGCATTTAATGTTGCAGGTCAAGCTGCTGTGACAACGGATAGTCTTCGACGGAACACACTTTTATGTACAGGAAGTGTGGCGCTTGGAGGTGGTATATGGTCTATGCATTTTTTAGGTATGACTGCCTTTGAATTGTGTACGCCGGTAAGTTATAACCCTCTCTTAACAGGATTTTCAGCGATACCAGGTATTGCCGCCGCGTGGGTAGCGCTTCATCTTTTGACCAAGTCGCGTATCAGTTCGGCAGAGGTGTTACTTGGTGGCGTATTGGTTGGCTCCGGTATCGGCACCATGCATTATAGCGGCATGGCGGCGATGGAAATGGCGCCATTGTTGCGGTATGACCTCACTATGTTTACTGTTTCAATTGTTGTAGCTGTGCTGCTCGCTATGCTGGCCCTCTGGATAAAATTCGGTATTACAAAAGCAACAAAGTCGACTGACTTTCTTGGTAGGCAGGTTCTACTGGCCAGTGTGGTTATGGGCGGAGCGATATCAGGCATGCATTATACTGGCATGGCCGCAGCTCGATTTGTTTTACCGCCAGGTATCGAAACGTCTACACAATCATCTGGCATTGCCTTTTTTCTTGCTATCTCGATCGCTGTAGTCACGCTCGTGCTTATTACGATGGTTTTAGGCGTCAGCCTCTTGTTCAAGTATCGCGATGTGATGGTAAGGGCCATAGAAAGTGAGCGCATTCAAAGAGCAATCACAGATACCGCAGTTGATGCAATCCTCACGGTCGATGACAAAGGCATAATCAAAACTGCTAATCCCGCTGCAGAAGAGATTTATGGCTACAAGCCCGCCGAGCTAGTGGGACAGCATGCATCTATCGTTATACCTCATGAAAGGCGATATCTCTATGGCGATGATTTTTTCAGTCAACGGGTTGTGCCTACTGAGCAAATTATAGGGACAGGGCGGGAAGTAGCAATATTAAGGAAAAATGGTGAGAAGATACCTGCCCGTGTTGGTGTTGGGTATACCAAGTTAGATGGAAAAGCCGTGTTTGTTTCTTTTGCTTCTGATTTGCGCAAAAGAAAAGAGATGGAAGACGCGCTTCGCGAGAGTGAAGCCAAGTTTAGAAGTTTAATTTCCAATATTCCCGGTGTGGCTTACCGCTGTCTTGTTACGCCAAGCTGGCCGATGGTTTTTATCAGTGATGCAGTAGCAGAAATTACAGGCTATCCACCGGAGGATTTCGTATTACCAAACCCCAAACGTTCGTTTTCAGAGCTTTATCATCCCGATGATGTGGACATGTTTTCAAATATCGATAGCGACGCTGGCGTGTTTTCATTCGAATATCGCATTATTTCAAAGTCTGGCGAAGTGAAATGGGTAACAGAACATGGCGTTCATGTGAAAGACGATGATGGAAACGTACTATATATGGATGGCTTTATCTCGGATATAACGCATAGGCGCGTTATGGAAAACGAGCTTAAAGCAGCAAAGGAAAAAGCAGAGCTCGCTGCAGCGACGCGCGCAGCATTTCTTGCAAATATGAGCCACGAAATTCGTACCCCTATGAATGCTATTATTGGGTTCAGTGATCTTATGCTGGGTGAGGAATTACTTGATGAGCAAAAATCACATCTGACTACCATAAATCGTTCCGCGCGTTCACTTCTTCACTTACTCAACGACATTCTTGATAGCGCTAAATTAGACAAAGGAAAACTCGACTTGGATTATCGGGATTTTCTTATTCGCGAAGAGCTTGACTTAGTCGTATCAACGTTCTGGCTGGAAGCCAAGCGTAAAAAGGTTGAACTTGTTCTGAACGTGGATGAAGCCGTTGCGAGGGCTTATCGAGGTGTGCCTGAACGTATTCGGCAAGTTCTCAATAACTTAATTGGAAATGCGGTGAAATTTACCCATCAAGGTCAGGTGGTCATCAATGTGAAAAGCGACGAAAAGTTTGTTTGTTTTGATGTCTCAGATACCGGTATTGGCATGACGAGTGAGCAACTCGAAAAGGTGTTTGACCCATTTTCACAAGCCGACGCGTCAATGAGCAGAAAGTACGGTGGCACAGGGTTGGGAACGACCATTTCCAAGCAGTTAGTGGAATTAATGGGGGGAACAATCCACGCAAGCAGTGAGGAAAATAAAGGGTCGACATTCTCTTTTAGGCTTCCGCTGGAAATTGCGGAGCAGGTTGAAAGTGATGTAAACCCCATTGATGAAAAATCATCGTATTTTGACGTTACTTTGAAAGTACTCGTGGCCGATGATGTTTCGCAAAATATTGAGTTGCTCTCGCTGTTGCTTAAGCGCGCAGGCCATTCGGTAGAAACAGCAACAGATGGCGCTCAGGCATTGGAGAAAATGCGAGAACAAGCCTTTGATATTGTATTAATGGATTTGCAAATGCCGAAAATGGATGGTCTAGAGGCAGCAAAACAACGACGAATGTTCGAAAAAGCGCAGGGGTTACCAGCTACCCCAATTATTGCTTTGACGGCTAGCGTACTTGTTCAAGACAAACACGCGGCTCAGCAAGCGGGCATGGAAGGCTTCGCGAATAAGCCTGTTGATTTTACTTCATTGATGCAGGAAATCGCGCGCGTTCTCAATATTGAAAGTCACACGGCGCCTGTCAACAATCTAAGGTCGTCACAACCCGACACAACCTCTGCACTCGTAGTTGAAAAACACGTCATAGACTTAAATAAAGCGATTGAGTTATGGGGTAGTGAAGAGGTTGTGCTTCATGAGGTAGATAAATTTGCTTCTTCTTGCCGTGATCAGATAAACGAGATGATGAATACAGCGATAAGAGACGACTTTAGTTCCCTCGCAGCGCTCGCGCATCGACTCAAAGGCGTGTCAGGCAACTTAGCGTTAACAACATTTTCGAACATCACACGCGATATCGAGTCCCAAGCACTGAAGTCATCGGTGGACATCGATAAGATAAACGCATTAAGAGACGCGTTAGATAAAATTGAATTAATGTTAAGTGAGTCTCCACTCTATGCTGAGGATGCTATAAATAAAAGTATCGACAATGCTCTCTTACTTGAACACTTGAAAACACTATTAAACAGTGTTGCACAAAACATGGTGAATGAAGACGAATTGGTTTTTCTGCGCGAGGCCGAGCAGACAATGTATAAAGATGAGATCATTCAGATACGCCTTGATATAGATGATTTTGAGTTTGAATCAGCGCAACAAAGTATTAGTGCGCTTATCGAAAAACTAGAGTAGCCAAGAGATACGGCATGTTAGAAATTGAAATCGCGAAACCAACGCTTTTACTTGTTGATGACGAACCCGTTAATTTACGGGTTTTAAAACGGCTTCTTGAATCTGAATGCCAGTTGATATTTGCAAAAAATGGTGAAGAGGCGATAAAGCTTGCCGAGGCTAGGCAGCCCAATCTGATTCTTCTTGACGTGATGATGCCTGGATTAACAGGGTTCGAAGTATGCCGTCATTTAAAAAAGCAAAGTAAAACCAAGCATATTCCGGTGATTTTTGTTACCGCATTGAATGATGAGCACGATGAAACTGAGGGCTTTGATGCGGGTGCAGTTGATTATATCACTAAGCCAATTTCCCCCGCGATTGTAAAAGCGCGTGTAAAAACTCATCTTAGTCTCGTACAAGCTGATGAATTGCTTAACAGTCGTTTGCAGGTTGTGCAGCGATTAGGCAAAGCTGCTGAATACAAAGACAATGAAACCGGCATGCACGTCATGCGCATGAGCCATTTCGCCAAAGAATTGGCTCTCGCCTACGGGCTAACAGAACAGCAGGCAGAGATATTGCTCCATGCTGCACCAATGCATGACATAGGAAAAATAGGGATTGCCGACAGTATTATGCTAAAGCCTGGAAAGCTCACAGACGAAGAATTTTCTACTATGCAAAAGCATCCAGAGATTGGCGCAGAAATTATTGGTGATTGTGATGATTCTATTTTACTGAATGTGGCAAAATCCGTATCGTTGACTCACCATGAAAAGTGGGATGGCACTGGCTATCCGAAAGGGTTAGCCGGCGAAGACATTCCTATTGAGGGGCGTATTTGTGCTATCGCCGATGTGTTTGATGCATTAACAAGCAAGCGTCCGTATAAGGATGCATGGAGTATTGAAGATACTGTAGCTTTCCTCAAGGATCAAAAAGGTAAGCATTTTGAGCCTAAGCTAGTTGATTTAATGATCGAGATTTTGCCCAAAATTTTGGACATTAAGGCAACCTTCAAGGATGAAGACTAAGTATTGGCTGTTGCTTAATGTGTCACCTATACGTATAATACTTCCATCGAGTGATGAGAGCGGGCTCCCTCAAGTTAGGAAAGTAACGCTCTTATCCATAGCAAGCTATCACCTAACGGTGGTTTTACCCATAGGTTTGCAACTGCCCGTGTTGGCAGGTATGGGTTCAGAATTTTAATTAAAGCCCCGCTAGTCCGGGGCTTTTTGTTGTATTAAAACCTGGAGTCAGCCTCGCTGAGCCGGGTGATGACAGGTGGGCTTTAGGCCCTTTTTTCGTTTTTGGAGGTTTGCATTGGCAAAACTTGAAGAGAAGCTAACCGAAATGCTAGAGCCGGGTGTAGAAGCGCTTGGTTTTGAGCTGGTTGGTATCGAGTTTGTACGAGCGGGGAAGCATTCGATTCTTCGTGTTTTTATTGATCATGAAAACGGTATTACCGTAGATGATTGTGCAGATGTGAGTCATCAGGTTAGTGCAATATTGGACGTAGAAGATCCAATTAGCACTGAGTACAACTTGGAAGTGTCATCACCGGGTATGGACAGACCGCTTTTCAAAGAAAAGCATTATATAGAGTCTGTGGGTGAAGTGGTTCAAGTTCGTTTGTCAATGCCGATGGGCGACAGACGTAATTTTAAAGGCAAAGTACTTGCGTGCGAAGATGGCATGGTAAGTATTGAAGTGGACGGCCAGCAGTTCCAGTTAGCTGTGGCGAATATCGAAAAAGGTAACGTTGTTCCCACGTTCGATTAACGGAACAGCTCTGCTTTCATCGATGAAAGCAAAAGTGAGGCGAAAATGAATAAAGAAATTTTGTTAGTGGCGGAAGCCGTTTCAAATGAAAAACAAGTGCCTAGAGAGAAAATTTTTGAAGCGCTAGAGTTTGCAATTGCTAGTGCGACGAAAAAGAAAAACGAAGGCGAAATTGAAGTTCGTGTCAGCATTGACAGATCGTCTGGTGATTTTGATACATTCCGTCGCTGGCTGGTTATTCCTGATGATCAAGAACAGGAAAATCCCTTTGCCGAAATTACGATTTCTGCTGCGCAAATTGACGAACCAGAAATACAACTTGGCGACTATGTAGAAGAACAGATTGAATCTATCAAGTTTGACCGCATAACTACTCAAACTGCTAAGCAAGTTATTGTACAAAAAGTACGTGAAGCTGAGCGTCAGCAAATGATTGCTGAGTACGAAGATAAAGTGGGTGAGTTAGTTACGGGTACAGTTAAGAAAGTTAACCGTGACAACATTATCATCGACTTGGGTAACAATGCAGAAGGTGTTATCTATCGCGATGACATGCTTCCTCGTGAGACTTTCCGTCCGGGGGATCGTGTACGCGGTCTTCTATACGTTATCCGTCCAGAAGCGCGTGGCGCACAGCTGTTTATTAGCCGTACGCACCCAGACATGCTAGTTGAACTATTCCGCTTAGAAGTGCCAGAAATTGCGGAAGAAACACTAGAAATTAAATCTGCGGCTCGCGACCCGGGTTCTCGTGCAAAAATTGCTGTGAAGACTAATGACAAACGCTTAGACCCAGTCGGCGCGTGTGTTGGTATGCGCGGCTCACGTGTGCAGGCAGTATCAGGTGAACTTGGCGGTGAGCGTGTTGATATCGTGCTGTGGGATGAAAACCCTGCGCAATTCGTTATCAACGCAATGGCACCTGCTGAAGTTGCGTCTATTGTTGTTGATGAAGACAGCAACACGATGGACGTCGCTGTTGAAGCTGACAACTTAGCACAAGCAATTGGCCGTAGTGGTCAGAATGTACGCCTAGCTAGCCAACTGACTGGCTGGGAACTTAACGTGATGACGGTTGATGATCTCAACAAGAAACACGAAGAAGAAAACGCGAAGGTACTTAATCTATTTACTGCTGGTTTGGACATTGACGAAGAGTTTGCGTCTGTCCTAGTAGATGAAGGCTTTACAACGTTAGAAGAAGTGGCATACGTGCCTGCAAGTGAGCTTCTAGCGGTTGAAGGGTTAGATGAAGAAATGGTTGAAGAGCTGCGCAACAGAGCGCGTGCTTTCTTAACCACGCGTGCACTGGCGAACGAAGAGTCGCTTGACGGTGCAGAACCTACCGAAGCCTTATTAAATCTTGAGGGTATGAGTAAACACGTGGCTTATGTGTTGGCCAGCCGCGGTGTTACTGACCTAGAAGAATTAGCAGAACAAGGTACCGATGATATCAGTGATATCGATGAACTAGACGAAGAAAAAGCCGGAGCATTAATCATGGCGGCTCGTAATATCGTATGGTTCAGTGAAGAAGAGTAAGGTCAACAGGGGGAAAATTACGTAATGGCAGATGTATCTATTGAAAAGCTCGCCAGCGACATTGGTACGACCGTTGACCGATTGGTTGGCCAGTTTAAAGACGCGGGTATCTCTAAGAGTGCCGGCGCTCAGGTAAACGAAGACGAGAAACAAAAACTATTGGATCATTTAAGTAAGCAACACGGCAGCGCGGCTGAACCAACGCGCATGACACTGAAACGTAAGACAACGAGCACACTCAGTGTTGGTAAGTCTAAAGAAGTGAAAGTTGAAGTACGTAAGAAACGCACATACGTTAAGCGTAGCGACATTGAAGAGCAGCAACGCCAAGCTGAAGAAGAGGCGAAGCGCCTTGAAGAAGAAGCACGTCTGAAGCGCGAAGAGGAAGAAAAAGCAGCGGCAGAAGCGAAAAAAGCGGCCGAAGAGAAAGCGCGTAAAGCACAAGAAGCTAAAAAGGCCGCTGAAGAAGAGCGTGCTCGTCGTGCTGAGCAGGCTAAGAAAGACGCTGAGGCACGTAAGAAAGACGAGCCTGAACTAAGTGAAGCTGAAAAGGCTGAAGCGGAAGCAGCGCGTCAAGAAGAAGAACGTTTACGTAAAGCGCAAGAAGAAGAAGCGCAGAAAAAGCTTGAAGAAGACGCGAAGAAAGCGGCTGAAGAAGCGCGTAAGCTTGCTGAAGAAAACGAGCGTCGCTGGAAAGAAGAAGAAGAGCGTCGTAAGAAAGCGGAAGCAGAAGAAGTTCACTTGCACTCTAACCGTTATGCTCAAGAAGCGGAAGACGAAGAAGACATGCAAGTTGAGCGTTCATCGCGTCGTCGTCGTAAGTCGAAGAAAAACGCGGGTGAGCATCTTAAGCAAGGCTTTAATAAGCCTGCAGCACCGGTAGAGCGCGTTGTTAAACTTGGCGCAACCATCACCGTTGGTGAATTGGCAAGTAAGCTTGCGATTAAGTCTAACGAAGTTATCAAGACGATGATGAAGATGGGCGAAATGGCCACTATCAATCAAGTACTAGACCAAGATACTGCGGTTTTAGTGATTGAAGAGATGGGTCATAAATATGAGCTTGTTAACGACAACGCACTAGAAGATGAATTGTTGGCTGAGGGCACTGATGGGGTTAAAACCAGCCGTGCACCAGTAGTAACAATTATGGGTCACGTTGACCACGGTAAAACATCATTACTTGACTACATTCGTCGCGCGAAAGTTGCAGACGGTGAAGCGGGTGGTATTACTCAGCACATCGGTGCATATAAGGTAGAAACAGACAACGGTGAAATTACGTTCCTAGACACACCTGGACACGCGGCGTTTACCGCCATGCGTGCACGTGGTGCTACGGCAACAGACATCGTTATCTTGGTAGTTGCTGCAGATGATGGTGTAATGCCGCAAACGAAAGAGGCGGTACAGCACGCTCGCGCTGCGGGTGTTCCCCTTATCGTTGCAGTAAACAAGATGGATAAAGAAACCGCAGATCCAGATCGCGTGAAAACTGAGCTTTCTCAGCTAGAAGTTATCTCAGAAGAGTGGGGCGGCGAGCATCAGTTCTGTAACGTTTCTGCCAAAACCGGTATGGGCGTTGATGGGCTATTAGAAGCTATCGTTCTTCAAGCGGAACTACTTGATTTGCAAGCGGTTGCTGAAGGCCCTGGTCGCGGTATCGTTATCGAGTCTCGTCTTGATAAAGGTCGTGGTCCTGTCGCATCTGTATTGGTTCAGGAAGGTCAATTACGTCCTGGCGATATCCTTCTGTGTGGTGAAGAGTACGGCCGCGTTCGTGCTATGCGCGACGAAAATGGTCAGGACATAAAGGTCGCAGGCCCTTCTACACCAGTAGAAGTACTTGGTTTGTCAGGTGTACCTGTTGCAGGTGAAGATGCCGCTGTTGTTAAAGATGAGCGTAAAGCGCGTGAAGTCGCAGCGAAGCGTCATCAGAAGAAGCGTGAGCTAAAACTTGCTCGTCAGCAAAAAGCCAAACTTGAGAACATGTTTGCTAACATGGAATCAGGTGATGTTAGCGACCTTAACATCGTGCTTAAAGCCGACGTACAGGGCTCTGTAGAAGCGATCTCTGAATCACTTGTTAAACTTTCTACCTCTGAAGTTAAAGTGAACATTGTAGGTAGCGGTGTTGGTGGTATCACTGAAACTGACGCAACCCTTGCGGCTGCATCAGGCGCTATCGTACTAGGCTTTAACGTTCGTGCCGACGCTACAGCGCGTCGCGTATTGGAAGCTGAAGAAATTGACTTACGTTACTACAGCGTAATCTACAACCTAATTGATGAAGTGAAAGCGGCCATGAGTGGTATGCTTGCACCTGAATTCAGACAGGAAATTATTGGTCTTGCAGAAGTTCGTGACGTGTTCAAGTCACCGAAACTCGGTGCAATTGCGGGCTGTATGGTTACTGAAGGTAACGTTAAGCGTAGTAATCCAATCCGTGTTCTTCGCGACAACGTAGTAATTTACGAAGGTGAGCTAGAATCACTGCGTCGCTTTAAAGACGACGTGCAAGAAGTACGTAACGGTATGGAATGTGGTATCGGCGTTAAGAACTACAACGATGTGAAAGTAGGCGACCAAATCGAGGTCTTCGAAATCGTTGAGGTTAAGCGCGAAATTTAATTGCCTTAGTTAATTCGGCATGTGAAAGACGGGGGCCGAGTGCTCCCGTTTTTGTCTGTGTGTTGTAAACAGACGACTCGCCTGCTCGATACTTAAATAAGGAAAGGAGAATGCAATGGCTCGTGAATTTTCACGTACCGACAGAGTGGCTCAGCAAGTTCATAAAGAAGTGGCGAGCATTCTGCAAAATGAATACAAGCACCGCGTTGGCGACATGCCTTTGATCACGGTTTCTGACGTAGATGTGTCGCGCGACTTAGCGCATGCAAAAATTTTCGTGACTATCTACAACAGCACCGAAGAAGAAGGGAAAGCCCAAATTAAGCAGCTTGTTGAATACAAAAAATTTATTCGCAGCATCTTAGCTAAACGCCTCCGCATGCGTTCAGTACCCGATCTTCATTTTTTTGAAGACAGGTCAATTATTGAAGGTATGCGTATTTCTAATCTTGTGTCACAGACCATCGCGAAAGATGAGTCAAAGCGCGATAAAGACGATTCACAAGAGCAGGAGTAGATGGCAAGACGTCGTAAAGGCCGTGAGATTAACGGCATAGTATTGCTTGATAAACCACTAGGTGGGTCATCCAATCAACTGCTACAGAAAGTGCGCTGGCTATATAAAGCGGCGAAAGCGGGGCATACCGGGGCCCTTGATCCTCTCGCTAGCGGTATGTTGCCATTGTGTCTTGGTGAGGCCACCAAGTTTTCTCAGTTTCTACTCGATGCTGAAAAGACGTACGAGGTAACCGCTCGGTTAGGCGTGCGCACAACCACGTCTGACGCTGATGGTGAAGTGGTTGAAGAAAAATCTGTTGATGTAAGCGAAGAACAAGTACGCGATGCGTGTTTGGCTTTTTTAGGTAAGAGCAAACAAATACCGTCTATGTTTTCTGCACTTAAACACCAAGGTAAGCCACTGTATCACTATGCTCGTCAAGGCATAGAGATTGAGCGTGAACCACGTGATATTGAAGTGTATGAACTGGACGTGCTGCGAATCGAACTCCCATATGTGGATATGCGTATTAAATGCAGCAAAGGCACCTATATTCGTTCAATTGTTGACGACTTGGGTCAAAACCTTGGCTGTGGCGCTTATGTAACTCGTTTACACCGCACTGAAGTGGCCGATTACCCTACAGATAAAATGGTATCGCTGGACAAGCTCATTGACATTCAAGAGTCACTGGAAGAGGGTGACTTTAAAGCGCTTGATGACTTGTTAATTCCTATGGATACCGCTGTAAGTCGTCTGCCGTTTGTGACGATCAGTGATACTGAAAGAAACCGCTTCGACAATGGTCAATCTGTAAAAGGGAGCTGCATCGACGCGCTTCGAGAGGGCACGTCTTACCGTGTCTATCACGGTGCTGATACCAACGGGATCTTCCTCGGTGTTGGGGAAGGGGTACTCGACCCGAAAGACCAAGGTGCGCCTAAAGGCGAGATATTTGTAAACCCTAAGCGAAGGGTAGTGTACTCATAAGCAACGCCAATAGAAATAAAGCCGTTAATGACTTGCTAACTGGACAAACGTCATTATAATACGGCGCTCATTCCGCTTTGCTGAATTAGTGATCGGCGAAGCATTAATATTAGGAGAATGCTATGTCACTAACTAAAGAAGAAACCGCAAAAATTATTGCTGAGTATGGCGTAAAAGAAGGCGACACTGGTTCACCAGAAGTTCAGGTTGCTTTGTTAACTCAGAACATCAACAAGCTTCAAGGTCACTTTGCTGATCACAAGAAAGATCACCACTCACGTCGTGGTCTTCTACGTATGGTTAGCCAACGTCGTAAGCTTCTAGACTACCTTAAAGGCAAGAACGCTGAGCGTTACCTTGACCTTATCAAGCGTCTAGGTCTACGTCGATAAGACTAGGTTTCAGAAAGAAAGCGCCCAATGGGCGCTTTTTTTTGTCTGGTGATTGGTATGAGACCTATTTGGCCACTTTCGAAGAGTCCTTTACTGCGTTGTTAAGTATTTTGAGCTCTCTATCCGTTAAATTACGCCATTGACCAGATTTTAGTGTGCCCAGTTCCAAGTGCATAATACGGGTACGCTTTAGCTTAGTCACTTCGTATCCGAGGAATTCACACATTCTGCGAATTTGACGATTAAGGCCTTGAGTAAGAATTATGGTGAATTTGTTGTTTCCAATAGGTTTTACAATACAAGGTTTAGTTACCGTTCCTAGTATTGGGACGCCGCGGGACATTCTTTTCACAAAGCGCTCACTTATGGGCTGATTAACCGTAACTTCGTACTCTTTGTCGTGTGCGTTTTCTGCGCGTAAAATCTTATTAACGATATCACCATCGCTTGTCAAAATAATTAACCCCTCAGATGGCTTATCAAGTCTGCCAACTGGGAATATACGGTCTTTGTGACCGATAGCGTCTATGATGTTGCCTTTAACGTGACGCTCGGTAGTGCAAGTGATTCCAATGGGTTTGTTGTAAACAATATAAACGCGATCGGATTTATCTTTAGCGACTTTACCCACAACTTTGCCATCAACCTTAACAATGTCGCTTGGGCCTATTTTCGTACCTAATTCTGGAGGCTGATTGTTTACACTAACGCGATTTTGCTCAATGAGTTTATCCGCTTCCCGACGTGAACAAAGGCCGGTGTCACTGATATATTTGTTTAAACGTTTTAGCGCTTGGTCACTCATTGCGCGGTGTTTCCTGTAGATTTTCAAAAGAGGTCAATACTATCACGCCTTGTCCTCATTCTTAAAAGCGAAAAGGGGCTGTTAGCCCCTTTCGTATAGATATTGATCTTGTGATACGCAATCATCTTCGCAGCACTCAACAGTGTGTCATGCAGAAGGAAGCAAAACTACTCGTTTGTTCCAGTTGAAGGTGCTGACCCACTGCCACCCGATGCGCCGCCACTGGAGACTACCTTGGTTGCTATTTCACGGATTTCATTTTCCAAGCTAGTTATTCTCCCTGACAGCGTGGTGTTGCGTTGTTCAAGCACAGAAAGTTTATCAGAAAGATTCCGTACGCTTTGCTGAGCGCTTTGCTTGTCACTGGCTGCTTGTTCTAACTGTACATTAACAGAAAGCAGTTCGTCCGCTATAGACGCTAATTGATTTTTCACTGCACCAATAGCCGCGGCCTGAGACTTTACATCGTCGGACACTGCGTTAATATTTTTATTAACAGCGGTTTGAACGTTACCAACACGGTCACCTAAGTCGGCAATTTCTTTTTGGTTGCGGCGCCATGCCGAAGCCCAAAGCTTGTCCATCTGCTCCCACAGTTCGTTGGTTTTGTTACTCAGTTCAGTAACCTTAACCTGCAGCGCAACAGTTGACTCGCCAATTTCTTCGCCCGTAGCAGAAAGCTTGTTTTCAAGCTGCATAATGCGTTTTTCAGCTTGATCGGCTACCACTTTTTGTTGTTCCAATAAGGTGTACAAGTAATAGCATCCGCCACACGCCATAAGCGCAATAATTGCGACCAATGTTACCCATATACCATTACCGCCACCGTGGTTTGAAGGTGGTTGAGAGTGGGGCGCTGTAGGCGATGACTTCGTTGGAACCGCCTGCCTTTTAGTTTGATAATCTCGGCGGTCTTCTTCATCAAGCCTAATTGTAGGAAACTCGTCGTTCTTTGAATTGTTTGCCATAGTCAGTTAAATATCTCTTTAAGCAGTGCGTTCGATTTAAGGCATATCCTCTCGCCTTGGTAAAACGAACGCCCTTATATTGTTTGCGCACAACTCCATGTTATCGTTAAATTGATGGAAATTCCATGGCTTATAAAGCGCGTAATGACTCTATAGGCCATGGTGACATGGATTTGCTGACATGCAGTCACTTTAGCTGCGTTTATATCGCGTTTTTAACTTTTGTCGCCTATCCATTCAACGCGGTATAGGTCACGTCTTCTGTCCAAATAATTACGGACAGAGCCTTCATTTTGCAGCTTGGTGAGCTTGTCTAGGTCTAGGTCGACAATAAGCGTCATTTCTGTGTTAGGGGTGGTTTCCGACACAATAGCATCATGAGGGAAGGCAAAATCACTCGGTGAAAATACGGCGGTTTGGCCATATTGAATGTCAACATTGTCTACTTTAGGCAAGTTTCCTACACTACCTGCTATCGCCACATAGCACTCGTTTTCTATGGCTCTAGCCTGCGCACATCGGCGAACCCGCAAATACCCGTTTTTCGTGTCAGTCCAAAATGGTACGAAAAGTATCTGCATTTCTTGATCAGACAAAACCCGCGCGAGTTCTGGAAACTCTACGTCATAGCAGATCAACACGCCAATTTTGCCAAAGTCGGTGTCGAAGGTTTTAAGGCTATTTCCGCCCTTCATGATCCAGTCTTTTTTCTCATGAGGTGTGGGGTGCAGTTTGTACTGGCTTTCTATAGTGCCATCACGCTTACAGATATAACTCACGTTATAGAGTTCTTCATCTTCAACCACGGGCATTGAGCCTGCGATGATTGTGATATTATAAGAAACCGCTAAATGAGAAACTGCGGTTAAAATTTCGTTGGTATACGTCGCTAAGTGCCAAATGGCGTCTATTGATGAGTCCGACGGGCTAAGACCCATTAAAGGCGCATTGAAAAACTCTGGGAATAAAGCCACGTCGCAAGAGTAGTCTGATAGTGCATCGACGAAGTATTCGACTTGTTGTAATAACTCTTCAACGTTATTGAAATATCGCATTTGCCATTGAATACAGCCTATGCGCGCACTGGATTTTCTACTTGCAATGAGCGATGGCGTTCCTGGCTCGTAGTAAATATTGTGCCATTGCAGTAACGTTGCGTATCCTTTTGAGGCTTCATCTTCAGGTAAGTAAGCCGTCATCACCTGCTTCACTTCGAAACCATTAGAAAGTTGAAAGGTTAGGATAGGGTCGTAGATATCTTTGAGCTTAACCTGCTCAATGTACTCATAAGGCGACAGTTCATGTGCGTAATTTTTGTAGTTTGGAATACGCCCGCCTGCCATTATCGATTTTAAATTAAGGTTACGGCATAGTTCTTTTCGCGCTTCGTAAAGGCGCCTACCTAGACGCAACCCACGATATTCAGGACAAACAATCACCTCAACGCCGTACAACACGTCGCCGTTAGGATCGTGAGTCGTCAAATAGGCGTCACCCGTAATTTCATCGTAGCTATGTTTATCGCCAAATTGGTCGTAGTCCACAATCACGGAAATCGCAAAAGCCACTACTTTGCCTTTATCTTCAATGCAAATCTGGCCATCAGGGAACGTGGTTACCTGCGCTTTGTAATTTGAATAGGGCCATGCGCCTCCAACGTTAGCGTAAACTTTATCCATCAACGCTTTTACATCGTTGTAATCGTCTAGCCTTAAATTTCTTAGGTCTAAATGGTGTTCTGTTTCTTCTATTTGTGTCTGGTCTTGACTCATGGTTTACTCATTCTGCTTAAAATTTCTTGCACTAGTAGGGTGTCCACTACGCAATGCGATGGTTAACGCACTGGTCTATGTCTTGGAACCTTAATCTATCGTAAGCTTTAAATATTAATAATTTTAATATAGCAAATGAAAAACTAAGCAAGAAGTGTGCGACCTCGACACTCGACATCTTTCGATTAATATTTTTGCCGTTATCGATTAAAAAATTAAAGAGTAAAAACGCGTTTCACAATTGCTATATGGTGGTCCAAAGCGTATAACTTCGCCTCCTTCAAACCAGTCCTGTGCAGCCCGTTGCTCAATAATATGATGGGTATGATTATTTAGGTAATGGCATATAGATGAACAGTGAACAACTTGCTTCGAATCAACCTCTTCGTACTTTCGATGAATCCATTTTTGAAAAGGTCGTTGATGACCTTGTCTCTAAGGGGTTTTCTATTCAGGAAAATGGTTTGCCTGACTTTATCACGGACGCACTGTTAACCCGTCAGCGCTGTATCGCCGATGAAGAATATAAACGCGCAGGTATTGGTCGCGCTTTTAATTATCAAAAGGTGGATACAGTCAGGGGCGATGAAATTTGCTGGATTACAGGTTCAACGCCTGAAGGGGCGCTTTGGCTTGATTGGTGTGCAGCCATGCAGCACTTTATCAACCGTTCACTATTTATGGGGTTATTTTCGTTTGAAAGTCATTTTGCGTGTTACGAACCCGGTAAATTTTACAAACGTCATGTAGATGCGTTCAAAGGTCAAGGCAATCGAGTTCTATCGCTGGTCGCGTATTTAAATGACAACTGGAAGAATGAGGACGGAGGAGAATTGGTACTTTATGCTGATAGCGAAGACCGAAAAGGTACGCGGGTTTTGCCAAAAAAAGGGACCTTTGTTGTCTTTTTGAGTGAAGATTTTCCCCATGAAGTATTACCCGCAACACGAACCCGCCACTCTGTTGCTGGTTGGTTCAGAGTAAATGGCAGCGTAAACGACAACATAGATCCACCTCGCTAAATTGGTGTGAAAGCTAAGGTGTGACTCCTTGAAGCGAGCACAGTATCAAAAGCTTTGGACTTATGTATAATGTTGTCTCGCTATGCGACTCATGTTAGCGCATGTTAAAGACACACGTTCGGTTTATTGAACTTGCTGTGCTTACTTGTTCTATTTAAGTGCTACAATGACGTGTCGATATATTTAAAGCACTCGTTATGGGTAATATAGTGTAGTCCGCAATAGAGCTTCCCGAGAATCTATTGTGTCGCTTAGGGAAAAGTCGTTAGAAGTGATCACTTAATGCTGGAAAAAATACCTGCCCCCACACCACGGGAAGAACTGCATGTCCTGGTTATAGATAATCAGGGGCTTGTTCACGATGTTATCGCATCGGCACTACATGAAATTGGAATTAAAAATGTCAGTAGTGCATTCAATGCGTTTCATGCAAAGCGACTTTGTGAATCGCGTCAGTATGATTTTGTCTTATTAGCTTTCAATGTTAGCCACGATAAAGATGGTTTTCATCTTTTTGAAGAGTTAAAGCACCTTAACCACATTAACGACACAACGACAGTTGTGTTTCTCAGCGCGGAAACCTCTCCAGAGCTTGTTAATTGTATTGTTGAGCTTCAGCCAGATGATTTTTGGGTCAAACCCTTACAGCGAAATAAGATTGAAACGCGATTAGAGTATTTGATTCAAATTCGTCTTAAGCTGCATAAAATGCTGTACTGTATGCAGATAGGCGATTACTCCACGGCCATGTATTATGCGGAGAGGCAGTTAAAAGACCCATCGCTTTCTGAATATCACACCAGAATAAAGCGCCTTATTGGTGACTGTCTTTTACAGCTTCGCGATTATACAACTGCAGAAGACTATTTCAGAGGCTTGTTGCAGAATATGGACCACGCATGGGTTCACATAGGTCTTACGCGGTCGCTATTGCGTCAAGACGAATTAGAAGAAGCACAGCTTCTCGTTGATGATTTGCTTCTGCGCCCTGACACACGCTTTTTAACGTTTGATTTACTCGCCCAGTATTTTATAGAGAAAGAACAGTTTGATATTGCTTACGAGCAAATGAAGGAAGCAAGTCGACTTGCGCCCCGAAATATTGAGCGAAACAAGCGACTGTGGGACCTAGCTAGACTCAATCATGACAAGGTGGGGCAACTGTCAGCGGTACAAAATATGGCGAAGTTTGCGAAAAACTCAATTCATGACTCGCCGCAACTTACATTGAACGTCATTCGCTCCACGATAGATTTGGCAACAAGTTTAGGTAATGCAGATACAGAAAAGTATCTTCAAAGAGCAGAGTCAGAGCTTGAGGAACTTAAAAACCAAAAAGGTGTACAGAATCAGCTAAGTGAACAAATTGACGTGGTCAAAGCGCGGGTTCTTTGCCTGAGAGACGATAAAAAAAGTGCAGAGAAGCTGATGAAAGATCGCTCCGCTTCCACAGATGGTCTGTCTATGGAAGATAGTCTGGACAAAATGAAAGCGTTTCATGAACTCGGTATGCGCGAACACTGTGTAAGAATTTTAGATAAGCTAAGAAAGCAAATTGAAGGCGATACTTTTACTTCGCAAGTGGTGAATGAATACTTAAATCAAGAGTCGATTGAAAGAACTGAAATTCAGTTCACGACAAAGGAGCTTAAGCAAATGGCAGCGGTAAATTACAAAGAAAACCGTTTGCTACCTGCCTATAACAACTTGCGACAAGCGCTGACTTTATCGCCCAAAGATAAACAAATCGCGTTGAGTTTACTGAAAGTGATTACGCAAATTCACGTAGAAGATAACCTTACCGATGAACAAATGAAAATCGCAAAGCGTGCCGCAAAGCTCTTAAATGATAGCGGTTTATCAACGACTCAAGCAGAAAAGCGAGACCAGTATATCAAGATGATTGGTATTGAAGTTGATGACACCAAGGCGTCTGATTTAGTGGGGATGGTAGTGTCTAAAGCATAAGCAGAGATGGCCTATTGGTTGCCCAGAAAGGTCGTTGCCCACATAAAAAAGCTGCCGATTAAGGCAGCTTTTTATCGTAGTATTGCGTTAGACATCACAAATTGCGATGTATTTATCTTTTATGCTTTTTTCGTTTTGATACTATGTTGACGACGGCGAAAGCCTACCATTGCGGCTAGCAATGCAAGAATTCCTCCCATGGCTCCGCCTGAGCTATCACTGCTATCCGCTTCTTCTTCTTCAACAACGTCAGCCTGAAGGTTGAAGGTGGCAATGAATGGGTCATGATCAGAACTTCTAAACGGGCCCACGTCGGTGAATGCATAGCCGTCTTCATCGGGGTAAAAGCGCAATGCTTGGTCGTATTGCAATTGGTATGCTTCAACCGAGTTGATATTCCAGTGGGCGCCATCAAGAGCGTCTGCAAGCATGGCATCACTCGCCAGAACGTGATCTAAACTACCCACTTGCTCAGTGCCGTAGAACCAGTAAGAAAAGCCTTCTGCGTCGAATTCTTCAGCCAAGTTGTGATAACCAAACCCAGCTTCAACTTCAACGGATTCCCCTTCATCCATCCCCGTATTCACTGCGGTAGTGATAGTGTATCCACGAGTTTCAGGGGTGTAATCAGTAAGAACTGCTACTGGATCCTCAGCGCTATAGGCGTTCAAGTCACCCAAAATCACCTTACGCTCAGGCAGACTTTCATCACTTAATGCAGTACCTAGAGTAATCGCTGCTGATACGCGAAGTGCGTTACAGCTGCCTTGAATGGTCGTGATTTCAGATGGGGACTCTGCAACGTCTTCAGCGCATTGGCCACCCTTAGATTTAAAGTGATTCACAGCGACAAGAAAAGATTTACTGCTTTCAAGGTGTGAGAAAGATTGAAGTAGACTAGGGCGCATACGAGCCAGGCTATCTTCATCAACTTGCTGCTCTGGCATGGCCACAACCATCGCATCACCTTCTGGCATGACTACAGAAGCTTTATACAACAGGCCTACAGTAATAGCGTCTGTTCCAATTTCACTGCCATCATTGGTAGCGATAAATGCGTATTGTTCGGTTTCACCGAGTTCGGCATTGATGGCATTGACAAGAGACTGGATAGCACTATCTTCACCAAAACCATCGTTTTCAATTTCCATTAAACCGACAACGTCAGCATTAAGGTTAACAATGGCTTCTACGATACGGCCTTGTTGTAATTCAAACGCCACGTCGTCCTTTGCGCCACGGTTTCCGTCATAATCGAACGTGACATCGCCGTTCTCGTCTACTTCGCCATTAAAATAGTTAAGTACATTGAAGGTGGCAATGGATAGGTTGCCTTCTGCGACGACAGGGTTAGCTTCACGAGAAGACGTTACTTCAATAACCTCGCTTGGATTAATTCTGTATGTACCGAAACTGTAGTTGAGTGGGCCCGATGCCGAAACGGCATCGCCAATACGAATCGCGTTGGCGTAGCTGAAGGTAGGGAAGTAACTCAATGCATCTGGGTACTGTGAGCTGCTGTTATCTTCAATGGTAAGAAGGCTCGTCTCACTCGCTTCTTCAGCGGCTGCGTAAGCCTCCGAGAGTGGAGCCGCCACGTCGCTCGGTTGGCGTTTAATTGTGTCACTCACAACAATTTCGCCGAAGCGCCACAAGTTGTTAGTGCTTGTCACGGTTGCATTACTAATGCTTACTACCATGCCTTCAACGGTTTCAAGGTCAATGTCGTATGGCATAGAGATCGCTACCGCCGTAACTGCGTCTGCAGTTCCACAATCAATTGCTGTAACATCGCTATCCATGGCAAGGGTTGTCATGCCGTAGTTCTCTTCTACTTCACCATAAAGGCGAACTACGCTGCCAGTCGCAACTTCTACGCTACCTTCTACGAAAAGGCCTTCAGAAGTCACATCGAGAGCGTCATAATCTGACGCTTCTTCTTGTATAAAGAAGCCGCCCGCGCGAGTGCCTGTCACGATGGCTTCGACAATGACACTGTTGCCAACTTCTGCGGAGGCGCTTTCACTGCCTTGAATAGCACTAATCAGTGTTGCGTCATCGCCACAAACACCCAATTCAACGGCGGGTTCCTCTGGAACGTCTACAACATCACCGCCATCAGTGGTAAAAGTAGCCGCAGGAAAAGGGGTTGCAGCGTCGGTGTTTGTCGTTGAACCGTCAAGTGCATCAACCCCACTGAATGTCCAGTTTGCTGAATCGAAGTTACCGCCATTGGCTGTTTTGCCAGAATTTCGGTAGGCCCATCCATCGAGATATTCCCAGGCTGTGCCGGTTCCGTCGGTATTAATATCGCCAAATGTGTCTATTACGCTGCCATTTTTAAAAAGCTCTACGGCATCATCGCCGTTAATCGCCATTGACGAGCTGTCATAATCGGGCGCTGAGCCAAAAAATGCAATAAACCCATCTACTTCTGAAGCGACGTAGATATAGCTTCCTGCAGTAGCAGCGACACCGGCTGGAAAAGTGAATTCTTCACCATCAGTGCCGTCACCATTATTGGCTGAGCCGATACCGTAAATCGACAAGTCAGTAATGTCGTTCACAACGAAAAGTTCAACCGCTTTTGGAACACCGCCACTTAGCGGTCCATCGATAACACCGCTGATAACTAAATCGTTAGCGTTAACTGAGGTAGTAGAAATTGCAGACAAGATCCCTGCAGATAGTAAAGTTAATGATGCTCTCACGGCATTTTCCCTTTGTAGTTTTCATTATTTTTAAATCACACGGGGTATTTGCGTTTCGTTTTCGACACGAAGCGCCCCTCTTTGTGATGTGCAATTTTTTATTGCTGTACTACAGTAATAGGGTTCTTGATGGGTAGGAATGACTCAACCTTATTCAAGCTGTTTTTAGGAAAATGGCTATAAATCATTATCTTAGGTTTGATGGGTAAGTTTATTTGTGCTTATGTTTCTTATCAAAAGACACCATGACACAATAAATAAAGCTAGATAAACGTTTTTTAAGACCCTATGTGCCGCTTACAAGTTGCAGATTGACTACCAGTGTCTCTACAGATTGTTCACCTTCGTCAACTACCTGTTCTGTTTACAGATTTTAGTTTTCTAAATCAGTCGCAAACCTTTATATAGGTGTTTTTTATGTAAGGCGTTAAATGCATGTTGTTTTTCAATATGGCAATATTCCTTGTTAGATACTTACGTCGATACGTCGCCAAACACTCTTCGGTATCCTTTTATTCATCATATATTGAAGCATAGTCTTTAAATCTGTTTTTAAGCCCACACCTAATGAAGCTAGTGTGGTTTGTCAATTATGAACACGCAGCGATTTTTCAATTCAATAATTTGATTAAGCGATTCATTTTTACCAATTAGTTTTTTTTGACAGAGCGCGCTATTCTTGTCACCAGTTTCGAAGAGACGGGGTTTTAACTTCTGTGCTTAAATCACAAAAAGATAAAACTTTGTCCCTACATCAAACGTAAAATTGACATCGCAGGTAATAAACCAGCGACTAATTTAAACCAAATGGAGAATTAAACATGGCATTGATCAATACTGCTATTAAACCTTTTAAAGCAACAGCATTCAAAGATGGCGAGTTTGTTGATGTAAGCAGCGAAGACATCAAAGGTAAATGGGCAGTTTTCGTATTTTATCCAGCTGACTTCACGTTCGTTTGCCCAACAGAGCTTGGTGATATTGCTGACAAATACGAAGAGCTTCAGTCTCGTGGCGTTGAAGTATTCTCAGTTTCTACTGATACACACTTCACTCACAAAGCGTGGCACGATTCTTCAGAAACGATTAACAAGATCAAGTTTGCAATGATTGGTGACCCAACGGGCGAAATCACTCGCAACTTCGATTGTATGCGTGAAACAATGGGCCTAGCTGACCGTGCAACGTTTGTTGTTGACCCAGAAGGTATCATTCAAGCGATGGAAATCACTGCTGAAGGTATTGGCCGTGATGCAGACGATTTAGTTCGCAAAGTAAAAGCTGCGCAATACGTTGCCAATAATCCTGGCGAAGTGTGCCCAGCAAAATGGAAAGAAGGCGAAGCGACCCTTGCACCTTCACTAGACCTAGTTGGCAAAATTTAAGTAACGTGCTTGATGCCTAATACGATAGCGCTATTTAACCGTTAAATATTAGGCAATTCGTTAGTAGGGAGTGGGCCTCCACTCCCTGATATTTAATCCCAATTTCCGCTTATAAGTTGACCTTAACAAAAGGTCGGCGGGGATAGGCGTGTCGAAAATAAGGCAGATTAACCGTGTTAACTAAAGAAATTTTACAAGCATTGAAATCATACACTGAATCAATGCAGAAAAACGTAACCTTTGTCGTGCAGACCGGTGAACATAGCAAGCGTGAAGAACTTGTTAAGTTTCTGTCCGACATTGCTTCGGTAAGCGAGAAACTCAGCGTTGAAGAGCGCGAAACAAATGGCGAATTACGCAGTTCTGTCAGCTTTTTACTGGAAGCTGATGGCGAAGACACAGGGATCCGTTTTTCCGGTATTCCAGGCGGCCATGAGTTTAACTCTTTGGTGCTTGCTATGCTTCACGCAGCGGGCACGGAACTTAAGCTTGATAATAGCGTTAAGGCGATGGTTAAAGCGGTGAACGAACCACTTAATTTTGAAGTGTTCATTAGCTTAAGCTGCCACAACTGCCCTGAGGTTGTCCAAGCTCTCAACCAATTCGCGCTGATTAACCCTCACATCAAGACCGAAATGATTGATGGTGGGCTTTATCAAAATGTCATTCAAGAGCGCGATATTCAAGGCGTGCCGAGCGTATACCTTAATGGCGAGTTATTTGCGAATGGTAAAGTTGATGCCTCTGTACTTATCAATAAATTGATCGAACGTGATCCTAGCCTGAAGCAAGCTAATAAAGGAGACGCGTTACCCCTTCAAGACGTTACCGTTATTGGCGGTGGGCCTGCTGGTGTTGCTTCGGCAATATACAGTGCTCGAAAAGGGCTAAAAGTCGCGGTAATTGCAGAGACGTTCGGTGGTCAAGTTAAAGACACCATGGGTATTGAAAACTTAATTTCAGTACCTAAAACAACAGGCCCGGAACTTGTTGGTAATTTGATGGAGCACGTACGCGATTACGACATCACGCTCAAAGAACACGTGCGCGTTGACAGTATAGAAAAAGGTAATATTAAGACCATTACGCTTTCATCGGGAGAGCAGATACGTACGCGTAGTATCATTGTAGCGACGGGTGCGCGCTGGAGAGAATTAGGCGTACCAGGAGAAAAAGAAAATATTGGTAATGGCGTAGCCTACTGCCCACACTGTGATGGTCCATTCTTTAAAGGAAAAGACGTAGCGGTTATTGGGGGTGGTAATTCGGGTATTGAAGCGGCACTTGATTTGGCAGGCATTGTGAAGTCGGTAACAGTGTTCGAATTTATGCCAGAATTAAAGGCGGATAAGGTCCTTATCGACCAAGCGAAAAAGCGCGACAATATCACCATTATTAAAAATGCGGCAACGCGCCAAATTATTGCTGAAAACGGTAAAGTGAACGCTATTGAATACCAAGACCGTTCAACCAATGAAGTACATACCCGCGAATTAGCCGGTGTGTTCGTTCAAATCGGTCTAGTGCCTAACAGCCAGTTTATGAAAGATACGGTGGAAATGACACAGTACGGCGAAATCATTGTCGACAGTAAGTGTCACACGTCTGAGCCAGGCATATTTGCCGCGGGTGATGTGACAACCGTGCCTTATAAGCAAATAGTGATATCGATGGGCGAGGGCGCTAAAGCTTCACTTGCTGCATTTGAATACCTGCTTAGCCATGAAGTGACAGAAACACAAAGCGAGAGCGAAGCAGCGTAAGCGAATAGCACGCCTAGTGCATTTTTCCAAAAACCGAACTCATTCAGTGAGTTCGGTTTTTTTATGCGCAGAACGAACATCAAAAATGCGTAATTAATAATGTAAATGATAAATGTTCTCATTTGCTTAAATTTTTGGTAACGTAGACTTAAGTATTAAGTGCCTACCGATTTATCGGGTTTAGCGCTGTGCTTTTTCTCGCTGAAAATTAATGACAGAAATTACGCATGAACAAAATATTTTTACCATTGTCCTTAACGACGCTCTTAGTTTCTCCCCTTTACGCACAAGAATCAAACGTTGCTGCTGAAGAGCGCGACGACGAAATCACCATAGAAAAAGTTGAAATTGTGGGCAAGCGAAGTCCCTTTGGTGCGACGAAAACTAACACGCCAATTGTTGATCTCGCACGTACGATTTCAATTGAGACTGCCTTAGACTTAAAACAAAAAGGGGTATTAAATTTATCTCAATCTGCCACTTATATGGCAGGTGTAACGGGCGAGTCTTACGGTTACGCCACCCGAGTCGACTCCATATCGTCCAGAGGGTTAAGCATTCCGCGTTATCGAGACTCAATCCAAGAGTTGTTTGGCAGTTACAACTCTACGCGCGCTGAAATCTATACAATGGAACAAGTAGAATTGCTCAAAGGGCCTGCTTCTGTGCTTTACGGGCAAGGGTCTCCGGGCGGCATCATAAATTATGTATCTAAAACGCCCACGCTAGGAAAAGGTAGCGAAGTCGTGCTGTCCTACGGTAATTTCGAGCGCGCACAAGTTGGCGTAGATGTAAACGGCAGCCTATCTGATGATGACAAATGGGTAGGGCGCTTTGTTGGTATTTATCGTAACGCTGACTCTCAGGTTGATTACGTGAGTGATGACACGCAAGTCTTGATGCCGTCACTTTCGTTTATGCCTTCAGACGATACGACGCTCACGTTGATTGGATTGTTTCAAGATACAGGTAGCGACACGGCCGCACAGTTTATTCCCGTAGAAGGCACATTGTTGCCCTTAACTGACGGGACCTACTTACCCGACCAAGATGTTTACGCTGGCGAGCCGGAATTTAATAAATTCGATACCAAGTCTAATCAAGTTACGTTGCTCGGTGAGCACTTCATTAACGATACAACCTCGGTGTCATTTACCGCGCTGTGGCGAGATGGCGAAGCCGACTACCATCAAGCATGGCCCACCTTTACTGGAAGCACGCGATATCTCAACGCATTCGTAGGGGCACCTGTGGCTCCTACGGATACCTTTGTTCCTAGAACCTTTTATCAGGCAGACAATACGTTTAATCAACACGCTTTTGATGTGCGTGTAAACAAACGGTTTGCAACAGGTTCATTCGAACATGAGTTGCTGGGAGGTGTGCAATACCAACACGTAAAAACCGACGCCAACTCTGCCTACTATGCAGGTGGCGGGGTATTACAAGGTGACTTTAGATACATTTTGGACTTGGCCAACCCAGTTTACACTGGCGCGCCAGAACAAGCGGTTTTCGACGGGATCTACAACGATGCACCTGAACAAACTGTCTCGGATACCGGTTTATATCTATCCGATCAGATTTCCTTTGACAACTGGCGAATTACACTGGGGTTGCGTCACGATCGCGTTGACAATGACACGGGTTTAGCAGAGCAGGAAGACACACAAACGTCCTATTCAGCTGGCGTTCTGTATCGCTTTGACAATGGCATTTCGCCTTATCTTAGCTACGCTGAATCATTCGAGACCGTAGTGGGATTAGATGATGACAATAACCAGCTCAAACCTGAAGAAGGCCGTCAATATGAGGCTGGAATCAAGGTTGAGTTATCTGCAATACCAGGCTTTATCACACTGGCGTATTACGATATAGAAGTGTCAAATCTTCCTAACCCAAATGGTTTACCAGACGAAGCAGCGCAACAGCAGGGCGTTACAAACATCGAAGGTATTGAGCTTGAAGGACGTTTAGATTTTGGCGAGATAACAGCACAGTTTTCGGCCTCGCTTATGGATGCAGACGATCCCAATGGCTTCTCGCTGTCGGCTCAGCCAGATAGCAATGCCTCTGTGTGGGTAAATTACTCTCCGCTTGAGATTGAAGCACTGACTGTTGGGGCAGGCATTCGCTACGTAGGGGAATCAGTTTCTGAAAACGGTGAAATTCGTTATGAAACACCCAGCTACACTTTGGGCGACGTGATGGTGGCATATGATCTGTCAAACAATATCAATTTGCAGCTGAATGTAAGAAATGTGACCGATGAAAAGTATCTCACGTCTTGTTTATTCCGAGGTGACTGTTTTCCCGGTGTACGCAGAACGGTTAACGCATCGCTTACCTATTCGTTTTAAGGAATTATCATGCTTTCAGTTGCAGCGAGTGGGTTAACCCTTGCCACCATTGGGGTGCTCTATAAAAGTTGGCGCGCTCAAGCGTCAATCTATCTCTATTTAGGCCTAACGATAGGGTTAGTGTCAGTCGTGTGCTGGTCTTATTCACAGGGTTGGGAGTTCGGGGTTTTATATGCGCTGTGCATGCCTGCAATTCTTGTGTGGCCATTTATTGCCTTAAATCAAACGCATTTACCACATCCTAAGAACGTACCTCAGCCCAGAGAGCTTGATTTTTCGCGACGTACAGTATTGGCGAATGTAGCAAACTATTTTGTGGTTTTAGTTGGTTTATTGGTTGTAAGCGTATTCTTGACGTTAGGTATTTGTGCATTACTTCCGTTCTCTATTGCTGGGAAATTGGCTACTACAACTGTGCTATTGCCAATATTGTGGGGCCTGATTGTTTACCACTATCTTGCCACTGCCCACAAATTCAAAGTGGTTGGTACTTACGCAGTCTTTGCAGCGTTCAGCTTGCCAATACTTGTTTTCTTACCCATGTAGGTAAAGATCAATGGATAAAGTTACGAAACAAAATGCATTAAATGCACATACTTGGGTTGGTGTTTTTTTAAGTGTACTGCTGTTCTTAGTTTGCCTTTCAGGAACGGTTGCTGTTTTTCATTTAGAGTTTGAGAGATGGGAGCAGCCACATATTGAAGAGATGGAAAACGTGTCTCCGGACGTTATCGAAAAAGCGATGGACACTTTTCTTGCTGAGAACAAACAAGAATCACATCATCTTTATGTGGTATTCCCTACATCAGATATTCCACGGTTAGTTGTTGAAAATGACCATGCTGCCTATTTCGCTGATAGCGATGGTAATTTAATAGAAAAGGAAAGTGTCTCTTTTACGCAGATGCTCGTGGACCTGCATTTGTATTTAAACTTGCCCCATAGCTGGGGAATGATTTTAGTCAGTGCCTTAGGTGCCATTATTTGTACATTGGTTATCACCGGCATTATTGCCCATAAACGGATTGCGAGAGATGCATTTAAGTTGCGCAGAGGAGGAAATGGGCAGCAAGCGCAGATTGATCTGCACAATCGCTTTGGTTTGTGGGCTGCGCCTTTTCACCTAGTCATTGGCATTACAGGCGCGTATTTTGGCATGGCGGGCATTATTTTGGTCGTAGTCGCGTCTCTCAATTATGAGGGTGACCGAGATGCCGTTGTCGATCAGATATTCACACCCGATCCTGTATTGGCACCCCAACAAGGTAAACCGGCTATTGGCAAAGCCTTTGCCCAAATGGAATCGTTAGCACCTGAAAAGTCGCCTATTTTTTTGACGGTACACGAGGTGGGTGAGCCTGAGCAATTTATTGAAATTTACGCCAAAGCGCCAAATAGAATGATTTACGCAGAAGGCTATCGTTTCGATACCGCGGGGAATTATATTGGTGATGCGGGTTATGAAGACGGTGAATGGGGCAAGCAACTGGTTTGGGCTATGTATAGGCTGCACTTTGGTGACTTTGCTGGCTTAACCAGTAAATGGTTCTATTTTGTGTTGGGTGTCATGCTAACAATGCTTTGTGTTTCTGGTATGGAGATTTGGCTGTCTAAAAAGGCACATCCACCTTTAGCGAGCAGGCTTTGGTATGCCGTGGTGTGGGGCAGTGTAAGTGCGCTGGCTTTAACCGCAGTGGTTGACATGTTTTTTGCGGGTTCGCTCATCGCCGTTTTCTGGTGTTTGATGTTGCTTAATTTGGCTATCACAGTGGCGGTTAAGTCACTCACAAAACCTGTATGGTTGCTCATATCTGGATTAAGTGTACTGGCCCTGTTAGTGACCTATGCTGCTGTGCACCAAGACGCCGCGCTTTCGGTTTCTTCACTACAGCTTAATATTCCCATGGCGGTTTATGCGATTTGGAGCTTATATCGCGCCTTTTCGCTAATAAAACGCGAAAAAACGTTTGGCTCTCAAGATAAGGGCCATGTGAAAACCGCCATTGCTCAGCGCGTTCAGGGAAATAGCGTGAACGCTTAATTGCGTAGACGGCTAAGGGGCTATTGTTCGTCCCTTAGCTACGCTTCTTTCTTTTCCATGTGCCGCCATAGCTATAGCCACTGTCTGCTTTTGCCCGTTCTTGGCACTGCTTACACACTATGCGCCAGCTGTCATCTTCACGTGCTCGAACGCGAAATTGCGTGTCAGCCTCAACACCGCAATTGTCACATGGTTTCGGAGGTCTTAGTCTACTTTTCTTGCCCACTTTGTAAACGTTCCTCTCTTTCTGTTATTGCCGCTTGCTCGCTAATTTTCCTAGCCAGATACACCGTTTTTCTGCCGCAGCTCATTGATGCAAAATCGAACATAAATCTAAATGCGTTTAGCGACAGCCACGGCAGCAGAAGAGCCTTTTTCCACGGCAATCCCCCACAATCTCATGACTAAAGAGGGCGGGTGCGTCATTAATGATAACGCTTCATCCCTATGATGCTGCTCCTCTTCCTGACAGTGTTTAAATCGCGCTATGATGTTGCGTGGTGGAATAGGTAATGCCGACAGTGTTTTACATTGGCTGTCGTAATGCGCGTCAACGAACTGCTCCACGCGATAAATAGTATAGAAAAACCAATTCTGACCAAATAATCGTGGCAAAAATCCGGTAATGAACCCTGCGGCTATCCACAGTGGGAGAACAAAACTACCACGAAAGAGCGGCATTTCATTTTCAAAGATTGCCAGGTGCTGTCGCTCAGTTTTCAGGTGCTCTCGTGTAAAGCGCTTTATATCGTTATTGGTTGTAGTGATATAGAACAAGCTTGAAACAAATTCAGCAACTATTGCACCTCGATAGATCCAAACGGCACCTGTTTCACCCGCATGACTTGCACGTAACTCTTTATCTACCTGCTTAGCATAATTGGCTTCAAGTGATTTTGCATGAAATAGCATGGTGTACTCCAACAGCGTTTTACTAAAAAACGCTGAAACAGAGTATATGGATGCCATCTAACGTATTTGTAATGCTTTATCCTTTGCGTAATTTAAGCTCGATGTAAAACACGCGTTATGCGCTGATTAATAGATCTCTATTAACAAACGAAAGCAGAGAAAGTCATGGTTGATTGCTATGGTAATCAAAAATGTTAAAGACGTTTACGTTTGGAGGGCACACATGAAGATGCTTTGGGTTTTACTGTTTTTGTCCGCGGCCTATTTACTGTTTTGGCCGGTACCCATTGACCCTGTAAGCTGGAAAGCGCCCATTAATAATGGATACCAGGGCCCCTTCACTGAAAACACGGGTTTATCCGATCTTGTCTTAATAGATTTAAAAGGGGAAGAGGGGCCAGAGGATTTCGCGATAAGCAAAGATGGAACCATTGCTACAGCCACACATTCTGGTGCTGTGCTACTGATGAAAAATGGTGGTACAACATTCACGCCATGGATTAATACTCACGGTCGCCCACTTGGCCTTGAGTATGACAATAACGGAAATCTACTCATCGCTGATGCCCATCGAGGGTTATTAATCGCAAACCCTAACGGCGAGTTAAAAGTGCTGATTGACGAAGTAGCGCGCACAGAAATCGTGTACGCCGACGACGTAGATGTGGCTAACAATGGCAAAGTGTACTTTACCGACGCGACCATGAAATTCGCGGCCAGAGAGTACGGCGGAACACTTCAGGCCAGTCTGCTTGAAATTTTAGAGCATAAGGGCAACGGCAGGCTTATTGAGTACGACCCCGCGCTTAAAACCGGTAAAGTGTTATTAGATGGGATGGTGTTTGCTAACGGGGTAGCAATAAGCCATGACCAGCGGTCGGTGCTAGTGAACGAAACGGGAAAGTACCGCGTGTTGCGTTATTGGTTGGAAGGCCCCCGGCAGGGAAAAGTGGATGTGGTCATCGATAATTTACCTGGATTCCCTGACAATATCAGTCAGGCTGTAAATGGCGGCTATTACCTAGGCCTAGCTTCTCCGCGTTCGGCACCGGTTGATGCGCTATCTGAAAGACCTTTTGTTCGCAAAGTGGTACAGCGGCTGCCATCTTTTTTACGCCCACAAGGTACTGCTTATGGACACCTTGTTAAAATAAGTGAAGATGGAGAAGTACTTGAATCGTACCAAGATCCAAGCGGGGCTTACCCTTTTGTAACGGGAGCCTTAGAAACAGAGCGAGGTGTGTTTGTAAGTAGTTTAATTGCGCCTTCCGTAGGTGTTCTTATCTTTGATAAAACTCAGTAGGGTGGTGACATTGCTTGTACTGATATCGCTAGCACTTAAGTCGCTGGCTGGCACGGAGTAACAGAGGAAATGTGGTTAAATTTAGACAATGTTTAAACTTTTTTTACGTAATCACACTTATAGATATAGGTAACTATCAACTATGCTAACGTACAGTAAAGTCATAGTGCGTAGAGTAAATTACAGTATAAATGTCGACACATTCTACTTTCAGGGTCAGTCGTGATTGAAGGACACATAAAAAATGATGAAAGCGTATAGGTATTCTTCTGTTGCACTTGCGGTCACGATATTGCTTCTCACAGGGTGTGGAGGTAGTGGTGGTTCATCTGACCCTTCTCCCGTGATAACTACTCCGACGACACCAGCAACATCTGCTCCTGAGTGGGAGGCCGGTGTTTATGAGCCACAATCCCAGTTCATCGCAAAGTGTGAAACACCAAGAAGCGGTATAGACCCTTTTACTGGAAACGCCTATCCAGACACCCAAGGCACGGCAATGGATGAAAAGCTTTGGCTGCGTTCTTGGACTAACGATACCTACCTTTGGTACGACGAAGTAGATGATAACGACCCTGAGAGTTTTTCAGTATTGGCATTCTTCGACCAGCTAAAAACCAATGAATTAACGCCAAGCGGCACGCCCAAAGATAATTTCCATTTTTCACAAGATACCGCTGACTATAATGAGCTATCTCAGTCCGGCATATCATCGGGCTTCGGGTTTAGTTGGGAATTCGGCTCAACCACGGTACCGCGCGAACTCACGGTGCGATTTACAGAGCCTGGCTCTCCTGCTGCGTTAGCGAACGTACCTCGCGGCGCAAAAGTCGTAGGCATTAACGGCGTTGATTTTGTTAATGACAACACCCAGCAAGGTGTTGATACCATCAACGACGGCCTGTTTCCCGATGATGCCGGAACCACCACAAACTTTAGGTTCGAACTGATTGACGGTACCACACTGTCCGTTGATATAACCTCAAATGATATCAGTGTAAGGCCCGTGCAAAACGTTAAGGTGCTAGATACCGAAAACGGTAAAGCGGGGTACTTTCAATTCAATTCGTTCATCGTTACCGCGCAAGAGGACTTGATTGACGCGTTCGATAGGTTTGTCGAGGAAAACGTGACAGAGTTAGTCATGGATTTGCGGTACAACGGAGGTGGTCGTCTAGCGTTAGCGTCACAGCTTTCCTACATGGTAGCAGGCCCAAATCAAACGAATAATGCGATCTTCGAAACCTTGCGTTTTAACGACAAAAGCCCAACAACTAACCCGGTAACGGGGGAGACGATTCGCCCTACGCCGTTTTACAGTAACGTTATCGACTATAACGCGGGTTTGCTTACCGACACGTTACTTCCGAGCCTGTCGCTGACTCGCGTCTATGTCATTTCAACTGACGCAACGTGTTCGGCAAGTGAAGCGGTGATGAATGCGCTTCGCGGCATTGATGTAGAGGTAGTACAAATTGGCTCTACAACGTGCGGTAAACCCTATGGATTTTATCCTACAGACAACTGCGGTGAGACCTATTTCACTATTCAGTTTCAAGGGGTTAATAATAAAGGGTTTGGCGACTATGCAGATGGCTTTATGCCAACCACCACACCTAATTTTGATTTTGAACTACCAGGGTGTGAGGTTGAAGATGACTTTACAGCAAGCTTGGGCGACGTAAACGAAGGTATGCTGTCTGCCGCATTAGAATATGCAGCAACAGGTTCATGTCCTGTCGTGATGTCGGGCAACGGCACGGCACAGGTGAATGCGCTGCGCAGTAATCAAAATGCGTTAACCGGTGAAAAGCTTATACCTATCGACACGCCTGACACGCGCAGGGATAACTTTGTCTTACACAATAAAATTAATCAGCCGATTATTCAGGAAGAAAAATAATGTTCCTGGTAAGCAAAATAGAGGAGCGGTTTACCGCGCTTGTCGCTATTGTTTTCATTTCGGCCTCTCTTTTATCGGTAGCGAGTTGTGCCGCCAGCGATAAGGTTCGGCTGCAAGAGGCGTTAGCAACGTCTATCAACGACAACGAAAAACAAGTTATTGAAGATACAATCAGTGATTGGTTTGGTGGTATACAAATCACTGTTGCTGCCAATGTGTTTAGCGAAGATTCGAGCATGACGATTGAACGGAGAGCAAAACTGGACAGCAGAGGGTTACCTATTGAAGGAAGGCATGATAACCCTGTGTATAGCTTCACGCTGCTTAGTAACGGGGATCAGTGCTTGCTGAGAAACGATCAGACCGACGAGTTAGCCGAGCTTGAGAATGTTAAGTGCTATGTCATACCAGTCCGCACAGGTAATTAGCCTAATGCTGCAGGCGAATAATGGTCTGCGAGGGGCAGGTTTTTTGTAAAAAAGCGAAAGGCAATAAACAGTGACTCAAACTATGAAAAAACGCCCGATGTTTTATACATCGGGCGTTTCTTTTTTTAACGCTTGTGCGCATTTATCGCTTGTGAGTATTTGGCTGTTTTTGCGAGCGGTTACGGTTTTTGCCACTGCCATTACTTGCCTTAGGTGAGTTCACGCCGTTTTTCTGTGAGCCACTCGCCCGCTCTTCGGTGTTGCCAGTTGAGTTCGGTCGGTTCTTGCTTCCAGCGTTACCGCCTCTAGCTTTGCTATTCTTACCCTGAAACGAAGGAGGAAGCCCAGTATGTTTGGTCAGCGCGCGTTCACCGCGACGGCCTTTTTGCGCTTTCTGGCGCTTCTCATCTGCCGTTTCTGGCGGCACGAGGTGCTGAGGACCGCGGCCAATTAAGTCTTCGCGACCCATACGCTTGAGGGCCTCGCGAATTTGAGCAAAGTTTTTCGGATCGTGATAACGCAGCATCGCCTTGTGCAGTCTGCGATGAATCTCGCCTTTAGCCGACGGCACATCTTCACTGTCTTTGGTTACCTTACGAAGTGAATTTATCTCGGTGTGGTACATGGTTGTCGCCGTTGCCATTGGCGACGGATAGAAGTTCTGTACCTGGTCGAGCTTAAATTTGTTTTCTTTAAGCCAAATCGCAAGGCTTAACATGTCTTCGTCGGTGGTACCCGGGTGCGACGCAATGAAGTAAGGAATTAGGTACTGCTTTTTACCTGCTTCTTGTGAGTATTTATCAAAAAGCTCTTTGAAGCGGTAGTAACTGCCCATACCTGGTTTCATCATTTTTGAAAGCGGGCCGTCTTCGGTGTGCTCTGGAGCGATCTTTAAGTAGCCGCCCACGTGGTGAAGGGCCAGTTCTTTCACGTATTCTGGGTCTTCTACTGCTAGGTCGTAACGCACGCCTGACGCAATCAAAATCTTTTTAATTCCAGGCAATTCACGAGCACGGCGGTATAAATCAATAGTTGGCTTATGGTCCGTATCCATGTGCGCACAAATGCTAGGGTACACGCAAGAGGGGCGACGACAGGTGGCTTCCGCTTTCGGGCTCTTACAACGCAGGCGATACATATTTGCCGTCGGGCCGCCTAAGTCTGAAATCACGCCGGTAAAGCCCGGTACGGTATCGCGTATTTGCTCAATTTCTCGAATAATAGAGTCTTCAGAGCGGCTTTGGATAATACGCCCTTCGTGTTCGGTAATAGAGCAGAACGTGCAGCCGCCATAGCACCCGCGCATAATATTAATACTAAAGCGGATCATGTCGTAAGCAGGGATTTTGGCGTCGCCATAGACAGGGTGAGGTACACGCTGATAAGGCAAGTCAAATACCGCGTCCATTTCTTCTGTTTCAAGCGGCATGGCCGGTGGATTAATCCAAATGTGCCTGTCGCCGTGGCGCTGCATCAACGCGCGCGCACAACCTGGGTTGGTTTCTTGGTGCAAAATGCGCGAAGTATGGGCGTACAACACCTTGTTGTCTTTTACTGTTTCATACGCGGGAAGTTTGACGTACACGTTTTCCCAAGGTTTACGCTTTTCTTTTTCTTTCTGAGCAGGCTGAATAACTATGGGCGCAGCTTCTGGCGCCTCACTGCTTTTGGTGTCTTTATCCTGTGAATCGCACTCAGGCTCCATTTGATAAGGACTTGGGATGGCGTCAATCTTGCCTGGTCTGTCGAGTGACGTGGAGTCGACGCCTTGCCATTCGTGCAAAGCTTCTTTAACGATAATGGCGGTGCCGCGAATGTCGCGCAAGTCAGCAATATCTTCACCTGCCGCTAGGCGATGGGTTACTTCAACAAGAGGACGTTCGGCGTTACCGAAAAAGAGCATATCCGCTTTAGAGTCGAACAATACTGAGCGGCGTACTTTTTCACTCCAATAGTCATAGTGCGCAATACGACGCAAGCTGGCTTCTATGCCACCAATAATAACAGGCACGCCTTTAAATGCTTCACGACAGCGCTGCGAATACACGGTAACCGCACGATCAGGGCGCTTACCTCCCACATTACCTGGCGTGTAGGCGTCGTCGTGACGAAGCTTTTTGTCAGACGTGTAGCGGTTAATCATGGAGTCCATATTGCCGGCTGTTACGCCAAAATACAGGTTGGGTTTACCCAACTTCATGAAATCTTCTTTACTGGTCCAGTCTGGCTGAGAAATAATGCCAACACGAAAGCCATGAGCTTCTAGCACACGGCCAATGACCGCCATACCAAAACTAGGGTGATCCACATATGCATCGCCTGTTACCAAAATAACATCACAGCTGTCCCAGCCAAGGGCATCCATTTCTTCCTTCGACATAGGTAGAAACGGTGCAGTACCCAAACAGTGTGGCCAATATTTAGGGTAAGAAAACAGACCGCGATCGGCCTTAATGGTGGCTTGCATAGTAATCACATCTAGATAAATCAGGGAGTGGCTGAACTTAAATTAGGCAGAAGCTCAGAATTAGACCGTGATTATAGCAGTGTTGGCCAAGCTAAGGTATAGCACTGTCATTAAATTAAAGCGCTTTGTATACTAGGTCCTGTTAGTTAAAAAGCTGAAATACAGCGTATGTTTGTTTATGTACGCTTTAGTCAGTGTGCAAAAAATTAAGAGAATGAATAAAAATATGGCGTATTGGCTATTTAAAACAGAACCTGACGCATTTTCTATAGACGATTTGGCGAATCGCCCAGAACAAACTGAACCGTGGGATGGCGTCAGAAATTACCAAGCGCGTAACTTCTTACGAGACGGCGCGAAAGTGGGAGATAAGGTATTTATTTACCACTCTAGCTGCAAGGTAGTAGGCATTGCAGGTGTTGCCGAAGTGGTAAAAGACGGCTATCCAGACACGACACAGTTTAACCCTGAATCGAAATACTACGACCCTAAATCCAGCCCGGAAAACCCCCGTTGGTATCGCGTCGATGTAAAATTTGTTGAGAAGTTTTCCAGCGTACTGCCATTGTCTGTGATTAAAGAAATGGACGGCATAACAGCGCTGCCTTTGGTCAAGAAGGGCGGAAGATTGTCAATTATGCCTGTTGACGAGGCCGAGTGGCAGCAGCTTTATGCTGCTGCCAAGCGATAGGCTAAATACGGAAGCGGGCAGACTGAATCAATGTGATACCTCGATAGCGATAAATATGAGGGCTGTGGCCGCGTGCCAACCTTCTAACAGGCAATTTATCTAGCGCATCTGTCAACCAAATCATCGCTACTTGCCGAATGCAAATTTTGTGTCGGCATCGCGTAATAGGAAAAGCGCAAAGCACGCACCCCACATTGGCCATGCGGCAAAGAACAGTAAGTGATTAAAGGCGTCTAGGTATTGTGGGAATGAAGAAAGCGTAGACCCACCGTGAAGAATGAAAATAAGGCCGTAGGTGTATTTTTTCGCAAGCCCTGCTAAGAATGCCATAACAAGGGCTAGCTGGAATGCGCCCATGACGTAAACGGCTGTTTCAGGGACGCCGCCAATGCCATAGAATTTTTCAAAAATGGCCATACCGTGAGCGGGGTTAACGAACTTATCGAGTGTCCATACAAACATAACGATAAAAATCGTGATGCGAAGAGAAAGTAGAGACCACTGTAATCGATTTTGAATATTGGTGTTGTTTTGCATGTAAGCTCCAAACATATAATAGTGAATGCATACTGGAACGACCGTTCAAGCTAAAAATTTCATTTAATACTGTGTTTTTAAATATTTTTTTGAAAATTAAATGTGCTGAAATTTTTTGTGATGCGTATCGGTCTTGTCGAATAAGAAATATAAATACGGAATTGTTAATGAAAAAAGTAATCGGCCTGGCCGTTAGCACACTTGCACTTGCCATCAGTCAATCGCTCTATGCCCAACAAGTGACGGATATAGAAGTGGTTGAGGTAACAGGAAACCAGCAACGTTTAGATACGCTAAATCCTGGCGATAATACCCTTAAAGGGATTTTCGGTAGCGGTTTAAGCGCAGCAGAAACACCTCGAGCGGTGACCTCACTGTCGGCAGAAGCGATAGAAGCACTTAACATTAACGATTTACATGACATCGTAAAAGCGGCGCCCAATGCCTATGCCTCTAGCGGTTTCGGTACACCTAGTTTGCCCAGTATACGGGGCCAACTAGGCGAACTTTTCCAAGATGGCGTCAGACGTCAAGCGGGCAACAACGGTTTTGGTTTGCCTCTGTCGTTTAACAGCGTTGAACAAATTGACGTAGTGAAAGGGCCATCTCCCGTACTATTTGGTAGCACTCAGCGCAACGGTGGCTTTGTTAACCTTCAAACTAAAGTTGCCCCTACTTCCGAAGGAAGGGGTAAAGTCACCCTTCGCGCAGGGCGCTGGGATCAATATTCAGCACAAGTAGATTATGGCACTTCGATAGAAGAGGGTAAAAGCGGCATTCGCATTAGTGCAGAGTATTTAGATCACGGCAGTTTCTATGACTTTGCCCAGCGCGACAGCACAAACGTGTTTGTGGCCTATCGTTATGCGCCCAGCGAAGCACTGACGTGGGACATCAGCGCGGAATATTACGATACAGATTACCCAGATAACGCAGGCATAAACCGTCCAACTCAAGACCTTATTGATAACGGCATTTATATTACCGGTCAAGGCACTCAGCCAAATGGCAGTACAGTACCAGGGGCTGGTGCCATTATTTCTCCTACCGGCGAAGTTGTGATCCCGCGCAGCCGCGTGTTTACCAACCCCGATGATATTAACGGTGCGGAAACTACGGTTATTCGAAGTAATGTTGAATACCAATTGGGCGATAATATGGCGCTTCGCAATATTACCTATTATCAATACCTTGAGCGTGAAGAAATTGCACAAAATAGCTTTGTTGAGATCATTGACGGCGCAGACACGTTTGAAAATCGCACTGAGCTAGATTACAAGTGGAGCGATAGTCAAACTACGACGGTAGGGCTTGCGCTTCGTTATAACGACGTGCTGGGCTATAGCCAGTTTACCACTGAGGCCGATAATCCGATTGATTTAACCGGGCCAATCTCGAACCGCGTTATTCCCCTCACTGATGCGCAAAAAGCCCGTTTGGTTGAGCTGCGTCCCGGCGTTTTTGTGTCGCCTGGGGCACAATATGACTTAGATGGCGATGGAAGCGGTGATTTTAACTTATCAGACACTACCGACTCTACGGCGTGGCAAACGGGCTTGGCGCTTCAACAGCGCTCTGTATGGACCGATAAATTTTCCACCATTGCTGGTGTGCGTATTGATTACTATGACGTAGACGCACGTGACCCACTAGCGCCTATTGGTGTTGAAGCGGCTTCAGATTCATACAGCGATACTTTAACCAGCTATCAGTTAAGTGCAGTGTACAAGTTAACGGGTGATGTGAATGTATACGCGGCGTTTTCAGAGAACGACGCGACATCGAACAGCATGGCGGGTGGCACGGTATTGGGCGGTGATAATGAGATTAATCCGCTCAACTTTGCCACTGAAAATACCTTGTACGAGGTGGGCGTAAAATATGCGCCAAGCAGCAGCTGGTACGCCGAGGCCGCTGTGTTTGACCAAACGCGAAGCCTGCGTAACCGCGATGGCAGTAACAGTGGTGTGAAAACACAGGGCTTCGAACTTCAGCTGTTCTATCAAGCAGACGATGTTTGGGTCAATGCCGCCTATAGCTATTTAGATGCACGATTTGACAATTCAGCCGCGTTTCAAGGTACGGCGCAGGTGATTGATGCGTTTGATAATAGTCGCCCAGATATCATTGAAGGTACAGGTGTAGGATCGCCTTCGTTTACCGCATTCCCCGCCTCAGACAGTCGCGTACAAGGGATCCCTCCGCAAATAGCTTCAATCAATGCTGGCTGGCAAATTACTGACGACTTGCAAATTGGGGCGAGTGCACTTTATACCAAGTCTTTCCCGCTAGACTTTTTACAAACTGTGCATATTCGCGACCAATACACGGTTGACCTAAACGCAGATTACCAAGTGACAGATGACCTACGCCTTCGTTTAGACATCATAAACGTGACTGATGAAGAAAACTGGCAGCCGCTCTTTGAAGGCGGGTATTTTGGCGCGACTCTCGTTATGCCAAACGTACCTCGTCATGCTCAAATTACCATGCAGTACGCGTTTTAAGCGCTAAGGATTTTTATGTTAAAGAAGATAGCGCTATTAGGGGTCATTGCTGCCGCCATATTTAGTTTTTTTTATTTTGAATTAAATAGCTACTTAACCCTTCAAGGAATGAAGGACTCACTTGATACCTTCCAAGCACAGATTGCACAAAACCCTGTGTTGAGTATGGGTGTGTTCTTCGCCATTTATGTCGCAGTTACTGCACTTTCCTTGCCGGGGGCTGCTATTTTAACCTTGGCGGCGGGGGCGTTGTTTGGTCTTTTACAGGGCCTAATTATTGTGTCCTTTGCCTCTAGTATTGGGGCAACGCTGGCGTTTTTAGTTTCGCGCTTTATTCTGCGCGATACCGTACGTAATAAATTTAAAGAAAAGCTTAAAAAGATTGATGAGGGCGTAGAAAAGCAGGGCGCGTTTTATTTGTTTACGCTTCGCTTAGTGCCCGTATTTCCGTTCTTTTTAATCAACCTGTTAATGGGACTCACCTCGCTTAAAACATGGACATTCTACTGGGTAAGCCAAGTAGGTATGCTTGCAGGTACCGCAGTGTACGTGAACGCCGGTACCCAACTTGCGCAAATAAACAGTTTGTCTGGCATCGTCTCACCTGGGCTTATCTTTTCGTTTATTCTGCTGGGTATCTTTCCTTGGATTGCCAAAGCTATTGTGGCAGTAGTAAACCGCCGTCGCGTTTACAAGGGCTACAGTAAACCGAAAACCTTCGATCGCAACTTAGTGGTAATTGGTGCTGGCGCGGGTGGTTTGGTTACCAGCTACATTGCAGCAGCGGTGAAAGCCAAAGTCACGCTGGTAGAAGCGGGTGAAATGGGCGGAGACTGTCTTAACTACGGCTGCGTACCGAGCAAGGCCATCATAAAAACGGCTAAAGTGGCCAACCAAATGCGCAATGCCCACAGCTACGGTATAGAGCCTGTAACCCCTGCCATGTCGTTTAAAAAAGTAATGGCCCGTGTACACGACGTAATCGCCGCTATTGCGCCTAACGATAGCGTGGAGCGTTACACCAGCTTGGGGGTAGATGTGGTAAAAGGCTATGCGAAGATCATCGACCCATGGACAGTAGAAATTAAAAAGAACGATGGCAGCACACAAACGCTAACCACAAAGAACATTGTTGTTGCTACAGGCGCTGCGCCGTTTATTCCTGAATTACCAGGCATTGAGCAAAGCGGTTATGTTACCTCTGACACCTTATGGACCAAGTTTGCTGAGCTTGAAGATGCGCCAAAACGTTTAGTTGTGTTAGGTGGTGGGCCTATTGGTTGTGAACTCGCCCAAGCCTTTTCAAGGATTGGCAGCGAAGTAACGCAAGTGGAGCGGGCCCCACGTTTAATGGGCCGAGAAGATGCAGACGTGGCGGAGTATGCTGAGTCTGTGCTCAGAGAAAGCGGCGTAAAGGTACTGACGTCCCATGATGCCCTTCGCTTTGAGCAACAAGACGGTGAAAAAGTGCTAGTGGTAGCAAAAGAAGGCGTTGAATCTACCATTGCTTATGACGAAGTCATTGTGGCCGTCGGGCGAAAAGCACGTTTACAGGGTTTTGGTCTTGAAGATTTAGGTATTCAATTTGATAGAACGATTGAAACCGACGAATACTTACAAACCCTGATGCCAAACATTTTTGCCGCGGGCGATGTGGTAGGGCCTTATCAATTTACCCATGTGGCCGCGCACCAGGCATGGTACGCGGCTGTTAATGCGCTTTTCGGCACGTTTAAGAAATTCAAAGTTGATTATCGCGTTATTCCGTGGACAACCTTTATCGACCCAGAAGTGGCGCGCGTGGGCATTAACGAACGGGATGCTGCCGAGCAAGACATTGACGTTGAAGTAACCCGTTATGAATTTGCAGAGTTAGATCGTGCTGTTGCGGAAAGTGCTAGAAAAGGGTTTATTAAAGTGCTTACACCGCCGGGTAAAGACAAAATACTGGGTGTTACTATCGTTTCAGAACACGCAGGTGACTTAATGGCTGAGTTTGTTATTGCTATGAAGCATGACCTAGGTTTAAACAAGATCCTTGGCACTATTCACGCCTACCCAACATGGGCTGAAGGCGCAAAATACGTCGCCGGCAATTGGAAGCGTGCGAATGCGCCTGAAAAACTACTCAGCTATGTAGAAAAGTTTCATACGTGGCGCAGAGGGTAGCAGCCGTGGCGCAGAGGGTAACAGTCGTGGCGCAAAGGGTAGCAGCCGTGGCAAGGAAACAAGCGATGGCAAGATTAGCATCGATGAGAAGATTAGGTCGATTGGCAGCAAGCAGCGTTATGCTGCTTGCCGCGAGCGTGAGTTTTTCGGTCTTGTCTGATGAAGCGGTGCTTAAAGGCGCTACGGGGTTACATGACCCGTTTAGTGCGTTACTCAGCGAGCATGTGAAAACCATTAATGATGGTGCCAGTACACAGGTTGATTACAGCGGGTTTCAACAAAATAGCGAACGGTTAACTCGGTATCTAAATAGCTTAGCGAAAGTAAAACAAAGTACCTTTGACAGCTGGAGCGAGGCCGAACAACTGGCGTTTCTCATCAACGCTTATAATGCTTACACCATCGATCTTATTCTCACCGAGTATCCTGAGATAGATTCTATTCGCGACTTAGGCGGCTTTTTCTCATCGCCCTGGAAAAAGGAAATTGCGCCGCTACTGGGTAAAACTCGTACACTGGATGAAATAGAGCATGAGCTTATTCGCGGGCAAAATAAACAAAACAAAGGATATAACGAGCCTCGTATTCATTTTGCCGTTAACTGTGCCAGCATCGGTTGCCCGGCGCTTCGTGAAGAAGCCTACGTTGGTGCAAAGCTTGCTAGTCAACTTGATGCTCAAACAAAGCGCTTTTTAGCTGATACGTCACGCAACAGAATGGACGGTAACATCTTGAAGCTCTCTAGAATATTCGACTGGTACAGAGAAGATTTTGAAAACAACGCAGGGCTTGAAAGCAAAAGTTGGCAAGATCAAAAAAACGTAAACACAGAAAATCTGAGCCAATTTCTATTGTTATATCAAGATGCGTTAAACCTATCGGAACAGCAGGTCTTAGCGCTTGAGCAGGATAAGGCCGATATAGTGTTTTTAGATTACGACTGGGCGCTAAATGCAACGCAATAGCGTGTTAGTCAATCCAAAAGCGTTTTGTGCAAGCTGCTTTAACAAATCGCGTTCTCTAGTACTGGGCGTTGCTCTGGCCTTGCTTCTTATCGGTTCTCAGGTAATAGCAGCTTCCCATGCTTTTGCGGCGCTGTATGAGATGCACATTGCTTATCTGCCTGGCACTGAATTACACGAGCACTCTCAGCCGCTAGCACTTGCGTCAACAGACTCGCATTCGCCATCCGCTAAAGACCTTACACAAGACAAACCGCTGGTGCGATTTCATGCATGGGGCGGAAGCGCTCAAGTAAACGGTTATTTGCAATGGGTAGCCGCGCAGGTAAACCAGCGTTTTAACATCGAACTGCAGCACGTCAAGCTTGCTGACACCAGCGACGCCGTATCGCGAGTGTTGGCAGAGAAAGCAGCGGGCAATCACGATAACGGCAGCGTGGATTTGATATGGATAAATGGCGAAAACTTTGCCGCAATGAAAAAGCACGATTTACTTGCTAGAGGCTGGGTTGATGATCTCCATCATTTTTCGCTTACTCGCCCGGAAAAGAACCCTGCCATGATAACCGATTTTGGTGAAGCTACCCTTGGCATGGAAGCCCCTTGGGGTAAGGCGTCAATGGTGTTCTATTATCGCAGTGCGCACATGAAGGCGCTCGACGCTGTTCCTCCGCAAACCCTACATGAACTTCTGCAGTTCGCTCAAAAAGCGCCCGGACGTTTCACTTATCCAGTACCGAGCGATTATTTAGGTATTAGCTTTATTAAATATGCAGCGATTGCACTTAACGGCGACAAACAGTCTTTATTTTACAAACCGGTCACCGAACACTCTCTTCAGGCTGTATTACCCGCGCTTTGGGCTTATTTGGACCAGTTGCATCCAAATATGTGGCAGCAAAGGGAGTATATGCTTCGCCAAGCCTCACAACTTCAGCGCTTGGTTGGCACTGGTGAGTTAACCCTCGCGTTTTCATTTACTGCCGCTGAAATTCCATCAGCCGTCAATCGTTTTGACTTACCCGACGACGTGCGCACCTACGTGATGCAAGACGGCAGTCTGGCTAACGTGCATTTCGTGGGGTTGACCTACAATTCAGGCAACAAAGCAGCGGCAAAGACAGTGGTGAACTTTTTGCTTTCGCCAGAAGCGCAAGCCGAGAAGCAAAAGTTGGCAGTGTGGGGGGACGACACGGTACTGGATATGGCAACGCTGACAAAAGCACAAAACGTGTTATTTAAAGATGACACCGTACATAAATCTGCACTAGACAAATCGCTGTCGACAGTGCTGCTAGCCGAACCCCACGCAAGCTGGACCGATAAACTGCGTGAAGCTTGGTATGAACGGTACGGGGCACGTTACTGATGTTTACTCTCGTTACACTTGTTGCGCGCTGGTGTTTGCTCTTATTACTTTGCATTCCTATATTGGCAGGGTTGTTAGGGGTAATATTTCCTGCGATGGGTTATTTCCCAGCCATTGGCGCAAACGCCTTTTCAATGCAAGTGTTTGCTACGCTATTCGCAATCCCTGACATAGGGCAAATGATGTGGCTGTCGCTTTTTACAGGCTTAGGCTCAACGCTCTTAGCCGTATTGGCAGCATTTTGTATTCTCGCCACGTTTTATCAATCTTCCCTACTGGTGAAAGTCCAAGGTGTGCTTAGTCCGTTTCTGGTATTTCCTCATGCATCGGCCGCCATTGCCTTGTTGTTCGTACTGAGTCCTTCTGGGATATTTGCGGCAATCAGTACGCGCATTAATGGGTATTTTAGCCATGTTTTTACGAGTTCCTTTGTTAATGAAACAGCGCTGCCAGCCTCGAATGAGGGAGCGCTATTGTACAACGATATAGGGTTGAGTGTACTGATCGCGCTTAGTTTGAAAGAGGTGCCGTTTATTATATTAATGACGCTAAGCGTTATGTCTCAGCCGCTGGTGAAAAAGAAACTAACGGGGTACGTAAAAGTGGGGGCGGCGTTGGGCTATTCACCCACTGCAAGTTTTTTCAAACTGGTGCTGCCGATCATTTTCTCACAAATAAAATTGCCGATTTTAGCGGTGTTAGTCTTCGCCACGTCAAATGTGGAAATTCCACTCATTCTTGGGCCGAATAACCCAAGCTCCTTGGCTGTTGCTATTATGTATTGGTTTAATCATATTGATTTGTCTATGCGACTGCTTGCAAGTAGCGCTGCTGTGCTACAAGTGGCAGTATCCGCGGTGGCAATACTGTTATTTTTAGGCATTGAGCGTTTCGTGAAGAACATGGCTAAACACTGCCTTGCAACAGGTAATCGATTTTTTGCAGATACAGCGTTACGCAGCTGTGGGGTTGCCATAATGGCGCTTTACATCATCTTGATTTGCGCGATGGTATATACGGTTGTTATGTACGCCTTTGCGAAACAATGGCATTTTCCGCTGTTGCTGCCTGAGGGCATCACATTGTTGCATTGGAATACCGCGTTGAGCGCACTGGCATCCCCTTTTATTAATACCTTACTGCTTGGCGTTCTCGTTAGTACATCCTCGCTAGTGCTCGTTTTATTTACCCTTGAAAGCGAGCAGCTAAAGCCAGCGCGCGCTTTTATCGCTAATGCTTTTTCATTATCTCTTTTCTTGCCCCTGTTAGTGCCGGGCGTGGCTTTTTTATATGGTTTAGTGTGGTTTCAACAGCTCGCATTTCAAAATGCGGTATGGTTTCACACCTACATCGCGCACATGGTTTATGTGGTGCCTTACGTGTTTTTATCGATGGCGGTAGCGTATAGGAAGTTAGACAATCGATATGCAATGGTGGCGCAGAACTTGGGTAAAACGCCATGGCAGGTGTTTTACCATATTAAGTTGCCTTCGTTGTTTAGCGCTATCATGATAGCGTGGGCGTTAGGATTAGCCATTAGCTTTAGTCAATACTTACCCACTTTACTAGCGTCTGGCGGCACTATTCCAACCGTCACCACAGAGGCGGTAGCGTCGGTTTCTGGAAGCAGTACGCGTCTTACTGCGGTATATGTGATTGTTCAAGCGATGATGCCCCTAATAGGCTTCATGATCGCCTGGTATTTGCCTGTCTTCGCAATGGGACAGGGGAAGAGGCAAATGCATATATCAAATTATTCAAGGGCCACTACAGCTGAGCCAGTGCAGCAAGCACGAATAAACAAAAGTAAGAATAAGAGTAAAAAGGGCGTAATTGACAGTGCTTAGTTTAGAAGAAATTGTAATCTATCGCGATAAAGAGCCGCTGCTTCAGTTAAGCGCTGAGGTGGCAAAGGGAGAGGTGTTAACCGTGATGGGCCCAAGTGGCGCAGGTAAATCTACATTACTCCAAGCTATCGCAGGGCAGCTTCAGGCGCCGTTTACTTTAGCAGGGCAAATTAAAATAAATGATGTGGTGATGAATAATATCGATGCGCACCTTCGCAAAGTGGGCATTATGTTCCAGGACGCCTTGCTATTTGAACACATGACGGTGGGAGAAAATATTGCTTTTGCCATGCCAAATAACGCCTATAAAAACAAGAGAATGAAACGTGACGCCATTAACGAGTTGTTAGCGGCTGTGGAACTTGATGGATTAGCCGACCGGGCGGTAACGACTCTTTCTGGTGGACAGCAGGCAAGAATAAGCCTGATTAGAACGCTTGCCTCGCAGCCAGAAGTGGTGTTGCTTGACGAGCCGTTTAGTAAATTAGATGTGGCACTTCGCAGCCAAATACGCACTTGGACGTTTTCACAACTAAAAGCGCGCTGTATACCCGCCGTGTTAGTCACGCACGACAAAGAGGATGCACTCGCCGCAGGTGGAGAGGTTATAGAACTTCGTTAGAAGTGTTACGAATATACTGCAGGAAACGTTCATGTTAGATGCCAAAGTTACCCCTTTTATAAAGCCACTGTTAAGGCCATTGATACACGTGCTGGATGATGCGGGCGTGACGCCAAATCAAGTTACGCTTGCCGGGTTTATTGTCGGTATTATCGCGTTTCCCTTTATTATTCTTAACTGGTGGAATATGGCCCTGGGCTGCATCATATTAAATCGTGTATTTGACGGTATTGATGGTGAGCTGGCGCGTTATCAGAAGAAAAGCAGCAGTGCCGGTGGATATCTAGATATTTGCTTAGATTTTTTGTTCTATGCCTCGGTTCCCTTAGCGTTTGGTATTGCGAATCCGGCAGAATGGGGTATACCTGCAATGGTGTTGCTAGGGACCTTTATTGGCACCGGCAGCAGTTTTTTGGCCTTCGCCATTGCTGCTGAGAAGTTTCAAATAGACAGACCCCAATTTGCTAACAAAAGCTTTTACTATATGCAGGGGTTAACCGAAGGTACTGAAACGATTTTAGTGTTTTTAGCGTTTTGTATTTGGCCGCAATATTTTGCAGCGATTGCCTACGTGTTTGCAGCAGCCTGTGCGGTTACCGTGGTTACTCGCATAACAGGGGGCTTTTTTACGCTTGATAAGGTAGAGCGCCACGCTGCGAACGCTAAGCGCAAAGCACCCAAGTCAGAACATGAATGATGATGAAGGTTTCCATAGCGCTCATATCAATCATGCTATTGAAAGTGATAAAGGTTATAGATATTGGATAATAGCTCGCTCATTCGCGTAAGTGTATTCTTTAGCATTTTTTTGCTTATGGCTGTGCTTGAAGCGCTGATGCCTGCGCGTGAAGCTGTGCTTAACAGAAAAACACGTTGGGTGGGTAACTTGTCCATGGTGGTGTTAGGCGCACTGGTTTCGCGCGTTTTGTTGCCAACCACACTTGTTGGGATATCTGTTTGGGCAGAGCAAAAAGGCATAGGGGTTTTTAACCTGTTATTGGGTTCAATGCCGGCGGATGTTGCCAGCACAGAACAATTGCCAAACGGCGAAACCCTTAGCAATGATTCTTCGCAGCACCTTATTGATGTCGCCCTAGTAACGTTAAGTGTTGTATTGCTTGATATGATTATCTATTGGCAGCACCGACTTTTTCATACCGTGCCGATGTTATGGCGCTTTCATAAAATGCATCACGCAGATAGTCATGTCGACACGACTACAGGCCTTCGCTTCCATCCTGTTGAGATTGCAATGAGCTTGGGGATCAAAGCCGCAGCGGTTGTGATTCTAGGCGTGCCAGCCATTGCAATTATCATCTTTGAAGTGGCGCTTAACGGCTTTTCCCTTTTTAACCATGCCAATGTTCGACTGCCGCAAAAGTGGGACGACAGAGTAGGGCTGGTATTTATCACGCAGCGTTTACATCGAATTCATCATAGCCAGGCTAAAAGCGAGTCAAATTCTAACTACGGGTTTAGCGTATCGTGGTGGGATAGATTATTTAACAGCTTTACGCCTCGCGCAGCCTTCAGCGATGAAACCTTACCAATTGGGCAAAAGGACGTACCGGCTGTTAAAGAGAACGCGTCTATAAAAGCGTTGTTGTTACAGCCCTTTAAATCTCAATAGTGGTTAACCCCCGGTATTCCTGCTAATAGATGATACGGCGACATAGGGGGCATAGGCGACATAGTTACTATGTTCTTACTGCGCAACGGGCGCGGCCTAAAGCGCTATACGAAAAAAGCGCTTTTCAAATGAAGCGGTTGGTCGGATTTACATCATCGCCAGTGCCTTAAACACTAAATAGCCAGTGCCCAGCTGAAGCAACATGCCAACAATGAGAAACACACCATCGCGGTTTGTCATGCCAAGTGCGGTTATGCACAGTGCGAAAGCGGGCAGAGCAACAGCAAAGGGAAGGGCCTCCAATGGGATCATGCAAAGCGCAGCGACAGCACAATACGCCGCAATAATGTTTTTGGCGGGTGTGTCGGATAGAAATGGTATACGGGGTTGCAGTAAGGTTTCGGTTTTCGCTACATAGGGTTTTGCTTTACCTAAAGCGCGTTTTAACTTATCGGAATCCACTTCCCTTTCTTTTAATGATGTAGGTAGCCATGGGCTTTTTCTTCCAATCGCGACTTGTATACAAATGAAAAATAACGTTATTCCACATATCGTTGGTACTCCTGGAATAGCACCGGTAGGAAGCAAGGCGACTAAAGCTGGCACCAACAGTAATGGCCCAAACCCTCTATCTTCGAATCGCTCTACAATTTCGCCAAGAGACGTCTTGCCAGAGTTTTCATCATATATGTCGTCTAACAAATCAACGATTGAATTGCGCATAATAAGTCATTAAATCCTGTTTAAACATGACCGCATCCTGCTATAAGTACGCCAATTTCTTAAATAAGTTTAATAAATTGCGAGGTGTACTTTTTACTTATGGCCGTGCTTTGCTACATTTAATAGATGGTATTTTTTGGGGTTGCACTTGAGTAACGAGGATATTTTTGCTGTTTTAAAGCAAATGCCAGCAAGTATTTTGTTTAAACGCATTGGTAGCGAAGAAGTACACGGTAGTAAAGGGTTTGAAAGAACGTTTGGTATACTCAAGGCGACGTGTATTAAAGAAAATTCAATTACTTTTTTCGATAGCCAATCTAAACAAAAAGCTGAAGACAATGAGAGCCCTTTCTCTCGTGCTGAAGCGGGCAAGCCTGTATCGTGCCAGTTTAGGGTGCAAACTGAATGTCGGGCGATGAACTGCCACATTGAGAGTGCTCTCATCAATACCTCGGTAGATGAATGGATAGTGCTTTACATCACGCCTAATGGAAACGACTTTGTTGATGATAATCAAGAAAATTCCGCCGTGGTTAAGCATATTGCGTTTAATCAATTGCTCACAAACTTTTCATCTAAGCTAATCAATGCAAATGTTAATGAATTAGATAGTATTATCGATCAAGCCCTTGCGGCGTATGGTGAGTTTAGTGATGTAGATAGATGTTATTTGTTCGAGTTCAGTGAAAACATTGAATATATGTCTAATACCCATGAATGGGTCGCAGCTGGCGTCACACCCTATATCGACGACTTGCAGGATATGCCAACTACGTCTTTACCTTTTTTCATCAGTCATATTTCAAACGGACTATTTAAGATTGATGATGTATCAACAATCCCTGATGTTGGTTCGTCTGAGAGAGAGGTTTTTCAAGAGCAGCGAATATGCTCGATACTTTGCGTACGGATAATGGTAGATGAAACCGTGTATGGTTTTATCGGTTGCGATATTATTGGAAGTCCCTACTCATGGAAAGCATATGATATAGAATACCTGCGCCGTATTGGTGAAATGCTTGGTAATACGCTTCAAAATATTCACAATCGCAAAGCGCTACAGAAAATGCAGCTGGAACTTCTTAAGGCAAATAAGCAGCTTGAGCAGCTAGCAAATATTGATGGCCTTACCGGTATTGCTAACAGACGTCTTTTCGACAGCACATTACAGCGCGATATTAAACGGTGTCAAAAACAGGGGCTAGCGCTAAGCCTTCTTTTAATCGACGTCGATTTTTTCAAACAATATAACGACCACTACGGGCACGTTGCGGGCGATAAGGTACTTAAAAAAATAGCGAAAACCCTCTCAAAGAGTTGTTTAGGTAATGATGATTTAGTCGCTCGTTACGGTGGAGAAGAATTCGCGGTTATCCTGCCCGGAACAGATAGCGACGCTGTTAACGCTATCGCCTCTCGAATATTGCGTAATGTCATGTTTTTAGATATTCCTCATGAATATTCAACGCATAACAACAAGCTTACGGTAAGCATCGGATTAATCAGTCAAACCAATGATAGTCTGAAGGCGGTATACAAACAGCACCGTGATCAAAGCGCAAGTTGGCTGATTAGCCAAGCTGATGAAGCGCTTTATCGAGCTAAAAATGAAGGCAGGAACTTGATAAAAAGTTAATTGCAAGTTCACTGTCAACATAGTCTTTTCAATACGAGATCCACAGTAAACTTCGTTTTCTCCATCAATGTGCGTCAAATCAATCACATTGTTTATTGTGACTGTTATTAATCACATATTGATGTGTGATTGTTTTTGAATTCAATGTGTGGGCGTGTCATAGTGTCGTATATACCATCGTACAATCCTTGTGAATACCGTACGTCTAACGGCAGCGTGTAGCAGAATGACTAAAAATAATGCATTGAAAGTGGAATCAAGCAGTTTTGCTGGTGTGCTTACTGGTGATATTACGGGTTCTCAATCTTACTCTAATGATGACTTCGGTAATATCCTTGCTGCGCTTCAGCAGCATTTGTCGAAATACGCCAAACGATACAGTGGTAATTTCGATATTTACCGAGGGGACGCTTTTCAGCTAGTGATAGGCCAGCCAAAATACGCGATGCATATTGCACTTGGACTTCGATTAGCACTTAAGGCACATACACCAAGCGTCGATGTAAGAATTAGCGTAGCAGTGGGCGAAGCACATTTTCGACCTTCAGAAGTGAAAACTGGCACCGGAGAGGCATTTGTTTTATCAGGGCGTGGGCTTGATATGATTAAGCCTCATTACCTCGCTTTTTACAGCAGTGACGTAAAACTGGAAAATAAAACACAGCTTCTGACGCGTTTTGCTGATGCTCACGTAAGTGGTTTAACGCAAACACAATCACAAACCTTACTTGCCTATCTTGAGGCCTCAGACAAGAGTCATGAAAATGTAGCGGCAGCACTTGATAAAAATAGAAGCAACGTAAGTCGAATTCTTAACGCGAGTAATTACAAGCTGGTGGCTGAATACCTAAGCTATATGGAGCAAGAGCTTGTGTTGATGCAACAAGAAAGCGGGCTGTTAAATACAAAGCAGGTCAACAAGGAAGAATAACGTGCGATGAGTTTGAACATCAAACGTTACCCTAATGGTAGGAGCGTCAAATGATAGATGAAACATCGAAGACGGGTATTGCCCAAGCCTCGCCTGAGTTGATGCAGCCTGAGCTATTAGTGGGGCTTTTACTGGCTCATTTGCTTGCCGACTTTTATTTTCAGCCCTATTCATGGGTACAGCAAAGAAACGAGCGACACGCTTTAGCTTTACCTTTGTATTTACATGCGCTGCTACATGGCGCGCTTGCGCTCATTGTACTTATGCTCATATCTCAGAGCGAGAGTATGACGATGATAGGCTTTAGCGCTATTGTTGTAGCGGTTTCCCATTTTAAAATTGATGTAATTAAGTCCTATTGCTCCCAAAACACTCTGTCGTTTTTCGTTGACCAATTAGCACACGTCGTGGTGATTTTAGGTGTGTTTTTATATGTAACGAATCAATGGCACAGTGCGCTACTGCTGCTAAAATTAGTGAGCACAGAGCATTTAGTCGTGCTTTTGGCTTATTTGGCGGTACTCAAACCCAGCTCAATCGTTATTAAGCAACTGTTGGCCCCCTGGAGCGACGAAGTATTAGCAAACAAAACAATGTCTGCTCATCCCAATGACCCTCCCACAATAAGCACCGAAGCACAGCAAACCTTATCACTGGCAGGTCAGCGTATTGGTTATTTGGAACGGGTTCTCATGTTGACGTTTGTGTTATTAAACCAGTTTTCGGCTATCGGGTTTCTTATTGCCGCTAAATCCATTTTTCGCTTCGGTGACTTAACTAAACACCAAGACAGAAAATTAACGGAATATGTACTGCTTGGCACTTTTACCAGTGTTGCGATTACCTTAACTATCGGTGTGGTGTGCGCTGCGTTACTCGGGCATATGCCTATTAAATAACACCTGTAGTAAAGTTAGTTAGAGGTAAATTGAAACTAGTTATTGAGGAGCGTCGCCACAGGCTTATAGAAAAAGGCTTACTTAAAGAAACTGAATGGCCAGTTTAAAATGATATTTAAACCTGTGAAACCATTACGCTATGGATGTTGGCCTAGGCGGCAAAGAGATCGCAGAGCACTCTAATTGTAGACGCCAAAACGCAGTGATAAATAAATGTAAAAATGTCGAATTTAAAGAGTCTCTTTACACTAAATTAGGTTTGCCAAATTACAGCCATTATTATTGGTCAATCAACTGGGTTCAAACTCAATCCGGTCCAATGGCTATTTACAGAACGTCAACCAAACTTTAAATCGTGGACATCAACAACCAACAAGTTCATACCGTGTTTTCACGAACATTAGGGGTGAACGACTTTGTTGTGATTGAAAATGCTGACGGAACAACGGGTATCAGAGCGCGCCTAGGCTTTAGCAAAGAAGAAGTAAAAGATATTGAGTCGTTCATCAAAAACAACACTACAGATATCGAGCCTATGCAAATGCTACAACCTTCATAGGTTTAGCTTAAATCTATTCTGCATAGAAATGGCGCAATACATCAAGTAATAACAAAAAGGCCTGCCGATTGGCAAGCCTTTGGAATTGGTGGAGCTGGCGGGAGTTTCCGTAATTTTAATCTGGATGGCTTATTTTTATTGAATTTAATGGGTTTTTGATCCTAAAAGGTCCCCGAATAAGTTCCCCGAAGATAACAATAAACCTAGTTTAGATCGCATCGCAGAAATGAAACTACACGGTGAGAATTACCCACGTCTTACCCCTTGCGAAGGACCCGTCGAATACCTACAACTAAATCAACTACTCTCTCGTTACGACGCGCAATAGGACACCTTCTTTTTAGAGTATTCGAACTTCAGAAACTTTAATGCGGCCACGAAGTTATCAATTATCTTGTAGAGTCGGTCCGTTCGCTGTCTTACAAAGTCAGGTAATAGGGCACCAAACGTTAATCCTGCTTTGACTAGTAGAGCGTTTCTTTGGCAGAGTTTTCAAGCTCGGTATCATTTGACTTTATTTAGAGGACATAAAACTCGCGTCTATGTCTCTCGAACAGGTCTATAAGATAGAAAGATAATTTAAAACATTAGTAGCTTAGTATGGCCCTAAATGAAGATTTTAGGCTCTTACCTAGGGCAATACATCGGGAGAGTTTCTTAATGTTGTGTAACTGTGGCAAGGGGCTAAAAATCTGAATCCTCGGGGGGATAATCTTTGAATTTTGAGCCAACGTTTTTAACAGATACAGGTAAGCCTAAACGACCTTTTCGACTAACCTTTTTTAGCGCTTTTAGAAATACATATTCGTCCTGTTCGACTAACTTTTCGATTTGCTTCGCCATGTGCTCGATTTGTGCTTTTTCAGTTAACTCTCGGGTGGGCTGCGGTTGTAAAACGAACTTGTAGGACGGAAATCCAAGGTGGTCTGTTTGTACGCTATCTAGGCCAGAACGTGCGAACTGTTTCGTCTTTTGATTGCACCATTGCGTAACCTTGCGTTTAACTTCGTTTTCGTCATCGTCCTCAAAAATTTGCGACTCTTCAATCAGCTTGCGTGCAGCTTGGCGGATCGCTTGGGCTGTCCTAACGGATATTCCCTGTTGGACGATCTCTTTCACCTCGATAGTGTTATATGAATACACACATGCTCTGAATGCGGCTTTGGTTGCATCGCTTGTAGTTATCCTCACGCCATGCTTTGTGTTGACCTTGTAGCCTAATGCCAAGGCTTGTTTAAGCGTGTAGGGAAGAACAACAACAGGTATTTTAACTGGCTTCTTTACGGCTATCTTTTGGTATACGGCTAACCTGTTGTGTCCGTCGAATACGAGCCATTCGTCACCGTGTTTAATTACCTCGATAGGGTCTACATGCTCCCCTGCGTCAACAACCCTGTAGATGCGCTGACGCATGGCTTTTAGGCTTTCCGCTTCGTCACCTCGGGACTTATCTCCGTAGATAGCGATAGAGCGGACCTGTAGTCGTTCGTCGGTTTGTACTTCATTTGGGTCTAGGTACGTAATCTTTTCGGACATCTTTAACCTCATTGTTTATCGAAAAGGCGTCCCCGTACGTTAGTAAATGAATCTCGTGGAAAATAAACCGCAGAGGCTAGATTTTACGTGGCCTATACGGGGGGTATGAAAAGCGAACGGGAACAGCAAATTTACGGGAAATTGAATTCTAGAGTTCGTTCTTAATACGCTGAATTGTCTTACTGCTGCAACCAAGTTTTTTAGCGATTTGGGCCATTGGTAAGCCTTCGTTTAGTAACGCTTTCACTTCGTCCCTATCGACTTTCTTTTTGCGCTCTTGGCTGTAGACACCCCTAGCTTTTGCCTTTTCGATACCTTCGCGCTGACGTTCGTTAATCATCGCCTTTTCGAATTGTGCGACGGCTCCAATCATCGAAAGCATTAGGTCTTGCATTGCGTTGGCAACGCTACCTTCGAACGTTAGACTTTCTTTGTGGAATTTTAGTGTGACACCCTTCGTTTTGAACCTTTCCACCAGCGACAAGAGATCTTGTAGGTTCCTAGCTAGGCGGTCTATTGAATGTACGTGAACGGTATCGCCTTCGCGGATGTAATCTAGAAGGTCGGTTAATGCTGGTCTATCGGTGGAACCACCTGAACATTTATCTGTGAAGGTTTTATCGACTTCAACACCGTCTAGTTGGCGTTCTGTGTTCTGGTCGGTTGTACTTACACGGATATACGCAATGTCTGTCATAAACTCCCTCATGTGGACATTAATATCTAGAGGTTGCGTATTATTCCCAAAATACACCTAATGTCAATCTTAATGTCCCATCGATAGCTGGACATTTCGTTAGGACGTTAAGGTGTACCTCAATGTCCATGCTTCATCGTTTATTTCTTTTCCTGATCTTAGCTTTAACAAGGTGAGCAATGTAATTGCTAATTTCATAGTAGCTTCTGGCATGGTTGAGGTCTGCTTTAGGCCAGTACTTTATAAAATCACACTCATGATTAATGCATCGAACTCCCAGGTGGGGGACGGGGTTGTACCTTGCGTTTGGGTCTTCCTGCATTTCAGTGTTGCATTTCGGACAGATGGGGGTGATATTGTGTATCTCGTCGTCCCACCCAACGTGAAACTCCCAATCGACACCAATAAAGTGATCCGAATCGTAAGCTTTTTGACTTTTATTCCTAAACCACCAGTAAGCCGACAGAACTAAAAAAGAAGAACAGAAACACAAGGACAAAAACGAAAGGGTTATTAGCCAGCCAGGCAACTGGAGAAGCTCTTCCCCGATCAAAAAACTTCCCGCAGCTACTACCCCATCCCAGAAGATTGAAATTAAGGCGGATACAGAAACAACTCCTAAGCTAACGAGAATCGTGGGTAAGTTGTTCTTCAATACATCATAAATGGCATTACTGAACAGTGACTGAAGTATGTTTTTCATTCCGTTTTCTTCCCTCGTCCATATTTTTGTACGTTATCTTATCGATAATAACTGTTTTTTGACTTAGTGACATCCCCGCTGAATACAGTCCGTAAGTCATCCCGGTCTTCTCATGCCCGACAATTTCTGCGGCCTCGTTGTGACTTACACCCGCTCGTTCAAACAATGTAGACACCGTTTTGCGAATCGAGTGGAACACGTAACGACCGTCAAAGCCGAGACTGTCTCGGAGCGTCTTGAATCGTTTCCCAATAGCGTCTCCCCGCTCCCCGTTTTTAGTGACGGACTCACCGGGCAACAGATAACCGTCGGTGCTTTTTTCGACTAGGCTATCAACCAGCGTTGTTAGTTCGCTATGGACGGGAACCTCGCGAAGACCTGCTTTCGTTTTGGCGTCTATTATGTCGAAGAACCGAATACCGTCTCGTTCTTTAACGTGTGCGACCTTGAGACGAGCAATCTCCTCTCGTCTCATCCCTGTGTATGCTGCGATGGTAATGGCGGCGACAAGGTTAGGATCTTTACGGCGTTTATTTTTGGCTGCTTCAATGAGCCGAGGGACGTCGGAAATCTCAAAGGCTTGCCGGAGATCTTGTTTCGATGCTTTGCGCTTATTGGTAAACTTGTGCCCCTCGAAAGGATTCGCCTCGTCGGGGTTCAAGTAGTCCAACCGTTGCAGAAACTCAAAGTAACCTCGACAGGTTCCAACTCGGGCCTTGATCGTGTTCTCGGCGAGGTTCTGTTGTTCCATTTCCATGATCCACTTTGTCACATCGGAGCGCTTAACGGGGAGGGCGGGGAACCGTTTGTTTAATAAGTCGAGATGATGCTCCCTTTGCTGCTTCGTTCGAGCTTCAACCGAAAGGCTTGATAAATACTCCTCGGCGTGGGTTGGAGTCGGCAGAAGGTTTCCTTCGACTATATCTGCAAAGCGACTCATCGCGTCCGGACCCTCTTCGTGATAAATCCGCTCGAGCTCGTCTGTGTAGACCATCTTTTGTGTGCCTAGCCCAAGTTCATTGACCTCATGAGCGTATGATGGTTTTCTTCCATTCTGACGTTTGAATTTCTCAATAAGAACTGCGTCTTTTCGGCGCTCATCTTCGAGTATTTTGCGCCACTCCAGCGCTCGGTGGGCTACACCGACGTTCCCTCTGTACGTTTCGATCTGAGCTTTCCATTCGGTGACGATTCGACTCGCCCTGTACTCAGCGTCCTTTAGGTTTCTTGTTTTCAGCGTCTGCCAAAGCTCAGTCTTACCGAAGAACTCCCGGACGTCTTCGGGGACGGTTAAACGTGCGTAATACGTATGCCCACGGAGCGCCAGAAACGGCTTACCAACAGGCTTTTTCCATTTAGCCATGTATTCGGTCTACCTTTATATAAAACGTCAAATACGCGGGATTTTAGCGCACTTTCTTGAGGCGTCAAGCTGCTGGTGGAGTCCCCGAAAAAGGTCCCCGAAGGTGTGGGCAATAAAAAACCCCGAAGGCTTATTTTACGCGGCCTAGCGGGGTTCTTCGATGTGTGGTGGAGCTGGCGGGATTTGAACCCGCGTCCAGAAAATGTCTACCTTTGGTACTACATGCTTAGTTTGTCATTTATTTAACTGCTTGGAACTCCGACAAACAGGATTTCCTTGCAGCTGGCCTGATACTATTTCGCGGTTCACCCTCAGACAAGGTTCCCTCGCTATCCTACTTGGATGACCTTCCGAATCCCCGCTAGCAGGAAAAGACTAGGGTGGAAGGGCCTATGCCGGGTATTAAGCGGCTAGTGCGTATGTTTCGTCGTTTGCGACTATTTAAATGCGGCTTTTTAAGAGGCAAACCGCTCCTCTGCATGCACCTCCGGCTTCCTAGATCCTGTCGAATCCTAATCAGCCCCGAGTGTGATTGCTAATCATAGCACAATTGTTGCTTGGTGAAATACATTCTTTTGAAAAATACTATAAATTTTAAGGGTTTGGCTATAAATCAACCAAAGATAACATCTGGTTTTTCAAAAGCTTACTTATTTACGCCTTGCGTAAATCTACGCTTCGGTAAAAATGCATAACAACCTGTGCTGTTCAGCTTTTAAAGATATGGGGCTGCCTTGGCCAATTTCAAGTGCTAAAGGGTAATGACAAAACAAAAAAAAGTAATTTATGAAATTAGACGACCCTTTTCATTTGATTATATTAGCGAACTTTTAAGGAAATAGTGCTGTTGTAATGATGCAATTAAAGGCAAGAACCATTAAAGTACGAGGGCATAATTAAAAGGCTTGTAGTGTAAATGTCTTCAGATTCTATATTGTATTCCCCTTATACCTTGCCCTGTGGCGTGACAGTAAGAAACCGTCTTGTTAAAGCCGCAATGGAAGAAAACATGTCGAGTAAAGGAAACATACCAGGCGAGTCGCTTTATTCGCTTTATCGGTATTGGGCCCACGGTCATTTAGGTATGGTGATCACTGGAAATGTTATGGTGGATAAAGGCGCGATGACAGGTCCAGGCGGCGTTGCATTGGAAAAAGACACTGAACTTGCTCCCTTTCAGAAATGGGCAAAAATTATTAAGTCGAACGGGGCGCTCGCAGTGATGCAAATAAACCACCCCGGCCGACAAGTGTTTAAGGCAATGCGGGGTAAGGCGATTGCACCTTCGGCCGTTCCCTTGGATATGGGTAAGCATTCAAAATTGTTTGCGAAGCCTCGTGAGATGACCTGCCAAGACATTCACGATGTATGCAAGCGCTTTGTTCAAACGGCAAAGCAAGCCGAAAAAGCAGGGTTTGACGGCGTTGAAATTCACGCTGCTCACGGTTATCTGCTTACGCAGTTTTTATCTCCGCTTACTAATCAGCGCCAAGACGAGTGGGGTGGTTCGATTATCAATCGTGCGCGCTTGCTCATTAACATAGTTAGCCAAGTTAGGGCAGTCTGTTCTAAAGAATTTATCGTCATGGTGAAACTCAACTCTGCTGACTTTCAGAAAAATGGATTTTCATTTGACGATTCCTGTGAAGTGGTAAACCGATTAGAAGCACTGGGCGTAGACGTTGTTGAATTGTCAGGCGGTAGTTATGAAGCACCTGCGATGCAGGGGCAAACCCGAGATGATACCACCCTTGCGCGAGAAGCATACTTTTTAGAATTTGCGCAAGCGTTGGTAAGTAAAACGGACATTCCGCTTATGACAACAGGTGGTATTAAGCGGGCTGAAGTAGCTGAAAAAGTTGTGGAAGAGGGGTGTGCGTTAGTGGGTTTAGCCAGTGCGTTAGCTATTACTCCAGACCTTTCAAAAAAATGGCAACAGGAGTGGGCTTATTCGGGCATTATTCCGCATTGTACGTGGAAAGATAAATCACTCGCTAGCCTTGCAAATATGGCGATGGTACGCAGACAACTAAGGCGCTTAGGGAACAACCTCACCACCTTAAGAAACCCATCGCCGCTGTGGAGTCTTATTCTTGATATGCTGCATCGCAAGAAAATGACAAAACGAGACGTTGGCTAATGATTTAGCACCTCACTTTGAAACGTTGGGAGACGCCGGTGAAGGTATTTAAATTGTTCAAATACTGAATTTAATGCAGTAAAAAGAAGAACACAGCGTTAAACGCTGTGTTTCATCATTCTTTCTTTTTGACGCTGCCAATCTTTGTCTTTGATGGTGTCACGCTTATCGTGGGCGTGCTTACCTTTTGCTAAGTGTATTTCTAATTTCACCCAGCACTTTTTCCAGTACATTGATGTAGCAACGATTGAGTAACCTTGGCGGTCACGAGCACCCATCAGACGGTCTATTTCACGCTTGTTTAGTAATAACTTACGCGCGCGCTCAGGGGCCGCAATAACGTGGGTAGATGCTTGATTCAATGGACTGATGCGGCATCCCACTAAATACGCCTCAGCATTTTGAATAATAACGTAAGCGTCGGTAATATTGACTTTACCGGCACGAATACTTTTGATTTCCCACCCTTGAAGCTCAAGTCCTGCTTCGAACTTATCTTCTAGGAAATAGTCGTGGCGCGCTTTTTTATTCTGCGCGATATTTCCAGTGGAGTTTTTGTTGGCTTTATTCTTTTTCATGCTGGCTATTATACTGATTGTTCAAAGGAATGTCTTTAGTTGTCATAAATTACAATAATTGATTGTCGGCGAAGTGTGATTTCTGAGCAGAGTATGCTTTATCCAATTCACCTTCTTACCTGTCCCGATATCATTACCCTAACACTAAATACTGATATGGGGTCGTTCAGGGTAAAACCGAATACGAGCGCAGCAATTTTTCTGTGATACAATGCCGGCAAAAGTGTTAATAATAGTGGGATCAATGCCAAGTATTCATAGAAGTGCGCTAGTAGCACATAGCGCAGAAGCCATGTATAACTTAGTCAACGATGTAGCTTCCTATCCTGAGTTTTTGCCAGGTTGTGCGGATAGCAAAGTTCTCGACACATCAGCCCAAAACATGAAGGCGTCTTTATTGGTCGCCAAAGCGGGCATTAAGCAGTGGTTTACTACTCACAATGTGTTAGTGCCGGGAAAAAGTATTCAAATGCAGCTGGTTGACGGCCCATTTCGTACACTTACCGGCGGTTGGACATTTTCTGCCCTCTCTGAAGAGGCGTGTAAAATTGAACTTAACTTAGAGTTTGAGTTTAGCAACAAGCTTGCGGAAATGGCATTTGGTAAGGTATTCAATAGCTTGGCAAGCAGTATGGTGACAGCCTTTACTGAGCGGGCACGGAGTGTCTACGCATGAGCAATAAACTCATCAACATTGAAGTTGCGTATGCGCTTCCTACTCAGCAAGCAATTGTTGATGTTGCTATTCACGAAAACGCGACGGTTGAAGAGGCGATCAAAGCCTCAAGTATTATGGAGCAATTCCCTGATATTGATTTAAAAACGACCAAGGTCGGGATTTGGAGCAGAGTGGTAAAGCTTAGAGATACACTTACAGACGGTGATCGTATTGAAATCTATCGACCGCTTATTGCTGACCCAAAAGAAATTCGTAAACGGCGTGCAGAGAAAGCAAAGGAAGAAGGCAGGGCTGATAAAATTACTGGCGGTAAGGTGAACCCGCTTAAAGCGAAGTCATAAATAAAGTAATGAATTAGCGAACGCTTATAAAAATGGCCTTTTTTAAAAAGGCCATTTTTGAATAATAAGCATATTAGTTTTTATCTGAGATGCTGCCCAATTCTAGAAACGGAGAAGCATCAATGTCCTCAGCGTCCATCATAGTTGCAATTCGTTGAACGGTTGCCACCATCTGGCTTTGTTCCCACTCTTTAAGCAGCGAGAAACGCTCAACAAAATGTTCCTGAAGAGGGCGAGGTGCGTCGACAACAGCCTCTTTACCCCTTTCTGTAAGATACACGCCAACTTTGCGTTTATCTTGCGTACTTCTGATACGTGTCGCCAGGTCTCGCGATTCCAGTCTGTCTAAAATATTAGTGATGGTGGCGGGGCTCAAATTAATGTTCTCCGCTATTTCACGCACCATGATGCCAGGGCGCTCTTCAATGTTCTGCATAACCAGTAGCTGAGGGCCGGTTAGGCCCACGTGCTTGCTTAGCTGCTTACTGCGCAAGTCTACAGCACGAATAATCCGCCGTAGCGCTACTAACAATTCTTCTTCTTTTCGCATTATACTTCCAATTTACAAGTAACCTTCAGGTTACTTAAGCAAATGAATAAAATGTTGGTGCTTGTGATAGTGGTCAATCACATCATTGATGACCGAAATCTTTGACCAGCCCATAATATCATAGTTTTGACCACCTTCAGACAGGTGCACTTCAGCGCGATAGTACGTGGCCTTTTTATTTTCGTCTAGTTTTGATGTATCGCTCGGGCCAAATTCCGGTTGCTCTGTTGGGACCAGATATACCGCATACACAAATTCAGGGTCATTACCCATGTCAACGGTTAAGATTAATGCCTCCTCGTTGTCCTCAATACGTGTGTCGAATTGTTGCGCTTTAAATTCGTCACCAACCTCAGAAAGAGCAGGTTTAACCACTTTATTGACATAACGACGAACGGCACCTTCATCAGGAAAAGACACAATATTTTCTAACCGTTCTTTCCAATTTTTATCTGAATCACTGTGCTGAGGGGTACCTGCCATGACTTGCAAGCTCTCGCGTTTATAGGCCTCTACTCTTAACGCTTTCAGTAATCCAAATATCGAAATAAGCAAGACAATCGCAAACGGTAGTGCCGCGGCTATGGTCATCGTTTGTAGGGCGCCCAATCCGCCTGCGTACAGTAACACGGAGCTCACCACGCCAACACCCACAGCCCAATAAACTCGCTGCCATAGGGGCGTATTGTTTTCGCCGTGAGAACACAACATGTCAACCACCATAGCGCCAGAGTCACATGAGGTCACAAAGAAGACAATTACCATTAATACCGCAATAAAGCTGAGTACCGACGAAAATGGAAATTGTTCTAAGAATACAAAGAGCGCAACTGACGTATCTTCATTAACCATTTGCGCAAGTACATCCTTGCCTTGAACGAGTACTTGGTCTATCGCCGCATTACCAAACACGTTCATCCAAAACAGCGTGAATGCAGAAGGAATAAGCAATACACCCATAACGAACTCGCGAATGGTACGCCCATAGGATATACGCGCGATGAAAAGCCCGACGAATGGCGCCCACGCTAACCACCAACCCCAGTAGAAGATGGTCCAGCCGCCAATCCAATCTGTTTTTTCATACGCGAACAAATTGAAGGTGTTGCGAACTAAATCAGATAAGTAAGCGCCCGTGTTTTGCATGAAAGCTTGAAGTAGAAATACTGTAGGGCCTAACACTAGAACGATAAGTAGCAGGGCAATCGCAAGTATCATGTTAGTTTCTGAAAGGCGGCGAATACCCTTTTCTAAACCAGTGGTTACTGAGATGACAGCTAAGCCCACCACGCCAGCCATGATAGCTATTTGCACACCGGTATTTGACGGTAGTCCAAACAAATAATTGAAACCCGCGTTAACCTGCGATGCACCAAATCCCAACGAGGTAGAGACACCGAACACCGTTGACGTTACCGCAAAAATGTCAACAACGTGACCAGGCCAGCCATAAATTCGATCGCCTATCAGAGGATAAAGTGCAGAGCGTAAAGTAAGCGGTAAGTTCTGACGATAGGCGAAATACCCCAATATCAGCGCTACCACAGCATAGATGGCCCACGCGTGAATTCCCCAATGGAAAAACGTGGTCTTCATCGCTTCGCGCACAGCGTCAATACTTTCTGCCTGTGCAGTGGGAGGGGCCAAAAAATGCATTAATGGTTCAGCTACACCAAAAAACATCAAACCAATGCCCATGCCTGCTGCAAACAACATACTGAGCCACGTGCTGAAACTAAATTCTGGTGTGGCGTGATCTGGACCCAGTTTAATTTCTCCGTAGCGCGACATGCCTAAAAAGACCACAAACACAACAATGACAGCGACAGTAAACACGTAAAACCAACTTCCGTTGGTGACAATAACGCTTTGTAACTGCTGGAAGAGAGCGTCAGCCGTTTTGGGTGTGCCGGCAGCAAAGATTAACAAACAGAGGATCAACGCTGACGACGTTAAAAACACCGGTTTGTTGAGGGGAGACTTTTTTTCGTTCTCAATCACGCAGTAAATTCCTTTCACCTTTAATTCAACTTAGGTTATTACGCAGAAATATACAGCATGGAGCACTTTTTATAAACATCAAATGAAATAATTAGTTCTGTATGTAATAAATTTTGAAGTTATGATTGATTGCCAATTTAATGAGGCTTTGTAGTCTGAATAATATACTTTATATTAATCTTTCATGTTTTTTGATTAAAATATAATCGTTAGAGTAGTAATTATAATTCTATTGTGTATTTTAATAAATGACCAAATTGGTATGTGTTTTAACTAAACACAGTTTAGAAAACAAAAAACGAATGAAGGAAATACACACAAATGCGAAAAACTCAGCTTAGCTGTGCCATTGTCGCTGCACTGGCTACCACTCCCTTAGCCGCGCAAGAATCGAAAGCGCCCGCTAAACTTGAAACAATTGAAGTTACCGCCACTAAACGCACGGAATCAATTCAAGACGTTCCTGTCGCGGTGACCGCGCTGAACGGTAAAGCGCTAGAAAATCTTGGAATAGACAACTTCCAAGATTATGTCGAATTTTTGCCAAATGTGGTTTTCCAAGGAACAGGCCCGGGACAGAATGAAATTTACATTCGCGGTGCAGCAACAACCCAATCTAATATCATGTTGTCGTCGGTACAGGCGCTACAGCCATCAGTAGCCTTCTACCTTGATGAAATGCCAGTCTCTATGGCTGGACGTAATTTAGATGTCTACGCCACTGATGTTCAACGTGTGGAGGTGCTTCCTGGACCGCAGGGCACGCTATTTGGTGCTAGTTCTCAAGCGGGAACGATTCGTTTAATTACCAATAAACCGGAACACACGAGTTTCGCCGCAGGTTTCGATACAAACATCGGCTTTACTAAAGACGGTGAAATGAGTAACTCGGTGCAAGCGTATTTTAATATGCCCCTTACCGACGATTTAGCTGTACGTGTCGCCGCATACAACGATAAACAAGGCGGTTGGATAGACAATGTCATGAATGTACCTGGAGAAGGGGGTTACATTGGCAGCGCTGTGGTTATTGACCGCATTTCAGGCGGGCCTTTGGCTAATCCGGTGGGTATGGATGCAAACAGAATCACGAACCCCAATATTAACTCCAACTCTGAAGCCGCTGTCGTTTCTCCACAAAATGACGCGCTCGTAGAAGAAGACTTTAACGATGCGACTTACACAGGTGCACGTTTTGGTTTGTCTTACCACTTTAATGATAACTGGGATTTGCTTGTACAGCACACTCAGCAGACGTTGGACACAGAGGGGGTATTTGCATACGACCCAACACTTGATGGTGAGACTTCTGCGCTACGTTTCCAACAAGAAGAAAATAGAGACGAATTTGGCTTAACCACATGGACACTTGAAGGGCGTTTAGAGAAGCTGAACGTGGTTTATACTGGGGGCTATTTAGACCGTGAAATCGATACGTTAGCAGACTACACAGGGTATACAAACGGTGGTTTATTCTCTGCTTATTACGTGTGTAACCATTACGATACGCCCGATAATACCGCTGACGAGCGCTGTCTAGATCCAACGAAATATTACAAAGAAGACACGTCTTCTACCCGTAATACGCATGAAATTCGTTTCAATACAACCATGGATACGCCATGGCGCGTGACTGCGGGATTGTTCTATGATGAGCAAGAGGTGTCTACCGTAGGTCAGTTCAAGATCGCCAACACCGAAATGAGCACATTTGGATTCGATAATCTTCAACGCACATTAGTGGGTAATGAAGGTATCAACAGTGATGGTGGTCCTTTCCCTTCGGAAGTGAGCTTTATCAACGACATCACGCACACAATTGAGCAGATTGCTGTATTTGGTCAGCTAGAATACGACATTACTGACACCCTAACCGCAAGCATTGGCGCGCGTTGGTATGAAATTGACGATATCTACGTGGGGTCAACGTCAACCGTTGACGTGACGCGACGTATTCGTGCATTCGGTACACAAAATCCTGATGAGCTTGCGGCGGTAGGCTTGGACCCCGATGCAGTAGCAGCAGCCATTCAAAGCGGGCAATTAGAAGTAAGCCTACTTGATGACAACGGCGTACTCACAGTAGATGACACAATCTTCAAGTACTCGTTAGACTGGAAAGTAGACGAAGACATTTTACTGTTCGCCAACTACTCAGAAGGTTTCCGACCACCTGTTACTAACCGTGTGGGGGGAGGTCTGGCTACCAATCAGTCTGGTAAGTTTGAAAACTTCCGAATTCCTGTTTATTCAACAACAGATACGCTAGATAACTACGAATTGGGTCTTAAAGGTGACTTCTTTGACGGTCAATTCCGCGTGAACGCAACAGCCTATTATTCTGAAATTGAAGATTTGCAAACGTCGCGTTTCGACCCTACTAATATCTCGTTCTTAGTCTTTACCGACAATGTGGGTGATGCTGAGATAAAAGGTATTGACGCTGACATGACGTGGCTTGCCACAGACGACCTTGTTATTAATGCTGCATTTAGTGTACTTGATACCGAGCTAACTAGCGTGAATTCAGAACTTGAAGGCATTGCGGCAGGAGTGGGTTCAGAACTTCCATACTCAGCGAAGTTCTCTGGAAACATTAACGCGCGCTATTTCTTTGAGCTTGAAGGTAGTAAACGTGGATACGTCAACGGGTCGGTAAGCTATACAGGTGACCGCTTGGCGGGTATGGTGATGGACGCGTACGTAATGGAAGATGCAACGTCGCTTATTTACGGTACGGGCTCAGGTCTTAAAATTGAACAAGAAGCTGACGTGTTCGAAGGCGTGACTTACGCTGATGCGAATGGTGAAACATTCCGTGGCGGTCGTTATGTACAAGAGTCTTACATATTGACCAATCTTGCGGTCGGTGTGACAAATGACGTATGGAAAGCCGAGCTATACATTGATAACGTATTTGACGAGCGTGCAATTTTAAATATTGATACGCAACAATTTACGCCGAAAGTGGTCACCAATCGACCGCGTACTATTGGTCTTCGTTTCTCATACGATTACTATTAAGGCTAGTGAGTCGAGCTAATCTCACGATTTTTGATTAGCAATTAACGTTCATGGGGCATTGCGCTTTACTTGAGTTTATCATTTGAAAGCGCGTGAGCCCCAATTTTGAAACGGCTAACTCATTGAGTTCGCCGTTTTTTATTCTACGCTGATTTTAAAACAGGCGTTTTTAATGACACTGGAAGAACAAAAAGAAATACAGCAGTTGAAGCAATGGCTTATGCAGTCGCAGCACCAAGCCGTTATCTCTGGCTGCAATGACATACTGCGACGCACAAGAGAAGACATGAGGGTGAGTCAACACATCCTCAAAGAGGTACTTTACTTAAAAGCGGTGGCATATCGCCTGTTGGCAGATGTGAATAGCGCCATCGAAACGTTAAACGAACTTATCTCCTACTTTCCTGATTATGCTCGCGCTTTTCAAGAATTGGGCTATTGTTATTTGGCTTCTGACCGGAAGAGGGCGGCACACAGTTTTTACCAAGCTACACGCTTTAATCCAGCTTTGTTAACGGCATGGCTTCAGCTTGAAAAAATGTATAAGGCTGATAATCAATCTCAAGCGTTAGCGCTATGTCAGCAGCAAATTGCATTTCTCACCTCTCTGCCCAAAGCATTGTTAGGCGCTACAGATCTGATGCACGAAGGGCAGTTGCATAAAGCTGAACAAGTATGTCGCCAATTTCTGGCTAGTAATGAGCATCATCCAGAAGCCATGATGTTGCTCGCGGAAATCGGTATTCAATTAAAAGTATATAGCGATGCTGAATTTTTATTAGAAAGCTGTGTAACCTTATACCCAGATAACGACAGAGCTGCCGCCGCTTACCAGAATTTATTATCTAAGTTAGGTAAATTTCCTGATGCGGTTTCCGTTGCAAAAAAACGTCTGCAATATGCACCAGAGAACTTCACCGTAAAAGTGGGCTTGGCTCATGCACTGGTTGGTGTGGGTGAATTAGAACAGGCTATCGATATCTATCGAGAGCTTCTAAGTGAAAACGAAGATAGGCCTGCAGTCTGGGTCGCGTTAGGCCATGCATTAAAAGCGAAGGGGGATACAAGGGAGGCAGTAAATGCGTACGAACGCGCCATTGTATTTGCAGACGACTTTGGCGATGCCTACTGGAGCCTAGCCAACACAAAAACCTATCGGTTTAGTGACGAGCTACTTGCGAAAATGATTTTGCTGGTCGACGCTGAAGCGACAAAACTGGATGATGAAATTCATATTTGTTTTGCGTTAGGAAAGGGGTTTGAAGATAGTGCAGATCCCACCCGCGCGTTTGCTTACTACGAGCGAGGTAATAGGCTTAAAAAGCGTACCCTGCAATTCGACATTGCTAAAACAGAAAAAGCGTTGCTGGCGCAACAACAGGCTTTTACAAAGGGAAGCTTCAACAAAACACAGGGCTGCCAGGAGGCCGATCCTATTTTTATCGTTGGTTTGCCACGTGCAGGCTCCACACTGTTAGAACAAATTTTAGCATCGCACTCTCAAGTTGACGGCACGATGGAACTGCACGACATACTAGGAATTGCGTCCTCACTTAGTCATCAGGCTACGCCTTATCCATTAAATGTTTCAGCGTTAAGTAGCGAAACCTTATCAAAGCTGGGCGAACAATATTTAAGACAAACCCGGGCATATCGACAAGGCGCGCCTTTTTTCATTGATAAAATGCCGAATAACTTCATTCATATTGGGCTGATTAAAAAGATATTGCCTAACGCTAAAATTATCGACGCACGAAGAAACCCTATGGACTGCTGTTTTAGTGGCTTTAAACAACTCTTCGGCGAAGGCCAGGAATTTAGCTATTCGCTTAATGATATTGGTCGATACTACAATGCCTATGAAAAGTTAATGGACCACTGGCATTCAGTCTTACCTGGCGAGATTTTAACGGTTCAGCACGAAGAGGTTCTTGACGATTTAGAAGCGCAGGTTAAGCGCATTCTGGCGTTCTGTGGATTAACCTTTGAAGAGGCGTGTTTAGCGTTTCATAAAACCAAACGCGTCATCAAGACACCCAGCTCAGAACAGGTTCGTCAGCCTATTTATAAAACTGGGATGGGGCAGTGGAAACCGTTTGAATCTTATTTGGATGAACTTAAGAACGTACTGCCGGCGAGGTCGTAGTAAAACATGCCCGTTTTAACCAAGTAGCGCCGTAAATCCCCTGAAGAGTTCAAACTAGATGGTGCTTTATCGAGTAATAACGCCTGTTTACTACTCGATAAGGCACAGTGACGTCCCTAAAAATTTTGTACTTTTTAGTATTTACGACGTTTAAGCCCTGTTTCGGCTAGAATCTTTGCTGAAATCTCCTCAATCGAATACTTAGTGCTATTCAAAAACGGAATTTTTTCCTTTCTATACAGATTCTCAACTTCACGAAGCTCCATTCGACATTGTGGTAATGACGCATATTTACTGTTTGCTCGTCGCTCTGACCGTATTTGGTGCAGTCTATCGGCCGCAATCGTTAGACCAAATAGCTTATGCTTAAATCGGCGCAGAGCAGGGGGAAGCTTCAGCATGTCGCCCATGTCTTCCTCTGTAAACGGATAGTTTGCTGCCTTTATTCCGTATTGAAGGGCTAAATAGAGGCTTGTTGGTGTTTTTCCCGAGCGAGACACGCCGGTAAGTATAATATCGGCTTCGTCGTAGTCTTTTAGGTTAGAACCATCGTCATTGGCCAATGCGTAGTTTACGGCCTCTATTCTGATGTCATAGGTGGTTTCGTGGATACTGTGCGTTCGATGTTTTTCTGGTTTTGAGGGAACACCCAATACTTTTTCTAGTGGGGCCACAAATTGGTCAAGGAAATTATAATTTATGCCTACTGATTTGGAGATAATTTTGCGCACATCTACATTCACAATTGTATAAAAAACGAGCGGTCTTTCTCCGGTGTCTTGAAAACTTTCAGAAATTTGCTGCAAAACTTTATGTGCCTGTTCCTCAGTTTCAACAAATGGGATGGTGTTGTGATTGAAAGAAACAGGGAATAGTGAAAGCAGGGCGTGGCCAAAGACCTCTGCAGTGATGGCGGTGCCATCTGATATATAAAAAGCTGTACGCACAACAATTCCTTAACATTGGTGTAATTTAATTACAAAAGTAATAAAGGGTTTACATTCCGAATTCCCCCATTCTAAGATGATTTCGTCGAAAAGCTACACGGTTCTTGTGAATGACCGCAAATATCAATAGGTTTGCTGTCAAACGTAATGGACGGCTTTACTGATGGTTTTCACCACATATCGACTTAAATTTGAAGTGTTTCAGGTAATAAAAAGCACAAACCTGGAACGTACCTCATACCCTACACATTAAAAAAGCTGGAGGCTTGGGCTGTGCAAGAATACGTACTTTGGTATCAAGAACTGGGCATGCATGATGTAGGTCGCGTAGGCGGCAAAAATGCATCATTAGGCGAGATGATTTCAAACCTGGCTAACGCCGGAGTGCAGGTGCCGGGCGGTTTTGCAACTACCGCCGAAGCATTCAACGAATTTTTAGAGCAAAGTGGTTTAGAAGCGAGAATTCACGAAGTTTTAGATTCGCTGGACGTAGACGATGTTAATGCACTCTCTGAAGCCGGTAAAAACATTCGTCAGTGGATCATAGACACGCCGTTCCAAGGCAAGTTAGAAGAAGAAATCAAAACGGCATTTGTGACGCTTCAGGGCGACGCAGGTGAAGAGGCGTCATTTGCAGTACGCTCATCAGCAACCGCAGAAGATATGCCAGACGCGTCATTTGCAGGACAACAAGAAACGTTTCTTAACGTTAAAGGTTATGACGCCGTACTTGTAGCAATTAAGCACGTATTCGCATCACTATTTAACGACCGTGCCATTTCTTACCGCGTGCATCAGGGCTACGACCATAAAGGTGTGGCGCTATCAGCGGGTATTCAGCGCATGGTTCGCAGCGACATCGCCTCTTCGGGTGTTATGTTTACCATTGATACAGAGTCTGGTTTTGAAGATGTGGTATTTATTACCAGTTCATTTGGTTTAGGTGAAATGGTGGTGCAGGGCGCAGTTAACCCTGATGAATTCTACGTTCACAAGCCAACTCTCGATAAAGGCCTGCCTGCTATTGTTCGTCGTAACCTTGGCAGCAAGCTAACCAAAATGGTGTATTCAGATGATGAAGCACACGGTAAACAAGTATCCATTGTAGATATTGATGCTGCCGACAGCAAAACGTTCTCATTGACTGACGACGAAGTGATGGAGTTGGCTAAGCAGGCGCAAATCATTGAAAATCACTACAAGCGTCCTATGGACATTGAGTGGGCAAAAGATGGCGCAGACGGCAAACTTTACATCGTTCAGGCTCGTCCTGAAACGGTTCGCAGCCGTGAAGACTCACAAAGCATTGAGCGTTTTCAGCTTAAAGGTCAAAGCAACATCGTATGTGAAGGCCGTGCAATTGGTCACAAAATCGGTGCTGGTGTTGCAAAAGTCTTAGACTCTATCGAAGAGATGGACAAAATCCAAGCAGGTGATGTGCTGGTAACTGACATGACAGACCCTGACTGGGAGCCCATCATGAAGAAGGCGTCTGCTATTGTTACTAATCGCGGCGGCCGTACCTGTCACGCGGCAATCATTGCACGTGAGTTAGGTATTCCAGCTGTTGTTGGCTGTGGTAACGCGACTGACAGCATTAAAACTGGCGATAAGATCACTGTTTCGTGTGCTGAAGGTGACACCGGCTTTATCTACGGTGACGAACTTGAGTTTGACGTTGTGACTTCGCGTATCGATGCCATGCCTGACCTACCGCTAAAAGTGATGATGAACGTAGGTAACCCTGACCGTGCATTCGATTTTGCTCGCTTGCCAAATGCCGGTGTTGGTCTTGCTCGCCTCGAGTTTATTATTAACCGTATGATTGGTGTACACCCTAAAGCATTGCTTAATTTCGACAGCCAGCCTGAAGAGTTGAAAGAAGAAATTAACGACATGATCGCCGGTTACGAGTCACCGACTGAATACTATATCGAGAAATTGGTAGAGGGTATTTCAACCATTGGTGCAGCGTTCTCGCCAGAGAAAGTCATTGTTCGTATGTCAGATTTCAAATCAAACGAGTACTTTAACTTGGTTGGTGGTTATCAATACGAGCCAGATGAAGAGAACCCGATGCTGGGCTTCCGCGGTGCAAGCCGTTATATTTCTGAAGATTTCCGCGATTGTTTTGCGTTAGAGTGTGAAGCGATTAAGCGTGTTCGTAACAAAATGGGCTTAACCAATGTTGAGATCATGATCCCGTTTGTTCGTACGTTAGAAGAAGGTCAAAAAGTCATAGAGCTTCTTGAAGAACAAGGCCTTAAAAAAGGAGAAAATGGCCTTCGCGTTATCATGATGTGTGAGCTACCTTCAAACGCCTTGCTGGCAGATAAGTTCCTGGATATCTTCGATGGTTTCTCGATTGGCTCAAACGATTTAACGCAGTTAACCCTTGGTCTAGACCGCGACAGTGGATTGATCGCGCACTTGTTCGACGAGCGTGACGAAGCGGTGAAAGCACTCCTCTCCATGGCGATTCGAGCTGCGAAGAAACGCGGTAAATACGTGGGCATTTGTGGTCAGGGTCCGTCAGACCACGAAGATTTCGCAGCCTGGTTAGTAGAAGAGGGTATCGATTCAGTATCACTTAACCCTGATACCGTGGTTGAAACTTGGCTTTACCTTGCGGAAAAGCACGGTTAACCGTTTTTTAACGGTATCGCCACGCTAGAAAGATGTTTGAAAGAGACCTTAGGGTCTCTTTTTTTGTGTCGATTTTGCCTAGGCAGAAGTAGTGCCTGAGGACTGGGTTTCAGTGGCTGTTATATTTTTCAAATAAACGTTGGTTATTTAGCAAAAGTATGCACTTTTGCGCTTTTACAGCATGACTTTTTGTAATTAAAAATGTAATATTACAAAATGAATTACATATTGGTTAATAGCTTACTTACTCATTAGGTTGAACTCTCATGGCACATAACGACAGCACACTTTCAGTAAATAAATCCGAAGAAAATACTATGCAATCACGCTCTGTGGTAGAGCAGTTGGCGGAAGCGCAGAAAGAAATCAATGATCTTAAAATGAAGTTGATGTGGATGGAACGCAACTACGAGTAAGTATTTCCCGGCTATTTAAGACACGCATTTACTCGGTATTCTTGAAAGCTAATTTTGTTATTGTGAAAGTTTACAAAATAACTTTCAGTTTGGGCTTCATAAAGTCAGTAGCGATAAGAGGCAATAAGAGGCAATAAGAGGCAATAAGAGTAAACGCTCAGGTACAGGTTGAATAAAAAGAGGTCATTTTGACCTCTTTTTCTTTCTCGCCATTATCAAGACACACCCGAGAACAGCGTATATCTATAAAAAAGGGTTAACACAATGCGTGTTAACCCTTTCTGGTATGGTTACTTCAATTTAAGTAGCGTTAGTACTCATTGAGCAATTCAGCGACTAAGCCGAAACTAGCGAGTGCATTACGCCTTTAGCTGGTTACCAATAGGGAGCTGACGAATTCGTTTACCACATGCAGCGAAGATGGCATTACATAGCGCTGGAGCATATACAGGTGTTGCAGGTTCGCCCACACCCGCTGGCGGAGCATCGCTTTCAATCACCTCAACTTCTACTTCAAGTGGTGAGTCGCTCATGCGTGGTACGCGGTAATTGTGGAAGTTACTTTGCTGTACACGGCCTTTATCAAAGGTAATACCGTCGCTGATAGCGGTAGTAATACCGTACACCGAACCACCTTGGGTTTGGTTTTTAACCGTATCAGTATTAACTACAGTACCTGCATCAATGGCTACCCATGATTTAATCACGTTAAGGTCGCCAGCGTCAGATACCTCAACTTCCACTACAGTTGCGACGTAAGTTAAGAAGCTTCTGTGTGCAGCAATGCCCAGGCCTCGGCCCTTCGGCATTTCTCTTCCCCAGTTAGCCATGCCAGATACTTTTTCGATAACATTACGCAGGCGCCCGGTATCCAGAGGATATACCGATTTGTCACCCCAATAGTTGTTGTATTCGGCCTTTTGCTCGGTCACATCTAAAATTCTGTCAGGACCAATGACTTCTAATAGATAGTCTTTTGGATCTTTGCCTGCTTTGTGTGCTGCTTCATTGATGAACGACTGTACAGCAAACGCATGGAAGATATTTGATACCGAACGCATCCAACCAATTCGGGCTTTTGCAGGCGCTTCACCGCGCTCCAGCTTCATGTTTGGGGTAAGAATTGGGTTGTCAGTAAAGCCCAAATCTAACTCGAAGCTAAATGGCGCATTTGCACCTTCTTGAAAGGTTGAGGCAATGGGTGAAAACGCCGTTCTGTGAAGGTAAGCGTCAATTTTACCGTTTTCATCAAGCGCAGCTTCAATATGCTGTGCAGACACCGCGTGATAGAAACCGTGTTGGATATCATCTTCACGAGTCCATTGAACGCGAATTGGTTTGCCTGTTTTCATTGAGAGGTACGCCGCTTCAGCAGAAAAGTCTGGCTTGGACTTACGCCCAAATGCGCCGCCCAACATGGTCACGTGAACATTAATTTTTTCTTTGTCCATGCCAACCATTGCACCTACGGTTTCCATGTCAGCTTGCGGGTTCTGTGTTGCCGCCCAGACGTCGACACGATCGTTGTAGTACATCGCCGTAGCGCATGGTGGCTCCATAGGTGCCTGTGCAAGATGTGGCATGTAGTAGTCAGCAATAAGCTTGTCGCTGGCGTTTTCTAAAACGCTCAACGCATCGCCTTTTTCTCTCACTAGCGCTTGTGGGGTATTTACTGTACTGAGTAACTGATCTTTAAAATTCTCTGAGTTATAGTCGCTGTTAGCGCCATCATCCCAAGTCACTTCAAGCGCTTTTCTGCCCTGCCATGCAGCCCACGTATTTTGGGCAACGATAGCTATGCCACCTTTCGGCTGAAACTGAGGTGCTCCTTTGGGTGCTGGCATTTCGATAACGTCGACAACGCCATTCACGGCTTTGGCCTTTTCTGCATTAAAGCTTTTCACTTTGCCGCCTACGACAGGTGGGCGTTCTATGATAGCAACTAGCGCTTTTGGCTCGCGCACGTCAGCAGCAAAGGTTGCTTTACCCGTAACGATATCTTGAAGGTCGATATGCGCCATACCCGTATTGATATACCGCCACTCTTTTCTGTCTTTTAGCTTAAGCTGATCCGCTTCTGGCGGCGTGATGGTGAGAGCATCATTGATTAGTTCTTTATATGCAAAGGTTTTACCTGAGGTGTGCGTCACCATATGCTGCTCGGCAACACAAGTACTTGGCTCAACGCCCCAACGCTTTGCGGCAGCATGCTGCATCATGTAGCGAACGCTTGCGCCCATTTCACGTAGGCGCTGCATATTGAAACGGATACTGCGCGAGCCATCTGTGTTTTGGTCGCCGTATTTTGGGTCGCCTTTAGCCTGAATAACAATGACCTTGTCCCATGCTGCTTCCATTTCGTCAGCAACAATTTGTGCAATAGCGGTACGGATCTGCTGACCCATTTCACTGCGGTGACAGGTTATTTCAACCATGCCGTCGGGGCGAAGCGCGATAAATAAATTTGCTTGCTTGGCATTGTCGGCAGGCTTAGCCAAAACGCCTGCCATAGCACGAGGTGCGCTGCCCATGAAATAGGTACCAAGCACTAACGCGCCCGCTGCTGCTGTCGATTTTAAAAAGCTGCGACGATTCATATCGAAATAGGTATTTCCGCTCATGCTTCTTCTCCCGCTTGGGTTGGGTCAAAGTAGCTAACGCCTGCATTTCCGCTCATCGATTTTGATGCTGACTTAATGGCTTTGTGAATACGAGGGTAGGTACCGCAACGGCAGATGTTGCCAGACATGTTCTGTACAATTTCTTCATCGCTTGGTGTTGGGTTAGTGGACAAAAGGCTAGCAGCCTGCATAATTTGCCCACATTGGCAGAAACCACACTGTGGGACTTTATGCTCTACCCACGCTTTTTGAACAGGGTGGTCACCATTTTCGCTTAGTCCTTCAATCGTAGTAACTTTTCTGCCTTGTACGGCGGATACCGGCAATACGCATGAACGTTGTGCCATGCCGTCAATATGTACAGTACAGGCGCCACATTGGGCCATACCGCAGCCAAACTTAGGTCCTGTGAGATTTAATTCGTCACGAAGGTACCACAACACGGGTGTAGATGGGTCACCGGAAAATTCGTGTTTGTTACCATTAACGGTAAACGTGATCATGGTCTTGTCTCCATAGGTAAGCGAAAGATATGACGTCAACCAGATTATTCAAATATGGCCTACCCAAACTGCGCAGTGCGGAATCTACGCACTATGCAACATCATATCCATACGGTTACATTGCCTGATAATACGAACTATCTAAGATGCTGAACATACAAAGATATACGCCTCTATTTTTATTGTTTAAAGCTTCGCAATTTATACTTTAGATTACGTTAACATGCATTGCATCGTCGCGCATTTACATACGTTTAATGGCTAGCCTGTTGCGATAAAAAATGAGGTAAACCGCCGTTGACACGGCGAAAGATACATGAGGGCGCTGTTTTAATGCCGCAAGCAATGCTTATGGACTTGAATGCTAACGAAGCTTTCTCAAAAGTAAAAAGCGGTCTACCTTTCGAGCACCTGACGTCATGGTTCGCTGGCTGTACTTGAGCCAACCGCGTGCTCTTGGCCAGTCGTAGCTCAACAGCACTAAACCAGCAACAACGAAAAGGATGGAACCTGGCAGTAACGTCAAAATAATTCCGCCAAGAAACAAGATGGCTCCAAGAGTAAGTCTTAATATACGCATGAGTTTTTCTCGGCATAATAAATAAACATGCTATCAGTATCGCTTGGGTTACTTTATTTGCCAATGGTTAAAATGTAACTATTTGTGCTCAGTCCAATAATGATTTGCGCAGTAAAAAAAGAAGAGGCCTGCCAGTCAATCTAATGTAGCTGCGTAACGTCCGGCAGCGGAAATCGTTCTGCCGGGCACTTTAGTCTTTGACGAGGTACTCCCGCATCCATAAACACCTGTCCGTCAGGTTCAAACCCTATTGACTGATGATATGACACGCTCTCTAAGTTGCAAATCACTTTGATGAAGGGGACGTTTGCTTTCTTTGCTGTTTTGATTAGCGCTTCAAAAAGTGCGCGATATACGGGGAGTGTTCGGTGACAGCGCTTAACCGCTATTCGGCCTAGTTCGCCTTTTTTAGTTAAGCGCCCGGTGGCTATTGGTTCGTTTTCATCGTTCACAATAAGCACATGGCACGCAGTGCGGTCGTGTTCGTCGAACTCGCTCGCTTGGGGTACGCGCCACTCTAAAACAAATACATGTTCCCTTAGTGCTTTTAGTCGATGTTTATCCTTTTCCCAATCGACGTTTTGTATTGTAAACGCCATATTTTCCTGTTAATTCTCTAACCATTCCCAATATCCGTTATTTATAAGTGTAGTTAAGGTATCTAAAAATGTAAAAGAAGGGGCATCTTGACAGCACATCGCATTTAAAACGCTACCTGATGCTAACACTTCAAACCATTCTTGATCGCTTTTAGCAAACCTAAACTCACTGCCATTGACGTAGAGTGCTCGTGGGAGGCCTCGTTTACCGTCACAAATCAAAGCGCGTACGCCGGGGGCTGGAATAAAACTGATGCCCGCAGCAAACTCATTTGAAACTTGCTCTAGTGTTACAGAATTATCTAGCGGATATTCAGGTATACCTTGCTCACTCATTGCTTCTAAAAGCGCCAAGGTAAAATCTTCACCGTTGATAGCGTCGATAAGTTGCTGTTTAAGTGCTGCTACATCACTTGGGTTTACCGTGGCTCGACTTCTTTGAATGGTACGCCCTGCATCAGTAAAACGATAATTATGCGCACCTTTGTCTAGCATCATCGCTAAGCTTTCCGCTAACTGAAGGTTGTCTGGCGCGCGGTAGCCTACCGAGTAGGTTAAGCTGTCTTCAATGGTCGCGCCGTCATGGGGCCAACCGGGTGGGACGTAAACCACATCGCCAGCTTCGACAACCACGTCGATTACGGGCTCAAACCCTTCGATTTGTCTTAGCTTGGGGTGCGGATATACTTCCTTGTAGTCTGCAGGTTTGCCCACTCGCCAACGTCTTTTGCCTTTGCCTTGGACCAAAAATACATCGTATTGATCAATGTGAGCCCCGACACCCGCTCCATTTGTGGCATAGCTCACCATTAAGTCGTCTAGCCGCCAATTAGGAATAAAAGAAAAGGGTTCCAAAATAGGAGTGACGTCTTGCACATACTTGTCTACCCCTTGGACTAGTAAAGTCCACTTTCCCTGACAGGCGGCAACAAAATCAGCGATAGGGCCTTGCTCGACATGCCACTTGCCTTGCACATTACTAATTATGCGAGCATCGACTTCCGGCTCCTGCGCAAGCCCCGCTAGATCGTTTTCATCGATTGGGTCAGAAAAGTCTTCAAAGAGTTGCTTAATTACAACGGGTTTTTGCTGCCAGTAGTCTCTCAGGAAAATGTCAGCATCAAACCCTTGACCTGTTTGTGCATCAATAAAGTACGTATTGTCATTTTTGCGCATAGCATCTCTTTTCTCAGCCAACGTATCGGCTTGGTCTTTATTCATTTGTCGGCATTATCAAATATTAAAAGGAGTATCATACCAATTCGCATAGATAATTGCCCACTCAGAAGGCGCTGGCAAGTTTCATAGCGAAGCGTGGGAATGCAGGAATGGCTGTTTCCTTTCAAATTCCCAGAATGAAGCGAGGAAGCTTTCCAGCACCTTCCCGTAGGGCGAGTTTAAAATGTCCGTACTCTTTGTTGTGTCACCTTGATGTAGAACCACTATACCTGCGGTAACACGCCGCGAATACGTACATTTTAACTCTCGCTGAATGGGTAATTATCTATGCGGATTGGTATCACTACCGCGCATTCAGAAAACTGAAGTGAAAAAAGTCTGCCAACGGATAGGTAAAGAGAGGTTCTTAGGCTGCAGTTTGCCGAATCAAATAACTCCTCTTACAGCATTCGTTGTTTTGGGAAAATGAATTTCAGCCCCTAGCCAATAAAGGCGCGAATAACGGCTACTTTAGTTTTTAGCTGAATGGATTGGAAAGTGATACCGCAGTCATGCCCGTCATGCTGACTCTTACTGTACACATCTTCGATCGTAGTTGCGTTTTTTGTCTCGAGACTTTTGTTATTAAACAGGTTGAACGAGTCTTCACAAATCGCAATTGTATTTGGCGCGGTATACTGCTCTAGCATTGCAGCTCTATTTACTGTATTGCCCCAAATATCAAAACCCGTATTAGGGCGAGCGGGATAACCAGAAATTACAGTGCCTGTGGCAACACCTACGCGAAGAGAGCAAGACGATGAAACCAGCATCGCGTTGCAACTCACGATATTGCGCAACATCACAGAAAACTTAATAGCTCTAACAACAAGGCTGCGAATTGAGAACAGGTCTTCGTTTTTGGGAAGGCAAACAGCTATATATTGATCACCATTTGTTTTAAGAGGCGTAACCCCCAAAGAGTGGGCCACATTATCAAATTTACCGAAAAGCGTTTGTACGACATTGGTGCACGTAATGTCACCATACTTTTTTGATAGCGGTTGGAATCCAGTCAAGTCGGAAAATATAACAACGGCTTCTTGCACACGCTGATGCGCGATCAAGGAGCCGCTAGCTGATGTCAGTAAGCCCATGGGTAATTGTGTACTCTGCATTGGTGCGACGCTTTCACCTCTATCGCATGACCCCAGTCTGACTTTTTCCGTGTTGTGTAATTCCATCTACATGCTCCAAACCATTTGTAAGACCGCAAACCGAGTGCACTACCGCTCAACCTGTGTGCTGATAGCACTTCTTTATACTTTACATTTGCGCATAAAAAAACGCGGTGTTAACGACCGCGTTTTTGAGTGTAGTGCAAAGCGTAGTGGCTTATAACTGATCTACCAGCCTGATTGCATCGCCAATATACGTTGCTGGCGATAACGCTTTGAGTTCTTCTTTCGCAGCGTTTGGCATGTCTAAGTTATCGATAAATTCAGCAATAACTTCGGCATTCACTTTCTTACCGCGGGTCAACTCTTTAAGTTTTTCGTAAGGCTTTTCGATGCCGTAACGACGCATAACCGTTTGGATTGGCTCAGCAAGCAGTTCCCAGTTGTTATCTAGTTCGTTAAGAAGGCTTTTTTCGTTCACCTCTAACTTGCTGATCCCTTTTAGCGTTGCTTGATAAGCAATGACAGCGTAACCCACGCCCACGCCTAAGTTACGAAGTACCGTCGAGTCAGTAAGGTCACGTTGCCAGCGAGAAATAGGAAGCTTAGCTGCTAAATGGTCAAAAATAGCGTTTGCCAGGCCTAGGTTGCCTTCTGAGTTTTCAAAGTCGATAGGGTTAACTTTGTGCGGCATTGTTGATGAACCAATTTCACCCGCTACGGTTTTTTGTTTAAAGTGACCAAGTGCAATATAACCCCAAACATCACGATCGAAATCAATGAGGATGGTGTTAAAGCGGGCAATCGCGTCAAACATTTCAGCAATGTAGTCGTGGGGCTCGATTTGTGTTGTGAACGGGTTCCAAGTAAGACCGAGTGAGGTAACAAATTCTTCTGAAACCTTGTGCCAATCTACATCTTTGTAAGCTGACAAATGCGCATTGTAGTTACCTACAGCACCGTTAATCTTACCGAGTAGTTCTACGCCGGCTATTTGACTACGCTGACGTTTTAAACGTACGGCCACGTTAGCCATTTCTTTACCCATGGTAGTGGGGGAGGCAGGCTGACCGTGTGTACGTGCCATCATAGGCACGTTTTGATAACGCTTAGCAAGTTCAATCAATGCCTCGATAAGCTTATCGCAATAAGGAAGGATAACCGTTTCGCGAGCTTCGCGGAGCATTAGACCGTGAGAAAGGTTATTAATATCTTCAGATGTACAAGCAAAGTGGATAAACTCATTTACCGCAGACAGTTCACTGTTGTCGGACACTTTCTCTTTTAAGAAATACTCGACCGCTTTTACATCATGGTTTGTAGTACGCTCAATTTCTTTGATGCGCATGGCATCTTCAACGCTAAATTCAGCGACTATCTTGTCAAGCAGTGCGTTTGACTTGTCTGTAAAGGCAGGAACTTCTTCAATTTGTGGGTTAGCAGAAAGCATTTGTAACCAACGTACTTCTACTTCTACACGGTATTTTAATAAGCCGTACTCACTGAAAATACTGCGTAATTCTACGCTTTTGCCAGCATATCGACCGTCGACAGGGGAAATTGCAGTTAACTGACTCAGTTCCACCTTAAGCTCCTCACTAGTTTATTAATCGTAGTGCCTTAACAGCACTGTTAAGAATGTGTTTGCGTTTAAATAAAATGTTTCTTCGCTTGCCGCCCATCTGACGCCACATTACCGCAGCCCTAACGCCTGCAAGTAAAAGTGCGCGTACTTTATGTTGGGTAGCAGGTTGGCTCAAATAATCTGGGTTGCCCGCTACCTGGATACGCGGTGCAAGTGGGCTAATAATATCGCTGTATATACTTGCTAAAGAGGCAACGATTTGTGGATTTTGAAAATCGACGTGAGCAAGCTGGCGTTGGACGTGTGAAATGCGCTCGCCAAGTTCTTGCATGGCTTTCGGCTTTCTAGCGAGCTTTCGTTCTAATCCAAGAATGCTGGCAATATAACGGGTAAGTTCTGTATCTTTAGTCGCTTGCTTATCAGACAGCTGCGCTGCGAGTGCCGTGTAACCTGTTTTTAAATTACCAAGTTGACCGAATACATGTTGAGGGGTCTCTGGGTCAGTGACCAGGATACTTGATAAACTGGCCTCTACAGCCTCGCTGTCTGCTGAACCTCGCCGTGCAAGCTGCTGAACCAGAGCAGCTGCTTGGCATACTCCAGCAAGGGCCAGGTTGTTTTCGATGTCTGTATCTAACATTAGCGAATATAACTCTCAATAATACCGCCACCAAGGCATATTTCATCAATGTAGAATACTGCTGACTGGCCTGGTGTAACCGCTTTTTGTGGTTCGTCGAACATGACTTCAATGGTGTCGCTATCGGTTGGCGTGATAGTGCAAGGAATATCGGCCTGACGGTAACGGGTTTTTACCACGGCGCGCATGGGCTCGGTGATGGTTTTCCTGTCCACCCAGTGAAGTTGCTTAGCGATAAGGCCCTTCGAATACAGGCGAGGGTGGTCTGCGCCCTGGCCTACGATAAGCACATTGCGAGCAACATCTTTATCTACCACATACCAAGGTTCGTCACCGTATTTCGCCATACCACCAATGTGTAGACCTTTACGCTGGCCCAACGTGTGATACATCAAGCCTTCATGTTGGCCAATTTCTTCGCCCTCTGCGGTTTCGATAACACCGGGTTGCGCTGGAAGATAACGAGCTAGGAAGTCTTTGAATTTGCGTTCACCGATAAAACAGATCCCCGTTGAATCTTTTTTATCGTGAGTGATAAGGCCCTGTTCTTCGGCAATTTTGCGAACTAAAGGCTTCTCAATGTCGCCAACAGGAAAGAGGGTCTTAGCAACGTGCTCTTCTCCTAACGTGTAAAGAAAATAGCTTTGGTCTTTGTTGTTATCTAGACCGCGCAGCATTTGCCATTTACCGTCGACTTCTCGGCGGCGAACGTAGTGACCGGTGGCAATATAGTCTGCGCCAAGATCCTCTGCTGCAAATTCAAGAAACGCTTTGAACTTTATTTCTTTATTGCACATGATGTCTGGGTTAGGCGTTCGGCCTGCTTTGTATTCTTCTAGGAAATACTCAAACACGTTATCCCAGTATTCGGCAGCAAAGTTAATGGTGTGCAGTTCAATGCCAAGTTTGTCGGCCACGGCTTGTGCATCTTTTAAATCTTCTGCCGCAGCACAGTATTCATCGTTATCGTCTTCTTCCCAATTTTTCATGAAAAGCCCTTCAACCTGATAACCTTGTTGTTGAAGCAGATAGGCCGAAACAGACGAATCGACACCGCCGGACATCCCGACGATTACTTTTTTGCTGGCGTTAGATTCAATATCACTCACTACAGTTTGCACACTCATTTTAGTTGATAAAAAAGAAGCCGGTATTGCCATAAATCGACAGTATCGAAGTAATAATAAAAACTACTTGTTTGTTTATGACACAGTGCGCAACGTCCAATGCGTACATCTGTTACCAATTACAGATAAACTTCGTTAAAAGACGCTACATACCCAGCCCAATTTCGAGGACGCGGATTTTATCAGATTACGATAGCTAATTCACATTTAATCCTTATCTGAATAAGTAATTAAATATGTGTGATAAAACACGCGTCTCATCAAGGTCACATAGTTAGGGCCGAGTAAACGTAATTCAAGACAGGGAGGAAACGTTATGGCTTGCGTTTGTCTCTTTTGAACAAGGCTTCGGAGTTTCGCTGTATGCGTTGTCGAATGTTTAATTCTACAGAATAGGCTTATACCAGTCCGCATAGATAATTACCCACTCAGCGAGAGTTAAAATGTTCGTAATCGCGGCGTGTTACCGCAGGTATAGTGGTTCTACATCAAGGTGACACAACAAAGAGTACGGACATTTTAAACTCGTCCTTCGGGAAGGTCTGGCAAGCTTCCTAGCTTCATTCTGGGAATTTGAAAGGGAACAGCCATTCCTGCATTCCCACGCTTCGCTAGGAAACTTGCCAGCGCCTTCTGAGTGGGCAGTTATCTATGCGGATTGGTATTAGCTTTTAGACGCTGATATATTTGCCATTCTCAATACCATCAATTGTCCAGTTGCCTACTCGGTATCTTATGAGTCGGAGGGTAGGATAGCCAACATGTGCAGTCATACGACGGACTTGTCGGTTTCTCCCCTCAGTGATGGTGATTGAGACCCAACTCGTAGGAATAGACTGCCTGAAGCGAACGGGAGGATTTCTATCCCAAACGGCGGGTTCATCCATTAGCTTGATTTTGGCAGGACGGGTCATTCCATCTTTCAATTCAACGCCATCTCGCAATGATTGCATGGCTTTTTCGTCCATAATTCCTTCAACTTGCACCCAGTAGGTTTTGCTTGTCTTCGCGGCAGGATTGGCAAGTTTGTGTTGTAATTTACCATCGTTAGTGAGTACAAGTAGCCCTTCTGAATCTCTGTCTAGTCGACCAGCGGCGTAAATATTAGGAATGTCGATATAGTCTTTGAGTGTTTCCCTTCCATCTGCGTCGGTGAATTGTGAGAGAACTTGGAAAGGCTTATTAAAAAGAACTACTTTAGCGTTTGAAGACATAACAGGTTCGCTTGATTCGTGTAAAAAATTTCCCCATCAGTTTACGATAAACGAAGCACCTACGCTTGAGAAAATGTCTGCCACTTGACGATATCCACCGCGAACTTTGCCTATAATTTCATTGATCTTATAGGTTAAGACAATGGTATGACTTGTAAGTCTAACTTTCGACCCTATACTATTGGACGCTCCCAATTTTATAAGAGAGTATACCTGCATAATTATTAGACAGTTTTAGCAGTGATAAGCCGGCTTGCTTGTACATCGCACTTCAATGTCGTTATTGGCTTAATTGCCAGCAAATACGAGGTTGAAATGTATATTGCTAACATAGGGAATTGAATAATATGTGGGGAAGAAAACAGCAAGTGGCCTTGTGCTTTTAATAAGCAAGAGGCGGAAAACATCAAATACGTTTCGCAATGACTGTGGGCGCAATATTCAAATTATTGCGGGTCGTTGCGACCTAATGGACTAAAACGGCAGTACCCTGTCGAAAAAATTGAGGTATATAATGACCAAGTCTAAGATCATTTACACGAAGACTGATGAAGCGCCAATGCTGGCGACCTATTCATTGCTTCCAATCATCCAGAAGTTTGCTGCAGCGGCAGATATCGACGTCGAATTGAGCGATATTTCACTAGCTGCGCGCGTTTTGGCAAATTTCCCAGAATATCTTTCTGAAGAACAAAGAGTGCCAGACGCGTTAGCCGAACTGGGTGAGATGACCCAAGATCCTAACGCTAACATTATCAAACTCCCAAACATCAGTGCCTCAATTCCTCAGCTTCGCGAAACCATCAAAGAACTTAATGCAAAAGGTTTCAACGTTCCTGCATTCCCAGATTCACCAAAGAGCGCGGAAGAAGAAGAAATTCGTGAGCGCTACGGCAAAGTGCTAGGCAGTGCAGTAAACCCTGTATTGCGTGAAGGTAACTCAGACCGTCGTGCGCCTACCGCGGTTAAGAACTATGCACGCAAGCATCCGCACTCGATGGGTGAGTGGTCACAAGCATCTCGCACACATGTTGCGCACATGCGTGGTGGTGATTTCTATTCAGGTGAAAAATCGGTAACGGTAGAAAAAGACGGTTACGTAAGCATTGAATTTACTGGCAAAGATGGTAGCAAGAAAACCCTTAAGCCCCGTGTAGATCTGCTTGCTGGCGAAGTTATCGACGGCATGTTCATGAGCAAGAAAGCCCTGTGCAAATTCTTCGAAGAGCAAATTGAAGATGCGAAAAACACAGGTATCCTGTTCTCGTTACACGTAAAAGCGACCATGATGAAGGTGTCTCACCCCATCGTATTCGGCCACTGTGTAAAAGTTTTTTATAAAGAATTATTCGACAAATGGGGCGACCTGTTTGAAGAACTTGGCGTTAACCCTAACAACGGTCTTGGTAGTGTTTACGATAAAATTTCTACCCTACCTGAAAGCCAGCGTTCAGAAATTCAAAAAGACATCAATGCATGTTACGCAGACCGTCCGCCAATTGCGATGGTTAACTCTGACAAGGGTATCTCAAACCTACACGTTCCAAGTGACGTCATTGTAGATGCGTCGATGCCTGCAATGATCCGTAATTCTGGTCAAATGTGGGGACCAGATGGAAAGCCGCATGATACAAAAGCGGTTATCCCTGAAAGTACTTACGCGACCATTTACCAAGAAGTGATCAACTTCTGTAAGACCCATGGTGCATTTGACCCAACAACGATGGGTACGGTACCGAACGTTGGTCTAATGGCGCAGAAAGCAGAAGAGTACGGTTCACACGATAAAACGTTTGAACTAGAAGCTGACGGTACAGTGTCGATTGTTGATCAAGACGGTAACGTACTCATTTCTCACGATGTTGAAGAAGGTGATATCTGGCGTATGTGTCAGGTAAAAGATGCACCAATTCAAGATTGGGTGAAGTTAGCGGTAACCCGTTCACGTCAATCAGGTATGCCTGCGGTATTCTGGCTAGACGACGAACGAGCTCACGATGCACAACTTATCAAGAAAGTTGAAAAGTACCTGCAAGATCACGACACAAATGGTTTAGACATTCAAATTATGTCGCCTGTACGCGCTATTCGCTACAGCATGGAACGTGCAATTCGTGGCCTAGATACCATTTCAGTAACGGGTAACGTTCTTCGTGACTACCTGACCGATTTGTTCCCAATACTTGAACTTGGCACAAGTGCTAAAATGCTATCAATCGTGCCACTGATGGCGGGTGGCGGCCTTTATGAAACAGGTGCGGGCGGCAGTGCACCGAAGCACGTTCAGCAGTTTGTTGAAGAAGGTCACCTGCGTTGGGATTCACTGGGTGAGTTCTTGGCACTTGCGGTATCGCTTGAAGATGTTGCTATTAAGCACAGCAACGCGAAAGCAAAAATCATCGCTACTGCGCTTGATAAAGCGACGGAAAAACTCCTTAACAACGGTAAGTCTCCGCTTCGTAAAGCCGGTCAGCTAGACAACCGCGGCAGCCACGTTTACCTTGGTTTATACTGGGCCGAGGAAGTAGCGAGCCAGACGGAAGATGCTGACCTAGCGGCACAATTCAAGCCAGTGTATGAAGAATTGTCAGCGAAAATTGATGACATTTTGGCTGAAATAGATGCAACGCAAGGCAGTGCGCAAGACATCGGTGGTTATTACTACCCTGATGAAGACAAGATGTTTGCAACAATGTCTCCAAGTAAGACACTAAGAGCAATTCTTGGCGCATAATTAACGTTAAGAATAGTTAGCGCTGAACAGCTAACGTGAGGCGAGGCCTTCTACTAAGGCATCGCTAATTTAACAGTAAAGCCCGCTTACTACGTGTGAGCGGGCTTTTTTATTTATATCGTCTTACGCAGAAAAGGGTACTTATCTATGCGGATTCGTTTTATCTATGCAGACTGTTCTTTGTTGTGGATGTTGTTAAATAATGACAACGCGGTTTGCCAGTACTCGATAAAACACGGGATTAAAATGTATGGTTAGGTAGGTAACGGAAATTGATACAGATAAATGCGCGATGAACGATAAATGAAGCGCTTGAGTAAATGGAAGCAAATTACTTTTGATAATTTTTAGAATAACACTTCAGACAAGTGATAAGAGCGTACTGGAGAATTGCAAAGAATCTTCAACCATCGAACCATCGAACCATTCAATCAAGTAAGCATACAGTCATACAACAAACGAAGTATCGAGCCATATCAATATTGATTGTTTGATTGAAATTTTACACTGCGGAAATGAACTTAAAAAATGTTTAAGCTTAATGTTTTAGTGCCTAAATTTTGAGCCAAAAAAACCGCACGTGTCAACGTGTAATGAAATTATGGGCAGGGCACGTAATCAGTAAAGCACCTTAAAAGAAAAGCCTGACAAAAATCGCCAGGCTCAATGAATTCTTTTATTAACGCTCTGGTTCTTCTTTGAAGCCTATGTTTTCAGCGTGAAGCCCTTTTGGACCCTGCTGTACCTCATAGGTAACTTCCTGACCTGCTTTGAGTGAACGATAGCCTTCCATTTGAATTGTAGAGTAATGTGCGAAAATATCTTCGCCGCCATCCTCAGGCACAATAAATCCAAAACCCTTCGCGTTGTTAAACCATTTAACTTTGCCAACCGCCATACTTCGACTTCCTCTTAATCCTTGAACTCACGAGTATATGCCCCCATTATAGATCCGGAGACACGGTGAATGGAGTATTGAATATAGCAATGCTTTCCAATACCAAAATTCACTTTACAAAATGTAGATTTTTTAACCATATTATGTCAAGGGCTAATGTGAATAAATTTATCCAAAAGTTTGTACACACATATGCCAGATAACCACTATTATTAAGTTATGAGTAAAGACAACGCGATTAGTATCGAAAAGGAAAAACAAAAAGACGCGCAGCGACAGAAGCCGCAGCCGCCTCCCATGTATAAAGTGTTGTTAAACAATGACGACTATACACCTATGGATTTTGTCATTGAGGTACTCATGCAGTTTTTCAATATGGACGCTGAGAAAGCCAACCAACTTATGCTGACCGTCCATTATCAAGGAAAAGCCGTGTGTGGCATTTTTACTGCTGAGATAGCAGAGACAAAGGTGATGCAGGTTAATCAATACGCACGCAAACATCAGCATCCGTTGATGTGCACGATGGAGCAGGCATAAGGTTTTTTTAGAGGGCGAGCAATATGTTAAATAAAGAATTAGAACAAACGTTGAATGACGCGTTTGTATTTGCCAGAGAGCACCGTCATGAATTTATGACGGTAGAGCACTTGTTGTTGGCATTGCTTGATAACTCAGCTGCTCGCGACGCACTAAAGGCATGTGGTGCCGACGTAGAGGCGATTAAGAGTGAATTGCTTTCATTTGTAAAAGACACAACGCCTCTTATTCTCGACGACCAGCTCAATGAACGTGAAACCCAGCCCACGTTGGGTTTTCAACGTGTGTTGCAGCGCGCTGTATTTCACGTACAGTCATCGGGCAAAGACGAAGTAACGGGCGCAAACGTACTCGTTGCAATCTTTAGTGAGCAAGAATCCCAAGCTGTTTATATCCTTAAAAAGTCTGACGTAACCCGGTTAGATGTGGTCAACTTCATCAGTCATGGAGTGAGTAAAGCAGAGGATGATACTTCTGTTAACCCTGAAGCGTCTGAAGAGGGCGAAGTGGGCGAGGAAAATGGTTCAGCGTTAAGCAAATACGCCACAGACCTTAATCGCCAGGCGAAAGACGGTAAAATTGACCCATTGATAGGTCGCGACGCTGAGGTTGAGCGTACAATTCAGATCCTGTGCCGCCGTCGCAAAAATAATCCACTATTAGTGGGCGAGGCCGGTGTGGGTAAGACGGCTATTGCTGAAGGGTTAGCATATCGGATTGTGAACGATGATGTTCCAGAAGTGATTGCAGAAAGCACAGTTTACTCTCTTGATTTAGGTGGACTGCTTGCAGGTACAAAATATCGTGGCGATTTTGAAAAGCGTTTGAAGGCGATTCTAAAGGAGCTGGCTAAAGATGAGCACGCCATTTTGTTCATCGATGAGATTCACACCATTATTGGTGCGGGGGCTGCATCAGGTGGCGTTATGGATGCGTCAAACCTACTCAAGCCTAAGCTGTCGAGTGGTGAGCTGCGCTGCATCGGGTCTACGACATACCAAGAGTATCAAGGCATATTTGAAAAAGATCGCGCTTTAGCTCGCCGTTTCCAGAAAGTGGACGTAACCGAGCCAAGTGTGAGCGATACCACGAAAATCTTGTTGGGTCTGAAAAGCCGCTATGAAGAGCATCACAACGTGCGTTTCACACAAAAAGCGATTCAGGCGGCAGCAGAGCTATCAGCGAAATACATCAATGAGCGTCACTTGCCAGATAAAGCCATCGATGTAATGGACGAGGCGGGAGCAAGCCAGCGCTTGCTAGCGCCTTCTAAGCGCAAGAAAACAATTGGTGTCGGTGACATCGAGCAGATAATTGCAAAAATGGCTCGTATTCCTGAGAAGTCTGTATCGGCCTCTGACAAAGAAGTCCTTAAGAACCTAGGGCGAAACCTTAAGATGGTTGTGTTTGGCCAAGACAAAGCCATAGAGACGCTTAACGATGCGATTTTGTTGTCTCGCTCAGGACTTGGTGCTGAAACCAAGCCTATCGGTAGCTTTCTGTTCGCAGGTCCTACGGGCGTGGGTAAAACGGAAGTGACTCAGCAGCTTGCTAAAATTATGGGTGTTGAGCTGGTGCGCTTCGATATGTCTGAGTACATGGAGCGTCACGCAGTGAGCCGGTTAATTGGTGCGCCTCCCGGTTATGTTGGTTTCGACCAAGGCGGTTTGTTGACTGATGCGGTGATTAAGAACCCATATTCCGTTGTATTGTTGGATGAAATTGAGAAAGCGCACAGCGATATTTACAATATTCTTCTTCAAGTGATGGATCACGGAACGTTGACCGACAATAACGGAAGAAAAGTGGATTTCAGAAACGTGGTATTGGTAATGACGACCAACGCGGGCGTTCAAGAAACCGTGCGTAAGTCTATAGGCTTTAAGCAACAAGACCATAGCCATGATGCGATGTCAGAGATTAATAAAATCTTTACGCCCGAATTCAGAAACCGTTTAGACGGGATTATTTGGTTTAACCACCTTGATCCAGAGATCATTCTGCAGGTGGTCGATAAGTTTATCATTGAGCTACAGGCTCAGCTCGATGTAAAAGGTGTTTCACTGGAAGTTACCAGTGCTGCCCGTGCTTATATGGCTGAAAAAGGTTACGACAAGGCAATGGGAGCAAGGCCGATGTCACGTCTCATCAAAGATGAACTCAAGAAGGAATTGGCCAATGAGTTATTATTTGGCGAATTGTCGAAGGGCGGAAACGTTAAAGTTGACTTTGTAGACGACAAGCTTACTTTCCAATACTCAGGCGTAGACGCCACATCTGCGGAAGCCGAGCCTAGTTAATAGTAAATGCTGTTGCGCCTGAAACGGATGTTAAACCGTCTCGTTTTAGGCGCTTCACCTAACTGACTAACGCCTTATTGCAAGCGGAGCCTTATGTTCAACACAAGCAAAGTGCCAAAAACGAAAAAGCCCGATATTAATCGGGCTTTTTTATGCGTTACCGCTTAAATGGCTCATTATCTTGCGCGATAAATGATACGACCTTTAGTCAAATCATATGGAGTCATCTCAACGGTGACCTTATCGCCAGTAAGAATACGGATATAGTTCTTACGCATTTTACCAGAGATGTGCGCAGTCACTACGTGACCGTTTTCCAGTTCAACGCGGAACATAGTGTTAGGTAGCGTGTCCAACACAGTACCTTCCATTTCAATACAATCTTCTTTTGCCATGTAAAGCAGTTACCTCAGTAATTCAAAATTTTTGCCGCGCAGACCTTACCCAATCTTGGGTTCAGTGTAAAGCAATTAAGTGGGTATTTTACTATTTTTACGCATTAGATGCCATTCATTGTTAATAAATTGCTCGAATGGCATGAATTTGTGCTTGTATGACATTTTGTTGCAGCCTTCTACGTAATAGCCTAAGTAAAGATAACGATAGCCCAAATGACTTGCCTGCATGATTTGCATTAGGATCATCCATGTACCTAAAGACGATGAAGCATAGTCAGGGTCGAAAAACGTATAAAGGGCCGATAGCGAACGCATCGAAACGTTTGCATCTACGACATCAGTAACCGCAACGGCAATGAGCTTTTCACCATCATAGGCTTCAAGATAGTGGGTTTTCATCCAGTCGGACTTAACAAAATTATCGAATTGTGTTCGAGAGGGCGGATACATGCTGCCGTCGGAATGACGCTCAGTAATATAGCGCTCATAAAGCGGGAAATAGGTTTCTTTTGTACTTTCTGAAAACAGAACGTGAAAACGTTGGTTTGCCTTGAGTAAGCGTTTTTGACTGCGTGATGGCTTAAAACTATTTACAGGAATTCGAACAGATTTACAGGCATTACAGGCAGGGCAATGTGGACGATATATCTGTTCGCCACTGCGCCGAAAGCCCGCTTGAATGAGTTGTGAGTAGCGCTGGCTATGAAGCTCACCATCCTCAGCGTACACAAGCAATTGCTCCTGTTCATCAGGCAAGTAACTGCATGAAAAAGACTGGGTTATACCAAACTTCACGGTGTAATCACTCTTGGCTTCCATCGGTTTAGGTAGTCTTCTAGAAGGCGACCTTCATCTGTTAAAGTTTGGTTGTTATTTTCCAATTTTTCAATAAATTGTGATCTTGAAAGTACTTTTGCGCCCAACGAAGAAAGGTGGTCAGTGGGAAGTTGGCAGTCAATAAATGCCATGTTTTGAGACTTCATGTGTTTAACCAAAGCCAACATTGCAAGTTTGGAGGTATTGCTCTCAAGGTGAAACATAGATTCACCGCAGTATACGTTGCCAATACCGACGCCATATAATCCACCGACGAGTTCATCCTGATTCCATACCTCCACGGAATGTGCCAATCCCAATCCATTGAGCTGTCGGTAGGCTGATATCATGTCGTCTGTTATCCACGTATCAACTGACACGTTACTAGAGTTTGGATTTTTTCGAGGTGTTTTCGAACATGCGTTGATAACCCGATCGAACGCATAATTGAGAGTAACGTTATACTTTTGCTTGCGAGCGAGTTTTCTAAGGCTTTTAGACGGAACAAAATCATCAAGCTCTATGATTGCTCTTGGGTCTGGAGACCACCACAAGAGGGGCTCGTCATCACTGAACCAAGGGAATATACCTTGAGAGTAGGCAGAGAATAAACGTGCTGGACTCAGGTCTCCACCAAAAGCGAGCAAGCCGTTTGGTTCATCAAGTGCAGTATTAACCGCAGGGAAGGGAGCGCCTTCCTCAATATAATGTAGCGCTATCATAATTAAAAAGCCCTACCAAAAAGTAGGGCTGATAGAACAACTATTAACCTTGTTCAGGCATGGTGCCATCTAAGTACTTCTCAGCGTCGAGGGCTGCCATACAGCCTGTACCCGCAGAGGTAATGGCTTGACGATAAATATGGTCGCTTACATCACCAGCGGCAAAAACACCTTCTACGCTGGTTTGTGTAGCATTGCCGTTAGTGCCGCTATTTACAACGATATAGCCATCTTTCATTTCAAGCTGTCCGTCGAAAATATCTGTATTCGGTTTGTGTCCAATGGCAATAAACAGACCCATTACATCGAGTTCTTCCGTTGCGTCGCCATCCGTATCTTTGATACGGATTTTAGTTACGCCCATTTCGTCACCAAGTACTTCATCTAACGTGCGGTTAAGATGTAATACAACGTTACCGTTCTCTGCTTTATCGCGAAGACGCTGCTCAAGGATTTTCTCACTTCTGAAGCTGTCTCTTCTGTGAATGACGTGAACTTCAGAGGCAATGTTTGACAGATATAGCGCTTCTTCGACGGCGGTATTGCCACCACCAACAACGGCAACTTTTTGGTTTCGATAGAAGAACCCATCACAGGTTGCACAAGCCGAAACACCCTTACCCATAAATGCTTGTTCAGATTCAAGGCCTAAATATTTAGCCGACGCACCTGTCGCAATAATTAATGCATCACAGGTATACGTACCGCTGTCGCCATATAGGGTGAATGGACGCTTTGTGAGGTCGGTCTTATTGATATGGTCGAAAATAATTTCAGTATCAAATTTCTCTGCATGCTTCTGCATACGAACCATTAAATCAGGACCTGTTAATCCTTCGGGATCACCCGGCCAGTTTTCTACTTCTGTCGTGGTAGTAAGCTGTCCGCCTTGTTGAATACCAGTCAGTAATACAGGTTTAAGATTTGCGCGCGCAGCGTAAACTGCCGCCGAATAACCTGCAGGTCCAGAACCTAAAATAAGTAGACGGACGTGTCTGCTTTCTGCCATTTTCCTCTCCAAATACTTCACCCATTTGGGTTACTTATACAATTTCTCTTACAAGGCTAGGTAGGGGCAAAAATTTGTAAATCAAGCACAACACCTAGTAACTTTCATCATAGTTGTCTGCCAGCGACATAATAACGGTAAATGAGCCCTGATTCGCTTAACAACGCGATAGAGGTCCGGTGTTACATCTCTCTGGTTTAAAGCGCATATGATGCCCTTTAGAGAAGAAAATGTCACTTAAAGATAACCACCTCTTACCTCATTTGTGGCTTGCTATTTCAGGATTCCACAAGTTTAAACGCTTGGTGCCAACGTGTTGACGAACAGACCAGCCTCTTAGTTAAATCTTGTTTACCTTTGCTTGAATCTCTCTCAATTTATGCTGTTTCAATAAAAACCGTGCATTAAGTTTGTAAAAGACAACATATACGAACAGTGTTGTATTAAAAATGAGCTTGGTCCGTGAAATATTCGTAATAACCAGACGTTACAAACGGCTGACACGATAGCGCATACGCCATTTTACCTTTCGTTAGACCTGTCTGGTCGTTTTATCCAAATTGGTTATTACAATTTAACTAAGCGTGATTCATAATACTGGAGTAAACTTATGAAGAGGCCGAGTGCTGATGCAAGGGCGCTTGGTACTAAAACATCGCCAGTTTATGCGTATGAAGCTAGCATGTCACAATGTTGAATGGTTTAAAGAGAGGTGGTCCATGTCTCAATCAGTAATGACAATGTTGAAAAACGGTCAGCAGTACATGAAGACATGGCCTGTGAGAAAGGAACTGTATGCGTTCTTCCCAGAGTGCCGTGTTGTTGCAGCGACGAAATTTGCGATAAAAACCATGCCTCCTGTGGCAATGGTGTCCTGCGCGCTGTTGTTTCAAAACCTAGGTGCCGATTATTTACCTCAAACTATTGCGATAGGTGCATTTTTTCTGAGCTTACCAATGCAAGGTTTACTGTGGTTAGGACATCGCTCTGACCAGTATTTACCGCCGCAGTTGAAAAGCTGGTATCAAGAAATTCATACTAAAATGCGCTCTAAAGGCGTGAATATCGCCAATGCTAAGTCGAAGCCCAAATATAAAGAGTTAGCGCAGCTTCTTAAAACGGCCTTTAACGATCTTGATAACGTATTTACAAAGCACTGGTTTAACTAGGCTGCTTGTTATACCGAAAGCTTTATAAGGGTTATTTCAGCGCTCAGCTTCAGCTTCTTTCGTCATTCTAAGAGGGGCGCTGCACTTCCTACATTTGTATTGAGCGCCTCTTAATATGTTGTTGTGTCTACGGGTACTTAATGCATAAGAATCACATTCGCATCGGTAGTGAAACGAGCGAGTCACCCCTTTAATATCAAATTGGTGCGTAGCGTCAGGTTTGCGTCCAAACACATGTATCATAATTGACTGCCACTCTTTCCCATGAGGTTGAACCTTTCCAAAAAGTGTCCACGTTAGTAAATGGCTTACCTCATGTGGAACAACATCATCTAAAAATGCTCGTGTATTCTCTTTATACAAAATAGGGTGAAAGTTAAGGCGGTTTTGCTGCAAGAAAGCGGTTCCCGCATTTCTACCAGAACGTCGAAATGTAATGGTTGGGTAGGGGAAGGGACGGGAAAAGTACTCTTCTGCTTGCTGTAAGCAATGAAAAACAGCGTCGGTAATTACGCGACGCTGCTCCTGAGTTAAATCATGTGAAGCGATATGACACTCTCTGTTCGTTCTTTTACGTTTACCGTCAACTATTTAATGTCGCAGGGTAAACACAGCACATAGGTGCCTTTGGGGTCGTTGAGTTTACTGACCAAACTAAACTCATTAAGCACACGCTTAAACTCATTAACAAGTGCAGAGTCGGCATGGGCGAACTGCCACTTACCAACAACGGTCATTGCTTGTCCGAAAAACTCTTTCCAGAAAATTTCTTGAGCACTTAAGGTGCGTTTGACGTAAAAGGTATCATAATTTTCGAGCTCAGCCATTTCAGCTGCTGCAGCGATGGCGTCATCAATAGTACCAAGCTGGTCAACGAGGCCTAATTCAATCGCATCTTCTCCAATCCACACTCTACCTTGCGCGACACGGTCAACCTCGTCAACTGACATACCGCGGGCCTGTGAAACTAATGACAGAAAGTTGCCATAGGTGTTTTCTACATTGCGCTGAAGAATTTGACCGAACTCAGGGGCTAACGGACGAACAGCGGAGAAACCAGCAAGTTCAGTGGAGCCAACACCATCACTGTGAATACCTAGATAATCTAACGAGTTTTCGTAGGTCATAAACATTCCAAACACACCAATGGAACCAGTAATAGTGCTAGGGCTGGCAATGATCTTGTCAGTGCTTGCCGCTATCCAGTAACCCCCAGAGGCTGCGTAGGTGCTCATTGAGGCGATAACTGGCTTTCCGGCTTGTTGAAGTTGCAATACTTCCTGACGTATTACCTCAGACGCAAACGCACTTCCCCCAGGAGAGTCAATTTGAAGTACCACTGCTTTAACGTTGTCATCTAAGCGGGCTTTTCTGAGAAGGCGAGCTGTACTATCTCCTCCAATAGTCCCTGCTTTTTGATTACCGTCTAAAATAGTGCCCTTAGCAACGACGATAGCCACTTTATCCATGTCAGACTCAATCGTTGGCATAGGAGGGTTAATCACTTTCAAATAGCTGTTGAAGGACGTCAGATTCACGCCAAGTTCGTTGTCGTCCTCACCGACCAAGTCAATAAGTTCACGTCGCACTTCTTCACGCGTTTTCAGTGCGTCTACCCACTGGTTCTGAAGCGCATATTGAGCGAAATCACCACCCGCAGCTTCAAATTTTGACAGCAAACCCTCGAGCGTTTCATCGAAATTGGTTTCATCAATGCCACGCGCGGCAGCCACATCCGCTTTGTATTGCGCCCAATACCCATCAAGCCACTGTTTCTCAGCTTCCTTTGCTTCTTCTGACATATCGTTGCGCATAATAGGCTCAACAGCAGACTTGTAGGTCCCTACGCGGAAAATGTGCGTAGTGACTTTGAGTTTCTCCAGCATATCTTTGAAGTACATGCCATAGCGACCGTAGCCCTCAAACATCAAACCACCCATTGGGTTGAGATAGATGTTATCGGCATGAGCGGCGAGGTAGTACTGGTCTTGTGAAAAGTAATCGCCGATGGCATAGACAGGCTTTTCAGATTCTTTGAATGCATCAATCGCATTGGCAACAGTGCGAAGCTTATCTAAGCCTCCACCTGTTAAACCCTGTAGGTCGAGCACAAGCGCTTTTATGCGACGATCTTTTTGCGCGTTCTCTAGCACCTTAACCACATCGCGAACAAGTACTTCAGGATTTTCTGGCTCACTGCCTAGCGATTCTTGTAAGAACTGCTCAAACGGGTCGATGCTTTCTTTCTCGATAACAAGTTTACCGTTTAAGGTAAGGAATAATGCGCTGTCTTTGTTGACGGTTAGCTTTTCGTCTTCCTGACCCGATATAGCGATAATCAGTCCGACGAATATAACGATGAATATCAGATTAAAGAAAAGTTTGCGGGTAAAGTTAAGCACCGTCCACAAGCCAATAAACAAGGATTTGGTCCAATTTCCTTTGGCTGCCATGTTGTCACTACCTTTTTTAATTAACTAATCAGAGCAAGACGATATAGGCTTAGCTCGCTCAATTTACTGCATTCTATTATGTTACCTAAAACCCATAAGATCGCTAACTTAATTGTAATTTTTTGTGAGCGAGCGTTTTTATTGTTTGGATTAGCGGTTTTAGCACTTCATTTCCTCATGTCATTTTTACAAAAGCGCGCTTGCGTGCCAGGCCTGTCATCGTCGAGCCATTTAGCAATGAGGCGGGCTATTTGCTTGTGATCGTCATCGCTCATACACATCAGAAACTTACCCTTTCTCGCCTTGTAGCCTGTTTTACTCTGCCCTTTTTGCATGATTCTAGAAAATGGAGACGAGGTATTTTTATGCGATGAAATTTTTTTCATGAAGTCTCGTTCTCTTATTAAAATGACAATACATAGAGAATACCATGATTAATCTTTATCAGCAGTTCGTAGCACGACTGCATTTATTTGATGGCTTGCCGCTACTTTTACTGCGTTTATATTTAGCTCCAATCATAATTCAAGCCGGTTGGAACAAAGCTTCAAGCTTCGAGAGTACGGTTGATTGGTTTGGAAATGAAGACTATGGATTGGGCTTACCTTTGCCCTTTCTCATGGCGTTGTTGGCTACAGGAGCCGAACTGATAGGTGGAGTATTTATACTGTTTGGTGCGATGACTCGCCTGGCAAGTATTCCTTTAATGATAACCATGCTCGTTGCAATGGTAAGTGTTCATGCAAAGCACGGTTGGTTAGCCATTGCTGATGCATCATCATGGTTGGCCGATGGCGCAATTTTTTACAATCAAAGCATTATGGAGGCGCCACAGAAGCTAGCGGCGGCAAAATCTTTATTGCAGGAGCATGGTCATTACGACTGGCTTACTTCTAGTGGGAACCTAGTCGTTTTAAACAACGGAATGGAGTTTGCGGCAACCTATTTTATTATGTTTTTGGTCCTGTTTATTTATGGCGGTGGGCGCTTTCTCAGCGTCGATTACTTTATGAGTCAATGGCTCTTATTTAAAAAGCGTTAGCACGCACCATTTTCTTTGAGTTAGCCGTATTCAAAGACCGGAATATTCTGGTCTTTTTTGTTTGCGGACCGTAAGATCTTCGAGTTACTCTGAGCGAGTTTCAAACATGACGTTGGTTTATAGCAACACGCGCATTGTGTTTGTAAGTTACCGAGTCATTCTAAATAAAGTAGGGACGGATATGGACGCATTAACATTATTATTGAATCGAAGCTCTCAGCCACGTTTAGAATCTCCTGCACCTAGCGGTGATGCGCTTGAAAATATTATGCAGGCTGCGCTGCGAGCGCCTGATCATGCGTGTTTAACCCCATGGCGATTTATTGTGTGCACTGGAAAGGGGTTGGATAAACTCGGTGCATTATATGAACAGTCTGCCATAGAAAACGACAAAACGCAGAAAGAAATTGAGAGGGCGGTGCAGCTTCCTCATCGTGCTCCAATGGTTATTGTTTGTATTGCAAAACATATTGAGCATGAAAAGGTTCCAAGGGTTGAACAAATAGCTTCAGCGAGCTGCGGCGTCATGGCAATGCAAATGGCGGCAGTGGCACAGGGATTTAACGGTATGTGGCGCACAGGTAGCTACGCTCAATGTGATACGGTAAGAAATGGACTGGGTTTGATTGAAGAAGATGAGTTAGTCGGGTTCTTGTATCTTGGAACGCCCGCCTTTGAGCCAGCACCAAAGCCACAGCGAAATTCAAGCGATTACTTCGAGTTCTGGCAGTAGCTTATTCATCAAGCTGCCAGTACTCATCGAATAGGCCTGCTAGCGTTCGTTTAGCGAAAAACTGGCAGGCTTTTTCAGGCAGTGTCAGGTGCTAAAATGCGATTTGCACATTGTACCCAGCGAACTTTCGAATATTGATGACGCGATCTTCGTCTAACATCCAATATTGCCCTTTAACGCCTTGTAACGTGCCTGAGAACGCGGGCTCTTTATCCAAATTAAGAGACTTGATTTTCACTGGATACGCTTCTACGGGGTAATGTATGTCGTGAATAGCACCGTCGACTTCTGACACGGCCTGAAGCCCCTTTTCTTGCTTTAGTGCTTCTAATTCGCCCTCGATTTTTTCCATAAGTTCAGTTTTGACCTGCGTCAAATCAACGTCATCAGGTTTACCTTTTAGCATGGTGCGCCAATTTGTTTTGTCGGCAATATGGTCTTTGCATAAGGTTTCGACTAGTCCACTTGTGAGCCTGTCAGGCACGCGCAGCATAACGGTGGCTTGAGTAGCGCCTTGATCCATCCATCGACTAGATATGCCTTGTGTGACCTGACGTGTAATCCCCACTTTTACCGTGCCTGTGTTTGCTAAATAAACAAAGTGATCACTAAAGCAGTGTGCTTCTCCCCACTCAGGCTCTCTGCACGTTCCCTCGTGATAGTGGCACTTCTCTGGTTTTATAATACAGCTGTCGCACTGGGCAAGTGAGATAAGGCAGGGGTAGCAATAACCTTGGTTAAAACTCTTTTTGGTCTTACGGTTACAATGTACGCAGTGAATGTCGCCAGAGTATGTCAAGGTGACTTCTTTGCCAATGAGCCCGTTGATGTCTAATAATTCATCACCAATTGGGAGTGTGTAGCAAACGGTATTATTGTCATCGGCAGAGGTGCGCATTTTTCTGAGCACCCCGGTATATGTTGTTGTCACGGTTATAACCTTTCCTTTATTTACGTTCTTTAAACCAAAACGTTTCAGACTTACTCGAACTGAGGAACAATCAAGTACTACTCGCTCAATTCGCCGCGTAAGTTCTGGGTAAGCAATCGACACATCTCTTCAAACGAGAGGCCCTTGCTCAAGAGATAATGAAGTTTGGCAAGCGCCGCTTCTGGTGTCATATCACTTCCAGAGAGTACGCCCACCTCTTGAAGGCCATGCCCGGTAGCGTAACCGCCCATGTTTACCCGGCCTCGCATACATTGAGTACAGTTCAATACAGGGATCTCGCGGGACTTAGCATATTTAAGCTGTGCAATAAGTTCAGGGTTCTGCGGAGCATTGCCCACACCGTAGCTCAGAAGGATAAGGGCATTCACAGGCTGTTGAAGGGTATTTTTTATTACTTCAGGTGCTATACCAGGATATAAGCTTACCATACCGATGGGCTGAGCTTTTACACTTGATACCGTTAAGGCGTTGTTTGGAGCGCTGGCCATGGTGCCGGCTTTAAGGCGAATATTAATTCCTGCTTCCAATAGCGGAGGGAAGTTAGGTGAATCAAACGCGCTAAAGCCATCTGCATCAACTTTTCGACTTCGGTTTCCGCGCAGAAGCCTGTTATTGAAGAATAGGCCAACTTCAGCGATGGGAAAATTGGCTGCCACATATAGCGCGTTAAGAAGGTTAACTTGACCGTCTGAACGAAGTTCCGCAAGTGGAATTTGAGAGCCAGTAACAATAACCGGCTTTGACAAATCTTCAAGCATGAAACTTAATGCCGATGCCGTGTAGGCCATTGTGTCAGTGCCGTGCAGTATGATGAATCCGTCATACTTATCGTAATTAGTGGCTATATCATCAGCAATGCGCTGCCAATCTGATGGGTCCATGTCTGATGAATCTATAAGATTGTCGTATTCGTGTAATGTAAAAAGAGGCATTTCAGGTCGATGGAACTCTGGCATCTTTTTCAATGTATCTGACAAGAAGCCGGCTGCAGGCACATAGCCTTGTTTAGATGGCTTCATACCAATTGTTCCACCCGTGTAGGCAATGTAGATATGTTTGCGCATGGTGTGACCTTTTCACGTATTTGAAAATGCTTTCAAAACAGATAGCGAATGTGTGGGGCATTCTATCAATACCCAGCGTTTTGTCACCCCGAAATACTGTTGTACCAGTCCGCATCGTTAATTGCTCACTCAGCGAGCGTTAAAATGTTCGTAATCGCGGGGAGTAGCGCACGTAAAGTGACAATTGATACCGTTTGTTCTTGTAGAGGGCTAGGGGAGCTAGAAATAAAGAAGCGGTGATGATCACCGCTTTTAAATATGAGTAAGTTTAGTCAAGCGATAGCGCCATTGAGGCGGCCTCTTGCTTGGTGGTACTGCTTACTATTTAACTTCCTTACCTGCCGCTTGCTGATCGGCATGATAACTTGAGCGCACCATAGGACCGCAGGCTGCATGTTTAAAGCCGATTTCTTTTGCATAATCGCCTAACGCATCAAATTCTTTAGGGTGCACGTAACGTTTAACCGGATAATGATGGCGGCTTGGTTGTAAATATTGACCAAGTGTGAGCATATCGACATCGTGAGCGCGAAGGTCATCCAATACGCCTTGGATCTCTTCATTTTCTTCGCCCATACCCATCATCAATCCCGATTTGGTCATTACGTCAGGGTGTTGTGCTTTGAATTTCTTAAGTAGATCCAGTGACCATTGATAATTAGCACCCGGACGGCATTCACGGTATAGGCGAGGGATGGTCTCGAGGTTGTGATTAAATACGTCTGGTACGCCGTTTTTGAAAATTTCTAGCGCCCGGTCCATACGTCCGCGGAAATCAGGGACGAGTACTTCAATGGTCGTACTTGGACTGTGTTCACGTATCGCATTGATACAGTCGACAAAATGTTGCGCGCCACCGTCACGTAAATCATCTCGGTCCACCGACGTGATAACAACATAGCGCAAGTTCATTTCTGCAATCGTTTTCGCTAGCTTTTCCGGCTCTTCAGCACTCGGCGGTAACGGCTTGCCATGAGCTACGTCACAGAACGGGCAACGACGAGTACAGATGTCGCCCAAAATCATGAAAGTCGCGGTGCCGTGATTAAAGCACTCTGCAAGATTAGGACAGCTTGCTTCCTCGCACACTGAGTGAAGGTTGTTTTTGCGAAGCGTTTGCTTGATATGGTCAATTTTCTCGGTAGTTCGAGGAAGTTTGATTTTTATCCATTCAGGCTTGCGCAACATCTCTTCCTTTTCGGAAGGGATAATCGTGACAGGAATGTGTTTTACTTTTTCATCATCACGGAGTTTTACCCCCGCTTGAGGTCGTGCGTTACTCATCAAAACCTTCTTTGTATGTTGGTTCCGCAATAGAAAGTGCTTCTAGTAATAAATGCGTTAATTCATTACCTGCAGTTTCAAGCGTAGATGGACCATTAAGACGTGCGGTGTCTATCATTTCCATACCCGCATACCCACATGGGTTGATACGCTGAAACGGTGATAGATCCATATTAACATTTAATGCCAAGCCGTGAAACGAGCAGCCATTACGTATTCTTAAACCTAAAGAACAAACTTTTTTTTCATCAACGTAAACGCCAGGTGCATCGGGCTTTGGATACGCTTTTACACCATACTTTGCAAGTAGTCCGACCACCGCTTCTTCCATGGCAGTGACCAAATGCCGAACACCGAGCTTTCTTCGTTTAATATTGAGCAAAAGATAAATGACCTGCTGACCAGGCCCGTGATAGGTTACTTGACCTCCACGGTCAACTTGCACAACAGGAATATCACCAGGCATAAGTATGTGCTCAGCTTTACCCGCTTGACCTTGGGTGAAAACGGCATCATGTTCGACCAGCCAAATTTCGTCTTGCGTGGCTTGGTCCCGATCGTCTGTAAAGCGTTTCATCGCCTCAAATATAGGCTCATACGGCTGACGGCCTAGCTGACGAATGATTACACCCCGCGGCTCAGCTGAAGTCGACTGTTCATTCACTTAAAGTACAACCCTAACAAGCTCTAATTTAGCGAGTTCAGTATAAATGGTTTCCATATGTTCTTTGCTGGTGACGCGAACGCTGACTGAAACCGAGTGGTAAGTACCTTTACTACTTGGTTTTACATTAGGAGAGTAATCGCCAGGGGCGTGCTGCTGAAGGCAACTTACCACTTGTTGAGGGAGTTCTTCATGCGCAACCCCCATTACTTTAAACGTTTGATGTGTTGGAAAATCTAATAATTCGTCGAAACGGGTATCCATGCGATATCCTTGGTACTTAAAATATCATATAAAAAAACGGCCAGATTGTAACAAATCTGGCCGCTTCACAACTAGCTTTTTAATGTTTTCAGTATCAGAACTTACTCGTCATCAAATCCTAGCTGAAGCATTATGTAGTCTTTCATGCGGTTAAAGAAGCTGCCTTCTTTCACTTCTTGAAGGGTAACGAGTGGGTAACTTGCTACATCTTCTCCTTCCAACTGAAGGTAAAGTGTTCCAACAACCTGACCTTTCGCTAGCGGCGCTTCAAGCTTGTCATCCAGCTCGAAGTTGGCTTCTAGATTTGCTGCCTGACCACGTGGGATAGTAATGGGGGTAGATTGATTAATTCCAAGGTCTACAGTTTCTCTGTCACCCATGTAGATACGATGTGCAACAAAACTATGCCCAGCTTGATAAGGCGTCAATGTTTCATAAAAGCGGAAACCGTATTTAAGCAGCTTTTTGTTTTCAACTTTACGTGCGCGCTCGCTGTCGGTACCCATGACGACAGAGATTAGACGCATACCACCTTGTTCCGCTGATGTAATCAGGCTGTAACCTGCATCTGACGTGTGACCCGTTTTAATACCGTCCACATTTAGGCTCTTATCCCACAGCAGGCTGTTGCGGTTATACTGTTTGATGCCGTTGTACGTAAATTCTTTTTCGCTGTAAATTTTGTACATCTCTGGCGTTTCTGAGATAAGGGCGCGAGATAAAACGGCCATGTCACGTGGAGTAGTGTAGTGGTCCGGATCGTGCAGTCCATGTGCATTTACCCAATGTGAACCCGTCATGCCAAGTGATGCACTATGTGCATTCATCATACTCGCAAATGCAGACTCTGAGCCCGCCACGTGCTCTGCCATAGCAACACAGGCGTCGTTACCCGATTGGACTACAATACCTCGCAGTAAGTCGCTCACTGACACCTGTGTGCCCACTTCGATAAACATTTTTGAAGAATCAGGGAATTTTTTTGCCCATGCGTTTTCAGAAATGGTGACTTCGTCGTCTAAGCTGATGTTGCCCGCCTGAAGTTCTTTACCGATAACGTAGATAGTCATAATTTTGGTTAAGCTTGCTGGTGCAAGCTGCATGTCCGCATTTTTTGATGCAATGACATTGCCCGTTTCAAAGTCGGTAAGTAGAAAACCTTCTGCTGCAACTGATGGCGCTGGCGGTGTTACTACAGCAGCATTCGAAGTCTGTAGCAAAGTGCCCATTACCAAAAAAGCAAATGAAAGTATTGACGGTTTAGCGCGTTGAATTATTCTGAGCATGGTTCTAATTTCTTTGACCGTTTTATCCGTGTGAGTTAAAGCTTACCTTATTGTTGCGATGACCGCGAAACGATTACCGCAAAACAAGGTTACCCATTTCTAGCTTTTGTCCAGTTCGTAACCGAATCCGTATTACCAACCCTGATCTAATTTAGGTTGGATGGTGATCCTAACGAAAGGCTGCCTATAAGACTAGGTTTTATCAAAAAAGTTTACACCTTAGTAGGTGTTAGGCGAAGAAACCGTGATATTGCCTGCTCAATGACACAAAATTGCCACAATGTAGCTGATTTAGTGAGCAATCAGTACGTGGTTGGCAAAGACAGCTATTGGAATTAAACAGCCCTATGACAATCAAGCCCCGTGTTTTTTAGAAAAAATTCCGCATCCTCATAACACTTGTGTAATAGCGTAAGCGTTCGGATAACCGTTTTGTTTAAGCTGTTGCAATACCTCAGCAACAACCGCTTCGTCATGAATAGGGCCCAGCTGAAGCTTGTAGATGTTATCTGCAACAGGAAGGTGCGCGGGAATTTGATAAAGCGCCGATAAAACATTAGATATTGATTTTGCTTTCTCAGCATTTGATAACGCAGCGACCTGAATATAGACGCCGTTTTCAGGTGGAACGCCAGTGGGGCCGGTGTTTCGTGCTACCTCAGCGACCGGGGCAACATCAATACCGAGGTATTCATCGTAGGATACCGTTGGGCCGTTGCCAACGGTGACGTTATTTTGTTCGTCAAAGTGAATGACTTCCAGTTTCACTTTTGCCGTGCCTTTGCTGTGGTAGCCCAGCTTAACCGCTGCTGCATAAGAGAGGTCGATAATTCTATTATCGTGAAATGGACCACGGTCGTTCACGCGCACAATCGCCTGCTTGTTGTTTTCCAGGTTGGTGACGCGAACATAGGAAGGCAAGGGCAGTGTTTTATGTGCAGCGCTCATGGCGAACATATTGTAGGTTTCGCCGTTTGATGTTAAGTGGCCATGAAACTTTTGGCCGTACCAGCTGGCATATCCCACTTCTTCATAGCCTTTACCACTGTCCATGGGGGTATAGTGCTTGCCCAATACTTTATAGGGCCTACTGTTAAACATACGGTAGGCTTCGTATTTTGGTACAGCATCTAAAGTTTCCGGTTTTTTTGCCACATGCTTCGGCGCAGAGTCTTGATGCTGTGTATAACGGCTATTTTGCGTTGGCGCGGTCTGACACCCGCCCAAAATCAGCGCGAAGAGCATGGCTGCACCATAATGGTAGTACTTTTGGTTCATTCTTCTCTGGTCAAGTATGACAAGTACTGAAATCAAATGATGCAGCATACCGTTTATCTGGACATTAATCGTTTTTGAGTGGCTATAGCCATTAGAATGCCAAATCCCGCCATCAAAGTCACCATCGATGTACCACCAAAACTGACTAAAGGTAGGGGAACACCGACCACAGGGAGTAAACCTGACACCATCCCCATGTTTACGAAGACGTAGACGAAGAAAGTGAGGGTTATGCTGCCACCAAGTAGTTTTGCATAAGCATCCTGTGCTCGACTTGAAATAATAAGGCCGCGTAAGATAATGAACAAATAGATAGCCATTAAACACATTACCCCGGTTAACCCAAATTCTTCACTAAACACGGAAAATATAAAATCAGTATGCCGTTCAGGCAAAAATTCTAGTTGCGACTGCGTTCCCTGAAGCCAGCCTTTTCCGTCTACGCCACCAGAACCGATAGCAATTTTTGATTGGATAATATGATAGCCTGAACCAAGTGGATCGCTCTCAGGGTTTAGGAATGTTAATACGCGCTGCTTTTGATAATCCTTCATTAAAAAGAACCACATAACGGGCGCAAACGCGCCGATAAGAGCGCCGACAACAGAAATGAGCCGCCAGCTCATGCCGGCAAGAAAGATAGCAAAGACCCCTGAACTTGCAATAAGCAGAGAGGTTCCCAAATCTGGCTGCTTAGCGATGAGGATAGTAGGAACTACCACAAGCACAAACCCTAAAATGATATGTGTACTGCGAGGCGGCAGCGTAAATTTACTGATATACCAAGCGACCATCATGGGGACAGCCAGTTTCATTAATTCTGATGGCTGAAAGCGTATGAAACCGAGATCTAACCAGCGTTGTGCACCTTTACCCATGTCGCCAAACAGCAATACAGCGATAAGCATGAGGAGTCCGCCTGCGTAGGCGTAGGTTGAGAAAAAACGATAAATACCAAGTGGGAATTGGGCTAAGGCAAACATGACGATAAAGCTAAAGCCTAATCGAATAAACTGTCGCTCCATTTGTTCCATGTCTTGGCCAGATGCTGAGTAGAGCGTAAATAAACCCACGCTACTTAAAACGAGTAAGCCGACAAGTAGCCAACCGTCAATATGAATACGCTGTAGGATACCAATTTTATTAGGGTTTATTGTTGTTCTTTTCACTGCGCAAGCCCTACCGTTGCATCATTTTTAGCGGTTTCAGTATTATGTGCGTCAAATACCCGATCGCGAAAATAGAAGTCCATTATCTGTCGAGCTACCGGTGCTGCATTTTTACTTCCACCTCCTACGTTTTCTAACACTACGGTAACGGATATCTCAGGGTCTTCAAAGGGTGCAAATCCAACGTACATAGCGTTATCTCTAAGCCGTTCATCTATTTTGCTGGCATCGTATTTTTCATTTTGTCCTACAGTGAAAAGCTGTGCTGTTCCGGTTTTCCCTGCGGAATGATAGGGGGTATCAGCAAAAGCGTGTCTGGCACCGCCTTCCTCACCACTCACCACGTCTCGCATTGCGTTTAACACAACATCGAGATTGTCACGGTTTTTAATTTCTATTGGACGAAGAGACTTGAGTGGGATGAGGTCTACGGACGCATCAGTGTTCATATATCCGCGTATTATTTGAGGAATATAGCGCTCGCCAGCGTTTATCAGCGCGTTTACGGACGTGTTTAGCTGGATAGGCGTCGTGGTCCAGTAGCTTTGCCCTATGCCAACAGGGATGGTATCGCCAATATACCATGGTTGGTTGAAACGCGCGCGTTTCCAGCCTCTGCTTGGCATATTGGCATCTGACTCTTCGTACAGGTCAATACCTGTGAAATCGCCAAAACCAAACTCATACATGGCCTCGCTGATTTTATCGATACCAAGCTTGTATGCCAATTCGTAGTAATAGGTATCACAGGACACCTCTATTGCTTTTGATACATCAACCTTTCCGTGGCCCCAGCGACGCCAGTCTCGCCACACATGTGATACGTTGGGTAGTTTGTAGCGCCCGGTATCATTAATGGTGTAATCCTTGGTAATAACGCCTTCTTCTAAACCGACCAAGCCTAAATGGGGCTTTATAGTTGATGCTGGAGGATATTGACCCTGTGTGGCTCGATTAATTAGCGGGCGGTCTGGAGAGTTTAATAGGGCAGAATAGTTTTTACTGCTTATACCGTGGACGAATAAATTTGGGTCGTAACTGGGGTTAGAGTACAGTGCAAGTACACCGCCGGTTTTAATGTCAGTGACCACAACTGCGCCGCGCATACCATCGATAATGCGCTGAGCTTCTAACTGAAGTTCTAAATCGAGGTTAAGCACGATGTCCTTTCCAGGTACCGGCGGCTCAACACTCAGTACGCGAATAATACGCCCTTGATTGTTAACCTCGACTTGTTGATAACCCACTTCACCGTGAAGCAATTCTTCGTGATACTTTTCAATCCCTAATTTGCCAATGTCATGGGTAGCTGCATAGTTATCTTCTTGGCCAGCCTCGACTAACTTTTGTAAATCCCGTTTATTAATTCGTGCCACATACCCGAGCGCATGAGTCAGGGTCTCTTTATGAGGATAGTGGCGCGCTAAACGGGCTTCAATTTGTACACCAGGAAATTTGTGTTTGCTTGCTGAAAATAACGCAACTTCCTCTTCAGTGAGCTGTGTGCGCAATGCCACGGGTTTGAATCGACGGGTTCCTTTTAGACTTGATTGGAAACGCTCTAATTCGTCAGACGTTATACCCATTAGCGCAGTTAAATCGGCAAGCGTCTTATCAATGTCTTCGACCTCTTCTGGGACCACTTCCAAGCTAAAAACCGGGCGGTTCTCTGCTAAAAGGATGCCATTGCGGTCGTAGATGAGGCCACGGTTAGGCGCTATAGGAAGAACTTTAATTCGATTACCGTTAGAGCGGGTTTGATAATCTTCAAACTGGGTAACTTGCAAAGAATAGAGGTTGTTAAGCACAATGCCCAACATAGCCACAACAATAATAAAAGCAATGGTCGCGCGACGGGCGAATAAGTTCGCTTCTGCAGAGTGATCGCGTATTGCCTGACGTTTACGTTGCATTGACTTCCTTTGCATTATTGTAGATTTATCTTACTCACGATGGTAAGGGTGGTTTTGCGTGACCGACCATGCACGGTAAAGACTTTCAGCGAGAATGATCCTAACCAGAGGATGGGGTAGTGTGAGGGCTGACAATGACCATTTTTGCTCTGACGCTGCAATGCACTCTGGGGCCAAGCCCTCAGGCCCTCCAATGAGCAAACTGACGTCGCGTCCGTCCATTTTCCAATGGTCGAGTTGTTTAGCAAGAGTAGGTGTATCCCAAGGCTTGCCCGTTACTTCTAACGTAACAATGCGGTTTCCTTTAGGAATGATGGCCAGCATTTGCTCACCTTCTTTTTCCAAAATGCGTTTAATATCGGCATTCTTACCCCGTTTTCCCGCGGGAATTTCAGAGAAATAGACTGGCATATCGCTAGGGAAGCGACGAATGAATTCTTCAACGCCAGTGTTGACCCATCTTGGCATTTTCGTTCCAACCGCGACGATTTGTATACGCACCTTTTGACCCTTTCAGCAGGAATAACGTTTTCACTTATACAATAAAGGCCATACACTTCTTAGGTATGGCCTTGATCGACCGTGATACGGTATGTGAATAATTGGCTATTTGGCCATTACGACCACAGTTTTTCTAACTGGTAGAAATCACGGGTTTCATCCTGCATAACGTGCAAAATAACATCGCCAAAATCAACGAGTACCCATTCGCCGGTTTCCTTACCTTCCACGCTTCCTGGTGCGTGACCCGCTTTTTTCGCTTCTACCATAACATTCTCAGCGATAGACGAAACGTGGCGCTTTGAGTTACCTGAACAAATGATCATGGTATCGGTAATACTTGATTTGCCGCGAACATCTAGTTCGATAACATCACGGCCTTTCATGTCGTCAATTTTGTCTTTAACAAACTGTTTGAGCTGTTGACTCTCCAAGAGTTTTCCTCACTTACTTAACTTTTATATAACTGATGTTCGTTTATGTAATTTAGAACGCTTTCATCTAACCATAGGTTAGATGAACTAACGCTTGAACTGTTTGGCGTACCTGCTTTAACAGCGTTTTTAGCATTGGCTAGTACGTCACGAATTTCAGTAGATGAAACACTATAAAGCGGTGTGTTGGTTAACACTACATGGCCTGCAGGTTTTACGTGAATAACATTTTTATCGTTAGTCACATGACAATCTAACCAAGCTTGTACTGCGGGAGGAGGCGAAAATTGCTCGTCGTCTCTGCGCATAACCACTAAGTGACAATAATCGAGCAGGTTCTCCCACTCGTACCATTTGTCTAGATTATACAGTGAATCTGCGCCAATGAAAAAACAGATTGTGTCATCGCTTTTTTCTTTGAGTGCACGCAGTGTTTTAACTGTATATGAGGGCGACGGAAGCGTCAGCTCAATGAGTTCTGGAATAAGTCTGTCATTGTTTTGCGCGCAAAGTTCAATCATTTTTACCCGATGTGTTTCCGACACGCCGACAGATTTATGTGGAGCGAGTTTACAAGGCATCAAATGAACAAGGTTTATACCAATTTCATCTGCTGCCTTCAGTGCTGCACCTATGTGGCCCTTATGTGGGGGGTTAAATGTTCCGCCGAGTATCGCTTTTACAGAGGGTTTAATTTGCGTGGAAAACGTTTTTATCACTACCACTGCCTTTATGCTTGAAGTAGTGGAATACTGCGTAAGTCCATTCCCATGAACATCATACACAGATGGCACATTTCTACATAGGGTCGTGCAACAACATTTTGCTTAAACGCATGGTCTGACTGGGTAAGCGCCTTTTGAATATCTTCTAATTGAGCAAGACTAAGCCGGTTCAACGCGCTTTGATAAAACCCTTGGCGGTTTCGCCATATGCCGAACTTTTGCCATTGAATGGGAGCGCCACTTTGCTCCGCAAGCTTTAATTTCCACAACTGCTCCCATTCTCGGATAAGCGCCCAAATGATAATGTTGGGTTCTAGGCCTTCACTCTCTAACCGGTAAAGCATCTTCACACAGCGAGTACTGTCGCCGCTAAGCATAACGTCAACTAGTTGGAACACGTTAAACCGTGATTGGTCAACCATGGCCTGTTCGAGTTGTTCGTCTGTAATTGACTGATTGGGGTAGAGCAGGGCAAGCTTGTCAATTTCTTGCTTCGCAGCAAGCATGTTGCCTTCGCAGAAGTCAGCAATCATCTTTGCGCCAGAGGCGGAAACTGATAGCTGATGAGCGTTTAATTGTTGATTAAGCCACGAGTTCAGCTGTTTACCTTCCAACGGGTAACACAATACCGACGCGCCCATGTCATCAAGCACTTTGAACCACTTGCCGCGCTGCACGTCTTTGCCGATTTTTGGGCCGTGTACCAGCAACAAAATGTCGGGGTTTAATGATGCAGCGACTTCTTGCAGCATTTTGCTGCCTTCAGTACCCGGCTTCCCGGTGGGTAACTCTAATTCGATGAACTGTTGGCTCGAGAAAAGCGACATGCTTTGGGTGGCTTCTATCAGCTGATTCCAGTTAAACCCAGTTTCAGCAACAAGCACAGTTCGCTCTTCAAAACCATTGGCTTTGGCTTTCGCGCGGATTTGCTCAATTACGTCAAATTTTTGCTGAGGTTCGTCTCCAAACACAAGATAGCAGGGGCGAAGTGCCTTTTGGATATCTTGCCTGAATTGGTTTGGATAAATCTGCATGAAGAATTCTGTCGCCTACTGACTCACGGATGCTGACGCACTTTGCGCTGCAGATGCCTGACTAGAAAGCCGCCTAATCATTATATCTGCTGCCTCATCGCGCATTTCACTGAGCATCAAATCAAGCTCACGGGACTTTGCCAACACTTGATCTGGGTCATCTTGATAGTCACGTACCACTTCAAATTGCACCATTATCGCTTCTTTACCGGGAAACTGGACGCGATATCGAACAACGTAAATAAGTTCGTACTCAGCAACCTGACCTGAAGGATATACAGAAAGCAACTGTCGCTCTAATTTCTCTGGTAGCAGATAAATGCTCACGTTTTGGTTAGAACGGTTGGTTTGATCTACGCTAACACTGGTTAAGCCGTAAACGTTTAAGCGTTTATCGAGCGCACGCGCTAAAGGCGCGTGGGCTCGAGCACTTTCAATGGCAACCGTGTTGATGTCATCGGGAAGGCTAGGGCTACTTCTTAAATGAAAGCCACAGCCTGCTACCAAAAGGGTACCCAACACGGCGACTGCAAATTGTAAGTGCTTCTTCATCACTTCCTGACCTAGTTAGCTACAATGTTTACAAGCTTACCCGGAACAACAATCACTTTACGAATAGTTTTACCTTCGATGAATTGCTGAACGTTTGGCTGCTCTTTTGCAGACGCTTCAATGCTTTCTTTGCTTGCATCGGCAGCAATTGTCATTTTAGCGCGAACCTTACCGTTAACCTGAACTATGATAAGTTTCTCGTCTTCAACCAATGCGGCTTTATCAGCTTTTGGCCAAGGCGCCAAATCGATATCTTCGCTGTGACCTAGCACCTTCCAAAGTTCGTGAGCGATGTGCGGCGTAATTGGGTTGAGAAGCAACAAGATAGACTCACAGGCTTCCCGCATAATGGCAATGTCCTGACCGTTTTCTTGCGGCGCCTTTTGAAGGTGGTTGAGTAATTCCATTACCGCAGCAATCGCAGTGTTAAAGGTTTGACGACGACCTAAGTCATCTGACACCTTTTCAATGGTCTTGTGTACTTCACGGCGAAGAGCCTGTTGGTCTTTCGACAGCGCTTCAACGTTAATGGCTTCCGGCGTGCCTTTTTCGACGTGCTCAGTCACCAATTTCCAGATGCGACGTAAGAAACGGTTTGCACCCTCAACACCAGAATCTACCCATTCAAGGGTTTGCTCAGGTGGCGCAGCAAACATGGTAAATAGACGCACAGTATCGGCACCGTATTGGTCGATAACTTCTTGCGGGTCGATACCGTTATTCTTCGACTTAGACATTTTGGTCATGCCGCCATGAATTACTTCTTCACCGTCAGCGGTTAGCCAAGCTTTAACAATACGGCCTTTCTCGTCTTTCTCAGTGCTTACTTCAGTAGGCGAGAACCAGGTTTTTTTACCAGAGGCGTCTTCGCGGTAGTAAGAATCGGCAAGCACCATACCCTGACATAGCAAACGCTTGAATGGCTCGTCAGATTCAACAAGACCTTCATCACGCAACAGTTTGTGGAAGAAACGTGAATAAAGTAAGTGCAAGATCGCGTGCTCAATACCACCGATATATTGGTCTACCGGCAACCAGTAGTTGGCAGAAGTCGGATCAAGCATGGCGTCATTGTTCGTTGCGCTTGAATAGCGCGCGTAGTACCACGACGACTCCATAAACGTGTCGAAGGTGTCGGTTTCACGCAAAGCCGGTTGACCATTAAACGTGGTTTTAGCCCATTCAGGGTCGGCTTTAATTGGCGAGGTTACGCCATTCATCTCTACGTCTTCTGGCAATACAACCGGGAGCTGGTCGGCTGGAACTGGAACCGATTCACCGTTTTCCAAATTCAACATTGGGATAGGCGCGCCCCAGTAGCGCTGACGGCTTACACCCCAATCACGTAGACGATAGTTAACTTTTCGCTTACCACAGCCTTTGCGTTCAAGTTCATCAGCAATACCATTAAATGCAGCATCAAACTCAAGACCATTGAATGTTTCTGAGTTGATCAAGCTGCCTTTTTCGGTAAAGGCAGAGGCAGAAAGGTCGCATTTATCTTCATCACCCGGTTTCGGTGCTATGACCTGCTTAATGGGTAAGTCATATTTAGTCGCAAATTCCCAATCTCGTTGATCGTGACCGGGAACAGCCATTACCGCGCCTGAACCATAATCCATCAATACAAAGTTGGCGACCCAAATTGGCAGCTTTTCACCTGTTAGTGGGTGAATAACTTCAAAGCCGGTAGCGAAACCTTTCTTTTCCATGGTTGCCAATTCAGCTTCTGCAACCTTGGTGTTTTTACAATCGTCGATAAAGGCCGCTAAATCAGGGTTTGACTTTGCTGCGAATTCGGCAAGCGGGTGCTGCGCTGCTACCGCAACATATGTCACCCCGTAGAATGTGTCTGGACGCGTGGTATAAACCGTTAAATCCGCAATGTCGTTAACTGCTGACGCTAAATCAAACGTGATTTCGACACCTTCAGAACGGCCAATCCAGTTAGCCTGCATGGCGCGAACCTGATCTGGCCACTCTTCAAGCTGGTCCAAATCTCGCAGCAGTTCTTCAGCGTAATCAGTGATTTTGATAAACCATTGTGGAATTTCTTTTTGCTCTACAAGCGCACCCGAACGCCATCCGCGACCGTCGATCACCTGCTCATTAGCCAAAACAGTTTGGTCTACAGGGTCCCAGTTAACGGTAGAATTTTTCTTATACACAAGTCCTTTTTCGAAAAGGCGTGTGAAGAACCACTGTTCCCAGCGATAGTAATCTGATTTACATGTGGTTACTTCGCGGTCCCAATCGTAACCAAAACCCAATGAGCGAAGCTGGTTTTTCATGTAATCAATATTTGAGTACGTCCACTTTGCCGGTGCAGTGTTATTGTTAATCGCCGCATTTTCTGCCGGTAGACCGAAAGCATCCCATCCCATAGGCTGCAGTACATTTTTACCCTGCATGCGCTGGAAACGGCTGATAACGTCACCAATCGTATAGTTGCGCACATGACCCATGTGAAGTCGGCCACTTGGATAGGGGAACATAGACAGACAGTAGAATTTCTCTTTTTCTACGTCGTCGTTTGCTTTGAAAGATTGGTTCTCTTCCCAGTATTGTTGAACACGTTGTTCAATGTCTTTCGGATTGTACTGATTATCGGCCATGAAACTTAGGCTTCCGCATTAAAAGTTAAAACGTTTATGGGTGGGTATGATGCGCATTTTTTGCATATTTGCCACTTTGCCGCGCATGGGAGGTTCCCACTTAACATACATATAGCCCAATAGAATAACCCAGCGTTAAGCCATGCCTCAATAGCTTAACACTGAACTCGTCGATATTTATTGCTGCTTGCATGAAAAGTGAGCGTTAATAGGGCAGTTTTCCTAATCTAAAAGTGTTCAACTTCCCAGTCTGATGCTCTTCCCGCGTGAAGTGTTGCTTTTTAATAAAAGCGCATAGCTTTGATGATGTAATTTGCCCTTTAGTTTTTGTCGCTAAATGCAATGAGCGCGTTAAGTTGTTGCGCTTGGACCTTATCGACTACGTTGACTAAATTAACCGCCTCTTCGTTCGACGCTTTTTTGCCATTGAAGTGGATGTTGCCAGAAGCATGGTAGGTAAGGGTAACTTTGGTCTTTGGTACACGCTTTTCATTTTCTTTATCGGCTGAAGGGGGCGCTGTTTCTATATCGCTAAATTCCCAGATGAGTGCGCCCGTAACTCCCATTTCTTGAAGGGGGCCTAAGCCACCAATCATAACCACTTTCTTATTGGGTTCAACATAGCTTACTCGCATATGAACTGCGCTTGCGGTGTCGGTGGATTCACAGAAACAGCCGCCCGCTTGCTCATCGATGCGTAGGGCACCTTTCCACCACGTATGGTCTTTCGGCCACCACATGTCTACATGCTGAATAAAGTGAGAGTACACCACTTCGATAGACGCCTGGCTTTCACTGTTATTCGTAATAGAAAACCCCGAGTTGTCTGCATAGTTTACGTCAGCAATACTGATTGATGGGTATGCTGTGGCAAAAAGACACGTAAATAGAAGGGTTGGGCAAGTCTTCAATTTTATTCTCACTCTTTTTTGGGTTTTGCGACCGTATTTTTACGAACCGCTTCGCTATTATGTTTCAAATGTAGTGTACCTCAATGACAAATACTCGTGGTAGAGAGTGAGAGGTTAAACACAAAAATTGCTATATGTACCACAAAGGTGGTTGTTTGTTGTGCAATTAATAAGACAAAGCTGTGTTATTGAGGATAAGCGTTTGACACTAATGTTAATTAGGGTTTCACTTAAGTAAAGAAACGAAGATAGAACAACATGTCTGTAGACAGTAAATTATATGCGTTAGATGTAGACGCCCTTTCACCTACCATCAATCGCCGAGCGATAAACAGTGCTTTAAAAGATGAGGAAGCGCTTAAAGCAACCTTTATTGGGCAGGAGCGCGCGCGTGAGGCGTTGACATTTGGATTGGGCATTAACACCAAAGGCTACAACCTTTACGTGATGGGTGAGCCTGCTACTGGGCGCTTCACGTTGGTGAAAGATTACATTGAACGCCAGGTTGCTCAGCTTCCTGCGCCCGATGATTGCTGTTACATCAACAACTTCGATGAAGAGCGAGAGCCCGTTGCACTAAAATTTCCTCCCGGCGGAGGAAAAGCATTCCACAAGGATATGGCAGCGCTCATCGACGATGTTTTAGACTCTTTGCCGATTGCTTTTGACAATCCTGGATATCAGCGCCGCCGCGCTTCTATATCTAGAGAGTTTGAGCAAAAGTATGATGCCGCTATCGACGCAGTAGAGCGTTACGCACAAGCTAACGATGTAGCACTCTATGAAGAGGGTGGTTCGATTACGTTTTCGCCTATCGTTGACGGTAAGCCAATCAGCGATACTGAGTTTGCATCGTTGACTGACGAGCAACGGGAAGGGTTTTACGCTCTTATCGACGAGTTGGAAAACAGATTGAGCGAAAGCTTGTTAAGCCTGCCTGCATGGAAACGCGAAAATTCGGAGCGTTTGCGAGAGCTTGACAAAAAGACCGCAGAGCATGGGATAAAGCCGCTGCTCAAAGTGCTTGAGCATAAATATGCGTCTGAGTTTGGGGTGATGAAGTATCTCAAACAGCTTAAAACCGCCTTGGTAAATGCCATTTTGGTTATTCATAGCGAAGAGCAAAAAGAAGAAAAAAGCGATGACTTCGACAAAAAGATATTCTTAGAAGAGCAGTTTCTTCCTAATGTATTAGTATCGAACAAACTTGATGATGCGGCTCCTGTGATCTACGAGCCAAACCCAACTTATCAGAACTTGTTTGGTAAAATTGAGTACACCAACATACATGGTAGTGTGTTCACTAACTATCGAATGATACAACCCGGGGCGCTTCACCGCGCAAATGGCGGTTATCTTTTGTTGGATGTCGATCAACTTATTGAACAGCCTTTTGTGTGGGACACCCTCAAACTTGCTATTAAGTCGCAACGCCTGCGTATGGACTTACCCCAGCAAGACGTGGGAATGGTAAATAATATTACGCTAAACCCGCAGCCAATCGATTTAAATGTGAAAATCGTGTTACTCGGCTCTCGTGACTTGTATTACACGCTACAAGATTATGATGATGAGTTCGACGAACTGTTCAGAGTGCTGGTGGATTTCGACTTGGAAATTCCCGTTACGCGACAAGCGCTTTTTGATTTTGTGGGCAAAGTACGTGCGCATCTTATACAGCTAGGACTCAAAGGTATAGCGGCTAATGCTATGTGCAGGCTAGTAGAATACTCGCTGAGAATGGCCGAACACAAAGAGAAACTTTCTGCGCACTTTGCTGAAGTCATTGAACTGGTAAATGAAGCCTTTTATTTCTGTCAGAAATCTAATGCTGACACTTTGGAGCTTGATCATTTAAAGACAGCATTAAGCGCAAAGAAACGTCGTACCGGTCGAGTAAGTCAAACCCTTTTAAACGATATTAAAGAAGGGCACGTGCTTATTGCCACTGAAGGCAAGGCGGTGGGTAAAGTTAACGGGTTGACGGTACTTGATATTGGCGACACCGCCTTTGGTACGCCCGCACGCATTACCTCTACTGTGTTTGCTGGTGCAAGCGGTGTTGTTGACATAGAGCGAGAAGTAGAGCTTGGTCAGCCTATTCACTCAAAGGGCGTCATGCTACTTAACGGGTATTTGGGTAACAAGTATGCCCAGCATTTCCCGTTAACGCTCTCAGCGAATATTGCGCTAGAGCAGTCGTACGGGCATATCGACGGTGACAGTGCGTCTCTTGGTGAACTGGTTGCCCTCATTTCAGCGCTTACTGAGATTCCTTGTCTACAAACCTTGGCGATAACAGGCTCAATAAACCAGTATGGTGAAGTGCAAGCCGTTGGCGGGGTGAACGAGAAGATAGAAGGCTTCTTCGACTTGTGCCAGCATCGCGGCCTCACTGGTACGCAGGGCGTGATTATTCCCAAATCAAATGCGATTAATTTGGTACTGGATACCACAGTAATCGACGCCGTGAAAAAAGGGCTTTTCCATATATATACGGTTGAAACCGTTGACGACGCTCTCACTATCTTGATGGAACAGGAAGCGGGTAAGATCAGTAGTAAAGGGCGCTATCCCAAAAACTCTATCAACTACCACGCTGTCAATCGTTTATACAATATTGCGTTAATTGTGAACGGCGGGGAAGGTGAGTAAAATAAATGTTAACCGTGTTTAAAAAAATTCGTGATACCCTGTCATTTTATTAAAATGTAGGTCGGCGCTGTTGCTCAAATCTATTGCTTTTTCACGCTGACAACTCAACAACGATTGAGGTGCAATCATGCAAACTGCCCAAAGTGTAGTGGTGAGAAACAACGTAAAGATTTATGGTTCAGGAAGTACTGTCATTATGTTGGCACACGGCTTTAGCTGTGATCAAACAATGTGGCGACATCTGCTACCTTACCTTGACGATAAATATACAGTGATATTGTTTGACTACGTTGGATGTGGCGCCTCTGACTATACAGCCTACGACAAGGTTCGTTACTCCTCGCTTACTGGCTACGCTCAAGACGTACTGGATATTTGTGAGGCGATGAAATTAACTAAGGTCAATTTTATCGGTCATTCAGTAAGTAGCATGATTGGCATGCACGCTGCCATTCAGTCTCCAGATGTATTCTCAAAGCTCGCGATGATATGCCCTTCTCCTTGTTTTCTGAATTTTCCACCTGATTATGAAGGTGGTTTTGAGAAAGAAGATTTGGAGGAGTTAATTAACCTCATGGATAAAAACTATGTGGGTTGGGCCAATTATTTGGCGCCTTTAGTGATGGGGCAAGATAGCAATGCTGACTTAACTAAGGAGCTTGAAACGAGCTTTTGTTCTACAGACCCCAAATATGCCAAGCCTTTTGCTAAAGCCACGTTTTTCGCTGACGACAGAGCGCTGCTTTCTAAACTTACCCTTCCCACACTGATTTTGCAGAGTAAACACGACAATTTAGCTTCAACAGCTGTCGGAAATTATATGAATCAAATCATTCCAAATGCTCAGCTCAAAATCGTTGATGCCCATGGGCATTGTTTACATATGACGAATCCAATGATTGTTTCTTCAATCGTACAGGAGTTTGTCAGTTGAATGAGTGGAAAGAGGAAGATTTTCCCTGTTTATTATTAAAATCTGATATTGAAACGACGAAAATAACATGGCTAAACCCATTTGCTTATTCCTTCCTTGGTTTAACACGACCTGTTGAAGCTAAAATAGCGAGCATCCTATCGAAAGCGAGCTTGATATTTTATGAAAGCTACATAAAGCCGATAATTCTCGCTAATGGAAAATATTTAGAGGTTCAAATAACGTTGATTTCTGATGCGGGAAGGCGTGTTCCCGCCGTAGCGAATTTAACGGTTACAGACAACATCGTTTATTGGGCTATTTACGTAGCGGAGGAAAGAGATAAGCTCTATCAGGAACTATTGGAAGCCAGAGACCTCCTTGAAAAAAAGACGGAAGAGTTAACTGCGGTGAGTCGCAAAGACTCTCTGACCCCCTTACTTAATCGTCGGGCCGCTAAAGAGGACATCAATACTTTAATAGCCCAATCGTCACGCGCCTTCTTTCCGCTATCCTTCTTGTTGCTAGATGTTGATTTTTTCAAAAATATCAACGACTCCTTTGGGCACGAAGTAGGCGATAGAGTACTCATCCAACTATCAAAGGTTATCCTTGAGCATGTGCGCGAGACAGACGTCGTAGCGAGGTGGGGAGGAGAAGAGTTTTTGATTGTGCTCTACAACGCAACGATTGAATCCATTAAGTGTTTTAGTGAAAGACTGCATAGCGCAATTAGCACAATTTTACTGCCCGATGATAAGCCGATAGCGGTGAGTATAGGTGGAGCGGTGCTAGATCAGAATGGGTTAGCGCATTCTGACGTGATTGCCTCTCAGCTGTTAAAAGCGGATAAGGCACTGTATTCTGCAAAGGAAAATCTAAAAGGGCACACACGGATAATTGACGAGTCTGGCGAGTTTCTCGTTCTCTGAAACGCTGCAGTAAATTGCTTCGTCTGTGAGCGTAGAATCAAAGTATCGATTCAACAACACAATAATTAAAAAGGGAGCGATTAGCTCCCTTAACTACAAAATCTTGCGATTATTTAGGTGGCATGCGTAATCCACCATCTAACCGAATTGTTTCACCGTTTAAATAACGGTTGTTGGCCATATGAATGACTAACTGTGCAAACTCTTCTGGCAGGCCAAGACGTTTTGGGAATTGAACGTTAGCCGAAAGGGCATCCTGCACTTTTTCAGGCATGGCAAGTAACATAGGCGTTCCCATTACGCCTGGTGCAATGGTATTAACACGAATGCCTAATGGCGCTAAATCCCGTGCCATAGGAAGTGTCAGTCCGATAATACCACCTTTACTCGCTGCATAAGCGGTTTGTCCAATTTGCCCCTCGTATCCGGCAACTGATGCAGTATTAACGATAAGGCCACGTTCACCTTCATCATTCAAAGGCGGTTGTTTCGCCATAGCGGCAGCAACTAAGCGAGACACGTTAAAGCTGCCCACTAAATTGATGTCTATGGTTTTCTGGAAATCACCCAACGGCGCTGGGTTACCTTCTTTATCGAGCAGACGCTTTGCAGGGGCAATCCCAGCACAGTTAACGACTAAGTAGATAGGGCCAAATTTAGCGGTTGTCGCGTCAATAGCGGCCTGAACCGATGCTTCATCGCGAACATCCACTTTAGTGAAAAGCGTGTTGTCTTTACCTAACTCACTAACGCGCTCTGCGCCAACTTCTTCGTTAAGGTCGAAAAGACTGACGTTGGCACCCGCTTCACGAAGCGCTATCGCTGTCGCATGGCCAAGTCCGGAGCATCCACCAGTGACAATAGCAGTAAGATTTTTTAACGTCATAGATTTCCTTAAATCCTGTTTTTTTCACTAATATTAATGTGATGTTAACGAGAAGTAAGAAGAAAAACTACGGTGCCGAGCGAGGATCGGCACCTTATGGACAGTTATTTTGGCAACTGAATTTTACAGTCTTCACTTTGACGGTAAATAATTAGCGTATGGCCGATTACCTGAAGCTTTACTGCATTGGTTTCACGAACAATGGCGTCCATGATGAGCGCTTTTTCTTCACGATCATCAGTTGGCACCTTAACTTTAATTAATTCGTGGTGATTTAGAGCATTGTCAATTTCTGCAACCACCCCTTCAGTAAGGCCGTTTGCGCCTAGCTGCACTACGGGTTTTAACGGGTGTGCAAGGCCTTTAAGAAATTGTTTCTGTTTGTTTGAAAGTTTCATGTATTAATAATTCTTACAATTAATCTGTTAGTTTATGCTTGAAATAACGTATTCTAACGCCATCTTCTCTACAATCCTAATGACATTGTATTGGAATGACAAAAAAGAAACACTCCGCCAGCAGTAAACGCTGGCTCACAGAACACGTTAACGACCATTATGTGCAAAAAGCGCAGAAGGAAGGTTGGCGATCGCGAGCTATCTATAAATTGGAAGAAATCCATAAAAAAGATAAGCTTATTAAACCAGGAATGACACTTGTAGACCTCGGCGCGGCGCCCGGTGGCTGGTCACAATTGGCCGCACAGCTTGTCGGCGACAATGGTCAAGTTATTGCGTGCGATATTTTGCCCATGGATCCAATAGTTGGAGTCGATTTTCTACAAGGTGATTTTAGAGAGGACGCGGTTCTTGACGCACTATTGAACAGAATCGGTGGGAACACCGTAGATATAGTGTTGTCTGATATGGCACCGAACCTTGCAGGTAATGCAGCTGTTGACCAGTCGCGCTCTATGTACCTTTGTGAATTAGCGCTCGATATGTGTCATCAAGTTTTAAAGCCTGGTGGTTCCTTTGTTATAAAGGTGTTCCAAGGCGAAGGATTTGTGGAGTTCATGAACGCACTCAAACAATCTTTCACCACTATTAAGACACGTAAACCCGACTCGTCCAGATCGCGTTCTCGTGAGGTGTATTTGGTGGCTTGTGGGTATAAAGTGTAGTACGCTTTGGCTTAAGCGGTTTTCGTTGCGGGTTGTGTCGTTTATTCAATAAACAACTTGTTGAATATACACGCAACTCGGGTTTATAGAGGTTAGTAGCATTGAGCGATATGGCAAAAAATTTAATCTTATGGTTAGTCATCGCCGTTGTTTTAATGTCGGTTTTCCAGAGCTTTTCACCGAGTGAATCGTCTCGTTCGCAAACTGACTATACAACGTTTTTGAGAGAAGCAGAGCAGGGAAATATTCGTGAAGTTCGCATTAATAATAGTGGCGAAATTCGCGGTACTAAGCGTTCAGGCGAAACTTTCCAAACTTTCGTACCTTACTTCGACGACAAGTTAGTCTCTGACTTAGTTAAGAACGATGTAAGGGTTTATGGCGAACCACCAGAAGAACAATCTCTTCTTACTTCAATCTTTATCTCATGGTTCCCCATGCTTCTACTTATTGGTGTATGGATTTTCTTCATGCGTCAAATGCAGGGTGGCGGCGGCCGTGGCGCTATGTCTTTCGGAAAAAGCAAAGCACGCTTATTGGGTGAAGACCAAATCAAGACGACATTTGCTGACGTGGCGGGCTGTGACGAAGCAAAAGAAGATGTATCTGAATTGGTAGACTTCTTACGCGACCCATCTAAGTTCCAAAAGCTAGGCGGTAAAATTCCGAAGGGCGTATTGATGGTAGGTCCTCCTGGTACGGGTAAAACGTTGCTTGCAAAAGCTATCGCAGGCGAAGCAAAAGTACCGTTCTTTACCATATCAGGTTCTGACTTCGTTGAAATGTTTGTAGGTGTTGGTGCATCTCGTGTGCGTGACATGTTCGAACAAGCGAAAAAAGCAGCGCCGTGTATCATCTTTATCGATGAGATTGATGCAGTGGGCCGTCAACGTGGCGCCGGTTTAGGCGGTGGTCATGACGAACGTGAGCAAACCCTCAACCAGATGCTTGTTGAAATGGACGGTTTTGAAGGTCACGAAGGAATCATCGTTATTGCGGCAACTAACCGCCCTGACGTACTAGATCCTGCGTTGCTTCGTCCAGGCCGTTTTGACCGCCAGGTTGTTGTTGGTCTGCCAGATATTCGCGGTCGTGAACAAATTCTTAAGGTTCACATTCGTAAAGTGCCAGTAGCTGATAACGTAGAACCGTCAGTTATTGCTCGCGGTACACCAGGCTTCTCAGGTGCTGATCTGGCCAACCTCGTAAACGAAGCTGCATTATTCGCTGCTCGCGGCAATAAGCGCCTTGTTTCGATGGAAGAGTTTGAGAAAGCGAAAGACAAAATCATGATGGGCTCTGAGCGTAAGTCAATGGTAATGTCTGAATCTGAAAAAGAGATGACGGCTTATCATGAAGCGGGCCATGCTATTGTTGGTCGCTTGGTGCCAGAGCATGATCCAGTTTACAAAGTGTCGATTATTCCGCGCGGTAGAGCGTTGGGTGTGACAATGTACTTGCCTGAACAGGACCGTGTGAGCCATTCTAAACAGCATCTAGAAAGCATGATTTCTAGCTTGTTTGGTGGACGAATTGCTGAAGCAATTATTTACGGTGACGACAAAGTAACAACGGGCGCGTCTAACGACATCGAACGTGCTACTGAAATTGCACGCAAGATGGTGACACAGTGGGGCTTGTCGAGCAAAATGGGCCCGATGCTCTATGCAGAAGACGAAGGTGAAGTGTTCTTGGGCAAATCGATGTCAAAGGCGACAAATATGTCTGACGACACAGCACGAGCCATTGATGCCGAAATCAAGTCACTGATCGACCGCAACTATGAGCGCGCTCAGAAAATTCTTGAAGAAAATATCGATATCTTGCATTCGATGAAGGATGCGTTGATGAAGTACGAGACCATTGATGCCAAGCAAATCGATGATCTGATGAATCGCACTGACGTTCGTCCTCCTGCCGATTGGGATGACAGCAAACCGTCTGGTGGTGACAAGCCGAGTGGTGGTGCCCCAGTTCGTGAGGGCGAAATTAAGAACGACGGTGTAGATAAGCCGTCTGTCGGCAAGCCGGGCGATATCCCGAGCTAAGCGCATAGCCTGATTTAAAAAACGCCAGTAAACCTGGCGTTTTTTTATTGCAGCGCAGCGATTTAAATTCAAAAAATTTAGTTAGTGTAAAGTCTCACTACACTGCTCAATTTTAAAAATCGAGTAAGGTACATGTCAGTACGCTCTAACGCTTTAAATAAGTAAAACGATAACGCAGGTAACTCATGCAGTTTGGTAACCAATTTATTGATCTTTCGCAGCCCCATGTGATGGGTATTTTAAATGTCACGCCGGATTCTTTTTCCGATGGAGGAAAGCATGCAGATGTAAATCAGGCACTCGAACATGCTCTGCGGATGGTGGACGAAGGTGCGAGCTTTATTGACATTGGTGGCGAATCTACGCGGCCTGGAGCGCCTGAAGTCTCATTGCAGGAAGAGTTAGATCGCACAATACCGGTTATAGAGGCGGTAGCAAAGAGGGCGAAATGCGTTATTTCAATTGATACCAGTAAAGCTGATGTCATGCGAGAAGCAGTAAACGCAGGTGCAGCTTTAATAAATGATGTTCGAGCCTTACAAGAGCCTGGTGCGTTAGATGCAGCAACTAAAGCTGGCGTGCCTGTATGTCTTATGCATATGCAAGGTCAACCACGCACAATGCAAAACAATCCTCACTATAACAATGTGGTCGAAGATGTTGCGCAGTTTTTATTAGAAAGGGCAGCAGTATGTGAAGCGTCAGGCATTGCAAAAGAAAAGATACTGTTCGACCCAGGATATGGTTTTGGAAAGTCACTAGAACACAACTTTGCCTTAGTGAAGTATTTACCTGAACTGATGGCCCTTGGTTATCCTGTACTGGTGGGCATGTCACGAAAATCCATGATTGGCAATTTACTCAACAGAAAAGTGGATGAGCGCTTGGCGGGAAGCATAAGCCTCGCTACAATTGTCGCACAAATGGGCGCACAGATTATTCGGGTTCACGACGTGAGAGAAACAGCAGATGCTGTCAACATTGTGAAAATGCTGAATACAATAAAATAAGGAATAATAATGACTCAGCGCAAGTATTTTGGAACAGATGGCATTCGCGGAAAGGTGGGTGAGAGTAATATTAACCCTGAATTTGTTATCAAGTTAGGATGGGCTGCTGGTAAAGTCTTGGCGGGTCGTGGCACCAACAAAGTACTTATAGGCAAAGACACGCGTATTTCAGGCTATATGCTTGAGTCTTCGCTTGAGGCAGGTTTGTCTGCGGCTGGCATCGATATCGGTTTACTTGGCCCAATGCCTACGCCAGCAATCGCTTATCTGACTAAAACGTTTCGTTCTGAAGCGGGTATTGTGATTAGTGCGTCGCACAACCCCTTTTACGATAACGGTATTAAGTTTTTCTCTGCGCAAGGGTTTAAACTTGACGATGACATTGAACTAGCCATTGAGCATATGCTAGAGCAACCAATGACGTGCGTAGCTTCAGACAAGCTAGGAAAGGCAACCAGAATCAATGATGCAGCAGGCCGTTACATTGAATTTTGTAAAGGAACGTTCCCCTCTGAGCTGTCGCTTACCGGTTTGAAAATTGTTGTCGACTGTGCACACGGTGCAACCTATCACATTGCGCCTAATGTCCTGCGTGAACTCGGGGCTACAGTCATCGAACTTGGAACTGCGCCGAATGGGTTAAATATCAACGACGGTGTTGGTGCTACGTCCATGAATGCAATTGTTGAAAAAGTGAAGGAAGTGGGTGCAGACCTTGGCTTCGCGTTGGACGGCGATGGCGACCGATTAATGATGGTCGACCACCTCGGTAATGTGCTTGATGGCGATCAAATTGTCTATATTATCGCGCGCGACGCGCTGAAAAATGGCAAAATGCAGGGTGGGGTTGTTGGTACCTTAATGAGTAACCTTGGTCTGGAAAACGCATTGTCTAAGTTGGGTGTTCCTTTTGCACGAAGTAACGTTGGCGACAGATATGTGATGGAGTTATTACAGCAGAAAGGCTGGTCTATTGGTGGCGAGAACTCCGGGCACGTGCTGAACTTGAACATGAGTTCAACTGGCGACGGCATTGTCGCTGGCTTACAAGTGTTGGCCGCGATGCTGCGTTCTCACATGGACCTGCACGATTTAGCAAGTGGTTTTGACATGTACCCACAAACCTTAATTAATGTTCGCTATGCTAACCAAGATGTTGACTATCTTGCACACAGTGATGTGCAAGACGCGAAAAAAGAAGCCGAGGCAGCGTTAGGAAAAACGGGTAGAGTGCTGTTACGAAAAAGCGGTACCGAACCACTCATTCGTGTAATGGTTGAGTCTAATGATGAAGGCCAATCGCATAAATGGGCAGAGCATATCGCTGAAACTGTTCGTAAACTCGCCAATTAGTTGGCATAGCAGGAAATTTTGCTTTTTGTGCTTGTATCTTTTTAATTAAATAGTTAATATCACGCCCGCTTTGAAGACAGGGCTAAGGTCTACGTTGTGAGTGATAATCTAAGAAAGCCTCTTGTGGCTGGTAATTGGAAAATGAACGGTAATTTGGCGCTTGTCGCTGAATTTAACCATGCGTTAGCAAGCTTAAATGTTAATGCTGAGGTGGTAGTTTGCGCACCTTCTTTGCTGTTACATGGGTTTGAAACGGGTTCATTTTCGATCGGCGCTCAAAACGTAAGTCACCTTGATAATGGTGCACATACCGGTGAATTATCGGTTGACCTACTCAAAGAAGCGGGCTGTGGCTATGCGATTGTTGGGCACTCAGAAAGACGCGAAGACCAAAACGAGTCGAGCGAACTTGTAGCCCTTAAGGCAAAAAAATGTGTTTCTGCTGGTATCGTTCCAATCATTTGCGTGGGCGAGCCTCTCGAGGTAAGAGAAGCAGATAGCGTTGAAGCATTCGTAAGCAAGCAGTTAGCCGCGCTTGTCGATACGTTGTCGGTTGATGAGCTGAGCAAAACAGTAATTGCCTATGAGCCAATTTGGGCGATAGGAACTGGGAAAACGGCTAGCCCAGAACAAGCGCAAGACGTGCATGAATTTATTCGCAGCTACTTTTCAAAAGTAGATGCGCAGCTGGCTCAGGGCCTTCGTATTTTGTACGGTGGTAGTGTGAAGCCGGATAACGCCGAAACATTGTTTGCTCAGAAAGATGTAGACGGTGGCTTAATCGGCGGGGCCAGTTTAAAAGCTGAAGATTTTATTTCAATTTGCCAAGCGGCAAACTGACGAGGTATTTATGATTTACGAAGTGCTTTTAGTAGCATACCTAATTGTTGCCCTTTTATTGATTGGATTTGTTTTAATCCAGCAAGGTAAAGGTGCGGATATGGGCGCTTCATTCGGTTCAGGTGGTTCAAATACCGTGTTTGGTTCATCAGGTTCTGGTAACTTTATGACGCGTACCACAGGCATTTTAGCTGGACTATTTTTTGTTATCAGCTTAACGTTAGGCGCAATTACTGCGAATCGTGAAAGTGCAGATGACGAGTGGAACAATTTAGACGTTCCAGCTGCCGTAGAGCAGCAAGTTGAGCGTCCAGCGGATCAGGATGTACCTGTCGTTGAGAATGCAGCGGGTAGCGATGTACCAGCAGCTGTTGTCGAAGGTACAGATGTACCAGCGTCAGATGAAGGCGAAGGTTCAAATTAAACAAGTTTTGCGGAAGTGGTGGAATTGGTAGACACGCCATCTTGAGGGGGTGGTGAGCATTGCTCGTGCGGGTTCAAGTCCCGCTTTCCGCACCAATTAGTTGAAAAGCCAGCATTATGCTGGCTTTTTTGCTTTAACGATTGGAGATATTTTGAGACAAAGCGTCTTTTTAATAAATTCTGCATTCAATTGTAACAATGCGTTAAATTCTAAAATATACAGCGTGTTAACCCTGTTCCTCGCTCTCTTCTTCAGCTATTCTTTCACTCTGCGGTTGTACGCGCCGCCACTTAATTACAGACACCATCACGGGGCACCCTAGTGCAAAAAACACTGAGTCAGAGTTTATTTCAAACCTTGTTTATAGGAATTGTAATAGCATCACTTCTGATAGTTGGCGCTGTTTGGCGGTCTGCCAGTTCGCTTGTTGTGCAAAATATTGACCATGATGTTTCTCTTGCTGAAAAGGTATTCGATAAGGTGGTTGCCGATAGGCAAACTGTCATTTTAAGTGTTTCTAAGGTGTTATCTCGGTCTTTTGATTTTAGACGTGCGGTTGGAACCAAAAACATCCCCTCTATTGAAGCGGCATTTAGCAGTTATGCAGAGAGACTCAATACTGACATAATCGCGCTAGTAAGCTTGGATCATAGAGTTCTCGCTTCACATAGCGCGTTGTTTGAGGTCGGCCAACATCTTGAAAGTAGCGTGGCATTAGCGGCGAATCAGCGTGATAGCGGCTTGTTTGTGGTAAATGATTATCTAGTCCAGCTCAGTCTGATCCGCGTAGAAATTCCCACTCTCAGATATTACATGATAATAGGCATTGAGTTCGACGATGCGCTTTTACATGAGTTAAAGCAACTTGTTGATGCTGAAATTATTATTTCGAAAACTGGTTCAAACGAAATTCTCACAACAACCCTCAATCCTAACGATGCGCAGGAAATTTTAAATGCTGAGCAAGACCCATCGTGGTTTGATGTTACGTTTAAAGATGAGCTGACGTATTTTACTCGCCAAGTAAACATAGGGGCGACGGATAGACTTCCAGTGACGATTACTTTGGCGGTTGATACGACTTCCGCATTCAAGGCTTTTTCCAGAATTCAGATTACTATTCTAGCGTTTTGTCTAGTGGCAATATTTATCGCGCTAGCGTTTTCTTTAATGTTGGCCCGAAATGTAACCAGGCCTGTTTCTAACCTAGTGAAAGCGGTAAATAGAGTAGCGTCGGGCTCTTATGGTGCGACATTAAATGAGCCGTCAAAACTACGAGAAATTGCTGAACTGGCTAATGCAGTTGATAGCATGCAAGCAAATATAAAAAACCGTGAGTTAGATATTCGCTATCAAGCTGAACATGATGTGCTTACCGGGCTTTTCAATCGCAATTACGTCGAGGGATATTTTGAGTCTGAGTTAGAAGCGGGGCGAACATTACAGGTAGTGGCTATCACTGTTATTGGCTTTAGAACCATAAATGATCTGTACGGATATTCTAACGGTGATAATACGTTAAAGGCTCTTGCATACAGGTTGCAGCGCTGGCCCGGCATTTCGGCGCGACTCGCTGGCGGAGAGGTGCTTTACATCTCACATGAGCCTCTCAATGATGACCAGCTTGAAACGCTAAAGCATATACTAGAGCAACCCGTTGAAAGTAATTTAATTGCAATACCGGTTAAGGTCGCAATGGCAGTGATCGAATGCCCGCAAGATGCGTTTACCTCAGAAGAATTGTTTAGAAAGATGAATATCGTTACCGATGAAGCCATTCATAGCGATAACTGGTGTGTACGATATCGTGCTGAGCTAGAGGATAAGTATAATCGTAGGTTAGCGATAACCACGGAGCTTAAGCGCGCGCTAGTGAGTCAGCAAAATGAACTATCTATGGTGTATCAGCCTAAAATTGACCTGGTAACGATGAAAGTATGCAGTATGGAAGCGCTGATACGGTGGAACAGCAGCGTACTAGGTTTTGTACCTCCGGATGAGTTTATCACTATTGCTGAACAAGCGGGATTGATAGAGCAGGTGACGTCATGGGTAATGAAACAAACCATTTCAGATTTGGCCTATTTTCGTGAAAAAGGCTATGGATTTACTGTAGCCATGAACCTGTCTACTCAAGATATCCAGAACAAAGTGCTGTTGAGCAACTTAGTGTCGCTTCTTACAGAGAAAGGGCTCTCTCCCGATGCACTCGAACTTGAAATCACGGAAAGTGATTTAGTTGCCGATGCATCATTAGCAATTGAAAATCTGAACGAGTTAACCGCGCGTGGCTTCCATTTTGCTATTGATGATTTTGGTACGGGTTATTCTTCCCTCGCATATTTGAAGAATTTGCCTGTGAAAACCATCAAAATCGACAAAAGCTTTATTCTCTCTCTCGCGACTGATGAAAACGACCAGCAAATTGTTCATACCGTTCTTAGCCTTGCCGCAGTCTTTAATTTAAAAGTGGTCGCTGAAGGGGTGGAAGATGTCGTCTCACTGAATATCCTAAAAGATTGGGGGTGCGACGTTGCGCAAGGATATTATATAAGTCGCCCTCTTAACCGTGGTACTTTAGAGGAATGGCTACAAAATACGCCTTTCGGAGAATAGCTATTTCATTAGATAATATTTATTGTTTCTTTGAGTTTATTAAATAGCAATACTCGCTGTCTCGAGATTGCACTGTAAATGCAAGATGGCACCGTAAATGCACGTACATACGGTGAAGCGTGTAAGACCCTCTTTGGGAACGTTTATCACGACAAGACGTGAGATTTTTACTCATTGAGATGTGAAATTACTTCAATAACAAGGAATTTATTATGGATATTATTCGTATACTACTGTCAATTTTGTTACCACCACTGGGCGTATTTCTACAAGTAGGTATTGGCGCACACTTTTGGATAAATATTCTATTGACTATTTTGGGCTATTTCCCGGGCGTTATTCACGCTGTTTATATTATTGCTAAAAAGTAGGTCAGTACAAAGCGTTTACAGTAGTAGAACGTTTTACTACAAAAATAAGCCAGCTAAGTAAGCTGGCTTTTTATTGGTTGTAGCGCAATTGAAATTTATTTGCCCGCAAATCTCCATGACATTACACCGTTAGTTTCTCGGCCTTCAGTTCTTTATTCATCTCTTCTCGATATTCGTTGGCTAGTTTAGTTTTTTGACTGTCATTCAGTACATTTCCCGCAACTTGAAAAAACTCTTGTTCCTCATCAGCTAGGTGATGTTCAACTTTTTCTTGTAAGTTCTTCAAGTGACGCAACCACGCGGGCGAACCCATATCTGTATCATCAAGTTTAGCGAGAAGTTCATCAATTTCGTGGTGCTCTGCTATTCCATGACGAGTGAGATCGACAGTGGCATCTTTTTCTAAAAGGTAGGTGTAGAAATGTCGTTCTTCCGCTATTGCATGACTTTCAAGCTGTGTTTTAAGCTCTTGATAGTATTCTCTTCTCGCTGCCGTATTACCGCTCGTTTCTGCAAGAATTTTTAATAGAAGACGTTGTTTCTCGTGATCTTGGCGAAGTGCTTCGAAAATTTTCATGGATATTTCCCTAGATAGTTAATTACTAACTGAAGTAATGCTATTTTTATTCCATGAATTATTCGTTCGTTAGGTTATGATTTTTATCAATTTTTTTGTTCGGATTAGGCGGTGGCGTGATACTTAACCCGTTGCGAGCGAAAATTTTACACAAAATTTGCCTATAAATTCACGTCGTCGGGCAGTAAGCAAAGCCGATAAAATCACATAGCAAGCAAGGTGAAATCATCGGCTAACTTAGTAAGCTAAACGCCTTGCGCAACCATTGCATCGGCGAGACGACGAAACGACGCTATGTTTGCTCCCTTCATATAGTTTACGAAGCCGCTCTCTATTTTTCCTTCAGAGACGCAGCGTTCGTGAATATTCGCCATAATGGTATAGAGTTGCTCGTCTAATACACTGGCTTCGCGTTGGTTAAACATGGCATTTTGTCCCATTTCTAAACCCGATAGGGCAACGCCACCGGCGTTAGATGCTTTTCCAGGCACATAGGTAATCTTTTCATCTATAAACATCGCTTGCGCTTTGTTTGTGCATGGCATATTCGCGCCTTCTAGCACCATGCGGCATCCGTTGTTCAGCAATGTACGTGCATCTTTTTCTCCCAGTTCATTTTGCGTTGCACAGGGGAGGGCGATATCACATTCGATGTGCCAAGGCGTCTTATTTTCTTCCCAGGTTCCCATGTCATCTTTCGCCATGTCTTCAAGTATGTTACCGCTAGATGAACGGTTCTCAATTGCCCATTTAATCGCTGTGTCGGTTAGCCCGGAAGCGTTGTAAAGCAATCCACGACTGTTTGACAGCGTTACCACTTTGCCTCCTTTTTCTACGGCTTTTAGTGCAGCATGGAGTGCCACGTTACCCGCGCCCGACACAGCAATTGTTTTACCGTCAATCTGTGTGTTTTGGTGTTGACACACGGCCTGTAAGAAATAGATGAGCCCGAACCCCGTTGCTTCGGTGCGCACGTAGCTTCCGCCGAACTCTAATCCTTTACCAGTTAAAACACCTTCAAATCTATTATTTAAACGTCGATATTCACCATACAGATAGCCGATCTCTCTTGCCCCGACGTTGATGTCGCCGGCGGGAACGTCGGTATTAGCGCCTATATGTCTCTGTAATTCGCGCATGAAGGATTGACAGAACAGCATAATGTCTCGGTCTGAACGACCTTTTGGGTCAAAGTCAGAACCGCCTTTACCTCCTCCCATAGGGAGCCCGGTCAGTGCATTCTTAAAGCACTGCTCAAACGCTAAAAACTTTAACACGGAGAGGTTTACGGTTGGGTGAAAACGCAACCCGCCCTTGTAAGGCCCCATTGCAGAATTATGTTGAACACGCCATCCTTGGTTAACCTCAATTTCACCGCTGCTGTTCATCCATGAAACAGTAAAACAAATAATTCGCTCAGGTAAGCATAGCCGCCTAACGATATCGAAGGCTTTGTAATCACTATTGGCGTTATAGATAGGGATAATGTCTTCAAGTACTTCATGTACGGCTTGAAGGTACTCACTTTCATTTTCAAATTTTTCGTTGAGAAATGAATATATCTCGTCGAAATTGCTTTGTTGTGCCATTTACTACTCAATCCTTTTGTTGACTATTTACCAGCACAGTAAGACTGCGGGGAATTGTTTTGATGAAGAGGGATTCACTCTCATAAATTTCGCCATCGACTGCGTAAGCGATGGGTTTGTCGAATGTTAATGTAAGGCTAGATACGCGCGCGTGTCGGATAGTGTCAGAATTTTTCTTTGACGATACCGGACTGAAAACAAGTTCTGCGAGAGATTGAAATTGTTTATCTGATGAGGCTTGTGGTGACAACCAGGTTATATCTAATTGGCCGTCTGTGATATCAGGTTGCTCCCCGCCTTGGGCGAGCGCTGTTGTCATAGGCGCGGCGTTGGCAATGACAAAGCTCGGCGTCTCCAAACGCTCTGTCTCGTTGTCCCCAAATGCAACATCAAAGCTCATGTTTTCATTATTTGAAATTGCATTCCATAATCCCTTCAAGTAGGCGAACTGCCCACCCACATTTTTTTCCTCTCTATCGGCAGCTGAAATCATCTTTTCTTCAAACCCGACAGCAGCAACTAAAAGCATGACATTGTCGTTGCATGTAGCCGTGTCTATTTTCAACGTGGCCCCTTCAATAATAATGTCGCACGCGGTGCTTATGGGCATCATTTTACTTATGTAGCCGTGGAGCACTTGGCTTAGTGCATTTGCAGTCCCAAATGGAATAATCCCCATGGTAACAGGCGTGTTGATCAAAGCAGATGCAACCTCCGTTAGGGTGCCGTCACCTCCGCAAGCCACGATAATATCTACACCACTGTCTCTCGCTTCCTCCGCCAATGCCCTCCCACTAATCTCGGGCGTTGTTTCTTTAACGGTAACGCGGAATTTCTCATTAAGGCGAGACAATACATCTTCTTTGTATTGAGACCATTTTCCTCCGCCAGCGACAGGGTTTACGATCAGCGTTAGCCTTTTTTGAAGCGAAAGCATTCCCCCATCCCTAATCTGTTGTAAAGAACCTAGTTGACGTTTGTTGAGGCGAGCGGTTTGACGTATGTTGTTTATTTTTTTGAGTGCTTCATCGACGCTCAGCTTAGGGTCTTTAGCTAGCAAGTAGGCTGCGACGACTAATACAGAACGGCCCCGACCCAGGGCGCAGTGGACGACTACGTTTTTGCCCTCAGAAATCTGCTGGTTGAGCCAATTTATAGCGAGCACTAATTGGTCGGAAGTGGGACTGGTGTGATCTAGCACGGGTACATTCAGATACCGATAGTCTTCTTGGTATGCAGTCCAATCGAGACCGTCAAATTCGGCAGTGACATCACAAATCGCGTCAATGTTATTCTCGTTAAGTAGAGCAACATGCTTATTTGACATGCGGCATCCCAAAAATAAATGAGGTTCGATTTTTTGGAGTGGCGGGACGGTATCATTCCTTCGCGCGTATTCATTGTAGAGCCATGAACCAAAAAGGAAAGGTACAAAAACCCAGCGTATATAGAATGGAATCGAGCCGTCTTCCCGCTTGCGAAATAAACTGGGGTAGTTAAGTAGGTAAGCGCTACTTACCGCGATGAGTGAAAATGCTGTCCATCCGAACAGGAGTTTCAATAAGATGAAAGGCACACTTACCGCTAACACCAACGCGATAATTGCTCCAAGCACGTAATACTTTACCATTTTCACGGTTAACACATCCTTTGCAGTTAGAAAAAGCGAATAATCTATGCATCTATACTTACAGCGGTTTGTTTTCGTTTACTTTTACGAATGCAAATTGAACTTACACGTAACGGACCACGTATGTTTTTTCATAGAAACGATGAGCATAAGTAATGAAAAACGGTGCAGTATTGAAAGTTGTTAATTTTGCGTGGTTTCAAGGAATTTGGTGGTTAGTGATATTGTTTCAAAACCAGGCCGTTATTCCTGTACTGGGCTTAATTATAGTGTGGTTTTTCCTTTCGCCAAGTCGTGTAGAGGACGCAAAGCTAATGGGAACCGTATTTCTGCTGGGAACGTTAGTAGATGCAGCGCTAACGCAAAGCGGCTTGTTTATTTTCAATGAGTCAGAGTCATTAATTAGCTTTTGGCCCATTCCGTTTTGGCTAAGTTTACTTTGGGCCGCTTTTGCAGGAACTCTATACCACAGTATGACCGTGTTCAAAGGTAAAATGTTACTTGCAGCGGGCGCAGGCGCCGTCTTCGCGCCGCTCAGCTATATTGCGGGCGCTAAGTTCGGGGCTGTAGAGTTTGGCGTTGATCTGCTTCCCGCTTATATTTTCATCGCAATAGTATGGTGCATGGTGTTTCCACTATGCTTTTATTTATCAAACCGTTTTGAGGCACCACAGACTGAAGCGTAAATGCAAGGAGTGAATTGGTCATGACTAAGAATGTACTAGTTACCGGCGGTAATCGTGGCATTGGTTTTGAAATAGTAAAAGGAATGTTGGCTAAAGGGTATAAAGTATTGATGGGCTGCCGTGATGAAGGATCTGGGCTGGACGCTAAAAAAGAGCTTGTCGGTGGAGATTTACATGTTATCGAGATGCCACTTGATAATGAAGCAGCCATTATAGATGCTTATGTCCGTGCTGAGGCCGTATTTGGGCCGGTTGATATTCTGATTAACAATGCCGGCGTGTTGGATGATACGTCATGGCAAGAGGTCAATGCCGAGTCGATGGCGAAGTCAATGCAAGTAAATGTCTACGCACCGTTGACGCTTATTCAGCAAGCGCTACCGCAAATGATCGAACGCGGTTATGGACGGATCATTAACGTGAGTTCAAGCTACGGTAGCTTTGCCGAAGAGCTAAAGGGCCCATTCAGCTACGCAATTTCTAAAGCAGCGCTTAACGCGCTTACGGTTAAGATGGCGGCTGTGGTCGATGAAGCTGCAACTGACAAAGCTATAGACGTTACCATCAACAGTATGACTCCAGGTTGGGTTCATACCAGAATGGGAGGGAGTGATGCGCCAAAAACACCGGAAGAAGGGGCCGACACGGCTATCTGGCTGGCAACTATGGAAGAAGGCGGCCCTCACGGACAGTTTTTGAAAGATAGAAAGTCTATTGCTTGGTAGGTGACTTAATCACAAAGATGAGGCTACAGCACGTAGCCTCGTTGTTTTTCAGGCTAAAGCGAAAAGCGTTCTCGTAGAAATTTAGCAATGCCGTCTTCATCGTGGTGGCCGATAACAGAAGTGGCTGCCTCTTTGACGTAAGATTTTGCGTTTGAAGGCGCATAGGCTTCATCGGCCAGCTCGAACATACTCAGATCATTATCACTGTCACCGAAACAAATGACATTACTCGCGCCTAATTGGTTGCGTAAAAGCTCAACTGCGCTTCCTTTGCTAGCGAGTTTATGGTGGACGTCCATCCAACGGTATTCGTCCCCTTCGATAGCCGGGCCGGAATATGCGATGAGTTCATCGTGAACATTCAATTGTTGGTAGATATCGTAAACTAGGGAGGCATCGCCAATCATACTAATATTGGTAATGTGGGCTGCAGCGGGCAGTGCTTCAATAGGAGCAAGTTTAGCTTTTGTTCTAGAGAAGTATTTGTCGATTAAGTTTCGTTCTATTTGATGTTTCGGCGTTGAATAATAAATGACATGTTCGTGCTCAGGGCTGTCCATGTTAACCGTATTAATGAACGGCGTGATGTTATTTTTGACAGCATGCTCCACGATAAGATTAACTTCACTCGGCGCAAGGAGATTCTCTAAGGTCAAAGCATTTCCCGTCGGATCCCATATCGCCACCCCGTTGTTGTATATGTGAGGGAGAACGAACGATTGGCCGTTAAGTACAAATTGCGCTGAATGCATAGTACGTCCAGTCGCCACAGTAAACGCAATGTCGTTCTTACGAAGTAAATCTAAGGTGTCTCTGGTAAATGATGAGATTTGGGAAGACTTATCGAGAAGCGTCCCATCCAGATCAAAAAAAATTAAGTCCATACAATTTGTACTCGGTGTCTTAAAACAATAAGGTGAATACGAAACGCGAAAGGGCAATACACATAAAACTATGTCTATTGCCTCTCAGAATGGTTTGCTGACCACGTTCGTTTTAATGCTCAGTAAACTATCATACTCTAAGTATCTACACCTGCTTATTACAGGTATTTTACTTTCTAACGAATTGACTCGACAACTTTGTCAGAGTGTTGATTAAGTAGTTGTGACAGGTTAGCGGCAGACTGCGATTCTTTTAAGTTGATAATCAGCGCTACTTTTCCATATCTCACAGCATGCCTAACGGTTTGTACAACTTCGTTTCGGTCAGGGCGTAAGCCTATTAAACCAGCGACAAACAAACCGATGAAAAGACCAGGGCTGATAAGAGCAATGTAAGTAAACAAAGGGTTTTGCTTTGTTAAAGCCGGTCCAAACTGAGTGAGTAAGAAGGCGGTTAGCAAGCCTACCGCGAGACCAACAGAACCTAAAAGTAAGTGAGACGTCCACATGCTCTTACCAATAGACTCGCTATTGCGCTCCAGCTTCTTACTCATATTGGGATCACTTGCCTCTATTACTTCAATCTGAGACCCTTCTATATTCGTATTATCTGTAACAATCTGAATGACTTCTTGCACTTTTTTATTTGAAGAGAAAATCGCGGCGACTTGAAGCTCTTTGTCAGGAACAACGCGAGTTCTAAAATTTTCGTTGCTATTAGCGTTATCTGAGTTGCTTTTTGCTGAATTTTCGATAGCCATTTTATCATCCTCTTATTCAGTTAATGGACACACAAGGCACTCGTGCTGTCCTACCGCATAACTTAAAGACTCAATGCTGTGTTCGTTTCAATTTGAAGCACAAATTTGTCATACGTGTTGAGAATAATTATTCAATTAGTATTCCGGGTGGTTTAAAACAGGTCGTATTCTTCGGCTTTCGAGCCTTTTTTGAGTTGGTATCTCTTTGAAAAGGCTATGGTTTCACGGAGTATTACAAGCGTGTTAGGTAAGGTTAAATCAACCTTTTACCCTTTATTTTGCTGCGTAACTTATCGTTCCCGTCTGCCATTTACAGTTAAACATACCGAGAGTGTGACAATCTTACACAGTAGTGAAAAAACGTTACATGACGACCCCCTCGGGCAGCGCTTGTGCGCCATTTACACTGCGTTGACTGTTTTTGATTTAGGCCCACTACACCTTTAAACAGTCGCCTTGCCTAAATGGCGTACAAACTGCTGCAAAAGTGCACAGCAAAGATCAACACGCCCTAGGGTGAGGTGATCATTTGTTTTGTTTTTTCTGTAGTTTTAATCATCTAGGCGATAAACGCTTCAAATTTTTGAATGTTGTGAGTCTTGGAAAAACAAGATGGAGAGTGATTTGACAATACGGACCAGCGGTTACTGCAATGTTTATTCAGATGATCGTCACCTGTCTATCAGGCGAGTTGCGTGTGGTAACAAGCGCTTTTACTACCGATATGCGAGTGGAAGAAAGGTATCGGGTAAACGCGTTTTGAAAAGAATTAAAAAGCTGGTAATTCCACCTAATTGGCGCGACACCTTCGTGAGTCGAGACAGCAAAGCGAGTGTTCAGGCTACCGGCTATGATGAAAAAGGGCGAAAGCAATATATTTACCATGAGAAATGGCACGAACAACAACAAATCGTGAAATTTGATAGATTAGTTGAGTTTGGAAACGCGTTGCCCATGTTTCGAGAACATTGTTTAACCTTGGTTGAACAACCTTCGTGGACATTGGAAAGAGCTTGTGCGCTCGTTTGTTTGCTACTGGACTATACAGGGGCCAGGGTGGGAAACAGTCAATACAGTAAAGAGAACAACACATATGGCTTAACAACGTTAAGACGAAAACACATACAAGCGCAGTGCGATGATAGCGTAGAGCTTGCCTATGTGGGAAAGCATGGCAAACCACGAACATTAAAAGTCAATGACCCTGAACTGGCCTCGTTAGTTTGTGACTGTGCGCAACAACAAGGTTACTGTCTATTCCGCTATCAGAGTTCAGATCAACAATGGCACGATGTCTCCAGCGAAGATGTTAATGCGTTTATTCATCGCGAGTTAGGTGAACAATTTAGTTGTAAAGATTTCAGAACTTGGGCATCCAGTCGTTTCGCGCTAACAGCAATGCCAGCCGTATTTGAACAAACAGCAAATTCGAAAACTAAGAAGTGGGAAAGTACATTAAGTAAAACGGTGTCTAAAGAACTTGGGAACACGCCTGCGGTTTGCAGGAAATATTATATTCACCCGAAGCTATTTACCGTACATGACGACCCTCACATGCTTCAAAAACTCCTGAAACAAGTCAACGCGCTTTACAACGAAAATTGTAATCAGCTTGCTCACCTACTGCCCATAGAGAAGCTTCTTTTGAATGTTATTTCTACTGATAGCGTTTAGTGGTGGGTTTTTAGTAAAAATGTTTTAGTTGGAACTAAAGTAGGTTGAATATCGTCATATAGCGACAAAGTTAAATTGTTTCATGTTTTTTATGTCTTATTTAACTAGTTGATAAATAGACTTTAAATGTGATTTAATTTTTTATCCTTCCTGTGAAATATAATTCGTTTAAAAAAGGTGATAAGTGCGTCTTAAATCAATTTGCTTAAAATTCAAACTTGATATTTTTCTCTAAATCCTTATATTATTAGAACTCTAATGATTACTGATCTATTTAAATTGCAATTGTTTGTGTTCGTTAAAGACAGCAACATTTTTTTGATAGACACCTTTAAGCGCGTGAAAGCTATCGTTGAAGCCGTAGTGACATCAGCTATTTGAAGCTTGTTCTACCGCTGTCTACAAATTAGTTCTCAATCATTAAAGATTTTTCGTAAGTAAAAGAGGAAACAACATACATTATGCCAATGGAAAGTTACCTGTCGCTAGCCGTTTATTTTCTGGCGATGTTGGGAATTGGGCTATTCGCCTACCGACAATCCACGAGTGATATATCAGGTTATATTTTGGGTGGTCGACAAGTGAGCCCCCAGGTTACTGCACTTTCAGCGGGTGCGTCTGATATGTCAGGTTGGATGTTAATGGGTTTGCCAGGTGCCATGTATTTAACGGGCTTTGATGCGGTGTACATAGCAATCGGTTTGGTCGCTGGTGCACTTGCTAATTATTTACTGGTCGCGCCCAAGCTTCGTGTTTACACCGAGGTTGCGGACGATTCGCTTACCGTGCCTGAATTTTTTGCTAAGCGTTTCAATACGCCAAATTCGAGTTTGCGCATTGTTTCTGCAGTCATCATTGTGTTGTTTTTTACACTGTACACGTCTGCCGGCTTGGTAGCAGGTGGGAAACTTTTTGAAAGTGCTTTTTCGGTTGACTATCAGTTGGGGTTATTCATTACGCTAGGCGTAGTAGTGTCTTATACCCTCTTGGGCGGCTTTTTAGCAGTAAGTCTCACGGATTTTGTGCAAGGGTGCATTATGTTCGTGGCTTTAATTCTGGTCCCAATTGTCGCGTTCACTGAATTCGATAGTGTATCGCAAATGACAAATGCGGCTTATCAATCCGTACCTAATTTTTCGGAATCGTTGGAAACACTAACGATTGTAGGCTTGTTATCAAGTTTAGGGTGGGGCTTAGGTTACTTTGGTCAGCCACATATTATCGTACGTTTTATGGCGATCCGGTCTGTCAAAGCTATCGGGGCCGCGAGAAATATTGGTATGTCGTGGATGACAGTGACCATTATTGGCGCCCTAGCAACGGGTTTTGTGGGTATTGCCTATGCTAATCAATTTGGTTTGGCGGTAGACGACCCTGAAACGATATTTATTATTTTTTCTCAATTGCTGTTTCACCCACTCGTCAGTGGTTTTTTAATGGCCGCTATTTTAGCCGCTATTATGAGTACTATTTCGTCACAATTACTGGTGAGCGCAAGCTCACTAACTGAAGATATCTACCGCGTGATAGTGAATAAGCGGTCACCGGATAAATCGTTAAGCGAAAAACAAACGGTCACAATTGGTCGTTATGGTGTAGCAGGTGTGGCTGTGGTAGCACTACTGTTAGCCATGGACGCGTCGAATACAATTTTGTCTTTAGTAAGTAACGCATGGGCAGGTTTTGGTGCTGCTTTTGGTCCGTTAGTTCTGTTTTGTCTGTATAAAAAGGACCTAACAGCGAGAGCGGCAATGGCAGGCATGATAAGTGGTGCGATAACCGTACTGTTTTGGATTTATGTTCCGGTCTTCGCTGACGGTCAAACGTTAAGCAGCGTTATTTATGAAATTATTCCAGGGTTTGCGGTAAGTACGCTAACTCTCTTTTTGGTCAGTCACTTTGGTGAAGACCCATCTAGAAGCGTACAGTCTGCATTTGCGCAAGCCGGTGAAGAATTAGCAAATCAACAATCTTAAGGTTAAAAAGTTTATTATGAGTCATCCTAATTGGAAACGCGTAGTCATAAAAGTAGGTAGTGCATTAATATCGCCCAACCAGCAGGGTTGTAGCAGTCACTACTTACTGAGCATTGCACAATTCATCGTGCGATGCCGAGCTAACGGAACACAAGTTGTGCTTGTGTCTTCTGGTTCAGTGGCAGCGGGTTCACATCTGTTTCCAGAACAAGAAAAGTCGAATATTGCGGTTAAGAAAGCCATGGCAGCGGCAGGTCAGACAGAAATGATTGCCACGTGGGATAGGTTGTTTGATTTTCCCTCTGCCCAAATGCTTCTTACGCACGCTGACCTCAGAGACAGGGAGCGTTATGTAAGCATTCGCGAAACAATCTTCAGTTTATTGGAAAACAATATTCTGCCGATCGTCAACGAAAACGACACCGTTACCACTGATAAGCTTAAAGTAGGTGATAACGATAACTTATCGGCCATGGTAGCGTCTGCGGCTGAAGCTGATGCATTGATTATTTGTTCAGATATCGATGGGTTGTACGATAAAAACCCACATGAATTTGACGACGCAAAGTTGCTGAAGTCTGTTGAAACGATTGATCAAAGCATTTATGACATGGCGGGCGGTGCAGTTAAAGGCGGTGTAGGTACCGGCGGTATGCGCACTAAAATAGAGGCGGCAGAAAAAGCAGTTTCGCATGGTATAGATACATATATTATTAACGGCTTTACTGAGCTGTCATTTAATATGCTATTGGCCGGTGAAAACCCCGGTACGCATTTTAAACCACACGCCAAACCAATGCAGGAAAACGTGCATTGGATGCGTCATACGTCTAACGCGCAAGGCGAGGTAATTGTGGAAGGGGACTTTGACGCCTCTTTAGCTGGCGACGCTGAGCAACTTACCAGCAGCGAAATCATCGATGTAAAAGGTGAATTTTCGGTAGGCGATACAATTTTAGTGCGTAAAGAAGACGGCACTAAGCTGGTAAAAGCAAAATCGAATTACAGCAGTTGTTTATTGAATTTTATTGCTAATCAGAAAAATGAAGACTTCGCCCACGAATTTGAAGAGAAAACTGGGCCTATCATTTCTGATCAGCACATAGCAAATTTGGAGAAAGAATGAGTATTATTACAGAGTTAGCACAACAGGCTAAAAAAGCTGCACGTACATTGGCTATTCTAAGTGAGAGTCAAAAGAACGCGGTACTAACAGACATGGCCGCAGCAATTCGTGCGAACAAAAGCAAGATTATTGACGTAAACGAAAAGGAAGTGGCGCGCGCCAAGGAGAATAATTTGGATGCCGCAATGGTAGATCGCTTAATTCTGAACGATGAGCGTATTGAGGCCATGGCTGAAGGTATCGAAGTAATCGTTGAACTCGATGACCCTGTAGGAAAAGAGCGCATCATCGGTACACGTCCTAACGGCATCGAGATTAAGAAAATGCGTATCCCGTTGGGCGTTGTGTGCATGATCTATGAAGCACGACCTAATGTTACTGCCGATGCAGGTGCGCTTTGCTTTAAATCGGGCAATGCAGTGATATTACGTGGTGGTAAAGAAGCACTTGATACAAGTTTAGCTATTGCAGAGCTTATGCAGGATGTGTTGGAAAAGCATAATCTTCCCAAAGCGTTGGTGACGGTTGTGCCAAACCCTGACCGTGCCCTTATGCAAGAGTTAATGGAACAGCGTGACTATATTGACGTCATTATCCCTCGCGGTGGCGAAGGGCTGATTAATTATGTGACAGATAACTCAAAAGTACCGGTTATTCAGCACTTTAAAGGCGTGTGTCACCTATATGTTGATAAGGATGCTGATCTAGATAAAGCGTTAGCAATCCTCTTAAACGGCAAGACACAGCGTACAGGTGTATGTAATGCGCTAGAAGGCCTAGTGGTTCATCAAGCTGTTGCAGGCGATTTTTTACCCCAAGTTGCTCATGCTTTTAAAGAGAAAGGCGTTAAGGTTCATGTGAATGAAGCTGGCAGTCAGTATTTTGAGGGAGCCGACGTAATCGCTGAAGATGCGTATGGCGAAGAATATCTTGGTTTAGAAATTGCCATTCGCGTAGTTGATGATTTCGACGCTGCAATTGAGCACATCGCCCAGTTTGGTAGTAATCACACTGAGGTTATTGTCACCGAGGATGCTGAGAAAGGTAAGCTTTTCCAGCGTGCCGTAGACGCCAGTGTTGTGATGGTAAATGCCTCTTCGCGCTTCTCAGACGGCAGTCAATTAGGTTTAGGTGCAGAAATTGGTATTGCAACAACTAAGCTCCACGCTTACGGTCCAATGGGCTTGGAATCTCTGACATCTGAGAAATATCTTGTGAATGGCGAAGGCCAGATTCGCGAATAATAGAGATAAGCAATAACTGGTCGGCATTGTGCCACGAGTTTACATGCTTCATAATGACAAGCGCTGACATTCGTCAGCGCTTTTTTTCGCCTATTCAAAGATTTACCTTCACAGTACAAATGGAGCTTACATGGAGATAGTGATAGACCCAGCGCAGATATGGCAACAACTTATCGTTTTTGCGAGCGATTACAAGCTGCTGACGTCTTTAGTGCTCTTAATCGTACTGCACTTCATTAAGAAGGGGTTATTGCTACTCATTAGACGGATCAGCTCTCAACGTGGAGAAGACCGTCGAAATCAAATAAATATCTTAGAGCAGCTAGGCAATGCGTTCATCATCATTGTATTGATGATGGTGTGGAGTTCAGAGATACAGACCTTGGCGATCTCTATCGCTGCCTTCATGGTTGCCATTGTGCTAGCCACCCGTGAGTTTATTCAGTGTTTTATGGGGTTTATTTACTACCTTGGCGCGAGGCCATTCAGAGTAGGTGACTGGATCCAAATGAATAATATCATCGGTGAAGTGGTAGAGATGGACTGGGCAAAAACCGCCTTGCTCGAAGTAGATCCAGAAAGTTTTAATTACACCGGTAAGCACGTATATGTCCCGAACAGCCAGTTAGTTACTCAGACAGTACGTAACTTAAACTTTATGCGTCGTTACCGTTTACATTCTTTTGAGATTGTTAATGAGCCCACTGTGAACGCTTATAGCTTGTTGCCTGCTTTTCATGCTAGAGCGCAAGCACATTGCGAATATTTCCGCGATGTTGCAGAGCGTTACAAGGGGTTAATTGAACGGCATCTTGACCAAGAGTTTATTCGCATTGACCCAGAAGTTGAGATAAAAACCAACGAACTTGCAAAAGTTGTGGTTAAAGTGAGTTTGTTTTGCCCCACGGCAGAAGCGCATGAATTAGAGCATAAAATGTGTTCAGACTGGCTGAGTTTGTGGTTTAGAGCGCAAAAAGAAGAGCAGGCGTCGCTTATGCAACAGCAAAGTGATTTAAATGCCAACAGCACGCAACATGCGGTCAATACAGATCAACAAACGTCGACAAGCACCGGACTGTAGTAAGAGATAATAGAGCACAACGTAGCCAACGTTTTACAAACGTGGGGGCTGTGCTAATCCAGACACGTCCAATTTCTTTTATGCGAAAAATGTCCTTTAAGAAAAGCCATCTGATCTGACAATATACGCCGGTTCATCAAATAAAAGCGTTCATAAATATTTGGCCTAAAAGGAACGGCTAAAAGGGGCATATTAGCCTCTTCCGGCGTTTTCGCTGCCTTTGCATGATTACATCGTTGACACGCGGTCGCGACGTTTGTCCAAGTGTCTTTACCGCCGCGTGAGCGGGGAATGATATGGTCGCGGGTGAGTTGCTTTGGCGAAAATTTTTGACCGCAGTATAAACACAAGTAGCTATCGCGCCGGAACAAGAAGCGGTTCGTTAGGGCGACTTTACCGGACATGTCAGTGACCTTGCCGTCACAAGCAATGATGCTTGAAAGAGTAAGTTGACTTTGGAGCCCTTCATGATTCCAGCCTCCTTTCAGCGTAATGGCATCGCTGCCTAGTTCAAAAAGGACCTTTTCTTGACTGTAAAGCTTTGCGGCGTGTTCAACATCTATCCACTCTTGTGGCATGCCTGCTTTGTTAAGTCGAAGTACCAACATGGTGATCTCCTTTAGCGCACGTAAATCGGTCGTTCTTGTTTTAATAAGCGCCAAATTTTCTGTCAGCGCTTAAGGTGGGCGTGAATAGTAAGGTTTAGGTTGTTTTCTGTTCTAGCATACGCTGTTTTATGTCAATATGATGAAAATATAGTCAATAATTGAAATTTCACAGATATTTCATATAGTCATGGTGGGATGAAAGTCGACGAATACACAAAAAATAACGAGACAAATTCCTCATGGCGCTGAATTTGGGAATGGTATTAACGCCACTTCAAAGCTATACTATGCGCCGCGTTTAAAAGCGATAAATAAAGATTGAAATTAAAGGACAAATAGTGACTCCTATTACTAAATCATTTCAGTATGGACAGCATACTGTAACTCTAGAGACGGGTGTAATTGCTCGTCAGGCAACAGCTGCGGTTCTTGCGAGCATGGACGATACGTCTGTACTGGTAACAGTAGTTGGTAAAAAAGAAGCCAAGCCAGATCAAGACTTCTTCCCTCTAACAGTTAACTACCAAGAAAAAGCATACGCTGCGGGTAAAATCCCAGGTGGTTTCTTCAAGCGTGAAGGCCGTCCATCTGAAGGCGAAACATTGACTGCGCGTCTTATCGACCGCCCAATTCGCCCATTATTCCCAGAAGGTTTCAAAAACGAAGTACAGGTTGTTGTTACTGTAATGTCTGCTAACCCAGATATCCCTACAGACATCATCTCTATGATTGGTACTTCAGCAGCCCTTGCTATCTCTGGTATTCCTTTCAACGGCCCAATTGGTGCGGCTCGTGTAGGTTATAGCAACGGTGAATACATTCTAAATACACGCGCAGAAGAGCAAGCTGAAAGCCAGCTTGACCTTGTTGTTGCGGGTACTGAAGGTGCAGTACTTATGGTTGAATCAGAAGCTGACGTGCTTTCTGAAGATACTATGCTAGGTGCGGTAATGTTCGGTCACGAGCAACTTCAAACGGTTGTTAAAGCGGTGAACGAATTTGCTGCTGAAGTTGGCACTGAGAAGTGGGACTGGGCACCAGAAGCAGAAAACACGGCACTTAAAGATAAAGTTAAGGCCCTTGCTGAAGCTGAAATGACAGCGGCTTACCAGATTTCTGACAAGTTAGAGCGTAAAGACGCGGTAACTGCAGCAACTGAAAAAGCGCTAGAAGCTATCCTGGCTGAAGACGAAGAACAAGATAAAAAAGAAGTACTAGATCTTCTTCACGAACTTGAGTCTGACGTTGTACGTTCACGTATCCTTTCTGGCGCGCCACGTATCGACGGTCGTGAGCCTGCAATGATTCGTGCGCTAGACGTAGCAACAGGTATTCTTCCTCGTACTCACGGTTCTGCACTATTTACCCGTGGTGAAACACAGGCAATTGTTGCTGCTACTTTAGGTACAGAGCGTGACGCACAGATGATTGACGAGCTTCAAGGTAAGCGCGACAGCCGTTTCATGCTTCACTACAACTTCCCTCCATACTGTGTTGGTGAAACTGGTATGATTGGTTCGCCTAAGCGTCGTGAAATTGGTCACGGTCGTCTAGCGAAGCGTGGTATTCAAGCAGTAATGCCAAGTGAAGAAGAATTCCCGTACGTAGTACGTGTGGTTTCTGAAATCACAGAATCAAACGGTTCATCTTCAATGGCGTCGGTATGTGGTACTTCACTAGCGCTTATGGATGCAGGTGTTCCAATTAAAGCGTCTGTTGCGGGTATCGCAATGGGTCTAGTTAAGAGTGACGACAACTTTGTTGTACTTTCAGACATCCTTGGTGACGAAGACCACCTTGGCGACATGGACTTTAAAGTAGCGGGTACTACCGACGGTATTACTGCACTTCAAATGGACATTAAGATTGAAGGTATTACTAAAGAAATCATGCAAATAGCGCTTAAACAAGCAAAAGAAGCACGTTTGCACATTCTTAAGGTAATGGACGAAGCCATTGGCGGTCACCGTGAAGAGCTAAGTGAATTTGCTCCACGCATTTACACAATGAAGATTGACCAAGACAAGATCCGTGACGTTATCGGTAAAGGCGGCGCAATGATCCGTCAAATTACTGAAGAGTCTGACACTAACATTGAGATTGAAGACGACGGTACTATCAAAATCTTCGCGACAGAGCGTGCGAAAGCAGACATCGCTATTAGCAAGATTGAGCAAGTAACGGCTGAAATTGAAGTGGGTAAGACTTACAACGGTAAGATTACACGTATTGTAGACTTCGGTGCGTTTGTAGAAGTACTTCCAGGTAAAGAAGGTCTTGTTCACATTTCACAAATCGCTCACGAGCGTGTGAACAAGGTTACTGACTACCTTAAAGAAGGTGAAATGGTTGACGTTAAGGTTATGGAAATCGACCGCCAGAACCGTGTACGTTTAAGCATTAAAGAGCTTCTAGAAAAGCCTGCGCCTAAGTCTGACGACGCAGAGTAATACTAGCTAGGTTTTAAACTTAGTTAGTTATGTTTAAGTAAAAAGGGAGCTTGGCTCCCTTTTTTCGTTTTAGGTTTTAATAGTAATAACGGGTTGGGTTTTACCCGCTAACCCATACATTTAACCCATAACGAAAAGCGCTTTTTTTAGAGGTATTTGATATGGATAAGCAAACGCAAACCGAAGTAGAAGCAGCGGTATTCCGCCGCTTAGTAGAACACCTAGACGCAAATAAAGACGTTCAGAACATCGACCTGATGATTTTGGCGGATTTCTGCCGTAACTGTTTGGCAAAATGGTACTCGGCGGCTGCAAGCGAGCAGGGCGCTGACATCGACTATGAAGCTGCTCGTGAAGTGGTATACAAAATGCCGTACTCAGAGTGGAAAGAGAAGCATCAGCTTCCAGCTACCGATGAGCAGTTGGAAAAGTTAGCGGCTAGGAAGGGGAAGTAGTTTTTAGTAAGGACGAAACTTGTTTTTGTGTTTTGAAGTGCCAGCGAAAGCTGGCTTTTTTGTGCTCGGCTTGCGTGAAAAACACCAAAATCATCTGCATGTCGATTTGGTGTTTTTTATAAATGAGCGAAAAACGACACTACGGTTTTTTCTTTATTTCTCTAGTGGTTATGGTTTAGAGTAGTATTGAGAAAAAAGGAGAACTGCCCTAAAGTGGTGTGGAAAAGCATGACGGTCTGGGGACGAGTAAATTGTTATACGCCAGAGATTGAACCCTGATGCTTTTACTACATGGAACTGCGGAGTTTACCGAAGAAGATGGTCGTTTCGAGAAGGGAAAACGATATGCATTTAATATGTTTTCCAGAGATGAGAATTTAAAAGAAATAATCGAAGATGTTGCGCTTTATCTGGGTGACTTGGGCTGGAATGAGATTGACGTTAAGAAAACGGGGAAAGTGGCGAGTGATGCAGAAATCACAAAACCTTTGCTTCAGCAAGCCTTTAACTATGCTAAAAAGAACAGATTTAGCGTTATTACTTACCAAGATCCGGTAGATGAAGAATTAAAGCTTTAGGTATGGCGTATAACAAAAAAATTAAGTTCGCCCGCTGTGCGGGCTGGGACGCAAACATGTGGGCTGCTCACTTCGTTCGGATTTTAGCCCACATGTCTGCGCCCCTTATTTAAAAGTTATCTTCCAATTGGCATATGTGCTCTTCTGCGATAATCTTACTGTATGCCGACAGTATTAAGATTAGGGCCTTATCGTTTCTTCTTTTATAGTAATGAAAACGGTGAACCCGCACACATTCATATTCAGCGAGAGAAGATGCTTGCTAAATTCTGGTTAAAGCCAGTTGCTTTAGCTAGCTCTACTCGTTTTCCACCGAAAGAGTTAAGAAAACTCGAGCAATTGGTGGTCGAAAATAAAGAAACATTTTTGGAGGCTTGGAATGGCTATTTTAGCAGTTGAACATCACCCTCTTGCTCACTCAGTTAGTTTTGACTCAGACTCACTTATTATCAGTCTAATTGATGGCCGCTCTCTTTCTGTTCCTTTAGCTTGGTTTCCATCTCTTTCATCTGCGACTGCAGATCAACTTCAAGATTGGGAGATACTGGGTGATGGCGAAGGTATTCATTGGCCTCAATTGGACGAGGACTTAAGTGTTAATGGTCTTCTTTTGGGCAATCAAGGAAAGTAGATAACAAATCAATAAACACACTCACTGCGTTCGCTGGAGAGCCTATACGCGGGGGCGGCTTCGCCATTATACCCCACGCGTCTGCGCCCCTTATTTAAAAGCTAGGTACTCAAAAGGAATACTATGAAAACTTTTGTTGTTTCATTCTTGTCTTTTATCGCAGGCATCGCGGTTATGTTTATACTTCACTTAGAAGACACAGTAAGAGATTCAAAAATCAAAGTAACTCAAGACCTTGAGTCATTTACTTACATTACTGAAAACCTTAACCAAAATGACTTAGAGGCCGTTTCTAGGTTAAGTTGTAATAGGCTAAATGGTGCAATGTTAGCAGCAAATACGATTACAGAAACACCTCATAGAAGCCTTGGCGACTTTGACGAAAAAAGGTTTATTTCTTTCCAAGAAAAGGCTCAGAAGCTCCTAAAAACAAGGGTGTGTGCACGTACCTAAAATTAACAAGCGGTTCCTTGGAGAGGACTAAACAAGACAGGCTCATTTGTGCACTTCTCTAGGCACATTACGTCGTCATTCCCACCTGTCTGAGTCTCTTATAGAAAGGCTATATTCCAGTAATAGCAAAGTCTATTGCACTTAGTAGCAATTCCCGGGATTGCGCTAAAGAACCGATGCAGTCCTTGAGCACATCTTCGGGTATGGAGCTAAGTTGTTGAGTCAGGAATAGGTATGTCTCGCCTTCAAATTCTATCTCCGGCGTAAGGTTTTTCATATAAAGACTATTTTTAGTCTTATTCTTTGTCAGCGGTACAACTAATCTTGTTGCTAATTGGTCAATTACAGAGTTTTGAACATCTACAAGAAAGGGGTAAGCTTTATTTGTTTTTGAGCTTGGGTTTCTGTAAACATCAAACTGTGCCATTAGAAGTTCCTGTACTCATCACCTATACAGCCGTTCTCAGCAACAAACTCATTGTACGCAGCTATGGCAGCTTTGTTTTCTTTTTTCCACCTTTCTTCTTCAACACTTTTCAACTTGTCTTTAAGTGCCTGTTCTAAGGTTGCAGACAGGTTAACTTTTAAGTCTCTAGCTTTTTGTAATAAGTCGCTGTTTAAGCTTAAATTAGTCGCTTTTTTTGGGGCATGGACGTCATATAAATTTTGCATGCTATCACTCCAAATTGTTCTACATATTAAGTATACGCATAGGGATGCGCATTGCAAAAATAGGTTCTTAACAAACCCGGAATTGTAATGTTGAGATGTATACATAAGTGCCTGTCTTACTATCTATTAAAATGCAAAGTTAACCAAGTAATCGCATTGCACTTTGTCGGCCCTGAACCCGTTGCTGATGTTGATTCTGCGCGTATTGCTCTAAGTGAGTCACTTTGCCGGCGGCGTGCTTAAAGCAGGTTTCAAACTGCGTGGTTAAAGTTATCCAATGTTCTTGTTCAATATTGAGACGTTCTAAAACAGAGGGTAGGTTATGCTCAACCTTGCCACGCTTGTTTAGGTGAATATATCGGCTGGTTATATCTACAAGCTGTAAGTAGTCTGGAAGAGAAAAAGGAAACCCGTGTGGCATCTCTAGTCTTGGGTTGCCTGCAAAAGGCATAAGTCGTTTAGATGTTTTACCTAACTTAGCAGCGTTAATACGGTATTGAATACTGGTATAAATGAAACAAGACAGGCATCCTTGTGCCTATTGCCCGTTGTGTCATGCATTTAAAAGGAGAGTTTAATGAAAGGTATTTATCGAATTCTTATTGCTCTGGCTCTTCTAGTCGCAGCTATAACATCTTACAGTATGGGAGTTCATTCAGGTGTGTTCCTGTTCATCATTTTGGGCTTTGTTCTAGAAGGAGCATTTTGGTTCGGCTTGTTTTCAATTAAAAGACGAAAAGAGGCCTAGCGATATGTACCAGCACTTGAATAGCCGTAACTGCTTCGCGTTGGGTTTTCAGCATACATAAGGAAGATAGATGAAGCTTAAGATGTTTCAGGTTGATGCTTTTGCAAATCATGTTTTTGAAGGTAATCCCGCTGCAGTATGTCCATTAGAAGCTTGGCTTGATGATAGTTTGTTACAAGCCATTGCCGAAGAGAACAACCTCTCTGAAACCGCATTTTTTGTTCCGGCGGGGAATGCTTATGAGTTGAGATGGTTTACACCAGCTGAGGAAGTTGACCTTTGTGGGCATGCGACTCTTGCTGCGGCTCATGTACTCTATACCCATTTACACTACACCAAACAGGATATAGTGTTCCTTACCCGCAGTGGGCCTCTCTCTGTCACGCGCAGAGGCCCCGGTTTTTGTATGGATTTTCCGGCTGCATCACTAGTCGTCACTGAAGCACCATTAGCGCTAGTTAAAGCGCTCGGCAAAACTCCTAAAGAAGTACTATCCGGGTTTGACTATATAGTTGTTTTTGATTCTGAAGAAGAAATCAAATCGCTAAAGCCGGATTTTGAAAAGCTCAAAGAACTTGGGTTACGAGGCGTGGTTGTTACTGCGCCAGGACAAGAGGTCGATTTTGTTAGCCGCTGTTTCTTTCCTAAACTTCGAGTGAACGAGGATCCAGTCACAGGTTCTGCTCACTGTGAACTTGCACCATATTGGGCTAGCCGTTTCGGTCGCAACAAGCTTAGTGCTCGACAGCTGTCTAAGCGGTCGGGCAGCGTGGAATGTGAAGTCAAAGATGATCGAGTATTCCTATCGGGGAACAACGTGGACTATATGAGCGCAGAGATTAATATCCCGCAAAACTAACTAAAGAAGACAGGCACTTTATATTCCATAAATAGTAATGGACTTGCCGTCGTATTATTTGCCTTTTTCTGTGCATGGTGGCAAAAACAAGCGGCGGCTAACACGTAAGCTCCCGTCATCTCGTTCCTTATTTTAGTCTACGTGTTATTGCCCCTGCTTTGAGGTGTTAGCTATTTTGGTAAACATGCTATTTTCATTCGCTATTTTCTTACTCTATTTGTCACCAATTGCCTTTGTATTCTTATACTCTAAATATGAATATCAGCATTCATTAGCAGACAGTTTTAAGAGATGGAGAAACTCCAAAATAATCGGCATTGTATATTTCGCTGTGTTGACTTTTTTCATAGTTACGACTGAAGGTAGAAGCTGGAGACTATCAACTTATTGGTATTTGCTATGGGAACCGGGTTTAAGTGTCAGCCTTATCGTATTCTCAAAACCTGCCAGTGAGATTATAGAAGGCTTCTCCTCACTAGATCATTTCGGTGAGGACTTTGGACATATTTTAGGGTGGTTCGGCTTGTTGTACGTATCATATATACTCGGGGTTGAAGTTTTAAGACATAGCTAACACTCGCTCCGCGGGCTGAGACGCTAATATTTAAGCGACTCGCTTAGTTCGTGGGAGCAAAAAATACGTAGGCTCCTAGCGGTTCACTTGTTATGGTAGTTTATGTATCTCTGCCCGTCCTTCGGGTAAGGCTAACACTCAGTAAAATTAACTACAAAAAGGGAAATTTATGAAAAACGGAATTCTCACAGCACTTATTTTCACGATAGTCGGTTGCTCTGCAAACGCGACGATTTCTCCTCATCTCTCATCAGAGCCTATTGAAGTTACAAATGACGAGCTTGTTCAATATTGGACAATGAAATTTAATTCGTTTTCTTTTAATTCTGAACCCAAGGGCAAAGTTGCTTCTATGCCAAAAGGCTATGTAAAAATCCGCTATTTGATTGATTCAGACGGAAATACATTTAATGCTAGTGTAGTGGAATCAAAGCCGGTAGGTGTGTGGGACGAGCAAGGTTTGCTTGCTATTAAGCAAATGCAATTTGCTCCAACCACCAATAATGATGCTCGTGTACCTGTTTATGCGACTACTGTTTTTAAATTTGAGCAAGGCAACTGATGTAAGTCAACGCTATAAGCGCGCCTAAAAAAATACGATTGTCATTGGTAGGCGCTCACCGGAGCGCAAACACGCGGGCTAAAATATGAGTAGTAGACTAGGTTGTTCAGCTAACTTTAACTCCCCCTATTTTTTGTGTGTTCGTTATACGGAATCATTATGAAAAGTACTGTGTCACTTGCACAATATGTTAAAAAACGAAATGGGGTTCCATTAGGGGCAAGTGGCTCCATGAGAAACATGCTTTTCCGTGCTTTCGGAGCAAGGTCCTTTCAGGTCTTTTGGCGGCATTGGAATCCGATTTGGGGTTACTATTTATCGCGCGATATCATGCGGCCGCTTGCGAATTTTCTACCCATTTCTTTAGCTACACTTATTACATTTCTTGTGAGCGGTGCACTTCATGATATTGCAGTATCAATTGTCAAATGGAAAACCGTTCTATTTTTCACGCCTTGGTTTGGGTTAATGGGCTTGATAGTTATCGTTTCACAAGGGGCGGGGATATCGTACGGTAAGGTGAATTGGCCTGCTCGTGCATTCATAAATGCATCGTTTATTTTAGTCTCGCTAGGTGTAACGTACTTCGTGGAAACGATGTATTCTTTCTACTAGCAAGTGCTAAAGGGCTTTGAGAAGGGAAAGAGATTTGACTAAAATTTTAATATTCGGAAATTCCGGTTCTGGCAAATCTACGCTAGCGCGCCGCTTGTGTGATACTCACGGTTTAGCACATTTAGATCTCGATACCCTTGCATGGAAACCCACAAGCCCGCCAGAAAGAAAGCCGGTTAAAGACTCTCTTGAGGACATACAGGCATTTATTTCTTCTCATGAGAATTGGGCCATTGAAGGGTGTTACACGGACCTGCTTAAGCTTGTAGAGGCGCAGTCTACTGAAATAATATTTATGAATTTACCCGTTGAGTTGTGTATCGCTAACGCGAAATCAAGACCTTGGGAGCCACATAAATACAAGACCAAACAAGCCCAAGATGATAATTTACCCATGTTGATAGACTGGATTGGCCAATATACAAAAAGAGACGATACGTTTTCTTATACTGCACACAAGCAGTTCTATGAAAAATATAGCGGCAGTAAAAAAATAATTACTCAAAATATCCCGCATCAATTCAATTAAAACGTTATCGGGCTTGAAATAGGGCTTCGAATAATTATTGTAAGCACCGCACAATCAAGGAGGACATTAATTTGGATTGCTTTATATCTTTTACAGGGATAGCTGCGTCAGTTTGGATAGTTTTCGGCATTTACATCGCTTCTCGTTTCTATCCAAATTATAGCCATACGAAGCAGTTTTGTAGTGAACTTGGAGCATTTGGTAGCCCAACACAGAAACTCTCTCCTGCAATCAATAATTACCCGTTGGGCTTATTATTCACTCTGTTTGGGTATTACCTCATTAACTCACATCCAGACCATATTCCAACAATGGTTATCGGTGCAATGACAATAATACATGGCATCTGTACTTGGGTTTGTGGCTATTTCCCAATGGACGCCGACCCTTATACAACAACTCCTTCGAAAAGTTGCAAAATCCACACGTGGTCAGGGCTAATAATGTTAGTGTCGTTTATCGTAGCACCGCTGATTGTTACTTTCTCTAGTCACTATTCTTGGCCTCTGCGGTTTATATCTCTATCGAGTGTTGTTGGCTGCGTTTACTTTTCTTATAAACTAGCAAAGTCTCTTGAACGAAAAACTGTTCCAGGACTTTATCAACGCCTTAGTTACGGCTGCCAAATTCTATGGTTGCTTATCTACTCAATATTCATGGTTTTATAGTGCCCAGGGTAATGTTAATTATGCTATTTTCAACTAACGTTTACGAGCTATCGAAGCTTTGAAACTCAAATGTTAGCAAGGCGATAAGTGAAACCTAGCTTAGCGTTTAAGCAAAAATCAACAGGGAGGTTTTCATGAAAATCGTTTTACTTTCAGCGCTTATTTATTTGTGGTCGATACAAGTATTTGCAAAAACTGATTTAGAAGAACTTGGTAGAAAATATTTTACGGCGTGGTCAGCAACGCAATCTCCAAAAGCTACAGAGCATGATTTAGATAAATATCTGTCGCTGCTTAGTAGTGATGTTGCACATCAGCATTTATCGTACGATTCTGACGATTCCCGCATGCCAGATGGTAAAGCGCGCATTCGCGAGGGGATGCTTTATCACTTGGGTGCACACGTCTCTTATACCGCCCAACTCAATCATATAATACCTGCACACAATGCCATTGCTATTTCATACACTGCAACGAGTAAGGGCATTCACCCGCAAACCAAAGAACTTATTGAACTAGAGTACCAAACATTAGAGGTGCTAGAGATTGAAGATGGTAAAGTAGCTGTGATAAGAAAATACGAAGAGTAATGGTAACCCATCAATCATAGTGTTATTTTTTACTTTAACGAGATGTTGGCCTAGTGCGCATTCATGAGGAGGTTAGGTTTGCGCTAATCTTCGATAATTTGTGGGTTAATTGCGAACCTATTGATGTTTAGGCTATTCAATACCGTGCTTATATGGAAAATTATGTTTAAGAAAATTTTAAAGGGATTTGGAATCGCGATACTCTCCCTTGTTGTTTTGTTTACCCTAGTCGCTGTATGGTCAGGCTATAAATCCTCTCAGTATGAAGAAACTGCCATTCCCTATATGGATACTGCAATAGCAGATATTTCTACGTGGGAATTAGAAACGTTTAAAAGATATCTTACTGAATCTGAGCTTGAAAATATTAATGAGAGCGATCTAGAAAGGCTCATAAGGGCTTTATCAAAAATGGGTAAGTTAGTTGAAATTGGTGAGTATCAGTTCAACACGGTGACGTCACGAGCGCTTGTAGGGGGAGGTTCGGGCACCTTTGTTACCTATACAGTACCTACTGTATATGAGAATGGAGACGCTATGCTAACTATAACTCTAAAAGAAGAAGATACTTCCTTTTCTGTTTATCACTTCAAATTAAATTCGCTGGCGCTGTTTGACTAACGAGTATGTGTAGCTCATTAATATGTCCAGTTTAATACTTCCACTATTTACGCATGTACTCCTTTGTACTGTGCTTTACGCATTACTCACTGTAGCTCGCGCACCGGTTGTGTGGGGAGTGGGGCAAAACAAAGATGGTTCAAACCCGTTCAGCAATATTCAGCCTAAAATTAGCGCAAACCTAAGTAATCAGTTCGAGTGGCCAATATTCTTTTACATTGCCTGCGTGTTGCTAATCGCAATGGATGAGCCAATAGACAGTGTGCAAATCTACTTGGCTTGGGTATTTGTAATTGGCAGAGTGTTGCACAGCATTGTTCAAATATTTACCGACAATATCAGATTGCGTGGTATGGTGTTTACCATCAATTTTGTTGCTGTTTTGACAATGTGGGTGTTACTTGTAATTGAGCATCTATAAGAATTCAGGGCATTAAAGTTATGGAAGACGTTTTAGAACCTCTGGGCCGGTTTATACTTCGAATACTTAAGTGGATAGTCGTAGAAGTTATCATTGAATTGGTTCTAAAAAGTACGGGCCATATGGTGCTTAAGCTCTTAACCTTTGGCAAATATCCGCGAGCGGGTAGAGATGAAGGAAGAACTTTCGCTGTTGGTTTTGTTAGCTTAATAGTTATTTTTGTTTGCCTTGTATTGATTGCTTAACATTGAAAAAGGGTATTTACCATGAACATGGATAAGTGGGCCAAAATACGGGAAAAGGGCAAACAGCGCTTCGTTTTAGTTAACGGTGTTTTAGGGTGGGGCGTACCTACAGCCATCCTCTGGGCCGTACTAATGGAACTTCTTGATCCATCAGAAAATATTTGGGTGCGTCCAATCATCGCTTTGATCATCTTTCCCATTGCAGGTATCGCTTTTGGTCACTCAATGTGGAACAAATCTGAGAAAGCTTTCGAAAAACAGACAAGTAATAATCTGTAACTTATCCGGGCTGGCTTTTTACCTATAAACCAGTAGAGTAAAAGCTCTACCCCCTACAAGCGAATTCAGAGAAGTACATGGAAGTAACGAAAGCAAGTATTCAAAAAGCAGTAGCAAAGAGTATCATCTCTGAACAGCAGGGCGTTCAACTTTACAATTTCTTTCAAGCAGAAAGCCAGCATTCTCCCGCTTTCACCTTTACCCATATTCTTTATTACCTGGGCGGCCTTATTGCCATAGGCGCCATGACTTTGTTTATGAATTTGGGGTGGGAACAGTTTGGCGGGCTAGGGATCATCTTCATATCATTGCTCTACGCAGGTGTAGGGTTAAAGCTAGCGAACTCTTTAGCAAGCAAAAACTTAATTATTCCCGCGGGTATTTGCGCGACCTTTGTCGTATGTCTAACGCCGCTTGCTATCTATGGTTTTCAGCAATGGCTTGGCCTTTGGCCTGAGGAAGATACAGTCTATCGTCAGTTTCATACACGCGTTAAATGGCTGTGGTTGTATATGGAACTTGGCACATTGGCGACCGGCTTGATCGTAGCTTGGCGCTATAAGTATCCGTTCTTGATTATGCCCATTGCAGTAACACTGTGGTACATCAGTATGGATGCTGTCGAGCTCATCATTGACCAAGACGATATGTGGAATTCATACACATGGGAATTTCGGGCACAAGTGTCCATGTACTTTGGCCTAGTTATGACCTTGCTGGCTTTTTGGGTTGATTTGCGGTCAAGGCACACCGCTGACTACGCATTTTGGTTGTATTTATTCGGCGTTATTGCTTTTTGGGGTGGGCTTACCAGCCAACACTCTGACAGTGAACTCTCAAAGTTTTTCTATTTCTGTATAAACCTTGTCATGGTCGGGCTAGGCGCGTTATTGGTTCGAAAAGTATTTGTAATATTTGGGGCGCTAGGCAGTTGTTTCTATTTAGGCCACTTAGCCTCTAATGTGTTTAAAGACAGTTGGCTTTTCCCTGTTGCGTTAACAGCTATTGGTTTAGGCGTAGTGTATCTAGGTATATGGTGGCAAAAAAATGAAGTTAAGATTACGCGCAAAACCCGTAATGTTTTGCCAAAGCCGTTTCAAGAGCTCTTAGAGAATAAGCTTAGGTAAAAGCTTAGGTAAAAGCTTAGGTAAAAGCCAGGTAGTGAATAAACCCGCTTGGGGCATGATAAAAGAAGCTCTCGAATAATAAACATAAACAACAGCCTCGATAAAAGCACAGAGACAAGCTTGGCAGCGCGGCAAAGATGCAAGGTAGTAAATAGAAATGTCAGACAAACAAGTAGAGTTCAAAGACCCCAGTCGCCTTATGCCATGGATAAAGTATTTTCTGAGTTTTCAGGTTCTTCTGGCATTCGTCGCTATCGGCTCTAATTTAATGGAATACCAGCTTTTAACCGATTTTCAAAACGGTGTTTACTTTAGCCAAGAAATGGCGGTGGCCGATGCAGAAGCTAATGACATGAGGCAAGCCATTATTGCTTTTTCTTACCTTGGCGTGTTTATCGTTTCTGGCGTATTAATTTTAAGATGGATTTATCAAGCAAATCAAAATGTGCGGTATTTAGGCGCTAAAGACATGGCTTTCACGCCAGCGTGGTCAATAGGTTTTTATTTTATTCCCATTCTATCGCTATTTAAGCCCTACCAAGCGATGAAAGAAATTTGGCAGGCTAGCCAAGACCCAACGAATTGGCAGACAGAAAAAGTCAGTGTAATTTTAGGCATTTGGTGGTTTTTCTGGATTGCAAACAGCATGCTTGGCCAGGCCGTCTTTCGGATGTCCAGAAAGGCTGAAGAAATATCAGAAATAATGAATGTAAACTTAGTCTCACAGGCCTCAGAAGTTATTTCCATTCCTTTGGCTCTGGTCACATGGTTATTAATTAAAAATGTATCTAATGCTCAGATCACATTACAAGAACACAAAATATCGCTTCACGAAATGAGTGAAGAAACAGAAATAAAGGCTGCAGATGCAACGGCTTAATTTTACGGGTGACTGACTTGTTGATCTATTTAGTTTGCTTCATCAAATAAATGTTACAGTTATTTCACGAAAATGTGATCAGGGAATGATATGGACTTTCTTTTTAATGTTTTGATTTGGGTTGGCGTGGTTATTTTCGCCATTTTTATTATTGGCTTTATGGCAGCAGCCAAATTAAATAAACGTCAGGACGATAGCAACAAACACACTTCTGCCAAATATGTGCGAGAAGGTGAAAAACCGAGTAATCAAAATAGATAAAGGTTTTCGCTGCCACTATTGATGGACAGCGTAAAACGCCGAATTTTTTTCACCCCTTTCTCTGAGTTCGCCCGTTTAGTAGAAAAAAGGGGGAACATTATGTCAACAGTAATTCTACCAAGCTCACGTTCACAGCACCTGGCTCAACAGGTTGTGCTACCATTTGAGAAAGCGCCCATACTACAACGCGCTATAAACGCTGCGACCATTGCTATCGCTGGTGGCGTCGTTACGGTGGGGCTGTTCGTATTGATGGCTGCGCTTATCAAGCAAGACAGGGTATTGATAAGTGATGCACCGCCGGTACTCTTCGACCCCATTATTTACCAGCCTGAAGATGAGCTAACCATCACTAAGAATCCCATCGAGCCGATAATGCATGTTCCGGCCCATTCCGATCACCCATTTCGGTTCAATCCGATCACTGATTTCGGTCTAATCCGATCGCCTATTTCGGAGTTATCCGATCAAAAATGACGTTTTTCCGAAATCACTGATCGGAA